>OAVY01000001.1_pt1 | contig 529043 bp, 477 predicted proteins | sample 1476481 | NCBI WGS metagenome assembly OAVY01 (sample SAMEA2580116, study PRJEB22360) | human gut metagenome | biome: human gut; feature: human-associated habitat; material: faeces | place: Denmark | collected 2008/2010 | reverse complement strand
AATGAAGGCCTTGCCATTAAAGATGGGGGGGGCCTACTAAAGCCACAAGCTGCGACTGAATTGATCGCGGCACTTAAGGATGCGGTGACGGTTCCGATCCATTTGCATACGCACGATACAACCGGTAATGGGATTGCAACTTATCTGGCTGCTACCAATGCCGGCGTGGATATTGTGGATGTGGCGCAAAGCAGCTTTTCCGGGACCACCAGTCAGCCGAGTCTGGAAAGCCTGTATTACGCGTTGAGTGGCAATCAACGTCAGCCGGAAGTCGCGATCGAAAAGGCGCAATCGTTGAATCGATATTTTCAGGCGATTCGTCCGTATTATGCGGACTTCAATAATGGGGTGACTGGTCCGTTAACCGATATTTACACTGTCCAGATGCCAGGCGGTCAATATAGCAATTTACAACAGCAAGCACACAGCATGGGCATTACGGATTTTGAGGCGGTTAAAGCCATGTATGCGCAAGTCAATACGCTGTTTGGCGACATTATCAAGGTGACGCCTTCGTCAAAAGTCGTTGGGGATATGGCGTTGTTTATGTTACAAAATCATTTGACCCCGCAAGACGTTAAGGAACATGGAGAACAATACGACTTTCCTGCTTCAGTCGTGGCCTTTTTCAAGGGCGACTTAGGGCAGCCGGTCGGTGGTTTTCCTAAGACCTTACAAGAAAAGATTCTAAAAGGACAAAAGCCGTTAACCGTGCGTCCCGGACAATTAGCCAAGCCGGTTGATTTTGACACGGTGCGACAGGATTTAATCGCGGCAGGTGTGCCGGATCCAAGTACCGAAGATATTTTAAGTGCCGTTTTGTACCCCGATGTTTTCAAGGCTTATGCGCGCAAGCAAAAGCAAATCGGGCCGGTGACCAAATTGGATTCACCTTCGTATTTTCAAGGTATGCGCTTAGGTGAAACGGTGGCAGTGCCAATTCGGGCCGGCAAGACGTTGATTATTCAACTAAACGCCATTGGCAAAGCGGACGCCAGCGGAATGAAGACGTTGTACTTTACCGTTGATGGGCAGAAACAGGAAATTCAGATCCGCGACGCTCATCAAAAGAGTGCTGGCTTGCAGCATCAGTTGGCCGAACCAACCGATAAGAATCAAATTGGTGCGCCGATGGCTGGGAAAATCGTGTCGGTTGCCATTAAGCAGGGTCAGCAAGTGGCCAAAGGTGAGGCTTTGTTTGTTATTGAAGCGATGAAAATGGAAACGACGGTACACGCACCATTTTCCGGAACAGTGACCCATCTGTATGTTGAAGCAGGTGCATTAATCAAGAGTCAGGAACTGTTGGCTAAACTGCAACCCGGGGCCGCCAAGCAGTGAGTTTAGAAGGTGAGAACATGTTTGCAATGAAACAGCGGCAAGGTTTAGTCGTTTGGGTCTATTCACTCAAGCAATTAAAGACCTTGCGCCGTTATGGCACCATTATGTACGTTTCGCGGCGGTTAAAATACGTTTATTTATATCTGGATCGGGATGAAATTGCAGCAACGAGTCACAAGCTTATAAAATTGCGGTTCGTTAAACGCGTTGAACCATCACATCGGCCTGAGTTGAAAACAGAGTTCAGTGATGAAATTGGCAAATTCAAGCCGACTGAGGAAGATTTGGAAACCAAGGCGAAACCTCAACGACACGCTCGACTTTTAACCGGCGAGGCAAAAGGTGATCAACATGCGCGTCATTAGCGGTACATTTCGGGGATTACGCTTAAATGCGGTGCCGGGTAATCAAACGCGGCCAACCGCCGATAAGGTAAAGGAATCGATGTTTAACATGCTTGGCCCTTATTTTGATGGTGGGCATGCATTGGATTTATATGCTGGCACCGGTGCGCTTGGCATCGAGGCCGTATCACGGGGGTTAACGGATGCAGTTTTGGTGGATCGGCAATATGCAGCGATCAAAACCATTCACACCAATGTTGCCCTGACTAAACAGGCAGAGCGCTTTACGGTTTTGAAAATGTCCGTGACGAAAGCGATTAGCCATTTTGCGGCCAATCACCAGCAGTTTGAGCTTATTTTGATGGATCCGCCGTATGCCCAGCAGCATGTTCTAGCACAATTAGCTGCGTTTGTCAGTCAACAATTAGTGGTACCAGGCGGGCGGGTGTTGGTTGAAACCGGCTTGGATGTTGATTATCCTGAGGTCATCCCCGGATATACCAAAATACGGCGTCAGACCTATGGCGTTGCGCAGGTGCTTATTTTAGAGCGAAACGAGGAAGACCATGACTAAGAAAATTGCAGTATTTCCCGGCAGCTTTGACCCGTTTACAAATGGCCATTTAGACACGGTATTACGTGCCAGTCGCTTATTTGATGAGGTGGTTGTTGCGGCGATGACGAACACCAGTAAACGTGCGCTGTTTTCCAGTGCTGAAAAACTCGCGCTGATCGAGGCCAGTACCGCTGATATAGCGAATGTTAAGGCAGTTGCGGCCCCAAGACGGTTGACAGTTGAATTTGCCCGGTCAATTGGCGCACGGTTTATCATCCGCGGCATTCGCAATGTTGCCGATTTTGGTTACGAAGCTGATATTGCCACGGTTAATCATGACTTAGATCAGGAAATCGAAACCGTCTTTTTGCTAGCAGACAAACAGTACGATGCCTTGTCTAGTACGATTATTAAGGAGGTCGCGGCGTTTGGAGGCGACATCCATCGATTCGTACCGGCACCGGTTGAAAAGGCCTTATATGCGAAACTAGGTGAGTCTCATCAAGCTAAGTAATCATTTGAAGCCCAAAAAACGTTGGCGGTGGCTAGTTGGCGCGATTATTGCCATCGTCTTGATCGCCGCGTTTTTATTCTTTCCCACCAATTATTATTTGGAAGTACCCGGTTCAGCCGAATCCTTAAAGCCGTTTGTCAAAGTCGCCGGTACCAAAGATAAAGCCAAGGGAAGCTACATGCTGACGACGGTCGGTGTTGTGGGTCCGGCTTCCCCTGCGTTATTACTTTTCAGCAAAACCCAAGCGCATACCGAGATTGTGTCCAAGCAGGATTTAATGGGTAGTGACAGCAGTGCCGAATACGATCAGTTGCAGACTTACTATATGAAAAGTGCGGCCAATAACGCGGTAGCAGCTGCGTTTAAAGCCGCAAAACAACCGGTCCAAACCGAGCATCGCGGTATCTATGTGATGTCCGTATTGCCACAATCACCATTTAAAGGCAAACTAGCCCTCGGAGACACGATTACAAAATTGAATGGTAAGTCTTATCAAACGGCGGATGCGTATGTCAATGCCATCAAGTCAAAAAAAGTTGGCACGAATATCACGTTAACCTACCAACATAAGGGCCAAACGAAGCAGGCAACCGCTAAATTAATTCGTCTACCACAGACCAAACGAGCGGGTATTGGCATTACTTTAACTGAGAATACGGCGGTGACCAGTGATCCTAAAGTGACGATTGATGCGGGAAACATCGGTGGTCCTAGTGCCGGCACCATGTTTGCTTTGCAGATTTATACGCAAATCACCCACCAGGATTTACGTCGGGGTCGAATCATCGCGGGGACCGGTACGATTGATCCAGATGGTCATGTCGGTCAGATTGGCGGGATTGATAAGAAAGTTGTTGCCGCAGATGCAAAAGGTGCCAAGATTTTCTTTGCCCCGAATCAACCGGCCACAAAAAAGTTGAAGCATTACGATCCTAATTATGTCAATAACTACGCCGAGGCGGTCCAGACCGCAAAGCAAATCAAGACCAAAATGAAAATCGTGCCAGTCAAAACGCTCGGTGACGTCATTCGTTATATGAAAGCTTATGCCAAAGCTGACCAGTAAGTGGTTAGTGGTTGTAATAAGTTCAATTTAAAGAGGAACTGTTGAAAAAACAGTTCTTTTTGTTTGCCATGCGTAATGTGTTGTTGAGGTGAGAAAAATGGCGACACTGACTTATTGGCTGAAAACATATTGGTATGCACCCTTGATTATTTTAATCGGCGGTTTCTTTTTTTGGCAGCAGGCAAAGGCAGGATCGGCAAATCAGCCTTTGTCGGTGAGTGTGAATTCCCATAGTAGTTCGCACATGGCAGCGTCACGATCTAGTGGGGTAACAAACATGAGTGGCAGTCATCGTCCGAGCCACGGCTTCGTGCATTTAAAAGGCGCGGTACAGCATCCTGGCATTTATCCGGTCAAAGAAAACACGCGCTGGGATGAAGTGGTTAAAGCTGCCGGCGGGTTGACGGCTGCGGCTGATATTCAACAAGTCAATCTAGCCAAGGTCGCCAGTGATCAGGAAAGCCTATATGTCCCGGAAAAAGGCGAAACGTCAACTGCAACGGCACCAACTACCACGGCAGGCGGCACTTCTGCTACTGGGAAGTCCGCTCAGACTGCCAGTAGTGCCGTTGTTGATCTTAATAAAGCGGATGTCGCGCAACTGACGACCATCAGTGGGATTGGCCCCAAAAAGGCTGCGGATATTATTAGCTATCGCGACAGTCATGGTGGGTTCAAGGATATTAACGAACTCAAAGAAGTCCATGGCATCGGGGATAAGACTTTTGAAACCCTGGCGCCGCAGCTAACCGTGGGCCCATGAGCGGGCGGTTAATCTTACTTGCGGCTGCTTTACTTGCCGGCATCATGAGCGGTATCGGTTTGTGGTGGGTGCTGGCTATCTTGCTTATTTGGCTTGTCATGAAAACCAGTCGAACCAGTTTCGTTTATGTTGGCCTTTTTTTAGTCATCGGCTGGGGGTGCGGAAGGGCAGATGCCAATCAATGGCAGAATCCGCCACAACCCCGTGGTAGTGTAACAATCCCGGCGTCAGCCATTAAGCTTAAAGACGGGTATGTCAGCTTTATCGGTCGGGCTGCCAACGGGATTGCCGTCAGTGGTCGTGGTGCGGTCTCAAAGGAACTTGCGGAACGGTTGGCTAGTAATGATCAGCCGGTACAATTGGCCGGTGGTTATGAAGTAGCACGTTTGGCACCTGCACGTAATCAGTTTGAATTTGATTATGCAACTTATGCGTGGCAAAGCCGGCAGCTTGCCTATGAATTAGTCAAACCGACTTTGAACTTTTCTTTTCAACCACGAAGACAATTTTTTGATGTCGTTGATAGTTGGCGCGTCCATCTGTTTGCTTATTTCGAACAATTACCGAACAAGGTACGCCAATATGCCAAAGGGTTGCTTTTAGGGCAATTGGATGATGATTTTTTAACGCAACGCCAAGCATTTGTTGATTTAGGCGTCTTTCATCTGTTTTCGATTTCCGGATTGCATCTGTTCGCCTTGGTTGCCGCGCTTTATTGGTTGGCAGCAAGGTTACGGATACCGCAAGGATTAGTCGATGGCCTGCTATTGGGATTGTTGCCACTAATTTTATTATTGCTGCCATTAGGTGCGGGCTTGTGGCGGGCGGTATGGATGCGGTTAGCTGGCATTATTAATCGTTATCTTCGGTTTGGCTTAACCGGGCTGGATCTGTTTAGTATGGTGTTGATAGTCAACTTGCTCTGGCAACCGCGTGTCTTGATGACCATGGGCGGGCAATTGACGTACTTGATGACTGGGTTGCTCATTGGTTTACCGGCGCTGCATAAGTGGCAGGTGAATTGGCGGTTAGTTTTAGGCGGCATGCCTGTCATTGCCTGGCATACGTTCAGCTTTAATCTTTTGACGGTATTCTTCAATTGGCTTCTCATGCCGATTTTCGAACTGATCATCATGCCGGGGTTGGTATTTGCCTTATTGATGCCGCACGCAGGGTTAACGTATTTGTTTAACGATGCATTGCAATTATTGGAGACCATCCTCATTCGACTGAGTCACTTGCCTGGGCAGATTATTATCGGTGCGTTTCCCAGCTGGTTGGCTGTGCTGGGGGTTTTTGTTATGATGCTGGTTTTGACGTGGCAATGTTGGCCCGTAGCAGTTGGCTGGTTTGTGGTACTTGCCTTGTGGAGTTGGTATCAGCCGAATTATCGGGTGGTGATGTTTGATGTGGGGCAAGGCGATGCGATTTTGATCGAATCCCCGTTTCATCAAGGGGTTATGTTGATTGACACGGGTGGCCGCATATTCGGCAAAACCAGCCATCCTCCTGTTAGCCGCGCGATTGTCCCGTATTTGCATGCACGCGGTTATGCCCGCTTGAATACGCTGGTTTTAACCCATCCTGATATGGATCACGTTGGCGATGCACCTAAACTTGCTGAGTTGATACCGATTGAGCGGCTAGTAACCACCCCAACCGCGCAGCATCATCCTATGATTAAAAAAGTTAGCCAACGGGTTGCCGCAACGCAAACAGTCACAGCGGATCAATGGCTGCAGGTCGGGCCACTTCGATTACAGGTACTTGCGCCAAGTGCCACGAGCCATCACGACCCCCAGGATACAAACGCGGATTCCATTGTTCTCTATGGTAAAATAGGTAACAGTCGCTGGTTATTTACTGGGGATGCTGACCAAACCGTTGAAAAAACGCAAATTCTGCCGCGGCATTTGCAAGTCGACTATTTAAAAGCAGGACACCATGGTTCAAAAACCGCTAGTGCACCGGCGTTAATTTCGAGTTTACAGTTAAAAGCCGCTTTAATTTCCGCTGGTGTCGATAATCGATATGGTCACCCGCACCCAGAAACATTGGCAACGTTTGCTAATGCCCATGTTCCGTGGGCAAGTACCAGTGAACAAGGGATGCTTTGGGTGGAACCAAACCCGCAACGTCAACAGGATCAGCTATTTGGCTGGTTGCAGAAAAGGAGCAAACAATCGCATGCAGGTCCGTGATTTTATCAAACATCTTAAAAATGGCGAACGACCGCCGCTGACATTAATTCTTGGCGAGGAGCAGGCTTTACGGCAGCAGGCTCAACAAGCGCTGGCTAATTTGATTCCTGAAGACCAAAAAGCCATGAATTTTGGCCGTTATGACATGCATCAAACTCCAGTGGGCGTTGCCTTGGATGATGCGACTTCGATTCCTTTTTTCGGCGAATACCGCGAAGTTGTGATTGACGATCCTTACTTTTTAACCGGCGAAAAAAGTACCGATAAGATTGAACATGATCTCTCCGGACTGAAGGCTTATTTTGACAATCCGGTTCCGTCAACGATGATGGTGTTAATCGCACCATATAAAAAACTTGATGAACGTAAACGGCTGACGAAAGCTTTGAAGAAAGCAGCTTTGATTGTTGATGCTGCGCCACTGGATGAACGGTCAGCGCGAATGGCATTGGCACAAATCTTCAAGCAACATCAAGTCGATATTCAGCCACCAGCACTCGATGCGCTTGTTCAGCGAACGAACGGACAGTATTCGGTCATGATGGGCGAAGTCCGGAAACTTCTGACGTATGCAAGTGATGGTAGTCCATTAACTGTTGCTGCGGTATCGGCATTGGTCCCCAAGCAGCTTAATGACCGGGTTTTTGATCTGGTAACGGATGTGTTACGTCAAAATGCCGCGGATGCTTTGGCACTTTATCGTGATCTGCTTGCACAACGCGAAGAACCGATTCGGCTCAATGCGTTAATGCTAGGCCAATTTCGACTTTTAATTCAGGTTAAGTTATTAGCGCAAAAAGGTTACGGCCAAGGTGATATTGCTGCTACGCTCAAGGCCCATCCGTACCGAGTCAAATTAGCATTACGGCAGGTTGGTCGTTTGCCTTATCACCAACTGGCCCAGGCTTATAGTGGGCTGGTGGATACTGAAACCGCGATGAAGACGGGAACGATTGATAAGGCACTGGCCTTTGAACTGTTCATGCTGAAGTACACAGGTCAAGCGTCAGCGCATCGGAAGGGGAAGTATACGGCTTCACGCTCCTAAAACTGAGATGGTCAATGATGCGCGGGTGTGCTTAGCCGATGACAACAAAAAATAACCCTTGTGGACGAAATATCGTCACACAAGGGTTATTAAAGTTGGCATAACGCCTTGATTACTTGTTAAGTAGGGCTGCAAGACGGCTCTTGTCGCGACCGGCCTTGTTCTTCTTGATCAGGCCTTTGCTGTTAGCCATGTCGATGGCACGAGTTGCCGCTTTATAAAGATCCTGACTGTTGTCAGCATTTTGTTCGCTTGCACTCTTGAACTTCTTAACAGCGGTACGCATTGCGTTCAGCTGGGCAATGTTACGTTCACGGGCATTTTCCTGCGTCTTAACGCGTTTGATTGCAGATTTGATTTGTGGCATGAGATGTTCACCTCCAACAGTGGATTATGATAAAACTGCATAAGTTTCAACAGACGCTATTATACAGAAGCCAGAGCGGCAATGCAATAAAAAAGTTGTAAAGGAAAATTGCTTGATAGCTAAAATTACTTGCAATCAGTGGCAGACTTCGGTAAAGTATGAAGGTACTTTTGAACCTGATACTTAGTTTAGCGAACCACCGACGCTTTACTCAGTTTCAGGCAATATTCTGAAAGGTGGTACAACACAATGGCAATTGACCAAACGCAAAAGAACGAAATTATCAAGCAATACGCACGACACGATGGTGACACTGGTTCACCGGAAGTTCAGATCGCAGTTTTAACTGCTGAAATCCTGGCTTTGAACGACCATTTATCCGTTCACAAGAAGGATCATCATAGTTATGTCGGTCTGATGAAGAAGATCGGCCACCGTCGTAATCTGCTTGCCTATCTGCGCAATAAAGACATCATTCGCTACCGTGACTTAATCAAGTCATTAGGTCTGCGTCGTTAATCACGTTTAACAAAGGTCGCCGCGGCGGCCTTTTTGCGTGTTTTTATATTAATAGCGGGCATCAGCTAGTGGTAAAAGGCCAAAAAGACAGTTCCAACTTACAGGAGGGATCAGCTAATGTATCCAGAATATCGGCAGCGTTATCAGGGTCAGTTAGTACGCGTCACCATTTTAAGCGTAACGACAACGGTTGCTTGGGTGATTGGCACGATTGGCTCACAGTGGGCAGTTGCCGGTGTGAGCCGTCATGATGAAAAACAGGCGTCCTCGGAACAAGTTGATCCGGTACTCGTCGAATTGGTCCGCGTTATCGCAGGTCGCTTAGTCCACAAAAATTTAGCGACGACCTCATTGCCGGAATCATTGCTGCCAATGGTGACGGCACTGACCGAGCATCACTGGCGGGAGCCGGATCCGGAATCGGCGTTAAAGTTGATTCCAAAGCCGGCAGGGGCACCGCTGGACTTCTGGTCATGGCGTAAGGCGGTTTTCTTGACGGTTCCCCAGCAAAAAGTTCGACCAGCTGATTTGCATGAGTGGCTTCGGAACATTTTGCCGAATGTCCATGGGTTAGGATACGGGCCGGTGACAGATCTGGCTGCCTTAGCTGTTTTAGCGCTGGATACCAGTCACCACCTTGCTGCTGGCAGTTCACCTGAAGTAGCGGTGGTGCTGGATAACGGAAAAGAAGTTGCTGCGTATCATCTGGATGCCGCTCAAACAAGCGATACCGGGTATCAAAGTGCACTTCAGGCGGCTAAACAAAATCTGAAAACCGTGCATCGCTTTTTTGCAAACGAGGTGTAACTGCGCCTCCGCGTTTTAAGGTGATATGGTAGTTGGAATTTTAATTGTCTGATAGAGCATGTTGAGCTAACGTTGTCGTTTGGATATTAAGTCCACGTTCTCCGTCCAGTGACCATTTTCAGGGGCATTGGATGGATTTTTTTATAGCATTCAACGCCAACCATTTGCCGCCTGAAATTCGGCTCTATAGGTTTTCGCCTTATCGTGTGGTACACTTGTATCAGAATTTATTCGGCGGAGGTATGCGGCAATCGATTGTCGGCAACCATACTTCCATAAATTAACCACGAGGTGAAACCATGACGAAGATCAATCTGGTCGCTCTTGGTGGGGTACGTGAGAATGGAAAAAACATGTACGCCGTCGAAGTTGACGACCAAATTTTTGTATGCGATTTTGGGTTGAAATACCCTGATAATGAATTACTTGGGATTGATGTTGTGATCCCGGACTTTAGCTATTTGACTGAAAATGCCGACCGAATTGCCGGAATCTTTCTAAGTCACGGCCATGCGGATGCAGTAGGAGCCTTACCTTATTTTCTTGTGGATCATCCAGTTCCGGTTTTTGGTTCGGAATTGACGATTGCAATGGCCAAGGTCTTCATGCAGCATGACAGCAAAGCCAAGAAGTTTAAAGACTTTCATGTTATTGATGAAAAGTCGGTCATTGACTTTGGTGATGTGTCGGTATCGTTCTTTAAAACAACGCATAGCATTCCAGGCTCGTTAGGTATCGATATTGAAACCAGCGAAGGCCAGATTGTGTATACCGGCGACTTCAAGTTTGATCCTAGCGCTACCCCGATGTATCAAACGGATTGGGCGCGATTGGCACAAATCGGTAATAAGAAAGTGCTGGCGTTGTTATCTGATTCAGCCAATGCAGAGTCGCCTTATCCGAATGCCAACGAACATGAAATTTATGACCATATCAAAGAAACTTTTGAATACCAAGATGGCCGAATTATCGTGGCAGGTGTTGCCAGCAACATTCAGCGTATTCAACAGGTGATTAATGCCGCTGCATCGCTTGGGCGGCGGGTTGTCTTGACCGGCCGTGATGTCGAAAAGGTCGTTAAAACCGCCATTCGTATGGGCTACATTAAATTGCCGGATGATGACATTTTAGCTAAAACCAAAGAGCTAAAAGGCCTGGCACCGGAAAAGACCGTCATTCTTGAAACCGGCCGGATGGGTGAGCCGATGAAGTCATTGCAACGAATGGCAACATCCCGTCATCGCCTGATTCACATCCATGAAGGTGATCTTGTTTTCATTACCACCACGATTGCCCATGCGATGGAAACTATGGCGGCTCGAACGAAAGACATGATTTATCGTGCAGGCGGGGATGTCAAAGTCTTAGGCGACGATATTCACTCTTCCGGCCACGCTTATAAGAATGATTTGCAACTGATGATCGATTTACTCAAGCCAGAATATTTGGTACCGGTACAAGGCGAATATCGCTTACTTGCAGCCCACGCGGAAATTGCGCATGAAGCTGGCATTCCGTTAGCTAACATTTTCATTGTCGGGATGGGCGATATTTTGCGGTATGAAAAAGGCCAGATGAACGCCTCTGGTCATGTCAACGCCGGCAATACCATGATCGATGGCATTGGCGTTGGCGATATCGGTAATATTGTTTTACGTGATCGTAAAATGCTGGCCGAAGATGGCATTTTCATTGCGGTTGTCACCATTGACCGTAAGAAAAAGCGCGTTGTTTCCAAGCCCAAAGTCACAAGTCGCGGGTTTGTTTATCTTAAAACCAGTCGTGACTCATTGGCCGAAAGCGGCACCTTGGTAACGGAGACGGTACAAAAGAATCTGGATAACAAAGAATTTGACTGGACCCATTTGAAACAAGATGTTCGAGATAAACTCAGCCGCTTCTTATTCGAACAGACAAAGCGGCGTCCTGTCATTTTGCCGGTCATCATGGAAGTTAATCAAAACAGTGCAAAACGGCAATAAACAACAAAAAATTCGGATCATTTTCCGAATTTTTTTATTTTCACTGCAATATCCGAATAAAACAACGACAGGAGGAAGGCATGACCAATATGGTATCATTACCCGACAATGAGCAACGTCACCTGACAATCGGCAAACAGGCGCTGCAAAAGGGTAACTATGCTTCGGCGGCGGCGCATTTAGAAAAGGCGTATGAAGCAAAGCAAACTTTTGCAATCGCCCAGCCTTTAGCGGCCAGTTTAAATGGGCTTAAACAGTTTCATGAAAGTCTTAATGTGATGTTGGCGCATTATCAGTCGTTTATGCAAACAGATGGTGATGTCCAGCTGGTTTTGGATGCTTGGCTTGGCACGTTTAATTTTGTGATGGCGCGAACGATGCTGCGGCAACTTGATCCGATTCGGCGCCGGCGCTTTCGGCAGCAAATTGAGGCGGCCGAAGCTTTGGCCTTGAATGAACGGGGCGAACAAATTGCGGAACTGGTTCGCAAAGTCAGTCATCTGGGGGGCTTTTCCCGGCAGGAGCAGCAGGATTTGTTTAGTCAGGTGGGGTTATTGCCAAAAGCACAACTCATCAAAGCGGCGGTTCCCGACTTGATTGACGAATCGATTCCAGTGGCGATGCGCGTGTCATTGTTAGATCTTTTAACGAATGTTGGCTATGATCAACCGGTGCAATATCAGGCTTATGATCGAGTTGAAACTATTGTTCCGAGTGAGTTACCCGGCATGGCGGATGAGCCAACCGGGCCGCGGATTCTGGATCGACTGCAAAAAGCATTAGGCGATGACGATCAGGAGCTGGGACAAGCATTGGTCCAAATGGCGCGGGTACAGATTGCCTTTTTATATCCGGATATCAGTCGGCTAATTCCTGACCAAGCGGCATTTGTTCAAGCTTATCTTGATCATCATCAAGGGAAAACCACCCCGTTTGACGATCTTTTTGCTTGGCAAGCGGCTGAAACAGCGAAATTGTCCGAATAGGCGTGATGACACGTTTTCACTGTAAATGAAAGAAACTTGACGGTAGCTGTTTACAAAGTGAAAATGACCATGTATACTCATTGCTGGAATTCATTTCCAGCGTAGATATTTGTTTTGGTATTTACGCTCAAATGTAGTACACTTAAACGTAAAGGATTATCAGGGTACACAAACAAGGTATCCTGTATTCTTACGAAAAATACAGGAGGTTCGTTTTTTCATGGCTGAAAAAGAACACTATGAACGCACAAAGCCCCACGTAAACATTGGTACGATCGGGCACGTTGACCACGGTAAAACTACTTTGACCGCGGCTATCACCAAGGTATTGTCGGAGAAAGGCCTTGCCCAAGCGCAGGACTATGCTTCGATTGATGCTGCTCCAGAAGAAAAAGAACGTGGTATCACCATCAACACCGCCCACGTTGAATATGAAACGGAAAAGCGCCACTACGCACATATCGATGCGCCAGGGCATGCTGACTACGTTAAGAACATGATCACCGGTGCTGCCCAAATGGACGGTGCGATTCTGGTCGTTGCTGCAACTGATGGCCCAATGCCACAAACACGTGAACATATCCTGTTGGCGCGTCAGGTTGGTGTTGATTACATCGTTGTTTTCTTGAACAAGACTGACTTGGTTGATGATCCAGAATTGATCGACTTGGTTGAAATGGAAGTTCGGGAATTGCTCAGCGAATACGATTATCCTGGTGATGATATTCCTGTTCTCCGCGGTTCTGCCTTGAAAGCACTTGAAGGCGATCCTGAACAGGAAAAGGTTATTATGGAATTGATGGATACCATCGATGAATATATCCCAACCCCAGTTCGTGAAACCGACAAGCCTTTCTTGATGCCTGTTGAAGATGTCTTCACCATTACTGGTCGTGGTACCGTTGCTTCTGGTCGTATCGATCGTGGTACGGTTAAGGTCGGCGATGAAGTTGAAATCATCGGTTTGAAGCCAGATGTTCTCAAGTCCACCGTTACCGGTCTTGAAATGTTCCGTAAGACCTTGGATCTTGGTGAAGCCGGCGATAACGTTGGTGTCCTGCTTCGTGGGATTAACCGTGATCAAGTTGAACGTGGCCAAGTTTTGGCAAAGCCAGGTTCAATCCAATTGCACAACAAGTTCAAGGGTGAAGTTTATATCTTGACAAAAGAAGAAGGTGGCCGTCATACGCCATTCTTCTCCAACTATCGTCCGCAGTTCTACTTCCACACCACCGATGTTACCGGTGTGATTGAATTGCCAGATGGCGTTGAAATGGTTATGCCTGGCGATAACGTTACTTTCGAAGTTGACCTGATTGCTCCGGTTGCTATCGAAAAAGGTACCAAGTTCACCGTTCGTGAAGGTGGCCGTACTGTTGGTGCCGGCGTTGTTTCCGAAATTCTTGACTAATTTCTGAATAAACGTTTAAAAGCCTGCAAGCTTGCTTGCAGGCTTTTTTTGTGAGCGCGAGCCGGCGATGATTACAGGGTTGCGTGTCAGGTCAATAATAATGGATAAGGAATGAATAATCGCGGTTATTTTGCGTTTCAAGATCTTGACGCTTGAACAGTCTTGGGAAATCAAAGATTATTTTATCGAATCATGACACCAAAAAATCTCAAGTCGTGTTTGGCTTGAGATTTTTTGGGCTATTTTCAGCAGGGATTAGGTAAACCAAGTAACTGCAAAACATTAGCCGCTCTGGGTGATCAAGGAAGGGATTTAAAATTAAGCTGACTGTTTAATTTCGCTTGGCTGTGTCACTGTAATCTTGGTTTTAGCTGGTTCAATTTTGTCCGCTTCCAGAATGATGTTACCGATCGATTGTGCTCGGATGTTGCCGCTGCTTGGATTCTTGACGCTGATAATATCGGAACAAATGTCGGTATTGATATTGGTGCTGTACTCAAAGACCAAATCAGAATGAAGCAGTGCACAGTTTTTCATTGTTAAATGATCAACATAACATAACCCCTGATTGCTCTCGATTGTACAATTGATAAGCGTCAGGTTTTTTGTATTCCAGCCTAGATAAGCACCATTAATAGTGGAATCATAGATAGTAATGTTCTCACAGTTCCAAAATGCATCTTTGGCAACAAGCGTAGAATGATGAATTTCAACATTTTTAGCACCATCAAAGGCGTAATCACCAATCAAATCGAGGTGGTTGGCGACAATGTTTGTGCTATTCATACCAATATAGTTACCACTTGCTTGCACATGGTCAAAGCTAATGTGATTGCAGTTCCACAAACTTTCACTGGCATCGGAAAAATGAACGTTTTTTAGGCGAATATTCTGGCTACGGCGAAAAGTTTTTGGTGCTTGAATTGTACTATCGGACATAGTGATGTCATTCGTATACCAGATGCCTGACCGCGCCATGGTTTCGAAGATGGTGTTAGCCACCGTAATGTGCTGGCTGTACCAAAGCGGATACTTATATTGAAAAATTGACTGATCTAGCTTAATATTGCGACTTTCCTTCAGAGGAGATTCACCTTTTCCAAAAGTCGTTTTGACAATGGTGGCATTTTCCTGACCAAACAGAGAACGTTCACCATGAAAAAATTGATTGTTGTAACTCACCATAAAAGATTCGCTTCTTTCTATATGTTCTCGAAAAATGGTCGCTACTTCCAAAACTTTGATTGCAGCTGTTACGCTACGATGTCATGGAGAAGTTCAGCAGCCTTGCCGGATAAATAAATGGTATTTGAGTCATGCAAACTGTCTCTAGCAGATTGAGAGGTATTGATGACAATTTTTGGACAGTTTAATCGAAAGCTGGTTGCAGGACGGCGCGTGCCAATGATTAACAAGAGGTCCGCTTGTGCGAGCATTTGCTGACCATATCTTATTTCGTCTGGGTAGGTTGCCAGGTGTCTTAAAACGAAGTCAGGTAAAATCAGTCCGCCACAATTGGGGCAAGTCGGCACAGTGCTGGTTGACGGTTTTTGCCAGTCATAAGCATGATGACAAATCGTGCAGTGATTATGCCGGACATCGCCCCAGTATTCTGCAACATGACGGGTTCCGGCTGTTTGATGGAGATAGTCAACATTCATCGTCACCACACCAAGCAGCTTGTTAGCCTGTTCGAGCTGCACTAACGCTTGATGGGCTCTGTTGGGTAACGCTTCTGGCTGACAGAACGTCTGGCGGTATAGCTGGTAGAAACCAGACGGGTCGGCGCTGGCTTCTTCTGGATCAAGAAAACGAAATACGTCACCAGCAAATTTGTGTGATTTTTTTAAAATTTGATCAATTCCGTTCAAATCTGGAATGCCAGATTCTGTGGAGATACCGGCACCAGTGAAGGCAACGATTTGGTGATGTTGGCGAATAAGGGCTGCTGCCTGCTGTAAACGTTGTGCTTGTTTCAAGGGACTCATCTGGTTTCGAAAACGTGCCGGGCAACCGTTAAGCCATTTAGTACCCGAGGAAAGCCAATATAAGGAATGCAGTGAATCATCGTTTCGACAACTTCGGTTTTAGTCAGACCGACATTGAGTGCCCCATTGAGATGAACCTGTAGTTGGTCGGCAGTATCGCCTTGGATAAGCAGCGCGGTGACGGTGATCATTTCCCGCTGTTTTAGATCCAAGCCAGGACGGTTGTAAATATCGCTAAAAGCAAATTCCAAAATATATTTACCAACATCAGGCGCAATGTCGGCTAACGAATGCATAACGTTGGCCGCAGCCTCACCGTCAACTTGGGCAAGCGTCTCCTGACCATTTTCTAATCGTGTTTTTTCTGACATGTTCATGACCTCTTTCATTTAGGATAGCTTCACTCTAAATGCTGGAGTTAACTCCATGTCAATCACTTTTTTGAATTTTCTGTGGTTAATTTGGCTTTTAGCTGATGATAGGTCGTGATTTTGTTTTCTAAAAATGCAATATGGGCATCAATTTCCCGGCGTTGTGCCGCTAACCGGGATTTTTGCGTGAAGAGTAACTTGAGACGTTCGTCAATGGTGCTATTGCCTTGATAACGTAAACGGGCATAAGTTTTGATTTCCTTGATGGGCATGCCAGTTGCTTTTAGCCGCTTGATGAATGCAATCCAGCGCTGATCAGCATCTGAGTAGGTCCGTCGATTATTTTGATCGCGGTCGGGAATAATCAAGTGTTCTTTTTCGTAGTATCGCAACGTATCAATTGACAGTGAAACCATTTTTGAAAATTTACCAATTGGGTAGCCCATCAACGAAGCCTTCTTTCTTAGGTCATGTTGGGTTGTATGATGAGACTTTCTGTGAAATTAGTCAATACTTATACAAGAGCCTAAGCGTTTTAATCGCTAAATTAAAACTATTGTTATATGATAAAGTCTCGGAAAAGGGGGCCATTCATTTGACGAAATCAACAACTTGGCGAATGATCGCATTTTTCTGGCATCAGCTGGCAGATATGAAACGTCAATTGTTCCGTATTATTGTGGCATTGGTCGGGGTGGCGGTGGCTTCGTATCTGGTGCCGCGATTAACGCAATATGTCATTGATCAGGTTATTCCGCAACGTGCGATGGGAACACTAATGGGCGTGATTGCGATGGCGCTCTTGCTGACGGCTATGGCTGGGTGGTTAAGTGGTCTTAGTACTTATTGGATCGGTCAGGTGAGTTTGCACGCGATTGCCCGCATGCGCGATGACTTGTTTCGCCATACGCTAGGATTAGATATGCGGTATTTTGAAACGAGTCAGACGGGTGATTTGATGGTGGTGCTCACGAGTGACGTCAATACGTTGCAGCGCTTAATATCGAGCAATACATTGGGTCTATTTGGCAGCTTACTCAGTTTTGTCGTCGTGCTGGTGCTGATGATTGTGCAGGACTGGCAACTGACCGGTCTGATTTTATTAACTTTTCCGGTTTTGTTTATTCTGAATAATATTTTCGTTCGCAACATTCGTGCTGCTTATCGGCGGGTGCGGGCAAGCTCTGGCATGATGAATAATCAAATTCAACAGGCCTTGACGAGTATCGGGCTGATTAAAAGCTTTACGACCGAAGCCACGACGGCAAGGACTTTTCAGCAAGCCAATGCACGTAACCGCGATTATCAACTTAAAGCGACCAAACTCAGCGCGACTTTTTCACCGCTAACCGATTTCGTCAATTATTTGGGCACGGCAATTATTTTAGGCTTTGGTGCGATTCAGGTGATGCATGGTCAGTTTACGATTGGCTTGATCGTCGCTTATACTGCCTATCTTGGCATTTTGCAGGCGCCCATTCGCCAACTGACCGGGTTGATTCAACAATTACAGCAGGCAACGGTTTCGTTTGAAAGGATTGAAGCGTTGCAGGCAGCGACTCCGCAAATTGTTTCGCCGCCAAATGCTGTCCACTTGCCGCGATTTCAGAAACGAATCCAGTTTGATCACGTAGATTTCAGTTACGATGAGGCTGTGCCAGTACTGCAGGATGTCGACTTTACCATCGAAAAAGAAGAAGTCGTGGCACTGGTTGGGTCGTCCGGCGCCGGAAAAACAACGATTACAAATTTATTGGCGCGATTTTACGATCCCACTAGTGGGCGCACTCTGATGGATGGTATCGATTTGCGTCAGGCGGATCTGATGAGTTTACGGCAACAAATTGCCATTGTTTCGCAAGATGTGATCCTGCTTGATGGCACCATTCAGCAGAATCTTGAATATGGCACATCATCTGCCAGTGAGGCGGCGATTTGGCAAGCAGCAGAGGCCGCTAACATTGCAGACTTTATCCGCAGCTTGCCTCAAGGATTGGCGACACAGGTAGGCGAGCGTGGTATTCGGTTATCAGGCGGACAAAAGCAGCGCATCGCAATCGCGCGAGTTTTCTTGAAAAATGCGCCGATCGTCATCCTTGATGAAGCAACCGCCGCATTGGATAATGAGTCGGAGCGTTTTGTGCAAACCAGTTTTGATCGGCTAATGACTGACCGGACATCGATCGTTATCGCGCACCGGCTTTCCACTGTGCGGCACGCGGATAAGATTCTTGTGTTAGAACATGGGCGAATTGTTGAAGCGGGGAATCACGAGCAGTTAATGGCCCAAAACGGACGCTACAAGGAACTCTATGATTTACAGTTTACGTGATTGCTGTTGTTGCGATTGTTATTCTTAGGTTCATGCGCAGTTTGTGAAAATCAGAAAAAATCAAGTTGCGACAAGGCTTTTTTTGTCACAACGTTTACTTTCCCACCGGTTTCGGGTATCATACATTAAGTATGCAATGTGAATTGCGAGACTAATTGTCGGAGGTACAGCATGTCTGCAAAATGGGAAAAAAAGGGCACCAATGATGGTGAACTCACCTTTGAAATCGATTTACCAAAAATTCAAGAAGGCTTAGACCAGGCGTTTCAACGTGTTCGTAAGAACCTGACCGTCCCGGGATTTCGGAAGGGCAAAGTTAGCCGGACCGTTTTCAAACGGATGTATGGTGATGCCGCGTTATATGAAGACGCCTTGAACATCTTGTTACCAGATGCTTATGAAGCTGCGGTTAAGGAATCCGGTATTGACCCGGTTGACCAACCAAAAATTGACGTTGAGTCTATGGACGAAGGCAAGCCTTGGGTGATCAAGGCTAACGTAACGGTTAAGCCAGAAGTTAAGCTTGGCCAATACAAGGGCGTTGAAGTGCCTAAGCAAGACGTTGAAGTATCTGACGACGACGTTAACGCTGAATTGGAAAAGCGCCGTGAACAACAAGCAGAACTCGTGGTTAAAGACGACAAGGAAGCTGAAAATGGTGATACCGTTGTGATTGATTACGTCGGCACCATTGATGGCAAAGAATTTGACGGCGGTTCTTCCAAGAACTATAGTTTGGAACTCGGCTCAAATTCATTTATCCCCGGCTTTGAAGAACAATTGGTCGGCCATAAATCTGGCGATGAAGTAACCGTCAATGTTACGTTCCCAGAAGACTACAAGGCAACCGATCTTGCTGGTAAAGCAGCTGAATTCAAAACCACCATTCATGAAGTTAAGGTCAAGGAATTGCCAGAATTAGACGATGACTTTGCCAAGGATCTTGATGATGATGTCGATACATTGGCTGAGTTAAAAGACAAGATCAAGAAAGAATTGACCGATCAGCGTAAAGAAGCGGCCAAGAATGCGGTTCAGGAAGCGGCCATCAAGAAGGCTACCGAGAACGCAACGATCGAAGAAGTGCCAAATGCGATGATTGAACAAGAAGTGCATAATCAAATGGATCAATACCTAGGCAATATGCAGCGCCAAGGTATCAGTCCTAAGATGTACTATCAATTGACCGGTACGACTGAAGAAGATCTGCATAAACAGTTTGAAGCCGATGCAGAAACTCGGGTTCGTACTAACTTGGTTCTTGAAGCCATCGTTAAGGCAGAAGATATTCAGCCAACTGAAGATCAAGTGACCGAAGAAGTTAAGAATTTAGCTTCCGAATACAACATGGATGAAAAAGCCGTTCGTCAGGCATTGAGTGAAGATATGCTCAAGCACGATATTGGGGTTAAAGAAGCCATCGACATCATTACTGACAATGCCAAAGAGGTCGAAGCGGCCAAGGATGAAACAGCTGATAAGGCTGATTCTGACAAGAAGTCAGCTAAATAGTTGTCACAGTCGCGTCAAAGAGACGATCCTTGATCGTCTCTTTTGTCGTCTTAACAGGTCCAAAAAGCCGAACAGATCCCTTGACATTGGCATAGCGGTTAGTTGCTAGTCGGTACTTGACGGTTCTGGTAGAATGAAGGTAACAAGAAAGGGTTGAATTAGATGTTTGACAACGTTGAAACAACGGGTCCGGTGACTTGCTCTTTTTGTGGCAAGTCTCAGGATCAAGTGAAGAAAATCGTTGCTGGCCCTGGGGTTTATATTTGTAATGAATGTATCGACCTCTGCAAAGAGATCATTGACGAAGAATTTAAAGAAGAAGCCTATCAGAATCTACTCGAAGTCCCTAAGCCAATCGAAATCATGAAATCACTCAATGATTACGTGATTGGGCAGGATGCTGCGAAAAAAGCACTTTCGGTTGCCGTTTATAATCACTACAAGCGCGTTAACCAGATGCAGACTGCGACAAAAGACGATACTGAACTCCAAAAGAGTAACATTGCACTGATCGGCCCAACCGGTTCAGGGAAAACATTCTTGGCGCAGACATTAGCCAAGATCCTGAATGTGCCATTTGCCATTGCGGACGCGACAACGTTAACAGAAGCTGGTTATGTGGGCGAAGACGTCGAGAACATTTTGCTTAAATTGCTGCAAAATGCTGATTACGATGTTGAGCGCGCTGAAAAGGGTATCGTCTACATTGACGAAATTGACAAGATCGCCAAGAAAGCCGAGAACGTTTCGATTACCCGTGATGTTTCCGGTGAAGGCGTTCAGCAAGCTTTGTTGAAGATCTTGGAAGGTACGATTGCCAATGTTCCGCCACAGGGTGGACGTAAGCATCCGCAGCAGGAGTTTATCCAAATCGATACCACTAATATTCTCTTCATTGTCGGCGGTGCCTTTGACGGTATTGAAAATATTGTCAAGAACCGGATTGGCGAAAAGACGATTGGCTTCGGTACCGACTCCACCAATCAAGTGGATCCGGATAAGTCACTGATGCAGCAGATTATTCCGGAAGACCTCATGCAATTTGGGATTATTCCTGAGTTCATCGGCCGAATTCCGATTTTGGCAGCATTGGAGAAGCTCAACGAAAGCGACTTGGTTCGGATTTTAACCGAACCGAAGAATGCGTTGGTTAAGCAGTATCAGAAGTTGTTAAGTCTCGATGATACGGATCTTGAATTCACACCTAACGCATTGAAGGCCATTGCCCATCAAGCGATTGTACGTGACACTGGGGCGCGTGGCTTGCGCTCTATCATGGAAGCCATCATGCAAGACACCATGTTTGACTTGCCTAGTCGCAGCGATGTCGACAAGGTAGTCGTCACGAAGTCTGCTGTTGAAGGCAAGGCTAAACCACAATTAGTGCTTACCAAGGGCCGTGAAGCCTCCTAAAGCAAGCAGGGTTTCAAAGAGCACCAGGTTGGATAACCTGGTGCTCTTTGTTTGGGCTCAACCATGAATAAAGATTTGTAAATTCCCGCTAGCGGCCCAGTCAGCTTTTAAAATATGCTAAACTATTGAAGGCAGTGGTGCTTGAGTGCCACTAAAAGAGATGAATAAAAAAGGAGGCCGTTTAAGATGGACGTCCATGATGTCAAACTGACAATCAGTGCGGTTGCGGCTGCGCAATATCCAGAAGATGGCCGTCCGGAGATCGCCTTTCTCGGACGCAGTAATGTTGGCAAATCTTCACTGATCAATAAGTTAATTAAGCGTAAGGCGATGGCTAGAACATCCAGCGTTCCGGGGAAAACCCAGACGCTTAATTTTTACGATCTTGATAGTCGCCTGTTTTTTGTTGACGTTCCCGGTTATGGGTATGCCAAGGTCAGCAAATCAGCCCGGGCAAAGTTTGCAGCGATGATCGAGACCTATCTTACAACGCGGCAACCATTACGTGGGGTTGTCTTGCTGGTGGATAGTCGTCATGAGCCAACCGCTGACGATATCAGTATGTATCAATATTTAAAGTATTATCAGCTCAGGACTTTAGTGGTCGCCACGAAAATCGACAAAACGCCTAAAAGTAAACGGCTGCATGTTGTTAAGCAAATTAATCAACGGTTGGATTTAAACCAGACAGACACGGTTATTCCGTTTTCCGCAGTCACCGGTGAAGGCTATGATGCGATTTGGTCTTGGTTGAGTCAGACTTCGGGAGTGGGGGAAAATGAATAATGAACTTTAATGAATATCAACAGAAGGCTAACCGCACATTGGCCGGCAACGAACATGTGTTAACCAACTTATCGCTAGGCTTGGCAAGTGAAAGCGGCGAAGCAATTGACTTGATTAAAAAGTACACCTTTCAGGGTCAGGATTTAGATAAGGTTAAATTACAGCACGAATTAGGGGATGTGCTGTGGTATCTTTCTCAAATTGCATTGTGGGCTGACATTGACTTTGATGATGTTGCCGCTGGTAATATTAAGGCATTGGCAAAACGCTATCCGCAATCCGAAAAGTGAACTTAGCACCATTCAGAACATATTTAAACGCAGCTAATGATTTAGCGTCTAAAAAAGCGACCTCCGAAAAATTTTCGGCAGTCGCTTTTCTGTTTGCTTGAGTATGAAAATCAGCATAAATGGTTACTTTACTTTTTCGGCTTTTTAGCGCTATCTTTATCAGACTTTTTCGTCATCTTTTCGTGATGTTTTGGATCTGGTCCGGTAGCTTGTTCTTTATCGCTGGGAATGCTTGCGAATTTATCGAACATGTCGTTTAGGTTGGTTTGAGTGTTGATCTTAAGTGCCATGCACGGCCACCCCTTTCCTTGGAGAAAGTATAGCATCAACCAGCATTAGCGTCTAGACTGACAACCGGTTTTTCTAATGCCGATATTTGGCCAAAGGTTGATCTTGAAAACGATTTAAGAACTAGGTCGTGTTTTTCGATGATTTTACGAGTTAAAAAAAGAGTCACCAAAATATGAATATTTGTTGCATAAAAATTGAATTACGTGTATAGTACATTCTTGTAATCAAGGAGGGTATTATGACGCATTTGAAACGTTGGTTAATCGCTTTGGTCGCAGTTTTTGCCGCAATTGTGACCTTAAATATGCAAACTGTTCAGGCAGATGACAGCCTGGCAAAGATTCAACAAAAAGGCACGATTGTGATGGGCACTAGCCCTGATTATGCACCATACGAGTTTTTGGTGAATAAAAATGGTAAGAATCAGGTTGTCGGCATGGATGTCGAAGTTGCCCGCAAAATTGCCAAGGATCTTGGGGTCAAGTTAGTCATCAAGCAGATGAATTTCAGCTCGTTGCTAGTGGCGCTGCAATCCGGCAAGGTTGATATGGTGCTGGCTGCCATGTCACCGACTAATGCCCGCCGCAAGTCAATTGATTTCTCCAAGACGTATTATAAATCGGGTCAGGATATTCTGATTAATAAGACGGATGCTAAGATTTACAAAGACCACAAGAGTTTTGCCAATAAGAAAGTCGGCGTTCAAAACGGTAGTCTGCAGGAGACCTTAGCAAAAACCCAAATGAAGTCCAGTACGACTTTAGGACTGACGAAGGTAACCGATTTGATTCTGGCGCTAAAAACCCACAAAGTCGCCGGGGTTGTCGCGGAAGGTGCGGTTGCTCAAGCCTATACGTCTAACGATGATACATTGGTTGAAATTCCCGGTCATTTTAATCTGTCAAGTGACACGATGGGGACTGCTATCGGGTTTGCCAAAGGATCTGATTCTTTAGTCGCAGCGGCCAATAAGAGCTTAGCAGATATTAAACAAAAGAAATTAATCCCGCAATATCTGAAAACCGCTGGCAGTTACATGAAGACGAATACCGAAGATACCAGTATGCTGCACTATTGGACTTATTTCCTTAAAGGGGTTGAGTATACCTTACTCATCAGTGCGATTGGGGCGTTCTTCGGAGTCTTACTTGGTACGATCTTTGCTTTATTGCGGTTGAGTAAGCATCGGTTGCCACATCTCATTGGGGTTGCCTACATCGAGTTTGTCCGGGGTACGCCGTTGATGATTCAGGTCATGTTTGTCTACTTCGGTATTGGCATTTTCATTGATATTCCAGCGCTAGTAGCAGGGTTGATCGCGGTATCGCTTAATTCAGCTGCATACGTTGCCGAGATTATCCGTAGTGGGATTGATAGTATCCCGATTGGCCAGACTGAAGCGGCCCGTTCGCTGGGCTTATCCGAGCGCCAAACGATGACCAGCGTTGTGTTACCGCAAGCCATCAAGAACATTTGGCCAGCGCTAGGAAACGAGTTTATCTCACTGATTAAGGAAAGTTCCATTGTTTCGATCATTGGGGTTACGGACTTGATCTATCAATTAACGGTGGTTCAAACCGCAACTTATAAAGGTGTTCAGCCGATTCTGGTCGCAATGGTCTTATACTTTGTTTTGACATTCGGGCTATCCAAGCTCCTGAGTCACTTTGAAAGGAAGATGAATCATGCAGCATAAACCTTTGATCCAAATCAACCACTTGACCAAGAAGTTTGGCGATAATGTGGTCTTGAATGATATTAGCGAAACGATTGACCAAGGCGATGTGATTGTCGTGATCGGTGCGTCAGGTGGCGGGAAAAGTACCTTCCTGCGCAGTTTAAATCTGTTGAACCGTCCAACTGCAGGCGAAATCCTTTTTGAAGGAACAAACCTGGTTGATCTTAGCGAAAAGCAGTTGGATAATGTCCGGGAGAAAATGGGGATGGTGTTCCAGAGCTTCAATCTTTTTCCGAATATGACGGTTCTAGAAAACATCAAACTGGCGCCGTTAAAAGTCAAAACGGTGACGGATGAAGAAGCAACCAAAACAGCCAAGGAACTGTTGGAACAAGTAGGCTTGGCGGAAAAAGCCGATGCCTATCCTGCTAGCCTCTCCGGTGGTCAACAACAGCGGGTGGCGATTGCCCGCGCGCTGGCGATGCACCCTGATGTGATGCTTTTTGACGAACCAACGAGTGCATTGGATCCGGAAATGGTTGGTGAAGTTTTGAAGGTCATGCAGGATCTTGCCAAAACCGGAATGACAATGGTCGTGGTGACGCACGAAATGGGATTTGCCCGCAGTGTGGCCGACCAGGTCTGGTTTATGGATGGCGGGAAGATTCTTGAAAAAGGCACGCCTGAACAGCTTTTCGAACATCCTCAAGAAGAGCGGACACAAGACTTTCTTTCTAAGATCCTCGCACAATAATTTTCATCAAAGTATTTTGTCTGGCGCATACTGGGCAAGGTACTTTTTTTGTGAAATCGAGCTGGTGGGGTATCATGAGGTTTGAACCAGAAGTACAAGCTTGGTATGACAAGCATGCTGGCAGGTGTATAGGCTATCTGCTTGCAATCGCATTTTAGAATCTTTATAATGTTAGGCGAACATTTGTTTTATAAGGAGCTTACAATGGCATCTGCACACATTGAACATAAGTTATCGTTACTGCCGGATCTTCCCGGTAGCTACCAAATGAAAGACATCAACGGGAAGATTATTTATGTCGGCAAAGCCAAAAATCTCAAGAATCGGGTTCGATCCTACTTTAAGAGTTCGCATGACGGAAAAGTAGCGGCAATGGTGGCACAAGTGGCGGATTTTGACTACATTGTGACCTCTACGAATAAAGAGGCGTTCTTGCTTGAGATTACGTTGATTCAAAAGTACCAACCTTATTACAATATCAAGCTGAAAAAGGGGACCGGTTACCCTTATATCAAGATCACCAATGAACGCGACCCCAAGATTGAAATTACCGGGACGATTCGCAAAGACGGCGGCTACTATTTTGGCCCTTATCCCAATGTTTATGCTGCCCAGGAAACCATGCACTTTATTCAAAAAGTGTATCCACTACGCCGCTGTAACGGCTATCAGGGTCGACCGTGTCTTTATTACCATATGGGGCAGTGTCTCGGCGCTTGTTTTCGCACCGTCCCGGAGAAGGAATATACCGATCAGATTGCGCGAATTAAACGCTTTTTGAACGGTAATGTCAGCAAGGCCAAGGCCAGTTTGACTGCCAAAATGGAGCGCGCGGCAAAGAATCTGCAATTTGAACGGGCAGCCGAGATTCGGGATCAACTTTATTACATTGAGCAAACGGTTGAGAAGCAAAAGATTATTTCGACGGATAATACCACGCGCGACTTGTTTAATTTTTATATGGATAAAGGCTGGATCAGCATTCAGGTCTTCTTTATTCGCCAGGCGCGATTGATGAAGCGTGAGTCGCGCTTGTTTCCGGTGGTCAATACGGCTAAAGAAGAGTTTGAATCTTTTATCTTACAATTCTACAGCCGGAAAAATAACGTTAAACCGCGTGAAGTATTGGTGCCTGCAGGGCTCGATAATAAGGTGCTAGCCGATATCCTCGAAGTACCGGTGCGCACACCCCAACGAGGCGAAAAACGCGAGCTGATGGCGCTAGCAGCCAAGAACAGCAAGATTAAACTGGAAGATAAGTTTCGGTTAATGGAATTAGATAATCGGACAACGGTTGGGGCGATGAAAGAGCTGATGGCAGCCTTAAAGTTACCGATGGGCCATGTAGTAGAAGCATTTGACCATAGTCATATCCAAGGTGCCGATCCGGTGTCTGCCATGGTTCAATTTGTCGATGGCCAACCTGCCAAAAACAATTATCGCAAATACAAGTTGGATGCGGACAAAACCCATAATGGTGCTGACGAAGCTGCCAATACGCGCGAAGTCATTCGCCGGCGATACACGCGGCTGTTAAAGGAACATGCGGCATTGCCGGACTTGATTCTGATGGACGGCGGTGAGATTGAAATGAACGCGGCTAAAGATGTCTTGGAAAATGAATTGAATCTCGATATTCCGGTTGCCGGAATGGTCAAGAACAATAAGCATAAGACGGCTGCCTTGCTATTCGGTCACGCTGACGAGATGATCAATCTGGACCCGAAGTCGCAGGGCTTCTACCTGTTGGAACGTATTCAGGATGAAGTGCACCGGTTTGCCATCACGTTCCATCGCCAGCTTCATGCCAAAAACTCGTTAGCATCGCGCCTTGAGGGAATTAAGGGCGTCGGACCCAAGACACGCTTAAAGTTGCTGCGTAAATTCAAGACCATCACAAAGATCAAAGAAGCACCATTGGAAGATATTCAGGAGCTAGGCATTTCAAAACGCGTCGCCCAGGCACTGAAGCTTTCGTTAACGGCAGATCCCACGCCGGCACGTCGGGTATAAATGATGCGGATAACGTGGTAATTTTTTAGAGCCGTTTTCAAGACAATGGAAAAAGCAGGTTCCAAAAGACAAAAGTTGCCTTTTGATGCCTGCTTTTTTGCAAGATGATTGAGAACCGAAAACCGAATTTAAAAAGCGTCATTCAAACGCACAAGTGCACAATGAGACTGAGACATAATTCTATCCCAGGATGTGATGCGCACTAAAATCCGAATACTATAGCTGAGAAAGTAACTAAAGTAGTTCCGGGCCGTGCCAAACTCCGCAATCTCCGGCCAGATGGGGCTGGAACGCTGTGACGGCGCTTGGAGCCTGCAAGCCCGGCAGTCTCCAAGTCGCCTAACAACATCAGCGACAAAAACCGGTCGCTGTGTTGTTCCACGGCTGAGCCCCATCTAGCCTACGATTGCTCCGCTTTGGCACTGGGATCGTTAAAGCTCATTTATACTAATATGAAGAAGCCAAAAAGCGTACCATTTCTTGAAAAGTCAAGAAATAGTACGCTTATATTTTGTGGCAATGAATTATGGCCCAGCCTCTAAGCTATTACCACCATCAAGTTACGCTTACAAACTGCTTATCTTGACTTAGCGATTCTCTTTAGCAACTGGACGCCAGAAGCCAAGAATCAGTGCGGCAATGATGGTCCCGATAATCAATGACATGATAAAGCCAAATTTCTGATCGGTTAGTAAGAGTGCAACGACACCGCCATGAGGAGCCGGAACGTTAACGTGCCAGAGCTGAGTTAAACCACCGGCAATCGCAGAACCGATTACGGAGCTGCCGATGATGTGCAATGGATCGGTGGCTGCAAACGGAATCGCACCTTCAGTAATGAACGTTAAACCAAGCGCATAGTTAGATAAGCCGGCATTGCGTTCCTGTAGGGTGAATTTCTTCGGGAAGAAAGTGGAAGCAACCGCGATAGCCAATGGTGGAATCATACCGCCGATCATAACGGCAGCCATCCAGCGACCATCTTTAAAGCCAGATGCTTGATAAACGCCAATTGCAAACGTATAGGCCGCTTTGTTGAAAGGACCACCCATATCGATACTCATCATGGCGGCTAGGATGACCCCAATGATGATGGCATTACCAGTACCTAAACCTTCAAGGAAGTTAATGAGTGCACCGTTAATCGCTGCAAAAATCGGGTTGATGATGAAGAACATTAACAGCCCCATAATCGCAAGACCGATGACCGGATAAAGGAGAATGGTCCGCATACCGTCTAATGAGCGCGGCATCTTGGCCAATGCTTTCTTAAGACCCACGATCATCCAGCCGGCAGCAAACCCAGCAACCAGACCGCCAAGGAAGCCGGCCGGGTTTTGCGCTTTCACAACCGATGCCGAGGCAACGGTTGCCATATAACCACCGACAAACCCAGGCATCAAAGCAGGGCGGTCACCGATAGATTCGGCAATATAAGCAGCTAATACCGGGACCAAGAAACTGAAAGCAAAAGAACCCAGATTATTCGTGAACGTGAACCACATAGAGGTCTTACCCAGCCATTGTTCCAGGATGAATGAGATCGCCATGATAATCCCACCGCCAACAACGAATGGCAACATGTTGGAGACACCATTCATGAGGTCTTTATAAATGCGATTCCAGAGGGTGCCACCGGAAGTCTCTTCACTTTCACTGGTTTCAGTGTTGGCTTCACCAGCAGCGTGAAAGACTTGGCCTTGACCTTTAAGGGTTTCTTCGATCAGTTCTTGCGGTTTCTTAATGCCGTCAATGACAGGGCGGTTCAACAATTTCTTGCCATTAAACCGGTCCATCGCAACCTTTTTGTCTGCGGCAACGATGACACCGGCCGCACGGTTGATGTCAGCATCGGTTAGCTTGTGCTTGATGCCTTCAGATCCGTTGGTTTCGACCTTAATATCAACGCCCATTTTCTCGGCAGTTTCTTTCAAGGCTGCTTCGGCCATGTACGTATGGGCGATTCCGGTTGGGCAGGCAGTAACAGCAACGATAAATGGCCGTTCTTTGCGCTTTTCGTCTTTAAACTCAGCTTGTTTAGCGGCTTTGTCCTTGGCTTCTTGAGCTTTTTCCGCTTCTTCTTCAGCTTTATCCTTGGCTGCTTTTTCCGCTTGTGCTTTTCCAAAAAGATCAATGACTTCATCAGGAGTTTTAGCCTGCTTTAAGTCAGCGACCAGTTTTGGATTGATCAAAAGTGAAGACAAGGCAGCTAGAGCAGCTAAGTGTTCGTTGTTGGCGCCTTCGGGAGCGGCAATCATGAAGAACAAGTGCACGGGCTGGCCGTCTAATGCGTTAAAGTCAACGCCTTTGGTACTTTTGGCAAACAGAACCGTTGCCCGGGTAACCGCACTGTCTTTGGCATGCGGCATTGCAATGCCTTCACCGATTCCGGTAGTTGATTCTGATTCACGCTTTAAAATGTCATTGCGATATTCGTCAGCGTCAGTCACAATGCCTTCCGCGTGGTATTTAGCAACCATTTCATCAATCACAGCCTCTTTGGTGGTGCCTTTGAGATCCATGATCATGACATTTTTTAATAGTAAGTCACGAATGTCCATTTTGTCCTCCTAAACTTCATTAATCGTAATCGTCTGCTTAACGGCAGCAATTTTGTCGGCAGTGGCAAGATCCTCAGAAAAAGCGGTTGCAGAACCGCATGCGATTCCAACCTTAAAGCTTTCCAGAACATCATGTGTTTGCGCAAAAGTTCCGGTGAAACCCGCTAACATACTGTCGCCTGCACCGACCGAGTTCACAGCAGGTTGCTTTGGTACGTTACCGAACCAGGCATGATCTTGCTCAATCATGAGGGCACCACCGCCTGCCATCGAGATCAAAACATGTTGTGCGCCTAAATCAAGTAAGCGGCGACCGGCTTTGATAATTGCCTCATGACTGGTATATGGTGCGTCATTGAACAGAGCAGCTAATTCATGGTGATTTGGTTTCACAACTAGGGGATGATCGGAAAGGGTATCCAGTAGTGCCTGGCCGGTGGTGTCAATCACGAAGTCTGCGTCATGCGCATGAATTAAGGGGATGAGGTCCCGATAAAATGTGCTTGGTAGTCCTTTAGGCAAACTTCCGGACATAATAACGACATCGCCTGATTTTAGGTTGGCCAGCTTAGCTTTAAAGTCAGCAATTTCGGTATCGCTGATAGCAGGACCGCTGGCATTGAGTTCGGTTTCCGATTCTGCTTTGAGCTTGACGTTAATCCGGGTATCACCTTTGACTTTTGTAAAATCGCAAGGCATGGCAATCGCGTCTAACTTATCTTGAATAAACGTCCCGGTGAATCCGCCAAGAAATCCCCAGGCAGTTGTGGGCAAGCCGAGTGTTTGTAATATACGACTCACATTGATGCCTTTTCCACCTGGCAATTTAACGTCGTGGGCCAAACGATTGACAGCGCCAAGGTTAAGCCGAGGCAACTCAATGACATAATCAATCGAAGGGTTGAGCGTAACTGAGTAGATCAAGAATGAACCTCCTTAATATTTTGATACCTTTGATAGCTCGCTGGAAGCCCTTGTAGTGAACTGGTCAGGATGGTTGCATCGCCAATATCGGCGAATTTGACGAAACTGACCTGTTCGAACTTACTGGGATCTGCGAGAATGATCGGTTGACGCGCTTGGTGAATGGCCAAGCGCTTGATCACGGCTTCTTCCGGATCTGGTGTGGTGTTCCCAAATTCAGGGTGAATACCATTTGTACCGATAAAGGCGATATCGAAACGATAATGATGAAGTGCTTCCGCAGTCGTTGCGCCAATCAGCGCCTTGGTTGCTGACTTGACCATGCCGCCAAGCATTAAGGTCGGAATTTGATAATCGGCCAACAATGAGGCATTATCAACCCCGGTCGTAATAACCGTGACCCCAAGATCAGCCAAAAAAGGAATCAACTGGGCCGTGGTGGTCCCGGCATCCAAAAAGACCAGATCGTCTTGTTCAACTTGGCGAGCAGCGGCATGAGCAATGGTTTGTTTTGCCCGTAAGTTTTGCGTTGACTTACTTGCCACGTCCGGTTCATCGCCAAGACCGTTGACACGTTTGGCCCCGCCATGGATCCGTTTAAGTTCGCCGGCTGCTTCAAGTTCATCCAGATCGCGACGAATGGTTGATTCCGATGCATCCAACGCGGCCATTAACGCTTTAGATTTAATGACGGTATGTTGTTGCAATTGAGCAAGGATGTATTGTCGCCGTTCTTCTGTAAGCACTTTCGTTTCACCTCGTCCTTCATTATACTGATGAAACGTTCAAAATCAACCTAAAACCGTTAAAAACATTCACTGCTGTCACAATTCGAACCTTTTCATTTTGCCTTACATTTTTACGATATTGTTGCGCTTGAAGTGTGAGTCCTTGTCTTGGACGTGTTAAAATGAAAAAGGCATCTGATTTACTATGCGAACAGCGCGATAACGCGTATAATTAAAAATTATGTTTTTTCAGAAAGGGGATCGCCAATGTTTGTCGATCAGGTACAAGTAGAAGTTCAGGCGGGCAAAGGCGGTGACGGCATGGTCGCGTTTCGGCGCGAGAAGTTCGTGCCGTTTGGCGGACCAGCCGGTGGTGACGGCGGCCGCGGTGGCAGCATTATTTTATATGTTGATGAAGGCTTACGAACCTTAATGGATTTTCGCTATCAACGGCACTTTAAAGCGCCAGCCGGGGGTAACGGCCAAGGTAAGTCGATGTATGGTCGCGCTGCTGAAGATCGCCGAATTGCCGTACCAGCTGGGACAACGGTCACGGACGCTGATACTGGTGAAGTCCTCGGCGATCTTACTGCACCGGGACAAGAGTTGGTCGTGGCAAAAGGCGGTCGCGGTGGACGCGGCAACATTCACTTTGTCTCGCCTAAAAATACCGCTCCGGAAATTGCGGAAAACGGTGAGCCCGGCCAGCACCGGTTTATTAAGCTGGAATTGAAAGTGTTGGCTGACGTCGGTTTGGTTGGCTTTCCGTCTGTCGGTAAGTCCACCTTGTTGTCGGTAGTAACCCAAGCTAAGCCTAAAATTGCTGCCTACCAGTTTACGACGCTTGTTCCCAATTTGGGGATGGTGCAGTTGGATGATGGCACCGATTTTGTAATGGCTGATTTGCCGGGTTTGATTGAGGGCGCTTCACAGGGTGTTGGCTTAGGCATCCAATTTTTGCGCCATGTTGAACGGACTCGGGTCTTGTTGCACCTAGTTGAAATGGATCCGGAAAATGGCCGTGAGGCGCTGGAAGATTATGATCAAATCCGTAAAGAATTAGGCGCTTATGACGAAAATATCTTAAAGCGTCCAGAACTGATTGTTGCCACCAAGATGGATTTGCCGGGTGCGGCGGAACGGTTTGCCAGCTTTAAGGCAGCTTTAGTTGATCGCGGCATTGATCCGGCTAATATCTTTGAAATTTCAAGCTTGACCCACCGCGGCGTCATGCCTTTGATGCATAAAACCGCAACAGTCTTGAAGACGGCACCGCAATTCGAACCAAAACAGGAGCCGGTTCAATCGACCGAGTATAAGTACACTCCGGAACCAGCTTTGAAAGTGACGCGTGATAGCGACGGTACCTTTGTTCTAACCGGCGAGAAGGTGGAGCGGGCATTTAAAATGGCCAATCTTGATCATGAAGACGGCGTCATGCGGTTTGCACGCCAATTACGAAGCATGGGCGTTGACGATGCCTTGCGTGAGGCCGGTGCACAAAGCGGCGATTTAGTCGCCATTGATGATTTTACTTTTGAGTTTGTTGAATAATCTTCGAGCAGCATGTTGTAAAGAATTAATTTTATAAAGAATGGTGGGGCCTCAAGTGAAACAGACGCGCAAACGAAAGCGTCGGTATATCCATGGATTCGACGGGTTACGGACAATTGGTGTTATTGGTGTTATTTTATATCATTTACGTCCTGAACTTTTTAGGGGCGGATATCTGGGCGTCCCAATTTTCATGGTAGTTTCCGGTTATTTAATTACGGATGGCCTCCTGATAGAATTTGACCGCTATCGGCACATTGACTTTAAAAGTTTTTTTATTCGCCGATTTAAGCGGCTTTATCCGGCGCTTATCACTGTGTTGTTTGGTACGGCGGCCTATATTACGCTTTTCTCGCAGAATCTATTGCATAACCTGCATATGATGGTTCTGACAAACCTGTTATACGTTTATAACTGGTGGCAGATTTTAAATGGACAATCCTATTTCGCCCGCTATGCGAATGGAGAATCGCCGTTTACGCACTTGTGGACGCTCTCAATAGAAGGTCAGTATTATCTTATTTGGCCGTTTTTGGTTCTGGGCTTATTATTGTTGGTTAAAAATCGGCATCAAATTGCCAATATTGTCCTGATTCTGGCAGCTGTTAGCGGCGCGTGGATGGCGATCTTGTACATGATGACGGTTGCCCACACATCGCCAGCGGCTTTTGACCCAAGTCGGCTTTACTACGGGACGGATACTCGTGCGTTTTCCATTCTGTTCGGTGCGGCACTGGCTTTTATTTGGCCGAGCAGTCGGTTATCGACGCATTTACCCCGCAAATGGATTTTTAGCCTCGATCTAATCGGAACGGTGAGCCTTGTTGGGTTACTGACGATGGTTTTCACGGTCGATGCCCAGAGTAGTTTTCTTTATGAAGGGGGCATGGTCCTTTTCTCCATTTTGACAACGATTTTGGTTGCAGTGGTTGCGCATCCGGCCGCGCATTTTGATCGCTTGTTGACTAACCCGCTGTTTAGTTATATCGGCAGTCGCAGTTATGGTCTTTATCTGTATCAATTTCCGGTCATGATCTTCTGGGAGAATCGTTTCCGCAACATTGCCGATCATCCGGTTTTATATCCTGTGATTGAAGTGATTTTGATTGTTCTAATTACAGAGATTTCTTATCGTTTGATTGAGCAGCCGGCCGCGCATTTTGATTATCATAAAACCTGGGACTTTCTTAAGGCACTGGTCGATCCCAAAAAACGAATGGGTATGGCCCGTTGGATCAGTTATGCCGCTGTTATTATTTTGGCAATTGGGAGCGTTGGCCTTGCTAAGGCACCTTCAGCCAAGGCGGTCGGTGATAATTCACCTCTGGCAAAGCAGTTGAAGCGACACGGTGAGTCGGCTAAAGAAAAGGCTAAACGCCTGGAAGCAATGCGCTCCAGTCTGTCAGAGCAGAAAAAAGCGGATAAAAATAAGGCCGATGAGTCGTCAAGTTCGCGCGCGCAACAATCCAGATATGCTTCGCAGGCCAAAACAAAGCCGGTGAATCAGGACTATGAACGTTATGGGCTAACCCAAATTCAACTTCAGCAAGCTCAGGATGTTACCTTCACGGCAGTCGGTGACTCAGTCATGCTTGATGGTGAGCCGGGGCTTCAACAGCTTTTCCCAAAAGCGGTGATTGATGCCGCAGTTTCCCGACAAATGATCAATAGCATTGACTTGGTGCGCAGTTATGCTGAAAAAGGCGTGTTGGCGAATATTGTTGTGATTGGTCTTGGTACTAATGGACCGTTTTCGGACGATCAATTAGCCCAAATGATGCAAGCCATCGGACCTGATCGTCAGGTTTTCTGGATTAATGTTCGCGTACCGACCCGCGCATGGCAAAATGATGTCAATAGCAAATTAGATGCTGCCCAAAAGCAGTACAAAAATCTGACGGTTATTGACTGGTTCCATAAATCCGATGGTCATCCTGACTGGTTTTACAATGATATGGTGCATATGAATCCAACCGGCAATCCTGAGTATGCGGCGTTTGTTGCCAAAACTATTTTGGAAAAGATTGATGAATAGCCGTTTTTATGACGTTCTTTAGTGAACGGTCATTGTTCAGTTAAATCGAGCCTAGAGGTCATGCCATTCTCTAAGCTCGATTTTTTATAATATTGGCGACTCGGTTTGGAAAAATAGACGGCGTGAAAGTCTATGACAGCAATGATTCCGGGATAATCGCAGAGAACTTGTGGTAGACTACAAAGTGAAGTTTGACAGAATAGGAAGTATGGTATGGAAATTCAATTTTTGGGGACAGGCGCAGGTTCACCTTCCAAAGTCCGCAATGTTAGCAGTTTGGCGCTCAAGCTGCTTGATGAGCGCAATGAGGTTTGGTTGTTTGATGTGGGCGAAGGAACTCAGCATCAAATCTTACAGACCACGATCAAACCAAGGAAAATTGCCAAAGTATTTATTACTCATTTGCATGGTGATCATATTTTTGGCTTACCGGGCTTTTTAGCTAGTCGGGCAAATCAAGGCGGCACTGAACCGTTGACGATTTATGGACCTCCGGGGATTGAGGACTTTGTTAAGACGAGTTTGAAGGTTTCTCAGAGTCATTTAAGTTATGCAATTAAATTTGTGTTGTTACGACATCCAGGCGTGATTTTTGATGATCAGACCTTCAAAGTCAGTTTTGATCGGCTTGATCATCGGATTACCAGTTTTGGATTTCGAGTTGAAGAAAAACCACACCCGGGCGAGCTATTGATTGATAAGGTCCGTGCCGCCAAGATTCCGGCTGGACCGGTTTATGCGTCGTTGAAAGCAGGCAAAACCGTCACATTGCCGGATGGCCGGACTTTTGATGGTCATGACTTCATCGGATCAGCACAACCGGGTCGGACAGTGGCCATTTTTGGCGATACGCGTATGTGTCGTCGGGCCTTACCATTAGCAGCCGGGGCAGATGTCTTGGTTCATGAAAGTACGTTTGGTCCGGATGAAAGTCAACTGGCCAAGCAGTATTATCACAGTACGAATCTTCAGGCAGCCGAGTTGGCGAAACGAGCTGGCGTTGGTCGGCTGTTGTTAAATCATATTTCAGCACGCTATCTTGGCCCTGGTGTGGCAATGTTAGAAAAAAGTGCACGGCATATTTTCCCGCAAACGCATGTTGTCAGAGATTTGGAGGAAATTAACATTCCATTTGCAAGTCCGCAACTGCAACCGACTGTTTCCGCTAAATGACGATTCCGGTTTGATGAGACATCAGGCAAGCGTTGTTGAAGATTACGGGAAAATTAGGCAATACACCGAGTTGAAATGCGAAAACTGGCGCAGAAGTATAGGGACGCGTCACGACTCCTTACTTTTTGACGATTATCGGTACCAGTTCACACTCACACGTGCTCAGGAGGGAACTTTATGGTGAAAAAACATCTGACCGTTGTCATTTCTGGCGGATCGGCTGGCTTGGGAAAGGCGATCGGACTAGAGGCGGCAAAAAAAGGCGCGACGGTTGTTTTCTTGGCGCGACGCCGGGATAAATTACGTCAGGCTCAGGCTGAAGCAACGGCGCTTTCCGGACATCCGGCTTATGCTTTTCCAGTAGATGTGGGTGATCCGGTGGCAATTGAAGCGGCGGTTGATCAAATTCACGAAACGGTTGGACCGGTTGATGTTTTGGTTAATGCAGCCGGTTTTGGTCACTTTGAAAATGCTTTTGACACGGATATGCGGTTAGTCGAACGGATGTTTCGGGTTAATGTTTTAGGTGTCATGTATCTGACCAAACTGTTGGGCCGTGACATGGCAATAAGCGGTCAAGGACAGATTATTAATGTTGCGTCAATGGCTGGTAAAATGGCTACCCCAAAATCAGCCATTTATTCAGCAACAAAATCTGCAGTGATCGGTTATAGCAACGGATTGCGACTTGAACTTAAACCATTTGGCGTTCATGTCACGACGGTTAATCCCGGTCCGATTGCGACGGATTTTTTCAAGGCAGCCGGTGCTTTGGATTATCTTGCAACCGTTTCGTGGCTGGCATTGGATCCGGATCAACTTGCACGCCGAATCGTTGGGACATTTGACCATCCGGTGCGGGAAATCAATGCACCGCGCGTGATGAATCTTGGGGCCAAACTATATACATTATTTCCAGGTATCGGTGACTGGCTAGCCGGTGGTATGCTTAATAAAAAGTAAAGGGGTGGCTCACATGAAAAGTCAGCAACGTTTTATTATCGGACTGGTTCTTGCCTTAATCTTGATTATTTTTGCTTTACTGAACGGCCAAGGGGTGTCCGTTAACTTCTTCGGCATTCAGTTAGAATGGCCGCTGATTGTGATTATCGCAGTATCCGTACTGATCGGTGCGGTGGTAACCTGGTTAATCTCCACCAGTGCCGTTGCGAGCGCTAAGAAGCAGATCAAAGAACTTCAACAGCGCGTAACGGAATTGACCAAGACAAACAAAAACGAAAAACCGGCGCCGAAACCGGTTCAGGCACCAAAAGAAACGCCTTCTGATACATCCAAAAACTAAACGAAACGACGCGGATATTTTGTTCGCGTTTTTTATTTAAAATAGTTTGACCTTAACTGACCAATATCGTAAAGTGAATTTGAAAACAATGAACAGTTATGGAGGCATGATGGATGAATCCAGATAATTTTACGCAAGCGGTGGCTGAAGCCTTGGGTGCTGCCCAACAAATTGCCCAAGTCCGCCACCATCAAGAAATCGATATTCCCCACGTCATGAAAAGTCTGGTGCAGCCCAATCAATTAGCTGAGCAGATTTATCGTGAAGCCGGCGTCAACATTCACGGGTTAAATGCCGCGATTGACGCTGCGATTGACGCAGAGCCGGTAATTGAAGGCGCAAGCGCATACGGCCAAAACATGTCGCAGAATCTGGCGCAGATGTTAAGTGATGCCGATACGATCAAAGATGAGTTTGGTGACACGTATGTTTCTACCGAGGCACTGTTACTGGCACTCTATGAGCAGCGTTACAACACGATTACCCGCTATTTATTGGATGATGCCAAAGTTGACGCCAAAAAGCTGCGGGCAGTCATTACCAAGATTCGCGGCGGCGAGAAAGTTACCAGTAAAAACGCTGAGGCTAATTATAAGAGTCTTGAAAAATACGGGACTGATCTGGTTAAAGAAGCACGCAGCGGCAAGATGGATCCCATTATCGGTCGCGATGAAGAAATCCGCGATGTGATTCGGATTTTAAGTCGCAAAACCAAGAATAACCCAGTTCTGATCGGAGAACCGGGTGTTGGTAAAACAGCGATTGTGGAGGGCTTGGCGCAGCGTATCGTTAAAAATGACGTGCCAGACAATCTAAAGAATAAAACGATTATTTCCCTCGACATGGGCAGTTTGGTTGCCGGTGCCAAGTATCGCGGTGAATTTGAAGAGCGTCTGAAAGCCGTTTTGAAAGAAGTCAAAAAGAGTGAAGGTCAAATCATTCTGTTCATTGACGAAATTCATAACATTGTCGGTGCTGGCAAAGCTGAGGGATCAATGGATGCCGGCAATTTGCTTAAACCGATGCTGGCACGTGGCGAGTTACATTTAATCGGTGCGACGACGCTGGACGAATATCGCGAAAATATTGAAAAAGATAAAGCATTAGAGCGCCGATTCCAACGGGTGCTGGTACAAGAGCCAACTGTGGAAGATACGATCAGTATTTTACGTGGTTTGAAGGAACGGTTTGAAATTTTTCACAAAGTGCGCATTCATGATTCGGCGTTGGTGGCTGCCGCGACATTATCCAATCGCTATATCACGGATCGGTTTTTACCGGATAAGGCGATTGATTTAGTCGATGAAGCCTGTGCCACGATTAATGTTGAAATGAACTCGCGCCCAACTGAACTGGACGTGGCCGAGCGTAAGCAGATGCAGCTTGAAATCGAGCAGCAGGCGTTAAAGAATGAAAGTGATCCCGCAAGTAAAAAACGCCTGGAAAATGCAAACGCCGAATTGGCAAATTTAAAAGAAAAAACCAATAAACTCAAAGCACAGTGGGAAGCTGAAAAGAAGGACATTCGCCAGCTTAACGAGAAGAAGTCAGCGATCGACAAAGCCAAACACGAACTGGAAGATGCCCAGAGCCGTTACGATTTGGAAACGGCTGCTCGTCTGCAACACGGAACGATTCCACAACTTGAAAAAGAATTGCAGGCAATGGAGCACAGTGATCGGCCGCAGTCTTGGCTGGTCCAAGAAAGTGTCACGGCTAATGAGATTGCTGCTGTTATTTCACGAGAAACCGGTATTCCCGTGGCAAAACTGGTTGAAGGCGATCGTCAAAAATTGCTGCATCTTGCCGATAATCTGCATCAGCGTGTCATTGGTCAGGATGAAGCCGTCACGGCAGTTTCAGATGCGGTATTGCGTTCGCGCGCCGGACTGCAAGACCCAAGCCGACCATTAGGGAGTTTTCTTTTCCTCGGTCCGACCGGGGTGGGGAAGACCGAACTCGCAAAAGCGCTGGCCGAGGATCTGTTTGATTCTGAAAAACACATGGTTCGAATTGATATGTCCGAATATATGGAGAAGGCGAGTGTTTCACGGTTGGTCGGTGCGGCTCCGGGTTATGTCGGTTATGAACAAGGCGGTCAATTAACCGAAGCAGTTCGCCGCAATCCGTATACGATTGTCCTATTAGACGAAATCGAAAAAGCCAATCCGGATGTCTTCAACATTCTTTTGCAAGTGTTAGACGATGGGCGGTTAACGGACGGGCAAGGACGCACCGTTGACTTTAAGAACACGATTATCATTATGACCTCTAACCTCGGCTCTGAATATTTGCTGGATGGCGTGCAAAAAGACGGAACTGTCAGTCAGCAAGCTAAGGATCAGGTTCGTCAGTTGATCGGTAAAGCTTTTAAACCGGAATTTCTCAATCGCATTGACGATATCATCATGTTCCATCCACTTTCACTAGATGATGTTAAGAAGATTGCCGTTAAGGATCTGCATGAGCTGGGAACACGCTTGGCAGACCAGCAAATTAGTTTGGACATCACGCCAGAAGCTCAGACCTGGTTGGCGGATAAAGGCTATGACCCGGCATTTGGTGCGCGTCCGTTGCAGCGTCTAATTACCAGTGCCGTTGAAACGCCGTTAGCCAAAGAGCTCATACGCGGAACGATTCAGCCCGGTCAGGAAGTGGTCATAACCGTTGCGGATGATCAGCTGCAATTCAAAGCAAAACAAGTAGCAGCGAAGGCATAAGCCTGTAATAGCTGAATTATTCTGTAAAGACCCTTGCCTTGACGCCGCTTTTCATGTATGATTAGCGTTGCTGTGACAGAACATGTTTCTGTCCACGCGTGACGATGATTGGACTTGCATTTTGATCATCGACCGTATAAAGTAGTTTAGAAATCTTACTAAAAAAGGGGTTTTCCGCTCATGGCAGTTCCAGCACGCAGAACGTCAAAGACCAAGAAGCGTATGCGCCGCGGTCACATTAAGTTGAATGTGCCTAATTTGCAATTCGATGCAGCAACCGGCGAATACCGTGTTTCCCACCATGTTTCACCTAAGGGTTATTACAAGGGTGCACAAGTGGTTAAGAAGTCTGACGACAACGCAAATGCATAACAAAAAGCCAACATCTCGGGTGTTGGCTTTTTTGTTGGTGCCAAATGATGGCGGCACTAGACGTCAGCAGTACGTGGCGTTCAACATTTCTTTCATGACGAAACTGAGGGTTATCTAGTTTTCAAAACCACATCTCATGATATAATACGACTAAAAGAGGTGCGATCAATGGCTGATAACAAACAATTTTCGGATTACTTAGCCCAGCTTCAAAAAGCCCAATTTCCGCGGTGGGCTGACTTACCGCAATTTGATCTTTACATGGATCAGGTCATTCAGTATGTCAATGATATTGTGACGCCACTTGGTTTTGGCGAAATTACATCGACTATGGTCAATAATTACGTCAAAAAAGGCGTCATCCAAGCACCCGTCAAGAAAAAGTATCGCCCCGAACAATTAGCCAACATACTGGTCATTGCCATGTTAAAACCGGTTTTTGCTTTGGATGCCATTGCCAAGGGGATTCAGTTTGCTAAAGAAGGCCGCCCGGTAGCTCAAGCTTACGATACATTCATTTTGACTTTTATCAGTGCCATTGAGCAGGCAAACTCCGACTTCAACGACACCGTTGCCATTAATCGAACCGTTCAGCCAAGCACCGCTGCCACGCAACATGCCGTGGTTTCGTTAGCCATCAATGCGGTTTTGCAAAAATTGATGGTTGAGAAGCTGCTGACGCTCACCCAAGTCCCTGCTAATGAGAAAGGAAAAAAGGCATGAAGCTGACCATTTTATCGACGAGTGATACCCATGGCTTTGTTTTGCCAACGAATTATGTCAAACGCGACCAAAATCTGCCGTTTTCATTGGCCAAGGCCAAAACGGTTTTGGATGCCCAAAAAGCGATGGCAGAAGGGCCTGTGCTGACCATCGAAAACGGTGACTGGTTGCAAGGCTCGCCGTTAGCCTATTATGCCGCCAAGATGAGTCGGAAGCCTGAACAGTTGACGCAAATCTACAATGCGGTTGGGTATGATGCGGGAATTATCGGTAATCATGAATTTAACTATGGTTCCGATTATTTACGTCAAGCGTTGGCGACACTCAATTACCCAACGTTAAATGCCAATATCACGAAAGCCGGTCAACCAGCGTTTGGCGCGCCATATAAGATTTTTGAACGGTCAGGGATCAAAATAGCTGTTCTCGGCTTAACCACCGCGTATATTCCGCATTGGGAGGCACCCAAACATATTGCCGACCTCCAATTTGAGGATGTCATTGCCACTGCGAACGATTACGTGCCGCGGTTGCGCAAAGAAGCAGATGTGGTGATCGTTGCTTACCATGGCGGGTTTGAACGCAATTTAAAAACCGGCGAACCGACTGAACGCTTGACAGGAGAGAATGTTGGCTACGCATTGACGCAAATACCGGGAATCGATGCACTGATCACCGGTCATCAGCATCGACAGTTGGCGGCGATCGTCAATGGTGTGCCGGTGACGCAACCGGGTTATCGTGGTGAAGCAGTTGGAAAGATAACGCTGACGCTTGCGCAGACAACGACCGGTTATCAAGTGACGGATCAACAGGCAGTTTTGGTTAAAGCCGGCACGGTTAATCCCAGCGCAGTTATTGAGCAAGTAGCAGAACCGTTAAATCAAGTCGTTGAAACGTGGCTCGATCAACCATTAGCACGGGTTGAAGGCGATATGCGGATTCACGATCCATTTGCGGCGCGGGTTAAAGAAGTACCTTATATTGAATTCATTCAGCGGGTGCAAATGGCAAGTACCGGTGCGGATATTTCCGGGACCGCCTTGTTCAACAATGAAGGGCGTGGCTTTGGCTCAACCATCACGATGCGCGATGTTGTCACTAATTATATTTATCCCAACACTTTGGCGGTGCTGCGGCTGACTGGTGCTGAACTGAAGGCTGCGTTAGAGCAGTGTGCTACCTATTTTTCCCTAAATGCTCAGGGTCAATTGATGGTCACGCCGCGATTTGAACGGCCTAAACCGCAGCACTACAATTACGATATGTACCAAGGCATTGATTATACTTTGGATATTTCCAAACCGGTTAAACAGCGCGTCACGAAACTAACTTATCATGGCAAGCCCGTGGTCAGCACGCAAACTTATGACGTGGTGATGAACCAATATCGAGCTGCAGGCGGAGGCAATTTTGCCATGTTCGGCCCGGAAAAGGTTATCCGCGAAAACCAAAAGGACATGACTGAACTGATTGCTGATTATTTGAAAGCTCATCCGGTTTTAAAAGCCGAGGCCGACCATAACTTTACCGTGATACCGTCAATGTGACACTGAGTCATATTCTGCTTGTCAAGTGGCGGGTGAACGCTTATGCTGATGAGCGTCATCATTAGGTTAAGTGAAAGGAATGTTCCGCATGAAGTTTTGGAAATATGGCCTGATTGGTTTATTAGCACTGCTGCTAGTAGGCTGCGGCCAACAATTAAGTACGACAAAGGCAACTTACGGACGCAATGGTTTGGTTGCGACGATCAAAGGCAGTGCGAGCGGGGTTGATCGGGTTCATTATACTAGTCAAGCCGGTAATGGAAGCGTGCCGGTGAAGAGCGGAACGTTTGTGGTCAATGTACCGGTGACGGATACAACCCAACAGATCAAACTAACAGCGGGATCGCTTAAACGTGAAGTCAACGTTAAGGCAGGCACATCACTGGGGCAGTACACTGCTATTGCGACCAAATTTAATCAAATGTTGGCCGTTTCGAGTCTCTCCAAAGCAGATCAGGCAAAACTAAAACAAGGACAGGCAGCAGCGGCTGAGCTTCAGAAAAATGCGGCAACGATGACGCCTGCAGAAAAATTGACGGCGGCACAACAGGCACAGACGCTAAAAACATTGATGGCACAAGCAACTGCCAATACCCGGAGCAAGCAGTTACCAACCACCGCTAAAACCGGCATCCAGTCGATTTTAAAAACGGCTGGCGTCAATTATCGTGCCAGTATTGTCAACGGTAAGGCGATGGGCTTTGCTGTCATTGTGCCTTTGTCCGTGCTTAAAGACAGCAAAAAGATGCAACAATTCGCGACTGGTTTTGGCTTGTTGAGTACAGCAGTCGGAGCTAATGCTAAGACTGTCTTCTCGCACTTCAAGAAACTGACAAAAGATGCCAAATCGAAGAACAATTCGACAACGATCAAGACAATTAAGAGTAACAATGTTAAGTTTGATGTGGGTTATTCAACCACCGACTTGTATCTTTATGTAACCAAGTAGCCAAGTTTAAGCGGTTGACGATACCATTAAAAAAGCACTCGAGAAATGTCTGCCATCTCTTGAGTGCTTTTTTGGCGCCGCTTCGCTTGATTCACATGTTCGGCGCACTTTGCTTAATGTTCTGGTTTTTCCGCTGACTTAGCAAAATGTTGCATAATCGGTGGGAAGAAAAATAAAATGACAACAAAGATCACACTGACAATGGCACTTGTCTTTGGATCGTAACTGCTGCCGCTCAAGGCGCCAATCAGGAAGCCAACAACTTGGCCGAGGATCACGCCCCAGATGATGGTAGGTAAATACCGCATGAAATCCCTCTTTTCTGTCGTCATCTTACCACGACTATCGAGGAATTCAACTGAAATTAAATTATTTTCCAGTATAATGGAAATGAGGTGGCAAGATGACGTTTACCCAATTACAGGTTCACAGCAATTATACCTTATTACACAGCCCTTTGGCACTGCCTGATTTGATTCAGGCCGCAAAAAGTCGGGGTTATTCGGCCGTGGCATTAACTGACACCAATGTTGTTTATGGCCTAGTAGAGTTTTATCGGCAGGCAAAAGCGGCGGGGTTAAAGCCGTTATTAGGGATGCAAATCGAAATTGCCGATGCCAAGTTGCTTGTGATTGCCGAAAATAATACCGGTTATCATCAATTGTTGAAACTCTCAACCCAAATTATGCTTGCCCAACAGCCGCTTGCATTTGCTGATTTGCTGCCGCTGAATGGGCTGGCAGCCGTAACATTGCCCGATTCACCTTTTGGCGTGGCAGTTTCTGAGCGTCACGAAGATCAGGCACAGACTTTTCTGACAACGTTAAAAGCTAAGCAACCAAGCTCCTTGTACATTGGTGTGGATGAGGAACATCTTGAAGGAACATTGCCTGCGTTTGCGGACACCGTAAAGTTACCGTTACTTGCTTTGGGGAATGTTTTGTACCGCGACCCCACCGACGCCTTTACGCAAAAGGTGATGGTGGCGATTGAAACAGGAAGTCAGTTAAACTTTCGCGATCCGGTTCTAACGGATGCCGGGCCAGCGTGGTTAAAACCGCCAACCGATGCGGCCAAGCCGTTTGTGCAAGCCGGCTTGCAAGCGGCGGTGACACAGACTGAAGCAATTGCTGCGCGTGCCGATGTGACGATTGACTTTAAACAGCCCCAGTTACCGCACTATCAGACGCCTGATCAAACGCCTTCAAAAGATTATTTGACCAAGTTGGCTGAATCGGGTTTGGCCAAGCGCTTTCATGGGCAGTCGATTCCGCCGGCTTATCAAGATCGGTTGCAGTATGAGCTGCGGGTCATTATTGAAATGGGTTTCGCGGACTATTTTTTGGTTGTCTGGGACGTGATGAATTATGCGCACAAGGTCAACATTATGACAGGCGCCGGCCGTGGTTCTGCAGCAGGTTCTCTGGTGAGCTATGCATTGGCCATTACTGAAGTCGATCCAATTGAATATAATCTGTTATTTGAACGATTTCTCAATCCTGCCCGAGCGCAAATGCCGGATATTGACTTGGATATTCCTGACAATCGGCGCGGTGAGTTGATTCAGTATGTTCACGACAAATATGGCAAGAATCATATGGCTCAGATCATTACATTCGGGACTTTTGGGGCCAAGCAGGCAATTCGCGATGTCGCCCGGGTTTTTGGCCTGAGTCAATTTGAAAGCAATACCTGGAGTAAAGCTATTCCTAACTTATTTCATATTGATTTGAAAACCGCGTACGAACAAAGTCAGCCATTGAAAAATCTGGTTGCCGATTCGCCAAAAAATCGGATGCTTTTTCAAACAGCTTTGGCTTTGGAAGGGTTGCCGCGGCATTATTCAACCCATGCGGCTGGCATTGTTTTGTCAGAAGAACCATTGACTGATACCGTCGCGCTCCAGCCTAGTGGCGATGGACTCGAACAGACTCAGGTTCCCAAAGACGATGTAGAAGCACTCGGATTGTTGAAGATGGACTTTTTAGGTTTAAAAAACCTCAACATCTTGGCAGCAGCAAGTCATTTCGTCACCCGCGATACAGGCAAGCCGTTTGACCCCAAAGCAATCCCGCTTGATGATCAACCCACGCTGGCGTTATTTGCGCGTGGCGACACAAATGGGGTCTTCCAATTTGAGTCATCCGGCATCAAAAACGTTTTACGCAAACTACGACCAACTGCTTTTGAAGATGTTGTAGCGGTCAATGCCTTGTATCGTCCCGGGCCGATGGAGAACATTGATACCTTCATTGCGCGCAAAAACGGTCAGGAGCCAATTGCCTATCCGGACCCAGCGCTGGCCAAAATCCTAAGGCCGACTTATGGCGTCTTGGTTTATCAGGAACAAGTCATGCAGGTTGCCAACGTCATGGGTGGTTTCAGTCTTGGTGAAGCGGATTTGCTTCGGCGGGCGATGAGTAAGAAGAAATCTTCCGTTCTAGCTGCGGAACAGGATAAATTTATTGAAGGTGCCCTTAAGCAAGGCTTCCCGGAAGCAACCGCGAAAACCGTGTATGCTTACATTGATCGGTTTGCTAATTACGGGTTCAATCGGTCACACGCGGTGGCTTACAGTAAAGTGGCGTTTTGGCTGGCTTATCTCAAAGTTCACTATCCTGCCGCCTTTTTCGCGGCATTGATGAACGCCAGCATGAACAACCTGCCAAAGCTACGGACGTATGTACAGGAAGCTAAAGCGCGCAAAGTGGGGTTACTTGGTCCGGATATCAATCAAAGCAATGGCGGCTTTAAATTGAGCCAAGGAAAGATCCGCTTTGGGTTACTATCAATTAAAGGCATGCGGCGGGATTTTGTCGAAGCCATTTTTGCCGCCCGCAAAAATGGACCGTTCAAGGACCTTCGTGATTTATTACAACGGCTTGATCCTAAGTGGTTGAAAACCGACTACTACAAAGCACCAACGCTTGCCGGCGCTTTTGACCAATTCAGCAATAACCGTGCGCAGACGCTGGCTAATTTGGATGAGCTGATTAATTCCGTTAAGTTAGCCGGTAATGATGTCGGGTTATTTTCAATGTTAGCGCCAAAGACCATTGAGGTTCCCGAGATGCCGGCGAGCGAGCGCTTAGAGGCAGAAGCAGAAGTGCTCGGGGTTTATCTCTCCGGGCATCCGGTTGATAAGTATGCCCCGCTAAAGACCCAGTATCGCCTTATTAATGTTAGCGATCTTGAAGAAGGACGAGCCGTTGACATCTTGCTATTAGTACGGCATATCAAGCGGATTCGAACCAAAACCGGTAAACCCATGGCATTTATCGATGGTCAGGATGCGACCGGTAACGTGTCATTAACAATCTTTCCCAATTTGTATCCAACGATCGAGAATCTTTCGGAAGACATGGTTGTATTAGTCAATGGCCGGGTCGAGAAGCGCAATGATGATTTGCAATTGGTGGTCAATCGGATTCAGGATGCCCAGCCATTGTTAGCCAACTTGCCGACCGCGGAATTGTTCATTCGCATGGATGCCAAGGATACGGCGATGCGAACCGATTTACTGAAAAAACTGCAAGCTGCTCACGGGACAACCCCCGTCATTACGGTTGATACTGCCACCCGCGAAAGCATTTTGCTGGATAAACGTTACTGGGTCAAGGCGCAGACGGAACTGATCGATGCGTTAAAGACACAGTTTGGCGCGAACAATGTTGTGTTAAGAAAACGGCAGGAAACCTAGAGAAAATTGTAAAATGTTCTCATTTTCAGGGACTTTGTTTCAGAAAAGTGGTAAACTCAATGAGTATTTGTGGTAGGACATATCGCAAAAGAATATGCATGAGGTGAAATAATGAAACGCATTGGTATTTTGACCAGTGGCGGTGATGCTCCGGGCATGAACGCCGCGGTTCGAGCCGTTGCTCGCAAGGCGATGCATGAAGGCCTTGAAGTATACGGCATCAATTATGGCTTTGCCGGTTTAGTGGCCGGTGACATTTTTAAAATGAGCGAGTCAACGGTTGGTGACAAGATCCAACGTGGCGGTACCATGCTGTACTCCGCCCGTTATCCGCAGTTTGCTCAAGAAGAAGGCCAATTGCGCGGGGTTGAACAGCTTAACAAGTTCGGCATTGAAGCACTGGTTGTTATTGGCGGCGATGGTTCATACCACGGTGCATTGGCACTAACCCGTCACGGTTTCAATACAATCGGCTTACCCGGCACGATTGATAATGATATTCCGTACACTGATTTCACGATCGGATTTGATACGGCGGTTAATACCGTGGTTGAAGCGGTGGATCGGTTGCGGGATACGGCTGCATCCCATGAACGGACCTTTGTCATTGAGGTTATGGGACGTGAAGCAGGTGACATCGCATTGTGGTCTGGCGTTGCCGGCGGGGCCGAAGATGTCATTATCCCCGAACACGACTTCGATGTTAAAAAGATTGCTTCGAAGTTACAAAGTTCCCGTGAACGTGGTCAAAAGCATGCGGTTATCTTGCTGGCTGAAGGCGTGATGCACGCCGATCAGTTTGCCAAGGAACTTGCTGCCTATGGTGATTTCCAATTACGTGCTACCGTTTTAGGTCATATCGTTCGTGGTGGTGCGCCATCAGCACGTGACCGCGTATTGGCTTCCCAAATGGGTGCTTACGCCGTTGAACTCTTGCTGCAAGGCAAGGGTGCGTTGGCAGTCGGCATTGAAAATAACAAAATTACGGCGCATGACGTCCGGACTTTGTTTGATGCCAAGCACCACGCCGAACTTTCGCTCTACACCTTGGCGGAAGAGTTAACATTTTAATTTTTGTAAACAAACGACATTAACGTCTGTTTAAATAATTGCAAGGAGCGATTTCATTTATGAAAAAAACCAAGATCGTCAGCACACTTGGACCTGCAAGTAACACCACTGATATCATCGTTAAGTTGATTGAAGCGGGTGCCAACGTTTTCCGTTTCAACTTCTCACATGGTGATCATGAAGAGCATTTGGCACGGATGAACATGGTTCACGAAGCTGAAAAGATCACGGGCAAAACCGTTGGTATCATGCTTGATACAAAGGGTGCCGAAATTCGGACGACTGTTGAGGATACCCCTAATGGCAAGATTGAATTCCATACGGGCGATAAGGTTCGTATCTCCATGGATGCAAGCCTGAAGGGTACTAAGGAAAAGGTTGCCGTTACTTATCCTGGTCTTTATGATGATACCCATGTTGGTGGCCACGTTTTGTTCGATGATGGCTTGATCGACATGAAGATCACCGAAAAAGATGAGAAGAACCGCGAACTTGTCACCGTTGTTCAAAATGACGGTGTTCTTGGTGGCAAGAAAGGGGTCAACGCACCTGGTGTTGCGATCAACTTGCCAGGTATCACAGAGAAGGATTCCAACGATATTCGTTTTGGTCTGGACAATGGCATTAACTTTATTGCTGCATCCTTCGTTCGTAAGCCTCAAGATGTTTTGGACATTCGTGAACTCCTTGAAGAAAAGAACGCACTTAATGTCCAAATCTTCCCTAAGATCGAATCTCAAGAAGGTATCGACAATATCGATGACATCTTGAAAGTGTCTGACGGTTTGATGGTTGCTCGTGGCGACATGGGTGTTGAAATTCCATTTGAACATGTTCCGATCGTTCAAAAGCGCTTGATCAAGAAGTGCAACGCTTTGGGCAAACCGGTTATTACCGCTACTCAGATGTTGGATTCCATGCAGGAAAACCCACGTCCTACCCGTGCCGAAGTTAATGACGTTGCTAACGCTGTCTTTGATGGCACCGATGCAACCATGCTTTCCGGTGAATCTGCTAATGGTGAATATCCAGTTGAATCTGTTGCTGCAATGGCACGGATTGATGAATACACCGAAGCAGCCATGCAGGATCAGGATGCTTTTGCATTGAAGGAATACAGTAACAAGAACATTACCGAAGCAGTGGGTCAGAGTGTTGCACACACGGCTCGTAACCTTGGTGTTAAGACCATTGTTGCTGCTACTGAATCTGGCTACACCGCACGGATGATCTCCAAGTATCGTCCTAAGGCTGATATTCTTGCGATTACCTTCAGTGAAAAGACTCAGCGTGGTTTGATGGTCAACTGGGGTGTTTATCCTATTGTTGCCGACAAGCCGGCCAACACTGATGCAATGTTTGACTTGGCTACCAAGAAGGCTCAAGATCTTGGCTTTGCTAAGGAAGGCGACTTGATTCTGATTACAGCCGGTGTTCCAGTTGGTGAATCAGGTACGACTAATGTCATGAAGGTTCAACTGATCGGTTCCAAGCTGGTTCAAGGCTCTGGTGTCGGTGATGAATCTACAATCGGTAAAGCTGTCATTGCAAGCAACGCTCAGGAAGCCGCTGCCAAGATGCAAAAAGGCGACATTCTGGTTGTTAAGACAACTGACAAAGATTACCTGCCAGCAATCGAAAAGGCCGCTGCCTTGGTTGTTGAAACAGGCGGCTTGACCAGTCACGCTGCTGTTGTCGGCATCGCGATGGGTATTCCGGTTGTCGTTGGTGCTGAAAATGCTACCAGCGTTATCTCTGATGGTCAGATTATCACCGTTGATTCACGTCGCGGGATTGTCTACAAGGGTGCTACTAACGCACTTTAATCATCATCAGTTTAACAACGATTTTTCTGAAACTCCTGAGGAAACTCGGGAGTTTTTTATTATATCGGCTAGATAACCCGCTAACCTGAGTGCGAGTGGTTAAAATCGCTTAACAGGCTCGTCAGTGTGGTTGGGATAGCATATAATAAGACCCAGCGTGCTTGATCGGATAAAAATATAATTTCAGCCGATGAAGGAAGTCGGTAAACGATTGGAGGAAGATAGCCATGGAAAGTTGGCTGTTTTTACTAGCGATTCTTGCTATTGCACTCATTGGTAAAAATAAAAGCCTCGTTATCGGTGTGGCCGTTGTCATGGTGTTAAAATTAATTCCGCAAACGCAACATTTACTCAAGTTATTGCAAAGTCAGGGGATCAATTGGGGCGTGACGGTTATTTCGGCCGCAATCATGGTACCCATCGCAACCGGTGAAATTGACTTTAAGGAACTACTGCATGTCATTAAAAGTCCTGCAGGGTGGATTGCAATTGGCTGTGGGGTATTGGTGGCGGTATTGTCTGCCAAAGGTGTCGGCTTGTTGGCGGTAAGTCCGGAGATGACGGTTGCTTTGGTTTTTGGTACGATTCTGGGAGTTGTTTTCTTAAAAGGGATTGCCGCCGGTCCGGTGATTGCAAGTGGTATGACCTATGTAATTTTAACCGTTTTTAATCTCTTACCGGGTCGTTAAGACGGTGTTGTTGACATGTGAAGGAGCAATAAGATGAAATTTAATGGTCAAGTCGTCACCGCACAAGTGATGGATCACAATGAAAAAGAAGTGTTTGCCCAATATGAGGGTGTAACTTTAGCAATCGACCGGCTTGAACTGCCGACGCTACCAGAAATCGGTAGTCAACTTAAAGGCCTTGCGTATGAAAATAAACATGGTCAGGCACGATTGACGACCAAGCTGCCTAAGGTGGGTCGCGATCACTACGCTTTTGCTCCGGTTGTTGAAGTTCGCCGAGATTTAGGCGTCTTTGTCGATATCGGGTTACCGGATAAGGATATCGTGGTTAGTGAAGATCAGCTGCCGGAATTAAGTCGTTTATGGCCTCAGCGCGGCGATCGTCTCATGATCGCGCTGACAATTGATAAGAAGGATCGGTTGTGGGGGAACCTAGCTGATGAAACGATTATTCGTGCCGTTGCCAATCGTGCGAAACCGGACCAAATGAATGCTGATGTCACGGCAACTGCCTATCGTTTGAAAATGGCAGGAACCCGGGTATTGACAGATGACTTTTATCTTGGTTTTATTCATCCAAGTGAGCGCGATGTTGAACCACGGCTAGGACAGGTCCTGCATGCCCGCGTCATTGGCGTGAGTGACCAAGGCGAATTGAACCTGTCATTAAAGCCGCGTGCTTATCAAGCGATTGGTGACGATGCTGCTATGATTCTAGCCGTTTTGCAACATGATCCGGCAGGCAAGATTGCCTATACCGATAAAAGTGATCCAGCTGTCATCAAGCAGGTTTTCGGCATCAGCAAAGGCGCATTTAAGCGAGCACTAGGTCATTTACTGAAGGCGGGCTTGATCAAAGAAGAAGCCGGTTACACGGTTTTATTAGATTCGAATAGTCAACCATCTCAGGAGGCATAGTATGCATGGGTTGATTGCTGATTTTATTCATTATCTGGATGTTGAGCGCGGGCTGGCCCGAACAACGCAGGTCAGCTATCAGCAGGATTTAACCACCTTTATGGCTTGGTTAAGCGACCAAAAGCAAACAACTTTTCCCGAAGATTTTGGGGTTATTCAGGCGTTCTTAAAGCATCAAAATGATACCAAAGCGCCTGCATCAGTCAGTCGAATGATTTCGGCGTTACGCAAGTTTTACCGGTTCTTGTTACGCGAAGGCGCCATTAAGTCTGACCCGATGACCAAAATCGATACCCCTAAAAAAGCACAACATTTACCGGCCACATTATCAGGGACGGAAATTGATGCTTTGATGGCAAAGCCGGATACCACTAAGCCGTTGGGATTGCGTGATCGCGCTATTTTTGAGCTGATGTATGCGACTGGCTTGCGGGTATCGGAAGTTGTCGGATTGCGATTGGATCAGTTACATTTAGCAATGAACTTGCTTCAGGTTACCGGAAAAGGCGATAAGGAGCGACTGGTTCCAATCAGTCCCCAAGCAGCCGATTGGGTTAACCGGTATTTGCAGGAATCCCGTCCGCGTTTGATCAAACACCAGCAACCCAAGGCAGTGTTCGTCAACTTTCATGGTCATGCGCTCACCCGTCAAGCAATTTGGAAGAATCTGAAAGCCTATATTGCAAGTGTTGGCATTGAAAAGGATGTAACACCGCATACGTTACGGCACAGTTTTGCCACGCGTCTGTTGGAAAATGGCGCCGATTTACGGGTGGTTCAGGAGTTACTGGGGCATAGTGATATTAGTACCACCCAAATCTATACACATCTGAGTAATCAGCATCTAGTGGCGGTTTATCATAAAACCCATCCTCGTGGCTAACCGTAACCGACAGCCGTTGAGACGTTACGGGCCAGACCTTTTGTTGCTTTGCGGAAGGTGACTAAAGTTTAAATCTAAGCACAACGGCAGATAGCCAACCGCTATTCCCATGGCATAGTCCAATTTAGTTCACATTGCCCCGGTCTCGTTTCTATGATAGAGTGTCTGGAGAGTATCTTTTGGAGGCAAATATGCTGGTTAAATATAAAAACGACTATGAGAAAATCGCGATGGGACTTTTATCCTTTATCCCGGATCTCAAAGATGTCGGGCATCTGAAGACTGAACTTAAGATGTACACTGAAGATGATTCCCATGCGTTGTATTTGTATAAACATCATCATGATTTTGTCGGTGTGGTCGGTGTTGAATTAAGTGCCGATTTTGTTTTGGTGCGGCACTTGAGCTTCTCGCCAAACTTCCGTGATGAGGCCACCGCATTTGCCGCATTGGCAGAATTAACAAAGCTTTTTCCAGATAAGAAACTGATGGGTGCATTGGAACACGCATCGTTGATAGCTGCTTTTAACAAGTTTCGAAAAGAGGATGACCATGGCACTGACACTCGTGCTGAATGATTTCTCCGGGCCGTTGGACTTGCTTTGGCATTTGATTCGGACTAACGAAGTCGATATTTATGATATTCCAATCGCCGAGATCACCACCCAGTACCTTGACTACCTGCACCAAATGCAGGATTTAGCACTGGACGTGGCCGGCGATTATTTTGTCATGGCCGCTAATTTGATGGTCTTAAAAAGCCGGCTATTGTTGCCACAACCGGAACCGGAAACAACCGCGCCGGATGAGCCGACTGATCCGCGAGCTGACTTAGTGGCGCAGTTGTTGACTTATCAGGTGTATCAGGAAGCGGCAAAGGATTTAAAGCAACGTGAAGCCAAGCGTGCCCAGGCTTTTGCCAAGCCAACAACTTTGCCGGATGAAAAGATGGCGGTTCCGCTTGCTCCAGGAACGGTCAAACTAATTGATCTTCAAGCGGCGATGGCGCGGGTCATGAAGGCCCAACAGGCGGCGCGGCAAACGATTGCCCACATCGAAACGGAACCGGTCTCGGTAGAAAAACGCATCGGCGAAGTTTTGCGTGCCTTGCAACAAGATGGTCAATGTTTATTTGCGGATTTATTAGCAGTCAACTCGGTGGAACAGGTCGTGACGACTTTTTTGGCCTTGTTGGAACTGATGAAGAATGATCAGGTGATTTGTGAACAAGATGCGCCATTTGATCCGATCACGGTGACATTGAAGGAGGCTGCTTGATGGAGCCGGTATTAGAGGCAATCTTATATACGGCTGGTGAAAGCGGTGTGACGCTTGGTGAACTTGCCAGTATCTTGGAAATCAGTGAAAGTGCCATGCGCCAACAACTGGAGGCATATCAACAACGATTGGCCGCAGACGACCAGCGCGGATTACAAGTACAACAGTTTGCCGATCGGTATTACCTACTGACCAAACCGGCCTTTGTATCCGCGATTAAAAAATATTTTGCGGGGCCACCCGCTGCCGGTCTATCCCAGGCAGCATTGGAGGTGTTGGCCATTATTGCGTATCAGCAACCGATTACCCGGATAGAAATCGATGAAATTCGCGGCGTTCAGAGCTCCGGTGCGCTTACAACCTTAGCATCGCGACAACTGATTAAAGAAGCAGGGCGCAAAGAAGCACCGGGGCGTCCGATTCTATATGCCACCACCCAGTTTTTCCTGGATTATTTTGGCCTCAATCAATTGGCCGACTTGCCGCCACTAGCCGATGCACCTGAGGATACAGGAGAAGTCGATCTCTTTACGGCATTTCGCGATGATGATCAGTCACAAACGGCTGAAGATGATAAGAAAATGGAGCAAAACCAACAACATGACAACCAAAAATGAACGACTGCAAAAAGTCATTGCCAACGCCGGTATTGCATCACGGCGACATGCAGAAACACTCATCGCATCTGGCCACGTTAAAGTTAACGGTCACGTTACGACAGAAATGGGCATCAAGATCGGACCGCATGATACCGTTGAAGTAGATGGGGTGCCAATCGGGAAGGAAGCCAAGCGCTATTTCCTGTTCTATAAACCACGTGGCGTTATTAGTGCTGTCGAAGATAATAAAGGGCGCAAAGTTGTGACTGATTATTTCGAGGACGTTCAGGAACGTCTTTATCCAGTAGGCCGACTGGATTACGATACGAGCGGTTTGCTAGTCATGACCAATGATGGCGAATTGGCCAACCATCTCATGCATCCGCGCTATGCCCTGGAAAAGAAATATGTTGCCAAGGTTGAAGGAATCCCTAACCGACCGGCGCTAGCACCACTTAAGACCGGTGTTTCAATTGATGGTAAAATGACGGCACCGGCAAAGGTCGAAATTTTATCAACTGATAAGGCTAAGAAAACCGCAATTGTGGCCTTAACCATTCACCAAGGTATGAATCATCAGGTAAAAAAGATGTTTAAAGCAGTTGGTTTTCCAGTGATCAAACTTTCTCGTGAAGCGTATGGTAATCTGACCTTGGCCGGATTGCAGCCAGGGGAACACCGGCCAATCAAACCTCAGGAGCTTCATGATCTCCGCCAATTAACCGGTGAGCAAGAAGAAGCACATTAATTGTTAACGCATTCAAGGTAAATGCTTGAATTTGTGAGGGTTGTTTGCTACAGTGTGATTGTAATTAAATAATTTGGTTCGTCTTCAGGGCAGGGTGCAATTCCCGACCGGCGGTATAAAGTCCGCGACCCGCTTTTTGCGGTGGAACCGGTGTGATTCCGGTACCGATAGTGATAGTCTAGATGGAAGAAGATGGGGCTTTTTTGAATCTGTATTCAATCAAAGACCTATTCCCCCCTGAAGGAGGAATAGGTCTTTTTAAGTTCCGGAAGACGGCCTCACGGAGGTAATGTTTTATGGCAAGTCGTTCTAAGGTTCATCGTTTGGTGGGCATTGCGCTTTTGGCGGCAATCGGGTATGTGCTGATGATGTTTTCATTCCCGATTATTCCGGCCTTTCCCTTTTTAAAGTTGGATTTGTCTGACTTGGTTGTTCTTTTAGGGGGATTGCTTTATGGTCCTGTTGGCGGGATTGCTGTTGCGTTTGTTCGGAGCTTGGTTCACTTCGCTTTAACTGGCGGTGGTGTTGTTAACCTGATTGGTGATTTGGCCGCCTTTATTGCCAGTGTCGGCTTCTTGTTACCGGTCGTTTATACGATTCGCGGTAAGCATCGGATTTGGCGGCAGATTGAAGGGCTGGTTTTAGGGACCTTGAGTTTGACAGTTGTGATGAGCGTGCTGAACTGGCTGGTGATCACCCCGATGTATATGGCTGTCTTCAATTTCAATTTAGGGATGTCTTTGACTAAATATGTTCTAATTGGGGTTGTGCCATTTAACTTAATCAAAGGCGTCGTCATTTCAGTTGCCTTCTTTGCAATTGCAAAGGCACTGGCTCCATGGTTAGCACGTCAGGAAATGCAAATGAGCCATTAAAAGCTGTTCCGGTTTTCATTTGACTGATCGGTTCACTTAGACAAGCAAAAAGCATCCAACTTGCGCGGATGCTTTTTGTTTGCCTGAAAATGTTAGCGACATAAACGTTAACAGGAATCAATGCGTAATTTATCGATAGCGGTCTAATTTGGCTGTCCGGTTACGCTTGATTATTCCGCTTTTGTTGGCGTAAACGGAGCCGTGTTAAACGGGTGGTCACTGCGTTTGATGGCATGTGTCGGGCAACGCTGATACGCAAGCCGAAAATCAATTTTTGCATGATCATCCAGGGGTTTTGTGCCTGTGTTGCGATCAGGCTTATAATAAGCAATACCGGCTTCGTCATAGTCAAACAAGGCTGGTGCCAACATTTGACACAATCCACAAGCAATGCATTCGGGACGTTCCACTCTGCCATATAATGCCATGTTGATAGAGGACTCCTTTATAATTTTCAGTTTAACCACACCCAAGTATACAATAATCAATGAAAAAGAGGTGATTGGCTTGTTGACAGACTTGGCCATTCAATTTTTTGATACCCAGCCACGGCGAGAGCGAGCTGTATTCGGCCTGTTAGCCGGTAAGAAAACCATTTCAAATCTCTATGCCGCTTTAACCCACCAGCAATTGCAATGGCTGCAGCTTTATCCAAGCCTGTCTAAAGAGTTGTTTTTACAGACAGTGGCGCAGTTAAAAATGCATGGTCAGTTAACAACGACAGAAACCGGGTTGGTGTTAACCGCAAAGGGCCAACAGTTTCAGCGTCAAGCGGCAAAGCGGGTGCCATTACCGACCTACTATCAGCCGTGGATGCACCTGTCAAAATTTGCGCCGCGGTTCTTTTTGGCCATTCAGGTTTTGTCAGAAGCCAGTTACCACTCACAGGCATATCGTCCGATTAGTACCGATTGGGCGAATCAGCAAGCGGTTAAACGCTGGTATCGCCAACTGAATATCGAGTCTGCGATTGCTGATCTGATTGCGCTTTTTGAACGGTTGCCGCCGCAGTTAGCCGACATACTTGCGGCTAATCTAATTGGTCACGAGTACGCTGGTCAAGCGCAGCCGCCTACTTTAAGCGCGCGTTTCCGCCGCATTAATGCTTTGGCAGCCTTAGTTAACGAGATTGCGGGAATTAAGGATGAAGGCAATCCGTGGTACGAGTTATGGGGCGGCCCGCAAGATCTGGTGACGCGTCCGGCACGTTATAGTTTACAGCAAGTCCAAGCCGGTGTTGGCTTAAAGGCAATTGCAAGTAAAAGTCACCGTAAACTGAGTACCGTGAAAGAGCATTTGCTGCTGGCGGCTATCATGGGAGAGTCGCTTCCGGTCGAACAATTGATTCCGCAACCGATCCATCAAGCATTGGATCAGATCGATCATTGGCAGGATCATCAAGTCTTATTGGATGCTGTTCCAGCTAGTGACTTCTTTCAGGTACGCTTGTTTCAAATCTTGAAATTGCAAGGGAGATGGTCGCGTGTCGCAACTTGAAACGGCCTTGGCGCAGCATTTTGGCTTTAAACAGTTTCGTCCCGGGCAAAAAGCCATTATCGAATCCGTTCTTAGTGGACGTGACACCTTAGGCATTTTACCCACCGGCAGCGGCAAATCACTTTGCTATCAATTGCCGACCTTAATTAACCATAAACCGACTTTAATTGTCGAACCACTGATTGCATTGATGCATGACCAAGTGGGACGGCTGCAGGCAGCGGGCGAAAAACGCGTTTTGGCATTATCCGGGCAAATTGCGCCGCCTCAGTTTGCTCAGATTTTAGCGTATTTGAACGTTTATCGCTATCTGTTTATTTCGCCTGAAATGCTACAGCGAACCGATGTTATGTCTGCGTTGAAGCAGCTGGACCTTGGGCTGCTGGTAATTGATGAGGCACATTGTATTTCACAGTGGGGACCGGATTTTCGTCCTGCCTATTTACAACTGGGGCGAGTTAGGGCGCAGTTGCACGTGGATGCCGTTTTAGCGTTAACAGCAACTGCACCGAATCAAGTCCGCAGCGATATTTTAAAGCAACTGGCAATGCAAAATCCGAATACAATTGCGGATTCAGTTGATCGGCCTAATATTTTTCTGGGCGTTGAGATGTGTCAAAATGAACAGGAGAAGCATCAGCGCCTAGATCAACTCTTGCAAGCCAATGTCGGACCAACGATTATTTATTGTGCCACTAGGGCAGCAGCGGAAAACTTGGCAACGGTGTTAAAGAACGCGGGATTGAAAGCCGCTTTTTACCATGCCGGGTTGGATTCACATCAACGTGATTTGATTCAACGTCAATTTCAATTTGATCAACTGCAAGTCATCTGTGCTACGAGCGCATTTGGTATGGGGATAGATAAGGCTAATGTGCGCTTAGTGGTTCATTTATATGTACCCGAGTCGCTTGAGGCCTATTATCAGGCAATCGGTCGGGCAGGGCGAGACGGCGCCGCGAGTCTGGCTGCAATGATTGTGACGCAAGACGACTTGAACCGAAGCCGGGGACTTGCGGGGATGCTGCCGGATCAAACGATGATCCAGACAGTTTTTGCCCATCCTGATATTTATCGCGATTTCGACGATCCTCAAATAAATCTGATCGAAGCCTATATTGCAGCCGGTTTTTCGCTGGCACAAACGCAACAACAATTGCAGCATCGGCTAGCAGAAAAGCAAACAAGTTTTATGGCCATGGCCGCATTTGTCAATGAATCCGGTTGTCGCCGGGCATGGTTACTCAAGCACTTTGATTCACCGTCCATTTCACATCATGCCTTTTGTTGCGGGCCGGTGACGGCGGAAGTGCTAGAGAAGTTAGAGACAGCGAATGTATCGGCACAGCTTCCGCCTAAGCACTGGCAGGCAGTTTTTAGGCAAATCTTTAGATAAGCGGCGTCTTGATCCGGTTCAATATGATACAATAAATCCATGTAGTGAGGAGGATCGTGATGGCGGAAAAAGATAAAAACCAACATGATAACGCGGATCAAGAACAACATCAGGGTGAGGATGCCAATAAGCCTTGGGAAACCCTTTTCGATGACGACCGTGACGATCAGGGCAATTTAAGCCGAGTCGCCACCCGTAAGAAGCGGCAAGGTAGTTCGAAGCTGACTTGGATATTGGCTATTTTGCTGATACTGGCAGTTTTAGCACCGATTATTTATTATAAAGTCATGGATAATCAAGGAAGCAGCGGTGGCAACCTGTCAAATGACAAGGTTGTGATTCAAAGCGCCAAAAAGACCAGTCATTCATCCAAGACCAAGAAATCCGCCAAGTCTTCCAAAACGTCTAAGACTTCTAAGACTTCTGCAAAGGAAGCCTCAAGTAGCCAACAGGCAACATCTGCGCAAGCGAGCTCACAGGTTAGTCAAGCACCCAGCGCCTCCCAAAACCAGGAGCAGGCAAGCGCGTCAGCAGCACCAAGTCAGGCCAGTACGGCTGGCAACTCCTATACGGTCAAGTCAGGCGACAATCTTTATCGGATTGCGGTTAACCACAACATGACGTTGGACGAGTTGTTACAGTTAAACGGTCTTAGTGCCAACTCCGGAATCACACCGGGAACCGTTTTAAAAGTGAAATAATAGTGACACGGCCCTGTTCGGATGGTTAAATCGATGAACGGGGTTGTGTGTTGTGGAGGAAGTTCATGCAGATTGCGATTGACGGCCCTGCAAGTGCCGGCAAAAGTACGATCGCGAAACTTGTGGCAAAAAAATTAGGTTATATTTATTGCGATACTGGTGCGATGTATCGGACTGTTACTTATATGGCGCTTAAAGATCAGTTGCCATTGGATGATGAAACGACCATTTTACAGCATTTGAGTCAGCTGCAGATCCGGTTTGCGCCTGGCGATCCAGAACAACGTGTTTTTATGAATGATGAAGATGTGACGTTGGCAATTCGTGAACCGGACGTGACAAATAATGTTTCTCAAGTTGCTGCTTTGCCAGGTGTCCGAACTGAATTGGTTGAGCGGCAGCGGGATATTGCTGCAAAACATGATATTGTGATGGATGGCCGCGATATTGGAACAACCGTCTTACCGCATGCGGCACTGAAAATCTTTATGGTAGCTTCGGTGTCGGAACGCGCAAACCGCCGCTACAAGGAAAACGTTCAAAAGGGAATTAAAACGCCACTTGCCACGCTGGAAGCGGAAATTGCTGAGCGTGACCGCAAAGATTCCCAGCGGAAGGTTTCACCGTTACGTCAAGCTGCCGATGCCATTCGTATCGACACAACGAGTATGACAATTGAAGAAGTTGTCGCGAAGATATTAGCATTGGTTGCAGAAAAGAAGCAGGCAGATTGACCAGAGCAAAATAAGCGCTGGTAATTTGATTCGTTTTCAAGTACAATAGATCCAGTATACAGCTGCATAGGAGGATTTTTTGGCATGAGTGATAATAACGTTAATGAGAACACCGAAACAATGGCGGACGCCCTTAAGAGTGTCACCACAGTAAAGATTGGTGACACTGTTAAAGCAGATGTCCTTGCTGTTGAAGATAAACAATTGATCGTTGGGATCGAAGGAACAGGCGTTGAAGGCGTGGTCCCGATCAAGGAGTTATCAACTCAGCCAATCGATGACATTCACGATGTTGCCAAAGTTGGCGACAAACTTGATTTAGTTGTGCTTTCAACGGTTGGCAAAGATAAAGAAAATGGTCAGTTCCTACTGTCCAAGCGCCGTCTGGAAGCACAGAAGGTTTGGAAAGAAATCCAAGCTAAATACGAAGCCGGCGAAACCATTACCGCACCGGTTACCAGTGTGGTTAAAGGTGGTTTGGTTGTTAACGCAGGTGTCCGTGGATTCGTTCCGGCATCCATGGTTGAAGATCACTTCGTTGAAGATCTCAATCAATACAAGGGCAAAGAGCTCGAATTTAAGATTATTGAAATTGAACCTAGTGAGAACCGTTTGATTCTTTCTCATCGGGCAATTGTTGAAGCAAGCAAAGCCGAAGCACGCAAAGAAATCTTTGCAAAAATTCAGCCTGGTGATGTTGTTGAAGGCAAGGTTGCTCGTTTGACCAACTTTGGTGCCTTTGTTGATCTTGGCGGTGTTGATGGTTTGGTTCATGTTTCTGAAATTTCATTTGACCATGTTGATAAGCCAAGTGATGTTTTGAAAGTGGGACAAGAGATTAAGGTTAAGGTTTTGAATGTTGATCCTGACCGTAACCGTATTTCCCTTTCGATCAAGGCAACCTTGCCACAACCATGGGATGACATCGAAGAAAAAGCGCCTGCTGGCTCGGTTTTGACCGGTACCGTTAAGCGTTTGACAACTTTTGGTGCTTTTGTCGAAGTATTCCCTGGGGTTGAAGGACTCGTTCATATTTCCCAGATTTCCCATGAACATGTTGCGACCCCGGCAGATGTTTTGAAAGAAGGCCAAGAAGTTAAGGTCAAGGTGCTTTCGGTTGATCCGGATGCTCATCGTCTGGCATTGTCCATCAAAGCCTTGCAGGATCGTCCAGCTGGTTCCAGCGATGCGTCCGAGGGTCACGAAGGCGGCAATAACGGCAATCAGGAACGTCGGCGTTCATCACGTCCTCGTCGTGGTAACGATCGCCATCAGTCAAGCTCGATCCCTGCTGAATATCAGCAAGATGATTCTGGCTTCTCACTCGGCGATATCCTTGGCGATGCGTTGAAAGATGCCGCTAAAGGTAACGATGATCAGGATGATAACAAGTAATTTTACCATCCGTTAAAAAGTTGAGCCTTGGCTCAACTTTTTTTATGCTAACGCTGCTGTTTATAATTTATATACTGGCAGTGAGTGAACTAGATCATGTTAAGCTACTAAAAACAAACTTGGTTAAAGAAAGGAGGCCGTGATATATGGTCTTACCAACACTTGCCATTGTCGGACGTCCCAATGTCGGTAAATCGACAATTTTTAATCGAATTCTTGGTGAACGGGTCTCAATTGTTGAAGATACTCCCGGCGTCACGCGTGACCGAATTTATGGCAAAAGCGAATGGCTAGGAAAGGAATTTGCGGTGATTGATACTGGTGGTATTGATCTCGGTGATGAACCTTTTTTAGCGCAAATCAAAGATCAAGCAGAAATTGCGATTGACGAAGCCGATGTCATTTTATTTTTGACCAGTATTGAAGCAGGCGTGACTGACGCAGATGAACGGGTTGCCCAGATTCTTTATCGGGCCAATAAGCCGGTCGTTTTAGCCGTGAACAAGGTTGATAACCCTGAACGCCGCCAAGACATTTATGATTTTTATTCCTTGGGTTTTGGCGAGCCGCTACCGCTTTCAGGTACGCATGGTATTGGCTTAGGTGATGTTTTGGATGCCGTGCTAGCTGCATTTCCTAATGAAGCCAGTGCGGACGAGGATGATTCAATCAAATTCAGTTTGATTGGCCGGCCCAACGTCGGAAAGTCCTCGTTGGTAAATGCGATTCTGGGAGAAAATCGGGTTATTGTCAGCCCGATCGAAGGAACGACACGAGATGCCATTGATACTAAATTCGAAGCTGACGGTGAAACTTTTACGATGATTGATACTGCCGGCATTCGTAAGCGTGGCAAGGTGTACGAAAATACCGAAAAATACGCGGTGATGCGCGCGTTACGGGCCATTGATCGTTCGGATGTGGTGTTATTCGTGATCAATGCAGAAGAAGGCATTCGGGAACAGGATAAAAAAGTGGCCGGTTATGCCCATGAAGCCGGGCGCGGCATTATTATTGTCGTCAATAAGTGGGACACACTTGAAAAAGATAATCGCACCATGAAAGACTTTGAGAACTTAATTCGTCAGGAGTTCCAATATCTAGACTACGCCCCGATTATTTTTGTTTCTGCGAAGACACATCAGCGTTTACAGAGTCTTCCGGCCATGATTGTCGAGGTTTCAGAAAATCAAACCCGGCGAATTCAAAGCAGTGTCTTAAATGATGTCTTAATGGATGCCATTACTGTTACCCCAACACCGACAGTCAATGGGAAGCGTTTGCGTATTTATTATATGACGCAAGTGGCTGTCAAACCGCCTACATTCGTGGTTTTTGTGAATGATCCCGATTTATTGCATTTTTCTTATGAGCGTTTCCTCATAAACCAGTTACGGCAGGCATTTGACTTTTCCGGCACGCCGATTCATGTTATTGCGCGTAAACGTAAATAAATTTGACAATTTCTGACAATGACTTTTCATTTAATAAATCGTGATTTTCGATAAAGGTTTCAAGGATCTCAGCCAAAAAGTTTGGCAAAAACCTTGTCACAACGGGCTTGCTATGCTATGTTTAAACCTGAAATGATGATACATAATTATCATTGTTTCTTCATTCCTGAGCGGTCAGGAATGAGCATGTTTAGATGTTCACGCATCTAATCAATTATGGAGGTGAAATATTCATGGCAAACAAAGCAGAATTGATCGAAAGTGTTGCAAGTGCAACCGGTTTGACCAAGAAGGATGCAACCGCTGCTGTTGATGCAGTTTTCGGTTCTATCCAAGATTCCCTTTCAAAGGGTGACAAGGTTCAATTAATCGGCTTTGGTAACTTCGAAGTTCGTGAGCGCGCTGCTCGTAAGGGTCGCAACCCACAAACTGGTGCAGAGATCAAGATCCCAGCATCCAAGGTACCAGCATTCAAGCCTGGTAAAGCACTTAAGGATGCCGTTAAATAAACGGTTTTCTGAGGCAACAATGAAGTAACACCAAAAACCGAGTCTTAACGGACTCGGTTTTTGCGCGTTTTGGCGAAAGCCGTTTCCGGTGATGGTCATCAGGAGCATTCAAAATCGTCAGACGCGTGTTAGACTTACACTAGATAGCGTTCATATTTAATTATTAAGTCACGGAGGCAGCTATGAGTTACGCAAAAAAGATGCTGGATGCACTCGAGGCGGGACAAATGGAAACAGCGCGCCAACTGTTTACGCAGGTTCTGGCGCATGACGATGACGAAACCCAATACAATCTGGCCGAAGAACTTTACGCACTGGGATTCAACGGTCAGGCTAAGCGTTTGTACCAAGGCTTGCTGGGTCGTTATCCGGAGCAAGGGGATTTAGCGACCGCCTTGGCTGATATCGCGGTTTCTGACGGTGATGCCGATGCGGCTTTAAATTATCTCAGTCGGATTCAGCCGGATGATCCCGCTTATGTTCAAAGCCTCATCAGTGCGGCTGATGTTTATCAGTCGTTGGGATTGTATGAGGTTAGCGAACAGAAGTTACTAACAGCGAAGCGACTGGCCCCCAAAGAGCCGGTTGTGACGTTTGCACTAGGCGAATTTTATTTTGACTGGGGACATTTTGGTCAGGCAATCGCGGCTTACAACGAATTGCTTGCTGGGGGTACAAAAGAACTGGCTGGTGTGAATGTCGAAGCGCGGCTTGCCGCCAGCTTGGCTCAAACCGGTCAATATGAAGATGCGGTTGCTGCGTATGAAGACGTTGGCGTTGACGCATTGGATCTTAATGGCCGGTTTGAACTAGGTGGTTTGTACCTGCAGCTGCACGATCCGGCTAAGGCTATTGCGAATTTGCAGGCAGTGATTGATACCGATCCGAGTTATGCCAACGCCTATTTACCCTTAGCAACTGCCTATGAGGCACAGAACCAGCCTGAGAAGGCCCTGGATACGGTTCAAGCCGGGGTTATGGTTGATGATACGAATCCGGACTTGTACGCGTTAGGCGGCAAACTAGCGCTTAGTGAGGACAATCCTGATTTAGCGGAAACATATTTACAAAAAGCATTGAAGATCGATCCTGAAGATCAAGGCAATATGTTGGCATGGAGTAATTTTCTGGTGCAAGAAGAACGTGATCAGGAGAATATTGATTTTCTTAGTCAAATTGATCAGTCCGGTGATGTTGATCCGCAAATCTATTGGAATATGGCCAAAAGCTACGATCGGCTTGATAACGTCCAAAAAGCCCGGGAAAACTACCTGTTAGCGTTTAACCGTTTCCAGGATTCGCCGGACTTTCTACATGATTTAATTGATTTCTTCCAGTCAACCGGAGCCCGTGCCGAGCTAAAGGCAGCGCTGGTTCGTTATCTTAAACTGGTACCGACTGATGATGAGATGCAAATGCGGTTGGACGATCTTAATGATGAGACGTGATCCGGTCGCGGTGTTAGGTTAATGGCCGAATAAAAGGCGTCGGCGCTTCTTTTGATAAGTGAACCCTTCACCCAGTGCTTCATGGACATCCAGAATGCTAATAAAAGCACGCGGATCAATGGCTTCAATCAGCCGTTTTGTGTGGGCAATCTCGCTAGAAGCCACCACGGCGTAAACGACTTGCTTGCGGTCATGGGCAAAGCCGCCTTCTGCATGCAAAAAGGTCGTTCCGCGTTCAAGCTCGTCCATAATCGCCGTGGCAATTGCCTGGCTGTGGTCCGATACGACTAAGACACCCTTGGCAGCATAGGCACCATCAAGCGTAAAGTTGACGATGCGCGAGAAAACGTAGGCGCCAAGCAGCGTGTACATCATGAGCTCAATGTTTAAGTATGTCAGGGAAACGGTCAAGACAATGGCATCGAATATGAGCAGCGTTCGCCCCATTGGCACGCCGGTTTGCTGCTCAAGGATGCGGGCAACGACATCGGTACCTCCAGTGGTTCCGCCATGTCGATAAATAATCCCACTACCAAAGCCGCCAAAAAGCCCGGCTAAAACCCCGGATATAAACAAGTCATGGTGAATATCAATGCTTAAGGGCACCCGTTGCCAAATCCACAACCAAGCAGATAACATCAAAGTTCCATAGATGGTGTAGGCTAAAGCACGCTTGCCCAAAAATTTGTAGCCCACAATCAGCAAGGGAATATTCAACAAAACCGTGCTATAAGCCGGATCCAGACCCCACCAGTAACGAATCAGCAGAGTGATCCCGGTGACGCCACCTTCTGCTAGGTGATTGGCAATATTGATATACACGAGTCCAAAGCCGTAAAGCGCACAGCCCAAAGTGATCACTAAAAGATCCAGTCCGATTCGCGTGTTACGTGACATGAGATGCCTCCCTGAAAAGATTTTAAGCTCATTTTAACAGAGATTTTATTTTTCGGTATGATTAAGGGGAGGTGCCGGACGAAAGTAAGAGGAGAATTTGATGCAATTAGATTTAAACCAGCCAGATTTTAAAGCAGCGATCCCGATCTTGAAAAAAATCGAAGCAGCCGGATATGAAGCCTATTTTGTGGGTGGCAGTGTGCGAGATGCTTTATTGGGACTGCCGATTCATGACGTTGATATTGCCAGTTCCGCGTATCCTGAAGAAATCAAGCGGATTTTTAAGCGTACCGTGGATACTGGCATTGAACATGGCACGGTGATGGTTCTGGATCATGGCACTGGCTATGAGGTGACAACGTTTCGGACCGAATCGGCTTACCAAGATTTTCGCCGGCCGGATCATGTGACATTTGTACGCTCGTTAGCTGAAGATTTGAAGCGCCGCGACTTTACCATTAATGCCTTAGCAGTGCGCCATGATGGGACGATTATTGACTTATTTGACGGGTTAACGGATTTAAAAAATCGCCAATTGCGCGCTGTTGGCGACCCGCATGAACGGTTTCATGAGGATGCCTTGCGAATGATGCGTGCCGTCCGGTTTGAAAGTCAACTCGGGTTTCATATTGAAGCGACGACTAAAGCCGCGATTGCCGCTAATGCACCATTATTGAAGCATATTTCAGTCGAACGGATTGCTGCAGAATTCAACCGGCTTTTGGTTGGCATTGACCGGCGTGCCGGGATGCAAGACTTTCTTGATACGCACCTGTTTGCCTATGCACCCAAGCTAGCGCCTCATCAAGCAGCATTGCAGCAATTTAGTGAATTGCCAAATCAAGCGTTCACAAGTATTGCCAGTGGCTGGACGGCGTTGATCTTCATGCTTAAAGTCGCGCCGGAATCGTTTTTGCCTGCGTGGAAGCAATCCAATGACTTGATGGGTTTAGTTGACCAAGCCGTGACCTTGTTGCGGAAAATGCCGACTCCGACTGCTTGGGATCTCTACAGCGCCGGATCAGCAGCCGTGGCCGTGGTCAGTGAAGTCGCCGCATTGATGGATCACCAGTTTGTCCCGGCATCGCTGACGACTGCTTATGAAGCGTTGCCGATCCATTCCAAAAAAACCTTAGCACTGACTGGGCGTGATTTAATTCAAGCTGGCGTACGCCCGGGGCCGGCGATGGGCAAGATTTTGCATCAAATTGAGTACCGCGTGGTTGATGGCAGCTTGCCGAATGATTCAAAAAAGTTGTTAGCTGCAGCTATTGAAATGTCTCGAGAACCGTCGTAAGTGTGTTATGATAGGCATGTAAGCACATTCAACAACATCATGAAGGGCGACCATATTAGCCGTAATGCGCGTGAAAGTATCCGGCTGATTGTTGCTCTGACTTGATGGCGAAGGGGGATTTCCAATGGCAGAACATGTTTTTGAACAGTTAGTTTTTCATTTTCGTAATGGTGACGAATGGACGGTGCAACATGATGAATTGGCAGATGTCTGGATCAGTCGGGTGACGACCAGTTACGGCCGGATTCACGGTGGCCAGATTCAAGAAATTCATCCATGCAAGAGCTTTAAGGTCGAGATCTTGCCTGAAGCCGACCACGTTAAGTCCAGTGATATTAACACCGGCTCACTGGAAATGGGGATGTTTGGGCGCGCAACAAAGTATCAGGACATTGAAAAGATGGATCTGGTTTTTGATGATCAGACCAAAAAGCAGGTTCAGATTTATTTTCCGTTCAAGCAAAAAGATCCAAGCGGGCTCGATAATGAATATCAAACGAGCAAGCTTGCCAAAAATGGCCACCTTTACATTGTGATTGATGCTCAGCATACCGTGGATGATGAATATCCGCGAATTTAAAGCGGCCTGCTAAACTTTAATTATTTCATCAATATCAGGGGCGTCTGATTCCAGTACGAGCGATTGACCGCTTACGACTGATCACGCGCCCCTTTTCTTGTGCCTTGCTTCTTGCTAAGATGGACAACGACAGGAAATGAGGGACGACATGCAGACGCTAACAGCACAGGGCCTGAGCAAGGCTTATGGTGATAAGCAATTATTCAATCAAATCGACTTTTTGATTAACGAAGGCGAGCGAATCGGTTTGATTGGGGTGAATGGTACCGGGAAAACGACGCTCATCCGGTCTTTAGCCGGGATGGAATCGGTTGATGCCGGTACGATTAAGACCCCAAAGCAGTATCGCATCAGCTATCTCGCACAGATTCCGGAGCTTGATCCCGACTTACCGATTATGGATGCAATCTATCATGGTGATTCACCGGTTTTTCAAGCAATTCGCCAATATGAACGCGCTTTGGCTGCCTATACAAAGGATCCGTTAAATCAAGCAAAAACCGATGCCTACACCAAGGCCGATGCCAAAATGACGCAAGAAGATGCGTGGTCGGCGGAAACCGATATTAAAACGATCCTCACGCAATTGCACATCGGCGACTTAACGGCACGGGTCGGCAGTTTATCTGGCGGCCAACAAAAGCGGGTCGGTCTTGCCCAGGTATTAATCGAGTCGCCGGATTTGTTATTGTTAGACGAGCCCACGAACCACCTTGATTTTGACTCTATTGCCTGGCTGGAAAATTATTTGAGTCATTATCGCGGCGCCTTGGTCGTTGTGACTCACGACCGTTATTTTCTGGATCGCGTAACCAATCGTATTTTCGAATTAGACCGCGGTCGGCTTTTCCAGTATCAAGGCAATTACCAAGCGTATGTCGCCAAAAAAGCAGAACAACTGGAAGCCGAAAAGTCGGCTGGGCATAAGCAGGCACAACTTTATCGCCAGGAACTGGCATGGATGCATGCTGGTGCCCAGGCACGATCAACGAAACAACAGGCCCGTATTAATCGGTTCAAGGCGCTACAAAAAGCAAAAGACGAAGCACCGGCACCTGACCAGCAGCTGGATCCGATTCAAATCGCAAGTACCAGACTAGGCAAGAAGGTTATTGAAATGCATGATGCGAGCTTGCGATTTGATCAGCAGGTCATCTTAAATCATTTTGATTGGCTGGTGCAGCCGAATACCCGCATCGGCATTACCGGTCAAAATGGTGCTGGTAAGTCAACCTTGCTCAATATTATTGCAGGTAAACAAGCGCTTGATAGCGGCACCATTGAATTGGGGGAGACAGTTCGGTTAGGTTACTATACGCAGCTTAATACGAATCTGGATCCAAAAAAGCGGATCATCACCTACTTGCAAGAAGTGGGCGAAGAAGTCGTGCAGGCAGATGGGCAGCGCGTTTCGGTGACTCAGATGCTGGAGCAATTTCTATTTCCTCGCAGTATGCACGGCACTTTGATTGGCCGCTTATCAGGAGGCGAAAAACGGCGCCTATATTTACTACAGGTATTAATGCGCCAACCCAACGTTTTACTGTTGGATGAGCCGACCAACGACTTGGACATCGCCACCTTGACCGTTTTGGAAGATTATCTTGATCATTTTCCCGGCACCGTGATCACCGTGTCACACGATCGTTACTTTCTTGATAAAGTTGCGGATCAGCTGCTTATTTTTGATGGTAATGGCCGAATTGAACGCGCCGTGGGTGAATTTTCCGATTATCTGGCAAAACAAAAACCGCAGTCCGCTGCATCAAAAACAGACTCAGCCTCGGCCAAGCCAAAAGCACCGGCAAAAAAAGCGGCGCCAAAACAGAAGTCAAAGCTGACATATGCTGAGCAGATAGAGTATGATAAGCTCCAACAAGAACTTGATGAATTAGACGAGCAGTTGGCCAAGGTTAAAGCAGAAATGGCGCAGGTCAATGGTGAGGATTACGTGAAGCTGGGCGATCTGCAGGCACAGCTTGATGCGATTAATCAGGATATTGACCAGAAGTTCGATCGATTCGCCGAGTTGGATCAATATGTGTCAAGTAGTGAACGGTAAAGGAGCAGAGCAGACAATGTTAGAACAGCCATATCTTGATCTTGCAAAAAAAGTTCTTGATGAAGGCCACTTCAAGCCTGATCGGACCCATACAGGAACTTACAGTATTTTCGGTCACCAAATGCGTTTCGACCTTAGCAAGGGCTTTCCATTACTGACGACCAAAAAAGTACCATTCGGCCTTATTAAGAGTGAGTTGTTGTGGTTTTTACACGGTGATACCAACATTCGGTTCTTACTCCAACACAAGAATCACATTTGGGATGAGTGGGCGTTTGAAAAATGGGTGAAGAGTGATGAATATCGCGGCCCGGACATGACTGATTTTGGGCATCGCAGCCAAAAGGATCCGGAATTCGCGGCAGTTTATCATGAAGAAATGGCTAAATTCGATGACAAGGTGCTTCATGATGACGACTTTGCAGCCAAATATGGTGATCTTGGCTTGGTTTATGGATCCCAATGGCGGGCCTGGCATACGAGCAAGGGTGATACGATTGACCAGTTGGGGGACGTTATTGAGCAAATCAAAACGCATCCCTATTCACGACGGCTCATCGTGTCGGCATGGAATCCGGAAGATGTCCCGACAATGGCGCTACCGCCTTGTCACACGCTCTATCAGTTTTATGTCAATGACGGCAAGCTGTCTTTGCAGTTGTATCAACGTTCGGCTGACATTTTTCTTGGCGTCCCGTTTAATATCGCGTCCTATGCGCTGTTAACGCATCTGGTCGCGCATGAATGTGGCCTTGAAGTTGGCGAATTCATTCATACATTCGGCGATGCGCATCTTTACGTCAATCATCTTGACCAAATTAAAGAGCAGCTCAGTCGCACGCCGCGGCCGGCACCGACTTTACAGTTGAATCCGGATAAACATGATATTTTCGACTTTGACATGAAGGATATTAAGTTGCTTAATTACGATCCTTATCCGGCCATTAAGGCACCGGTTGCCGTTTAATCGCTAGAAGACGGCAAGTCATAACAAGTGTCTGATTGCTTTGTCAGGTTTACCAGTGACACAACAGGCGCCATTTTGTTCGGCTTTGGATTGCATACTCAAAGGAGGGGTCTCGAATGACCGCATTTTTATGGGCACAGGATCGCGATGGCTTAATTGGCAAAGATGGTCATTTGCCATGGCATTTACCGGATGATTTACATTATTTCCGGGCGCAGACAGTTGGTAAGATCATGGTCGTTGGCCGGCGCACCTATGAAAGTTTTCCTAAACGTCCTTTACCTGAGCGAACCAATGTTGTTTTGACTCATCAGGAAGACTATCAAGCGCCAGGTGCCGTGGTCGTGCATGATGTTGCGGCGGTTTTTGCTTATGCTAAGCAGCATCCCGATCAGGAACTGATCATTGCTGGTGGTGCGCAGGTCTTTACGGCGTTTAAAGATGATGTCGATACGTTACTGGTGACACGGTTGGCTGGCAGTTTTGAAGGCGACACGAAAATGATTCCATTAAACTGGGATGATTTTACCAAAGTCTCCAGCCGCACCGTTGAAGATACCAATCCGGCGCTGACGCACACTTATGAGGTTTGGCAAAAGAAGGCTTAAGCAGAAGCCGATGACCGGAATTGGTGGTTGCCAGCTGGTGCGGTTGTGAGTTAAGACGCATATTTGCGTGCACTTAAAAAATCGTCTCTCGTACAGAAGAGGCGATTTTTTTGTCGTTTATTTTAATTAATTATTTTACAGATAGAAATAAATCGATAAGTACATGCACAGGCTGCCGAGAATCACAAAGAGGTGCCAGATAACGTGGATGTAAGGGATGCCTTTTTGCAGATAAAGCATCGCTCCGCCTGTATAGGCCACACCACCGGCGACTAGCAGCCAAAAACCGACTGGGCCCAAATGATGCCACAATGGAACCATGCCGACTAAGCAAAGCCAGCCGAGGACAACGTAGATCATCGTTTCCAGATGCTTGAAGCGATTCAGAAAGAAAAGTTTGTAGGCAATGCCGCCGAGACACAATGCCCAGATGGCGATTAGCAGACCAATGCCAAGTTTCCCGCCAATAGCGACCAAACAATATGGCAGGTAAGAACCGGCAATCAGAATGAAGACACCTGAATGATCAAGTACCTGCAAAACATGGCGCGCCTTGCTAAAATAAAAACCATGAAAAGCAGTCGAGGCGGTGTAAAGTAACATGAGCGAAACGCCAAAACCGATAAGACTGAAAAGTTCAACTCGACTGCCGCTATTAGCACCTTTAATGCCTAACGCAATGGTGCCGGTTACGGCTAAGCCAAGTGCAAATGCATGGGTGATGGCGCTAAACATTTCATTGTTAAATTCATAATGACTTGATTTTGACACGCGCATTGTTTACCTCCTGATGAACATTTGTAAGGATGGGGAAGATGGCAGGCTTGCAACCACAGCATCGCTTAAATCAGGAACTCGATCGTTTGGCTGCTACCTGTTTATTAAAAGTTTAGCATGTTGCGTTTTACAATACAACTAAATCTAGTTATGACAACTAGGTGATGTGTACTGACATTGTTTAAGTAGTTTGCTATAATAATCACGATAGACGAACCTAACAGAAAGCGTGGCTCAGACATGGCAAATATCAAGATCGTCACGGATTCTTCCGTTCAGCTGACTCCAGAAGAAATCAGCCAACACAATATTACGGTTGTTCCGTTGACCATTATGATTGACAATACGGTTTATATTGATGGTGAAACCATTACGCGGGAAGACTTTATGGACGAGATGGCAGCAGCGCAAAATCTGCCTAAGACCTCGCAACCGGCGATCGGTACGTTTACCGATGTTTTCGATAAACTAACCGCAGACGGCAGCCAAGTATTGTCAATTCACATGACAGAAACCATCAGTGGCACGGTAAATTCGGCGCGACAGGCGGCTCAGCTGGCAAAAGGCGATGTGACCGTCATTGATTCGCAATTTACCGATCGCTCAATGGCATTTCAGGTGTTGGCAGCCGCAGAAATGGCCGAGGCAGGTAAAGACATGCCAACGATTCTTGATAAGCTCAAGCAAATTCGTGACCATACTATCTTAGTGTTGGGCGTGACTAACTTAGATAATTTAGTCAAAGGCGGCCGGCTCAGTCGCGTTTCTGGCTTGATTTCGTCATTCTTGAATATTAAAGTTGTTTTGCAAATGGAACATGGCGAACTGAAGGCCTTGCGTAAAGGACGCGGCATGAAGACGATTAATAATTTCGTGACCGAAACTATCAGCAAAATGGCCAAGCTGACCGATATTCAAAGTATTGGCGTATCAACGGCAGGTGCTAAAGAAATCGGTGAAGATATCGGGCGGCGCTTAGCAGAAGTCTTGCCCAACGTCCCGATTCTGGTTCGCCCAACCGATCCGGTCATCGCAACACATACCGGACCCGGTGCCTTTGCCATCACTTATTACACTGATTAATTTTAAAATAAATTTAACCGGCCGGCGTCAGCGTCGGCTTTTTTTAATGACAATGGTATTTGGGTGACGATTGCCTGAAGTCATGCCTCACCTATGAGTCGGGAACCGGTGATGGGGTTGCGATTGTTCGCTCGAAAAATACAGCTGCTGAACCTGATGCGAGTATCGGAGAAACACTAAAGCAGCAACCTTTGTTTATTCACGAGACCTCAAGTAAAATAATATATTATAACTTGTTATTCATGTATTTATGGGAGGCAACATGCGTACATTAAAAAATTTCTTTATTTCCTGCGGTGTCTTGCTGCTCGCTTGTCTGCTCGCGTTTGGTGGATGGCAATTATTCGGACCAGTCAGTTCGCCAAGTGAAGTGAAAGTCGTTGCCAACACCCCCAAACATTTGCAGTTGACGGCACTCGGCGATTCGTTGACTTATGGCGTTGGAGATGCGACTAATAATGGTGGTTTTGTCGGACTGACTAAAGGTGAGCTGGAGGCAACCGGGCAATATCAAGTCACCACGAAGAACTATGGCGTCAGTGGCAATACCAGTGGGCAGATTCTCACTCGCGTCAATAAACAGCCTAAAATCCGGGCAGATTTAAAGCGTGCCAATATCATTACGGTGACAGCCGGGGGCAATGATTTAATGCACGTCTTGCAAAAGCACTTTTTGACGTTGTCGGAAAAGCAAGTGACGGCTGGTAGCGTTGCATTTCAAAAACGGCTGGCAACATTACTGACAACGATTCGCAAAGAAAATCCAACTGCACCCATTTATGTTTTTGGCATCTATAACCCATTTTATGTTTATTTCCCGAAGATGACGGCGATGACGAATAGTGTGAAGGCCTGGAACCAAGCAACGCAAAAGACCTTGCAGCAATTTGATCGCACGTATTATGTGGATATCGACAGTGTGTTATCCAATGGCGAAACAGCAGCAAACAAGGCATCCGCTAAAGAAGCGCTTAAAGAAGCGACTTCCGGTGATGGCAATCCGCTGATTTTTTCACAGGATCATTTTCACCCTAATAATGCCGGTTATGGGCAGATGACAAAACAGCTCATGAAGCAAATGAAAGCAACTAAGAAAGCGTGGGAGTAAGAAGATGCAGGCAAAGAAACGATCGCTTCAAAGAAATGCGGCTAAACAAAAGGCGGTGAGAACCGGAATTAATTGGTGGAAATGGTTATTCCTTATTTTGGTCGGGCTATTGCTTGGAACCGGAATCTGGTTTACGAAGACCGCACTGATGCCAGTCAAGATCAACTCGACCCCCCAAACGACCATGACATCCAAAGACCCGGTATTTACCGTCAAAGTCACCAAAAATAGCGCCAATCGAATTATGGCGCATTATCTGAAATCATATCTGAAGGACAGCAAGATCAAATATGCCGTCACTTTGGGAACCAATGAAGCAGCGTTAAGCGGATCGTTCAAATTTCTAGGGAATGCCGTTAAGTTCCAGTTAACATTTGATCCGCTTGTGTTGAAGAATGGTGACGTTTTGCTTAAAGCCAAGAACCTGAATATCGGCGCATTGCCAGTACCAATCAGTTTTGTCATGAGCTATATTGGCAACAGTTATAAAATTCCAAAGTGGGTAAGTCTAGATAGTAAGGCTGGTACGGTTGTGCTAAAATTGAGCCAATTTAAACTCCAAAATGGCATGACCCTTAAGGCAAATAAGTTGGATCTGACCAATGATGATCTTGAATTTGCGGTTTATTTGCCTGATGAAGAGTGACCATTAGAAAGAAGTTGAAACAACAATGAAAAAAGAAACGGCTATTTTTGCAGGCGGCTGCTTTTGGTGCATGGTTGAGCCTTTCGAGGAGCAACCCGGGATTTTGAATGTGGTTTCCGGTTATACCGGTGGCCATGTTGCCAATCCTACCTATGAACAGGTTTCTTCGCATACAACGGGTCACACGGAAGCCGTGGAAATCACATTTGATGCGGATGTGATTGATTATCCGTCACTTTTGAATATTTACTGGCAACAAACCGATCCAACCGATGCAATGGGGCAATTTCAGGATCGCGGCGATAACTATCGACCGGTTATTTTCGTCAAGGATGAGACACAACGACAGGCTGCTGAAGCTTCAAAAGCGGCATTGGAAGCCAGTGGTCGGTTTTCTGATCCGATTGTGACTAAAATCGAGTCAGCGAAGCCATTTTATCCTGCCGAACCGGAGCATCAGCAATTTTATGCCAAGAATCCGCGGCGGTATGCAATGGAGCATATGCAGCGGCAGGCGTTTATCGACAAAAACTGGAAGGATTAATCATGCATCGGACTTTTTACGAGTATCTTATGACGCTGCGAAACCCCAATGACCACAGCGAGGTAGCGGAATTTGCCAAAAATGCTTTCCTGGATCAAAGCTTTCCCAAACATGAAAAAGATTATCATCGGTTAAGTGATTATTTGGAACTCAACGGTAATTATTTACCGACGATGGCGATTTTTGACGAAACATACCGTGATTACGAAGCGAGTGAAAGCACAGGAGGCGATTCATATCAATAAACACAAGGTGCCATTGTGGGCGGTCATTGTTTTATTCCTAGTTGCGCTTGGTGGCGGTGCGGCAGGTGGTTATGCCCTGTCATATCAGCAGGCGCAACAGTCCGTACTTAAAACCGGGGTTCCCAAAGCCTTAGCACCGGTGATTTCGGCCTACGAAACGGTTACGAATAATTATTATAAACAGGTCAGCACAACCAAACTGACCGATGGGGCGATCAAGGGCATGTTAAGTTCTCTTGATGACCCATATTCGGTTTATTTGCAAAACAATGACAAAACCAATTTAGACGACACCATTTCTGCTTCATTTGGCGGGATTGGTGCAACCATTCAGCAGGATCACAACAGCCTTTCCATTGCCAGCATTCTACCGGGAACACCGGCGAAAAAAGCAGGTATGAAGGTCGGCGATGTGCTGCTTAAAGTGAATGGTAAAGATGTGTCTAAAAAAACCGTCACCCAAGCAGTTGCCAAAATTCGTGGCAAAATCGGCACCACGGTAGCAGTGACCGTTAAACGCGGCAGCAAGCAGGCCACCTTCTCCATGAAACGGAAAAAGATTACCGTTGACACGGTGACCGGGAAACTTGCGCCTGCGAATAAACAGGTTGGGGTCATTACGATTTCGACCTTCAGTGAACCGACTGTTAAGCAGTTCAAAGCGACTGTCAAGAAATTACGCAAAGAAGGCGCTAAATCGTTTATCCTGGACTTACGGCAAAATCCGGGTGGGATGATGACGGCTGCTTTGTCAATCAGCTCGATGTTCTCCAAAAACGGCCAGACCGTCATGCAGATTGAAGATCGCAATGGTGCAAAGGAAGTCTACAAAGCAGGCAAAAAGCTTGATGGCGGCTTCAAAGTGACTGAAAAAACCGCGGTGCTTATTGATGGTAATTCCGCTTCTGCCAGTGAAATCACCGCAGCAGCACTGCACCAGAACAGTCAAATTCCGCTAGTTGGCGAAAAGAGCTTTGGTAAAGGCACCGTTCAAAATGTCGGCGAGATGAGCAGCAACAAAGAACTCAAGCTGACCGTTGCCAAATGGTTAACGCCAGATGGCACCTGGATCAACCACAAAGGCCTAACGCCTGATGTGAAAGTTGCTTACCCAGCAGCAGCCAAAATAACGTTAATCAATGCAACCCAACTCAAACCCGGTGACAAGGGCAGTGATGTGAAATCGCTGCAACAGATGCTAAAAGCCTTAAAGATCGGCTCAGCTACGGTCAACGGGCAATACGATGATGCGACCCAGGCCGCTGTTAAATCCTTCCAGGAGGCCAACAAGCTGGACGCAAGCGGTACTGCCGATCAGGACACCTTAGCCGCACTGGCACAAAAGCTCAGTGATCAGTTAACGAAGGATGATCCGATGGTAGCGGCTGCTGTCAAGGAAGTTACGAAATAGCTCGTTTGAATCAATATCAATGCGCGCGCATGCCTTTGAGGATGTGGGCGCGTTTTTAATTTGCTAAAATAAAAAAGATAACAAAAGGAGGGACTTCTGTTTGATTGAACTAGAAGGCTTTGCAATTTATCCAAACAAAGTTGAGCGAGCGAAGGAATGGATGGCTTTTTTAAAAAATCATCAAGAAGCAGTCAACGAGACCCTTGGCCCTGAGCACATAGAACTGGAACGTATTTTTTCTGTTTCAGTTAATGGACGGATGTACCTTTGTTGGTATTCTGAACAGACGGCGCCCATTCCTGATGTTACCCGCAGCACTAATCCGATTGATCAGGTTCATGTCGACTTTTGGAAAGAATGTATCGATGAGAAAGCACCAAGGCTTGAATTTAAGCTGGAGAATGAGTTTAAGCGGCTAGGTGTAAATTAAGACAATTAATGTGGAAGATTTAAATCCGGCTATTCCGATCGAGCAATATAGTGCAACGATTTATGGAAAATAAAGGGGTGAATCTGACGACTTATTGGAAGTATTTGAACACAATAGTAGTGTTGATTGTATTTTTCCTTATATCTCTAGTCTTTGCGAGTCATACAATGATTCAGACACTTCTTGGTGTAGGTTCGCTTGCCTGGTTTTTGTTTTTTCTTATTAGAGAAATTTATATGAATAATAGGCGAACGCAACGAACGAGGTTTCAAGTTCGTCTCTCTCATGGCTTGATTTTTTTAGGATTACTTTTATTCAATACAAGCGTTCATCAAACTGTTATTTCTACTTTTGGACAGACTGACATGATTCAATTTTGGGGTGAGCATGAAGCTGCAATTCACATGAATGGTAGAGCATACCACTTGATATGGACAAAGAGGTCATTTCATAGCACCACGTATTTTTATAACTTGTATGAGCGACGAGGACTGTTCTTTTACCGCGTTAATTCTGAAGTCATTTCGTGGACAATCAATCCCCCTGAGCAAAGAGATTATGGTGCAGTTAGGACATTTCTTTATCACGGTGAAAAGCAAGGAGTAAAATAGTGTCATGCACACATACCCAAGGCACGGCTGCTATCGCCTTTAAGTAGCTGTCTAATTCGAACCTATTTGCAAACGAGGCGTCTAAATGAATGAACAAGCGAGTTTCGCCACCAAAGTTCTAACCCTTCATCAACGACTGGCAAGCGTCAAAATGACGTTACCTGATAGCTATCAGTTGGTGAATCCATATAGCGGAGAGCAGAAGCATGCAGTTGACCAGATCACGGCAGCTTTTTATCATAAACATTTCAATGATAATCAAAAGCGCCGATTAATTTTGGGGAGCTCGCCCGCGCGAAAAGGCACTGCCATAACGGGGGTTCCCTTTGAAGATGCGGCCGAGTTACAAGCAGAGACAGGTATCGCTGTGGCGAAGTTCCAGATTAAGCCATCGTCAACAAACTTCTTATATGATGTAATGCAGCAATATGGTGGCAAGAGAAAATTTTATAGTGACTTCTACATGAGCTTTGCTTGTCCTTTGGGGTTAAGCAAAATAAGTGCTAAAGGAAACGTGATAAATAGTAATTATTATGAAACTAACGTGATTAAGGATAGACTAATGCCATTCATAGTTGCTTCATTGCAGGAGCAAATCAAATTAGGCGTAGACACTTCAGTTTGTTATTGTATTGGTAGTGGCGAGAATTTTAAGGTGCTAACAAGTATCAATTATATTTATCATTTCTTTGGTAGCATTGTCCCATTAGAGCACCCGCGCTATGTCATGCAATATCACTTTAAGGACAGAGCCCACTATATTCAAAAATACGTTGCTGCCTTAAATTGTAAATAAAAGGAGTTTGAAATATTTTGGCAATTCAATGGTTCCCCGGTCATATGGCCAAGGCCCGTAAGCAAGTACAGGAAAAAATTAAACAAGTCGATCTGATTCTTGAAGTCGTTGATGCTCGAACGCCTGAATCGTCACGTAATCCGATGTTAGATGAATTGGTGGGTGATAAACCGCGAATTATCATTTTAAACAAGCAGGATTTAGCTGATCCTGTACTGACGAATGAATGGGTTCGGTATTATCAAACACAAGACTTTGCTGCAATTGCGATTGATGCACAACATGCTAAGCGGCTACAGCAGATCCCCCAAGCTGCCACGAAGTTAATGGCGGAAAAGATTGCGCGGAAAAAAGCCCGCGGAATTCGCAATCCCATGATTAAGGCAATGTGTATTGGTATTCCTAACGTTGGGAAATCAACGGTTTTGAATCGATTGGTTCGAAAAAATATTGCAGTGACCGGCAACAAGCCTGGGGTAACCAAGAATCAACAATGGCTAAAAGCGAGCGACAACTTTCAATTACTTGATACGCCCGGAATTCTTTGGCCAAAGTTTGCCTCCCAGACAATCGGGATGCGCTTGGCATTCACGGGAGCAATTGCCGACGCCGTTTTCCAGGAGGATGTGGTTGGTTTGTATGGACTGACCTATTTTATGGCGCATTATCCGGAGGCGTTGAAAAAAGCATATCATCTGACTGACACGGATTTGCAGGCTGCACCGCATGATGTATTGGTAAAACTAACGAAAACGCAAGGATTTGGTGAGGAATTTAATCGGATGGCGGAACGGCTGATTTTCGATGCGCGCCAAGGGAAGTTAGGTCGATTTACGTTAGAGAAACCGGGTGAATTAGATGCCGACGCTGAGTGAATATAAAGCTCTTTTACAAGCTGATCATGTTGATCCCGCGGTTTTAATGGCACTGGAGCAGGATAGTCGGATTGGGGCGGGGAAACTCTTGGCGGCTTATCAACGTCGGCAGGACCATCAAGCAGCAGAAGCGGTTGCGCTACGATATCGTAGCAGGTATGAGCGTAAGTTATGGAAAATGTATTCCCATGTTGCCGGGTTAGACGAAGTAGGGCGCGGACCGCTTGCTGGCCCAGTTGTCACCGCTGCCGTTATCTTGCCGCATCAGTTTAAATGGCCGGTGAACGATTCTAAGCAGCTGACAGCGCATGAACGTGATGTCTTGTATCCGCATATTTTGACGGAAGCCATTGCGGTTGGTATCGGGGTGGCAGATAATCACGAAATTGATCGGGAAAATATTTACCATGCGACGGAGCTAGCGATGGCACAAGCAGTTTCGCATTTGCGGGTTGCCCCAGAGTTTTTACTGGTTGACGCCATGCATGTCCCCGTTAATTTGCCGCAAGAACGGCTCATCAAAGGGGATGCCAATAGTATCAGCATTGCGGCGGCAAGTATTGTCGCCAAAGTCATTCGGGATCGCTTAATGGTGATGTACGATCAGGTTTACCCGGGCTATGACTTTAAAGACAACATGGGTTATGGTACGAAAGCACATTTAGCCGGATTAGCTGCACATGGGGTGACGCCGATTCACCGGCGCAGTTTTGGCCCGGTACGACATTGTCTGAAATCCTAGATATTTCTTAAAATATTCGCGTAATGTTCAAGTAGGAGGAAGACAGCATGACATTACGTGATTTTTTATTAGCATGGCACTTGGCCACCCATCAGAATCCGCGCTTGGCGGTCAGTTTACAGCAAGCCCTTTTTAAAAAAGCTGATCTGAGTACTTACCAAAATGACCTCAAGCAGAAATTAACGCCAGCAGTTGTACGAATTTTAAGTGCAGCACGCGAGACACCTTATCTGACGTTTGTCGATGCTGCCTATCCTCCGCGGCTGCGCGAAATCCCACAGCCGCCATCTGTCCTCTTTTATCAAGGCAATCTCGGCTTAATCAATCAATTAACTTTAGGGGTCGTCGGTTCGCGGAAGGCAACCGACTATTCAGCTGCAGCACTGACGCGACTGTTTCCGCAATTACCGCCCATGACAATTGTTAGTGGGTTAGCCGCTGGTGCTGACAGTATGGCGCATGAAGCGGCACTTGCAGCCGGACTACCGACGATTGCCGTGATTGCTAACGGCATCGATCAAGTGTATCCGGCTAAGAATCGCAGCTTACAGCGACAAATTAGTCGGGTGGGATTGGTTGTAAGCGAATATCCTCCGGGAACAGCACCGCAACGCTTTCAATTTGTGGCGCGTAATCGAATCATTGCCGGTTTAGCGCATGGCGTCATGGTGACCGAAGCCGAAATTAAAAGCGGTAGTCTGATTACGGCTAACTATGCCTTGCAACATAATCGCGAAGTTTTTGCGCTGCCCAATCGGTTTGGCGATGTGCTAGGTGCAGGCACCAACGCATTAATTCAAGCAGGGGCCGCCATTGTCACCGGTCCGGAAACCTTAGTAGAAAATATGCATTTTTACCCGTAAAGTGTCAAAATCTGCTTACTTTATAGTAGAAAAATTTTCGTTTGATTTGACAAGAGCAAAATGACTAGCTTATGATAGCAACTGTTTTGAGCCAGCAGGCAAGATGGCCCCGTTTTAAGCAACGGGACGCACCGTAAATTTTTTGCCTAGCTGAAACTCATGAAGCGTTGACGGTGAATCGTCAGCCTGCACAAATTAAACAGGGCTTGCTCATTGTAGCAATGCCACCGGAAGGAGCGCGTTCATGGCCGACAAGAAGTTAGTCATTGTTGAATCGCCAGCCAAAGCCAAGACCATTGAGAAGTATCTTGGCCGCACCTATAAAGTTGTTGCCAGTTTAGGCCATATCCGTGATTTACCTAAGAGTCAGATGGGCGTCGATGTTGAAAATAACTACGAACCCAAGTACATCTCGATTCGGGGTAAAGGCGATGTGATTAAATCTTTAAAAAAAGACGCAAAAAAAGCCAGCCGCGTTTATCTCGCAGCCGATCCGGATCGTGAAGGAGAAGCAATTGCTTGGCATGTCAGTCATATCTTAGGGCTAGATCCGAATGCCAAGAATCGGGTTGTTTTTAACGAAATCACCAAAGATGCCGTTAAAAATGCATTTAAAACCCCTCGTGGTATCGATATGGATCTTGTCGATGCGCAACAAGCACGCCGAATTCTCGATCGGCTCGTAGGGTACTCGATCAGCCCGCTATTGTGGAAAAAGGTCAAAAAGGGTCTGAGTGCCGGTCGGGTTCAAAGTGTTGCGTTAAAGCTCATCATTGACCGTGAAAATGAAATCAAGAACTTTATTCCTGAAGAATATTGGTCCTTGGATGCCGAATTCCAAAAAGGCCGCAGTAAGAAATTCTCCGCTAGTTTTTATGGCATCAAAAACAAGAAAATGGCGCTGAAGAACAATGAGGCGGTTCAAAAAGTCTTAAGTCAGGTTGACAAGACGAAGCCATTTTCCGTCACCAACGTGGTTAAAAAGGAACGCAAACGTTTCCCTGCACCACCATTTACCACCAGTACCTTGCAACAGGAAGCCAACCGTAAGCTAGGATTCCGCACTCGTAAGACCATGATGTTAGCCCAGCAGCTGTATGAAGGGATTAACTTAGGCGGCAAGTTGGGTACGGTTGGGCTCATTACGTATATGCGTACTGATTCAACCCGGGTTTCCAACGTTGCCAAAACCGAAACGAGTCATTATCTGCATGAAAAATATGGCGAGGCTTATGCCGCTGTCAAAATTCGCCAAGGTAAGCTTCAAGAAGGGGCTCAGGATGCCCATGAAGCCATCCGGCCAACGAGTACGCTACGAACACCCGAAAGCTTGGCATCGGTTTTAGATAAAGATCAGATGAAACTGTACCGTTTGATCTGGAGTCGCTTTGTTGCTAGCGAAATGACACCGGCGATTATTGACACAGTCGCCGTCACGCTCAATCAAAATGACGTGACGTTCCGGGCAAATGGCAGCCAGATGAAGTTTGAAGGTTTTACCAAGCTATACGTTTCCTCGCGTGATAGCGATGAAAAGGATAACGTTTTACCACCGCTTGCAGTCGGAGATGCTGTGAAGATGCTGAAAACCGATCCGGCGCAACACTTCACCCAACCACCGGCACGTTATTCTGAAGCCAACTTGGTTAAGGCCCTGGAAGAAAACGGGGTTGGCCGCCCATCGACGTATGCACCGACCATCGAAACCATTCAGAAGCGCTATTACGTCAAACTCAACGCCCGCCGCTTTGAGCCCACGGAATTAGGCGAAATCGTCAATAGTCTGATCGTTGAATTTTTCCCGGACATCGTCAATATCAAGTTCACGGCGAATGTCGAATCCGAACTTGACAGTATCGAAACCGGCGAAGCCAATTGGGTCAAAGTCATCGACCAATTCTATAAGCCGTTTGAAAAAGAAGTTGCGCACGCCGAGATCGGGATTGAAAAAATCCAAATCAAGGATGAACCGGCCGGCTTTAACTGCGATATCTGTGGTGCGCCAATGGTGATCAAAATGGGACGTTATGGCAAATTCTACGCCTGCTCCCGATTCCCTGACTGCCGCAACACCAAAGCGATCGTCAAAGAAATCGGCGTTATTTGTCCTAAGTGTCACAAAGGGCAGGTTGTGGAACGCAAGAGCAAGCGTAACCGCGTCTTTTATGGCTGCTCCCGTTACCCTGACTGTGACTTTGTTTCCTGGGATAAACCAGTCGGCCGCGACTGCCCGGTTTGCGGACATTTCTTAGTCGAAAAGAAATCCAAAGCCGGCACCCAAGTCGTCTGTCCTAACAACGATTACAAAGAAGCCTTACAAAAAGCATAAATCACCTGACAGCAAGTACGGATCCTTTGTACCTGCTGTTTTTTTCGGGTACACTAAGGCAAAGTACGAGCAGAATCGCTTAAAAATAACCAAACACAACCAAGATGAACGTCTTAAGATCAGTGATCCATTCAATCAAATTAATAACCTCACCAAGGAGGAATTCATGATGCCTACTGTTAACGTTATTGGAGCCGGGCTTGCCGGTTCAGAAGCTGCCTGGCAAATTGCCCAAGCCGGCGTCGATGTTAATCTCTACGAAATGCGCCCCGTGAAGATGACGCCGGCACATCACACCGGTAATTTTGCCGAACTCGTCTGTACGAACTCACTGCGCGCTAATCAAATTACTAATGCGGTCGGACTTTTAAAAGAAGAAATGCGGCGGCTGCATTCCATTATCATGCAAAGTGCCGATGCAACCGCGGTTCCTGCCGGTGGTGCGCTAGCCGTGGATCGCGAGCCTTTTTCCGTGCTGGTGACCCGGCAGCTGACAAACCATCCCCGTATTCATGTCATTCATGACGTATTAACCGATTTTCCGGCTGGCATAACCGTTGTAGCGACCGGGCCATTGACAGCGCCGGGACTTGCCGATGCGATTGTTGCGTTGAATGGCGAAGCAGGCTTGTCCTTCTTTGATGCTGCGGCGCCGATTATCGATGCCAGCACGATTGATAACGACATCGTTTATAAGAAGTCGCGTTATGACCGGGGTGAGGCTGCTTATTTGAATTGCCCGATGAATAAGGAAGAATTTCAGGCATTTTACAAGGCGTTGGTGACAGCTGAGGTTGCTGAAGGTCACGATTTTGAAAAGATGACGGTGTTTGAAGGTTGCATGCCAATTGAGGTAATGGCCAAGCGCGGGATCAAAACCATGCTATTTGGTCCGCTGAAACCTGTTGGCCTGGAAGATCCCAAAACCGGCAAGACGCCATATGCGGTGGTGCAGTTGCGTCAGGATAATGCTGCAGCCAGTCTTTATAACATTGTTGGTTTTCAAACGCACCTTAAATGGGGTGAGCAAAAGCGGGTTTTCCGCATGATTCCGGGCCTGGAACATGCTCAGATAGTCCGTTACGGCGTCATGCATCGCAATACGTTTATGAAATCGCCAGTGGTTCTTGAGCCGACTTATGCGTCCAAACGCCGGGCTGATCTCTTCTTTGCCGGGCAGATGACCGGGGTTGAAGGTTACGTTGAAAGCGCGGCTAGTGGTCTGATTGCCGGTACCAATGCGGCGCGTCTGGCTTTGGGGCAAACGCCCATTGCCTTTCCGCAAACAACTGCGATGGGGGCTATGGCACACTATATTACCCACACCTCGCCAAGCCACTTTCAGCCGATGAATGCTAATTTTGGTATTATGCCGCCGTTAGCAGTCAAGGTTCGGAATAAAAAAGAACGGAATCAACAACTGGCAGAGCGCGCACTGAATGATCTGGCAACTTTTCAAACTGAATTGCAAGGTGTACATCAGTCCTAAAATCGGAAAATGATCTCGGGTAACCGAGATTTTTTCATGATCACGGGTCGTCATGTTCGCCAAGTACTCAATGAGCGAATAATGGTGGCGGATTGCAGTTTTTTTAGCCCGTCTTCGCCTATATTTACGGCAGGTTTAGTGGCTGAAAACGTCAACAATCGTTCTTTTTATGTTAATCTATTAAGCGGAGGGATGTCGTGATGAAGCCACTTGCAGCGTTTCAGGAATACTTAACCGTTGAGCGCCAGTATTCGCCGGAAACGGTTACGGCCTATTTAAACGACATTCAGGAATTCCAGGCTTTTCTTAAGGCGAATGGTGGGTTTACCGACTTTAGCAAAGTGGACGACTTGGACGTTCAAACCTATTTAACGGACTTGAACAAGCAGGCGTTGGCGCGAACTTCCATTGCCCGTAAAATCAGTAGTTTACGGAGCTTTTATCGGTATCTTGTTCGGATTGATGTTGTGAAACGCAACCCGTTTGAATTGGTTGAGTTAAAAAAGCAGCATCACCATTTGCCGCAGTTTTTCTATGAGGCGGAAATACAGGAACTCTTTAAAACGGTAGAAGGGAAAACCCCGTTGGATCAACGTAATCGGGCATTGCTCGAGGTTTTGTACGGTACCGGCATTCGTGTCTCCGAGTGTGCTAACTTGACGTTGAATCAAGTGGATTTTAATACCGGCTTATTGCTGATTCACGGGAAAGGCAACAAGGATCGCTATGTGCCGTTTGGCCGCTATGCCCAGCGTGCGTTGCAGACCTATCTCAAAGACGGTCGCCAGACACTGATGAACAAGCGCGATGTCCAGCATCGATTTGTGTTCGTCAACCAGTATGGCCGACCGATTACCGCACGTGGTATTGAATATATTTTGGATCAATTAATCAAGCAAACGAGTCTGACCGCGAATATTCATCCCCACATGCTCCGCCATAGCTTTGCCACGCATATGCTGGATCACGGGGCTGACTTGCGCACGGTTCAGGAGTTACTGGGGCACGCGAGCTTGTCGACGACGCAGATCTATACCCACGTGACGATGGCGCATTTGAAAAACGAATATATGAAATATTATCCGAAGCATAATTAAGACTAAAGCACGATGTAATTGCACGATGAATTTTTTAAAGTATGAACATTGGCAGATTTAACAACACTGCCAGTTCTGATTGATTATCCGATATCAAGAAACAAAAAAGGAGCATACCATGACAACAATTGCAGCAGTGAGAAAAGATGGCGTGACCGCTTTAGCCGGCGATGGCCAAGTTACTTTGGGCGAAAAAGTGATCATGAAAGGCAATGCCCAAAAGGTACGCCGAATCTATCATGATCAGGTCGTTATCGGTTTTGCCGGCGGGGTCGCCGATGCGTTTACGCTTCAAGACTGGTTTGAAAAGAAACTAGAGCATTATTCCGGTAACTTACGACGTTCAGCAGTTGCCTTGGCTCAAGACTGGCGTAAAGATCCAACCTTGCAAAAACTCGAGGCCATGATGATCGTCATGGATGAACATGATTTGCTGCTTGTTTCAGGGTCTGGCGAAGTCATTGACCCAGACGAGGACGTGGTGGCGATTGGGTCGGGCGGCAATTTTGCCCAAGCGGCCGCAATTGCAATGTTGCGGCATTCACCAGACATGACGCCGGCTGATATTGCTAAAGAAGCGGTTAATATCGCTGGTAATATTGACATCTTTACAAATCATAATATTATCGTTGAGAGTTTCTAAGGCGTGTGTGTTTGCGTTATAGGGTGTTCGTTGGTGCAGAGGTCTGGATGTAAAGGCTTATTGCGTGCTGGCTCACGCTCCGTAACGCGTTCGCCAGCGCAGAAGTCTGCGTGTAAGGACCTTGGTCGCAATGGCCAAGACCGGGCCATCACGCTTAAGGCCGCTTACACTCCGACTTCTAAACGCGCTGGCTCACGCTCTATAACGCGTTCACCGGCGCAGAAGTCTGCATGTAAGGACCTTAGGCGCAATGGCCAAAGAGCGGCCATCACGCCTAAGGCCACTTACACTCCGACTTCTAAACGCGCCGGTTCACGCTCACTTTCTTTTAGGAGGTTCCCATGGTAGAAGTACAAACACCAAAACAAATTGTAGAAAAGCTTGATCAGTATGTGATTGGTCAAGATGAGGCGAAGCGGGCCGTGGCGGTGGCTTTGTATAATCGCTATCGGCGGATGCAGTTGTCGCCGAAGATGCAAGAAGAAATCACGCCTAAGAACTTGCTCATGATCGGGCCAACCGGGGTCGGGAAGACTGAAATTGCGCGCCGCTTAGCCAAGATCGTGGAAGCACCGTTTGTTAAAGTTGAAGCGACTAAATTCACTGAAGTCGGCTATGTTGGCCGCGACGTTGAATCAATGGTGCGGGATCTTGCCGAAATGGCGGTTGCCATGGAGGAAGAAAAGCAGTTTAAAAAAGTCCGGGTTCGCGCGGAAAAAGAAGCTAACAAGCGGCTGGTTAAGATTTTGGTACCGGCTATTCGCAAAGAAAAAAATAGCAATCCCATGGCGGAAATGATGAGCATGTTGCAAGGGATGCAAAATGGCAAGATGCCCGCGGGTGACGATGCTGATGCTGGCGGTGAAGTGACGGATGACATTCGCAATCGCCGTTTAAGCGTGGCGGAGCAATTGGAAAAAGGCTTATTAGAAGATCGTGAAATCACCGTTGCCGTCAATGACGAGAAAAAAGGCGGCGGCATGAGTGATATGTACGGCCAAATGGGTATTGACCTTAGTGACACGATTGGCGCTTTGATGCCGAAGAAAAAAGTTGAACGCACGATGACCGTCAAGGAAGCACGCGAAATCTTCATCAAAGAAGAGTCTGATAAACTGGTCAATCATGCCGATATTTATCATGATGCGATTCAAAGCGCGGAAAATAACGGCATCATTTTCATTGACGAAATTGATAAAATTGCAGCCGGTGATAAACACACAAGCGGTGAAGTTTCCCGCGAAGGCGTGCAGCGCGATATTTTGCCGATTGTTGAAGGCTCACAGATCAACACCAAATACGGACCGATTAATACGGATCACATTCTGTTTATTGGCTCGGGCGCGTTTGCAGAAGCCAAGCCAAGCGATTTGATTGCCGAGTTGCAAGGACGTTTTCCAATTCGCGTTGAGTTAAAAGATTTAACGGAACAAGATTTTGTGCGGATCTTGACCGAGCCGGACAATGCGTTGATTAAACAATACATTGCCTTAATTGGCGCAGACGGGGTCAAAATCACGTTTACGAAAGAGGCCGTTGAACGTATCGCAGAAATCGCCACTCAGGTTAACCATGATACCGATAATATCGGTGCCCGGCGACTGGCAACGATTCTCGAGAAACTGTTGGAAGATGTGCTTTATGAAGGTCCGGATATGGCGATGGGCAGCGTCACGGTTACCCAGCAGTATGTTGACGACAAGATTGGGCATATCGCCGCGGATAGCAACATGACGCGCTATATTTTGTAAGGTAACTTTGAAGAACTGTTAGGTAAAGGATGAGAATGTATGGTAACGATTGCAAATGACTTTTTAACGGTTAACATCAGTCGGCATGGTGCTGAATTGACCAGTATTAAGGATAATCTGACTGGCCGTGAGCGACTATGGCAGGCTGATCCTGAAGTTTGGCCACGCCATGCACCGGTTTTATTTCCAATTGTCGGTGCGTTGGCTGATCAGCAATATCAATACGCTGGCAAGACTTACCATATGGGGCAACACGGATTTGCGCGCGATCGTGATTTTACGGTCGTGTCCGCAACGCCTTTTAAAGCCAGTCTCGTGCTCAAAGACGATGACAAAACACGGGCGATGTTTCCGTTTGCTTTTCGGCTCATCATTACCTATGCGCTAGAAAATAATAACCTGCACGTCACCTACCACGTCGATAACCCCGCTAAAACGGAACCGTTATACTTCAGCATCGGTGGACACCCGGGTTTTAACGTTCCCATGACGCCGGATACCGAATTTGCGGACTATTACATGAACTTCAAGCCGCGTAAGTCTCTGGTGCAGATTCCGCTTGTCGCTGGGCAAGGTATTGATTACAGTCATCGAACTTTGGCTGCGACCGATGCCAACCTGGCGCTGACACACGAAACGTTTAAAAATGATGCGCTTATTTTTGCGCCGCTTGGTAAAACCACCTTCAATTTACTTTCTGATGAAACCAAGCACGGAGTCAGTGTGACCATGGAAGACGCCCCTTACCTTGGTGTTTGGAGTCCATACCCTAAGACCGGCGATTTTGTCTGCATCGAACCGTGGTGGGGCATTGCGGATACGATCGGCACCACCGGAGATCTGACCAAGAAACTCGGCATCAACCGTTTGGAACCGGGAACGGCTTTTGAGAAAGGTTACACGATTAGCATTTTCTAACCGATTAACGAAGCTTGTTGTGCCATTACAAAAAGACATCCGCTAGGGGATGTCTTTTTGATTGTCAGGTATTTGGGTGATTAGTCATGATGACGCTGATTGCGCAGGTATAGGCCGAGCCCAAACGGTACCATATTTTCGTCACCGGCCTTGATGCGTTTGAAATTGGCGCGATGTTTGATGAAAAAGACAACCAGTAAGCCGCAAGCAACTGTCGTCAGTAGCCAATCGTGATACACCAATGACCAGCACGTGATAATCACCATCCCCAGCGTACTGGCCACACTCACCATGGACGTCAATAAGATCAGGCTAAACCAGATGGCAAAGGCGATGAAGAAAAATGGCGGGTTATACGCTAACAAAATACCGGCACTGGTTGCGACAGCCTTTCCGCCTTTGAAACCAATGTAGATCGAAAAAGTATGCCCCAATACCGCTGCCAACCCGACAACCAAGATTAGCCAGTGGTGGTCAATCCCAAATAAAATCGGTAAACTGGCAGACAGTGTTCCTTTTAGAATATCCAATAGCAAGACTAGGGTACCGCCGACCGGTCCTAACATCCGGTAAGCATTGGTGGTTCCGATATTATGACTGCCACCTTGGCGAATATCCGTATGATAAAATAGTTTGCCAACGACCACGCCAAACGGAATGGCGCCGATGAAATAGGCAAGTATAAAACAAAGCACAAGTACCAAATGTGCCCCTCCTCTCAGACTAAAAACTATTTTAGCATTTTTGACTTTTGAGGGATACGCCGGTAAAATAATACGAACACACATTCGATCTGTGAGCTATATTGCATCTTGACAGTTTCATACAGGCGTTTTTGACTGTGATATTTTGCCGGTGATCACAGAAATTGGGTTTTCTTAAACGTTCCTGCGCTCGCCCTCCGCTTCTGCGTGGTGTATTCTATAAATTAGTTGTTTCAAAAAGGGAGTTTATTATGGACAAAGCAACGCAAGCATATAATGATTCATCCATTCAGGTGCTACACGGATTAGAAGCCGTTCGTAAGCGTCCCGGGATGTATATTGGTTCCACCGATAGCCGCGGGTTACATCATTTGGTTTATGAAATCGTGGATAACTCAGTCGATGAAGCGCTCGCGGGGTTTGGGGATGAAATTAATGTCACGATTCACGCCGATAATTCCGTGACTGTGCAGGATCATGGTCGGGGGATGCCAACGGGAATGCATCCTAGTGGTAAGCCGACTATCGAAGTCATCTTAACGGTGTTGCACGCTGGGGGTAAGTTTAACCAGAATAGTTATAAAACATCAGGAGGCCTTCACGGTGTCGGCTCAAGTGTCGTCAATGCGCTGTCTGAGTCATTGACCGTTCGGGTTGTCCGGGACAAACACGCCTTTGAAGAGCATTTTATTAATGGCGGACATCCTGATGGCGGGTTGCAGAAGTTGGGCAAGGTTAACGAACCCAACGGCACTACCATCACGTTCAAGCCGGATCCGACTGTTTTCCAGACCACGGTTTTCAATTATGATACCTTAGCCGAACGACTGCGCGAATCCGCGTTTTTGTTGAAGGCAATCACCATTAATTTAACCGATGAGCGGACCGGTAAGCATGATCAGTATCATTATCCTGATGGTTTGGTTAGTTTCGTGAAATACCTTAATGAAGGTAAAGACGCCTTATCGCAAGTCATTAATTTTGAAGGCAAGAAAGACGGCATTGTCGTTGATTTTGCCGGTCAATACAATGATGGCTACTCTGAAAATATTATTTCATTTGTCAACAATGTTCGGACTGGCGATGGCGGTACGCATGAAATCGGATTGCGCAGCGGGATGACGCGTGCTTTTAATGAATTCGCCCGGAAAGTCGGGTTATTGAAAGACCGCGATAAGAACCTTGAAGGCAGCGATGTCCGCGAAGGTTTTGCGGGTATTTTGAGTGTCCGCATCCCGGAAGAAATCTTACAATTTGAAGGCCAGACCAAAGGCAAGTTGGGGACGCCTCAGGCACGGACCGTTGTCGATGGGATTGTGTACGACCACCTTGCCACCTTCTTGATGGAAAATGGGGAAGAATCCCAGGAACTCGTACGCAAAGCTATCAAAGCCCGCGATGCCCGTGAAGCCGCCCGTAAAGCCCGCGATGACAGTCGGACCGGGCGCAAACGAAAAAAGGATCAGGGGCTGCTTTCCGGTAAACTGACCCCGGCACAGACCAAAAACCCTAAACGCAACGAACTGTATCTTGTCGAAGGGGATTCCGCCGGTGGTTCTGCCAAGCAGGGACGCGATCGTAAGTTCCAGGCAATTTTGCCATTACGCGGGAAAGTTTTGAATACGCAAAAAGCCAAGTTGCAGGATATCGTCAAAAACGAAGAAATCAATACCATGATTTATACCATTGGCGCCGGTGTCGGAGCCGATTTTGACATCCAGCAGGCTAACTACAATAAGATCATTATTATGACCGATGCCGATACTGATGGTGCGCACATTCAGATCCTGCTGTTGACCTTCTTTTACCGATACATGCGGCCATTAATCGATGCCGGACGCGTGTATATCGCACTGCCGCCGTTGTACCGCTTGCAAAAAGGTGCCGGCGCCAAAACGAAAATCAGCTATGCGTGGACGGATGAAGAGCTGGCTAAGGAAACCAAGGCGATGGGCAAAGGCTATACCTTGACCCGCTTTAAAGGCCTTGGCGAAATGAATGCCGATCAACTATGGGAAACCACGATGAATCCCGAAACGCGGACGCTGATTCGGGTTCGGATTGACGATGCTCAGCTGGCAGAACGCCGGGTTACGACATTGATGGGCGATCGGGTTGAACCGCGGCGTGAATGGATTGAACATCACGTGAAGTTTGATCTGGATGATGAAGGCAGCATCTTGGAAACTCCAACGGCAAACCATGAAAAGTTGCAATTCGGAGCTAAGCAAATCGTTAAGCAATTAGATAAGAAAAGGAAGTAAAAGCCATTGGCCAATCAGATTCAAGAGTTGACCTTAGAAGAGGTCATGGGCGACCGGTTTGGCCGGTACTCGAAATATATTATTCAAGAACGCGCACTGCCAGATGTTCGTGACGGGTTAAAACCGGTCCAACGACGCATTTTATTTGCGATGAACCAAGACGGCAACACTTATGACAAAGGATTTCGCAAGTCAGCTAAGAGTGTCGGTAATGTTATGGGTAATTATCATCCTCATGGCGATAGCTCGATTTACGAAGCGATGGTGCGGCTCAGCCAAGACTGGAAACTACGCGCACCGTTAATTCAGATGCACGGTAACAATGGGTCAATGGATGGGGATCCGCCAGCAGCGATGCGTTATACAGAAGCGCGGCTAAGCAAGATCAGTAAGGAAATGCTGGCGGATATTGATAAAGAAACCGTTGATATGGTTTTAAACTTTGATGACACTGCCCAGGAACCGACTGTACTGCCAGCGGGTTTTCCTAATCTCCTCGTCAACGGTGCTACCGGGATCTCTGCAGGGTATGCGACCGAAATCCCGCCGCATAATTTGCGGGAAGTCGTCAATGCTATCTTGTATTTGCTAAAACATCCGCAAGCTGACTTAGCCGACTTGATGCAGTATGTTAAGGGACCCGATTTTCCAACCGGCGGCATCATCCAAGGGCTTGATGGGATCAAGCAGGCATACGAAACCGGCCGGGGAAAGATTGTCGTTCGCTCACGCACCCACATCGAAACCATTCGCGGCGGCCGCGAGAAGATTGTGGTCACTGAAATTCCGTATGATGTCAACAAGGCCCAAATGATCAAAAAAATCGATGAACTACGACTTAACAAAAAAGTCGACGGTATCGCTGAAGTTCGCGATGAAAGTGATCGATTCGGCTTAAGTGTTGTCATTGAGCTGAAAAAAGAAGCGGATGCCCATGGAATTTTGAATTACCTCTTCAAAAATACCGATCTGCAAATCACATATAACTTTAATATGGTTGCGATTGCCGATATGCAACCGAAATTGCTTGGGCTCAAGGCGATGTTGGAAGCTTATGTGGCGCATCGCCGTGATGTGGTCACACGCCGGACACGTTATGAGTTAAACAAAGCGCAGGCACGGCAGCACATCGTTGAAGGCTTGATTAAAATGTTGTCCATTTTGGATCAAGTCATTGCTGCGATTCGTGCATCCTCAGATAAAGGGGATGCCAAACGCAATTTGGTCAAACAATTTGATTTTTCCGAAGCGCAGGCTGAAGCCATTGTTTCTTTGCAGTTATATCGGTTGACGAATACCGACATTACCGCTTTGCAAGACGAGGCGGCACAATTGGCCAAGGCGATTGCCGAATACCAAGACATTCTAGCGCAGCCGGCTTCGCGTGATCGGGTGATTGAAAAAGAACTTAAACGGATTGCTAAAGAGTATGGGGATGATCGGCGCAGCAGTATTCAAGCCGAGATTGAAACGCTCGAAGTGGCAACGACGGTCACAGTGGCTGATGAAACCGTGATGGTCCAGGTATCACGCGACGGCTATGTCAAACGCAGCTCCTTGCGTAGTTACCAAGCTGTTGATCCTGAAGATAACGGTTTAAAACCCAATGATTTGGCGATTTTTACCGGAGAGTTAAGCACCCTGCAACATCTTTACATTGTCACGAATGCCGGTAATATCATTTATCGGCCCGTTTACGAAATTAGCGATGCGCGGTGGAAGGACACTGGGGAACATTTAAGCCAGACAGTTGGCTTGGGAACCGATGAAAAGGTTTTGGCAGTCTTTGCTTTTGATCAGCTAGATCTTGCTGGTACCTTTGTCCTTGGCTCCAGTGACGGCTACATTAAGCAGACGGCATTGAGTGATTTGCAGCCGCAGCGCACGTATAAACGCAAGCCAATGATGGCAATGAAACTGAAAACACCGGGTGCCGTGGTTACCAACGCATACTTCACGACCGATCAAGCCCAGGATGTTTTTGTTGTCAGCCGACATGCGTATGGACTCGACTTCCCACTGGCTGAAGTTTCCACGGTCGGTGCCCGGGCTACTGGGGTCAAAAGTATGGATCTCAAACCGGAAGATGAGGTGGTTAACTTTATCTTAGTTAAGCAGCCAGAAAAAGCGGTAGTGGGCATTTTGACTCAGCGTGGTGCGTTTAAACGTATGGCGTTAAGCGAAGTCGGTCAAATGAGCCGTGCTCGCCGCGGATTGCTTGTTTTACGCGAATTAAAGCGTGATCCGCACCGCATTGTCGCCATGATGCAAGTCGATGACAACACGCGTCTGGACGTGTTAACCGATGCCGATAAAGTGATCACGTTAACGCCTGTGAACCACCCGACAGGTGATCGCTACTCTAATGGTTCCTTTGTGATTGATACTGATGTCCAAGGGAAACCGGTTTTCGTACGCACACGTGAAGAAACACCGGTTGAACCGTAACGCAAAAAGTCCTCATCTGTATTAATACAGATGAGGACTTTTTGATTTATTATATGACAGTACGGTTGTGCACAACTTATCAAGCTAATGATTAAGCTTTTTTTATGAAACAGGAAAGTACACCGAAAAAACAGCAAAACGCCTGTTATATCAGCGATAAAACGCTTGCATAGATTTGCCTTCGTGTTATACTGAGTTTGTAAGAACTGTCACATCTGTAATTCACTTTAGGAGGCAATACCTATGAAACAGCTTGACGAAACCAAAGTTCCTAATTATTGGGAAGGCTTTAACGGCGGCGACTGGCAAGAAGAAATTAACGTGCGCGATTTTATCGAGCATAACCTGAACCAATATGATGGGGACGAGAGTTTCCTTGCTGGCCCCACTGAAGCAACGACTGTTTTAAATAATCAGGTTTTGAATCTGAAAAAGCAAGAACGTGCCAATGGCGGTGTACTGGATGCAGATAACAATATTCCATCGACCATTACTTCTCATGGTCCCGGTTATCTGAATAAGGACCTCGAAAAGATTGTCGGTGTCCAAACCGATAAGCCATTTAAGCGGGCATTCATGCCATTTGGCGGTATCCGGATGGCTGAGGATGCTTTGAAATCCTATGGCTTCGAAACCGACGCTAATGAGCACAAGATCTTTACCGAATATCGTAAGACGCATAACCAAGGTGTTTTTGATGCTTATACGCCGGAAATGCGCAAAGCCCGCCACTATAAGATTGTGACCGGCTTACCGGATGCTTATGGTCGCGGTCGGATCGTTTCGGACTTCCCTCGAATTGCTATTTATGGGATTGACCGGCTGATGGCTGAGAAGTTCAACGATTACAACCTGACCGGCGATGGCGAGATGACAGATGATGTTATCAAACTGCGCGAAGAAATTAACGAACAGTATCGTGCCTTGAATGACATGAAGAAGATGGCCAAAGAATACGGCTATGACATTTCCCGCCCAGCTGCTAATGCTCAAGAAGCTGTTCAGTGGATCTACTTCGGTTACCTGGCAGCCGTTAAGACCCAAAATGGTGCAGCAATGTCTGTCGGCCGTATCGATACAGTGATTGATGCCTATATTCAACGGGATATGCGTTTGGGCAAGCTGAATGAAGAGCAGGCACAAGAACTCATCGATCATTTGGTTATGAAGTTGCGGATGGTTCGTTTCATTCGGACCGAAGAATACAACTCACTGTTCTCCGGCGATCCGATCTGGGCAACACTGTCCTTGGCAGGGATGGGTAATGATGGCCGTCATCATGTTACCAAGACCGCGTTCCGCTTCCTGAAGACCTTGGACAACATGGGCGCGGCACCGGAACCAAACATCACCTTGTTGTGGAGCGAACGTCTTCCTGAAGGGTTCAAACGTTATGCTACTGAAGTGTCCATCCAAAGTTCAACCATTCAGTACGAAAACGATGATCTGATGCGCAATGAATGGGGAACCGACTATTACGGCATTGCTTGCTGTGTTTCCGCGCAGCCAATTGCAGATGGTGTTCAGTACTTCGGGGCGCGAGCAAACCTAGCCAAGACCGTGCTGTATGCGATCAACGGTGGTAAAGACGAAATTCAGGAAGCACAGGTGGGACCTGAATACGAGCCGATCACCAGCGACTACATCGACTATGACGAGTTCATGAAGAAGTTCGACAAGATGATGGACTGGTTAGCAGATGTCTATGTCAATGCCCTGAATGTTATTCACTACATGCATGACAAGTACTACTATGAAGCTGCGCAGTTGGCATTGAAGGATACACGTCTGAATCGGACGTTTGCTACCGGGATTTCCGGTTTGTCACATGCGGTTGATTCCATCAGTGCCATCAAGTATGGCCATGTGAAGGCAATTCGGGATGAAAATGGCGTTGCAATCGACTTTGTTGCTGACAATGATGACTATCCGCGTTATGGTAACAATGATGACCGGGCAGACAACATTGCTAAGTGGTTGGTTAAGACCTTCTACAACAAGATGAATACACATCATCTGTATCGCGGTGCTAAGCTCAGTACTAGCGTTCTGACCATTACATCAAATGTGGTTTATGGTAAGAATACCGGGACAACACCAAACGGCCGTCAGAAGGGCGAACCATTCTCACCTGGTGCCAACCCAGCGTATGGCGCTGAAAAGAACGGTGCTTTAGCTTCCTTGATGTCGACCGCCAAGATCCCATATCACTATGCAACAGATGGGATCAGCAATACCTTTGGGGTAACACCGAACACCTTAGGCCATGACGATGAAACTCGTAAGGACACCTTGGTTCACATGGTTGACGGCTACATGGAAAATAGCGGCATGCACCTTAACATCAACGTCTTCAATAAAGAAACGTTGATTGATGCCCAGAAGCACCCAGAAGAATATCCAACCTTGACTGTTCGAGTTTCCGGTTACTGCGTCTACTTTGCAGACCTAACCAAAGAACAGCAAGACGATGTTATCGCTCGGACCTTCTTCGACGAAATGTAATCAAGTCAATCTATTCGCAAAACAGGAGATCATTCCTGTTTTGTCAAAAGACGGCAACGATGCTGTTGCCGTTTTTTGACAAACTGAAATGAAAATCGTTGAAAATTAGGTATTTATTTGCACTGGAGGCGGCATAGATGAAACTCATCGATCAATCACAAAGCCCGTTAAATATTTTGGAACAAGTGGGACAGGATCATGAAGGCCCAATAAAGGGATACGTTCATTCAGTCGAAAGCTTTGGTTCGGTTGATGGTCCCGGGATTCGGTTTGTCGTCTTTATGCAAGGATGCAGGATGCGGTGCCAGTACTGTCACAACCCTGACACCTGGAATATCGGTGTGGGCGAGGAAATGACCGCTGATCAGATCCTGGCAGATGCACAACGATATAAAGCCTTCTGGGGTGAACAAGGGGGGATTACTTGTAGCGGTGGCGAAAGTCTCGTCCAAATTGATTTTATCCTGGAACTTTTTACCAAAGCTAAGGAACTGGGTATCTCAACTTGTTTGGATACTTCGGGTGGTCCATTCACCCGTGATCAGCCGTGGTTTGGTCAATTTGAAAAACTGATGGCCGTCACGGATATTTCGTTGGTTGACATCAAGCACATTGATTCCGTGGAACACAAAAAGCTAACCGGTTTCCCAAACGAAAACATTTTGGATATGGTTCAGTATATGTCGGATCATGGCGATGATATGTGGATTCGCCACGTACTTGTGCCAGAACGAACCGACTTTGATCCTTATCTCAAGCGCTTGGGAGATTATATTGCCACTTTGGATAAACGCGTGGTTCAGAAAGTGGAAATTCTTCCGTATCATACGTTAGGGGTTAAGAAGTACCATGAACTAGGTATTACGTATCCGCTGGAAGGTATTGAGCCGCCTTCAGCTGATCGGGTCAAGAATGCAGAGAACTTGCTACACGTTGAGGACTATACTGGATGGCAAAGTTGGCGACCACAGCCAGCTAACAAGCAGTGATTTAGTTGAAACTTAACGTAACGATTAAAAACGCAGCAAATCCGTTGCGTTTTTTTTAAATGCCACTTATGATGATGGTTGAGTAACGTTATCAAATTATAAACGAAAGGGAAGCCGCCCTATGAAGACGAAACAAGAGCGCATTTTTTCCTCCAAAACTCTCACGTATTTTTTGCAATTAGCAGAAACCATGAACTACACCCAGTCAGCCCAGTTGTTGGGAATTACCCAGCCGGCACTGACGCAGCAAATCAAGAAATTGGAACGAACAGTGGGGGCACCATTGTTTTATTCCGTTGGTAAGAAGTTGCATTTATCCGATGCCGGTCGCACGATGTTGAAGGCGACACACGAGATTTATGAAATTTTGAACCAGACGACTGACGAGATTCAGCAAAGCACCAGTGCCACAGTCGGTAAGATTAATATTGGCTTGTTAAGTTCAATTGAAGACAGTGCGTTTAATACTTTTATCGCGCATTATTACGACCTTAATCCCGAAGTCGAAATCACGCTACGAATGATGACACGTCATGAGATCTGGGAAGCATTGGAGAACAATCAGATTGATTTGGCCATCATGAATCTGCCTGATGAGACGATTAAGAACTGGAAGCCGTATGCCAGCAAGAAGATTCTTGATGAACAGCTATTGTTCCTGCATCATGATAATTCCTTGGCTAATCGCAAACGCCTGCATTTCAAAGATACGCTGGCTGAGCCGTGGGTAACTTATCCAGACGACTATTTCCTGGGTCAGTTGTTGCATGAGGCGTATAAGAATCAGATGGTTGATTTTCCGCATGTTGTGGCGCATTTTACCACGCCATATCAGTTAACTCAGTTTGTCAACCATACCGGTGTTAACACCGCGTTACCAACCAGTTTTGTTGCCGCTCATGCTGATCAAATCAAGGCGCATGCCGTTGCCTTTGAACCAGCGATTCGCTTTGAGACCTCGTTTGTGTATCGCAAGGAAAAAGCTGATATTCCGCGGATTGCCAACTTCTTTAAGACGTTTGACGCGCATTTATCCGAGAAAGATTATCTATCGCGGGTCAGCGAAAACAGTGGTAAAATTGAACGGTAAACTATTCAGCTGAGGAGCGATCAGATAACATGACGACTTTGATTTTTGGACATCAAAACCCTGATACAGACGCGATTACCAGCGCCATGAGTTGGGCTGAATTTCAGAAGCAAGCAGGTAATACCGATGTTGAAGCAGTAGCACTCGGTGAACCAAACGATGAAACCAAGTTTGTATTGGATCATTTTAAGGTTGCTGCGCCGCGGGTCATTAAGACAGCCGCAAATGAAACCGGGCACGTAATGTTGGTTGATCATAACGAATTCCAGCAAAGCGTTGCTGATATCGAAGACGTGCAAATCGATTCAGTGGTTGATCACCACCGCATTGCCAACTTCCATACGGCGTCACCGCTATATTACCGGGCAGAACCAGTGGGCAGTACCAACACGGTGATTTTCGAGTTGTTTCAGGAACACGGCTATGAAATTTCACCAACACTGGCAGGCTTAATGGCTTCTGGCTTGATTTCAGATACGCTGCTGCTGAAGTCACCGACTGCTACCGACAAGGACAAAAAGATCTTGCCGGAAATGGCTAAAATCGCTGGCATTGACCTGCAATCATACGGTTTGGCTATGTTGAAGGCGGGCACTAATTTAGCCGCCAAGTCGGATATGGACATCATTGAAGGCGATGCGAAGAGCTTTACAATGGGTGGTAAGTCTATCCGTATTGGACAAGTGAATACAGTTGATCTTGATGATATTTATGCGCGTCAGGATGAATTGGTGGCCGCTATGACCAAAGAAGCACAGGCGAAGGGCTATGATGACTTCCTGTTAATTGCAACCGATATTCTGAACAGCAATTCAACGGGCTTTGCTGTTGGCGCAGATCGTGACAAAGTGGCCGCAGCATTCAACGAAAAGTTTGATGCAAATGACCGGTTAGCACTGCCTGGCGTGGTTTCACGTAAGAAGCAGGTCGTACCGCCAATGCAAGGTGCGTTTGAAGGTTAATTTTGAACTTAATAATTGGTTTTATAAATCGCAGCCGTTTGTGGTTGCGATTTTTTTGTGCTCAAAAACTTGGATGAACAAAAATGTCGAATTTTTAGATCTAGATCTGAAGGTGCAGAAATGTGATTATTGCGAAATTTTTCAGTAAGGATAGTTCAAATTTAAAACGAGGTGCAAAAAACGCAGCCTTATAAATACTTCGTATAATATATATTATGTAAACCAGAATGAAGATTTTGAATCAATGAAGATTTTGAATCGTTGACTTCGACGCGAATGATTCGGTGTTAAAATGGCAAAAATATTGATGCTGGTCCCCTCACCTGACAGATGGCTCAAAAATTTTTGAGAGAAGCAGATCAACTGTGCAGATGTTAAATTTGTGCTTCAATTTTGGTTGTTTGGTTTGAAAATGGCCAGTCGATGCCAAAAGTTTTGAAATTCAGCATTAATCAACGCAGATTTGTAGAAAGTATCATTTTGAGTCATAAACAGCATTCAAGTCGCAAATGCTGCTGTCAGCTGAATTCTGGATCAAAATACGAAAATTGATTTGATTGCAGCCAATGAATCGTTGGTTAAACTGTTGCTAAAGCGGCGCCGTGGAATCAGGACATCAGCACAGATGTCCTGATCGTGCAGTGAATTCAAATTTGAAATGCAACTAAGTTTAGTGTCAAATGACAGATCAACAAATTTGGTGATTTAGCTGGCTTGATGATTAGAAGTTCATTTACCTTTGGATAATACTAAAACTTTATTCATTTCTACACTGGTGCTTTTTTCGGCGCATATCGTTGCGAATTACCGATAATTTCGTCATTATCCCTCGCCACGCACTGGTTTTTTCGCGTATACTGAAATTATCCAAAAGAAAACATATGTTCGAGGTGACTTTATTTGTCGACACAGAACTACCCTAAATTAATACAAGCCATGCTACCTTCCCTGCCGGACTATATTCAGGATTACTATCACAGCCAAAAAGCAATTCCCATCGCGGATTCTACCCTTTACCAGTACCTGCACTTTTACCAGGAATTTCTGCATTGGCTTATCTCCAGTCGGGTCACGGATGCCGTTTCGCCACAGAATGTGCCTTTGGAGACCTTAGAGCGGCTTTCCTTGCGTGATGCGCAGGCGTTTATGGCGTATTTACTTGAGCGGCCGTCGAAAACCCATCCGAATAAACGCATGACGCGGCGCAGTGTTGCGTTACGACTGGTCGGGATCAAGGCCCTTTATCGGTTCTTAACCGAAGAAAGCGAACCAAATGCAAACGGTGAGCCTTATTTTTACCGCAATGTTTGGAATAAGGTGAAACTTAAGACCCATGCGGAGACGACGACTTACCGTAATCATAAACTGCAGGAAATGTTGTTTGTGGATGGCGAAGATGCGCGCTTTTTACAGTGGCTGGATCAGCAATATGCTCAGCAGCTGCCATCGAAACCGCGCGCTTATTTTGAGGCGACGAAGGAACGAAATTTGGCGATCATTGCGCTGCTGTTTGGCTCCGGCGTGCGGGTTAGTGAATTGGTCAATATGAATTTGGAAGATCTCAATATGGATCGTCATACTGTGCAGGTGGTGCGTAAAGGTAATTTTCAGGATCGCGTTAACTTTGCTGACTGGATTGATCCGTATTTAACGGCTTATTTGAAGTCCCGAACCGCGATGATTGGGCACCAGAAGCCTACTTCTCCGCTATTTGTGACGCAAATCGGCCAAACGGTGAACCGCATTCGCCAAAATACGATTGAAGCATTCTTCAAACGCTATACAACCGCTTATGGCCGCCCATCAACACCCCATAAAGCACGCCATACCTTGGGAACCAATATTTATACCGTCACCAAGGATGTGCAGCAAGTTGCCGATCAACTCGGACAAACAACGACCAGTGCTACGGATCTGTACATCAATCTCAGCGATAAAAGTGGAAAAGCGGCCTTACGCGAAGTTTCGGAAACTGCCGCCAAAGCCTTGGATCAACATCCCCAGCAACCGTAATGTCGGCGGTTAGTTGTCTGGTTAAGTCATGTTGCGGCGCTAATTAACGTCACAGTATTCAGTGAGACAACAGTGCGACAACAGTGCGACAACAGTGCGACATTTTTTGATGCTGGTTGACATAGAAAAAAAGCTACCTGATCGCCTTTGATGGCTTGCGATCAGGCAGCTTTTTTATGCTATGCGTCAGACCGCCCTCACCCACGACTGGATGGCTGACGGCGGGAAACAATTCGATAATAAACGTTGCCGGTCAAACGGTACATCAGCACGTAGATGACCGCAAAAATTGCAAGCGTGATTAACGAAACAGTTAAGAAGAATTGCCAATCCGGCAGGCCGAATAGCATCATAATACGTTGGACAAAGGGCAATGCAAAGCCCACGTGGATGGCAGCGACGATCAAAGGCAGGTAAAACAGTGTGAGTAGCTGACTGTTAATGGTAGCGCGAACTTCCCGAAGGCTCAGGCCAACGCGTTGTAAGATGGTATAGCGGCGCGCATCCGCATAGCCTTCTGCCAACTGCTTGTAGTAAAGAATCAGCAAGGTTGCCAGGATGAAGGTCACCCCAAAGACAACCCCAAGGAATAGGAAACTGCTCATCATGCTGGCAGTATCATCGTAATTAGCGGCTCGCGATTGAACCGATTCCGGTAATGCAATCCCACTTTTGACGACTGCATGATAAAGCTTGACCTGATTGGCGTGACTGCCGCTTAATGTTACGTCTTGATTAGTGGTCACGTCGGCTTTGAGCAGTGCCATTGACCTTTTTGGATAAAGCGCGTGTAAAGCGGTTAATAGTTGTGCATCAGATGGGAGCGCAACAAACAAGTTAGGAATAAACGTTTTAGGCGCATTTGGAAAACTGGTGACTTGTTTGGCGACGTGGTAAGTCTGTTTGCCAATACGCAACGTCGCGGGTTGGTAATGATTGGAGGCATAGATTAAAATCTCATCATGATTAAGAGCCACATGCTTGCCAGTATAGCGGTTATAATTTTCGACGGTCATCAGCTGAACCGAACGGGCATTATTGAAGCTAAACGGGCCGTTAAAGTTAGCTTGAGAATCTAACTTGTTTTTTTCTAATAAAGCAAGCGTACTTGAGGGTCCGGTAAAGGTTCGCATCGAGTGGATTTTGACGTGATATGTTTTAGCCAGTGTCTGTAGTTGGTTCGCTGCATCCGGCCGCTTGGGGTTGATTGAGTATGCTAAATCAACCGGGGTTTGCGAGTTGACAATCTCATGAATGCCAAAGAATAGCGTTGCGGTGGTTGCAAGTGTAATCAGCGTCATGGTGACTAAAATAGCAATCGAAGCCAATCCTGCGCCGTTTTGCTGCATCCGGTAAAGCAGATTCGAGACGTTGATAAAATGTTTAGGCTTGTAATAGTAGTTCTTGCGGTGACGCAGCCATTTCAAGACGAATACCGAGCCGGACGTGAAGAGACCGTAAGTCCCGACAATGACAAGGACGACCGCAAAGAAAAACAAACTCATCGCTTGAAGCGGATTCTTGACGGTGACCGCAATCGTATAACCGGCAGCCAGACTCGCAATGCTGACAATCAAAGTTAGCCACTTGGTTTTCGGTTCCCGCTCCCCGGCGTTTTGTTCGCGTACGAGTTCGATGGGATGTTTGCGCAAGAGCCAGAACTCGTCAACCAAAATTAAAACAATGAATAAGCCAATCGTGATCAACCCGGCAATGCTGAAGGCGGTTTGACTCAAGCCAAAATCGAGGTTGTGATTAACATGCAGCATTTTGGCCAAAGTGAGATAGCTAAGGCGTGACAGCACGGTTCCCAAAATCCCGCCGCACAATAAGGTTGTCAGCAATAGCAGCAGCTTTTCCGTGGCCATCATTTTGCTTAATTCACGTTTGCCAAAGCCGATGATGTTGTAGAGCCCCAACTGGCGGATACGCTGTTTACGCAAAAAGTTGTTGGCGTAGATGATTAAGATGACGGAAATGATTGCGGTCGTCATTGAGCCAAATGAAAACAGTGATTTGCCAGCTGCCTGTCCGAACTGGCGGAACAATACATCACTGCTCGTGTAGGCGTTTAGCATGATCAAATTGATGGCCATCAAAAAGCTAGTGGTGATAACAAATGGCACAAATAAACGGCGATCGGCTTTAAGGTTGGTGGCGGCTAATTTGAAATAGAATTTCATTGCGCCTCGCCTTCCTTCGTCAGCATTGCGGTCATGGTTTCGCTGATTCGGGTCAAAAATTCGGGTTGCTGTAATTCACCGCGATACAGCTGATGGAAAATCTGACCATCGCGAATAAACAAAACGCGCTGGCTATGACTGGCTGCAACCGCACTGTGCGTCACCATGAGGATTGTCTGCTTACTGTCGGCATTGACATCGGTTAGCAGGTCCAACAGCTCACTGGAAGTTCTAGAATCAAGTGCGCCGGTGGGTTCGTCTGCCAGTAGGATTTCCGGCTCGGTGATCATCGCCCGGGCAGCGGCCACACGTTGCTGTTGGCCACCGGAAAGTTCATATGGGTATTTTTTCAATAAATCGGTGATACCTAGACGCGGCGCCAGTTGGGTGAGCCGATTTTTCATGATTTCAAGTGGTTTCTTGGCTAAAACTAATGGCAGGAAAATGTTGTCCTGTACGTTAAAGGTGTCAAGCAAGTCAAAATCCTGAAAAATAAACCCGAGATGTTCCCGCCGAAATTTAGCCCGTGCGCCTTCTTTGACTTTGCGCAGGTCCTGTCCGTTAAGGCTGATTTCGCCGCCGGTAGGATCATCAAGCGTGGCGATTAAGTTCAGTAAGGTACTTTTGCCTGAACCGGATTCCCCCATAATCGCGACAAATTCTCCTGATTCAACGGAAAAACTGATGTTCACGAGTGCCTGTACCGGTTGGGCACCGCGACTGGTATAAGTCTTTTCGACATTTTTTAACTTTAATAATGTTGACATAAGATCCGCCCCTTTCATTTATCAGCTTAAAAGGGATACTGCCGAAAAACTACTTACAGTCAGCGTGCGTTGCTTACAAGCTGGTAAGGTGGCTTACTCGGCTAGCCAGCGCGTTTGCGGGAAGTGAATGGCAAAGGTGCTGCCGACACCGACTTTTGATGTAACGGTCAGATGTAACCCCAGCTTCTGGGCAATTTGCCGGCTTAAAAACAGGCCTAAGCCACTTGCCTTTTGATTGGCGCGACCGTTGTATCCGGAATAGCCTTGTTCAAAAATCCGCGGTAGATCTTCTGGCAGGATGCCGATACCGGTGTCAGCCACCAGCACGGCATCGCCCTTGGCATAAATCCGGATGCTCCCATGCGGGGTATATTTGATGGCGTTGGTTAGTAATTGCTCGAAAATAAATCGCAGCCACTGACTATCACTCACCACAGTGGGCAAAGTTTCTACCGTGACCGTTAAGTCTTTGGCAATAAACAATTTCGCTAAATCCCGCACGGTTTCGTTAACAAGCGGTTTTAGTGGTAATTCGGTTAACACCAAATCCGTATTCAGTGTGGTCAGTTTGAGGTAATTCAGCATCACGGTCAGATAACGGTTGATTTTACCAACTTCAAGCCGCGCATCGCTGGCATTGACAGGTTCAACCTGTAATAAGAGATCCAGTGCAGTCAGCGGTGTTTTAATTTGATGGGTCCACAGTTGCAAGGTATCGACCGTTTCTTGTTCCTGATCACGATACGTGTCATGATTTTGACGCAAGGTCTGTTGCAGCATTTGGATTTTTTGAAAATAAACCTGCCCAAGCGGATTGGAAATTTGATCAGCCGCAAGCAGTGTAACATCGCCTTGGAGCTGCGACCATTCGCGGCGAAACCGCCAAAAATCGCAGCCGCCGATCACAAGTAACGGAATCAGTGCAAAAAACCAGCTGTTTAACGCGACTTCAAGCGAGGCGTTAATCAGCCAGTTTGCTAACAGACTGGCAACCAGTAAGACGAGCAGACTCAGCCAAACCATCCAGCGGGCGCGCAAGAAAGCTTTAATCATGGCCGCCCTCCTTGTTCGCCAAGCGATAGCCTTTTCCTTTGACGGTTTCGATCAGTTGGTTGAGTCCTACCGGGGCGACTTTCTTCCGTAACCGATTCATGTTCACTGCCAAAGCGTTGCGGTCAATGAACTCATCGCCTTCCCATAACTTCTCGATCATCGCTTCTCGGGTGACCACTTCACCATCGGCACCAAATAACAGGCTTAATAACTTGGTCTCTGTCGGTGTAAGGTCGATCACTTGAGTCGGCGAGCGTAGTTGGTTGTCGGTCGGGACCAACGTAAACTCACCGTGATTTAAATTGGTATCGGTTTGCTGGTACTGGTAGGTTCGCCGTAACATCCCCTGAATCTTGGCCAGTAAAACCGGTAGCTCGATCGGCTTAGCTAAAAAGTCGTCCGCACCGAGATTCATCGCCATCACCAGATTCATATCATCCCCAGAACTGGTCAGGAAGATAACCGGGACCTTGCTATGTTTGCGCAATTCGCTCAGCCAGTGGAAGCCATTAAAATACGGTAGGCTAATATCCATAATCACCAGATCCGGTGCGGCGGCGCGAATTTCAGCGTCCACCTGATCGAATTTTTGGACCAATTCAACCGTAAATGCCCACCGATTAAGGTAGTTACCAATTGTCTTTGCAATCACATCGTCGTCTTCAACAATAAAAATCTTTTGCGGCATGTTTGTTATGCTCCCCTCGTGGTGATTCGTGGGCTTTTTAAGTCAATTGCTTTAAACTAAAGTCAGCTTCTATTTTAACTGATTTCAGGTGTTAAAAGTGAGACAAGCCAAAATTGGGTGGCAGGGGCAAACTGCCGCCTTTCTCTTAAGTCAAAATTTATTTGTTTTTGGAACGTCCACCGTCTTTTTTGCGGTGCTCTGGGATATTGCGCTAAAAACTTCTTCCGGCGCGTGGATGACCTATGTTTCGTTAGCAACCGCCTTGCCAGCTATTTTAATTTCGCTTTCAGCAGGCGTCTTGGCCGATCGCTACAATCGTAAATGGCTGATTGTGATTTCTGCAGTCGGTGTGACTGTTTTGACCCTCGCAGTAGCTTATGTGTTTGCGTTTGTGACGCAAGAGCTATGGTTGTTGCTCGTCATCGCGGTGATTCGCAGTTTTGGTAATGGTCTGGAGAATCCGGCGGCTAACGCGTTATTGCCGCAGTTGGTACCGGAAAAGCAACTGACGCGGGTGAATGGATATAATCAAATGTTGATGGCCGCTATGCTTGTGATCTCGCCGTTACTGGCCGGGTATACTTTGAGCGATCTGGGGATTTTTTGGATCTTTGTCATCGACGCGCTCACAGCGGTATTGGCAGTGTTGTGCTTAGGGATTGTTCACGTGCCAACACCGGTTACCAATCCGGATCAAGCAACCAAGCAGCAAAATGGCATTGTTGCCGGATTGCGCTACGTGGGTCACACGCCGGTATTGCTGGCATTTATGTTCTTCACCGGACTGGCGTTTATTTTAATTGCCCCTTCTTCCCAATTATCGACATTATACGTCAATCGTACATTCGGTTCGGAGGTCTGGCATCTGACGTTTAACGAGTGGTCATGGACAATTGGTGCCGGGTTAGGCGGTTTGTTCATTGCGCGGCACAAAAAGTTTCGGGATCAGCTTGGTTTGATTGCGCTTGGCTTTGCGGGCAGCGGAATTGCATTTGCCGAAATGGGCTTACCGCAACCATTTATGACCTACTTGCTATTTATGTTGGTTTCCGGGATCTTTTATCCGCTGATTCAGGCCGGGCAAACTATCTACTTGCAGGAAAATGTGCCTGCGGATAAACTCGGGCGGGTCTTCTCGCTGTGGGCGATTTTGTCGACCGGGATTTATCCGTTGGCCATGTTGGGTTACGGACCGCTGGCAGATCGTGTGCCGATCGGATGGATTTTCATTTTGACCGGTTTGTTGTTAATCGTTGTCGCTTATGGGTTCTGGCGGCGGCTTAAGCATCTGAATGGGTCATCAAATAAGTAGCATCTATTATTGAAAAAAGAACGCTATCACGGTGCAGTCCACAACTACTGCCACCGTGATAGCGTTCTTTTCTGACGGATTAAAACTGCCGTTGAACTTTGAAAGCCGTCGGAACAGGTTTAAAGTCGACTTTGGGATAAAACTGCATGGCTGCTGGGGCCGATAGCAACATGATTGAAATGTTGGGTCCCTGGATGGTATGCAGTGTTTGCAATAGTGCCTTGCCCACACCTTGATGCTGGTGGCTTTTGATAACAGCTAGCTCGGAAACAAACGTGCAATAGGACTTGTCAGACACACCACGTAAAACGCCGATTAACTGGTGATCATCCCATGCGGTGAGCAACACATTTGCGTTATTAAGCATTCGCTGCATGCGCGCACGATCTTCAGTCGGCCGGTGAATACCGGATGCATCTAAAACGGCAATAAACTGCGAGGCCGAGATCGGCTGATTATTTTCAATATGTAACAAGGCTTATCCCTCCCGACCGATACGAAACATGTTGTCAGCGTGTGGCAAATTAATGCGTTCATAGAAACCTACTGCGCTGTCAGCCGCGCGCAATGATAAAGTAACCCTTGGGCCGATGTAAGCTTGTAACGTCGCGATCAATTGCCGCCCAATTTGGTGGCCTTCATAAGCGGGCAGAATTAAAATGTCACTCAGATAGCAACAGTACTCAAAGTCGGTCAGACAGCGTGCAAAGCCAATGAGATGCTCATCGTCCCAGACACTCAAGACCAGTTGGGTTTCATCAATCATCACTTGTAGACGGGCAGCATCAGCGATGGGCTTGTCAAAATGCGTTTGCTGATAAAGATCATGAACTTGTTGAACCGTTAAGGGTGCGTTTACTTTGATGGTGTACGACACAACATCAGCTCCTTTATAAGTTTGTCAACGGTCAGGTTACCAAAAAGACCGAGCAGCACTCGGTCAAGGTTCATTATGAAAATCATATGGCAGGCACGTTTTTCAAAGTAAATAGTGATGTAATTGATGATTTATTTGAAAACAGTGACTTTGCTTGCCGGAATGCGATAAAGCGAGTCCGGTGCATTCTTGGGTTTGCCAATCGCAATCAGCAAGGTTGGCATGAAGTGGGCCGGATCCAAGTCAAGTGCCGGCAGAATCTTTTCGTGATCAAAGCCTGTCATCGGGCCGGTTTCATAGCCATAAGCGCGGGCGGCCAACATCAGCGACATCGCGGCCAGACTACTGTTTTGAATGATGAATTCCCGCAATGCTTGTTTGTCCTGCTTGAAATCAGCCAACAAGTGATCAATCATCGGCTTTTGGTGTTCCACTGCCCGGTCAGTCAACAATCCGGCTGTTGCCGCGCGTTTGAACAAATCGTCTTCAAATGGTCCAAGGTCTAATTCGCCGCCGACAAGCACGACCGCCGATGCAGATAAGATTTCCGGTGCATTGGTACCGGCGACACTGGCAATTTTTTCCTTGGCGGCATTATTTTGGGTGACCACGAACCGGGTTGGCTGCATATTCAAGGCACTCGGCGCTTTGGTTGCGTAAGTAATAATTTGCAGCAGTTCCCCTTTACTGATAGTGATTTCAGGATCAAATTCACGGGCAGTATGACGCTTCATGACAACTTCATCAAAGTTATTGTTTTCCAACATCAAATTCACCTCTTAGATTTTTTAGACATCTTCAGGATACGCTATATGGTGGCGTTTTCCTAGTTATTTTTAAAATGGTATAGGTTTTGATGGTTGGAATCGGTTGTCTTAGTTTTGCGGTGTTGCCATTGTCAGGTTCAATGCCCCTAACTGTGAAATGGCTGCCGTCACGTGATCACCCGGTTGCAAAAAGATTTGCGGGTCACGGCCCACGCCTGTTCCACTCGGTGTACCGGTAAAGATAAGATCTCCCGGTTGTAGCGCCACAATCCCGGCGAGATAGTGAATTAAAGCAGGTACCTTAAAAATTAATTGATCAAGTTTGGCTTGTTGCATGATATGCCCATTTACGGTGGTCGTGATTTGCAATTGGTCGAGGTTTGTGATGGCATCTGTTGACGTCACCCAGGGACCAATGGGTGAGTAGTTTTGGAAAGACTTGGCTAGCGAAAATTGCGGTTCGGCATTGGCAAATTGTACGGCACGATCGCTGAAGTCTTCGCCAACTAAAAATCCGGCGACATGCTTAAGTGCATCAGCCTCGGTAATATTGCGGCCACCCTTCCCGATTAACACAACTAATTCGGTTTCCCAATCGGTTTTGGGTCCATGGATAGGTACCGTACTTGTCGGACCGGTCAGCGAGCTACTGAATTTAGTGAAGACGCTCGGAACTTCTGGCAACTTAATGTGAATCTCTTGCGAATGATCAAGAAAATTCATCCCGATAGCAAAAATCTGGGAACTAGCAGCTACCGGCGTCTCTAATTGTTCCGGTTTAAAGTTAATTTCAGAACCGAATGTTAAGGTGTCGCGGTGGGTTAAAGCTGTCAAAACATCGGTAGCATTGGTAATGGGTTGCGCCGTTGATGCAGACGTTATCAGATAGGGATGGTTGTTTAATTTGGCAATTTTCAAAATAAATGCTTCCTTTCAGATGAGCCATTAGCCACACCTTTAGTTTACGCCTGCATGGTGGCGGTTCCAATCACTTCAGCGCATTTGGCCCAGTGAGTTCTGCCTGAAAAGTTTCAATGATGCGCTGTACCGCCGTGTTTTGTGCCTCAGTGCCAAACGTGACGCGCAGCCAGCCGGGTTTTAAGCCATCACGAACAAGAAAACCTTGTTGTAGCAGGCGCTTTTTTAAAGCCGATGCCTGCATTTTGGGGGCCTGAAAGAATTGAAAGTTGGTTTGGCTGCGGGTGTGTGGCAGTCCGGTTTGGGTTAAAAAGCGTTCCCAACTATCGCGCGCTTGCTGCACCCGCTTGCGTGTCATCGTGACAAAATCTTGATCAGCTAAGGCCGCCTGTGCGCTAACTTGGGCAATGCTGCTTAAATTGTAAGGCAGGCGAACGGTTTGCAAGTAGTTAACAAGTTGTTTAGGGAAAATACCGAAGCCGACTCGGAAATTCGCCAGTCCATAGATTTTTGAAAATGTTCGCAGCACGACTAGGTTTGGAAACTTTGATAATAAGCTGATAGCGCTCGTGGCTGGATAGTCATCAGTGAACTCAATATAAGCCTCATCCATTAAAACCAGCACGTCTTTTGGTATTTGTCGCAGCCATTCGGTCAGTGTCGCAATTGACAACAGCGTGCCCGTGGGGTTATTGGGGTTGCACACCCAAATCAGTTTCGTTTTTGCGGTTAGCGCCTGCGCCATTGCAGGTAAATCAAAATTACCAGCTTCAGTGACGGGCACATCAATCACGGTGGCCCCTTCAATTTGGGCATGTAAGCGGTACTCGGAAAATGTTGGCCAGGGTTCAATGACTTCATCTCCCGGGCTCAAAAAAGTGCGGGCAATTAAGGCAATGACTTCATCCAGACCATTGCCAAAAACCAACTGCTCTGCGGCAACGTCTAAATGTTTTGCCACCGCGGTGCGTAGTTGACTGGCATAGCCATCGGGGTAATCCCGACTTTGCGTAAAATTCCAGTTGGTCACGGCCTGCTGAACTTTGACGCTGGTACCGAATGGGTTTTCGTTTGCTGACATCCGCACCAGCTGTGGCAAGCCAAGTTCTTCTTTTAATACGGCAAGAGGCTTTTCTGGCGTATAGGGATGAAGTTGATGAATGGTGGGTTTAAACATAAACAACGCCTCCTTGTGATCTTGTTTGGTTTGGCCGAGCTTCAAACGTGAGCGCTGGCTGGCAATCGGTTGTCAATATTTGTTGATTTTATCGCGCTCTTTTAAGCGACTCATTTTTCCTTCACGGCTCGCCAGTTCAGTCGCAATCTGATCAAGGGAGATGCCGCGTTCGACCATGAGTACCAGCACGTGATAAGTCAGATCGGCGACTTCGAGTATAAAGGCCGCATCGTCGGGATTTTTGGCTGCAACAATGACTTCGGTGCTTTCCTCCCCGACTTTTTTTAAAATCTTATCCAATCCTTTGGTGAAAAGATAATCGGTGTATGAGCCTGAAACTGGCTGGCTTTTCCGTGACTGGATGAGATCATATAATTCGGTAATGCTTTGTTTGGCAGTTGTCATTGGGTGCCCTTCCTTTCTGTATACTGACGATAAAAACAACTGGTGTGGCCAGTGTGGCAAGCGGGACCAGCGGGATTGACGGTGATGAGTAAGGTATCCGCATCACAGTCAACGGCGATAGCTTGAACCGTTTGGGTGTTGCCGCTGGTTTCGCCTTTATGCCATAGCTTGTTCCGGCTGCGCGACCAAAACCAGGTTTCACCGGTGGTCATCGTTTTCTCAAGGCTTTCGGCATTCATATAGGCAACCATTAATACTTGCTTGGTCGTTGCGTCTTGAACGACGGTTGTGATTAAACCGGACGCCTTTTTAAAATCGAGTGGTATCATCGAATCGCCACCTTTGCTTGTTTTAGCACTGTCTTGACTTGCGGTATCGTTAATTCGCCGAAGTGGAAGATTGAAGCAGCGAGTCCCGCAGAAACATTCGTATCACGGAATAAGGTAACAAAGTCATTTGCGGATCCGGCACCGCCGCTTGCAACGACAGGCACCGAAACAATGGAGCTAAGTTGCTGGTAAAGTCGCAGGTCAAATCCTTGCTTGGTCCCATCGGCATCCATTGAGGTGATCAATAGTTCACCAGCCCCAGCCGCAACTGCTTGCTGAGCCCACGTGAGCACTCCTAGATCAACTGGGGTACGCCCGCCGTTAATCATCACCTGATAACGATTCCGGCTAGGTTGCCAACGCGCATCAATCGCGACAACAATCGCTTGACGGCCAAACTTTTCGGCCCCGGTGGTAATTAAATCAGAGTGTTTGACCGCCGCGGAATTTAAGGCAATTTTGTCAGCACCGGCACGCAACAATTGATGCATGTCGGTCACCGAACGGATCCCGCCGCCGACCGTTAGCGGCATGAAAACCTGTGTGGCTACCGCAGCGACTGTTTGCGTCATGGTTTGCCGCGCATCGGTGGTGGCGGTGATATCAAGAAAGACCAATTCATCTGCTCCTTGCGCCTCGTAAGCTTTGGCAATTGCTACCGGGTCGCCGACATCCTTAAGCTGGATAAAATGAACCCCTTTTTTAACGCGTCCTTGGTCAACATCAAGGCATGGAATAATGCGTTTTGTCAGCATCGTTGTCCTCCAATTCTTTAAGTTTGTTCAAGGGAAAACTGCCGGTCTGCCAAGCTTTACCGATAACAGCCGCCTGGATACCGGCTGTTTGCAAGGCTGTCAGATCAGCCAAAGTGTGCACGCCGCCACTGGCCACGATATTGACGTTAGGCACGGTTTGATGAAGCATTGCGAGCAATGCCACGTTAGGACCTTTCATCATTCCGTCGCGTCCGATATCGGTTACGATAAAGGTAGTGACGCCGCGCCTGACCATTGCCTGCATTAAATGCGTTGGCGATTGGGTGCTTGTGGTCAGCCACCCATCAGTTGCAACCTTCCCGGCTCGGGTATCAATGCCAACAGCAATTTTATCGGCTCCAAATTTCTGAACAGCCTGCGTTACCAGTTCGGAGTTGGTGACAGCCACTGATCCGAGAATCAGGCGATCGATACCGGCATTTAGATAGTGATCCATGATAGCTAAGGTACGAATACCGCCACCTAGCTCAATGAAAGCAGGTGTGTGTTGCCGGATCATGCTAATGACGGCTTGATTGATTGGCTGTTGGGATCGGGCACCGTCGAGATCCACTAAATGCAAGTGTTTAAGACCAGCGGCGGTTAAATTTTTCACCTGAGTCAGCGGGTCGGCAGTCAGACTGACTTGGCGGTAGTCGCCTTGAGTGAGTCTGACACTTTGACCGGCTAATAAATCAATTGCTGGATAGAGTTGCATCAGTCGTCATCTCCTTAAAACGCTGTAAACCGGCAAGCCCTACTGCACCACTTTTTTCCGGATGAAATTGCGTCCCCAGAATATTCTGGCGCCGGACGATGCTCGTTAGCGGTTGACCGTAGTCGGTGGTTGCCAAAGTGTAGGCGGGTTGGGTCTGGACGTAATACGAGTGGACAAAGTAAGTCGCCTGGTTGGCAAATCCGGCTGCAAAAGGATCGGGTTGAGTGATCGTATTGGTGTTCCACCCCATGTGCGGTGTCGGGAATCCCGCTCGTGGTGGAATTGCGACCACCGTGCCAGGGATGAGGCCCAGTCCCGCTGTTTCCCCGAATTCAAAGCTGCGATCGAATAACAATTGCATTCCCAGGCAAATGCCGAGTAAAGGTTTGCCGGTAGTCGCGAATTGACGGATAACCGGAACCAGATCGCGTTGGGTCAACGCAGACATGGCGGTTTTAAAAGCGCCCACTCCTGGCAGGATTAAACCGGCCGCAGCAAGAATGACAGCAGGATCAGCTGAAAGTTGGTTGTCAATAGCCAGATAATCAAGCGCTTTTTTGACATTCAACGTGTTGCCCGTATCATAGTCAACGATCACAATCATGAAATCACTCCTTTGGTTGAGGGAATCCCCTTCACTGCCGGATTCAGCGCCACCGCCGCCTGCATACTACGGCCCAATGCTTTAAACAACGCTTCAATTTTATGATGCGTATTACGCCCGTATAAAACAGCGGCATGGAGATTGAATTCACCTGCAAAGGCCATAGCCTGGAAAAAATCTTCCGTCACTTCCGTATCAAATCCTCCGAGTCGTTGATTGGTTAATTCAGCATCAAACACAAGATAAGCACGCCCGGAAAGATCCACCACCACGCGGGCAAGGCTTTCATCCATCGGCACAAATGCGTTGCCAAAGCGTTCGATGCCAGCTTTGTCACCCAGCGCTTGTTTAAAGCAACTTCCCAAGACGATGCCTGTATCTTCAATCGTATGATGCGGATCCACGTCTAAATCGCCTTGGGCTTTAACGATTAAACCCAAGCGTCCATGTTTAGCAAAAGCATCAAGCATATGATCGAAGAACCCAATGCCGGTATCAATATCAATGCCGCTTTGCTGGTCAAGGTTCAAACTAATCGTTATCGCGGTTTCCTTAGTTGTCCGAGTGATCGTTGCTGTACGCATGATAAACCTCCTAGAAAAGTGAGCGCGAGCCGGCGCGGTTAGGGATCGGAGTGTAAGTGGCCTTAAGCGTGATGGCCCGGTTTTGGCCATTGCGCTTAAGGTCCTTACACGCAGACTTCTGCGCTGGGGAGCGCGTTATGATGAGAGCGCGAGCCGGCGCGGTTAGGGATCGGAGTGTAAGTGGCCTTAAGCGTGATGGCCCGGTTTTGGCCATTGCGCTTAAGGTCCTTACACGCAGACTTCTGCGCTGGGGAGCGCGTTATGATGAGAGCGCGAGCCGGCGCGGTTAGGGATCGAAGTATAAGTAGCCTTGGGCGTGATGGCCCGGCTTTGGCCATTGCGACCAAGGTCCTTACACGCAGACTTCTGCGCCGGGGAGTGCGTCCTAAAACATCATTTCAACTCATAAAAACATGCTCTAACGCCTAATCCGTTTCAAAATCGCTTCCGCATGCCCATCCAGTCCTTCAGTTTGTGCCAGCGTCACAATTGCATCTGCTTGAGTTGCCAATGCCGCGGCACTATATTGAATGAATTGAGTGCGCTTCACGAAGTCATAAACGCCCAGTGGTGAGAAAAATCGTGCCGATCCGGCTGTTGGCAAAACATGATTTGGCCCGGCAACATAATCGCCAACTGGTTCGGCGGCATTTTCACCTAAGAAAACGGAACCGGCATTGTGAATTTCATTGAGATAAGTGATTGGATTGGGTAATTGAATTTCCAAATGTTCCGGGGCGATGGTATTCATTAAGCAAAATGCAGAAGCTACGTCAGGGATAATCGCGATAAAACCTTGGTTGGTGATCGCTGCTTGTGCAATCGCCTTACGCGGCAAACTTAGCAGTTGTGAGTCAACTGCCTTACTGACGGCATCTGCCAGCGCTGGACTAGTCGTCACCAACATTGCGCGCGCGTTTGGATCGTGCTCTGCTTGTGACAAAAGGTCAGCTGCCACCCGTACCGGATCTGCTGAATCATCAGCGATAATGCCGATTTCGGATGGGCCAGCGATCATATCAATCGCAACATCGCCAAAAACCTGTTTTTTAGCTTCAGCAACGTAGCGATTTCCGGGGCCTAAAATCTTATCGACTTTGGGAATACTTTCAGTGCCATAAGTCAATGCGCCAATCGCTTGGGCACCGCCAACCTGATAAATTTCGTCCACCCCTGCCAGTTTTGCGGCCGCCAACACGGCTGGATTTAAGCCTTTTGCTTGTGGCGGCGTTACCATGACGATTTTCTTGACGCCTGCGAGTTTAGCCGGAATTGCGGTCATCAGAATCGTGGAAGGATAAGCCGCGGTGCCGCCTGGGACATACAAACCTACCGCGGCTAGTGGCGTTAGTTTTTGACCACGAATAACACCGGGATATGGGCTATCAATAAAGCCTTGGCTCATTTCTAGCTGGTGAAAACTGGTGATGTTTTTTTGGGCAAGGGTTAATGCTGCCAGTAATTTTGGCGAGAGATCAGCCATTGCGGCATCGATTTGTGCTTGTGGTACGCGGAGGTCGGAGATAGTGACATGATCAAAAGTGGCATTGTAAGCAAGTAAAGCCTTGTCCCCATTTAGTTTGACGTCTGCCAGAATTTTTTGAACGGTGGTCTGCACTGCCGGATTCTGGGCAACGGTTTGCTGGCGGGTGGTCACTTGTTGTTGAAGCTCGGTTAAGGTACCGGTAAGAATTTTCATGTTAAGCCTCCTGAGGTCGAACTTGTTGCAGCGACTGAATAAGCTGGTAAATGGCCGGCTTTTTTTGTTTTAACGCTAATCGATTAACCACCAAATGCGTTGAAACAGGCGTTAAAGTAGCAAAAATCTTGAGGTTGTTTTCGCGTAAAGTGGTGCCGGTTTCGGTGATATCGACAATGGCATCTGCCATCCCCGTGAGCGGTGCCAATTCTACCGACCCTTCAATCTTGATAATCTCAACATCTTCACCTTGGCTTTGAAAATAGCGCTGGGCGAGATGGGGGTATTTGGTGGCAATCAGTTTGCGTTTGGTTTTTTGCGGATCAAAGTCGGGTGTTGAAGCCAGGATGAATCGGCACCGGCCGGTTTTAAGATCAAGCATGTCAAACTGCTGATGACCTTGTTCTTCAAGGACATCCGAACCCACAATTCCGATATCAACGGTTCCGCGATTCAAATAAGTGAGAACGTCCGCGGCTTTGACAAGAATAAAGTGGTAGTCAGGGTTTTCGGTAAAAATCAAACGGCGGCTTTTTTTCGAAAGTGCCTGGCAGTCAATGCCTGCTGCAGTGAGTAATGGCAAAACCTGAGTGGTCGTGCGCCCTTTTGCCAAGGCGATTGTGAGGGTCATTGCATTGCCTCCTTTGGGGATAAATCGATTAATTTGGCGTGATACTTTTGCGCCATCGTCTTGGCTTCAGCAAGCGAATCGACTAGGCAAAGTTGTGCGTGCGGGGTTGTCGCAACGACTGCCGCGGCCTCTTGCCATTGAGACGGACGGCCATAAACCAGTGTGAGGGCCGGTTTGGGATCATCCGGCAAAATATCGGTTAAGGCGTCCACATCAAAGGCCAAGCCGACAGCTGGCAGCAGGTCTTGCTGAAAGCTGGCCAACAGTTGATCATAGCGTCCGCCACTAAACAGATATTGACGACTATCACTGGCGTAGGCGTGGAAAAAGAGCCCGGTGTAGTAAGATTGTGGCGGTTGGCTGGTTAAATCAACGGTTATCGTGACTTGGGGAAATTGATGTTGAAGAAAAGCAACAGTTTGTTGTAATGGCTTTAGGCGACTGTGCAGTAACGTTGGCGGCAACAGTTGGGCAAGCTGAGTGAAAATCGTGGCAGCCTCACCGAACAACCATGGCCATTGCTGCAAGAATGGGTATAACGGTTCCGCACGTAATGGCGCAATGAGTTGTTGATAGGTACTGAGATTCTTTTTGAAAAATGCTGCTTGCAATGCGGATGCTGTCGCTGGATCAAGTGGTAATGCCTGCATGACTTGCGATACGAACTGGGCATCAGACAATTCCAAGGTTAGGTCCGTTAATCCCAAGTCTTCACAGATCCGGGTTGCTTCGCTCAAGCAGGCCCATTCGGCTTTTATCGAGGCGTATCCGATTAATTCGATACCGGCTTGTGTCATTTGGTTATAGGTACCACTTAAGCTTTTTCGGACTCGAAAAACGTCTCCCACATACCACCATTGAACAGGAGGCTGAATGCTGGTGGTACTCAGTAAACGCGCTAACGGTAATGTGAGGTCGGGACGCATCACAACCGCCTCTCCGGCATCATCTAACATTTGGTAAGGTTGTTCACCGCGAACCGTCAATGGCTGGAAAACATCACGGTATTCCAATAATGGCGTTTTAACGCGCTCATACCCTGAAGCAATGAATCGGTGGCTCATCATTTGAATGAGATTTTCTTTACGAATCGCCCGGGGACCGAATTCATCGCGGGTGCCGACTGGTAAGTGTCGATTTGACATAGGGTTGCTCCTTCCGTTTGCACGAAGCAGTGGTCATTAAGTGATCGCGTGCACGTTTTGTTGGGAAAAATCGAAACGAATTCAACAAAAAAACGCCCTCGAAAACGGTTTTTAACGTTTTCGAGGGCGAATCAACTTCGCGGTACCACCTCAATTTGTCTGGACCTTACGACCCAAACCTCATCTACCAATCCCATGTCGGCTTGCGCGAACTGTTATTGGCAGCGGTGATAACGCAACGGGTGCGTGATAGCTTACTCGGTTCGGCTATCAAGTTCTTAGATGTGTGTTCAGTTGGTCAATCACGCGTTCTCAGCAATCGGCGCTCTCTGTGGATTGGTGCCAGCCTACTTAGTCTAATCACAACTTCATGGCTATTGATTTAATGTGACTCTCATCATAACGACATTTTAAAAATTGTCAACCATATTTTTTGAATGTGCGGCAAAAAACTTTTTCAAGGATCGATTATTTGTTTTTTTATTTTGGCATTTTTATAAACAAATATACAGAAATTAGCTAATATTTGAAGTCTGTTTGTTTCCTAAAAAAGTCAGTAACAGTTGCTGAACTTCTGCATCTTGCTTTGGCGTTCCAAAGCTTTGACGAATCCAGCCAGGAACCATGCTGTCACGCACCAGATAACCGTGCTGTTTCAAGAAAGTTCCCAGTGCTTGCGGATCATTGACCTGATAGAGCATGAAATTGGTTTGCGTGGCATAATGGCGGATTTGGTGCTGATCAAAAAATTGATGCCACTGCTTCCGGGCGGCAAAAATCTGTTGTTTTACCTTGCGTGTGAATGTCTGATCTTCCCAGGCCGCTAAAGCCGCTGCCTGACTCATGCCGCTGATGTTGTACGGGAGACGGACATTTTGCATTTTGGGGATGAGTGCTTTAGGAACAATACTGAAGCCAACTCGAAAATTTGCTAACCCGTATAATTTCGAGAAGGTTCGCATGACGAGCAGATTGGGAAACTGATGAGTCAACGATAGCGTGGATGGCTCGGGCTGATTGACAAAATCGATATACGCTTCGTCCACGACAACGAGAATGTTGGGCGGCACCTGCTTCATAAACTGCGCGATTTGATCCGGGGGCAAATAAGTACCTGTCGGATTGTTGGGGTTGCATACCCAGATCACTTTGGTTTTTGTCGTGATGTGGGCTAATAACGCGTCAAGATCAATCAAACCGGTCGCGGCAATCACGGGGGCATTAATCGTTGTGGCTCCGGCAATGGCGGCTTGTAATTGGTACTCCGGGTAAGTCGGCCAAGGTTGTAGGCTCTCATCGCCTACTTCTAAAAAGGTGCGACAAATCAAAGCAATCATTTCGTCTAATCCACTGGAAAAAAGTAATTGCTCCGCTGGTATGTCCAACCGTTTGGCAACCGCGGTCCGCAATGGCAGCGCATCCGGATCAGGATAATTGCGTGCCTGGGAAAAGGCCCAGTTTTCAAGCGCTGCCTGGACCTTTGGCGAGGTACCGACCGGATTTTCATTGAATGACAAGCGCGTCATTTTAGCCAAACCGGCCGCTTTGGCGATTCTTTCCGGGGTGCTATCTGAGACATAATCCGGCAACCCGGCAATACTGTTGCGTAACATTACGCCACCTGCTTTCTTAATTGTCTTAGAGTTTACCCGTTATATCGAAAAATGTAAATATATTATGCATAAATATCCACATGAGTACAATCGCGTCTGCTCATTTTTTGCGCAATCATGTTATTAAAAAACCAAGCCAGTACGCAACAGAATTTGCTAATGATGCGGATTGAGTTGGTTAAAGTTGGTTATTCATTCGTCATAAAATGACAAAAATGTGCGCTTTATTTTTTGGCGACAAAGGCTAAGTAATAAGTGACCGCTGCTACCGTCTGAGCGGAATTGATTTTGCCACTTTTAACTCCGGCGACTAGTTCGCTGAATGGCACGAGCCGGCTGGTGACAAATTCATCGGGATCAAAATCCTGAGAAGTTTTGGCCGCCAAATCAAGTTTTGCCAAGACGAGATGGACGGTTTCATCCGTCATGCCTTCGCTTGAACGGACGGCGGTTAACCACTGAAGATCATGCGTGATATAGCCGGTTTCTTCGCGCAGTTCCCGGCTGGCGGCAGTTTGCCAATCTTCACCGGCATCAATTAAGCCGGCGGGCAACGCATAAACTTCACTGTTCGTCGCCACGCGGTATTCACGATTAATTAACACCCGATTGTCATGAGTCAACGCCAACATTGCCACCGCGTTAGCATGCCGAATTAAGTCACGTTTAACGGTTAGGCCATCAGGCGTTTTGATTTTTTGCGTCACAATGTCAAAAATCGGGCCATGATAATGCGGGGTCTCACTCAAAATAGTCCCCTTTGCTAAAGGGTGATCAAAAAACATACCGCCATCTCCTCAATGAAAAAAGCCGCGCTGATACGCGACTTGAAATTAAGCTTTCGTAAAATCTTTCATCCATGCCAACGCAATCGCCTTTTCGCCTAGATGGGTACCGACAACCGGGCCAAAGTAAGATAGCTCGAACGGTACATTCGGAAACTTTTGCTCCAGATCGGCCATCCAGCGCTGCGCTTCTTCCGGATCATTTGCGTGGATCACGACCGCCCGAACAGGATAGTCAACCTTCGCCAATGTTTCCTGGAAAAGTGTTTCAACACGCGCGTAAGCTTTCTTGATCGAACGTATCTTTTCAATTGCAACGATTTTGTGCGATTGATCATCAAACGTCAGTAACGGCTTGATCTTCAGCATGCCGCCGATAAAGGCCGAAGCATTGCTCAACCGACCGCCTCGAACCAGATTCTGCAAGTCGTTGACAATAAAGTATTCACCCATGGTTGCCCGTAAATCATCCAGGCGCGCTAATATTGCTTGCGGATCTTTACCGGCTTCTGCCATTTGTGCAGCCGCCAGAACCAGCCAGCCCATTAAAATAACGGTGATCTGGGAATCATAAACATAAACTTTAGCACCATGAACCTCGTCAACCGCACCCTTTAAAGTATTCACAAACCCGGAGATTGTGCTGGCTAAGTGGATACTAATAATGGTGTCGTAACCTTCATTAGCAAGGTTTTCATATAACTTCAGCATTTCGCCCAGCGGTGGTTGCGTGGTACTTGGAAACGTTTTGGCAGTTTTGAGTTTGGCATAAAATTCTTGTGTGGTAATATCTTTACCTTCGTCATAAACTTCGCCGTCAAGAATGACCGGAATCGGCACCACGGTGATGTGATGTTGATCAATTTCGGTTTGCGGCAGATAACAGGTACTATCCGTCACGATAGCAATTTTCATACAGGCACCCACTTCTTCAAAAATGATTGTCTACATCATACCATAAAAAAACAAGTTGTAAGCAGCGCGCAACCAGGAGCGCTCGGAAATCCAAGCACGGGTAGCCGGGTTTTGGGCAGTTAGGTTCGCGGCTTTTGAGTCAAAACCAAAAGCTTTAGCTGCTTAATTGGATCCCTCACCGGTTTGCGCAGTTCCGCTTGTTTGACTGCTAGTTGTACCGGTCGTATCACTGCTGTCATTGCCCGATGTTGCGGTGTCACTGGAAGTTGCAGCCGTATCATCCCCGGGTTCATTAGATGTGGTTGGCGGCGTGGCGGGCGTTGTATTGGAAGTACCTGTTGTGTTACCGGTTGCCGCGCCAGTTTGATTCCAGTAGCCATAGTCATTGTAATAGGGATAAGTATACTGAGAACTTGAGGTATTGGCACTGTTGTTACCGTACGTATTCGCAGTCCCAGCCGTGTTGGCATTAGTTGAACTTGTCGCGGCATCGTTTGTTGTGGTCTGATTGGTTGCAGGTGTCGAAGTAGCGGTGTTATCAGCAGATGTCTGCGTTTCTGCAGGTTGGCTTTGCTTTTCCGGTGCTTTTTGAGCGATTTGTTTCTGATACGCCCGCTTCAACTTACTGGCCTTTTGCTTAATTGTTTGTAAAACATCGCGATTGTAGACAACAAGGCCTTGCTTGGTCAGATTAGCCAGCAATTTCTCAATTCCTTCAAGTTTCTTTTGTAAGTCGGTGACTGAGATTTCTTTGAGCGCTTTTTTTGTCAGCGTATTGTCTTTGAGTAACGCGTTATTTTGGTCCTGAAAATATTTAACATCGCGATCGACATAGCTTTGATAACGCGCCAGGACTTCATTGCTCGCGTTAGTCTGTTTGGCGTAACGCTTTTCGGCTGCCTTTAACTTTTTAAGTGTTTGCAGACGTTGGGTGTCGTTTTTTTGTGGCTGACCGTACTGTTGCTTAAGATTGTTCAAGATCACCTGAGTTTTTTCGGTTTGTTGCTTTTCGCCTTGAACGTGCTGGTATTTGACAACGCCCAATAGTACCGCCGCGGCAATTAAAATCACTGTAACAAGCAATATAATGCTTCGTTTACCCTTCATTTTTCCCTATACCCTTTCATGAATAACTTTTTAACTGCCCTGCCCCATGCTGAGCAATTTTACGAACCAGACGCTGCCAAGAGCGATCAATCCCAAAATATTATGCGCGAACATTAGAAAGCCGGGTTAGCCTAGTCGTTTCGGTTACACTATCAAATCTATTTTACCTGTTGTGACGACTATTGCCTACCACTAACAGACGATAATTAGTCTTGATGGAAAATGGTATGTGAGCGTCAGTCGGGCGTTATTCACAGATATCTTTTTATTCCGGCATGTCACGTGACGTTGACAGCTTTGCCTTACGCGCCTAAAACCGGTAAAATGATTGGGACAATTGGAAAGCGAGCGGATCGATATGTCTTTTGACGGAATTTTTACCCATGCCATGGCCCAGGAACTTAATACCACATTAAGCGGCGGGCGCGTTGCTAAAATTCAACAACCTTATGAAAATGAAATTATCATCACGATTCGAGCTGAACGCAAGAACCATCCCTTGTTGCTCTCAGCTAATCCACAGTATGCGCGGGTGCAAATTACCCACATTCCATTTACAAATCCAGACGTTCCTGCAACCTTCACGATGACGTTGCGGAAGTATTTTAACGCGGCTACGTTAACAGAGATTCACCAAGTGCAAAACGATCGGGTACTACACTTTGAATTCTCCACGCGGGATGAACTGGGAGATGAACTGGGGCTGCGCTTGATCATTGAAATGATGGGTCGGCACAGTAACATCTTTTTAGTCAGCAAGCGCACTGGCAAAATTATTGACCTCATTCGCCACGTTTCCGCGGATCAAAATCGCTATCGTCCGTTGATGCCCGGTGCCCCGTATGTCGAGCCGCCTAAGCAAGATAAAGTGGATCCGTTTCATGATTCGGAGCGGATTTATCACGAACTTGAACGCCAGGTAACACCTTCATTGAGTCGTGCAACCTTGCTTCAGCAACATTACCAAGGACTTGCCAAGGATTCTGCAGCTGAATTGGCCCTGCGACTCAATCAAGGCGATGCCGGCTGGGATAGTTTTTTTGCGGCGCTGGCAACACCTGAACCGACTATTACAACCCAAGGGAAAAAAGCCGTTTTTACCGCGATCCCGTATCAGTCTCTGACCGGCGAGCAGCAACATTTTCCAACCTTAAGCGCGATGCTGGATGCCTATTATGCGCAAAAAGCGGAACATGATCGGGTTTTACAACAAGGCGGGAACCTGATTCATGTGATCAAAAATGTGATTGATAAAGATCGCAAAAAGCAGCGCAAATTGAAGCGAACGTTGGAAGAAACCGAAAAAGCCGATGATTATCGAATTCGCGGCGAGATTCTGACGACTTATCTGAGTCAAGTCAAACGCGGCATGACGAGTATTGAACTGCCTAATTTCTACGCTGATAATGAGCCGATTAAGATCACCTTGTCCAATCAATTGACGCCATCACGCAACGCCCAGAAATATTTTGCCAAGTATACGAAATTACGCAATGCAGTGGCGCATGTTCACCAGCAAATGCAGGAAAACCAAGAAGAACTCGACTACCTTGAAGGTATCATGGCGCAGATTGATGTAGCTAGTCCGAAAGATTTAGTCGATATTCGATTGGAATTACAGCAACAAGGCTATCTGCGTAAACAGAAGTCGGGGAAAAAAGGCAATAAACGCCAAAAAGTCTCCAAACCAGATCAATTCTATGCCAGTGACGGCACTAAAATCTGGGTCGGAAAAAACAACTTACAAAATGATCAGTTGACCCTACACACCGCGAAGAAAACCGACATTTGGCTGCACGTCAAAGATATCCCGGGATCACACGTAATTATCGATAGCAGTGATCCCAGTGAGAAAACCTTGCTGGAAGCAGCCAAGCTGGCAGCGTATTTTTCCAAAGCGCGCGACAGTGCCAATGTTCCGGTTGACTGGATTGGAGTTAAAAAGATTCGTAAGCCTAATGGGGCCAAACCTGGATTTGTCATTTACGAAGGCCAAAAAACAGTGAGTGTAACGCCTGACGCTGATTTAGTCGCCAAGCTGCGCAACCCGCCGACAAAATAGGAGATGCATGTTTATGTCAGAATCATCAGCCCAAATCAGCCGCCCACTTCAGGAACATATCATTGCCAACAAAGTCAAACATGGCTGGAATACCACCGACACTAATTTTGAAATGTTGCTGGCTTATCATGAAATGGCGGAATTGACGACAGCGTTGCTTAAACACGATCAAGCTAATATCGCTGAAGAACTGGCAGATGTTACCATTTACCTGCTGGGAATCGCTGAAATAAAAGGAATTGATTTAGCCCAGGCCGTGAACGACAAAGTGACAATCAATGATCACCGTGTATACGATGCTCAAGGACACAAGCATTTGGAGTAAGTATGCTGGCTTTAGTGCGCTAAGATTGCTGCTAACTTTAAACCACAAAAAATCGACCTTAAGCTAGCATGTTGATTGCTGCTCAAGATCGATTTTTTGATTCATCTGCTGGTACTGCCCTATCCCAAGAACTTAAAGACAACTTTACTATCGAATAACTTGAATGTTTTTTCAAATAATAACTTGCTTAATAACGCAGCGGCAATTGGTACCGCAAACCAGCAAAGTAAGACTAAGGGAATCGCCAAGCCAGCATCCAGTGAAGCAAGTGGTCCAACCATACCAACCATACCAAAACCGGCTGATTGTGGGGTTCCGCTGACCCCTAGCAGCGCAACCGGAATGGCAGAAACGATGGCGGTGAATAGACACGGCAGTAGGATAATCGGATGTTTAAACAGATTGGGCATCATTAACTTCATTGCGCCCAGTGCAATTGCCAGCGTCACGCCGGATTTATTGACATTCCAAGAGAAAACAACCAACGCAATAGCAGTTGCCGCCACACCCATGGCCGATGCGCCCGCCGAAATACCGTTCAGTTGAATGGCTAGCCCAATGGCAACGGTTGAAATCGGACTGATAATCAAAGTAGCAAACGAGCAGCAAATTAAAATGGCCATGAGAATTGGCTGCAAGGTGGTAAAGCTGTTGATGAGTTCCCCAATGGCGGTTGTGAAAGCCGCAATAAACGGTAGCAGTAAGACACCTATATAAGCCGTACCACAACCAACCAGAATCGGCATGGCCACTACTGCCGTTGAACCGAACCGATCTTTAATCCAGATCAGGAGAAGTACGGCAATCGAGGCAGTAATCATGGTATTGATCAAATCGCCGGTACCTGAACCCACATAGGCTTTCAGCGCCGGATTAAACTTAACGACTCCGGAGCCAACAAACGCCGCTCCAGCTGTCACCATCATCTGCATGGGATTCAATTCGAACTGTAAGGCGATCAAGCCCCCGATAATCAATGGCGTGGCAAGTTGAAAAATGACGGCAATCTGTGTCAACGTCACCGCAAATGTATTCGTGCCCAGATATTTCAGAATGCCGGATAAGACGGCATTGGGAATAAGACCGATAATGACACCCAAAGCGGTACCTGATAAGACCTTATTAAGAAAAACTGTCACCGTTAATTTGGAAGACTTTTGCTTGGCGTGCCGATCTTCAACCAGCCCGCTTTCTTTGCCGGCTTCTTCCTCAGCTAGTGCATGTGCAGCAGCTGTTAACTCTTTATTTGCCGAATCTGCCATGGGACTTCACCTCTTCTATAATGTTGGATCTATATAAATCAAAACAACCATCCGCTTGTGATGATTGTTATGAGAATATTAACAGAAGATGGCATATTTAGTCCATAGTTAATTTTTGATTAATACTACTCTCACCTTTTTAATATAAGCAAAAAAATCGGATGCAAGATTTTTTCAATCTTCCATCCGATTCTTAAATGTCATAAGAGTCCTACTTGTTCAGTGTCGTCACAAGCTTATGGTCGTTAAAACTGTTCGCCCCACTTGGCCGGATCTTCTCGCCATTGATGCAACGAAGCCAATTGGGCACTCGTAATCGCCCCTTGCGCTTCGGCGGTTTGAATCAAGGCTGTGTAATTCGTCAACGTGAAGAATGGTAGCCCTGCTTTGGCAAAGTTTGCTGTCACCGCGGCGAGTTGGTAACTGAAAATCGCTGCGACTCCGAGAACGTTCACGCCGTCTTTTTGGGCGGCGGCAACGGCTCCAAGAACCGAGCCACCGGTTGACAGCAAATCATCAATGACGACTAACTTGGCATCTGCAGGAAGGTGGCCTTCGATTTGACGCCCCTGACCATGGTCTTTCGGCTTACTTCGAATGTAAACAAGTGGCAGATTGAGTAAGTTGGCAACCAATGCGGCATGGGGAATGCCAGCAGTTGCAACGCCACCAATGGCAGTCACATCAGGATAATGGGCCACAATCTCTTGTGCCAATCCAGCTGCGATTTTGCTACGAACGTCTGGGTAGCCGATTGTGAGCCGATTGTCGGTATAGATCGGGCTTTTTAGACCACTTGCCCAAGTAAACGGTGCTTCTGGTCGTAAGGTTACCGCTTTGATCCGTAACAAGTCGCTGGCAATTTGATTTTCTAATTTAGTCATGTGCTGTCTCCCACGCTTTCTTAATTGATTGATAGGCTGCAACTGGGTCATCAGCTTGCGTAATCGGGCGACCGACGACAATAGCCGAACTGCCCAGACGTTTAGCACGGCCGGGCGTCACGACGCGTTTTTGATCGCCCACAGCGGTACCACGCGGACGAATGCCCGGGGTTACCACCAGAAAATCAGGTTTGGTGACACTGCGAATGAGTGGTGTTTCCAAAGCACTCGCAACCACGCCATCTGCGTCACTAGCCTGGCCAATTGCTGCTAATCGTTGAACCGCCTGGCTGATTGGCATATCAATCGATAACTGATTCTCCAGCATAGCTTGATCAGTGGAGGTTAGATGGGTAATGGCCAACATTTTTGGTGCCGGATGGTGAGCTGCCTTGGCACCGGCTAATAACCCGCGCTTGGCTGCTAACATCATGTCTTTGCCGCCAGCTGCATGGACCGTTGTCAACGCGACCCCTAACCGCCCTAACTGCCACGCCGCCTTTTCAACGGTATTGGGAATGTCGTGCAGTTTTAAGTCTAAAAATATGTCGACAGGGTGAGCGGCTTGAATCGCTTTGATAACGGCTGGCCCTTCCGCATAGAAAAGTTCCATGCCGATTTTGACAAATAATCGTTCGGTTTGAGGAAAAGCCTTTAAAAAATCTAGCGTGGTAGCCTGATCTTCGAAGTCGAGTGCAATGATGGGTGTCATACCGCCTGTCCTTCCTGAATACGTGCAAATTCTGCGGCAATTTTGGGAATTGCCTGTTCTTGGTAATAATTAGCTGAACCGATGGCGACTGCCTTGGCACCGGCTGCCAGCATCTCGGCAGCATTATGACCGGAACTGACACCGCCCATCCCGATAATCGGAATATGAACCGCATGCGCGACCTGATAGACCATCTGTAACGCCATCGGGAATAGCGCCGGTCCGGAAACGCCACCGGTTACATTGGTCAAAATCGGTTCGCCAGTTTGGATGTCTAAGCGCATTCCGACAAAGGTATTGATCAAAGAAATCCCATCTGCACCTGCTGCTTCAACAGCTTTGGCAATCGTAGTAATGTCCGTTACATTCGGCGTCAATTTAACAAAGATAGGAACGGAACTAACTGCCTTGACTGCTTGCGTTACAGCAGCGGCCACGGAGGGATCGGTTCCAAACGCCATGCCGCCTTGGTCGACATTCGGGCACGAGATGTTGACTTCCAGCGCTTTTACATTTGGGGCCGCGCTTAATTTTTGGGCCACCGCTGCATATTCAGCAACATCGGCACCCGCAATGCTAGCGATAATCGGTAAGTCCGGATAATGAGACGCGAGCCACGGCAGCTTTTCGTGTAACACGACCTCAGCGCCGGGGTTTTTTAACCCGACCGCATTCAGCGTACTGCTTGGCCCATCAGCATAAATCTTGCCTTGATTGCCGATTCGGGGCATTAAAGTCGTTGATTTGGTAACCAAAGCACCTAATAGATTGAGATCATATTGTTTGGCGTAACCTTCGCCAAACCCAAATGTCCCGCTGGCGGGCATGAATGGGTTCTTCATCGTCAAACCCGGTAACTGGATGGCCATGTGCGCTTCCTCCTCCGCTAACCTGCGTATCCTTTTTTGGATCAGCTGATACTAACTGCGAATCGGTGTCATTGAGAAGGCACGCGATTCCAATACTTTCAAAATGGCATCGGCCGTGTCAAGGCTCGTCATTAACGGCACGCCATGTTCAATCGCGGTTTCCCGAATGCGGAATCCGTCGCTTGACGTCTTTTTATCCGCCGTCATGGTATTAATGACCAGTTGAATCTTGCGGTCGGCAATGTCTTCGAGAATGGTTTCCTTGCCGCTATCAAGCTTTTCAATCGTCGCGACCGTAATTCCGGCGGCTTCAAACGCCTTTGCTGTGCCGCTGGTAGCAACTAACTGGTAGCCCACTTCACGGAAGCGTTTGGCCAGCTCGGTAGCTTCAACTTTATCGGCATCCTTAACTGTGATTAATGCCCGGCCAAATTGTGGCAAGTGCATGCCTGCTGCTTCGAACGCCTTGTATAACGCCTTTGCCAGTGTTGTATCGCTGCCCATGACTTCTCCGGTGGATTTCATTTCCGGTCCAAGCAGACTGTCAACGTGATTGAGTTTGGAGAAACTGAAGACCGGCGCTTTGACGTGGATACCAGCTTGATTAGGTAGCAAACCAGTCGTAAAGCCTTGTTCCTTCAAACTTAAACCGAGGATCGCCAAGGTAGCGACTTGGGCTAATTTGACGTTTGTGACTTTGCTCAAAAACGGAACGGTCCGACTTGCCCGCGGGTTGACTTCAATGACATAAGCCTTACCTTGGTGAATGATGAATTGCACGTTCATCAAGCCGATGCAGTTTAAAGCGCGCGACAGTTTGATGGTTGCATCGGTAATCTGGTCAATAATATCCTGACTAAATGTTTGCGGTGGATAAACGGCCATCGAATCACCGCTATGAATGCCGGCGCGCTCAATGTGCTCCATGATGCCAGGCAGTACCACGGTTTCACCGTCGGAAATGCAATCGACTTCGCATTCTTTGCCGACTAAATAGTGGTCAATCAAAACGGGATGGTCGTGCGAAACCGATACCGCGCGATCAATGTAACTCGCTAATTCGTCAGCATCGTGAACGATTTCCATTGCCCGGCCGCCTAAAACATAACTTGGGCGAACCAAAACGGGATAACCAATTTTATCGGCGACTGCTAAAGCGCCATCTTTGTCAGTAGCCGTACCGCCTTCTGGTTGCGGTAACTTAAGTTCTTTAATGACTTGATCAAACAAGTCCCGATCCTCGGCCCGGTTGAGGTCAGCTACCGAGGTTCCCAGAATCTTAATGCCCCGTTTTGCAAGCGGTTCGGCTAAATTAATCGCAGTTTGGCCGCCAAATTGAACGATAACCCCTTTTGGTTGCTCCAGGTCAATGACATTCAGGACATCTTCAAGCGTCAACGGTTCAAAATACAGTTTATCCGCAATTGAAAAGTCGGTTGAGACGGTTTCGGGGTTACTGTTCATAATGATCGCTTCATACCCGGCTTTTTGGATCGCCTTAACACTATGAACCGTAGCATAATCGAATTCCACCCCTTGGCCAATACGGATGGGACCGGAACCGATTACCAGAATACTTGGTTTATCACTCTTGGTGCTTTCCGTGCTGCTTTCATAGGTGCTGTAGTAATATGGGGTGTCGCTGGCAAACTCGCCGGCACAGGTATCGACCATTTTATAAACCGGTAAAATATGCTGTTCCTTACGCATCTGGCGAATTTGGTCGGCGTGCAATCCCCAGAGCTTGGCAATTTCTTCGTCCGCAAACCCATACCGTTTTACTTCGGCTAGTAATGATAAATCTGCTTTGTGGGCGGCTAATTCCCGTTCCAATTCAACAATGTGCTTGATCTTGTCGAGGAAAAACGGATTCATTTTGGATAATTCCGCCACTTCATCAATCGTGTAATCACGACGGAAGGCTTCGGCTAGATAAAAGAGCCGTTCATCGTTGGCCTGAATAATATGTTTGCTTAGCTCATCATCACTTAGCTTAGAAAATTCAGGGCGCCGCGGGTGAATCAAACCGACTTCAAGCGAACGCACCGCTTTTAGTAGGCTTTCTTCAAGTGTGCGGCCAATTGCCATCACTTCGCCGGTTGCCTTCATTTGGGTGCCGAGGGTTCGATCACCATTTTCAAACTTGTCAAATGGGAACCGGGGTAATTTGGTGACCACATAGTCCAGTGCCGGCTCAAATTCGGCCCAGGTTTTCTTGGTGACCGGGTTCTTAATTTCGTCAAGGTTTAAGCCAACTGCGATTTTAGCGGCCATTTTAGCGATCGGATAACCGGTTGCTTTAGAAGCCAAAGCACTTGAGCGGGATACCCGAGGATTGACTTCGATGACGTAATATTTGAAGCTGTTGCGGTCGAGTGCGAATTGGACATTGCAGCCGCCTTCGATCTTCAAGGCCCGGATGATCTTGAGTGCCGAGTCACGTAACATCTGGACTTCTTTATCCGTTAAGGTTTGAGTTGGCGCAAAGACCATCGAATCACCGGTGTGCACCCCGACTGGATCGAAGTTTTCCATGTTGCAGACAACGATTGCGGAGTCGGAAGCATCGCGCATCACTTCAAATTCGATTTCTTTGTAACCGGCAATGGAGCGTTCGATTAAGACTTGGGTGACCGGGCTGAGGTTCAGGCCGTTTTCAGCAATTTCGGCTAATTCTTTTTCGTTGTCAGCGATACCGCCGCCAGTGCCGCCCATGGTGAACGCTGGTCGAATGATAACCGGGAACCCGATTTTGTCGGCAAATTCCTGCGCTTCTTGGACGTTATTGGCTATGGCTGATTCCGGAACCGGTTCGTGCAATTTTTGCATCAGGTTCTTGAACAACTCGCGATCTTCGGCTTGGTCAATGGCGCTTAATTTGGTTCCCAGCAATTCGATCCCAAGTTCATCTAAAATGCCGGTATTGCTGAGCTTCATTGCAAGATTCAACCCGATTTGGCCGCCGATGGTTGGTAAAATGGCATCTGGCAACTCTTTGCGCAAAATCTGACTGACAAATTCGACAGTTAACGGTTCAATATAGACGCGATCAGCAATTTCGGTATCGGTCATAATCGTGGCCGGATTGGAGTTTACCAAAACAACTTCATAACCTTCTTCACGTAATGCGAGACAGGCTTGCGTCCCTGAGTAATCAAATTCTGCGGCTTGACCGATGATAATTGGGCCGGAGCCGATCACTAAGATTTTATGAATATCTTGACGTTTTGGCATGATTATCCTTTCTGCGTACGATCTGAGAATGCATCCATCATTTCCATAAATTCATCAAAAAGATGGTCGGCGTCGTGTGGACCCGGCGCAGCATCCGGATGGAATTGGACGGTGAAAGCCGGATACAGGCGATGCCGCAACCCTTCTACCGTGCCATCGTTAATTTCCACGTGGGTGACCAGCAAGGTGTCCGGGTCAATGCTGTCAGGATCAACGGCGTAACCGTGGTTTTGACTGGTGAAATCAATGCGGCCGGTCGCAATTTCACGAACCGGATGATTGAACCCGCGGTGGCCGTATTTCATTTTGAAGGTATCGGCGCCGTTTGCCAGTGCAAATAACTGGTGGCCAAGACAAATCCCAAATAGTGGAATCTTACCTTCAATGCCGCGAATCATATCCAATGCTTCCGGCACATCTTTCGGATCCCCAGGGCCATTGGTTAACATGACGCCATCTGGTGCTAATTCAAGAATGGTAGCTGCCGTGGTTGTGGACGGCAACACGGTCACGTTACATTGACGTTTAGCCAGTTCCCGTAAAATGCTATGTTTGAGGCCAAAATCAATGACCACCACATTGCGGCCAGTACCCGGTGCCGGATAAGCCTGCTGAGTCGAGACTTGTTGAACTTGATTCTTTGGCAGTACCAATGCTTTGAGCTGGTCAAAGGCATGTTCGTCGGCGGCATCCACAATACTGGCTTTCATGGCGCCGACTTCCCGGATCTTTTTGGTCAGCGCCCGGGTGTCAACGCCGCTGATACCGGGAATATGTTTGCGCTTGAGAAATTCATCCAGCGTCATCTGACTACGCCAATTTCCGGTGACCCGCGCAACGTCCCGGACCACAATTCCCTTTGCAGTCGGATCAATGCTTTCGTAATCATCACGGTTAATACCGACATTGCCGATGAGCGGTTGCGTGAATGTAATGATTTGGCCATTGTAACTTTGATCCGTAATGGTTTCTTGGTAGCCGCTCATGCCGGTGTTAAAAACAATTTCACCAGTCGTGACCGTTTCCGCACCAAAGCCGACGCCAGGAAAAACACTGCCGTCTTCCAGAATTAAATAGCGCTTCATGCTTGTCCTCCCTTTTGATAGGCGATTTGGCCGTGACTAATGGTATATAACGCCTGGCCTTGCACCTCTTCACCGATAAATGGTGAATTTTTACCTTTTGAAAACCAATCGGCGGGATCGATTTTATAAGAAGTTTCCAGATCCAAAATAGTTAAATCAGCGGGCCCGCCGACTGTGATGTGACCACCCGGCAGTCCGAATTTGGCTGCCGGAATCGTGCTCATTTTGGCAATCAGTTGTTGGAGCGTGAACATTTTGGATTTAACGAACTTGGTGTACAGCAGTGGGAAGGCTGTTTCCGAACCGACGATCCCGAATGCGGCGGTTTTAAACGATCCCGTCTTTTCTTCAGCCGTGTGGGGTGCGTGATCCGTCGCAATCATGTCTAGTGTGCCGTCTTGCAAGCCTTCCAGTAATGCCAAATGATCAGCCCGTGAACGTAACGGTGGATTCATTTTAAACATGGGGTTATCGCCGGGGATGTTATTTTCATCAAGTAACAAATGATGCGGTGAGACTTCAGCGGTCACATTGACGCCGCGTTTCTTGGCTTCGCGAATCAAGGCCACACTTTGGCGGGTTGAGATATGACAGGCATGGTAATGAACGCCTGTGGCAGCTGCCAAGTCTAAGTCCCGAGCTAATTGACTGCTTTCGGTTTGGTTAATGATGCCAGGCAGGTTCAGTTTTTTGGCAACCGGACCGGCGTTGATCACGCCACCGCGCATGAGGCTTGCATCTTCAATGTGAGCCACAATCGGCGCGTTTAACTTGGCTGCCTGTAGCATGGCTTGATACATGGTGTCAGCATCTTGAACCCCGACACCGTCATTGGAAAAACCAAGTGCACCGGCTGCTTGTAAGGCGGGCATGTCAACCACTTGATCCGAGTGCAGGTCCCGTGTAATGGGGGCAAACTGGCGAACGGTGATTTTGGCATCGCTACGATTCTTGGCCAGTAACGGCTTCAAAGTGGCAACTGTATCCGGCACCGGGTTTAAATTACTCATGGCGACAACAGTTGTAAACCCACCATGTGCTGCTGCCTGCGCACCGGTTTTAATGGTTTCTTTTGCGGTAAAACCGGGTTCGCGAAAATGAACATGAACGTCAATCAATCCTGGCACAACTGTCGCACCGGTGGCATCAATCACCGTTTCATCGGCTCGAGCTGTCAGTTGCTGGCCGATTGCCGTGATCTGCTCGCCGGTGATCTGGATATCGGCAGTGTATTCGGTGTCGCTAACGATGTGGGCATTTTTGATGAGCATGAGTTACTCCTCTCCGAAGTGACGCGCATTGATGACCGCTTCCAGCATGGCCATTCGCATGAAGACGCCATTTTGCATTTGCGTAAAGATCCGTGATCGTGGTCCGTCAACTAAATCACTGGCTAATTCAACATCACGGTTAACCGGTGCCGGGTGCATGAAAATGGCATTGGGTTTCATGGTTTTAGCCAAGTCATCGGTAATGCCATACTTAGCATGATAACTTTCTTTAGAAAAGGCTTCGCGATTATCCTGATTGAAGCGTTCTAACTGAACCCGCAGCAGCATCAACACATCGACCTGTTTAACCAACTCCGGCACGCTGATGAAGTCGCCATAACGGTCAAAGCTAGGATCATACCATTGTTGCGGACCAGCAAAATGTAACGTGGCACCAAGTTTGTGCAGCATCTGCATATCACTGCGGGCAACCCGACTGTGGCTAAGGTCGCCGACGATCCCGATGTTCAAGCCTTCAAAATGACCGAATTCTTCGTGAATGGTCATCAGATCCAGCATCATCTGGGAAGGATGTTGCCCTGCACCGTCACCTGCATTCACAATGGCGGTTGTTGGCCAGGCACCCATGAGTTCTTTATAATAGCCGTCTTTTGCGTGCCGCATCACCGCAATATTGACGCCGATTGCCCCAATGGTTTTAATGGTATCTTCCAGCGTTTCGCCTTTTGATACCGAACTGTGGGCCGGGTCGAACGGGATGACGGTTAGCCCTAGTTTGCGTTCGGCCATTTCAAAACTGGTATGCGTACGGGTGCTATTTTCAAAAAATAAATTAGCAGCATAAATTGGTTCCGGAAAATGAACGGTTTGGCCGGCTTTGAAGTCTTCGGCGCGGTTGATTAACGCCATGGCACTTTTTTCATCAACTTGTTCAGCGGAAACAAAATCTTTAAACGGTGTATCTGTCAGATTAGATAAGGTCATTTTTCTCTGCCCCTTCTTCATTAGCGGCATGTTCTGGTAAAACAAAGTTCAGGAAGATTCCGATCACGGTTGCCAGTGCAAGGCCGGAAAATTGATAGCCGGCAAATTGCAGACTGGCATTGCCGATGCCGATCACAAGAATGGTCGAGGCAATCATCAGGTTGCGCTTCTTATCGAAGTCGACTTTGTTGTCAATTAAAACCCGTAAGCCATTGGAAGCAATCACCCCGAACAGCAGGAAACTAATGCCGCCAATAACCGGACTCGGGATGCTACGAATTAATGCGCTTAGCTTACCGATGAAGGCGAACAAGATGGCAAACATCCCTGCGCCGCCTAATACATAAACGCTGTGCACCTTCGTCATCGCAAGCACACCGATATTTTCGCCATAACTGGTGACAGGCGGGCCACCGACGAATCCAGCAATGATTGACGCGGTTCCGTCACCGGCTAAGGTATGGTTCAAGCCGGGATCCTTAAAGAAATCACGTTTAGTCAATTTGTTGAGTACCATGATGTGGCCCATATGTTCGGTCATCGTGACAAACGCAATCGGTGCCATGGATAAAATGGCTCCCCAGTAAAGTTGCGGCTGATAGCTGATAAAAGGCAGTTCAAACTTTGGCAGATCAAACCATGCCGCTTGTTGTACCGGCGTCAGATCGACAATGCCAAACAGCAAGGCCACCACATAGCCGGTGACAATTCCGAGTAAGATCGGCAAAAGACTAATAAACTTTTTGAGATACATGTTGTAAATGATGACGGATGCCAAGGTAATCATCGCAACGGCAAAGTATCGCAGGTCATAAACGCTCTTGGTGGCACTGATTGTGCGCATGGTCGCATCGGTGGCGGCTGTGCCTGCCAAGGATAAGCCAATGACCATGACAATCGGGCCGACCACGATTGGCGGGAGTGCCCGATCAATCCAAGCTGATCCGCTGCGAGCAACGATCAAGGCAACGATGAGATAAACGACACCGACTGCTACGGTGCCTTGTGCGATGGCTGGATAACCCGCACCTTTCATCAAAGCTTGCATGATCGTGATAAACGAGAAACTCGATCCCATGTACGCAGGAATCTTGCCACGCGTAATCAGGATATAAACTAAGGTGCCGACACCGCTTGAAAATAAGGCAATGCTTGGATCCAGCCCGACTAAAATCGGTACCAGCACAGTTGAACCGAACATGGCAAAAAGGTGCTGGATTGAAAGCCCCACCCATTGACCGAATTTCGGCTTATCACCGATATCCAGTACTGCTTCGTCATTATGAAAAGCCATTGATTATTCCCCCATCTTTTCGATGCTGATGCCGTCTTTGCCATCAAGTTCGGCCACTTGCACCTGAATTTGCTCGTCAAGTGAGGTTGGAATGTTTTTACCGACAAAATCCGGTCGAATTGGCAACTCGCGATGTCCGCGATCGACAAGCACGGCCAAGCTGATCTTACGTGGCCGGCCTTCATCCATCAACGCATCTAAAGCAGCGCGAATGGTGCGTCCGGTGAAGATGACATCATCGACTAAAATGACATGCTTGCCGGTGATATTAACCGGCAACTGTGCTCCTTCAACATCTGGTTGGTGTTCATGGTCGATTTTATGGACATCATCGCGATAAAACCGGATATCCAATTCGCCAACCGGAACTTTTAAACCTTCTAGTTGTTCGAGGCGTTTGGCGATGCGGTGGGCCAAATAAATGCCACGGGTTTTGATCCCGACTAGAACAAGATCGTTTAGACCCTTATTTTGTTCGATGATTTCATAACTGATTCGTGTCAATGCGCGTTTCATAGTTACCTCGTCTACAACCTGTTTTGACTGTGCCATTGATGTGCCACCCTTTCTTGTATGTATGCTGATAAAACTTGGTGCCAGTGAGTTTGCTTGGGGATGAAGGTGTTGTTGGTAAATGTCGCGGGCTGGTTCATGCTCGATCCATAACGCGTTCACCAGCCCAGAAACCTGCACATAAGGACCTTGGGCGCAATGGCCAAAGCCCGGCCATCACGACCAAGGCCACTTATGCTCCGGTTTCTAACCGGGCTGGTTCACGCTCAACAAAAAAACGCCTCCTACCCAATTTGGATAGAAGGCGACCGTAGCCTGAATAATCCGCCGCAACGGAAAGGAAACCTTCTAAGCCTCACTGGACTTAGTTAAAGGTGCTTGTTTGATTGAGTTAAGATTACCGAACGTTGCGGGTCTTGTCAATGCCTGCACGCAGATCGGTTAAGGTTTTTTCAAAAATTGGCGGTACCGGCGCGGTAAAAGTTAATAATTTTCCCGTGACCGGATGCACGAAGCCGAGTTTTGCCGCGTGAAGAAACTGACCATGACCAGGAAGAGTACGCTTAGGGCCATAGAGAGGATCGCCTGCTACCGGGTGATGGATGTAAGCCATGTGTACGCGAATCTGATGCGTGCGCCCGGTATCCAGAATGCATTTTACCAAGGTGTAGTTTGTAAAGCGCTCCAGCACCTGAAAATGGGTCACAGCATGGCGACCATCTGCGACTACTGCTTGGCGTTTGCGATCGCGCGGGTCCCGACCCAATGGCGCATCAATTGTGCCCTCGTCTTCTTTAAAAGTACCATGAACCAGTGCCAAATATTCCCGAATCGATGTTTTAGCCTTAAGTTGGGCGGATAGACTTAGCTGGGCGGTTTCTGTTTTTGCAACCATTAGCAAGCCGCTCGTATCTTTATCAATACGATGAACGATTCCCGGCCGAATGACGCCATTAATGCCAGGTAGCTTGGTGTGATACAGCAATCCATTCACCAGCGTGCCGTCTGGATGACCTGGTGCCGGATGAACAACCATGCCTTGAGGTTTGTTAACCACAATGACTTGATCGTCTTCGTAAACAATCTCGAGTGGAATCGGTTCAGCAACGGCCTTTAGTGGTTTAACTTCCGGAATGGTCACTGTAACAACATCACCGGCCGTCACCTTAAAATTAGCTTTCACGGGATTGCCATTAACGGTGACCAAGCCGTCTTGGAGCCATTTTTGCACCTGGCTGCGGGTGTGGGTGGTCTCGTGGGCCGTGATGATCTTATCAATTCGGCCGCTTTCGGTGGTAATGGTGAAGGTATCGCTCATGCTACCGCCGCCTTGTCACGATCAAACAAAATGTAGATCAAGACGAAAACAACCCCAAGTGTGATGCAGACATCTGCAAAATTAAAAATCGCATTAAAACGCCACTGATCAAGAAATTCGAGATGGAACATATCCGTTACATATCGAAAACGCAAACGATCAATAAAGTTTCCAATCGCCCCCGCCGTGATCAAGGTCAACCCCATCCGATAAAACGGTTTATGCAGACTATCGCGCCACAGCATGGCAACAACAACAAACGCTAGAATCGTAGTAACGTAAAAAAACCACTGCTTACCTTCAAACATCGAAAAAGCAGCACCAGTATTACGGATATGGGTGAGATCAATCACACCTGGAATTAATGACTGACTGTCACCAAGCGGAATATGGACCCTAACCCAAGTCTTAATCCCGAAATCAAGCAAAACCAAGACAGCAGCAACCATGACATAAATAAGCAAAGAAAAATCCTCCTGAGCGCGAGCCAGCGCGGTTAGAAGTCGGAGTGTAAGTGGCCTTGAGCGTGATGGCCCGGTTTTGGCCATTGCGCTCAAGGTCCTTACACGCAGACTTCTGCGCTGGGGAGCGCGTTATGATGTGAGCGCGAGCCAGCGCAGTTAGGGATCGGAGTATAAGTGGCCTTGGGCGTGATGGCCCGGTTTTGGCCATTGCGCTCAAGGTCCTTACACGCAGACTTCTGCGCTGGGGAGCGCGTTATGATGTGAGCGCGAGCCAGCGCAGTTAGGGATCGGAGTATAAGTGGCCTTGGGCGTGATGGCCCGGTTTTGGCCATTGCGCTCAAGGTCCTTACACGCAGACTTCTGCGCTGGGGAGCGCGTTATGATATAAGCATCAGCTGACTCCTACCTCAGCCGCGCGTCTAATGTTTGCTTCCTAGTGTACCGCGCCCAAAGAAAAACCGCCATCTTGAAAATGGCGGTTAACGTTTATCGCAGCAATGGCCTCATTAGAAAAGTCCGGAAATCTTACCATCGTCGGTAACATCCATGTTTAAAGCAGCTGGTGCTTTTGGTAAGCCTGGCATTGTCAAAACCGTGCCGGTCATGACGACCAGGAACCCGGCGCCTAGCTTAGGGATAATATCGCGCACATGAATGGTGAAGCCTTCAGGAGCGCCTAGTTTTTTAGCGTTGTCGGTTAACGAATACTGGGTTTTAGCCATGCAAATCGGTAAGTCCTGCCAACCGTTCTTGGCAATGGTTCGAAGTGCAGCATTTGCTTTACCTTCATAGACAACATCGGCCCCGCCATAAATCTTTTGAACAATGGTCTTGATTTTTTCTTTGACGGCGCTGTTGCGATCATAAAGCGGCGTGAAGTGACTTGGCTGATTCAAAGCATCTAAAACTGCATCCGCAACTGCCAAACCGCCGCGGCCGCCATCTGCCCAAACCGTTGCGGTAACTGCCTTGACATTGAGTTTGGCACAGGCATCAATTAACCACTGAATTTCGGCATCAGTGTCACTTGTGAACCGATTGACCGCAACGACAACCGGCACGCCGTAACCTTGCATACTGTGGATATGGCGTTTCAGATTGGCAAAACCTTTAGCTAACGCGTCCAGGTTTTCCTGTTGCAGATCGGCTAATGCAACCCCGCCGTTATACTTCAGTGCGCGAACGGTTGCGACGATGACAACAGCATCCGGGGTTTTACCTAACACTGGGGTCTTGATATCCATGAACTTTTCACCGCCCAGATCAGCGCCGAAGCCAGCTTCCGTAATCGCGATATTACCCAGTTGCAAAGCGGTGCGGGTTGCTAAAACGGAATTACAACCGTGTGCAATGTTGGCAAATGGACCACCATGAATAAATGCTGGCGTATGTTCAAGTGTCTGTACTAAGTTAGGCTTCAGGGCATCGCGCAATAACATGGCAATGGCACCGGTGACTTTTAAATCGCCGACCGTGACGGGTTTGCGGTCATAGGTATACCCAATCACAATCCGGCCAATTCTTGCTTTTAGATCGGCAATGTTTTCGGCCAGACATAGAACGGCCATTAATTCGCTGGCGACCGTAATGTCAAACCCATCTTCGCGCGGCACGCCACTGGTTGGACCGCCTAAGCCAATTGTTACATGGCGCAGTGCCCGGTCGTTGATATCCAACGCACGCTTCCACAAAATTCGGCGAGGGTCAATATTGAGTGTGTTTCCTTGCTGCAGATGATTGTCGATTAAAGCGGCCAGTGTGTCGACGGCAGTGGTCAAAGCATGCATGTCACCGGTGAAGTGTAAGTTAATATCTTCCATCGGTACCACTTGCGCATAGCCGCCACCGGTTGCGCCGCCTTTCATTCCCATGACCGGACCTAATGAGGGTTCCCGCAATGCGATAACAGGATGCTGGCCGCGTTGTTGCAAAGCATCACCTAAGCCGACAGTAATGGTTGATTTGCCTTCACCGGCGGGGGTCGGATTGATGGATGTGACCAAAACGAGCTTGCCAAACGGCTTATCTTTCAACGCATTAAGCGCCGTAAAGCTGAGTTTGGCTTTTGATTTGCCATAAAGTTCCAAATCATCAGCGGTTAAACCGATACTTGCGGCAACTTTCGTGATTGGCCACATTGAGCTGGCTTCGTTAGCCTGGGCAATTTCAATATCAGACATACAACACACTCCTTATTTAGTGGATGTTTCCAAACCTTTTTTGATCAACGCCACGATTTTTTGTTTTCGCTTTTTGCCGAACATCAGAAACGAAACGCGACCGTATTGTTTGGTTTTAAGCATAACGGTCAAACGGCCATTCGTAAAGTCCTCAATGTCCGCCCAAGCTAAATTAATCGTGTTACTTTTAAAAAAGCTGGTTAAACGAAGGCCTTTGGGCGTTGCGACTAGGCGGAGCAATAAGATTTGAACAATCGCAACTAAAATTGTGACGCCTGCAACCGCGACCGCCAGCCATGATAAACTGGTGCTTTCCAGCTGAAGAATGATCGCTAAACTAAGTCCAAATACGATCGCGCTCCAAAACATGCTAAAATCGATCCATGCAGGTTGATAATGTGTTCGATATCCTGCCAATTTGCCACTTCCTTAGGAGAAATCATGCTTAAACTATACACAGATGGCGCTACAAAAGGCAACCCGGGACCGGCTGGCATCGGCATTCTGGTTAGCGGATTGCCTCAGCAAATTCAACATCATGCCGCTTTGCCTGCGATGAGTAACCACGAAGCAGAATTTGCTGCTGCCATTGCCGGGTTTAAATTATTGATTGAATCCGGCTTGACAACAGGCACAGTCGCTTACTACAGCGATTCCAAGTTAGTGATTCAAGCCATTGAAAAGCGCTATGCCAAACACTATTCGGCTTTAACGGCAGAGCTGCTGAGCTTAATTGACGAGTTTCCGCTGGTATTGCCCAACTGGATCCCGGATCGGCAAAATCGCGGTGCCCATCACCTGGCTCAACAAGGTTTGCACCAAGCTGAAACCGAAAGTTAGTGTCAGTCGTCTTGTCGTTTCATGGATCGATTGACGTAAAAAAGCCTGAAACTCCAGCGATATTGGAAGTTTCAGGCTTTTTGATCGAAACGTACCAGCTTGGGTTATAGCTGATTATTTAAGCACTTTGAATTGTTGTTCACGATCCATGTAATCCTTGGCATTTGCTTCGCCTTCGATGGAACCGAATGGCATCTGAGCACGTAACTGCCAGTTTGCCGGGATATCAAAAGCTTCGCGGACAAGGTCGTCAATGATCGGGTTGTAATGCTGCAAGTTAGCACCGATACCGTTGTCAGCCAGCGTTACCCACGTATTGAGCTGTGCTGAACCTTGTGACTGTTCTGCCCAAGTTGCAAAGTTATCGGCATACAGCGGGAAATTTTTCTCTAACTGTTTTACGACGTCGGTGTCGGTGAAGTATAAAATGGTTGCAAAAGCAGCTTTGAAACCAGCAATTATTTTCTTGGTTGCCTCGTAGGCTTCCTCACTTGGCACTTCACTCTTTAAGCGCTTGACCACAATGTCCCATAACTTATCATGTTGCTCGCCAAACAGGAAAACGGCCCGAGTAGCCTGTGAGTTAAAGGCTGTTGGTGTTTCTTGAATAACGGATTCGATTAATGCAACCAACTCGTCAGGATTTTGTTTGATATCCTTGCCGAGTGCATAGATGGAGCGGCGTTGTTTGAGCAGATTTAGAAGATCTTGATTCACGAGATAACCACCTTTTTATTATTAATCAATACGTGTTCAGGCACACACCGTCAAAACCACCCTCACCTATCACTGGCTGTGAACGTTAAAGGCGGTGCAACGCATGTGAGAACAAGCATAAGTTTACCAACTGACTATTAGTAAGTAAACCCCCAAGCGAAAATTTCTTGAAAAAGCGACTGGCTAAACTTGCACTAGTATACCGAATCCTGCTTAGCGCTTCTATACTATAACGTGACAGTGACCGTTGGCTTGGGTACAATAAAATTATTCTTCATGGAGGTGCGGTATGTCGCTCATTACGTGGCTAATTATTATTATTTTGGTTTTGAACACCATTGGGGCGATTTTCACCGTCCTCCGCGAAGTCCGCGATATCTCAACGACCTGGGCTTGGTTACTTGTGCTGATTTTCCTGCCGATTATTGGTTTTGGTTTTTATCTATTCGCCGGTCGCGGCTTGTCAACCAAGAAGTTGCGGCGGATTCAACGCGAATATGAATCTGGCGTGAAAGCCTTCGTGTCACTTCAAAAACATGAAAATGCGCGCAATAAGCTATTGCCGCCTACGGATTACACGCCAGCAGCTAAGGCGTTAACGGCCTTTTTTCTTAATACGGCCCAAGCACCGGTACTCGCGCACAATCAGGTTCAACTGTACACGGATGGCGAAAAAAAGTTTGCGGCGTTATTTCGTGACATCGAAGCGGCTAAACATTATATCTATGTTGAGTATTACACCATTTATAACGACGCGTTAGGCAATCAGTTTCAGCAGCTGCTCATCAAAAAAGCCAAGCAAGGTGTGATCGTGAAGGTTTTGTATGATGCGTGGGGGTCAATGGGTGCCTCGGCTAAATGGTGGCGGCGGCTCACTGATGTCGGCGGACAGGCAGAAAGCTATTTTAGCTCGAAACACCCCATCACCGACTTTCGGCTTAACTATCGCGATCACCGCAAGATCGTTGTGATTGACGATCACGTTGGCTATATTGGCGGTTTTAATGTCGGCGATCAATATGTTTCGCGCAAACCGAAATTCGGTTACTGGCGCGATACACATTTGCGCATTGTCGGGAATACCATTTATGCGTTGAAAATTCGCTTTACGATGGATTGGAACGCAACTGTCGATGAGCAAAAAGAGATTGCCTATAGCGTCGAACAAAGCGGTGCTGAGGATCTGACCGGCGAAAGTATGACCGCAGGCAGCACGCCGATTCAAATTGTTGCATCCGGACCTGACCGCCCCACCCAACAAATCAAGCTGGGGTACACCAAGTTAATCACTAGCGCTACCAAATCAGTTTGGATTCAGAGCCCCTATCTGGTGCCAGATGATACGGTAATCGATGCTTTAGTCTCGGCGGCGATGTCCGGCATTGATGTCCGAATTATGGTGCCGGATATGCCGGATCATCCCTTTATTTTCCGCGCTACGCAATATTATGCCAATTATCTGGCGCGATCAGGGGTTAAAATTTATCACTACCAGCACGGTTTCATGCACGCCAAAACCGTTGTCGTCGATGATGCGATTGCCAGTGTTGGCTCGGCAAATTTTGATATCCGCAGTTTCAAATTGAACTTCGAAATAAATGCGTTTATTTACGATCGCAAAATTGCCGGAACTTTGGCCGAAATCTTCCAAGCGGATATGGCCAAAAGCTATCTACTGACACCGGAAATCATTTCGAATCAAGGCTGGTGGTTACGGTTTAAGCAAGACTTTTCCAGACTCCTGTCCCCTATTCTTTAAATCGCTTTAAAAAGCCTGTCATTATAACGCGCTCACCGGCGCAGAAGTCTGCATGTAAGGACCTTAAGCGCAATGGCCAAAACCCGGCCATCACGCTTAAGGCCACTTACACTCCGACTTCTAAACGCGCCGGTTCACGCTCACTTTCTATAAGGCGCAAATGATAACAACGCCGGTTCAACGATGTGATGCTTCGTTGAACCGGCGTTGCTCTTTGAAAAATGGCTGATGAAGATACCGCGATTAAATAAAATTGTTACCGAAAAGGATTAAAGCCGTTTACTAAACGACACACCGCGCATTAACGCTGCCAGTCATCCAATACCTTGGTGTGACCAAGAAGATAATGAATCGCAGCATGAACTAACTCGTCACGTGCCGCCAGTAATTCATCGCCGTCAAGATTATACTTATCGCGCAAATAACCCTCTGCAATCGCTTGATATTCTTTGCGCGCTTCGCCACCATCGTTTAAATAAGTATCGATCGCTTCCAGATTATCTTTGGCCCGATTAGCCAGTTCTTCGGCCAGATCATCAACATGCGGCTGACGTTTGTGAGCGTAATCCATCAGTGTGTCATTCATATCGATGACGGCCGCTTCATCAGCTTTCTTGTCACGTTTCATGGTTACTTCATCTCCTAATACTATTAGTATGCACCTATGACCTATTTTCATCAACGCTGAGCGCGAACCGGCGCGTTTAGAAACCGGAACATAAGTGGCCTCAGGCGTGATGGCCGGGCTCTGGCCATTGCGACTGAGGTCCTTACACGCAGGTTTCTGCGCCGGTGAGCGTGTTATAGTGCGATCCCGTCTGATATTTCCGATTGTTCTGCCAGCAACAAAGTAACGGCCACCGATTAACGATGCAAGAGCTGGCGGGAGCGGTGGAACAATTCTTGATAAAGTGCCGACCAGCTCTCGAACCTGTCACTCGCTAAATAAAAAACAGGCGTGTCTGGTACAATCGGTTCCTCACCGGGAGCCAGCGCCTGAGCAGAAATCACAAGGTCCGGGTGTTGGGCAACAGTTACCAGTCGAATATAGGCGGGATGCATCAGATTAAGGCGGACTGTTTCGTACAAAGGTTGTGGCATCATGGGATCAAGTGCCACTTTGAGTTTATCGGAAACGGCACTGTCTGTCATAAATGGCCAAAGTAATTGATAGAATCCGTCAACGATTTCAGGCCGGGATTTTTCAGTCGGCAGTTCTCGGGCAAAAAAGGTCTTAATAGCAGTCTCCAGACGCGGATAAAACGCGCGCATGGGACTGGCGGTTTTGGTTAAATCAATGTAAGCGCCGCCTGGAAAGATGCGTTCGCTAATTAAAATTTTTAGCAAGTTACCTGCCAAGGCGAGATCATTGGTCACGGATGGTGAAATTCCGACGAGTCGTGTGCTGAGTTCGGCGCGAATCTTAGCGACCGTTTGCCATGCTGGCGTCTCGTTGGCGGCATGATAGCCGACCAAAGTGGCAGCATCAAATTGTTGTTCCGTATGAAAGCGTGGAATCCGCCATTGTCCGAGATAAAGATAGAGCATCTCGGCTTCAGCAGTGGCTCGTGGCAAGTTTGCTAAAGGTGCAGGTATTTTTTTAGGTAATGATGGCTGCGGTTTGAGCGCAGAAAAGTTCAAAGTACCGGCAATTGAGTGGTTGGCCTTGAGGCGATGCAAATTAATATTGGCTGAAAATAGCAACTGGGCGACCGAGAAATCGCGTTGTACCATGCCGGCCGCTTGCAACGCTTTGATGAGTTGGCGCGACTCGGGCAAAATATCGGTGAACAACGGATTCCCGATATCGACCAGTTGCCACAATAATTGGCGATAGATTTGGCGAATTCGCGGTTCAGAACCGATCAGCGATAACGGGGTTAAATTGATCGAAACTTCAGCTCGGCGCAAATAGAGTCGTAATGCGGAAATTCGGCGAAAAAAAGCAGCGCGGGAAAACCCGGTTTCAGTCAGAAGATCTGAAAGCGTCGACGTGGGCGCCATCAAAGTTTTGACAAGTAGTTTCCCCGGCAGTGACCGCCGATATAAAAAGATGCGATAACGAACGCGACTGATGGCAGGCGGTGCCGTCATATTGCTATCACCGCGGTGCAGTAATGGCGGCGCAGCAGGATCAATTTCATGCAAATCAGCGGCTACCTTCTCCATGAGCCGGCGAAGTTGTCGATAACTTTCGCCGCGCGCCATTGAGGTAGTCACAATGTTAAGCTGGTGGTTGGGTGCGTCGCGTAAAGTGCCGTAAATCGCTAACCGGTCTCGTTCTTCGCGGTCTAGAAAAATTTCTTCAAACGCCATGGTGCCGCCTTCTTTTTCAAACTTTGCTATAGTATAGCAAATGGCGATTGTAAACTAGCTAAATAATGCCTGCTTGAGGCCACCCCTATTTTGAATCATTTTTACCGCTCATTCAAAGTCTTCAAAGTAGCGACCACGTTGACGTGATGGTTATCAACAATATTTAACGCGTCCTTTTGCCGGTTGCCACTGGCGTTTACTATGCAATCTTGGTATACTAAAAGTAAGCAAAAATCGGATCGACACCATATGCTCGGGGGTATCAAAAAAATTAACCCCAAGATATGGTGTTTTTCATTGACAGGCACCCCAATATTGAGTATTCTAAAAGACATAAGATAACAAGAAAGGATGATACCTATGCGTAACATCACACTGTTTACGCGCAATGGCTGTCCGCAATGCCGGATGACAAAGCGCTACCTCGATACCCATAACATTTCATTTACCGAACACAATATCAACGAAGAACCTGAATACATCGACTACTTGAAGAAAAAGGGATTCCAGCAGGTTCCCGTTCTCGAAGCAGATGGGCTTGATTCATTCTCCGGGTTCCGACCGGATGCCTTGAAGCAACTGGCTGTTTGATCAGCCAGTTTTTTTATCGCATCGAAACTAGCAAGGAAGATTAAATGCAGCGAAAGCAGGGATTAGCATGTCACTAAAAACCATTAGTCCGGATGAGGTTACTTATTACGCACTTAACAACGAGATTAACATTCCCGTTAACGACCAAATTCCGCTTAACAAAGATAAAGAAGCATTGCAGGCCTTTTTGACCGAAAATGTTGCACCCAATACCATGAAATTTGCTTCATTACAGGAGCGCTTAAAGTATCTGGTTGAACATCACTATTATGAAGCCGACTTTTTAAAGAAATATCAACCAGCCTTTTTGGAGAAGTTGAATCAGTTTCTCACTGCCCAGCATTTCCAATTTAAGTCGTTCATGGCTGCGTATAAATATTATGCTCAGTACGCGTTAAAAACCGACGACGGAACGCAATATCTTGAAGATTACAAAGATCGCGTTTTTGCGAATGCCCTTTTCTTTGCGGATGGTAACGAAGATTTGGCCGTTGACTTAGCCGACGAGATGATTCATCAGCGTTATCAACCGGCTACCCCATCCTTCCTGAATGCAGGTCGGGCGCGGCGTGGTGAACTGGTCTCTTGTTTCCTGCTGCAAATCACCGATGACATGAATTCAATTGGTCGGGCAATCAACTCGGCTTTGGAACTTTCCCGTATCGGCGGCGGTGTCGGCTTGACGCTGTCGAACCTGCGTGAAGCCGGTGCACCGATCAAGGGCATTGACGGTGCTGCCAGTGGTGTCTTGCCAGTCATGAAGTTGCTGGAAGATTCATTCTCCTACAGTAACCAGCTGGGTCAGCGCCAAGGTGCCGGGGTGGTTTATTTGAACGTCTTCCATCCGGATATCATCAGCTTCCTAGGCGCTAAGAAGGAAAATGCCGATGAAAAGTATCGGGTGAAAACGTTGAGCCTTGGTGTGATTGTGCCAGACAAATACTACGAACTCATCAAGGCTAACGCTGACATGTACCTCTTCTCCCCTTATTCAGTCGAACGCGCGTATGGCAAGCCATTTTCTTACGTGGATATCACGAAGGAATACGACAAGATGGTAGCCAATCCTGATATTAAGAAATACAAGATCAAAGCACGCGACTTGGAAAACGAGATCTCCAAGTTGCAGCAAGAATCCGGCTATCCATACATCATTAATATCGATACGGCTAATCGCGCCAATCCGATCGAAGGTAAGATTATCATGAGTAATCTGTGCTCTGAAATTATGCAGGTGCAGGTTCCGTCTAAGCTCAATAATCGTCAGGAGTACGAGGTCTTAGGGACAGATGTTTCTTGCAACCTGGGGAGTACGAATATTCCTAACTTGATGCACAGCCGTGATTTTGGTCATAGCGTCGAAGCCATGGTACGCGCGCTCACCTATGTCACGGATCACAGCAACATTGACGTTGTGCCATCCGTGCAGCATGGCAATCACCTTGCCCACAGTATTGGCCTTGGTGCGATGGGCCTGCACACCTATTTTGCCAAGAACCACATGTACTACGGTTCACCGGAAAGCCTTGATTTCACTAACATCTACTTCCTGCTGCTTAATTATTACACGCTCAAAGCTTCCAATAAGATCGCTAAGGAACGCGGCGAATCCTTCCACAACTTTGAAAATAGCAAGTACGCAGATGGCAGTTATTTTGACAAGTATCTCAATCAAACCTGGGCGCCGAAGTATGATAAGGTTCGCGACTTGTTCAAAAACATTTACATTCCAACGCAGGCTGACTGGCAGGCACTCAAAGAAGATGTGATGAAAAACGGTTTGTACCATCAAAATCGGATGGCAGTTGCACCTAATGGCTCAATTAGCTATATCAACGACACCAGCGCTTCATTACAGCCAATTGTCAACCGGATTGAGGATCGTCAGGAAAAGAAAATCGGTACCATTTATTATCCGGCACCAGGGCTTTCCAACGACACGATGCCTTACTATCAAAGCGCCTATGACATTGATATGCGCAAAGTCATTGATGTCTACGCAGCAGCCCAGCAACATGTTGATCAGGGGATGGCGATGACGTTGTTTATGCGCAGTACCATCCCAGCTGGCCTTTATCCGTGGAAAGATGGTCGTACTGATAAAATGACCACCCGGGACTTGAATATCTTGCGGAATTACGCCCACTATAAAGGCATTAAGTCAATTTACTACATCCGGACTTATACCGATGACCAAGAAGAAATCGGCAGCAACGCTTGTGAAAGTTGCTCAATTTGATAATCTTTTAACAGGGGGATCTCCCCTGTTTTTACATAAGGAGCGAAGAAAATGGCAAAACAATATATTGCGATTAACTGGAATGCAATTGAAGATGAAGTGGATAAAGCCACTTGGGAAAAATTAACCGAACAGTTTTGGCTCGATACCCGAATCCCCTTATCCAACGATTTGGACGATTGGCGTTCATTGAGTCCAGATGAACAATGGGTCGTTGGCCACGTTTTCGGGGGGCTAACTTTACTGGATACCCTGCAAAGTCAAGATGGCATGGCAAGCTTACGCCAAAACATCCGGACTCAACAGGAAACCGCGGTGCTTAATAATATTCAGTTTATGGAAAGTGTCCATGCGAAGAGTTATTCATCAATTTTCTCGACGCTGAACACGCCTGCCGAGATCGATGAAATCTTTGACTGGACCAATCACAATGAGCATTTGCAGTACAAGGCCAACAAAATCAATGACATCTATCACAACGGATCGGCACTACAAAAGAAAATTGCCAGTGTTTTCCTGGAAACGTTCCTGTTTTATTCAGGCTTCTTTACCCCACTTTATTACCTGGGCAACAACAAGCTGACGAATGTGGCCGAAATTATCAAGCTGATTATTCGGGATGAAAGTGTTCACGGAACCTATATCGGCTATAAATTCCAGTTAGGCTTCAATGAATTGCCGGAAGCAGAGCAACAACAACTGCAGGATTGGATGTACGATCTGTTATACGACCTCTATGAAAACGAAGAAAAGTATACGAACGATCTCTACGCTAAAACCAAATGGACCGATGAAGTTTTGACTTTCCTGCGTTATAACGCCAATAAGGCCCTGATGAATCTGGGACAGGAAACCGCCTTTCCGGATACCGCCGATGACGTTAATCCGATTGTAATGAACGGCATTTCAACATCAACAGCTAACCATGATTTCTTCTCACAGGTCGGTAATGGTTACCGGCTCGGTCAGGTCGAAGCAATGGAAGATGATGATTATTCATTCTCGACTGAAGATAAAGGGCACAAGGATTAAAATGACCTTGCTCATGACAGTAAAACAGCCTTTGCAGACAATTATTTTTGTCTCAAAGGCTGTTTTTGTTTGCCTGAAATCGTATAAATGCTGGGGCCAATTCTGATAAATGACGCGTAGAATGGTGACCGGCTTTCGCTTATAACCTGACCACGAGATTACGATTCGGTTTTATCAGACGCAATCTTCTCGTGGACAAGTTCCAAAAAGTGTTGCGCGATACGCGAAAGCTCCCGATCCCGTTTCCAGACCAACGCAACCGGATCGGCTAGTGCAGGTGCTAACGGACGAAAAGTCAAGGAAGTATTAGACGTTTGGGTAGCCAGGTATTCCAGGCACAATGCCCGCCCCAAACCGACTGCTGTCATGCCTAATGCATCAGCAGTTAAGTCATAAGTTCCGACAATATAGGCTGGATCCAATCCCTGGCCAAGCCAATGTTCAAAACTATTGCGGATGTGCGTTGCTCGTGGCAGGATCAGTTCACTGTCACTGATATCATTTGGCGTAATTAACAGATTATCAGTCAGGGGATCCTCGGTGTCCATCAAGATTCCCCACGCATCACGCATGGGTAACAACAACCGTTCGTATTGCGCGTGCTCTTTACCCGGACGCAGAATAAAGTCATACATGCCGGCTTCCAGGTTAGCTGCCAGACTTTCATCTGATCCATACGTCACGTGGACATGTAAGCTGGGATACTGAAGCCGCAAAGATTGCGCTAACTGGAGCATGAGTCGTTTGCCGCTAGTTTCGCCTGCACCGATATAGAGATCACCGCCCAAGGCATGTTTGCCTTGTAAATTATTTTTGGTCCGTTCGGCAATGGCGGTCAATTCGCGTGCTCGATTTAGTAGATAGGTACCATCTTCGGTCAAGGTGACGCGGCGATTACCCCGAATGAGCAACTTGACGCCCAGCTCTTTTTCCAGATCCTTGAGCTGGCGCGATAGCCCTGGCTGAGATATACCTAATGTTCTGGCTGCAGCGGTAATACTGCCATGATCTGCAATTTCAATGAAGTTGCGCAACGTCTGCAGTTCCATTTTCTCCCCTACTTCCTATCAGTCCTAATTATCACAAGTGCTTTCCTATAACAATTATAGCCCATTAGCGGCACTTTGTATTCCCTTTCACACATCATCCTTTATCTTGGCAAGTGTTCGCTGGCAAAGATGTTCGCTCACCTAATCCGCTTGACCGTGAAAATGATAGTTTGATTCAAAAAAGCATCGACTCAAGTGAGCCGATGCGGATGGTGCTACCAGATTTGAACGCGTTTTTCCGGCGGTAAGTACATGCCATCGCCTGGTTGAACATCAAAAGTTGTATACCAATCATCTAAATTGCGCGGTTGGATGTTGGCCCGTAATTCATGGGGTGCGTGGACATCGACTGCTAATAACATCTTGGCGCGCTCTAAACGCGATTTTGAACGCCAAATGCGCGCCCAGTTGATGAAGAATGCACGTAAATCAGCATCCTTTTCCCGTTTAGCCGTATCCAACGCCGCTGCTAATCCGCCGGCATCGGCAATGTTTTCCGAAACCACTAGTTTACCGTTTACTTTGCCGGCTGCCGTTTCCAGACCGTCAAATTCGTCAATCATGGCTTGGGTCAATTCATGGAAGTGATCAAAATCGGCTTTTTGCCACCAGTTGGCCATGTTGCCGTACTCATCGAACTGGGCACCATTGTTGTCGAATCCATGAGAAATTTCGTGCGCAATGACCGCGCCAATCCCGCCAAGATTTTCCGAAGCGGTTTGCTTTAAGGAATAAAATGGTGCCTGTAGAATGGCGGCTGGGAAAGTAATGTCGTTTTTGGACGGATCATAGCTGGCATTCACCAAGTGTCCGGGCATGTTCCATACCGTGCGATCAACGGGTTTCGTCAGTTTATCAAAGTTATACTGTACTTGCACCTTGCGCATGGCAAATAAGTTTTCTAGCAATGAGCGATTGGGATCAACATGAAGCAGATCGTAAATGGCTTCAGGATGATCCGGATACCCCATTTTTAATACCATCTTATTTAACTTAAGAATGGCTTTGTCTTTCGTTGGCTGAGATAGCCAGTCAGAGTTAGCTAAGCGTTGTTTGTAAGTTGCAATCATCTTTTCAACTAGCTGGGTGACATCGGCTTTTGCTTTTTCCCCAAAGTAGGTCCGCCCATAATAAATGCCAATTGGTTCACTGAAGTACCGGTTGGCGACCCGATAAGCATGCTTAAGCTGATCAGGCGATTTCGGTGCCCCAGATAATGCGCGGTTATATGTACCGCTCAATTGCCGCAATGGTTCGCTCAAGAAGCCGGCCACGTCACCTAGCGTCATGACATAAAGCCAGTCGCGATAAAGCTTGAAGTTGGATTCATTAAATAACTGGTCAAATTCATTCAAAAAGCGCGGATCCGCAACAACAATTGTTTCCGGCACATTCTTGAAAATGGTCTTTAAGAGGTCTTCAAAATTAAACGGCTTGAGCTTCTCAATGACCGTGCTAGTTGGCGTTGGATTATAGGCCTTAGGATAATCGGCCCATTCTTCAGAACTCTTGACGTGCTTGGCAATTTCGGCATCAAACGCCAACGCGCCTTCCAAAGTGGCCTTTTGTGCGGCTTCGTCCAAATCAGTGTACGCCAACAGTTGCTGCATCATGTCTTTGAAAATGCCAAGCAATTGCGCGCCATTTTGATTGTCCTTAGCGTAATAAGACGTATCCGGCAAAATCGTTTTTGGCCCCATCAGATTAATCACATTTTTGCTGGTGTCTTTCATGTCGGCATCAACAAAAAAGTTGAATGGCGGATCGATTAAATGCTCCTGAAGCAAATTAGCAGCGCGTTGGTTGTAATCCGCCAGGTCTTTAATGCCCTTCACCAGATTTAAGCGCGGTTCAGCTGGGGCAAATCCCGCAGCATCCCGCGTTTTAAAGTCCTTGGCTTGTTGATACAGCGTTACTGCCTGGGCAAAATACTTGTCAGGTGCCTGCTTTTTGCCATCTGAAACCGCGGCAAAGTCAGCCATCATCTTCTCCTCGACTTCATCGGCAAGATCCTGAAACCCGCCGGTACTGCTTTTGTCGTCAGGAATAACTGCTTGTTTCATCCAAGCACCGTTCACTGCTTGATATAAATCGTCTTGATAGCGTACTTCACTTGTCATTAAAAAGCTCCTTTCACCATGAAACGTTATGTCATAATCTTAACGCACTTCTCATTTTCTTGCACGACTGATTCACGTTTCAGCGCAATAGGAAGCAATAAATTCTAATTTGGCCTTAGGTTTTTCTCTCTTAATGAAAGCGTGCTAAGTATTAAAGTCGGCGGGACAAAATTGGATCGCACAGCGAGTTAGATTGGCAAAATAGATTGTTGTCAATCGAAATCGCTTTCTTTTTGGCGCATAACTCGTTAAAATAGGCCATGTACTAAGTCAACGATCGACTAATCGTGTCAGTCGTTACTGGATAACGCGTTTGCTGGCACCTGCTGAAGCTGTCAGCCGATGCTCATAGGAGGATGTGCAAGGATGTATTATGTCATTATGAAGTCTCACGATATTCGTGAAAACTTGGCGACTGAGCAATATCTGATGAATGCCAAGCAGTTTGATGAACCACTGCTGCTTTTTTATTATGAAAAGCCAAGCGTGATTGTCGGCCGTAACCAGAACACGCTGGAAGAGTTGAATCAAAAGTATGTTGAAGATCACAATATCGTTGTGACACGTCGGCTTTCTGGCGGTGGTGCAGTGTATCACGATTTGGGTAATTTATGTTTTTCATTTGTGGTCGATAGTGACTCCGAAGAATTTGGTGATTTCAAGTCCTTCACGCAGCCGATTGTTGATGCGATTCACACGCTGGGTGCGACAAGTGCCGAAGTTTCAGGTCGCAATGACATGCTGGTTGACGGGAAGAAGTTTTCCGGCAGCGCAATGTACACCCGCAACGGTAAGACATTTTCGCATGGCACTTTGATGCTGGATGTCGATATGAGCGTCATCCCTAATGTGCTCAACGTTCCTGAAGATAAAATCAAGAGTAAAGGAATTAAATCCGTTAAGAGTCGGGTTACAAACTTGCGGCCTTATCTGGATAAAAAATATCAGGATCTGACGGTGCCGGAATTCCGGGATATTTTATTGACCCGTCTGTTCGGTGTTGACGATGTGGCCGCCATTAAAGATAAGGAATACCACGTGACGCCAGAAGATGAAGTTGAGATTAAAAAGATTTATGACGATGTTTATAATAACTGGGACTGGGTTTACGGTCATAGCCCAGAGTTCACCACTAAGAAACGTAAGCATTTTGATTATGGGACGATTGATGCGCGGTTTGACGTGAAAGATGGCAAAATTGCCAACGTTAAATTTTACGGTGATTTCTTCGGCCCACAGGATGTTAGTGATGTTGCGGCAGCTTTAAAAGACAAGCCGTACACATCTGAAGCGGTTAAGAAAACTTTAGATGCAATTGATACAAATGCTTATTTCACCAACATCCCTAAAGAGGACGTCATTAATTTATTAGTTCCTTAAGCATTCAGACTTACTTTTCTATAAAAAGGGGCAGCCATTTGTCGGCTGCCCCTTTTTGATCATTCTTGCAAACAATCAATTATATTTAACCTGGCTAATTGCATATGCTTGGATTCGTTTGGCTCCCCGCCCAGTTTCAACGGTAATGACGCCGCGTTCGTTATAAGGCTTAACGGTTGCAGCCTCGATATCAACGACGCGACCCTTTAAGCGATGGCGATCAATTGTATTGATTGCCACCTCCTGTTGCGTGTGCAAAGCATCTTGAAGCAAGTTGGTAATTTCTTCTGGGCGTTGTGCCATAAGAATTCCTCCTTCATCTTAATGGTTAGCATGCGTCCATCCAGCTAACAGCACGGATCAAGGAAAGTTGCGCTGCAAATTTCCTTGAAACTGGCTCTTGCTGACAGACGTATTCGGTTGGGGATACTGTCGCAATCTGATTTGCAATCGGCGTCACTTAAAAGGCGCGATTGAAAACGATTACGATTCCAGTATAACGATTCTGCGGCAAAATTTCAGTAGCCGCGGCTAAGATCAACTTGGTGACTGGCTAACTGACCGCTTGCTATCAAGGATTGGAGGTTATCATTAAAAATTTTAAAAACCTGATCACGCAGATGTGGCACGGTGCCGGAAATGTGCGGCGTCAATAAAACATTGTCCATGTCCCAAAGTGGCGAATCTTGCGGTAACGGTTCAGGATCAACGACATCCAAGGCCGCGGCTCGTAACTGCTGGGTCTGAAGTGCCTGACCCAACGCCGGTGTATCGACCGAAGCGCCGCGGCCAATATTGATAAACAACGGCTGATTTTGAAGTCCGGAAAAGAATTCTGAATTGTAAAAGTGCTTGGTGGCGGAAGTTAATGGCAATGCATTAATAAGGATATCGGCGTTTTGAGCGGCTGTGTGTGCGTTAGCGTCTGTAACGACTTCCTCAAACCCGGCAGCAGGACGGCCGTGTGCACTCACGCCAAGCGTATGCAGGCCCAGTGCATGTAATTTTGTCGCAATCGTTGAGCCGATATGGCCAGTACCAAAAATGACCGCGGTTTGGCCTTTTAACAACGTCATTGGCGGCCGTTGCTGACGGAAGGTCCACATCTGACGACCGGCGCGAACCGGTGGTAGAATGCCGCGGCTGATCGTAAATAACACGCCAAGGACATATTCAGCAATCGGTTCGGCATGAATACCACTCGTGTTTGCCAATAATACCTGATGTTTAGCAAAGTCAGCCAGCGGTAGATAGTCGACTCCGGCAGAAATAGCCTGAACAAAGCGCAGGTGATCGAAATTCACTTGCGCAGATTGATCGTGCCACCCATAAACAACGTCAATTTGCTGGGCGGTTGCTTGATCTAATTGATTATCGTCAATCACCACGTGCCCTGCTTTTTCTAAGGCTTGTCGTTGCTCAGGTTTGAGATTAAAACTATTTAAAATTTTCAAGGTGTGCCTCCTTACTTGTTATGATGCCAGTTAGGCTTACCCCAGTATTGGAAAAGATCGGTTCGAATGGTGCCATTGTACAACTTTCGCCGTTTGGTTGCTTGACTGCCATATGCTTTTTCAAATCCCATATCACTGGTCAAAATGTACTTGCTCCAAGTCGTCAACGGCGCAAAGGCTTGGCCCATTTCCTTGTAAAGTTGGCGCACCATGGCCTGATCGCTAAGTCGCTTCCCATATGGCGGGTTGGCAACAATGACCCCGTTTTCCTTGGTGGTGCTAAAATCCTTGACGGCTAATTGCTTAAAGCTAATGCTATGCAGTAAACCGGCTTGTTGCGCATTCAGCATAGCCATATCAATCATATCGCCATTAATGTCACTAGCCTGAATATCCAGCTCACGGTCAAAATCGGCGGCGTCCATCGCCTGATCCTTGGTTGTTTGCAAGACGGATTGATCAAAAAAGCCGAAATCTTCAAACGCAAAGTGTCGTTGTAATCCCGGTGCCAGATGATGGCCAATCAAAGCGGCTTCAATTGCAATCGTGCCAGATCCGGTCGTGGGATCGACAAACGGCATATCAGGATGCCAGTTCGTCAATAAGACAAGCGCTGCAGCAAAGTTTTCCTTCAGTGGCGCCTCGCCTTTTGCAATGCGGTAACCACGTTTGAACAAACTAGGTCCGGTTGTATCTAGCGTCAGGGTCGCAACGTCTTTTAGAATGGAGACTTCCAGTGGATAAGTAGCGCCGGTTTCGGGCAATCGCGTGGTTCGATGATAGACCGCAGACATCTTTTCGACAATTGCCTTTTTGGTGATGGCTTGAACATCGGGCTCAGAATGCAGTTGGGAACGAACAGCTCGCCCCGCAACTGGAAACGCAGCGTCTAACGGCAAAAAGTGATCCCACGGTAATGCCTTAACGCCTTCAAATAAATCGTCGAAGGTGCGCGCTTTAAACTGACCGATGACAATTTTGATCCGATCAGCGCTGCGCAACCAGACATTGGTCAACGCAATCGTTTGGTCATTACCCTCAAAATAGACTTTGCCATTTTCGGTGCGGGTTTGAATACCCAATGCCTTCAGTTCTTTCGTGGTAACCGACTCAAGGCCAGCCGCCATTGTTGCGACAAGTTGATAGTTCATAGCATGAGTTCCTTTCAAAATTGTGAGACGAGATTAGTCATTCAAGGTTAGTTTAACTTTTTATGTACGTTATGGCGATTGTTGAGGGGCATAACTTTTATCGGTGTGGTTGAGGTTGGATGGTGGTTTAGGCGTGGATGGTCAGGAAGCGTAGTGGAAGTGACTCTTTTTGGCCGATGCTGCTCATAAAAGCGCTCCCCAGCGCAGAAGTCTGCGTGTAAGGACCTTGAGACTAAATGGTTAGGAGAAAAAGTTTGGGCATTGGATAGTGACATTGTGTTGGCCGATACTGCTCATAAACGCGCTCCCCAGCGCAGAAGTCTGCGTGTAAGGACCTTGAGACTAAATGGCCAAAGACCAGCCATTTAGTCTCAAGGCCACTTACACTCCGACTTCTAACCGCGCTGGCTCGCGCTCTCAAAAAAACAGCCCGGGTTTCCCCGGGCTGTGCCTGCATGTAGATCCCTATAAGCCATGTTTTGTTCCAGAACCTGTTCAGGCGCGGGTTCCTTCAGTCATCATCTATCTCAGCGTTGCCGCTGTATTGCCGTCGCTTCAGTTTGCTTGGCAAAACGCCCCTACCAAAAGTTTGGGTTACTCGCTCGCGGGGTTTACCCGTTCCACCGTTCAGGTTTCCCTGAACGTTTCGTCACTGTGGCACTTTTCAGACCTACTGACGCATAACCGAAGTCTTAGCGTGGTTGGCCGCCGTAACCGTTCTCACGGTCCCTAAGCTTATTGGGCTTAGCACGAACACTACAAGCATCGCAGCTTGTGCGGGCATGGACTTTCCTCAGCCTGCAGATGCAGACCGCGATCACTCAGGATCTACATGTGATCATTAATACTGGTCAACGTCGGAATGGTTGCTGTCGTCGCGGTTATCAACACTGCCGCTATCTGACAGTTTTGAACCGAAAACATGCCGTTCCAAATTACTCAGACGTTTAAGAATATCATAATTTGTTGCCGCAGCATTGGTTTGCGGTGTTTGTGCGCTGACATTCTTGGAAACACTCAGCTGTTTGGTCAGCTCATCGACCCGGCTAAACAGCTTTGCATTTTCTTCTTTCAACCGATCAATTTCATTGGTGAAAGCTTCATAGTCACGAATGATGCCGTCTAAGAATTCATCGACTTCATCCGGATCATAACCACGAACCTTGTTTTTGAACTTCTTGTCCAAAATATCTTTAGGCCCGTACTGGATACTAAATTTTGTTTCTTTGTTACTATCCATTCCGACACACCTCATTGTTTTCATGGAACCAGACTACTAATTAGCTTACCATATCTCAATCATTTTGAAAATGCTCATTTTCAGCTTCTGCCAATTCTTCGGATGTTTCTTGTAAATCATCCATCGTAATCAGTGTTACCGGATAATCACGTCGATTAGCCATGTCTTCGGCGGCACGGTAATCCCACTGCGGTTTTCCGGGAAATTCCGGATCATAGACAATCACTGCCGCATCTGTGTGTGTCGTCATAAACCGCGTATAACCTTGAAGTTGGGCAGGCCTTTGATAAGGTGCTTGTGAGACTGCATCAGAGAAATCAACTTGCTGGCGTAACGCAGCCAGTTGGGCCTTATTGTTGTCATTCCACTGACTACCAAAGTCGGTAAATGGCAACATCATCGCAATCTTAAACTCAGGATAGAGCGGTTTAAGTGTTAAGGCAACTTCGACGGACCACTGTTCAACCCCCAGCTGACCGCCTGTAATCAGCCAATTGAGCCCTTCATCAAGAAACTGGGTCAATGTGTTTTTTAATGAAGTTTTAAGGACTTTCAGTTTTGGATCCTGAGCCCCAAAAACATTGAGCTCATAGGCACGGTAACCGGTTATCCATAACCTTTTTCCTGCCATGATTTCCCTCCAATCATTAGGCCAACGCGCTTGATATTGGTATAATAGCGCCAGGAGTGTGATCGCATGACCATTCGTTATCCCAATGGTAATCCATACAAAGACGGGACGCAATTTTCACCAGACGCAGTGTCGCGCCCTACCATTTATGGCGGACGCGGGATGACTTTAGAAGAAGAACTTAACCTCAGCAATCAGTATTACCGTAGTATCGACAAGGCCGTTGTCTATAAGAAGCCGACGCCAGTGCAGATTGTGAAGGTTGACTATCCTCGCCGAAGTCAGGCAGTTATCCGTGAAGCCTATTTTAAGACGCCTTCCACAACTGATTATAATGGTGTGTATCGCGGGTATTATCTTGACTTTGAAGCCAAAGAAACCAAAAATAAGACCAGTTTTCCGTTAAAAAATTTCCACCAACATCAGATTGATCATTTTCGGCGTTGCTTAAAACAAAACGGTATCTGTTTTGTTGTGATTCGGTTTGCAACGATTAAGCGGCTGTTTGTTTTCCCGGCAGGACGGCTCATTACCTGCTGGGATCAGCAAAGTACAGGCGGTCGTAAATCGATTCCTCTAACCAAGATCATTCAACACGGATTTGAACTTCATCCGCAATTGCAGCCAGTTGTCCCATTCCTTGATGGCGTTGACTGGCTGATAGAAACGAAAGTAGGTAATGTACGTGGCTAATAACCAAAACATGTCGCGAATGGCACGACGCCGCGAAGGTAAACAGTCAAAAAGCCCTAAACCCCCCAAGAAATTATGGCGGCGGATTTTAAAATGGACCTTGCTCGGCTTGCTTCTCATTTTCATTGCCGGTGTCGGGTTATTCTCCTGGTATGCAAAAGATGCACCTGAAGTCACCCAAGCAAAACTCGAATCTGGCGGATCCAGTACGATTTATGATCGTAGCGGTAATGAGATTACAACGCTTGGATTGGAAAATCGCGACTATGTCAAAGCTTCCGAGATTCCGCAACAACTTAAAGATGCGGTTGTTTCAATTGAGGATCGCCGCTTTTACGATGAGAAATTGGGCATTGATCCTGTCCGTATTCTCGGTGCTGCTTTTAACAACATGACCGGAACCGGTGATGGCTTGCAAGGTGGCTCGACGTTGACACAACAGCTCATTAAACTATCTGTTTTCAGCACAAAATCGTCTGATCAAACATTACGCCGAAAAGCTCAGGAAGCCTGGCTAGCCATGCAGGTTCAACAAAAGTACAGTAAAGATCAGATTCTTGAATATTATATTAATAAAGTGTTCATGAATTATGGTCAGTACGGGATGAGCACTGGGGCTAGGTTTTATTTTAATAAATCGCTCAAAGATCTGAGTCTTGCACAAACGGCTTTCATCGCCGGCCTGCCGCAAAGTCCGGCTGGCTACGACCCTTATGAGTACCCGCAAAAAGCGACTCAGCGGCGTAATGCAGTCATTGATGCCATGTTACGCGATAAGAAAATTACGGCCGCTGCCGCCAAGCAAGCTAAAGCCACACCGATTACTGATGGTTTACAGCCAAAACAACAACAGACAAACACAACCACCAACGATAAAGTGATCGATTCCTACTTGACGCAGGTGATTGCAGAAGTTAAGAAAAAAACCGGCTTGAATCCTTACACGGACAATCTGGATATTTACACCAATATTGACATGAGTGCCCAAAAACGGCTCTACGATATCGTCAATACCGATGATTATGTCAGTTTCCCGGATGATGCCTTCCAGACCGGCGTCACGATGACAGATCCGGATAACGGACAGGTCTTAGCACAAATTGGCGGCCGTAAAACCGGCGATGTGCGGCTAGCATACAACCGGGCAGCGCAAAATACCCGTAGTAATGGATCGACAATGAAGCCGCTCATGGATTATGGTCCTGCTATTGAATATCTTAACTATTCGACTTATGAACAAATGACGGATGAACCATACAAGTATCCTGGGACCACGATTTCGTTATATGACTGGGACAAGAAGTATCAAGGTCGGATTTCCATGCGGACGGCGCTTGAACAGTCCCGCAACATTCCAGCCGTCAAAACCTTGAGTGCAGTCGGTATGACGAATGCCGTGAAGTTCTTAAAGGGACTGGGTATCGACCTACCTGCCTCAGAACAATATCTTTCCAGTGCGATCGGGGCATCGGTCAATACGGTTGAAGAAGCCGGAGCGTATGGGGCCTTTGCCAATGGCGGCACTTATTACAAGCCTTATTACGTCAATAAAGTCGTTAGCGCCGATGGCAACACCCAAACATTTAACAGTCAAGGAACCCGAGCAATGAAGTCCAGTACCGCCTATATGATCACGGATATGCTAAAAGGCGTGTTGACAAAAGGGACAGGAACCTCGGCGGCTATTTCTGGCCTTTACCAAGCTGGTAAGACTGGGACGACCGATTATAGCGATGAAGAGCTCAAGCAGAATCCGGCCCTAAACGCTACAGGCATTGCCAAGGACGCATGGTTTACGGGCTATACCCGCAATCGGGTCATTTCAGTCTGGACCGGTTATGATAAGCCGACTTCTCATGGGATCAGTTATGCTGAGCAAACCGTTTCCCAGAAGATCTATAAGGCACTGATGAGTTATACCTCCCAGAACCTTGATAATAAGGATTGGACAAAGCCGGATACAGTTGAGTCTTACAATATTCTAAAAGGCAGCAATCCCGGCACAGCGATTACGAGTGGCTCAGCCAACACCACGAAGGAGTTGTACGTTCGTGGTCATGGGCCAAGCAGTCATAAAGCAGTGGCCGAATCATCATCCTCTTCCAGTGCCAGCTCTGAATCCAGTTCCTCAAAAGAATCCAGCTCAGAAAGTTCCAATGCTGTTTCCGCTAGCGTTGCGTCATCTGCTTCATCTTCCAATGTTTCTTCTGCTGCCCCTAGTTCTGCAACACCTTCAAAAGAAGAACCGAGCGCCAGCAGTGAACCTGCTTCATCTGCTGGCGGTCCTGGTGGTAATCAATAAGATTTATTCACGTGGTTTGACCATCAAGAATTTTCCCTGATGAGGATTACCGGACATCATTAAAAAAGCACCGCTACTGATTTGAGATGGTCAGTAACGGTGCTTTTTATATGTGAAACTAAGCTTGTTGTTCTAGATGAACCACGGCCACATGGTGCTGTGCCAATAACGTTTCGCCATACGGATCATTACGATAGTCATGCGCATACACGACACGTTTAATGCCAGCCTGGATCAAGGCCTTCGTACAATTCAGACACGGGAAAAAGTTAACGTAGACGGTTGCGCCATGGGTACTGACCCCATTAGCCGCACATTGAATGATGGCATTCATTTCGGCATGTATGGTCCGAATGCAATGACCATCACGCATTAAATGACCGGCCTCATCACAATGCGGATCACCACTAATCGCGCCGTTATAACCGGTCGCAATGATCCGATGTTCCTGAACCAAAACCGCTCCCACCGTTGCGCGCTCACAAGTTGAACGTTCTGAAACCTTTTTGGCGAGTTCAAGAAAATAATGATCCCAGCTTTCACGGTGAACCGTACGCTTGGATGGCATAATGGTATCTGTCAATGTTCTTCCCCCTTTAATGGCGCGTAATGGGTAGCCAGAAACGTCCATTCCGGTCCGGATGGTGGCCGTGGGTCACGCGCGCGTAAATGTTCACGGCCAAATCGAATCAAACTGCGGTGAAGTTTGATCCAGGTCGATTTTGGCATCAAAGTTTCAAGTCGGCTTTGGATTTGAACCGGTGTTGCTTTAGGTGAAACCAGGCCCAATCCTTTCACAATCCGACTAACATGGGTATCAACCGCCACGCCCGGTATGCCAAAAGCATCGCTGAGGACCACAGTGGCGGTTTTCTTACCAACCCCTGGCAATTTGACCAAGTCAGCTGCATTGGCTGGCACCTGACCATCATATTTTTCAACTAAAATAGCACTCAACGCTTTTAAATGCGCCGCTTTAGTTCGATATAAACCAAGACGACTGATTTTTTTGGCAATATCGGTGACTGAAGCAGCAGCCATTGCCGCGGGCGTTGGATACGCGGCAAATAGTTCGGGCGTAACCGCATTAACGGCTACATCCGTTGTTTGCGCCGAAAGCATCACTGCCACTAGAATCTGAAAAGGATTTTGCGCGTGTAATGTCGGCTGTGGGTCAGGATACAACGCCATAATTTGCTCGAACAATTGCCGGGCTTCTGAATCAGTCACATAGGTTCCCCCTTTTAAAATCGGTTTGATTATGATTCCGGTACTGCGTAATAGTTAAAGTTCTTGATGACGCTTGAGTTCGGCTTGAACCTGTTGCGCGGTTTTAAGATGCCGTCGTTCCCAATTCAGCAAAATGCGATCCATGTACTTCAGTGAATACGCGGCATTCAAAACGGCTTCGCGTAACGCCAATAAGATCACTTCTGGCAAGTAGTGATCCGTCGTCAGCCAGTCGCGAATCGTTTCCTGTTCAATTGGTGAAAGTGGTCGGCCAAATTCAATTTCAATTTGATTAAAGACATTCGTTTGCGCATCGGCATTTGACTGGGGCATTACGCTGCTATGGGCTTTTTGGTTTGCCGGGAGTTTCGCCAGCAACGGCGTGAGATCATAGTGGTCGCGCATTTTACCCTGACCATCCGGAATGCTTTCAAGAACAATCGCCTGTTTTTGAATCAACGTTTCAATTGCTGTATAGATTGCATTGGGTGCGACGTTCATGCGCGCTGCCAACGCTTTAAGATCAGGGGCTTGATGATGCTTGGATTGCCACTGATCAATGAACAGATACGTTATAAACTCGGTTTGGGTCAGTCCTAACGTAGGATAGTCATCAAACAGCAGATTAGAAACATTAAACTGTCCCGCTTCGATGTACCGTTTTAAATCAGTCATGATAGGAATCCTCCAAAAAAAGCCGGCGCGTTGGCGTCCGACTTTTGGTTGCCATTACGGCTTTAGGCGATTGATCATTCGTGGGAATGGAATGGCTTCGCGCAGATGATCCAGCTTGCAGATCCAGGTGATGGCGCGTTCAAGGCCCAAACCAAATCCGGAATGCGGTACTGAACCGTACTTGCGTAAATCCAGATACCATTCGTATTCATCTAAATCAAGGCCGGCCTTTTCAATGGCAGCTTTGAGCTTGTCATAATCGGTTTCACGTTCCGAACCGCCGATGATTTCGCCGTAACCTTCTGGTGCCAGCATATCGGCGCAGACATATTGCTGCTCATCTTCCGCGTCCGTTAGCATGTAGAACGGTTTGATGGCTTTAGGATAATTCAGCACAAAGACAGGCTGATCAAATTGATCTGACAGATACGTTTCTTCCGGCGAGCCAAAATCATCACCGTATTTAACGTCCATCCCTGCTGACTGCAACATTTCGATTGCCTTTTTGTAGCTGATGCGCGGATATGGCAGCTTTGTATACTGTTTGAGCACTTCAGGATCGCGGCCAAGCAAATGTAACGGATAGGCGCAGTTATCCAATACCGCCTGCACCATATAGGCAACATAACGCTCTTGAACTTTTAAACTCTCTTCTTGATGGCAAAACGCCATTTCCGGTTCGATCATCCAAAACTCGGTCAAATGCCGGCGGGTCTTACTTTTTTCTGCCCGAAATACCGGTCCGCACGTGAAGACTTTACCATAGGCCATTGCCCCTGCTTCAGCATACAACTGACCGGATTGGCTAAGATAAGCTTTCTTGTCAAAATAGTCAGTTTCAAAAAGTTCGGTTGTGCCTTCAGGTGCCGAATCGGTCAAAATCGGCGGGTCCATTTTGATAAAGCCTTCATTGTTAAAGAATTCAAACGTGGCGCGAATCATTTCGTTACGAATTTGTTGAATCGCAAATTGGCGCTTTGATCGTAACCAAAGATGGCGGTGATCGAGCAGGAACTCAATGCCATGCTCTTTAGGCGTAATCGGATAGTCGTGTGAATCCCCGACAAGCTCAATGTTGCGGACTTCGATTTCGTAGCCAAAATGACTGCGGCTATCTTGGTGAATGACGCCGGTGATCCACATGCTGGACTCTTGACGTAATTCCTTTGCCAGCTGAAAGACCTCATCTGGCACGTCTGCTTTAGAAACAACGCCTTGGAAATACGCGGAACCATCGCGTAATTGTAGAAAGGCAATCTTTCCGGAGCTGCGTTTATCGGTTAACCACGCCCCAATTGTTACTTCTTCGTTCACATGTTCTTTTGCATCAATAATGCGAATCTTTTCCGTCATGCGTTAACTCCCCACTTCAATAATTATTTACCAACAAATTCCCGGATACGCCGGGCGGCCTCTTTCAGACTGGCCAAATCTTTACAATAACTAATCCGCGCATGATCCGGCATGCCAAACGCCCGTCCAGGAACAATGGCAACCCCGGTTTCAGTCAACAGTGCACTGATAAAGTCATCAACCGTACCATAATGACTCAATTGAGCGGCACGCTTAATATTCGGGAAAAGATAGAAGGCGCCTTGCGGTTTATCTCCCATATCGAAACCGGGAATATCTGCCAGAAGATCATAGAAAAGATTCAGCCGTTCTTCAAAGGCACGGCGCATCTTTTCAACAACCTGCTGATCGCCAGTTAAAGCTGCCACCGCGGCGTATTCAGAAACTGCTGCCGGATTAGAGGTCGTGTGGCTAATAAAGGTCGCCATGGCCTGAATCAGCTTTTCCGGACCGGCCGCATAACCAATCCGCCAACCCGTCATCGCATATGACTTGGAGACGCCGGAAATTAAAACAGTATTCGCTGCGATATCGGGATCGATACTAATCATTGAGGTGTAAGTCGTACCGTTATAAATCAGATCCCGGTAAATATCATCAGTCACTACCAAAATATGATGCTTCAGCGCCCAATTGCCAATTAAAGTCAGTTCCGTGCGATCATAAACAACGCCGCTTGGGTTTTGTGGCGAATTGATAATCAATGCCCGGGTTTTATCGGTCCGAGCCGCCTCAAGATCATCGACACTGACTTTATGTCCGACTGCCGGTATGACCAGATGTGGCACGCCGCTCGCCAATTTAATCTGTTCCTCGTAGGAAACCCAGTATGGAACAGGAATCAGCACCTCATCTCCCGGGTTTAAGAAAACCTGAAATAAGGCATACAAAGCAAACTTAGCGCCGGTGGTTGCAACGATTTGACGATGATCATAACGAATACCGTCTTGGGCAAATATCCGGTCACTAATCGCCTGCTTTAATTCCGGAATACCGGTTGCTGCCGTATAGAAACTGGCATTACCAGCCTGAATCGCCGCAATAGCTGCGTCATCAATCGCCTTAGGGGTTGAAAAATCTGGTTGGCCAATAGACAAATCAATGACGTCGGCACCTTTTGCCTTTAAGTCTTTCGTCTGATTACTTAAGGCCAATGTCGCTGACGGTGCGACGTTGAGGATTCTTTTTGCTAAATGCACGACTGCGCCTCCTACAGCTTCGGCACCATTGCGGCTACCGAATCATTTTTAATTATAAATTTTTGATCGCGTTCAATTGTTCGCCGCTGCGAAAACTGTACGTCACGTAGTTCAGTTTACCAGACTTTGACAGATAGCCAATATCCCAGACAAATTCCGATCCTCTTTTACCCAGTGATGCATTCAGAATTTTCTTGGGAGCGCTGGTTTGGGTCACCTGTTGAATAGCTTTTTGCCGGGTAATACCGGACTTTTGGTTTAAAATCGTTACCTTGCCTGTCTTTTTCTGAATCGCAACGTAAACCGACTGATTCTTCTTGGTTTGACCGGCAACGGTGAGATAACTCTTATCACGGTTGTACCACCAGAAGCCGTTCACGGTTTTTAAATCAGCCCGATTGGTAGCAATTTTTTCCGCTTGGTCGCGCAATTGTTGGTAAGGTGACAGACTCTTGGCATAAATTCCAATGGCAGCGATGATGAGAACAATCAGGCCACCGATAAATAAGAATTTGACCCAGTCGAATCGACGATGATGACGCATCGGTGCTCCCCTCCTTTTGTTGGATATGGTTGGTTGAGAATTAGGTGATGATAAAGCTGATGTTGCTCGTAAGCGTGCTCACAGGCCCAGAAACCTGCACATAAGGACCTTGATTCCAAATGGCCAAGGGTGTGGTCAGCTCGGGCAACTTTTTGGGTAGTGAAATGGTGTTGGCCGATGCTGCTCGTAAACGCGCTCACAGGCCCAGAAACTTGCGCATAAGGACCTCAAACCCAAATGGCCAAGGTGTGGTTAAGCTCGGGCAACTTTTTGGGTAGTGAAATGGTGTTGGCCGATGCTGCTCATAAACGCGCTCACAGGCCCAGAAACCTGCACATAAGGACCTTGATTCCAAATGGCCAAAGCCCGGCCATTTGGAATCAAGGCCACTTATGTTCCGGTTTCTAAACGGGCCTGTTCGCGCTCTTGTTTCTTAACCACATTCTAATGTACCCCGGAATATCGGTGAGTGGCAATGTCATTGGTTTAATATTTGGTAAGGATTTTTGCATTTTTTTACCATACGCGGTGGTAATGAAGCGTGGATCGAGGATGATGAAGGCGCCGCGGTCGGTTTCGGTGCGGATGAGGCGGCCGAAGCTTTGACGCAGCCGCAAGATCGCACGCGGTAGGGCATCTTCTGTGAACGGATCGTCGCCGCTTAATTGAATCTGACGGTATCGGGCTTTGGTGATCGGCGCTTCAGGCGCATCAAAGGGCAACCGCGTTAGAATGACGATTTCAAGCAGTCGATCGGGATAATCAATACCTTCAAAAAAGCTTGCTGCGCCTAAGAGTAAACTTTGCTCGCCAACTGCAAACCGTTTGGCAATTTTTTCCGCTGAACCGGTGACACCTTGAGCCAATAGCTCTTTGTGCCCGGCAATTGGTCGATGGATCAAACGTTGATAGACGGCCTCAATGACCGATAAAGAATTAAATAAGACAATCGTTTGATATTGATTATCCGCCAGTTGTTCAATGGCCATCGCTAAATAATCAGCGTAGGCATCATCCGAGACGTCTGCGGCATGAGGGGCATCTGTTGCCACTAAAACCTTGGCCTGATCGCGATAATGAAATGGACTGCGGAGTTTTAAGAAGCTGGTTTCCGGCAAGTCGTGATAGCCTAATTGAGCAGTTAGAAAATCAAATGAACGCTCAGCCGTCAAGGTGGCGCCGACGAATACTGGCGCTTCAAAATGATGAATCAGCTGCTGAACGGCTGATCCGACTTGGAAAACATCCCAACTTAATTCCAGACTCGCCACATCGGTAATCTGGCGCAAATTAACGGACATAATCACCGCCTGCCCGGCAATTAAATCCGGCAACCGGCTTAGTAACTCTTGAAGAAGCCGACGATGATCTGCCAAGCCGATTCGCAGCGCTGCTAACGCTTGAAACTGCTGACCATCGCTTTTTAAGAAGAAATGCGGTCGGCGGTTAAAATCAGCGGTTAATTTGTCAGTTGTGACCGTCAGCCGCCCGAGAACTTTAATGAGCGATTTGATGGTGGCCGTTTGTGTCTGTTCGAGCCACTTGGCCGCGGCTGAATCCAAACTTAAGTTCACAAAACCTGAAGTTGCAGTTGTTTTGCCAAAAAAGAAGTGGCGATGGATCTGACGCTGCAAGGTATTCACAGCCGTCTCGGCAGTGGCTGCCTGTTGATTCAGTTGCTGTAACACCGTTAGCATGGCAGGTTCACTTTGATAAATCGCAGTCAAAGAATGCCGTTCGTCTGGTTCACTCAATTGCCATACACGATGCAACTGATGATTTAAGTGGTCAAGCGCCACCCGCCGTGCAAACGCGGCAGCAGTATTGTCGGCAAAGTGCTGCGCCTCATCGACCACTAGAAATGGCCGTTTAAACGGTAACGTGTCTGCATGCCGTGAAAGAAACGCGTGGTTTGTTACCACCACCACTGCGTCAGCCAATTTAGCCTGCAGCTGCCGATAAAAATCGAACGTATAAAAAGGATTGATAAATGGCGTGCCAACATCACCGGTATGCCGGATTTCAGCAAACAACGGCGCGCGATAAGTGGTTAAATGCAGCTCATCTAAATCCCCTGTCGTTGTTTGAGTCAGCCATACCAGCAATTTCATTTGCAACAGTTGGGTTTGGCGAGTCGGCGCTTCTTGGTGAAGACTAGCAGCAAATTTATTGAGATCAAGATAATGCTGGGGACTTTTCAGCTCAACCGTGGGTAACGTGCGCCCAAGCAAGGCATTAAGTGCAGGAATGGCTTGCGTTATCAGCTGCGTTTGCAAAACCAGGGTTGACGTTGCCACAACCAGTTTTTGCTCAGGTGTGGCAAGGTAAGCATAAGGCAGTAAATAGCCCAATGTCTTCCCCAAGCCAGTCCCTGCTTCGATGAATAATGGTGTTTCGGTTTTTTGCGCATGCGTGAAAATGGCATCCATCATCTTGGCCTGTGCTTTACGAAAGCGATAGCGCGCCTGTAGCAGATGTTTTTTGGCTAGTTCGGTTGCTGGATAAGCGCCAGCCGTTGCCAAATCGGTTGGTGTAGTCGTTGGCCGACGTAACACCAATGGCCCGACCTGAACAAATTCTTTTTTTAACGGTCTGGGAGGTGACGCGATCATTTTCAGATAATCACCGGTTTCGCGAATAAAGCCATCGTGCCGTTGAATCAAGGCTTGTTGCGTTGGTGTCGGTAATGCCTGAAAGCGAGCCTTTAGTTGCAGCAGTAGTTTCGCGGTACTGGTAGCGTCACTATCAGCTTGATGCGGGTTGTCATGTTGGATCGCAAAATGAGTCGTCAAATCACTGAGTCGAAAACTGCTGATCTCTGGAAGTAACACCTGTGCCAACTCAACAGTATCAATCGCCTCAAGCTGTAATTTTGGTAAACCGATACGCTCAAACTCTGCATTTAGAAACGGATAATCAAAATTAACGTTGTGCGCCACAAAGACCGTCTTAGTTAGCACTTGGTGAAGCGCGGGCGCTACCTCATCAAAATACGGCGCCGCGACTAACCGTTCAGGGCTGATCCCGGTCAACCGCTGGATCGTCTGCGGGACGGACCGATCCGGGTTGATCATTTGTGAAATTGTTTGAATGATCTTGCCGTGGCGCACCAAAGCACAACCGAATTGAATCATACGGTCGCCGTCTTTGACACTGGTTCCGGTTGTTTCCAAATCAACCACAGCAAAAGTGGTGTCAGCATTCATGAACTTTTAACCATTCCTGTCTAAACATACTGCATCTATCATACTATTTCCCTGTTGACTCTGCTACTAAATCCACAATCGTTCCTGTTCGTAACAAGACCAGATAACGATGGGTAACCGGCTTGGGTTGAAGTTGTGCCAAGGCCTGAGCGTATAAGTTCAGTTGGCCACGATAACGCGCGACTAATTTTGCCGGATCGGGCTCGTGATCGGTTTTGTAGTCAAACAACGTGACACCATCGGCCTCAGTCACATAACCGTCCATGATCCCGTGAACCAAAACATCTTCGCCGGGGTCATTTTGTAAAGCCTCAAATAATTGATTGGCAGGCAACAACATGGAAAATGGCACTTCCCGTTGCACCTGTTGCGGCTTAGCTCGCAATAACTGTCCTAGATCGGTTGCAAAGAAGCGCACCAAAGCAGTTAGGTCAATCCGCTTGGCAACCTCTGCCGGCATGCCCCCGGTGGTTATCAAATGGTGGCGCAAGGCCTCTAAACTGGCAAGCGTAATCGGTTTGGTCAGGTCGACCAATTGGAGCAATAAATGCGTCGCCGTTCCAATCGCAGCGGCATTCCCACCACCGGAAGTTTCGGTCAAAAATGCTGGGGCACCTAAATCGTGTAGCGGCGGTTTTGGCCCTAAAAATTGGTCGGCACTTACAAGTTCCATCGTATCCGGATCGTCAAAAGCCCGTTTGATTTCCGAAACACTTTGAAAGCCTGCCGTTGTCGTGGCAGCTTGGAATGGATACTGTTTGGCAAACCATCCTGTCAGATCAATCGCCGGTGCATCTGTTTTGGCTGGCGTTTTTGTCGCCGCTCCGACTTTAATTTCCGGATGAGTCTCGATTGCAATGGAAAACTCGGTTGGATCAGCTATCAACGCCGGTTTGACGGTGGTTTCAGTCAGTCCTTTGACTTGCGGATGACGAATGAGGGCCGGTCCGATCCAATCCAGATAATTCGTTGCCGCCCCGCGAATTTGCGGTGCAAGTGTGAGCTGTTCACCTTCCGCGGCTTTGGCCCACTTGGCGACCGTTTTGTCAGCCGAAGTTAATTGCTGCCCGCTCATGGTTGCGCCAACAACATAGAGGCGTTGCTGGGCACGCGTCAACGCCACATACAAAAGACGCATTTCTTCAGCCAATGTTTGATTTTGTCGAGCGGCTTTGGCGGCTTGGTATTGCGGTAACTCATATTCCACCCGGGTTTGCGGGTCAAGCCACTTAATACCGATCCCATTTTTAGTCAAAATTGCCGGTCCGCTTTGATCGCGACGGTTAAAGTGTTTGTTCGTTTGTAAGACAAAAACAACCGGGAACTCAAGCCCTTTACTCTTGTGAATCGTCATCAATTTGACGGCATCATTATCCGGATCAACCTGAGCCGGTGTGGCAAGGTCCTGATCCTGCTTTTGCATCAAGGTAATGAAATGAATGAAGGCAAACAAACCTTTAAAGCCGCCAGATTCATAAGTCCGAGCACGATCAACCAAGGCAAGTAAATTTGCCTGGCGTTGACTGCCGCCAGGGGTGCCGCCAACATAATCGAGAAAGCCGGTTTCCTGATAAATTGCCCACAGTAATGTCACGAGATCATTTTCCCGGGCCAGATCGCGAAAATGATTGAGTTGGTCCAAGAAGGCAGTCAAAGTGGCATGAGTGCGTTTAGCCAGCGGCGTTGTCGGTGTTCCGGTGAGAAAAGCGGTCACCGCGTCATAATAAGGTACTTGTTTGGCTGCCAATCGAATCAAGGCTAACTGATCAGCTGAGAGGCCGACAATCGGCGAGCGCAAAACAGCAACTAACGGAATATCTTGCTTAGGATTATCGATGATTTTGAGGAGTGCCAACATCACCATCAATTCCGTCGTCTTGAAGAAATTCTTGGTATCAGCCACGAATAATGGTACACCGGCTGCGGCAAATTGGGTTTGAATGAGGCTGTTTTGCGTGGTTTGGCGTGTTAAAAGCGTAATATCACGATACCGGATACGCCGATATTGCTGGTTGGCGCGATCCCATAATTGTGCATCGGGGTCCGAAACTAACCGCTGAATCTCGGCAATGACCATTTGTGTTTGACCGGTTGCAACATCCAGCGGCTCGTCATCTTCATCGGTTGCAGACCAGTCCGAAGTCGCGTTGGTTTCGTCATCATCGTCCGAAGTCGCTTTGCTGTACAGCATGACGTTGACAGCTGGGTGGCAATCGCCATAATCAAGCGCACCATACTTTAAGGCAGCATTGTCGTCATAAGCCAAATCGCCGACTTCAGGATCCATAATCTGGCTAAAAATAAGATTGGTGAAAGCCAAAACATTTTTAGTCGAGCGAAAATTCTCCGCCAAAATAATCCGTTCAGGCGCGGTGGGTGTTTCCGGATGACTTGCAAACGCCTGATATTTTTGAATGAATAACTGCGGGTCAGCTAAGCGAAATCCATAGATACTTTGCTTCACATCTCCGACCATAAAGCGATCGCCGGGGTCGGTTGTGCTGACGGCTGCCAGTAACGCTTCTTGTAAGGGGCTAATGTCTTGATACTCGTCAACCATCACCTCATCGAAACTGGCGCGATAATTGTCAGCAATCGGTGCGCCGGTTTGAGGATCTTTTTGCTGCAGGATTCGCAGTGCGTTATGCGCAATATCGCTATAGTCTTGCACATGCCGAACCGCCTTTTCTGCGGTCAGCGCATCTAAAAAGGTTAAGGCCACCTCCGTCAGCATGGTCATCATCGGTTGCACCGTGCGCAGTAAGTCGGTGATTTGCTCACTCGTTAAGGCAAAATCCGGTGCCAACTGATCCTGCCATATTTTTTTAGCGGCATCCCGCAGTTGTTTAGCCTCATTTTTGAGCGCTTTGTCATCGTCATCAAGACCTTTGCTGGCGCGAGACCACGCCAAGAAGTCATGCTGAACTAAGGCGCCGCGAACCGCTTCATAGCTCGGCTCAGGGTTGTCTAATAAACTTTGTAACGGGTTCAAATCGGCCGTGATTTGTTGATGCCAGACTGGATTTGGCAAGCGGTTGGCCAGCTCATCCGCTTGCGTCAGCGTGGTGAATACTTGCATGAGTTTGCGCTTGGTTCGCGGCCAAATCTGGTGCGTGAAGGTCGCCGCCCAAGCTTCTGGTGCATAAGGCTTTGCCAGTTGTTGCAAGTAAGCTTTGGGATCGGTTGTGGCAGCAGCTTGGCGCATTAACTCGAACATTAAATCCTGAAGGCCACTATCATCCCGATCGCCGCTAAAGTTAGCGGTCAATTGCTCGAATTCCGCCGCTTCGTCACCAGCATAAAATTGTTCGCGCAGATCATTCCAAACTTGTTCTTGCAACATATAGCGTTCAGTTTCATCAGTCAGTAACCGAAAACCCGGGTCCAAATCGATGACATAGTAATAAGTTTGGACGATTTGCAAACTAAAAGCATCCAACGTACTGATTTTGGCTGCATTCACCATGGCAATCTGGTTGGCCAGATGGCGCCGATCCTCGGCATTTAAATCATGTCGCTTGGTGGTCAGTGTTTGCTTCAGGGCAGTCTGAATCTTAGTCCGCATTTCCGAAGTTGCCGCTCGCGTAAAAGTCACGATCAACATTCTGGTAATATCGGCGTGCTGCTTGAGAATCTTTTGAATAATCCGTTCAACTAATACAGTGGTCTTGCCGCTGCCAGCCGAGGCTGATACCAACATATCATGGCCGTGATGGCTAATGGCTGCTTGTTGCGATGGGGTAAATTGCGTCATGACTGTGGATGCTCCTTTTCAGAATGCGGTATTTGTGTCGGGTCAGCGGTAAGGCGTCCAATCACGTCTTTACGCTTTAACTTAGGGACGTGATGGTAATGATCAAAACCGGTTGCAGGGTCAAACAGCATAATACTTTGATAGTCGCTGCGACTGACAATCGTGGAAGACTGGCCATATTGGAAAGGCTCAAGTGCAATATCCCCCGCAAGAATTTGCGTGGCTGCATCGATAATCAGCGCCTGATTGTGAGCCAAATAAGCCCGCAACGCCTCGGGAGTCAGGACGTTTGACTGATTCTGATTGAAACTGCCATCTTTTTTAAAGCCAAGCGGTGCAATCTCACTACGACCGCCACTTTCTGGTGAAATGGTACGATCCACGGCCGCCAGCTCATCTCCGTGTTCGGCGACTAAGAAACCCAGATACTTGAAGGCTTTGAGTCGCTCAAGTGCCGGTTCCAATTCAGGCGTGTATTTGAGTTTAGGATCCTGCAAGTGAAAATACAGCGCCCCCGCCGGAACAAACGGTGGCTCTGCTGTCACGTTGGTCATTGCTTCAATGTAAGTCAGCATTTGCAAGGCAATACCGTAATAAGCGTCACTATCATCGAAGCGGCGTTGCCCACTTTTATAATCGACAATAATAAAACGCCGGGCATCAGGTTCGCGATAAATATCAAGCCGATCGATTTTACCGCGAACATTGACGCGACCCCCATGCGGCAACGGCCATGATAAGCCTGGCAGTCCCTTGGTATCGCCAATCCGGCCAAACTGCAGCTCGGTGCGCACCGGGCGGAAGCCGCTGCGTTGTTGTTGCTGGCGCATGTTGAGCAAAACCTGAATGAGCAGTCGACTTAAGCGCTTGGTCAAATAAGTCATGCGATACGTACTGCCGAGGATTTCATACCCCGGCTGTTTGGCAATCTCGGCAACCATCGGCGGTACAGCAGTCATAATCGCCGCGGGGTCAACATCGGCCAAGTTTTGTTGTTGATCACGCAAATGGGTTAAATATCGATCAAGCACGGCATGAAAAAGACTACCGGTGTCGGCTGGTGAAAGCTCAAATTCCGGGCGCGGTTGGAGCAGCAAACCATATTTAAGCAAATATTCGAAATGATTAAGATAATACGTCTCCAATCGCGACACGGAAACATTCATATCGCGGCCATAGAGTTGCACCGCCAGCTGTGGATCAAGGCGGCCAGGATCATTTTGATACGTCAAACTTCCGGCAAGGCGTTGGGCCAGGTTGGCTAAATTGGTTTGTTTCAATGCGCTTAACACACTTTGCCAAGCCAGACTCAGGGGTTGTTTTTGCTGTTGGGCATCACCGGCAGCCCGAATGAAGTCGCTTAACATTGCCCGCGGGCTGCCAAGGACAGATTTGACCGTTGTCGCGAGTGTTACCGGCGCCCAGGTTTCGGGCACGAGATGAAGCGCCCGTTTCAGTTGCTGAAAATAAGGTGACGCCTGATTTTCACTATTTTCTTGCGGGTTTTGCATGGGGTAACTTAGCGTCAACGTCTCGCTGGCGGCCATGAAGCCCAAATAGTTGATAAACGGATCACCTAAAGTTGTTGTCGGGCCTTGCTCGGGTAAAAAACGGTCATCCGGTAACTGTGCAGCTAATAATTGGCGCTCTTCACTGTTTAAAACGCCGTCATCATTGGGAACATCCGGCATGGCGGTGCTGGTGGCCCCGATGACAAAAACATGTTTTGCTTTGGCTAATCGGACTAACCCGGTTTCTGAAATCACGACCGCGTCAAGTGTGGCAGGAATCTGTGTGTAAGTCGCACTGGCAAAGCCGGCAGCAAGCAACTCATGAAATTGCTCACGATTAAACTTAGCGTTGCCCAAAATGGTAACGTAATCATCCAGCAAAGCGGTAAATGTGGTCCATGCTTGTTCGTGCGCTCGGCTTCGAGCAAGCTCACCGGCTGCACTTGCTGCTTCTCGCCACGCGTTCAACTGGTCCACTACCCCAATTTTCGTTAACCAGTGGTACAAACTTCGCGCAGCCTCAAGTCCGGTTTTAGCTGCCTGCCATTGTTTGAGTAAGGCCGGCACAGTTTGAGCCACCAGCGTTTTTATGGCATTGATTTGAGCGGTTTTATCGGCTTCAGGATCCATTTCTGTCTCATCAGCAGCGGGATTACGCTGAAAATACCGCCATGGTTCTGTCTGTGTCCAGCGTCTTTTACCTGCAATCCCCGTTCGAACCAAATGATTGTCGAGGGTATCAACGGCATCGCGAAAATCTGCCACCGTCATCTCCTGCGGCAACAAAAGCTCAGTATGCAGCAAGCGCATGATGTCTTGATACTGATAGTCATGATCCTGGATGGCAAATAGACTTTCGATTAAGACCACCAAGGGATGATCCTTCATCGGCCGCTGCAAGTCGGTAAATTGGGGAATCTGAAATTCAGCAAAAATAGCCGGAATGATCGTTGCATACGGATCTAATCGCCGCGCAAGAATCACAAAATCCCGATAACGTGCTCCATTGCGAACCGCTTGATAGATAGATTGGGCCACATGCCGCAATTCCTGATACGAATCAGTCGCAGTGGCTAAATGCACCTGATCGGCAACATTTGCGGGTGGTGCCGGCTGCGGTTCAATATTGGTATTAGCCTGCCACCAACTCGCCACCTGTCGCATGCCCAAGCTTAAGTGCCGCGGCTGAGCAAACTGGTCTAGCCTAATGGGAGCGCGCATCGTTTTGGCTTTTTGATACAAACGATGATAAAGTCGACCAGCTGGTAAAAAGAGATTAGGAGCCACAGGCGGCGCAGTTGGATAAGGTCGATCCAACACGAGGCCAATTGTCACTTCTGCAGCAGTTTCCAGCATCGTTTCCACCAGTGCTGACTCTGAAGCAGAAAATACGTTAAAATGGTTGAGATAGATAAACGTGTGGGTGAGATCATGGGTACGCATGGCTTGTTGCAGCCCACTCAGCAGACTGGCGGTTGTCGCATAAGGACCGATTTCTGCTTCATATTGATCAAGAATAATGCCTAAATCACGCAACTTAGCCCGGTGCCGATCGCCTGGTGTCAGAGCCGCAACGGTATTGGCTAAGTCTTCGGCGGTAATCCGGCCAATCATGAGTTCACTCAATTGGTCAGCAAGCTGTGTGACAAACCCAGTGTGCTGAGCTTCTCCGGCATAAATGGTTAAGTCCGCTTGCCGTTCTGCAAGAATTTTGGCAACCAGCATCGTATTGCTAGCTTGATCCAGCCGCGGTTGCTGATAAAGCGGCGTGTTCTTCAAATAAAACCAGGCAAGTCGTGAAAAGGATAGGACCTGAACGCGACTTTGCACGTAAGTCTCCGAGTTCCCCTCTTGCAATTGGCGCAAGCGTTTGAGAAGATCAATTTCTGTTTCAAATTTAATATGGTTCGGTACCAGTAAAAAAATCCGGTTTTGGGAATCAGCGGTAAGCTTTTCATGAATCATAGCCGCCATGGTTTGGGTATGATCCGTCGTTGCATCACCGAGAATAAACTGCAACCCCATGTGAAAACCTCCTAAAAAAAGTGAGCGCGAGCCGGCGCGGTTAAAACCTACCCCAACCCGCATGTTGCGATGTGAGAAAACCACTAGCACAGCAGCCCCAGTACAAAGACGACCTTAATTTTAATCGTCATTCTCTTAAACCGCCTACTTAAAGGCTACCGCACCAACAAAAACAGTCTCACTATTTAAATACGTGTGCCTGATGACTTATGCTTTAGTCTAGCATAACTAAGTAGTGTCCGATCAGGGTTTGCGCTATCATAAGTAAAGAATATTAACGAGGTGTTTATATGAAAATCGGGACGGGGAAAAGTTACGCAAAAATTATTCTCATTGGCGAGCACGCCGTTGTTTATGGGGAACCGGCCATCGCTTTGCCAGTCAAAAGTATTCGATTATTAGCTAAAGTCGAGCCAATACCTGATGGCCGGCAGGAAGTCACGTCCGCCTTTTTTACCGGCGATTTGAATGCGGGTCAGTTAACCAATTTTGCCGGCATTGCCATGCTCATTCGCCAGCTGCTCGTGTTCTTCAATGCTGCTGATCAAGGCTTTCATCTGACCATTACCAGTGCTTTGCCATCAGAACGGGGCATGGGATCATCCGCAGCGACTGCAGTAGCCGTTGTGCGCGCCTTTTACGATGCGTTTCAAACGTCGCTCAGCCATTCGGTTTTGCTAAACTGGGCCGGGATCTCGGAAAAAGCTTTGCACGGCAACCCCAGCGGCTTGGATGCGGCTACGGCTAGCGCTGAAAAGCCGCAGTGGTTTGTCCGCGGCAAGTCGTTACGATCCATCATGATGCCGCGCAATGGCGTTTTACTGATTGCCGACACTGGGATCGCCGGTCAGACGAAGATTGCGGTTGATCAAGTGGCTCAGAAATTAAAAAAGGACCCGAAAACGTATCAGCCACTGATCACCGACATTGGTGATGCGGTGCGTCAGGCGGCTTTGGCACTGGCACAAGATGACATTATCACCCTAGGACAACTCTTAAATCGAGATCAAGCGGACTTGGCGGCTCTTGGCGTTAGCAGTCCCGAGCTTGATCGACTGATTAATGTTGCCCTTGATAACGGCGCATATGGGGCGAAACTGACCGGTTCCGGCATGGGCGGCTGTATGATTGCCCTTGCTGCCGCGGATCAGGCGCCGACAATTATCCAGGCACTAAAGGCAGCCAATGCCGTTAAAGTCTGGGAATACCACTTTGAAACGAAATGAGGCTGCTATGACAACTTATGCACGTGCGCATACTAACATTGCATTGATCAAATATTGGGGCAAAGCAAATAAGCAACTGATGCTACCGGCAACCAGCAGCATTTCGCTTACTCTGAATGACTTTTACACGGACACGGCGGTAACTTTTGACCCTGCACTCGATCAGGATCAATTGACGTTGAATCACCAAATGCAGTCGCCTACTGCTGTCAGCCGCTTTTTGGATCATGTTCGGCACCTGGCCCAAATTGATACACGCGCTCGGGTCAACTCGTTGAATCATGTACCGACTGCTGCCGGTTTGGCCAGTTCGGCTTCTGCGTTTGCGGCGCTGGCATTGGCTGCAAGTCGCGCGGCTGGCCTAAATTTAACCCCTACAGCCTTGTCACGGTTGGCACGTCGCGGTTCAGGATCGGCCACTCGCTCAATCTTTGGCGGAGCGGTGATTTGGCACCGTGGCAGCGATGATCAATCCTCGTTTGCCGAACCCTTAACCATTCAGCCAACTCTGCCGCTGCGGATGTTGGTCGTCACGGTTTCTGATCAGAAAAAGGCAGTCAGCTCCCGCACCGGCATGGCCAACACGGTTGCGACCAGCCCTTATTACCAGGCATGGGTGCAATCGAATGAAGCTTTAATTGCCCCCATGATCACGGCACTGGCTGAAAATGATCTGACAACGATTGGTGCACTCACCGAATTGTCGAGTATGCGCATGCACGCTGCCATTATGGCTGAGGAGCCGCCGTTCACCTACTTTTTGCCGGAAACTTTGCGCGCCTGGCAATTGGTGCAAGAACAACGGGCACTCGGCATTCCGGCGTTTGCCACGATGGATGCCGGACCCAACGTCAAGATCCTCACAACCGCGCCGTATGTGGATGTTCTCATGACCGCCTTGCAGCCTGTTTTTGGCGACCGGATTTTGAGCACCCGCCTCGGCCCGGACGCGCAAGTGATTACAAAGGAGCAATTTAATGACACAGAGTCAGCAATCACATCGCAAGGATGAGCACGTCTTTTTAGCGGAAAAATATTTTCAGGCGACTGCCAATGCCGGCTTCGATCAAGTTCGGCTGCTACACCGGGCACTTCCGGAATCCTCATTAGCAGATGTTGACTTGACGCCACCCGTCCCTTTTGGCTGGCGCTGGCCGATTTACATTAATGCGATGACAGGAGGTTCCCCGCAAACCGGCAAGCTCAATGCTCAGCTAGGACAATTAACTCAGGCGCTTGATGTGGCAATTGCTAGCGGCTCCCAATCCGTGGCCTTACACGATCCCCAACTTGCTCCCACTTTTAAAACGCTGCGTGATCATAATCCGGATGGTTTTATTCTTGCCAATATCGGTGCCGGACACGATCAGCATGCAGCTGAAAAAGCGATTAATATGTTAGACGCGGATGCACTTGAAATTCACGTCAATGCGGCACAAGAAGTGGTCATGCCAGAAGGTGATCGCGACTTTTTATGGCAGGAAAATATCCGTACCATTGCAGCAACTGCTTCGGTTCCGGTTGTGGTTAAGGAAGTAGGTAACGGCTTCATCCGCGAAGATCTGCAAACCTTGCAGCAGCTAGGCATTCATTATGTCGATATCGGCGGACGCGGTGGCACGAACTTTGCGGTCATCGAAAATGCTCGCCGCCCGCACCACGACTTTTCCTACCTGCAGGATTGGGGGCAAACAACCGTTGAGTCACTGCTTGAAGCCCGCGGACTACCGTTAACAATCCTGGCAACCGGTGGCATTCGATCGCCGCTGGATGTCATTAAGGCACAACGCTTGGGGGCGCATGCGGTGGGTATCAGTGGGCTGGTACTGCACCACTTGATTCAAACTGACTATGCAGCTACGTTAGCCTACTTTCAGGAATTCCTGCAACAATTACGGCAACTGTATGCATTGCTAGGCGTGACCAACTGGCAAGCATTGCAAACGGCTCCGGCAGTGCTCAGTCCTGAATTAGAACATTATCGCCATGTCCGTCACTTGCCAGCAATTTGATTTTAGGTCAATAACAAAAGGATGCTAATAAACAGACAATACCTAGCCTGTCACTAACATCCTTTTTGATTACTTTTTAAGATGCTGATACTAAATTGCAAGCCAACTAAACCCGCAACCCTTTTGGATAGAAATTCTTAACCGTTCCATTGACTAACTTGCCGATTGCAAACGGCTTATGTTCAAACGTGAGTAAGACGAATCGTTTCCCTGACAGCGAGGTCGTGAGCGTTTCGCCATGTCGGTAGCGTGCATAACCATCGGCGTCCACCTCAATCACGGTCTGAAAATCAGCCGGATCCAGCGCGGTTGCGATACTGTGGCTGGGTTCAAACCGGTTTTTACGAAAACTCCCAAGTTCAAGCCCCGCGCGGACCACCTTCGCCCGGTCAAACGGAATCATGGTTTTCGGGAGTAACGACAGGAAGTCCTCGTGGCGGTAAAATTGTCCGGTCAACGGCTTATGCAAGCTGGTCGAGAAAAAAGTGGTCACTTCATCCCGCGCGGCTTTCACTAAAGGTTTTATCTTTAGCGGTTTTACTGGTTCGTTCGGCAATTCACCTGCAAGTCGCAGTTTGGCAACGAAATGGCCTTCACCGCGTACGAGATGCGGAAACAGCCGCACTGTTTTTGCCAATTCAGGATTGCCATCTGCCCATTCCGGTCGACCGGCAACCATTCCTGGAGACTTTTTAATGGGTTCGAGCGTCAAATCGTAGTGAGCAAGCAGCCAGGCAATGATTTGTTCGTCTTCTTCCGGACTGAACGTGCAGGTTGAATAAATCAAACTTCCGCCTGGCCGCAGCATTTTAATTGCAGCTTGCAGAATGACTTTTTGTCTTGCCGCACATTCTGCCGGATAGTCGCGGTGCCAATACTGAATCGCATCTGGATCTTTGCGAAACATTCCTTCACCGGAGCAAGGCGCATCGACCAAAATCCGATCGAATGTCTGCGGCCAGGCTGCGGCTAACGTGTCTGGATCATTATTGGTCACTAAAATATTCCGACTCCCCCAACGTTCGAGATTACCGGAAAGGACCTTCGACCGCGGCCCGTTTATTTCATTGCTGACCAGTAACCCGGTTTCACCAAGATAACTAGCCAATTGCGTGGATTTACCACCAGGAGCGGCACATAAATCCAACACGCGCTCCCCTTTTTGCGGCGCCGCGACTGTCCCGACAAATTGCGCACTGGGTTCTTGGCTATAAACCAGCCCGGAAACATGATCAATCTCGTTTCCGGCAACTTTGCCATAATACCCCCACGGACTCCAAGGAATGGGATCCGTGGTCTTTTCGTCTAATGGCCAAGGCTTGGCCGGATCGCGCCGGAATCCTGCCAATGGTTCGTCATCAAAACTAGCCAAAAAAGCCGAGGCGTCCGATCCTAATAACTGGGTATATTTTTCTTTAAACGCTTCAGGAAGTTGCACTTGTTCGATCCTTTCTCCGAATTAAATATCGCAGGAAAACAACGGTCGCAATCGTTAAAATAATTAAGAAACCCCAGATGCTGGCGCGGGTCGTATAGTAAAACCACCAATTGGCAAACAAACCGCCAAGCAGCAAACTGATGCCGACATGGCTGGCACAGCTCGACAAGACGCCGCGCAAATACCGCGCACGCATGTTGATTTCTAATCCCGATGTCTGCAATGGTCCGATGAGCACCACCATTAGGACGCTCAGCAAACCGGCCCCCAACAATAAGAGCACACAGAATAAAGCTGTCTGTCCGTAAGCGCGCCACCAGGTTGCGGCATTGCTATCACTAAAATGAACCCGATGAACTTTATTGGCGCGCAGAATGCTTTTAAGCACTTTACCATGCTGATTTGCACCGTCAACATAGACTTTTACCTGCTTGAGGCGTAATCCACCGTTTGCGGTATTGGGTGACGCATTAAGAAATACCGCCTTGTTCAGCGGACTCCCCTTACGCGTGCCCACAGTTCCCACCACTGGAACATATTGATCATTCACGCTCAAATAACGCTGATTATTGCTGCCAGTGTAGAGTTTATCCGCTAAGTCGTGACCGACAACCGTAACCGGTAAACTCGATTCAAAATCGCCATTCGAAAACCATTGACCAGTTTCAACTGGCAAGCTCGCAACTGTTCCACGCTGATACACGTAGACCACTTGCTTACTCACAAACTGCACCTGATACCCCGAAAAGTCAGTCTTTGCCAGCTCCGCAACCGCAGTCGTCACCCGCCGCTGACTTTTCGTCACATATTCCTGGGCAGTCTCAGACATACCAAGATGATCCAGCTGGCTGGCATATTCATTTTGATCATGCTGCGACCACACCAACCCAGCCAAAATTGCCAAGCCGATCCATAGTAAGTCGATTAAGAATAGTTTCTTCACAGTGGCCTCCTTAGGAAAAGTGAGCGCGAGCCGGCGCGGTTAGAAGTCGGAGTGTAAGTGGCCATTGCGGCTGTGGTCCTTACACGCAGACTTCTGCGCCGGGGAGCGCGTTAATGTGAGCGTGAGCCAGCCCGGTTAGAAACCGGAGTGTAAGCGGCCTTGGGCGTGATGGCCGGTCTTTGGCCATTGCGACCAAGGCCCTTATACGCAGATCCCTGCGCTGGCGAACGCGTTAAAGAAAGTGAGCCTACACACTAAGACCAACTCCGCCCATCACTGTAACCGATACACCCGTTCATGAATTGCATCAAAATGACCCAATGCACGATTCAATGCAAAGATTCGGCGATCAGGTACCATCATCGCCTCCTGCCAAAATAACCGGCTATTGGTCGCACCATAGCGCTCGCCAATCACAAACAATTGCTTATCAGGAAAGTATCGTTGCATGATATGTAAAAACCGCACATCATTGGGGTCTTTATCAGGGCTCCATGCCATGACCACCGCATCAACTTGTGCCGCATATAAAAATAAAGCAGCATTGGCGGTAGCGGTTTTCACTGGCACTAATGGTTGGCGGCCGGTGACATTTTCCGCAACCCATGTATGAGCATCGGTGGTAATAGTCGGATTCCCTTGATCGCGTAATCCTGCACTGACATAGCCATTGCCCGCTGCAACTTCCAGATAACGTTGACGGCCATACAACTGTTGCCACGTCGCAAAAAAATCTTTATGCACAAACGACCACATACCATCATGAAACGCAATGTACCGCCTAAAATTGTGAAGCAGATGATCCAATGCCATCAAATCGGCTAATTTGGCTCCCGGCAGTAACAGCGCCTGTTCAATTTGAGGGGTGGTTAACCCCAGCCACGGCAAGGTATGTTGCGGTAATTGCTGGTTGGCAAGCGCAAGCCGCCACGCTGTCATGGCTGCGATTTGTTTTTTTAACGGTGAAATTGCCTGATATTTTTCAGCCAGTTGTAAGAGTCGTGTCCAGTAAGCCATTCTAACCTCATATTCTAAATACTGGCAGCTACTTAGCTAACCCTTTTTTCGCGCAAAAGAACAGGCAAAAGCCGCCATGAACGGCGGCTTTTGCAACAGGGGCAACAACCTCGTACTAATGAATGCCCAGTGCCATCTTAGCATACCGACTAAGACGTTCCGGGCCCCACGCTGGGTACCAGACAAGGTGAATCTCAACGCTTTGGATCCCGTCAATAGCCGTTAACGCCTGCTTGATATCGGCATCAAGCATATCGGTCAACGGGCAACCCATGGTGGTAAGGGTCATTTCAACCGTACATTTACCATTTTCATCCAAGTCCACCCCATAGATGAGGCCAAGGTTAATCAGATCGATCCCCAACTCCGGATCAATCACGGTTTCCAATGCATCCAGGATCTGCTGTTTCATTTTATCAAAATAGGCCTGGTCTTGGGTGGCGGCTTGATCATGCGTATCTGCCATCAGCAGTCCCTTCCTTTCTGAACGTCTTAATGGTTACTTTTTGTCCGCTTCAAGCACGCCGGCAACTGAATAATGGTTCTTGGCCATTTCATTCAGGACAATATGGACATGCTCAGCCGGCGCTCCGGTGTCCTTAACAATGGCGGCGGTAACATCTTTGACCAGCGCCTTAAGCTGCTCCGGCGACCGGCCTTCAATCAAATCAATATGGACTAGTGGCATCATGCTCCACTCCTTCAACTGAGAATAAGGTGCGTATTAATCTGCTTTATTTTAGCATGTGAAACACGTTTACGCACGTATGATCAAAAAGTGGTGAGCGCGAGCCGGCGCGGTTAGGGATCGGAGTGTAAGCGGCCTGAGGCGTGATGGCCCGTTCTTGGCCATTGCGCCTCAGGTCCTTACACGCAGATTCCTGCGCCGGGGAGCGCGTTATGGACGTAAAGGCGAACTAGTGTGGCCTTGAGCGTGATAGCCCGCTCAAGGCCATTGCAAATAAGATCGCACAATCATTCTCCTGCTTTTAACTCAAGATTGCTCGCTTTCTTTAAAGTCTCACACAGTAAACAAATTAGTCGCCTGCTTCTTCACCCACTGCTGATCAGCGGTGAGAACGATAATGTACCCATGCGCTTTTAACCATGCTAGGATAGCCTGTCCGCGTGCCATGTCAACCACATCGAATGGGCGGTCAAGAATCAGCAGCTGGCTGCTAAGTGCGGCTCGTGCCAAAGCAATCCGTTGCTTTTCGCCAGTCGAGATTGTTGAAGCATTAATTTGGGTATCAGTGTGGAACCGCGCGGAAATGCCAAGGATGTCCAGTAAGTCTTTTTCTACTGAACGCGATTTGGCAGCTGGTGTTGTCCCGACTGCAAACCCGGGGAATAAATGGATGTTATTCGCCAAAGACTCATGGAAGACAGCTGGATTTTCAGGAAGATAACCTACCGCAAAGTCGGGCAATTTAAAATCGGCAGCCGGCAAGTTCAAATATTTGGCAGGTTCATTTGCCAGTTCGCGAAGTAATCTGCTTTTGCCACTGCCATTTTGACCTTCTATACATAGAATATCCCCACCACGTAAAACGACCGAGCTATTCTTAAATTGCTTTTTGAGCCGGTCACGAGTCTGGTTATACCCAGCATCATCCCGTCCTTTACGCTGGAAAAATTGCGCGATTTTAGCTTCAACAAAGCGGATGCGCTGAAGCAATTCAAGGGTTTGATTTGAGATCGTCACAAAGTCAAATCCTGGCGCGATATAAGTTAGGAATAAGGCAATGGTTCCCGGTGAAATCTCCTTAGTCTGATTCGCAATCAATAACGTGAATGCAATCGCCAGCATGTTAATAAAAGCAATCATATTGGTCAAAAATGCCGCATATGTCGCCTGCTTCAGACCACTGACGAGTTGGTGCTTATTCTTGCGATCCAGCTCGGCTTCGGGGTGAAGTACTTCCAAGAAGCGCATATATCGGTTGTTGGAAATAAGATCAAACATGAAATTAAAATAGTTAAGCGATGCCTTTCTAGCACGCCCATACAGGACACCATTGTATTTTTGAGCAATTAAAATAACGGTTTGTACAACTATGAGTGGGATGATGACCGCAACCGTCAACGTTTGACTGTATGAAAACAGAATGGCCAAAGAACCCACCAAGAAGGCAAATTTCACGCACAAGTCGGTGATGGTCAAGGCAACAAAGTCAATTGACGGCAAATCAACATTCACGACATTCAGAAGGTCGGCGGCATGCTTCGACCCAAAACCAGGCAGTTTTGCAAATAATTTATTGATAAAGGTTTTATCGGTATTAAACGTGATTCGCGCGTCAAGCATGCCATAGCGTTGACGCGACAGGTTGATCAGGATAACAACCCCAATGAACACCAGAATCGTCAGCCAGAATAGCGACCCGTGATGTTTTGCCAAAGCATCAAAGGCCCGCTTTTGAATCAGGCCAATGACTAGCGGCGCACATTCCTGTATTAACGAAAATAGGATCAAGGCGGCAATCAGCTTTTTATTGTCGAAAAATAGATCACGAATTTTTAACATTTTGTTCGTCCTCGTAGGTTGATGCCCAATCTGCTAGTTTCGAGAAGTAGACGCATTCACCCTTTGTGATGCCATAGACATGATCGGCAAAATGTAGCCGGTTGGTTTTATGCGAAATCAGGATCATTTTAACCTTGAAAGTGTCCACGTAATGCCGTAGCAAACGGGAAACCTCGGCAAATCGAGCCGTATCAAGTGAGCTCAGGGTTTCGTCAAGGACAATCAAGTCCTTTTCTAGCAAAAGCGCTCTCAATATCAGTAACAGTTGGCGATCACCATCCGCCAGCTTGTCGATGTTCGCACCGTCTTCACCTACCTGAGCTGATAAAGTTGTGCGCAGATAATCTAACCTAGCTTTCGACACACCAAGTTGTTCGAGGCGTTGCCAGACATTTTGCGTGGCATCATTTGCCGAAAAACCTTGTAAGTTCTTCTCAATTGAAACGTGGAAAAGCGATTGGTCAACAGAGACGTAAGCAACGTTCGCTCCCATTTCAGAAGTTGATATTTTTGAAATTGGCGTCTTTGAATAGTCAATTTGCCTCTCGTACTGGTGCTGCAGGCCAACGATCGCTTTTGCAAGGGTACTTTTCCCCGAACCGGACACACCGGACAACCCGATGATTTGTCCCGGTGCAATGGCCATATCGACTTTCTTTAGTACCTGGTGATCAAAATTTCTCAAGTTTGAAATATGGAGCCGAATAGTAGGTTTAGTAGGATAGGGACTGTTTCCTGACTGCACAACAAATTTGCGCTCCAATTCAGCAAGGTTGGCAAATGCACCTTTGAGATATTGCACATTATTCGCGTGAAACTGCATGCTTTCCAAGGGTGCTTGAATTCTGGTAGCGTAGTCAATCATCATATACACCGTCCCCAACCCGATCACGCCGCGTAGGAAACTGTACCCGCCCAGTGCCAACGAGGTAACTTCCAAAAAGGCAATCAGCACCAAAGCGGCGATCCACGAACGATAAATAAAGCTCTGAGCATGTAATTCCAAAGGCAGCAGCTTATCGTACTGTTTATTAAACCAAGCAATGACGCGATTCGAAGCCTGCATCGGGGCCACGTCATTGTTATTTTCAAAAACATCTTGCAGAAAATCAGCTGTCTTTGCTTCCCTTTTTCGCAACCTAGGAATCACGTCGTTGCCACTGGTATTAATGTGCCTTAAAACGACAATCGAGAGAAGCAGATAGCCAGTAAAAGCTGCGCCGATCAAGACAGACTGAAAAAACAAGACGCAAATAATCGTGATCACCTGAATTACATCTGACCACACTGGAATTAAGGTTTGCTGACAAAAAAGTTGGCATTGATCAATGTCTTTAGTCAGGCGGTCATTTAAGTCGCCGGTTTGAAAGGATTCAGAATCGCGAATTTCATCACCAAAGGAAATTAAGTTGAGGTACCCTTTTCGTACCCGGTGCGTCATTTTCAAAAAAACCACATACGAAAAAGCGCTGAAGACTGTGCGACCAGCTAACAATATCAACCCTAGTGCTAGATAAATATAAAAATTGTGAAGAACGTTTGCGCTGCCGGGATCTGTCACGCCGTTGATCATGCGCTGAACAAAGACTTCAGCGTATACCGCACTGGCACTCAACGCCAAAGATATTAATAAGACCAGTCCTAATGTCAGCTTACCGCGGCTTGAAGCAATTTCGGATTTAAGTATTTTAGGCATAAGCGCTTCCTTGTTATTAGTATGAAATCTTAAGCTATCGGCGAGCCGTTAAACCGGATGGTAGCCTTCATTCTTAATGGCTTTTAATATTAACAACCATCCATTGCGTATGTAGGATAGCAGTCGCCTGATGATCTCATTTTATTATCATCAGGCTATCATTATATTGTGAAACGGTCAACTAATGATCTGATAAGCAATGTATTTTTTTTGAATTCATCACCGGATCACGGCTTTGCAGGCTTGATTTTCACGACAACAAAATAGAGCCGTCCAACCACCTCAACTCATCAACGCCGCTTCTGCTTAAAGTGCGCGGAATTAATGGGTCAGTCGATAATTAGACGACTCTCTTGACTACAAAAATGTTAGCAGTTACATAAACGTAAACGGATCCGTCGACAACTTCGATGGGATTGCCTTGACGTCCCAACCTTCAGCAACCGCCCATTCGTTGATCAATCCGGCAACTTTTCCTTTCATGATCGCTTCGATGTGATGGCCCGGATCGATCACAGGTAAATCCGCTGCCAGCATATCATGAGCCGTGTGATAGTAAACATCGCCGGTAATGAAGACATCGGCACCAGCCTCTTTGGCATCGTTGAAGGCATCGCCGCCATCGCCACCAAGAATGGCAACTTTTCGAACCGGCCGCTCCAGGTCACGAGCAACAACCCGTAATCCTTTGACGTGATACGCTGCTTTCACTTGTTCAATAAAGGCCTCAAGCCGGATCGATTCAGGCAACAAGCCGATTCGGCCCATATTCGCGCCTTCACCTTCATTAATAAACGGCACGACTTGAGTCAAACCCAGCGCATCGGCCAGCCAATCATTCATGCCTTCCTGAACCCGATCCAAATTGGTATGGGCGCTATAAACTAACAGGTCATCTTTTAAAATCTGCGCGTACATCGCATTTTGCGGAACCCGTAAGTCCAGATTGTGAACCGAATGAAACATTGCCGGGTGATGGGAAAAGATCATGTCAGCATGAACCGTTTCTGCTTCGGCCACCACCTTGGGACGAACGTCTAAGGTCACCAACACGGTTTTAACGGGACGATCAGGGTTGCCTAATTGTAAGCCACTGGGATCGCGCTCCATAGCAAGGCTTAAAGGCGCATAGTCTTCAAAACGATTGATAATATCTTTACCGGTTGTCATGTGCACTTAATTCCTCCTTAATTAATGCCAGCAGGTGCTCCTGTTCACGAATTTTGGCCAATGGTACCATTTTTGCATCGGCTAATCCTTCAAGTACCGCTTCGGTTTTTTCGGCTTCACGGTGCATCTTTTTCATGAAAGTCGGGCTTTTTTGACGGCGCAGAATCGGACCAAAGCGCAGGTCTGCTTCTGAGTAGGGTACATCGGGTCTGGTTTTGCCTGCTGCCATCATTTCGTAAATATGGCCTTCATCTTCTATAATTTGTTCACCGATAATGCCATAACCGTGTTTATCTAGCCATAGTCGAACATCGTACTGGTGACGATTAGGTGCCAGTACCAGCGTCTCGGTGCCATCCAACTGCGGCTGACCGGCCTCGAGGATGTTCGTAATGAGCTGGCCACCCATTCCGGCAATCACAATAGTTGAAATGGCATCAGCAGGGTGAATGCCGGCTAACCCATCTGCTTGGCGGACGCTGATTTGGTCTGTCAAACCAGCGGCCGCGACATTTTGCTTGGCAATTGCAACGGGTCCGGCGCCAATGTCACTGGCAACGGCGAATTTAATGATGCCATGTTGCACAAGGTCAATCGGCAAGAAAGCATGATCCGTGCCAATGTCGGCTAGTCGCTCGTTGGGTTCGATAAACGCGCGAATCGCCTGTAGCCGTTTTGATAAATGTATATGATCCATGAATTTACTGTCCCCTCATCTGATTAACAGCTTTTATTATAACAAACTGATGTCACGATGCTGGTATTGTCGCTAAAAAGGTTCAGATTCTTGTTGTGTGCCGGTTGGGTTTCAAAATAGCATCTGACCGGCCGCGCCAAGTCGCAAAAAGCCGCCATCTCAAATGAGACAGCGGCTTTGTCAGTTGCTTATTCAAGAAAATCCTTAAGCTGCTTGGAACGGCTTGGGTGGCGGAGTTTCCGCAATGCCTTGGCTTCAATCTGACGAATGCGTTCACGGGTCACGCCAAAGACTTTGCCGACTTCTTCCAGCGTGCGAGTCCGGCCATCGTCAAGTCCAAAGCGCAGCCGCAAAACATTTTCTTCGCGGTCAGTCAAAGTGTCAAGCACGCTCTCCAACTGTTCCTTGAGCAATTCGTAGGAAGCGTGATCTTCCGGACTGGTAGCGTCTTGGTCTTCAATGAAGTCGCCGAGGTGCGAATCGTCCTCTTCACCGATGGGCGTTTCCAAGGACACTGGTTCTTGGGCGATCTTCAAAATTTCGCGGACTTTTTCGGTTGGCATATCCATCTCGGCACCGATTTCTTCAGGAGTTGGTTCGCGGCCAAGATCCTGAAGCAGTTGACGTTGAATCCGAATCAGTTTATTAATGGTTTCAACCATATGAACAGGAATTCGAATCGTCCGGGCTTGGTCAGCAATCGCACGGGTGATCGCCTGCCGAATCCACCAGGTGGCGTAGGTGGAGAACTTGAAGCCTTTGCGGTAATCAAACTTCTCGACCGCCTTCATCAAGCCCATGTTACCTTCCTGAATCAAATCCAGAAACTGCATGCCACGACCAACATAGCGCTTAGCAATGGAGACCACCAGTCGTAAGTTAGCTTCGGCCAGTCGTTGCTTAGCTTCTTGATCGCCTTGTTCGATCTTCAAAGCAAGGGCAACTTCTTCGTCAGCGGTCAGCAATGAAACCCGGCCGATTTCCTTAAGATACATCCGCACTGGGTCATTAATCTTAACCCCGGATGGCGCGGACATGTCGCTCATTTCCTTCTTGGAAACCTTCTTTTGCTTCTTGAGGCTGATCGTGGCCGGTTCGCCATTTTCGTCAACAATCGCGATCCCGTTGTCTTCGATTTTCTGCATTAAATCATCGATGGCGGTACTCTTTAGCTCAAATGGCTTGATCAGTTTAGAGGTTAAATCGTCTTCGGTGATCTGCTTTTTCTTCTTATAATCTTTGATGACAGCTTTGACGGCATCATCATAAGCCTTAGTCGTTGTGTGACTCTTGCTAGCGGTAGTCTTCTTGGCCGTTGTTTTCTTGGTTGCGGTCTTCTTGGTCGCAGCCTTTGATTCGGTTGCTGCTTTGGTTGAAGCTGCAGCCGTTGTCTTCTTTGTGGTCTTGCTTACTTCAGTTGCTGTTTTTTTATCAGCCATTAAAGTTCCTCCCCTAGCCTTGTTGTTGCTTCAAAAGTTTCATGAGATTCACATATTGCACCGTTAATTCGCCTTGTTTCTGTTTGTCACCCAATCGCTGTGCCTCGGTAATGGCTTGTTTAATCGCCTGCAGCCGCGAAACGGTTGACGCCGATGTGATCGTCTGGATTAACTCATCAATCGTGGCCTCGCTTGCTTCCGGCAGTGACTGCATCGCGACATCAGCCGCCACCCCGCTGAGTTCAGGGTCAACCCGATCCAAAAATCCTGCAAGCTCACCATCCGGCTGTTCATGCAAAAAGCGCAACCAGCCAGTGAAGAGTGTTTGAAAATACGGCGTTGGAAACACAAAAGTCGCATTTTTCAGGCGCTGCATCACGAGGTCATCGTGCCAGACATAGTACAATAACTGGCGCTGAGCCGCGGTGTAGCGATCCAGCGGGCGAACTGGTTGATCGGCAACCGGTGGCTGAGCTGCGGCCGGTCGCCTGGTTTGCGGGCTCGGCAGGCTTTGATTCAGCGCGGCAATGGGCACCTCGGTCGTCTCTGCCAGCTGTTTGACGTAAACCGCCCGAGCAACCGGATCACTGATTTTGCCAATGATGCGTAAGGCCGCATTCAGATAAGTCAACTTGGCCTGATCGTTGTGCATGTCCACACCACGGGCCAGAAATTGTAACATAAAAGCAGTTGGTGTCAAAACCGACTTGACTTGTGCTTGAAAGGCTTCTGCTCCCCGTGCGCGAATGTACTCGTCCGGATCCATGCCATCCGGTAAAACGACCACATCCGTTTGCAGGCGAGGATGATCAGCTAGCATGGTGACAGCCCGTTCAATCGCTTTTTGACCCGGTTCATCACCATCGTAACAAACTGTTAACCGTTTGCTCAAATGACTGATGATATCGACTTGTTCCGTGGTCAAACTGGTTCCCATTGAGGCAATCCCGGTTTTAACGCCAGCTTGATACGCTGCAATCACATCCATATACCCTTCAAAAAGGATCGGGCCACCATCACGCCCAAACTCTGCTTTGGCACGATGAAGGTTAAATAAAATATCCCGCTTGTTGAAAAGCTTGGTTTCCGGACTGTTTAAATACTTAGCCTGGGACTTATCTGACTGTAAAATCCGCCCGGAAAAGCCGACCACCTTGCCATTAGCATCCGTTAACGGAAACATCACCCGATCATTGAAACGATCAAACAACTTACCGGCCTGATCTTCAACAAATAGGCCACTGGCGCGCTGATCCTGATATTCAACATGGCGATTATTAAGAAATGCTACCAATAGATTACGTTCTTCAGGCGCATAACCCAGTTGGAATTCTTCAATCGTTTCGTCAGTTAACCCGCGTTTATGCAGGTAGGCCAGTGCAGCCTCACCTTTTTCCGTATTTACTAGGATATGGTGATAAAGATCAGCAGTATCCTGAAGAATGTGCTGCTGCTTGGCAACTTCAGGATCAACCGGTGCTGCCTGACCTGCTTGGACGTCAAGCGGAATACCGGCAAAATCGGCCACCTTTTTAACTGCCTCAGGAAAGGTCGCATTGTCATAATCCATGACAAACTTGAAGACATTGCCGCCACGCCCGCATGAAAAACAATGAAAAATCTGTTTGGGTTCATTGACGGAAAATGACGGTGTGTGCTCTTCGTGAAAAGGACAGAGGCCAAAAAGATTTTGTCCGGTCTTTCGTAGTTGCACATACTGCCCAATGTAATCGGCAATATTGACCGCTTTTAAGACTTGATCGATAGTGGCCTCAGGAATCATTCCGGCGATATCAGCTCACTCCCTTCCCATGGCGAATGGCATTGCAATCATTGCGCCACCACGACTTGAACCGATTGAAATAGCGGTAAAAAGTCGCACTTCTGACGTGAAATGCGACTTTTATATAGTCTATCGGCATAATAATACAAGATATAGTATAGCCTGATGAATCAAGAAAAGCAAGTCTATTTGACAATCACTTGGCTAACGTCACCAAATTGGCGGATTAACTGGGCAAGCTGCTGCAAGGTTGCGAGGCGATTTTCGCGAACAGCCTTATCATCTGCCATCACCATCGTCGCATCAAAATAGGCATCAATCGGCTTAGCCAAGGCTTTTAATGCTTGATAATCCGCTTCAGTCGGTTCAGCAGCAAATGTTTTGGCAGTTGTTGTCACTGCATCATGTAGTTGACCTTCAGTCGGGTTTTCAAACTTAGTCGGATCAACCGCTGTGGTTACCGTTTGCTTACCGGTAATCCGCAAGACCCGCCCCAAGGCTTCCATCACCGGTTTGAAATCAGAATCGGCTGCATGCTGGGTCAGTAGCTTAGCAGCATCCAAAATACCGGCAATATCGGCATCGCTGCGAACAGTGACGGCATCAACGATATCATGCCGAATCTTTTGACCTTGCAACAACTGCTTGGCTCGATCAATCATGAAATCGTTAAGTTCTTGTTGGTGCGCGGCAAAATCAAGTCCGTTCGTTTGATCAGCTGCAGCCAAGGCTCTAGCAATGGTCGGCTGTAGGCTAGCCAGTGCAAACGGCCAGTCATGTTCGGCAATCATGCGCACAATACCGTATGCCTGACGCCGCAACGCATAAGGATCGTTGGAACCACTTGGGATTAGGCCAACGGCAAAGAAACTCATCAGCGAATCCAGCTTATCGGCAATCGCCAGTACCGTGCCGACTAGACTTTGCGGTAAGGCGCCATCTGCCGCGATTGGTTCATAATGTTCCGCAATTGCTTGAGCAACAGCAGATTTTTCGCCGGCAAGCCGGGCATAATGTTCGCCCATAATCCCTTGTAATTCAGGAAATTCACCGACCATTGACGTGACAAGATCGAATTTGTAGATCGAAGCGGCGCGATCTAGGTCAGCTTTTTCGTCTGCGGTCAAGCCGAATTGATCAGCAAGTAACGCGGCAATGACTTTGGTGCGCGCCATTTTGTCATACATTGAGCTGATTTTGTCATGGAAACTAACCGCTTTAAGGCGCTCAACGTCTTCGGCAATGCTGCGTTTCTGGTCTTCGGCATAGAAGAACGCTGCGTCTTCCAAGCGCGCCGTTAGCACTTTTTCGTTGCCCGCAATCACATTGTTCAAATGATCGTGGTTGCCATTACGCACGCCAATAAACGCATTGACCATTTTGCCTGCCTGATCACGAGCATAGAAGTAACGCTGGTTATCTTTCATTGACGTAATCAGCACTGCTTCCGGAATTGTCAGGTATTTCGGATCAAACGTACCGGCAAAAGCTGTCGGCCATTCGACTAAATTGTTAACTTCTTCCAATAAGTCGCTATCGAGTGCGATCTGCCATTGATGATCGGTGGCAATTTGCCCAATTTGTTCCCGAATCAGCTGTTTGCGTGCAGCCGGTTCTACAATCACAAACTGGTCTTTCAACGCCGCCACATAAGCATCGGCGTTAGGCAGCGTCACTGGCTTACCCAGGAATCGGTGTCCTTGGGTGACCCGCCCTGCTTCAACATCCAATAACTTCATCGGCACAACGATATCATCGAGCAGACTCACTAACCAATGAATCGGACGAATGTACTCAAAATCGTATGCTCCCCACTTCATTCGCGTCGGGAACGTCAAGCTTTTTATGACATCAAGCATGCCAGGCAGAATCTCGGCAGCTTCCTTACCTTTAATCGCCTTATGCAAATAAACATAATCAACGCCTTTAATCGTCTTAAACACGATGTCATCCGGCGTCATCCCTTGACCGCGGGAAAATCCGATGGCAGCTTTGGTCCAATTACCATCCGCATCTTGAGCGATTTTCTTGGCCGGACCTTTAACATCGGTTTCAACGTCTGCCTGTTTAGCGGCTAAATCGTGAACCAGCAGCGCAAGCCGACGCGGCGTTGCATACCGGTCAATTTGGCCATGTTCAAGGTGATTGGCTTTCAAAAAGGCAACGGTTTTGTCGTGAAATTGGTTAATACTTGGCGTGACAACATGGGCCGGCATGTCTTCAAGGCCAATTTCAATCAGATAGTCATGCGTCATGTTATTGCACCTCCGTTTTGTGCTGCAGCAATGGGAAACCAAGCTTCTTACGTTCCGCAACGAAAGCGCGCGCAACTTTATGTGCCATTTTGCGGATGCGACTCATATAACCGGCACGTTCAGTCACCGAAACCGCCCCGCGCGCATCCAGCAGGTTAAACGTATGGCTGCATTTAAGAATGTAATCATAAGCAGGGTGAACCAACCCCAGATCCATCAAGCGCCATGCTTCTTTTTCATAAGCGTCAAAAAACTTTAGTAACATAGCCTGATCGCTAACTTCAAATGCGTATTTACTGTGTTCGTATTCAGGTTCTTTGAAAATGTCGCCGTATAAAACGCCGTCGCCCCATTCAAGATCAAAGACACTGTTCACGTCTTGAATATAGGAAGCTAATCGTTCAACGCCATAGGTAATTTCGCTGGTCACCGGCGAAACTTCAAGACCGCCAACCACTTGAAAATACGTGAATTGACTGACTTCCATGCCATCGAGCCAAACTTCCCAACCAACCCCGGCACAGCCCATGGACGGATTTTCCCAGTTGTCTTCAACAAAGCGAATATCGTGTTCCAACGGGTCGATGCCGAGTGCCGCCAGTGAATCCAAATAGTAATCCTGAATATTTTCCGGTGATGGCTTCATGACAACCTGGAACTGATGGTGCTGGAAAAGTCGGTTCGGGTTCTCGCCATAACGACCGTCAGCTGGGCGGCGTGACGGCTCAACGTAAGCAGCATTCCAAGGCTCCGGTCCGATTGCCCGCAAAAAAGTATACGGACTCATGGTACCGGCTCCTTTTTCAACATCATAAGCTTGCATCAACATACAACCCTTATCGCCCCAGAATTTTTGAAGCGTCTGGATCATCGTTTGGATGTCCATTTTTGTCGTCATGTTTACCTCTTTCCCGGTGAATCAAAGTCTGGCGTGGGTAGCATAAATGTCCATATACATGAAAACGTCCCTACGCCAAGATATGGCGTAGGGACGCTTCTGCGCGGTTCCACCCTACTTCAGATAGACCGAATCTACCTGCAACTTTGTCATTTGGTTCGAAAACGCCAATCACATTCACCACCATCAGGCTTACACTATCCCTGACTCGCTTGGGTTTGGTACAAATGCGACCCTTTTTCTCATCACCGATTTAATTTCCTTATTAGTATAGCATCGCGGCTAGGGGTGTCAAGCGGGTTTTCTGAAAAGGACCACGGCTTTTCCATCAAAACGATATAAAATACCTTGAAGTAACGTCTAATCACGTTATCGCTAATCATAAGTCCTCTCGTGTCATTGACCAGATTGCTAAATCAACTTGCCGACCATGAAAACAATATGACTTTCGAAGCGTTCCTTCTATCTTCATACCTATTCTTGCCATGAGATTCATCGATTTTAGATTGTCAAATGTATGTCTGGCGTACAAGCGCTCGCCTTCAAGTTCAGTAAAGAAGATGTCACGTAATTTGATTGCAGCTTCAGTTGCATATCCATGCCCTTCAAATTTTTCATTGAGTACATAACTCAACTCTGCGGATTTGTTACGATCGTCTAAGTTTAAGAAATAGATTGTACCAATCAACTTTTCATTCAAAAAAATGCCAAATTTGCCAAGCCCATTCTCTATAAATATTTTTTGAATGTTGTCTTTTGTATCTTCCAAAGTTTTATTGGTTTCAAACACATAATAGGCATTCTCCGGATTACTTGCATACTCGAACATGTCAGGCGCATCGTCAATCGTTACCGGTGCCAACACAAGCCTTTCTGTTTGATAAGCATGTTTTAATTTTTCGCGCATCGGCTTACCTCTTTCCTATCCACATAAAAAAATAAAAGACATAAACATACTCCGCTCTCGATGTAAATCAGACCGTTCTGAAAAGACGGTTTGGTTTAGCGATAACGATAAAGCAATACTGAAAAGAAATATGAAATCACATATAAACAGGCAACGGCAGCAACGGCGATTAGAAACAATGAAGCTTTGTTTTGGCTCATCAAGAAAGCCTGTAGTTTCGTAGACCGGATCCGCGGTAAGATTGCCATAAGAAGAAGGATGATGATGAAAACAAACATCAGGCCACTTTGTGAAAAAGCGTACATAGCCGGAAGTAAGATAATGCCAAAAACAGAACATACAACAAAAATGATCGCGGTTATCGCAAATAACTGCATCGGTGACGTTTTCGGTACGATAATCTCAATGATAAGGCCCATCACAAAGGCAAGAAATGATGTTGCAAAACAAGCGATCGCATAGAATACGTACCTAGAACCAACAATCTTGAATGGACTCAGGTGATAAGGCACTAAAAAATCTTTCCAGTGACTTTGATTATCAAGCTGAAAAAGCGTTTCAAGCGCAACAATGGCAAGCGCAGAAGAACTGAACACAAATAACTCGGCAATGTCTTTGTTAACGAAAACTGCAACCAGAAAAGCGCCAAACAAAGAAATCAAGACGGGGAGTTTAAGGATTCGTTTCTTGACAATTATAAAGTCTTTAATCAGAAAGCCTGTCATTTAGTATCCCCCACTTCTTTGTGGCTAGCAACCAAAAGTGACTTAAGAACAGCCTCGTCTGTTTCTGGGGTTAAACTGAAGTCTGTTGTGATGCTGCCATTTGTTAGAACCACAAACCGATTACACAGCTGGATGACATCATCTAAAATATGCGTTACGAGAATAATGCTGGCACCGGTTTGATTTTGATAAGCTTTTATTTCATTCAGTATTTCAATTCGGGTCAGTGGATCGATCCCGCTGGTAATTTCATCAAGAATCACCAAATCGCCGTTCATCGATAAACAAACTGCTAAGCCAAGTTTGGTTTTTGTACCTTTAGAGAGATCAATAAAATTAGTTTGCTTGGGGATTTTTAGTTTATCGATATATTGTCTATATTTTTCACGATCCCAGCGTTTAAAGATTTTGGAAAAAATATAGTCAATGTCTTTAGCTGACAAGCTTTCCGGAATGTAACCATCATCAAATGCCATTGAAATCGCAGTGCCTTTTTTAATGAAGACCGTTCCCGAAGTTGGCTTGAGAATGCCGATAATCGTTTTTAATAGCGTTGTTTTCCCAGCACCATTACTACCGATCACGCCTAGAACATCACCAGCGTTAATGCTTAAGTTAATATCTTTAAGCAAAAAATGGCCAATCTCAACCGAAAGTGCCTTTAGCATCAGAATATGATTAGCATGCTGTTTCCCTCTGCTGCTGTCCATAGATCTAGCCTCTTCTGTCATAGAAATTGGCGATGAAAAGAATAGCCAGTGTTACGGTCATTGTTCCAAGCGTCGCAGTACTGCCAAATCCTGCCTTTACAATGACTAAGATGTCTACAATGATACTAATAGCTATGATTATCTTAAAGAAGGTTTTCAAAGTAAAAGCCTCTTTTCACACGTGGATGATGGTCCAGTAAGCCTCTAATAATAGACTTTTTTCGGTGGAGTTTGTATCTTTTAAAGATGCGTGTTCCGGCTTGACATGAACCTTATTTCGTTTTTATTGACGTACATTTAATTGCTGGCATGATAGGAATAGTTTTATTTTATCACTGCTGTGTAAAATAAATGTATACAGTCGGTTAAATTTTAGCGCAATCATTTACACGCTAGAATTGACTTAAATCAAGTACGCGAATAGCTCCCTAAACATAAAAGCGACCGTAACGCCAAGGTATGGCGTACGGTCGCTTCTGTGCGGCTCCATTTATTTAGAAAGCTCAAATTCACCCACCGCTTGGTCATTCGGCCAAAAGCTATTCCCATCAAGTTCACACTTTCCCTGACTTGCCGGAGTTTGGAACGAATGTGACCCTTTTCTCATCACCAATTTAATTTTCTTTGCTAGATTGGCCTTAAGGTTGCTTGTATCAATTCACACCTGACACTAAGTCGATATGTTCTTTACTGTTATTCCAAAGTTCTTGTGGCGTATAGCTGTCCTTTTCAAATAGAATGACGGAACCATCCTTTTCGATGCGGGCATTTGAACCGAGCCACTGCCATGTCGGAGGCAAAATCAAGTTAACCCGTTTGCCCTTACCTTTTTTAAGTGACCAAGCCGAAATATAATCCTCAATATAATGTGATCGCAGGTATCTGGTTTGCCCATTATCAAACTCGATTGCTAATATATTTGCCGCCATCCAGACTTTGACCGCTTTTGGTAGTGATTCACCCATTATTAAAATTCCCCTCTCACAAAAATTGATTAAGTGATTATTGTCTTCGGTTAAAGTTGTCACTATTTCCGCAAGAGGCATCACCTCAAACATGTAACCGCTTACTTATAACTTAGCACAAAAAGAAATAAAAACAATCAGTTAAATCAATTAAATATGTGGACGATCATTATTGGACGAATCTTCTGACTTTGTACGATCTGGCAACCGATCCTGCCAGTGATTCATTTGATCGATAAACCGCTTAGCTTTTGGCGTCACCCCGACCATATCTGCGTAAATAACATCAAGAATTCGCTTGAGTTCGGCTTTGGTCGCGGGCTTCACATCAATTCGCTTGACCTGACTCAAATCAAGCGTACTGAACCGTCGCAGATAAAAAATGGCGCGCGGACTGGCATGGAGTCGATGCGGGTCCTTGTCCCAATGTTGCTGACATAATAAGCCGCCATAGCTTTCTGAAAAATCCAGCGGCAAATCAGTGCGGCCGTCGATGACACAGCCGCGCCAATTGGGTTCGACACCGTAAGCTTTAAGCATTTGCACTTCAACCACATTGGCGATGATTTGCGGATCAAAGCCGGTGTCAATCAGATGCAAGGCTTGTTTGATTTGTTTGAACCAAAATCCGACTGGCCGCCCGTCTGGAAAGGCCAAATCAAGTAAGCCGAAGATGTAAGCTGCATAAGCGTTCAAGGTAATATCATTGGAGATTTGTCGATACTGCGTCGGGTTCTTTATAGCGGACAAGTAGGACAGTCCAGAATCGCGGACCTCACCAATATAATCCGCATGCGTAAAGGGCAAAATGCCAGCAGCTAAAGTAAAACCGGGCTTGCGGGCCCGGTTTACCAGAAACATTTTTTTACCGAACTGATCCGTCAAAATTTTGACCAGCATATCGGATTCACGATAATTTTGACGGGACATCACCAGCCCCTCAAAGGTTTGTGCTTGTTTTACCATTAACGCAGATCCTTCATGTTATAACCTAAAGACTTAAGATAAGCATTGTTGTCGCGCCAGTTCTTTTGAACCCGGACCCATAGTTTTAAGTTAATTTTATCGCCGAGCAGGTTTTCGATATCGCGACGGGCGCGGATACCGATTTGTTTGAGCATTTGTCCGCCGCGGCCAATGATAATGCCTTTTTGACTATCACGTTCAACGATAATGTACGCTTCAATTTGCAGTTTGCCGCCTTCACGGTCCTTCATGCGCTCTACCTGCACCGCGACCGCATGCGGCACCTCATCACGGGTTAATTCAAGGATTTTTTCCCGGATCAGCTCACCGACAACGAAATATTCAGGATGGTCTGTGAGCTGATCTTCCGGATAATACTGCGGTCCCTCTGGTAATGTGGCCGTCAGCGAATTCAGCAACTCGTCCACATTATTTCCCATCGTGGCACTAATCGGGAAGACTTGCGCAAAATGATAATCATGCTGATAACTTTCAATCAGGGGCAATAAATCATCCGGTTTAACCAAGTCGATTTTATTTAAAATCAAATAAACCGGCTTCTTCACTTCAGCAAGCTGGCGCAGAATATACGCATCCCCTGCCCCTTTTTGTTCATCCGCTGCGACCATGAACAAAATAGCATCGACTTGATTAAGCGTCGATAACGCGGCCTTATCCATGTAATCATCCAGCTCGTTTTTAGGTTTGTGAATGCCCGGCGTATCCACAAAAACGATTTGGGCATCAGGGGTAGTATAGATTCCGTTGATTTTGTTTCGGGTTGTCTGCGCTTTAGGCGACATGATGGCAATCTTTTCCCCTAAAATGCGGTTCATGAAGGTTGATTTCCCGACGTTTGGCCGCCCGATGATCGCGACAAAACCAGAATGGTGTTCACTCAAGCCTGTAAGTCTCCTTTCGAAAAAGCGCCTGGCAACAATGCCTGCGGGGTCGTTTGAACCGTTTCGCCGCGCACGTTGGTCAAGGTAATAACCGCATCGGCCGCAAAAAATTCACTGATAACTTGCCGACACGCCCCACAAGGCGCTACCGGTCCTTTTGTATCAGCAATGACCAACAACTCATCCAACTGGGTGTACCCAGCGCTCACAGCTGCAAAAATCGCACTCCGCTCGGCACAATTGCTCAGCCCGTAACTGGCATTTTCGATATTTGCCCCGGAAAAAATCCGCTCACCCACGCGAACAGCTGCACCCACGGCAAAGTGCGAATAAGGAACATAGGCATTCTCACGTGCGGCTAAGGCTGCGGTACGTAAAACTGACAACATTCACCAACTCCTCAAAAGCGCTAACAGCGGCGGTCCAAAAACATAAATGCCGGCAACTACCGCAATCAGAGAAACGATCAACACGGCACCAGCGCTCATGTCTTTAATTTTCTTTGCCCGCAGATCGTAATGCTCGCCAATAATGAAATCGACCATATTCTCAACAATCGTATTCAGCAGTTCGCCTAAAAATACCAACAAAATCGCCAAAATCAAAACGAACCAAGAAAATGGCGGCACTTTTAACCAGATCCCGGCAATTATCACCAATGTTGCACTAACAAATTCGCGTTTGAAATTGTTCTCATCGACAAAAAAGACGCGCAGCCCATCGAGCGCGTGGCGGGCGCTTTGAATAAAATGCTTGTTTTTGCCGATTTGCTTATCGGGTAAGGCCATAAGCAGTCAGAATTTTCTTTTGCAGCGGAATCATCACGGCTTCATCTTCCGGTTTAATATGATCATACCCGTTTAGATGCAAGAAACCGTGAACCACCGTATACCCCAGCTCGCGCTCAAAGCTGTGGCCGTATTCTTTGGCATGGCGCCGAACAGTCAAGGGATCAATGAATAAGTCGCCAATATTTTTTGCCATGCCAGGCATCAGGGGCAAGTCATCCTCGCCATCTTCAATTGCAAAACTAATCACATCAGTCGCGCGATCAGTATCGCGATATTCCCGGTTAATCTTTTGAATCGCATCATCCCCAACAATGGTAATCGACATTTCGGTATCATTAGGTAACGCCAACTGTTGCCCACAAAAAGCAACCAACTTCTGGATCAGCTCATGATGCTGGTCATCCAGCAAGTGATCATCATCGTAAAATTCTAAATCCATTGTTTACTCCTTCGTTTGCTTCTGCAGTTGTAAATCATGTTTGCCATAAGCTTCGATAATCTTGGCGACAACTGGGTGGCGCACAACATCCTGCGCGGAAAATTGCGTGAAGGCAATATGACTAATGCCCTTTAATAACTGTTCCGCTTGCAATAAGCCACTTTTGGCATTATGCGGCAAGTCAATTTGCGTCACATCACCATTGACAATCATTTTCGAGCCAAAGCCTAGGCGCGTCAGAAACATCTTCATCTGTGCCTGAGTCGTATTCTGGGCTTCATCCAAAATCGCAAACGCATTGTCCAACGTGCGGCCACGCATATACGCTAATGGCGCAATTTCAATGACGCCGCGATCCATTAAGCGATCGGTGTGTTCTTTCCCCAAAACGGCATATAAAGCGTCATAAACCGGACGCAAATAAGGATCAACCTTTTCCTTGAGATCACCAGGGAGAAAGCCAAGACTTTCGCCTGCTTCCACGGCCGGACGCGTCAAAATAATCCGCTCGACTTGGCCGGCCTTCATGGCTGCAACTGCCATCACCACGGCGAGAAAAGTTTTCCCGGTACCGGCTGGGCCAATGCCAAAAGTAATATCGTTGTGTTTGATGGCATCAACATATTGACGCTGGCCAAAATTCTTAATCCGAATCGGTTGCCCCTTGGCGTCGCGTAACAAGGTCTCACTATACATATCCGCAAAATATTCGAGCGTGCCCCGTTTTGCCATTGCAACCGCACTAGCAATATCCTGAGGTGACAGTTTGATGCCTTGTGCCAATAACTTAGTCGCCGCCTCAAGCAGCTGTAGTGTCAAGCTGACCGCTTCGGTTTCGCCGCTGATGCGTAATTCGTCCCCAAACGGCGAAATCCGGACGTTCAAGCCTTCTTCAATTAACGTTAAATTCGCGTCATTAATCCCAACTAGGTTAATTGCCATATCAGGATTACTAAACCGGAAAATTTTCTCTGAGGTTTCCTGTGCCAAATATTGGCCCCCTAACAAATAATTTAAGCATTGAATGATGGTCTTAGTTTAGCATATTTTTAAAGTAGCGTCAGAATCGTTTAAACGGACTGACTTGATGTGTCAATGCCAACATCATCAAGCCGGATTTAATCGTTGAGCCTGTTTGTTTAGACTGAAGCCAGCGTCAGATCGCCTGGTAACTTGAAATAGTAATAACCATTCGCACCCTTAGGACTAGGTTTTAAAGTACCTTCAAAAACAACGGTTTCAAAGGTTGATCTGCACGCCGGACTCTCGACAGAATTGCCTATGGTTACACAATAAAAAAGCCGGTGCTAACACCGGCTTTGTCGTTAACTAAGTTTTTCTTTAACCACGCTGCTGACAAGTGCGCCATCAGCTTGGCCCTTGACCTTGGGCATCAGCGTCTTCATAACCTTACCAAAGTCTTGCTTGCCAGTTGCACCGACTTCTTTGATTGTTGCATCAACGATATCGGCGACCTGATCTTTGCTCAACTGGGCTGGTAGAAAACGTTCCACAACCTTGATTTCAGCTTCGGTTGCCTCAACAAGATCAGAACGACCGCCTTTTTTAAATTCAGAAACGCTTTCCTTGCGCTGCTTTAGTTCAGTTGTAAGAACGCTTTTTTCTTCATCTTCCGAAAGGTCGTGGCCGAGTTTGATCTTCTCATTGACCAAGGCTGTCTTCAACATCCGGACAACGCTCAACGTCACTTTGTCCTTGGCTAACATGCTTTGCTTCATCTGAGCATTAAGCTCATCCATTAAAGCCACTATTCACCAAGTCCTTTATTAATACTTCTTGCGTTTACGCGCTGCTTCTGACTTCAGCTTGCGGCGTACGCTAGGCTTCTCGTAGAATTCACGCTTGCGGTATTCAGCGAGTGTACCCGACTTGGATACAGTGCGCTTAAAGCGCCGAAGAGCGTCATCGAGAGATTCGTTTTTCTTAACAACTGTCTTAGCCATGTGATATCTCTCCCTCCGACACTTGTGTAACCACTGACGGATATCATAGCCAATAGTTCGTTTATTAGTATACAAAACTGTTAACCAAGCGTCAATAAGCGATTTCAGATTTTTATATAAACAACCAATGTTATTGCTTAAGTTTCGACGGTGAGCCGTCTTTTTCGATAAAATGGCACCGAAGCGTTTATGCCCTTACCTAATAGGCTTAGCTACACGTTCGCAAATAAATTATGCTATGATAGCGTTATCTAAGGTAGCGAGGTGGCATTATGACCCAAGAACTGAATTTATATATTATGTCAGATTCGGTTGGTGAAACCGGATTGCGACTTGCTCAAGCCGTTGCGGCCCAGTTTCCCGAATTTGAAGCACATTATGTCCGTTTTCCTTTTATCCACACCAAAGAGAAAATTTATAGCGCCATTGATGAGGCCAAGAAGGAAAATGCATTGGCAATCATGACGTTTGTTACGGACGGTTTTGCCCAACTAGCAACGCATTATGCTAAAGATCAAGGGGTCATTGCGATTGATGTAATGTCACCGATTTTGAGCGGCATTAAGTCGATTACGCATGAAGAACCTAACCATGTTCCCGGGGCCGTCCATGATCTTAATGAGCGTTATTTCGATCGTATATCGGCGATGGAATTTGCCGTTTTGTATGATGATGGTAAAGATCCCAAGGGTTTTCTGGAAGCCGATATTGTATTGCTGGGGGTTTCGCGGACAAGCAAAACCCCGCTTTCCTTATTCTTGGCTAACCGTAACCTGAAAGTCGCTAATTTGCCTCTGGTTCCCAATGCCCACATTCCCGAAGAAATCTGGCAGGTTGATCCGAAAAAAATTGTCGGGTTAACTACTGATGCGTCGGTCCTAATGGAATTCCGGCGGCAACGGATGATTCAATATGGTTTGAATCCGGACACAGCCTATTCTGCCCGCGATCAGGTTAATCAGGAGCTTAAATTTGCTGAAGATCTATACAAAAAAATCGGCTGCATGGTGATTAACACCGCACACCGATCAATTGAAGAAACAGCAACCTTGATTTTGGAGCATATGGGTCTTGATGAATTCGACAATACCGAGACGCATTAAGCCATCAATTTGCGTAATTCTTCTGGTTGGAAATGACCCGTTTTAAGCCATTTAATTTCTGCCCCGTATGGTGGAACCTGATGTTTTTTATCAGGGCCGACATACGGGGTTTCGAGTATCTTGGGTAACTTTTCAAGTGCTGGATGGTGCGCAATTCGATTTAAGGCCTCAAAGCCAATGGTGCCAAAGCCAATATTTGCATGGCGATCTTTATGGCTGCCTTGCGGGTTCTTGGAGTCATTAACATGAATGACGCTAAGCCGATCAATGCCGATGATGTGATCAAATTCATTCAACACGCCATCAAAATCGTCCTTTACGTCATAGCCGGCATCGTTCGTGTGGCAGGTGTCAAAAGTGACCCGGAGCTTTTCATTATAAGTCACCCCATCAATAATCGCGGCCAGCTCTTCAAATGAACGGCCAATTTCAGTGCCTTTTCCCGCCATGGTTTCAAGCGCAATCGTGACATGTTGGTTAGGATCAATAATGCGATTTAAACCCTTAATAATTTGAGCAATTGCCGCTTCAGGACCGGCACCAACATGCGCGCCGGGGTGAAACGGCATCGTATACGCATGTAGTGCATCAGCCCGGGCAACTTCTTCTTGCATGAATTGAACGGCAAATTCAAAGTTGGCCGTTTTTTTTGTGTTCCCAAGATTCACAATATAAGGGGCATGGATGACTGGGTGACTAATATCATCTTTAGCCATCGCTGCCAAGCCTTCAGGAATTCTCATCTCGCTGGTTGGTTTACGACGCGTATTTTGCGGCGCACCGGTATAGAATTGCAGTGTGTTGGCCTCATAACTTGCAGCTTCTTCAACTGCGCCTAACAACATTTTCGTGCCTTTCATACTCACGTTGGCACCGATTAACATTAAACGACCTCCCTAATCAAGATAACCCTGAATTCAAACCGACCTGTATAACATCGGCCGCGCTTGTGATCAATTACTATTTTGATTCCGCTTAGTAAAGTGAGTTTTCAGCAAAAGTCTTGCCGACTCCAAGCTTGTGTATGTTCACTAATCCGTTTTAGGCTCGTAAAAATGCCCAAGTATTTTAACTGAATCAGTGATGGAAACAAACGCATACGGATCACTGTGACGCATCGCTTGTTCCAAATCGTACATCTCGGCCCGGGAAATAATGGTGAAAAGAATCGTCTTTTCTTCGTGATGGAAGGCGCCTTCTGCATCGTGCACAATCGTAATGCCGCGTCTTAACGAGCCTTGAATTTCCCGCACCACCTGCTTCGGTCGTGCCGTCACGATCATGACCTGCAACCGTTGCTGGCGAGTATACAGCGAGTCCATAACTCGGCCATTAATAAAAATTGCCAGCGCTGAATACAAAGCATGCGGCCAGTCATTCACGAACCCGGCAAAAAAGATAATGAGAACATTAAACATAATATTAATCGTTCCCACTGTGCGTCCGGTCCGTTTGCGCAATACAATGCCGAGAATATCAATCCCGCCAGTCGAAATATTATTACGTAACGCAAAGCCCGTCCCTAAGCCATTGACAACGGCACCGAAAATCCCGCAGACAATTGGATCTTTTGTCAAAGGGGTCAAAACGCCTAGTACGCGAATCATAATGGTTGAAAAGATGACCGCCAAGAAAGTGAACAGGGTAAACCGGTGTCCAATGGCCTTCCATGCCAACACAAACAGCGGCACATTTAGGAAGAACAGTAACGTCCCAGTTGAAAACAAGTCAGTCGTTGCCAGCGAAAAAAACGGTAACGCGATATTAAAGTTAAACCACTTACGCACAATCGTGGCCAAAAGCTGAGCCGCGCCGGTGATACCACTGGCAAAAACGCCACCCGGCTCCCAAAACATGTTTAGCGCAACTGCCACACAAATGCTGTAAAAAAAGGCCGCAGACAACCGCGACCAATTTTGATGCCGACGAATTAGCCGATCAATTTCTTCCATTACAAAAACCGCTCCCTGTCACCCATTAATCATATCGTGATCAAGTATAACAAGGGCGGACAGGTAATGCTACTCCATTCTGTGACTGTGAGCGCGTTTTCGCAGCAGTATCAGGCAGGCCTTGGTCCCAAGTCCTTATGTGCGGTCCCCGCAACTATGAGCCCGTTTTTCAACCGCCCACGCCCAAAATCTTAACCATTGAGCGACACACAAATTCCAAGCTCTGGCATGCGCCAATGAATCGGTGCAAAGTCAGACGGAACTTGACCTCACTATTCAGACAAGCTTTATTGATTATTAAAGTTTACTTATCAAATAACTGCCGATACTTCCCGTAACCTTCTTCTTCAAGCTTAGCCACCGGAATAAAGCGCAGTGCAGCTGAATTAATGCAGTAGCGTAACCCACCTTCTGCAGCCGGACCATCCGTAAACACGTGACCGAGGTGCGAGGCGGCTTGCGGACTTCGAACCTCAACCCGTTCCATGCCGAAGCTTTGATCTCGATGCTCGGCCAACTTGGCAATGGGTTTGGTAAATGAGGGCCAGCCACATCCGGCGTCATATTTATCTTGTGAAGAAAACAGCGGTTCACCACTCACAACATCTACATAAATGCCATCTTCATAAAAGTTGTCATATTGCCCCGTAAATGGGCGCTCCGTTGCGGCTTCCTGCGTCACCGCGTAGGCTTCTGGTGACAACTGTTTTTTCAATTTGGCTTTTGATGGCCGATTTATTTTATCTGACATAAAAAAACACCTCCACAACTATTGATTATAGCCGGAGATGTTTCGATTGTCAGCAATTAAATTGTTTGACGTTAAAAGTGTCGATTTACTCGGTTAGGTTCTCGTCGCCTTCATGTTCTTTTTCCGGATCAACATCAGGGCGAACTTCAATCCCTAAATCTTTAAGCTGAATGTCAGCTACCGGAGATGGTGCACTTGTCATTGGTTCGCTGGCCTTACTGTTCTTCGGAAAGGCAATGACATCGCGAATATTGTCGCGACCCGTCAGCAACATGGTAAACCGATCCAGCCCGATTGCCAAACCACCATGCGGCGGAAAACCGTAATCAAGCGCGTTGAGCAGGAAGCCGAAACTCTTTTGCGCACGCTCAGGGGTGAAGCCAAGTGCCTTGAGCATTTTTTCCTGAATGTCGCGGTTGTGAATACGAATTGATCCACCGCCTAGTTCATAACCATTCAGTACAATATCATAACTTTGCGCATGTGCCGCGTGCGGATCGGTGTCGAGCAGATGCACGTCTTCTTCATTTGGCATCGTAAATGGATGGTGCGCCGGAACCCAGCGTTGAATGCCTTCATCATATTCAAACAACGGCCAGTCAACCACCCAGCAGAATCGGAATTCCTTTTCATCAATCAAGCCGAGATCGTGACCAAAATGGGCTCTGAGATAACCCAAGGCATCAGCGACGACTTTTGCTTTATCGGCTACAAACAAGACCAAATCGCCAGTGTGGGCGCCCACAGCCTGAGTTAATGCTGCCCCATCACCAAAGAACTTCGCAATCGGTCCGCTAATGCCATCGTCTGTTACCTTCAACCAAGCCAGACCCTTAGCACCAAAACGCTTAATGTAATCTTGTTGGGCGTCGATCATTTTGCGCGAATACTTGGCTGCCCCGCCAGGCAATACAATGGCGTGAACCTGGCCGCCATTTTGAACCGCTCCGGCAAACACCTTGAAGTCTGAGTCTTTCACAAAATCGGAAACATCTTGAATCTGCATGTCAAACCGCAAATCAGGCTTGTCAGATCCATACTTGTCCATCGCTTCTTGCCAGGTGATCCGCTGAAACGGTAAGTCAACGTCAATCCCCTTAACATCATGCATCACCTGCGCGATTAAGCCTTCCGTGATATCCTGAATTTCTTCAGCGGAAAGGAAGCTGGTTTCAAGGTCAATTTGGGTGAACTCCGGTTGCCGATCGCCACGCAAGTCTTCATCCCGGAAGCAGCGCGCAATCTGATAATACCGATCAAATCCGGCTCCCATCAATAATTGCTTGAACAGCTGTGGGGATTGCGGCAAGGCGTAAAAACTGCCTGGGTACACACGCGATGGCACCAGATAGTCCCGGGCCCCTTCTGGCGTGCTAGCCGTCAAAGTCGGCGTCTCAACGTCAATAAAACCATTGTCATCCAAATAGTGATGCACGCTCCGCATAATATGAGCGCGGGTGAAAATGTTCTTTTGCATTTCCGGGCGACGTAAATCAAGATAGCGATACTTTAACTTGGTTTCTTCAGTCACGGCCACGTTGTCTTCAATATAAAATGGCGGCGTCTTGGCTTTGTTCAAAATTGTGATATCGTGCACTTCAACTTCAATATCACCGGTCTTCATTTCCGGATTTACCGCTTGTGGTTTACGCTTTTTTACGACGCCTTGAACTTCAACGACATATTCGGAACGTACCGAATTAGCTACTGTCAGTGCATCACGATCAATTGCTTCGGAAAAGACTAGTTGAACAATGCCTTCACGGTCACGCAAGTCAATAAAGATCAAGCTACCTAAACTGCGCCGCTTTTGTACCCATCCTTTTAGTGTGACTTCCTGATCAAGATAGTCGGTATTGACGTCACCGGCATAACAGGTGCGTTTACTCATATTATTTTGCCTCCGTTACTTGTGTATAAATTTTACTAAAGTCTGCCAATACATCGGCTTGAGGAAAGGCCTTCTGCTGGCCGGTCGCCATATTTTTAACTTGCACGGTTCCCGCTTCTCGTTCGCTTTCCCCGATCGTCAACACTAATTTCGCGTTGGCTTTGTTGGCAGCTTTGAACTGTCCCTTGGCTTTACGGCCCATGTAATCCATCTCACCTGTAAAGCCTTGTTGCCGAAGCGCGGTTAACATCTGTAAAGCTTCCTGATCCGCACCTTGGTCGATGGTGACGATGTAGGCATCCGGCTGTACCGGCTGCTGGTCACCTTGCATGAGTAACATCAAGCGCTCAACCCCCATGGCAAATCCGATCCCGGGGGTTTCCGGCCCGCCAAGTTCCTCAACCAAGCCGTTATACCGTCCGCCTGCCAAGATCGTGGTATACCCGCCGCCAAAGACCTTATCATCCGACATCACTTCAAAAATGGTGTGATTGTAATAATCCAAGCCGCGAACCATTGTCGCATCCACTTCAAATTCAATGCCTAAACCTGTGAGCAGACTTTTAACCCGATCAAAATGCTGCTGCGCTTCCGGAGTCAAATAATCAAGAATCGACGGCGCATCCGCTACTATTTCCTGGTCATGTTTGTCTTTGCTATCAAGAATACGAAGCGGATTTTTAACCAGCCGAACTTTGGAATCTTCTGAAAGTTCATCTTTAAACGGCGTCAGATAGTCGACCAATGCCGCATGAAAAGCCTTGCGCGTTGCCGGATCGCCCAAAGAATTAATCACGAACTTAAGGTGTTTGGCGCCTAACGCTTCTAGCAACTGTTTTGCTAACGCTAGTGTTTCTGCATCTAAAACCGGCGAATCACTCCCAAAAGCTTCGACGCCGATTTGGTGGAATTGGCGTTGGCGGCCACTTTGCGGACGTTCATAGCGAAACATCGGACCCATGTAGTAAACCTTGTATGGCTTCGCGTATTCAGGTCCGTATAATTTGTTTTCAACATAGGCGCGAACCACGCCGGCAGTGCCTTCTGGACGCAATGCCATCATGCGATCGCCTTTGTCTTCGAAGGTGTACATTTCTTTGGTCACAATATCACTGGTATCGCCGGCACTGCGCGAAAAAACATCAACATTTTCAAAAATCGGGGTGCGGATTTCGCGGTACTGGTATTGGGCAAAAATTTTGCGGGCAACAGCTTCAACCTGCTGCCAACGTTCACTTTGGCCAGGTAAAATATCGGCTGTGCCTTTTGGACGTTGATAATTCATGAGGTGCCTCCTGTAGTCTTAAGACTGTGATGGGTGGGTGGTGATTGAAAGCGCTCGGAAACTTGGTGGTAGGTGGTTGTGTTGGTTGTTGGGCTCGGCAGGCGAGTATGTATGACACATTCGCTGATACTGCTGCGAAAACGCGCTTACAGTCGTAGCAATCTCCATGTAAGGACCTTGAACCCAAATGGCCAAAGCCCCAGCCTGGATGCTGCTGCGAAAACGCGCTCAAAGTCGTAGCAATCTCCGTGTAAGGACCTTAAGCCTAAATGGCCAAAGCCCGGCCTGGATGCTGCTGCGAAAACGCGCTCACAGTCGCAGAAACCTCCACATAAGGACCTTGAACCCAAAAGGCTAAAACCCAGCCTGGATGCTGCTGCGAAAACGCGCTCACAGTCGCAGCAATCTCCGTGTAAGGACCTTAAGCCTAAATGGCCAAAGCCCAGCCATTTAGGCTTAAGGCCACTTACACTCCGATTGCTTAGCGCTCCTGTTCGCGCTCTAAAAAAATGCACCCCTCGATTGCTCGAAGGGTGCGGACACGGTACCACCTTGTGTTTTACTTTGCCATAACGGTGGCGTTCCGGAACTTGATCACCTCAGGAGTGTCTTTTCGATCGGTCCCGGCTTTCACCATCTCCGGGTCGCTTAAAAATGATCTATCCTACTCCGTCACAGGTCTTAGTTATTGGTTAAAGCATACGGTTTGCAGAAAGTTTTGTCAACGGCGTACAGCTAGATTTTCAAAGTGATGCGGTTAGTTTTTCTGGCGCGTCACAAACGCTCTTGGTAACTTACTGACTAAACAGCTAGCTCTAACCCAACCAAACTTGCAGCGCCAATCATCAGATAGCCGACACCGGTCAGAATACCGGTTGCTGTGGTTGCGACTGGTAAAATATCGCTGAGACCCGCGACGACAAAGAACAACAGCACGGTTACGATCAATTGCGTCCACTGTCCGGTCTTGGTAACAAACCCAAGCAACATCGCCACAACGGGTAACATCAACGCCCAACTCAACAACGGCCAGGCCGTGACCCCAAGCCGTATACAGGTCGGCAACGCTAACAGAATTGAAAAGCCGACCGCTACCAGCAATGTCACGTTTAAATGTCGCTTTTTGGCAAAATTGATGGTCGTCAACCAGTTAGCTAAACCGTTTCGCTGTTCCGGCCATCCTAATTGGCTGAAAAATAATAAGGCCCATAAATACGTGATTGGTAAAAGCGTACTCCGAAGACTTGAGGTCGGTGCGAGCCAGTTGGCGATCCATAATCCAGCAAGAATCAACCACCAACCGACTGAACGAGATGCCAGCAATTGTTTCATTGCTTGACGCCATAAAGCCGGCCAACTGAAGTGCTTAATCGAAACCGCATTAAAATCCGCTTCATTAGCAGCCGCCTCAGGCAAAGTAATCCGCAAAGCAGAACGGTGATGCGTCATTCTTCGTGCTAAAGGCCGCCGCTCCAAGAATAAGCCAGCCAAACCAACCAGCATTAAACTTAATAGGACTGAACCACCGATACATAACCATTGCGTTGAGGTTAGCGTCAATGGCTGAAAGACTAAATCATGGGTGCCGGCACGACTCAGATGGTCATTGCCCCCTAAAATCATCATGCTCGTCAAGCGGTGACCCGATTCAAGTGCCGATTGCTTGAATAATGCTTGTAACAAAACGATGCCGGAAAAGTCGATTACTTGTGCATACCATTTTGCCTCAATCATCATGGCATAACCGATGAAGAGTAGCATAATCAAAATGCTTGTACCGAACCGACCGCGTAAACCGGGAATCGTTTCACTGATCACAGCCAAGGCACTGATCAACCCTACGCCGGGAATGAGTATGGCAAAAGTCGCGATAAATTGACTTATGTGAAGGCCTTGACCAGGGTATTGAATGACCATCATAGCTAATGTGCCCATCATCACGAAAACCAAGATCGTTAGCAGCAAAAGGCAATTTGTCAGAAACTCTCCGGCGACATACCGGATTTTTTTAAACGGTCCGGTTAACAAAGCCGACAAAATGCCGCTTTCCCGATCCTGACTCATGCCTTGCCGTGCCAGTACCAAGCCAATGAAGGGAAAGAAAAACGTCAAGACCGCAACAACTCCGACCGGTGCCCACGTCGGGTTATTCGCCTGAGCAAAGTAATGCGGGTCCAAAACCAAAACCCGAAAACTCCCGGTTTGCCGGGGTGCAAGCAACACTGCTGAAAACAACGCAAAAACTGCCAATAGCCGAAAAGAAAATTGGCGCGAACGTTGCCGATAGTCGGTTAAGATCATATGCATCATGCATCGGTCACCGCCTTAGCTTCAAAGTTGGCTAAGGTAGCGTCTTCCAAACTTGGCGTGACATTTTGAGCACCGCTGACTGGCGCCGTTTTAGCTATCTGCCGCACATGAATGCCGTCAGCTTGCTCTTGCATGTTGCTGATATTAGGACTACTCGGCAACGCAGCACCACGCGGAAGAACATACTCCCAAACGTGTCCGGCTGCTTTTTGGAGAAAATCTGCCGGCGTTCCCTGAAATTGAAACTGGCCGTCTTTGACGATGAGCAGGCGACTTGCAATGGCCTCGACATCTTGAATGATGTGGGTTGCGATCAGGACGATGCGATTTTGGGCCAATGTGCTTAACAGGTTACGTACTGCAATCCGCTCGACCGGATCTAAGCCCACGGTGGGTTCATCAACCATGATAATTTGGGGATCACCTAGCAAACTGGCGGTCAATCCCACTCGTTGCCGCATACCACCGGAATAATCCCGCAGCCGTGTCGGATTTTTGGGATCCAGATGCAGAGTTGCAAACAGATTTGTTATCTGCTGATCAGCGTCTTGGGGCTTAATGCCTTTTAAAGCCGCAATGTAACGTAGGTAATCCAACGCGGTCACATTTGGTTGGTAAGGGACTTGCTGAGGCAAATAGCCCAATACCTGGCGTAATTTTCCGGGATGGGCGATCACACCAACATGATCAAGTTGGATGGAACCTGCATCGGGTTTTAGCTGAGTGGTCAATACTTTAAGCAACGTTGATTTTCCCGCTCCGTTTGGGCCCATGAGTCCGATAACACCACCTGACTCAAGCGTTGCCGTCATGCCATTTAAAACCTGCTTTTTCCCGAAATGCTTATGAATGTTTTCTATGTATAATCTCATTGAACCAACCTCCTGTCTCTAATATTATAATCTAACAATAATCCTATCATCATTCAAAGGTTCTAATCCGGGTTCCTACCAAAGTCTGATTTTCTGCTGTTAGTGGTGAAAAAGCCCAATTGTCATTGTTTTCAAAAATCAGCGGGTGTAGGCTGACTTTATGGGTAAGAACATGAGTATTTGATGAGGAGTGAGCGTTTTGTGGCAAGATGATCGCATTCAAGCAGCGTTGGATGGCCAAAATCCAATGGTCATGGCCGAACTTCCCGGCGGCTTTGCAGTTTTTGGCGATGTCCAGTTTCTACCGGGCTACAGCGTATTACTGCCAAAACGCGAAGTCGGCAGTTTAAATGAGCTGTCTAAAAGAGAACAAAGTCTATTTTTGCAAAGCATGGCAACTTTAGGCGATGCCATTTTGACGGCGTGTGAACCATTGCGCGTCAATTACGACATTCTGGGCAATACGGATCATTTTTTACATGCCCATGTCTTCCCGCGCTACCAGTCGGAGGTGCCGGAACGTTTGGCCAAGCCAGTATGGTTGTATGCCCCGAGTTATTGGCGTGATCCTCAGTACCAATATGAGCCCAGCCAGCATGATGCGATCCGTCAGCGCATTACCGCCGCTTTGAAAACTACGAATTAAGCATCAGGTCGCTTTTCTTCCCCACCCTTTTGCCAGCGGGTTTGCTATAATAAACATAACGATTTTTCAGAATGGTGGGGCTTTGTCATGAAACATATCGGACAACTTAAGAAATGGCCGCTGGTGATCTTATTGGCGCTATTGTTTGGCGTTGGTGCCGCAACAACCAGTGTGATGGCCAACACCCAATACATGACAGTCAAAGCCGAGAGCGTCAATGTACGGCTAGGTCCCGGCTTGGCATATGGCATCATGGGTCAGGTGAAATCCGGCAATGAATTGACCATTATCGGTTCCAAAAATTCCTGGTATCAAGTGCGCCTTGCCGGCAATAAAATCGGTTGGGTTGCTTCATGGTTAGTCGATCAAAGCGAAGCCGCGACCACGAGTGCGAAAGTTGCCACGGTGAATCAACCGGTTAACGTCCGCGAATATGCCAGCCAGGATGCCAAGCAGTTAGGAACGCTCAATGCCGGTGATAGTGTCAAGGTTGTGTATCAAGAAGGCGATTGGACCCAGATTGCCTATAATAATACGGCGGCATGGATCACTAGCAGCAGTGTCCAGCTCACTGGTCAGACAACTAATCTGGCGCAACCTGCCCAAGCCAATCTGACGCAAGCCAAAAGCGGGGCCGCATTGAAAGTTACCACCAATACCATGACTAACTTGCGCAATGCGGCGGGTATCAATGCTCCATCCGTCGAAAAGCTCGATAAAGGCACTGAATTGACCGTCACCAAACAACAAGACGATTGGTATCAAGTCACTGCCCCTGATGGCAAATCGGGTTATGTTGCCAGCTGGACCGTCACCGCCCCGAATAATGGTCAAACCCAAAAAGCGGCAACGAAACTATCCGAAGCCACGATTGTTCTGGATCCCGGACATGGTGGTACAGACACGGGTGCGCCGGCTAACAATAATCATGATTACGAAAAAACCTATACCCTGAAAACGGCCGAACTCGTTGCCAATGCTTTGCGGGCTGCTGGTGCTAATGTTATCATGACGCGGACAACTGACACCTTTGTTGACCTCGCACCACGTCCGACAACTGCTAACAACGCCCATGCCGATGCGTTTATCTCCTTCCACTTTGACTCCAGCCCGTCCAAAAACTCAGCCTCTGGGTTCACCACTTACTACTACAGCAGCAAAAAAGATCTCGCTTTGGCTAAGGCGGTTAACAACGCTTTTGATGACTTACCACTAGAAAATCGTGGGGTTGCATTTGGTAACTATGAAGTTCTACGCGATAATAAACAGCCGGCCATCCTGAATGAAATGGGTTATATCAATAACGACAAAGACTTTAAGTATATTAAAAACCCAACGTATCAATCTAAAATTGCGACGGATATTGTCAACGGTTTAAATGCTTACTTTAAAGCCGGTCATCATCAATAATCGGCGGAAAGAATCGGCGGAAAGTTTTGCACGGCAAAAGCGCAAATCGAATATAAAGAGCCGCTCAATCAGGCATGAAAAATTGCTGATTGGGCGGCTCTTTATTTGAATTTTTTACTTGCGGAACAACGGTGGAATTTCAATTAAATGATTGACTTGATAATCTGCCTGTGGTGCTGCATTGAGGCCGTCCACATTAAAGTAGATCGTTTTAACATCAGCGTTGATACCGGCATCCACATCAAGCGAGCGATCACCTATCATCGCCGTTACCGCGGGATTGAGCTGGAAGCGTCGAAGTAAATATTGAATCGCATCAGGTGCTGGCTTACGCGGTAACTTCAAATCGGCATCCACCCCTCCAAGAAATAAGGTGTCAGCTTGATCGTGAGCCAAAATCTCCCAGGCACTACGATCACGATGCGTTAAAAGCAGATTGTGTCCACCTTGAGCTTTGATGGCTTTCAATACAGTCAGCGCTTCAGGATATGAATGAATATCCTGAAGATACGCCCGCGCCCGCTGATGATAATCCGCCTCTAAGTCAGCAACAGATCGACCTACCTGTTGCCCAAAGCCGGTTAAAAATTGTTTGATTGATGTTTCTTTTACCTGGCGATAGAGCGTCTTTGGTTCAATCTGACCGCCATTAGCCGTTACCAACGCCGCTAACGCCTTCATCATCCCGGGATAAGAATCATACAAAGTGCCGTCAAAATCCCAAATTGCGTTAACTAACATTACTTCGCCTCCGTATCAAATAAAATCGTCACCGGCCCATCATTAGTAAGACTCACCTGCATATCGCCACCAAATTCGCCAGTTGCGACCATCACGCCTAAATCACGAAGCTTGGTATTAAAGGCGTCATAAAGCTGTTCCCCTAAAGCCGGCTTGGCAGCACCCGTAAAGCTGGGGCGATTACCGTGACGTGTGTCTGCATACAGTGTGAATTGCGATATTGATAGGACTTGCCCGCCAACATCTGCTAGCGCCAAGTTCATTTTGCCGGCATCATCGCTGAAAACCCGCAATTTACTGATTTTTTCGGCGAGATAGTCACTATCTGCTGATGTGTCTTCAGGCCCGACACCAAGTAAAACCACAAACCCATGATCAATGGCACCGACTGTCTGACCGGCAATCGTAACTTTAGCTGCAAGGCTGCGTTGTACCACTGCGCGCATATACTTTTCTCCTTTATTTATCAAATCTTGTTTGTGAATGTTGCTGGCATAAAAAGACAGCACCGGATCGTGATCATTGAGATCTGTGTCTTTCTGATCACCCGTGCTGTCTAAATAAAACGGTCATCACCCATTTGCCCGCTTCACTTCATAAATATCCGGAACATTTTTAACAGCATCCATTAATTTATCCAAATGGGCAAGGTTGCGGACGCCGACTTTGACGTGGATATCAGCCATTTTATCGTGGTCAACCCGGCCATTGATGTTGTTCAAGGCCTTAGTTTGGGCATTAAGGACCTGTAAGACATCATTTAACAACCCACTGCGATTGTAACCGTAAATTTCAAGGTCCGTATTAAAGAGCTGCTTTTGTACCGCTTCGTTTTCCCAGCGGACGTCAATCAAACGACCCGACATTTCCCGCGAACTTTGAACATTTGGGCAATCCGCGCGATGAACTGTGACCCCGCGGCCTTTCGTCACATAGCCGACAATTGCATCCCCAGGCACAGGCATGCAGCACTTTGCTAAATGAACCAGCAGATTATCAACGCCTTCAATCACCACGCCATCTTCGGAATGGGTTTGTGGCTGGTGCTTCTCACTGGAAACGGTTGTGACTTTCTGGTTCTTCGATAAAATGGCAGCTTCTTTGGCCTTACGATCCTTTTCAGCCTTTGCATGACGGAACTTTTCGGTTAGCCGGTTAGCAATGACTTTGGGCGTATATTCCCCGTAACCAATCGAACTCATTAATTCGTCTTCGGTTTGAAAGTTCAGACGCTGCATGAGTCCGGTCATGTTTTCCTTGGTCATAAAATCTTTTGGTACATAGCCCTCCTCTTGTAGCTCATGTTCAAGCATATAACGGCCTTTTTCAGCGTTTTCGCTTTTATCGGCTTGCTTAAAATAACGTTTGATCTTGTTACGGGCGCGCGAGGTGTACACCAGTTTGATCCAATCACGGCTAGGCGCACTACCGCTAGCCGTCAGCATTTCCACGATGTCGCCATTTTTTAACACGTAATTAAGCGGCACAATTTTGCCATTCACTTTGGCGCCAACGGTATGATTGCCGACTTCCGTATGAATCAAATAGCCAAAATCAAGCGGATTGCTGCCTTTTGGAAGCTCGTAAACATCACCTTTTGGGGTAAAGACGTAAACGCGATCGGTGAAAATATCGCCTTTAACACTTTCCATGAAGTCGGCGGCATCGCTACTTTCATCCTGTAGCTCAAGAATTTCGCGGAAGATATCCAATTTTTTGCCGGCTTTATCGTACTGGACTTTACTGGTCTGGCCTTCTTTGTAAGCCCAGTGTGCTGCAACCCCGTATTCAGCCACGTGATGCATTTCTTCGGTACGAATCTGGACTTCTAGCGGCTTGCCCATTGGTCCGATAACGGTCGTATGAATACTTTGATACAAGTTGGCTTTAGGCATCGCAATGTAATCCTTAAACCGGCCCGGCATTGGCTTCCACTTAGTATGGATTGCACCTAAAACCGCATAGCAATCCTTAATCGTTTCGGTGATGACCCGGATTGCCAACAAATCATAAAGCTCATCAAACTGTTTATGCTTGTCGCGCATTTTTTTATAAATGGAATAGATGTGCTTTGGGCGGCCATAGATTTCATATTTAATATGCAAATCCGCTAAGGCCTTTTTGATTTCTTCGATTGCTTCTTGGATATAAGCTTCACGTTCGGTGCGCTTACTGTTCATTAAGTGTGCAATTCGATAGTATTGTTGCGGGTTAAGATAACGCAGCGATAGGTCTTCAAGTTCCCATTTGATGGTGCTAATCCCTAATCGGTCTGCCAGTGGCGCATAAATCTCCAGGGTTTCATTGGCAATCCGCCGCTGTTTATCCGGGCGTAAATGTTGAAGTGTGCGCATATTGTGCAGGCGATCTGCCAGTTTCACCATGATGACACGTAAGTCTTTTGCCATCGCCAGCAACATTTTTCGATGGTTTTCAGCCAACTCATCCTTATGGGCAACATAAGTCACTTTGCTAAGCTTCGTCACCCCATCAACAATGACCGCAACATCATGGCCAAACACTTCTTCAATATCGCCCAGCGTGATATTTGTATCTTCCACAACGTCATGCAGGTAGCCGGAAGCCACTGTTTCAGGATCCATTTTTAATTCGGCAAGAATCCCCGCTACCTGAATGGGATGAATAATATAAGGCTCGCCGGACTTGCGAACTTGATCTTTATGAACATAAGCGGCAAACTTATAGGCCTTTTCAACGAATGCCAAGTGTTCAGGGTTCATGTAAGCTTTACACAACTTCATGACATCCGGCTGGGTAAGTTCAACTTCTTCGGCCATGGTATTCCCCTCCTGAGCGCGAACCGGCGCGGGTAGAAGTCCTTCCAATCGACTTCTTCGCCAGTGATCGCGTCGTATTGAATTTTCCGCTCATAGCGGCATATTGCGCTGATATTATGAGAAGGGCGATAAACGTTCTGTTCCGACTTAATCGGGACAACACGCTTATCGCCGCTTCGTTACGCTTCATTAATCGCGTCAGTTCGCGCATAATGGCTGAGTCTCAGCGCAAGAAGACTGATACACAGCTTGGTACAACTTTTCTTAGACTACCCTTAAATTATAACGATTCTCTGACAAAATGCTAGTCCTTTGCCATCGCCAAGACGCCGAGCAGAAGATAAATCGGTGCAAAGAAGTAGGCATACCATTTGTAACGTAAAAAGACCATTAAAGTAAACAGCACTGGCAAGACGAACAGCCACCACCAGCTTAAATGATGCCGTCGAATTGTTCGGCCTATCCACAAAGCACTCAGCATGTTAATTAAAATGAACAGAACCCCTACCCGGACGGCGGTACTAATATGGAACAATGGAAATACCCATGGGACGATCAAAGTTATAAGTACACTCCAACAAACAACCTTATTGCGAGGTACTTTAACCCAATTCATGACACGACTCATCAGCGCTAGTCTCCTTTATAATCAATTCAGTTTTAGTTTAAGCAAGCTCAGTGAGAACTGAAACGGCACTAAGCAAATATAGCGGTGCTGTTTCGGTACGTAAGATCCGCGGGCCAAGACCGGCTGGGGTAAACCCATGTGCCCGCAATAAGGCTAATTCAGCTGGCGATATGCCGCCTTCTGGTCCAAAAACAACACATAATGAAGCAGGATGCGGCGTCAAAGCCGAAACCAAAGCTGCATGTTCGCCTTGCTTGGCACTTTCTTCATAAGCCACTAACTTAACGGCTGCATCGTCCCCTACATCACTCAGCTTAGCATACATCGCGACATGCGGGACTAAATTACGATGACTTTGCTCAGCCGCATTTTGGGCGATCGTTGCAAGCCGATCCATTTTTTTGGCAATCCGCTCAGCCGGCCACCGCGCAGTTCCCCATTGAGCATTGAAAAAGCCGATTTTGGCCGCGCCTAATTCCGTTGCTTTTTGGACAATCCACTCAGCTTTATCGCCTTTGCTAACGCCGCAAACAACCTCAACCGCGATGGGTAACTCCACATTTTTGGTGATCTCCGGGCCAATCTCAACCGTCAGCGGATCTATCGCCTGAACCGTAGCCCGGTAAACCTGGTGTTTAGGATCAGCCAATTCAAAAACAGCGCCGACATCATAACGCAACACTTTAATCGCATGTTTAGCAATCGCCGGTTCCAATGTGACGGTTTGTTGGCTATGTAAAAGATGTTCGGTAAAAAATCGCTGCACGCACGCTCCCCTTTTCTATGCTGGCAAACAAGTTATCGTTAAGCTTTCAATACCGCATCAAATGCTACCCAACCGCCTGCATCCCGGCGTTGCGCAATGGTAAAGCCATTATCCTGCAACGTTTGCCGAATCAAGTCGGCCTTCTCGGCAATAATCCCTGCCAGTAAAAAATGGCCATGCGGGTTTAGCCGTGACGGTACTTGCGGAATCAATGGTACTAAGACTTCAGCCAAAATGTTAGCGACAATCAAGTCAGCCGAAACCGTTAGTCCTTGCAGTAAATCGTTAGCCTTCACGGTAATGTGACTAACGGGATTTAAGGCAATGTTAGCCTGGGCATTTTTAACGGCAATCTCATCGACGTCGGTTGCTAGGATCTGGCTGACACCCAACCGCTCAGCCGCAATGGCCAAGATGCCCGAACCGGTTCCGACATCAATCATTGTTTCGCCGCCGCGTACCAATGATTCCAGCAGCGACAACATTAATTGCGTAGTCGGGTGAGTGCCGGTTCCAAACGCCATTCCCGGATCCAGAGTCAACACCAACTCATCAGGCTGCTGCGGTGTATAGTGCTCCCATTTAGGCACAATCGTTAAGAAGCGCGAAACACGCAACGGATGATAATACTTTTTCCAAACATCGGCCCAGTCTTGTTGGCGCACGTCAGCCAGTGTTACTGTTGCCGCACCCGGATCCAAACCGAATTGCGCCAGTGCTTTAACTTGTGACGCAAGATGATCCCGCTTTTCAATTAGTGACGTAGCCGGTTCAAAATAGCCGATGACCTGTGCACCGGTTGCCAAATGCGGAACGGTCGCCGGATCAAACCAAGTACCATGTGCATCAATCGTCTCTTTTTTGAAGTCGGCCGCATCCTTAATTTGAATGCCTACCGCGCCAGCCTCCATCAAAATGTTGCTCACAGCTTCAACCGCTTCAGTGGATGTCGTCACTGTCAATGCAGTCCAATCGTTATTCATATGGTCTCCTAATACAATTAAAATAAAAAGCTAGCTTCGTTTTTTAACCTATCAATATCTTTGTGCGTTCGTAAAAATGACTAATACTTAGGATACGGCAAAAAGATCCGATTATCGGCATCGGGCTGTTCAGCCAAGATCGCTTCATACCGCGCTTCATCGAAATTCAAGGCAAATGTATCGTCATCGGAAGTGCCATCCACGAAATCCATCAAGTCGCTTTGCCCGTCATCAAGCAGATCCTGTAAATAAATGAACAAAGCATTAACAGTCGCTACGTCAATCCCTTTTTTGCCGTTAAATCCAAAAATAGCCAGATAATCATCTGCATAGTCGGCACCGTGCAGCCGCGTTTCGTCATAAAAAAGAATGGCATCCTGATAGGTAACCGGGCCATCATCAACGGTTGTTCCCGTTTGGTCTTCCACTTCAACGCCGGATTCACTTTCAGCCGTCATCGTGATTTCGAGTTCAATCACATGCGCGTCCTTATCCCAGTTCAGGCTAAGATCGCCGTCAAAATCTAATTGGTCCATTTTGTCACCAATTGCATCTAACATATTCATTTGGCTCATGATTGCCATCCTCTCATTTCTAAATCCTGATCACGCCGCGGCATTTTGGAAACAAACGGATTACCCGCAACGTAAAACCGCAATGGGGCGCTTGTCCACGGCTCCTTGTTAGGAATACCGATTCGCGGTCCAACGGCAATGTTACGGGGACGATGATCAGTCGGTGCCAAGCTCAGCCCGCTCTGATTCAACACAGTGCCGTCGAGCTGCTTATCAATCGCTAGTGCTTGGCATAATTTGCCCGGTCCGTTGGTTAAGCCGATGCCTATTTGCTTGCGGCGAGTCTGCATGGTCGCCAGTCCACTGATCGGTTCCAGTGCCCGAATTAAAATACACTCTGGGACATCAACCGGCTGAGTCACAATGTTCAACAAGCAGTATTGTCGCATTCGATAAACATAAACGGTACCAGCCGCCAGAAAAAGGCTATGGTTGCGCGTGGTATGGCGATGGTTAAATGCGTGGGCAGCCTGATCGCGCGCACCAAGATAAGCTTCGGTTTCAACAATCAAACCGCTACAAGCGCCTAAACTTAATTTCATGCCCAACAGTTGGCGCGCAGAATCTAGCGTCGACTGGGTTTCTAACCAAGGTAATATCATGCTTATTATATTAGCCTAGGTGCCGCCGAATGCAAAGAGGCGAAAAGGCTTTGCCTAAAAATTGTGGCTAGGTATAATAGTAATCAATTAGAAAGGAAGCTGAACATGGCAGAAAACTTGGCATTGCGAGCACTCATCAGCCAACAAACCGACGCACTGGTTTCTGAACTTTACACCGATGATAAAGTCAATGAACGACTGCAAAAGTGGCTGGCAAGGGTACCTGATCCCGGTGTTGCCGATACTTACAGTTATTTGCTGGCAGAATCACGCGAATTTTCCGAAGAGCTGCTTTATCGCATTTTAAGCAAGCTTGCTGAAGACGGCGCACTTAAATTACCGACTGAAGCATAAAAAGAGAGGCGGATAAAATTGCACAATGTAAAGTGCAGTTTGACCGCCTCTTTTATGACGCAAAGGATCTATTTTAATTTTGCCTTAACTATTTGCGGAAGTGCCTGCTCCGAAACCGGTTGAGGTGTGGTCAGTACCCGTTTTTGTGCCACCTTGGCTTTCACGTAACTGCCAGGTGTTAACGCCTTGGGATTAGCTGATTCTTCAGATGAATAGCCTAAGTTCCGCGTCTGACCATCCTTCGTCACCCATTTTAATTCGTATTCATATGTGTAGTATTGCTTCCCATTGACCTTGTAAAGTGAGCCATCTTCATTTTTCGAGGCCTCTTTCTTACCTTCAGTTACCACCGCATAAGCATCAACACCATTGTACGTACTATTCCAATATTGATAGCCGAAAAAGCCAATAACGATAAGTACGAGTACGCCAACTACACCAACCACTTTTTTCATCGAATCATCACTCCTTTTCGTTAAACATATTATGCCGAATCAATTAAAACCGCTCAATAATTTGTGATGTCTTTATATTTTTCTTAATTCGTGACAAAAATGTCATGTGTGTAAGATAAAAACACAATAACATCAGTTTCATTTAGATGGCCCTCAAAAAGTGACGATGGCCTTCATGTCAGCGATTTCCGGAAAGCTGGCAGCGCCTCCATACCGCGCTCGCCAGCCCAGAAACCTGCGTGTAAGGACATTAGCCGCAATGGCCAAATCCCGGCCATCACGGCTAATGCCGCTTACACGCCAGTTTCTAACCGGGCTGGCTCGCGCTCAAAAAAAGTCCTGCTTCTCAGCAAGACTTTAGTTTAACGTTTAATTGAACGTTTGTTTTCTTTTCGCGGACTCCGCTTAAGTCGATCAAAAACGGATTGCACCGCCTTAAATCGTTGCGGATCACGACGAGCATTTTTGACAAACTGGCTGAAGTCATGGTCACCAATGCCAACTTCGGGTTCGTCATCCTTTTTATGCTTCAACCAAGGCATCATGACACCTCCGAATCTTTACGCATGCGTTGAGCGCGATTCGCCCCTGCCAGCACGAACACCATGGCAACAAGCAAACCGATTAGCGCAAAGACACTGTAGTTCGGAATTAAAATAAAAGCAATAAACGCACAGATTCCGACAAGATTGCCGACTAGCAACAATCGCTGATTATGACTGGAAAAATACGATAATAGATGAAAAATAATACCTGGAATTGTCAGCCACCACAGATGGTTCGCCCAAGACATCAATGTCGCCCCCACGCCGGTGAATGAAAACCCCTTTGGCAACGTTGTAACGACAGCCGCAATCAACATGACAAGTGCAAACGCACCATAAAGTAAATCATAAAGTGCTGGTACTTTTTTAATGGAAACTTTCAAGTGTCGATCATCCCTTGCTTTAGCAGTACCTGTATTATACAAGTTTGCGGAAATCATTGCACGGGACTGGATTTCGACTTATATAAAAGTTATCGCTTGCTCATCGCCACATCATTCTACACTGGCTTTTTGAATTATTATTTGCACCCGCAGTCATTAATGAAATCAGTGTCATGAAATAAATTGCTGTGTTGACAGGCCAGTCCCAACTTCACATAGAAGCAAAAATTTCCAATCAATCAATTCCCCGCAATGATTCAAAAAAGATTACTTCCCAAAGCGCTTGTATTTTGTTATACTAGTCCTTGTGTTTTGGAGAGTTGGCAGAGTGGTAATGCAACGGACTCGAAATCCGTCGAACCGGCTAATACCGGCGCGCAGGTTCAAATCCTGTACTCTCCTTACAGCTTCATCATCACGCGATAACGCTTCACATTAGGTCAAAACCTGATGTAAAGCGTTTTTTAGTGCTCCCAAAATAGGATGAAATCTCATAAGCTTTTTGAAATCTGATTAAACAATCTGGAAATCTGCTAGATGAGTCAGGTCTTTCGATCCAAACGCTTATAATATGTTCGTAAAAAACATTTCAGCCAGCTAGTGGCTTGATAAGGCAGTTTTCCTTCATTGACTTGAGCAGACAATGCATATATTATTTAAGATGTTAAACAGATTGTTAACGCTTTCTTAACCAAAAAGTGCTTTTTAAATTCTCCAAAATAAGCAGGTGATATAAAAATCCAATTCATAAATATTATCAACCTCAGTATATTTATTCATAATATTAAATAACTTTTTTATACATGGAGGAGAAGCTTAAATGAAGAAGCCACTTTATAAACATCTCTGGTTTTGGTTATTACTTGTCGTTGCTATCACAATTGTTGGCGGTTTAGCAAGTGGTCAAAAGGGAAGTAACAATGCACAACAAAACTCTGAAGATGATGTGAGCTCTGTTGAAGACGCAAGCGACACGAGCGATGAATCCGAAATAATAACGTCAACCGCCGAACCGGAGTCGAATTCTGATACAACTTCTGAAGTTTCCGACACACCAGCCGAATATCGGTCGGCCTTAATTAAAGCATCTTCATACGCCAACTTAATGAACATGTCAAAACGAGGCGTGTATGACCAGCTTGTCTCGGAAAATGGCGAAAAATTTTCCGCTGAAGCTGCCCAGTATGCAATTGAACACGTCAAAGCAGATTGGAACAAAAATGCAGTTGCCAAGGCAAAAAGTTATTCAGATTCTATGCACCTGTCAAAAGCCGGGATATTGGATCAATTAACTTCTGAAAGTGGCGAAAAATTTTCCGCTGAAGAAGGTAACTATGCCATTCAAAATGTTAAAGCAGATTGGAACAGAAATGCCTTAGAAAAAGCCAAATCCTACCAGAAACAAATGGCGATGTCTCCAGATGCCATTCGTGAACAACTCACTTCAGAAAATGGCGAGAAATTTACTCCCGACGAGGCAAATTACGCGATTCAGCATCTAAATGATAATTGATTTATCAACATTAACTTTTGCTCAGTGACCAAAGACTTCACACTAAGAAGCCTCTGCCCACTTTATTGCCATTGCATGGATTCCATTTAAAAAAACAGTGAAGTTACTCATAATGTGTGATTTAAAAGTAAAGGCAGATTATTTCGATTGCGATTGAAATAGTCTGTCTTCTATTTTCTTTTGATTATTTGAGTTTTAACGACTTTTGTCCCAAAATAGTGCACAGACTAATCTATAAGGGCTCTTAGCTCATTTAAGATTAATTCTTATTCTCGTAACCCGCCTAAAAACGCCGTCAAAAACTGCAATTTCTGCTGTGCCTGTTTGAAAACCTCTGATTGATACGTTGTCAGCACTTCTTCACCAAAAGATCGGTGGGCAATATATTGGTCATACCGCAACTCAATCTGGATCGCGGTGACACCTTGCTGATGGCCATAGTAGCGGGTAATGTCACCGCCACGAAAAGGAAAATTGTCTTCAACCGTCCAACCATACGTCATGAACTGATCCGCCAACGCCAAGCGAAACCTTTTGCTAGACGTCCGATCATGATCATTGCCGAGAACCACCATCTTGGGCTTCACGTTTGGATAATAAGGGTATTGGGCAAAGCTATGCAAATCAATTAAATACGCATGTCCGAATAGGGCCTTTTTCTGGTTCAGCAAGGTCGTCAACATTTGACGATAAGGCCGATAATACGAGCGAACCCGCGCCTGTATTTGAGGAACCGTCAGTGGCTGTGCATACAGGTCATGATCAAACGTGTTACGCTGATAAACGGTTGCCGAGCGATAGTCATGCTGCGGATCATAAGTCACCGCCCGATTTGGATCAGCGACATACCGGTTAACATGATTGATTAAAGTCGTCAATCCGGCAGCAGGCAAAAAGTCATACAATTCCGGTAAAAACCAATCCGTGTTGGCTAAAACGGCATTTGGCAACAAAGCTTTTTTCATCGCCACCGGTAGCCAGGTTCCGCTGTGAGGCAAACTAATCACGACTGGAGAATGTTGCTCCGAATTCAGCACGGTATATAATTGATTGCTAATATCCATCTACCTTGACTCCCTCTAAAACGGTCCGATCATTTGACTGCCTTCACCACTGTGACGACGTCGCAAGTACCGCCATGACTGACACTACCGCATAAAAAAACAGCACCGAACACAAACACTGCCCGATGCTGACTTTCTGTTCCACTTGATGAATTTCGCATGTCAATTAAAGTTAAGATTCACGATGCCCTTCTTCAGGCAAAAGAATCGTCTGACTCTCCCCATCATCGTAGGCCATAACCGTATCCGGAAAACTGGGATCATATGGAAACGGCAAATCCACGGACATCTCGGTTTGTGCGCCTTCTTCGCTGAAATGAATCGTCAATTTGCCTTGATGGTTCTGAAGATCAAAACGCAACAGATTATTTAGCGGAACGACGCCTTGTAAGTTGCGATCAATGATGAGCCAAATACTGTCGATGATCTCGCCCGGCAGGTTTGAAATAACGCCAAAAGTCGCGAATCGACTATGATTTGCTGCAAACATATGCGACTCCTTTCTTCAGTCCTGCGTGGCAATATCCGCAAACTCGGCATCAACAAATTTTGCTAAAACCTTGGGATCAACGCCAACGGAACGGCCGATTTTACCGGCTGACACAATGATTGACGACTGACTTTCGGCCTCTTGACTGATGTAAATCGGATACTTGTGGCGCTCATGAATGCCAATAGGTGTGTTGGCGCCGTGTTCGTACCCTGTCGTTTTCATGAGATCTTTCAGCGGTACCATGCCGACTTTGCGATTGCCGGAAACCTTACTCAGCTTTTTATAATCAACATGCCGATCTAACGGCACAACGCCAATCACCGGTCCAGTCTTGTTCCCAGTTAGTACCAGGGTTTTATAAATCTGGTGTTCCGGAACATCAAGATGATCAACCGTCAACTGCGCCACATCGCCAACTTCTTCAGTCGGAAATTCATAAGGCACATAGGCAATACCCGCTTTGTCCAACATTTTTTCGACCAAGGTTTTATCTGTCTTATGATGTTTAGCCATTGCGATCCCTCCTTACGAAATTTCCATTCAGACGCTTTCACTTAAAAGTCTAGAACAAGGCTCGCGAAAATGCCACCATCATGCGTCGGTGTAAGACATTAACGTGAACATATCATAATCTTTGATCTTGTCGCGCCCATGCAAATCACTGAGCTCGATCAAAAAGGCTGTCCCGACTACGACACCGCCTAATTGCTCGACTAGGCGAATTGTTGCTGCAATCGTACCGCCAGTTGCCAGTAAGTCATCGCATACCAGTACCCGTTGTCCCGGTTTAATGGCGTCCTTGTGTAAGTAAAGTGTGGCCTCACCGTATTCAAGATCATAGCTGGCTTTAACGGTTGGCCGCGGTAATTTGCCTTTTTTACGTGCCGGTGCAAAGCCGATTCCCAGCTTATACGCCACAGGACAACCAACAATAAATCCGCGGGCTTCCGGGCCGACAATCATTTCGACCCCTTTGTCTTGGGCATAGGCAGCAATTTCGTCTGTCGCAGCCGCATAAGCTTTACCGTCAGCCATCAAAGGCGAAATATCGCGGAAAATAATCCCCGGTTCCGGAAAATCTTTCACACTGGCGATGTAATCTTTAAAATTGATGGTCATGATCCTACCTCACTGTCTGAATGCTCTGTCACCAACATCGTTTCAAGCTGAACCCGCGGCAAGGTTTGCAGTTGGCGAGCAAGCGTTAAAAATGCCTCGCGCGCAACATAAGCTTTGGCCGTTTGCAATGGCTTTTTAGCCGGTGCCGTGACGGGAGAAATAAAAGCACCCTCTATTGTAACAAAATCAAGCTCGAAAAACACCTGAATCACCAAGATCACTTGATGGACAGTCAAATGGACGGCCTTGGCAATCGCCGGAATATGATGCTTGTCAAAGCCGGGATGTGCTTTTAGAAAATGCAGAACAGCACCAAATTCACTTCGCGTCGGCATTGCCACTAACCGACTGGGTGCACCATAAAACATGACCGTCACCGGCAGTTGAATGTGCTGCATAACCGTCACCAACTGGCCACGATCTTTAGGCAAGTCAACCAAAACCGCATCAGCCAGTGACGTTGTGACTTGCTCAGCTAGCATGGTCGGCCCACCAAACGAAAATTGATGTTCGAATTGTTGTTTGACCTTTGCATCAAAGAAGACGTAATTCCGTTGCGCCTTGAATTGGCTCCCATCAACTGTCGGCATCCGCCAGTCAACGACTTGAGGCTGCTTGACCGCATAATCCTTCAGCATGAGTTGTAAGCTGGTATTGCCTTGCCAGGTGTTTTGATCCAGTCGAACCGCTAGCTTGACAGCTTGAGCCTCAGCCAGTGTCGCTGCTGCGGATCCAAACCCAAACCCGATGACATTGACGCCTTGATCAATTTGAAATCTAAGATGGGCATTTTCCTTACCAATCGGCTTCACGTTCTGAACCACTTGGGGCCGCACGGAAAAAGTCGGTTCCGGATTACCTTGTCCAAATGGTGCCAGCTGGCGAATTAATTCATAATGCTCTAGCGTTAAGTCGCCAACTTCCAAGCGCGCAGCAATCGGAAGCGCTGGCTTAGGCACGGTCTTGAGCATGGTGGCAGCGGCTGCTTCCATTTGCGCATGGATGGCTGATAGTTCAGCGGTTTTAGCCGTTAACCCAACTGCCATATGATGCCCGCCAAAATGAACCATTTTGTCCTTAGCCGGTTCCAAGGCGTTAAACAAGTGATACGCTTCAATCGAACGGCCAGAACCTTTTGCCGTGTCGCCATCATCGGCAATGTTCATAATCAAGGTTGGTTTACCGGTAGCCTCCACCACTTTACTGGCAACGATCCCAACAACTCCTTCATGCCATCCCTTACTGGCAAGCAGCAGCGTTTTAGCCGCTTGATTTTCCGGCGTCTGGGCCATGGTGAGAGCCTCTTGCGCAATTTTGCTGACCAACCCTTGCCGCTCCTGATTTAACTTGCCGACCTGCTGTGCCAACTCGGCAGCGACATCCTCTTCAAAGGTAGTCAACAATGTCACCCCGGGATTCGCATCACCCATTCGTCCCAGAGCATTCAGCCGCGGACCAATCACAAAGCCAACCGTGGTTTCATTGACTGTGTCCGCTGCTACGCCGGCTTCTTTTAAAATGGCGGCGAGTCCGACGCGCGGTTGCGTTTGGATCATTTTCAATCCTAACTGGGCGATGATCCGATTCTCATCGGTTAGCTTAACCAAATCGGCAATCGTGCCTAATGCTGCCAGATCAATGCTCTCTAGCGGCGGCTCGCCAAGTAAGGCCGTTGCCACTTTGAAAGCAACGCCTGCACCCGAAAGATCGCCAAACGGATAGTGGCCCTCGGGATGGCGGGGATGGACGACCGCTACGGCATGCGGAAGCGTTTCGGGCAATTCATGGTGATCCGTAACCACAACGTCCATGCCGGCTGCTTGGGCAGGATCAATGACGTCTGCCCCTGCAACCCCGTTATCGACTGTAATGACCAGTTGCGTACCGGTTTTTTGCAAGTAGGCGTAAACTTCCGCATTGGGGCCATAGCCATCCGTAAACCGATCCGGAATAAAAACATCAGGCTCGGCACCTAGGCTTTGCAGGGTCTCCAACATGATCGAGCTGCTGGTTAAGCCATCAACGTCATAGTCACCATAAATCGTAATTTTTTGATTTTGCTCAATTGCTTCCAAAATCCTGGCAACCGCTTTATCCATATCGTGTAAGGCAAACGGATCGTGCAACCGACTAATGTCCGGGTGCACAAAGGCCTCATAGTCTGGCTTATTTTTAATGCCGCGCTGCCACAATAAAGTCGCCAGAAACGGCGGGACTGCCAATGTCTGGCTCAATTGTTGTACCGTTGCCGGATCCGGTTGTTCTGCAAGTTGCCATTGATACTGCGTCATATGTTTTCGTTCCTTTCTAACCGATTCAGTATACCAAACAAACCCGTTTGAATTAACCGCTTGCGTCAAGTTTTCGTCAACTTAGCAAAAAGGGCGGCCGTTTCCGTTAACCAACCCGTTCAGGTCATCAAAAGCGTGATATAATTAAGTTGTTAACAAGCCCAACTCCAGTCAGCGACTTCAAACAGGCAAGCAGTTATTGCTGTATTGCCGTTATTAGACAAAGCGTTACCGTGTGATCTTAGTCCGCTTGACTGTGACCGGTCATGGTGGACTAGCTCTTTTTCGCGATAACGACTTAAGGAGGAAGTACCATGGCAAAATCTCAAGACCAATTCAATGAAAAGGCGGGCAAGAAGATTACAGTTTCCGATGAGGCTGTCGATAAGGCCGCTAAAAAAATTGAACAGGTCGGCTACGTAACCGAAAAAGACGTTCCGGAAATGATCGATCGCGATTATACGCGAGCATTGTCAAAAAAGGTTTCCGCTAAACTACACCAAGACAAAGACGATGACTATTTCTACGAGGAACCTTTTGATTATGAAAATGGCCGCATTGCCAACATCATCTGGGATATGGATAAAATTAAAACCCGTGAAGAAGCAATGAAGACCTTAGCAAATGAACTTGGCTTGACTGTTCCAAAGATAGTCATGCGCAAAGTCGATGAACAGGTTTTCTAAAGCGAATTCTAAAAAATCGGCGCTGTTTATCAGTGTCGATTTTTTATTTTAGCTTGCTTGTTTGCTAGCAGACGTCTTTGTATCCATGACATCAATTGCCTCCAAAACGCACCTAACCAAGCCAGGTTAATTTTTTTAGTGTGACAACCATGCAGACATGTACTAATTATGTGATAATGATGATAAAAGAAAGGACGTGGAAGCCATGGCTGACCAACAAGTACTTGACGATTTTTTTGCGACGGCGAAAGCGGCATTGGATTTACCCGCGGTCACTTACGAGGATGCCTATCAACTTGGCAGTCCTGAACTGGCAGATGAACTTGCTGCCTTGGTTAAAGCGGGCAAGAAAACTGCGACTTCAAGTGGGTTTGAGCTTTATACCATCGAGCAGGACCCATTACCGACAGCCGGCGTCTACAACATTATCCTTGATCGTCATGATCGACCAGTTGCGCTGACTTTCACGGATAATGTCTTTGTCACGCCATTTGAAAAAGTCGATGCTGTCATTGCCAAACGCGAAGGTGAAGGCTCCCAGTCGTTAGCAAGTTGGCGCCGCGCCCATGAAGCCTTCTTCCGCCGTGAATATCAGGCAAATGGCCTTCAATTCGATCCCGAATCCTCGATGGTCGTTATCGAAGAATTTCATACCGTTTATCCGGTTGTTCAAACGAGGTGACAAGCATGCGGCTCAAACAACGAACAACATTAGCTGAAAAGAAAGTAACCGGAAAACTCGAAGACATTCCGCATCCGACACTAGATGCCACCATCTATGTCCTCGTTTTTGGTCTCACTGCAATCGGCGGGCTGGTCTCTTATGGCGCGTATCAACTGTTTAAGCCTGAGCGCCAACTAGCCCACAAAGCAAAGGACATGGTTCAGGAACATCGCAAAAACTGATAAAATCAGTAAATCAAAAACAGGCACCCAGTAGGCTGACTATTTTGCCTCTTGAGTGCCTGTTTTGTAACAACAAGTGGAATATTCACCATAAAATAACAATTTATTAGATGTAAAACTGCCTACATTTAAAGCTCATGTTGGCAAAATGTTGGCAAGAAATCGCTAATGATTAAAATTTCACCAGTCAAAACTTCTCGATAGCGCTATTTACCGCGACTTTCTTCGTCGTTCATTTTAAGAATGCTCATAAACGCCTCTTGTGGAACCTCGACAGAACCAACCGCCTTCATCCGCTTCTTACCGGCCTTTTGCTTCTCGAGTAACTTGCGCTTCCGGGTGATATCGCCACCGTAACACTTGGCCAAGACGTTTTTACGATAAGCTTTAACCGTACTACGGGCGATAATTTTATTCCCGATAGCAGCCTGGATCGGGATTTCAAACTGTTGCCGCGGAATGGTAGTTTTCAGGCGCGCAACAATCGCTTTGCCGCGTTCAAAGGCGAAATCTTTATGAACAATGGTGCTTAATGCATCAACTGGATCACCATTCAGTAAAATGTCCATTTTAACCAGATCACTTTGCCGATACCCGATGATCTCATAATCGAGACTTGCATAGCCTTTGGTACTGCTTTTTAGATCATCAAAGAAATCGTAAATAATTTCGGACAATGGCAATTCGTAGATGACATTCACGCGATACTTGTCTAAATAATCCATTGTCACAAATTCGCCCCGTTTACGTTGTGATAGCTCCATGACCGGTCCGACATAATCGTTAGGTACCATGATCGATGCTTTCACATAAGGTTCGCGGATCTCTTTAATTTCACTTGCATCGGGCATTTCAGCCGGGTTGTCGATCGTTTTTTCCGAACCGTCTGTTAACGCTACCTGATAGTCCACGCTCGGTGCGGTCATGATCAAATCGAGACCGTAATCGCGTTCCAGCCGTTCCTGAACCACATCCATATGCAAGAGGCCCAAGAACCCACAACGGAACCCAAACCCGAGTGCCTGGGACGTTTCCGGCTCAAATTCAAGCGCAGCATCGTTGAGTTGCAACTTTTCCAATGCCTCGCGCAAGTCATTGAATTTCGCGTTATCTACCGGAAACAGGCCTGAATAGACCATTGGCGTGATTTTCCGATACCCTTTCAGCGGGGCTGCTGCCGGGCGGTCTGCCAGCGTCACCGTGTCCCCTACGCGCGTATCCTGAATCGTCTTAATTGAGGCCGTGATATAACCGACATCCCCGACCATTAGAAAATCACGTTTCACTGCTTTAGGTGACATCACGCCGACTTCAGTAACCTGAAACTGCTTGCCATTGCTCATCAGCTGAATCGTATCGCCGACCTTAACTTGTCCTTCTTTAACCCGAACATCGAGGACAACACCGCGATAATCATCATAAACCGAATCAAAGATCAACGCTTGCAACGGCGCGTTAACATCGCCAGAAGGAGCCGGAATGTCTGCGACGATGCGCTCAAGAATCTCAGGAACTCCCAAGCCGGTTTTACCACTGGCCAAAATGGCGTCAGAAGCGTCTAAGCCGATCATCTCTTCAATCTCTTCTTTAACAACATCAGGCTGGGCACTAGGCAAGTCAACCTTATTGATCACCGGAATGATTTCAAGGTCGTCATCAATCGCCAAGTACACATTAGCAAGCGTCTGAGCTTCAACACCTTGCGTGGCATCCACCACAAGCAAGGCCCCTTCACAGGCAGCAAGACTGCGACTAACCTCATAACTAAAATCGACATGCCCCGGCGTATCAATCAAATGGAAAATATACGTTTCGCCATTTTTAGCTTTATAGTGCAGTTCGACCGCATTGAGCTTAATCGTAATCCCGCGTTCCCGCTCGAGTGCCATATCGTCCAGAACTTGCGCCTGCATATCCCGCTTGGCAATGGTGTCTGTCAACTCCAGAATGCGATCCGCAAGCGTGGATTTGCCATGATCAATATGGGCAATAATTGAAAAATTGCGGATATGCTTTTGCCGTTCCAGCATTTCTTCATGATTCATATAAATAGTGCCTACTTTCTAAGCGATCGTTTGGTTCTTATTATAGCAGAGCGTATCGGACACGGGTAGAAGCTGGTATTGAACGAATCAAGCGGTTAAGGCCTCATGCACTTGCAAGCCTGGCCGCTTAAGTTGGCATCATTATAAGGTTCACCTAGACGCTGATACGTCAAAAGTTCTCACCACATTAAAAAAATCGGCCTTAACTTCTAAGACCGATTTTTCGATATTTGGATCAAGTTTTTGCAATTGGTAGTGACTAGGCGTGTAACCTACTTACCGCCTTTAAACGCTTCTTTAACGCGGTCAAACAGCGTTCCATTGTGTGGTGTGACATCTTCACCACTAGCTGCTGCAAATTGCATCAAAGCAGCTTTTTGCTTTTCGTTTAAGTGCTTAGGTGTTTGAATCTCAACGGTCACAATTTCATCACCGGTACCGTTACCGCGCAGCCGTGGAGCACCTTTACCGCGGAGTCTGAATTTGGTTTGACTTTGCGTGCCGGCTGGAATTTTTAACTCAACCGGTCCGTGAACCGTGTCAACTTTGATTTCATCACCCAAAGCTGCCTGAGCAAAACTTAACGGAATCGTTAGGTAGATCTCGGCGCCATCACGTTGATACTTCTTGCTTGGCGCGACCCGGAAAACGATGTATAAGTCCCCATATGGTCCGCCATTGGTTCCTGCTTCGCCAGCCTGTTGCAAGCGCATTTGCTGACCGTCTTCAACACCAGCCGGAACTTTGACATCAATCGTATGCCGTTCCTGTTCGTGACCAGTACCATGGCAGGTTGGGCACTTTTCTTTAATTTCTTTACCGGTTCCACCGCAAACATCACAAACTTGGCGGGTCATCATTGCGCCAAATGCCGTATTGCGTTGTACCTGAATATAACCGCTACCATGACACTTGTGGCAGGTTACCGGACTGGTTCCCGGTTTGGCACCACTACCATGACAAGTATGACAAACAGCTTCACGATCATAGGAAATCTTGGTATCTTTTCCAAAAATCGCTTCTTCAAAAGTCAAATCCATCCGATATTGTAGATCAGCTCCTTGCCGCGGTGCAGAAGGATTCGCCTGTGCACCACCGCCAGCACCGCCAAAGAATTGACTGAAAATGTCGTCAAAGCCGCCGAAACCGCCTTGACCGCCACCGAAGTCACTAAACCCGCCGGCTTGACCACCATTGCCGAATCCCTGCGGACCATCAGCAGACCCATATTGGTCATATGCGGCACGCTTTTGGGGATCAGACAGGACCTGATAGGCTTCGTTGACTTCCTTAAACTTTTGCTCGGCACCGGGTGCATGATTAAGATCGGGATGATATTTTTTTGAAAGCTTGCGAAACGCTTTACGAATTGTATCATCATCGGCATCCCGGCTCACACCGAGCGTCTCATAATAATCTTTCTGATCCGCCATAGTTCCTCCTCGATTCAGATCGTGACTGAAAATGCCAACTTAGCATAGCATAATTCAAACAAAAAGCCAAAACCGCGCCGCGGCTTCGGCTTTTTGCTAATGAACTGATGCCTTATTTCTTATCGTCGTCGGAAACATCCTTGTAGTCACCATTAATGGTGTCATCATCCGACTTCTTGTCATCAGCCGTACCTTGGGCTGCGCCACTCGTTGCGCCACCCTGGGCTTGTTGATTCTTTTGGGCATTTTCATACAACTTAACGGTCATATCCTGAACCAGCTTGTTCAAGTCGTCCCGCTTTTGCTTCATGTCATCAAGATTGTTTTCCTGTTGCGCTTTCTTCAGTGCTTCTTGCGCATCCTTGACTTTCTTGACATCCTCTTCCGGAACCTTGCCGTCAACATCTTTCAGGGTCTTATCTGTCTGGAAGAGTAATTGGTCGACATCGTTCTTCAAATCGACTTCTTCTTTGCGCTTCTCGTCGGCTTCAGCATTTTCTTCAGCTTCCTTCTTCATGCGCTCGATTTCTTCGTCAGACAAGCCGCTGGAACTCTTGATCGTGATGTTTTGTGACTTGCCAGTACCAAGGTCCTTTGCCGATACCTGAACGATCCCGTTCTTATCAATGTCAAACTTGACTTCGATTTGCGGAACGCCACGTGGTGCTGGCGGAATGTCGGTCAATTCAAAGCGGCCAAGCGTCTTGTCATCTGCCGCCATTGGACGTTCACCTTGAAGTACGTGAATATCGACAGCTGGTTGATTGTCCGCAGCAGTTGAGAATACCTGACTCTTAGAGGTTGGAATGGTGGTGTTGCGGTCGATCAGCTTGGTGAAGACACCGCCCATGGTTTCAATCCCTAATGACAGCGGCGTAACATCCAGCAAAACAACATCCTTCACGTCACCGGAAATGACACCACCCTGAACGGCAGCACCTAGCGCAACCGCTTCGTCTGGGTTGATGCTGTGGTCCGGATCTTTGCCAGTCCATTCCTTAACTGCTTGTTGAACAGCAGGGATCCGTGTTGAACCACCATTTAAGATTACTTTGTCAATATCCGCATTCGTCAATTTAGCATCTTTCAGCGCATTTTCAACTGGCACCTTGGTCTTAGCAACCAAGTCGGCGGTCATTTCGTCAAATTGTGCACGGGTTAAAGTGCGTTCCAAGTGCAATGGGCCGTTGGGGCCGGCAGAAATAAATGGCAAGCTGATTTGCGTCTGGGTCACACCGGAAAGATCCTTCTTAGCTTTTTCGGCTGCATCCTTCAGGCGTTGCATTGCCATTTTGTCTTTAGACAGGTCAATGTTGTTATCCTTTTTGAATTCGGAAACAAGCCAGTCGATGATCTTGTTATCAAAATCATCCCCGCCTAAATGAGTATCGCCATTGGTTGACAGCACTTCGAAGACACCATCACCTAACTGCAGGATGGAAACATCAAATGTCCCGCCGCCAAGGTCGTAAACCAAAATCTTTTCGTCTTTGTCGCCTTTATCCAGACCATAAGCCAAGGCTGACGCGGTTGGTTCGTTGATAATCCGTTGAACATTCAAACCAGCGATCTTACCGGCATCCTTGGTTGCCTGACGCTGACTGTCGTTAAAGTAAGCCGGAACTGTGATAACCGCATCTTTAACCGGTTCGCCCAGATAGTCTTCAGAAAATTTCTTGATGTACTGTAGAATCATCGCTGAAATTTCTTGCGGGGTGTATTCTTTATCGCCAACCTTAACTTTATAGTTAGCTTCGCCCATGTGACGCTTAATTGACACGATGGTATCCGGATTAGTGATCGCCTGGCGTTTTGCCACTTCACCAACTTGGATTTCACCATCTTTAAATGCGACAACAGATGGCGTGGTGCGATTGCCTTCCGGGTTGGTGATGATTTTTGGCTGATTGCCTTCCAAAACCGCAACTGCAGAGTTGGTGGTTCCTAAGTCAATACCAATAACTTTACTCATATTTTTATACCTTCTTTATTTCAGATTAATTATTTAGCGACAACGACCATAGCAGGGCGCAGAACCCGATCCTTGAGATAATACCCTTTTTGTAGCACCTGCGCGACCGTGTCAGCGGGATGTTTGTCGTCCGCCGCCACGGTTTGTACTGCCTGTTGGGTATTCGGATCGAATTTGTCGCCAGCACCATCAATCGCAGTGATGCCATTTTCCTTCAAGGCGCGTTCCAGATGATCGTAAACCATCTGCACACCTTTTTTGAGTGAGGCCGCACTGTCATCTTTGGCTTCGGTTGCAAGCGCACGCTCTAGATTGTCAACTACCGGCAAAATCGCCTTGGCTAACTTCTGGCCGTCGTACTTCAACATTTTTTGCTGCTCTTTTTCAAACCGCGCATTCATGTTTTGAATCTCTGCAGCCGCGCGCAAATACTTGTCTTCGAATGCATCACGCTCTTGCTTTAGTTGTTCACCATCATGCTTGCTGGTTTTCAATTGCTCATTAAGATCAGCAATGCTCTCCTGCAGAATTTCTTCTTTTAGCGAAGTCTCTGGCGTGTCAGCAGCGTGCTTGGCGTCTTTGGCGGTATCTGCAGCAGTCTGCTTTGCTTTTTGTTCTGCCATGGTATCCTCCCTTTTAACCACATCTATTCGCGCAATTGGTTCACGTTAACAGATGCTTGTTATCATCTATCATTGATCAAAGTTGGCGTAATAGTCCGTCAACCGTTTAGCCAGCTCCTCTCGGAAAACATCCAACAGTCCGATCATCTTGGAATACGGCATCTGGGTTGGCCCTAATAAGGCAATCATTCCCGTGCCGTGGTCACCGACATCATAACTGGCGGTAATCAAGCTGAGATTGGCCAGATCAATTGGCTTTAACTCCGGGCCTAGACGAACCGTAACCGGCGTTTGGCGAACCGGTCCGCCAAGCAGTTCAGTAAGATCACCATGATCAGCATCAATCAAGGACATAATCTTTTTCAACTCGTGAATATCCGAGTCGCCGAGATAGTCCATTAAATTTAAGCGGCCACCCACATAGAAACGCTCTGAAGCGGCGGACTTTAAGACATTACCGAAGATATCCAGGAAGCCTTCAGGACTGGTCAGATACTGCATCAGCATCGACGGAACATCAGTCTTTAGCCGCTGAGCAACTTGAATAAGCGGCAAACCGACCAGCTGATCATTGACAATGCGAATCGCCTTTTCCAGCTCGTCAGATGAGATGCTTTCAGGAACGGTGAAAACCTGATTTTCAACATTGCCGTTGTTCGTCACTAAAATCGCCATAACCTGGTGATTGCCCAACGGTACAAGGCGAAATCCGGTCAATTTAATGTTATTCACTTCTGGCCCTAAGCTGATCGCCGTGTAACTGGTCAGATTGGATAAAATCTGCGCACTTTGCGCCACAATTTCATCCATCTTATTGTAGCGTTGACCGAATGCTTGCTTGATCGTGGCTAGTTCACGGTGGGAAACACGCACTGGCTCGACCAGATGATCAAGATAGTAGCGATAGCCTTGAGTCGAGGGTACTCGACCGGAACTGCTATGGGTCTTGGTGATCAAACCGGCGTCTTCCAGCGATGCCATATCATTGCGGATCGTGGCGGAACTGACATGAACCGGCAGTTCCTGCATTAACGTCTTGGAACCGACCGGCTGCCCACTTTCAGTAAACAGGCGGATGATTTCTTTTAAGACGAGCAATTGCCGTTTCGTCAACATTTTCTCACCTCACCTTTAGCACTCGTTTTACACGAGTGCTAATACACTGAATAATATACCAAGCGCCGTTAGCAAAGTCAAGGTGGGATTGCTAAAATGTTCCATCAAACAGCCAACTGTGGTTAGATTTTTTGTCATATCCGAAGCAATGATTCATCATTAGACCAGTGGCTCATCAAGTAGGAATTGTTGGAAAACCTCATTTCCCAAAAATTTGCCGCGATTCGTCAGTCGGATATAGCCATTTTGGCGCTCGATTAACCCTTGGCTTTCCAGCTCCGGAACCGTCTCGCCGTAAACCGCATCGACCGTCATATGATAGCGGCGATAAAAACGATCTTCATTGACGCCTGCCATGGTGCGTAAGCCAAGAAACATTTCTTCCTCAATTTGCTCAGAAACCGGTACTAAATGATGGGCCAGAACCGGTAAATGGTCGGCATGCAACGGTGCCAGATACTGTTTGATCGGCCCATAATTATGATACCGGTCACGACCGAGATAGCCAAATGCGCCTGCCCCGAAGCCAAAATATTTATCATTTTGCCAATAAAGTAGATTGTGCCGACATTGATACCCTGTTTTGGCAAAATTACTAATTTCATATTGATGCCGTCCGTGAGCTTCCATTAAGTCGATGGCATCTTGGTACATATCAGCTTCAACGTCTTGCGTCGGCAACCGCAGCTTTCCTTGACGCATGAGATTATAAAAAATCGTCTTGCGCTCCAGGATCAATGAATAGGTCGAGTAATGTGGCAAGTCCAATGCCAAAGCTTTTTGAAGGCTGTTCAAAAAGTCATCGCGGCTTTGATCTGGCAGGCGAAAAATCAAATCAATCGACAAGTTGTCAAACCCGACTTTTCTAGCATTGCCGATCGCTGTATAAACATCTTTTGCTCGATGAATCCGACCAATGCGCTTCAAGACGTCATCATTAAACGATTGCACGCCAATCGACAACCGGTTAACCCTAAAGTCGTGTAAGACCTGTAACTTGTCGGTGGTCAGTAAGTCATTGGGATTGGCTTCAAAGGTAAATTCACCGTGATCAAAATGAAGAATATCGCGAATACCTTGGCACAAAACGGCAAGCTGTTGCGGTGTCAGCGTTGTTGGGGTGCCACCGCCAACATAAACCGTTTCAATTTTTTCTTCTGGATGCTCTGCCATCACCATGCGCATTTCTTTGAGCAACATGGCGACATAATCATCGACCGGCTGACCTTCAATAAACACCTTATTAAAGTCGCAATAGTAACAAATATGCTCGCAAAACGGTATGTGGATATATGCGCCTGCCATGTTAATCCTTCCTCACCCGAAAATATTGGCGAACGGTTTGTTCATCTGTCTTTAACTGCGCAATCAAAGCATCGGCACCGGCAAACTTGACCTCACCGCGTAAGTAGTGGTACCAACGGACTTGAACCGTTTTACCATAGATCATCTGGTTAAAATCAAGCAGGTTAATTTCAAGCGTTACCGCCCGATCATCTCCAAATGTGACATTGCGGCCAATTGAAGCCATTCCTAAGTACCAAGTATCATCAACTTTGACGGTCACAGCATAGATGCCAATACCTGGAAGCCGCTGTTGGCCCAATGTGGTTAAATTAATCGTCGGGAAACCAAGCAAGCGGCCACGCGCCTCACCATGAACTACCTTGCCAGTTGTCAGATAGACATAGCCCAGTAACTCGTTGGCGGTGTCAATGTCACCACGGTCTAAGGCATCTCGAATACGGGTGGAACTGATCTTCTTGCCGTCATCAGCCAGCTTAGGGACACTGACAACTTCAAAGCGACCGCGCGCATATTCCGGCAATAATGCCATATTGGCCACAGCGCGTTTGCCATACGTATAGTCAAAACCGGCCACAACCGCAGCCGCTTTTAGCCCGACCAAATAATCATCAACAAATGCTTGCGGCGATAAAGCAGCAAATGCTGGTGTAAAGTGGACAAAATACAATAGATCCACGCCAAATTGCTGCATTAAGGCAATTTTTTCTTCGCGTGTCGATAAATACCGAATCGCCGTTTTGGCAACGCCACGGTACACGATCGCCGGATGCATGTCAAATGTCATCACAGCAAGTGGCAGTTTTTTTTCAAGGGCAACTCGTTTACCCGCTTGAATCACCGCTTGATGGCCACGATGGACCCCGTCAAAGAAGCCCAATGTTAGGACAATGGGCTGCGGTGGTGCCGCTGATGCCTGCAGTGGCGGTTGAATATCAATGACTTTCATTCAAATATCACTCATTCTTTTCATTCGTTAAAAACATAATATCGGGTCGATACTGTTCGTGATCCAAGCGATAAATCGCCTTTAAAACCCCGGCATAATGCAACCGAATCCGCGAAGCTTGCAGTTTAAGGGTCAAAAATCGACCATGCGTCACATCTTCGTATTGCTCCGGCGTCAAATCTACTTGCGGTAACGCCGCAAATGCGATGTCAATCGGTTGAATAACAGCAGACAGTGTCCCGATTTTTGCGTGTTGTTCCAGATCCGCAAGACTCACTGCCTGCGCGAGGGTGAAGCCGCCACTTTTAATCCGCGTCAACTGACTCATCACGGCAGCGACTCCCAGCGTACGGCCAACATCAACGGCTAAAGTGCGAATGTAAGTCCCTTTTGAAACCGCAGCCTCAAATTTAAATCGCTGCGTTCCCTGCTTTGGATCGAATATTGGCTCACTGGTTCGTTTGAATTGCTTAACCGTCACTTGTCGTTTTGGACGCTCAACGGTTTCCCCTCTCCGGGCATACTCGTACAACCGTTTGCCATTAACTTTGACTGCCGAAAACATTGGCGGTATCTGGGTGATTTCGCCTGTCCATTGCCTCAATGCTTGGTCAAGTTCTGCTTGCGTAAACGGGTTAGCCAAAAGTGTGCGCGTTACCACATCGCCGTCAAGATCCTCGGTTGTTGTCGCAAAGCCGAGTGTGATTTCACCGGTATAGACCTTTCCACTGGCCATCAATTGTGGGACTGCTTTGGTTGCCGCACCAATCGCCAGTGGCAACACCCCATCAACACTCGGATCAAGCGTGCCGGAATGCCCGATTTTTTTGATATGCAGAATCTTGCGTGCATGATAGACAGCATCCGCGCTGGTCATGCCGACTGGTTTATATAACGGAAGAATGCCGTTCATGGACCCGGCTCCTTTCAAATTTTAAAATTAAGAGACACCCGTGCGTGACGATCGCTTAGCCGCAAACCATCAGTTTCACGACTTTGGTTTGGTATACATACTGTGATGATGCCTGGTGTGAACGGCATGCCGCCACCCCGCCCAGATAAAGATCACCACTACCAGAACCGAAAACAGCCAGTCAGGAGTTTCAACGTGGATCATGGGAAGGCTCAATCCAAGTTTGATGGCAATTAACCCAACCAACACATAAGCCGCCGTTTCCAATTCCGGAACTCGGTCAATGAAAGTGGTAATCACCTGTGCAACGATCCGCATCGCCAGAATACCCAAGCAACCTCCGATCAAGACAATCACTGGGTTAGGCGATACAGCTAAAGCAGCTAAAATCGAATCAACTGAAAACACAATGTCCAGACTTTCAATTTGCAAAATGGTTCCCCATAAACCATGCGTTTTGTGCTTGTGGGTGGCCGTATTGCTTTTAGGGTGACGCACTGCATAAAAATAACTGCCACTCATCCAAACAAGATACAAAGCTCCGACTGCTTTAATCGGCCAAAACTGCAGTAAGTATGTTCCGAGTCCAATGGCGATGAACCGAAACAAGTACGCGCCACCCATCCCGTACATTAAGGCTTTCTTACGTTCCGATTCTACTTTAAGCTGCTCGGTCTGCGCGGCTAGAACCACCGCATTATCAACCGACAACATACATTCCAGAAGAATTAAACTGAAAATCGTCATCAGCCCGCCAATCGAAAATGCTGACTGCCAATTGTGCGCGGAAAAAAATGGCCCGTATAAGTCACCTAGAAACGCGATCGTAATCCTTCCTTTCTCAATGGTTATCATTATACCGTTCTAAATGGGAAAGCTAAAGGTGTTGAGAAGAAAGGAAGCTAGCAAAAAGTAGCCTCTTAAAAAGAATGCGGTAAATTTTCGGATTAAATTCGTCAAAAAAAAGAACCCCCATCACTTGAGACGGGGATTCTTTAACACTACTATTCGAGATTCTTACGGCGTACTTCATTAATCAACTGATCAATCCGCGCACCATATTGGACGGATTTGTCCTGAGCAAACTCAATTTCCGGTACTTTAAACAACCGAATACGCTGCCCAACCTCACGCCGAATCAACCCGCTGGCTTTATCCAAACCAGTTTGCGCTGCTTCGACTTTATCAGGCGCATCATCGAGAACGCTATAGAAAATGGTGGCATGCTGCAGATCACCGGTCAGTTTGACTCCGGTAATCGTCACGCCTTTAACCCGCGGATCATTGACATCTTTCAGCAAAATATCGTCAACTTCCCGTTGGATCTGAGTCTCAACTCGACCGATACGATGTTTCATCTGCACTAACCTCCTGTGAGCGTAAACCAGCCCACTGATAAACCAGCAAACGCACTAAAACTACTTAACTGGCACTTCTTCCATCGTGAAGGCTTCGATTTCGTCACCAACTTTAATGTCATTGTAGTTCTCAATGGTTAAACCAAGTTCAAACCCTTGACGAACCTGCTTGACATCATCTTTAAACCGGCGTAATGAACCAAGCTTGCCTTCATACTTAACAATGCCATCACGAATCAGGCGAACACCTGCATCACGGGTAATGTAACCGGAATCGACATAGCCGCCGACAACCGTCCCGACTTTTGAGACCGGAATCGTTTCACGCACGGTGACGGTTCCAATGACCTTCTCTTCATAAGTCGGTTCCAACATACCTTTCATCGCAGCTTCAACTTCTTCGATTGCCTTATAGATGACACTGTGCAAACGAATGTCGACATCGTCTTGTTCTGCTTGCGCTTTAGCCATTGCAGTCGGACGAACATTAAAGCCGATAATGATCGCGTTACTTGCTGCAGCTAGGGTAACATCACTTTCGTTAATCGCCCCTACTGCCTGATGAATAATATTCACGCGAACCCCTTTGACTTCGATCTTCTTAAGGCTGCCTGCCAGTGCTTCGACAGAGCCTTGAACATCGGCCTTGATGATGACGTCAACTTCTTTAAGCTGACCTTCTTTCATCGTTTCAAAGAGGTTGTCTAACGTAACGTGCGTCGTGTTCTTACGTTCTTCTTCCTGAGCACGTTTTGCCCGCTCTTCACCGGCTGCCCGTGCTGTCCGTTCATCCGCAAAGACGACAAACTTATCTGCAGATTGCGGCACATCATTTAACCCAGTAATCTCAACTGGCATGGATGGTAAGGCATCCTTAACGCGGCGGCCATGATCGTTGGTCATAGCCCGAACCCGGCCAAAGGTGTTCCCGACAACAATCGGATCCCCCGTATGCAGCGTCCCTTGTTGAACCAGAACCGTTGCGACCGGACCTTTGCCCTTATCCAAACGTGCTTCAATAACAGTACCGACTGCACGTTGATCCGGGTTGGCCTTCAATTCAAGCACATCTGCTTCCAGCAAGATCATTTCCAATAATTCATCGATATTCTTGCCAAACTTAGCAGAAATTTTGACGAAAATAGTGTCGCCACCCCAGTCTTCAGGGATGAGACCATATTCAGTCAACTGTTCCATCACGTGTTCCGGATTAGCACCCGGCTTATCAATCTTGTTGACAGCAACAATGATCGGAGCCTTGGCCGCCTGCGCATGGTGAATCGCTTCAATGGTCTGTGGCATTACGCCGTCATCAGCAGCAACTACCAGTACAACGATATCAGTAATATCGGCACCACGCGCCCGCATGTTGGTAAAGGCGGCGTGCCCAGGCGTATCGAGGAACGTAATCAAACGATCGCGCAACTTAACCTGATACGCCCCGATATGCTGTGTAATTCCGCCGGCTTCACCTTCAGTCACGTGCGTATGCCGCAACTTGTCCAGTAAAGTGGTTTTACCATGGTCAACGTGACCCATGATGGTGACAACTGGCGGCCGTGGCTGCAAGTTGTCCTGATTCTTGTTTTCCTCCTCGAACACTTTGTCCAGATCGGAAATATCTTCGTGAACCTTCTCTTTAGCATCAATGCCATAATCCGTTGCCAGAAGCTCGATCGTATCTTTATCCAGACTCTGGTTTTGGTTAACCATGACGCCTAACATGAAGAGTTTCTTAATTAACTCTGCTGGTTCGCGATGCAGAATCTTACCCAGCTCCTGAGCGTTCATCCCTACTTCATAGTTCAGAACTTCCGGTAATGGCCGCTCTTTACGCTGCGGCATCTCTTTTTTCGGTTGGCTCTGCTGGCGACGCTTGTTCTTCTTGTTGCGCCGATTGCTGTTGCGGTTAAACCCGTTACGATTCCCAAAGCTGTTGCCACGGCCAAAATTGTTGTTCCCGCCGCCACGCCGGCTATTACGGTTGTCTTGGCTACCGGCACTGGCTGGTTTAGCTGTCGTGTTTGCCACAGCCGGTTTTGTAAAGCGTTGATTGGTTTGTGCAGCAGGCTGCTCGGTTCGTGGCCGCTGCTGGCGCTGTTCAGTCCGCGCTGGTTTCTGTTCGGTTTGCGGACGTTGTTGGGCACGAGTCGCTTGCGGGCGCTGTTCAGTAGATTCCGAACGTTTACTCGCTGCAGCTGGTTTAGCCGCCTGTTGACGCTTAGGTTGCTGGCGCTCGGATTCCGGTTTAACAAACTTGCCACCATTTCCGGCTACCGGACGAGGGTTGCCATTGGCAGCGGTTGGGCGCCCAGCACGCGGCATCGGGCCAGTCACACGCTGATTGTCAAAACGCCGGTTACGATCCCGGCGATTACGATCGTTTGAGCGATTACTATTGTTATTGGCGGAACGATTGTTATTATTGCCGCGGTTATTGTTACGGTTACCGGCATTAGCGTTTGCAGTCTGCTGATTGCTGTGATTGCCAGCCTTATGCGCGGTCTGAGTGCCCCGTGGACGTAGAATTGTTGACTTACTTAAAATGATTTTTCCATCAGCAGTTTTGTTAGACTTAGCAGGCTTGTTTTCATGCTTGACCGGTTTTTCAGACTGGCTCTGAGCATGATCTTTTGCACTTGCCGCCTTTGATTTGGCTGGTTTTGCCGCTGCTGATGTTGCAGGTGCCTTAGCTGCGGCAGACTTGCCCAGCACCCCTTTGATCTTAGCTTCCTGATCCTGATCGATCGAGGACATATGGTTTTTTACTTCGATACCCAAATTCTTGGCAATATCGAGCACGTCTTTATTATCAACGTGCATTTCTTTGGCAAATTCATAAACGCGTTTTTTGCCCATTTCTTCACGCTCCCTGCAATTTAGGTGAGCAGCTCTTGCATCTTCTTAGCGAAGCCTGCATCGGTTACGGCAATCATCGCGCGATCACTGCCGATGGCTTGCGATAAGTCCATTTTGGAAAACATTGTGACCAAAGGAACTTGATAGTAGCTGCTTTTATCGGAAAACTTCTTGCGGGTATTGGCACTTGCATCACTGGCAACAAAGACCAGCTTTGCCTCGCCTGAACGAATCGCACTTAACACCAACTGATCCCCAGTGGTGAGACGACTAGCGCGGCGGGCCAATCCCAATAAATTCAATACGGCTTGTTTTTGCATGGTTACTTGCCGAATAATTCTTGACGTGCCTTTTGATGATCTACATAAGCAAAAAGGTCATCATAAAAGGCCGGATCAATCGTAATGCCAAACGCGGCGTCAATCAATTTTTTACCTTTTGCCCGTTTAACCGCATCAGGATCAAGCGCTACATACGCGCCTCGTCCTGCAGCTTTACCGGTGGGATCAATTGCGACCACATCTTCCTTGTTCTTAACGATTCGGACAAGTTCTTTTTTTGGCATCATCGTGTTGCTCAGCAAGTCCTTGCGCATTGGTATCTTACGCTTTTTCATGGCTCGCCTCCTTATGCCTGTGGCTGGTCGTGGGTGCTTGGCGTCACAGGGGTTTCATCGGTTTCATCATTTGCCTGATCAACCTCAGCACTATCGCTAGGTGCTTGACTGGCGTTGTCCTGGTCATCTGCTGCTGCGGCTGCCTCAACCTCTGCTTCGGATAATTCATCATCGTCAACGAATTCGACTTCTGATTCCGGCTTGATGTCGATCTTGTAACCGGTCAACTTCGCTGCAAGGCGCGCATTTTGGCCTTTTTTACCAATTGCCAGTGACAGTTGATAATCCGGAACAATGACTGTCGCCGAACGATCATTGTCTTCATCATTAAACTGAACCGCGATCACTTGTGCCGGATTTAAGGCATTAGCGATGTAATCAGCCGGATCTTCTTCCCACTGTACCACATCCATATTCTCGCCAGAAAGCTCATTGACCACTGCCTGTACCCGTGCACCCCGCGGACCCACTGTTGTACCGACAGCATCAACCGCATCGTTGGTTGCCCGCACCGCGATCTTCGTCCGATCACCGGCTTCACGCGCAATGTTGACAATTTCCACCGTGCCATCGAAAATTTCCGGAACTTCCTGTTCAAACAGGCGCTTTACTAAACCAGGATGGGTCCGACTCACAAACACTTGCGGGCCTTTGCTGGTATTTTCGACTTTGGTGACATAAACCTTAATGCGATCGTGAGCTTCATACTTTTCATTTGGCATCTGATCTTGACGGCCTAATACCGCTTCGATCTTGCCTAAGTTGACGTAGATGAACCGATTGTCCCGACGCTCAACGACACCTTGAAGAATCTCATCTTCGTACTGTGAGTATTCATCATAAACGATACTGCGCTCAGCTTCACGCACTCGTTGCATAATGACTTGTTTTGCGGTCTGGGCAGCAATACGGCCGAAGTCTTTGGGCGTCACTTCAAACTTGATTTGATCGCCGATTTCATAAGCTTTATTGATAGCTAAAGCGTCTTTGAGACTGACTTCCAGACGCGAATCAAAAACTTCATCCGTCACTTCTTTGACCGCATAAACATGAATGTCGCCTTGTTTAGGATCAAATTCCACATCGACATTTTGGGCCTGATTGTAGTTACGCTTATAAGCAGAAACCAGTGCGGCTTCCAAGGCTTCAATCACAACCTCTTTCTTAACCCCCTTTTCTTGCTCAAGGGCATCAAGTGCTTGGATCATTTCCTTTGACATGCTTTTCTTACCTCCACTAAAACTCGATCGCCAATCGTGCAGAAGCGATCAATTTTCGGTCAATGACCTGATCGAACTTGCGGCTTTTATCTTTGACCGTTAATGTCAGCTGGTCAGGCTTCAAATCTTTCAAAGTACCTTCGAAAACTTTCTTACCATCCAGCTTCTTAAATAACGAGACATGAATGTAGTCGCCGATTGCCTGTTCATAATCGGTCTCGCGTTTTAACGGCCGTTCAGCTCCAGGACTGGAGACCTCAAGGAAATATTGTTGCGGAATGGGATCCGGGTTGATAGCGTCCAATTGCTCGGACAACGCTTCGCTAACCAGCACACATTCATCTAATGTAATGCCGCCTGGCTTGTCAATATACACCCGCAGATACCAGCCGCCGCCTTCCTTCACAAATTCGACATCCGTGAGGTAAAAATGATGGTCGTCCAAAATCGGTTTAACCAAAGCGGTCACGGTTTCAACAACCGATTGCGTACTCAAGCCACCGCCTCCTTTATTGTTCATTCAAGACTATTGATTCTGACGGCACGCTAAACGGACGCCAGAAATGACGTTCGCCAATAAAAAGAGTGAGCATCGCTGCTCACTCACCGCCAGAACCTTACTTTACTATTGTTACAATACCATAGATAGGCACCACTTGCAAACAAGCAGGTCAGTGTGGTAATAGGCTTACCGGTCATTTTAATATCTCTGCACGATAAGCATCAAGCAAAAACATTTCTGTGGCCGAATTAAAATAAGCCATCAAAAAGTGATAACTGATTTTCATCTGGAAGATCATCTAAAACATGATTGGTCGTCATGTAATCAATCAAAGTTTTAGAAACCTTTCCGCGATTAGCCAGGTCCTCTTTTGATAAAAATGGTTTTTCTTCACGGGCAGCGACAATCTGCTTGGCAACGTTATCGCCCAAACCGGGAACCGCACGGAATGGCGCTAGAATGGTGTGATCATCCTGAATCAGGAAATCATGGGAATCTGACTTGGTGACATCAATCATTTTGATCTTAAAGCCACGTTCCAGGCATTCGTTAGCAATTTCCAAAACGGTTAACAATTGCTTTTCTTTAGCGGATGCATCCATGCCCTTATCCGTAATCTCCTTCATTGCGGCTTTAACAGCTTCTTTGCCGTGACTCATGGCAGCTAAATCAAAATCTTCGGCCCGCACGGAAAAGTAAGCAGTGTAATACACCAGCGGATAATGGACCTTGAACCAGGCGATCCGCAATGCCATCAGAATATACGCCGTCGCATGAGCTTTAGGGAACATGTATTTAATCTTCAGGCAGGAATCAATATACCAATCCGGCACATTTTCATTTTCGCGCATCGCTTTTTGCCAGTCATCCGGGATACCCCGGCCTTTACGAACGTGTTCCATGATATTAAACGCCATGGAATCGTCCATCCCCCAGTGAATCAAGTCCATCATGATGTTATCACGACAACCGATAACTTCCTTCAAGGTGACAATGCCTTGCTTGATTAACTCTTCCGCATTGCCTAACCACACATCCGTCCCGTGAGACAATCCGGAAATCTGTAATAATTCGCTGAAGGTCGTTGGCTTGGTTTCTTCAAGCATGCCGCGGACAAAACGGGTCCCAAATTCGGGAATGCCAAGCGTGCCCATTTTGGAATTGATTTGTTCAGGCGTCACACCTAAACTCTCGGTTCCGGAAAAAAGCGCCATGACTCCGGGATCGTCAGTTGGAATTGATTTCGGCTCAACCCCTGACAAGTCCTGTAACATACGAATCATCGTTGGGTCATCATGGCCCAGTACATCCATTTTCAAAATATTATCGTGAATTGAATGGAAATCAAAGTGGGTGGTCATCCAAGCAGCATTTTGATCATCCGCCGGGTATTGAATCGGCGTGAAATCATAAATATCCATATCGGCCGGGACAATCAAGATCCCCGCCGGATGCTGACCAGTGGTACGTTTAACGCCAGTATCGCCTTGTGCCAGTCGATCAATTTCAGCACCGCGCAATTGTTGACCGGTGTCGCGCTCGTAAGCTTTCACATAACCATATGCCGTCTTGTCGGCCACCGTTCCAATTGTCCCGGCACGGAAACTATGATCTTCGCCGAACATCACTTTGATATAGTTATGTGCCACAGGCTGATAGTCACCGGAAAAGTTCAAGTCAATATCCGGCACCTTATCGCCGTGAAAGCCTAGGAACGTTTCAAATGGAATGTCGTGGCCGTCTTTATGCAGCTCGGTTCCACATTTCGGGCAGGTCTTATCTGGAAGGTCAAAGCCCGATCCGACTTCGCCATGCGTAAAGAATTCACTGTACTGGCATTTCGGACACCGATAATGTGGCGGCAACGGATTCACCTCGGTAATCCCGGCCATCGTCGCAGCTAAACTCGAACCAACCGACCCTCGGGAACCAACCAAGTACCCGTCTTTGTTCGACTTTAATACCAGCCGTTGCGCAATGTTATAAATGACTGAAAACCCATTACCGATAATACTTTTAAGCTCTTTGTCCAAGCGTTGAGCGACAATCTCAGGCAACGGATCGCCGTAAAGCTCATAGGCCGTCGCCATCACGTCATGTTTGAGCTTTTCTTCCACCCCGGGCACTTCCGGCGTGTAAAGCTTGTCTTTGACCGGTGTGATGTCATCATCAATCCAGTCGGCAATTAAATTCGAGTTGGTGACGACCAGTTGCTGCGCCTTTTCTTCGCCTAACCAGCTAAAATCATCCAGCATTTCCCGGGTTGAGCGAAAATGAACATCAGGCAGACTATGACGATTAAGCGGATTGGCCCCACCTTGACTGTGAATGAGAATCTTTCGATAAATCGCATCGTGTTGATCCAGATAATGAACATCACCGGTAACGACAACCGGTTTCTCTAGATCATCACCGATTTTGACCATTTTTTGCAAAATATCTTTTAAATGCGACTCGCCTTTAATAAGATCGGCTTCTAGTAATGGCTGGTAAACGGCTGGCGGTTGAATTTCGAGATAATCATAAAATGCTGCCTTGGCGCGCGCTTCAGCCTCACCCTTTTGCATCATAGCGGTGAAAACTTCGCCGCTTGAGCAAGCCGAACCGACGAGCAAACCTTCACGCAATTTCTGTAACTGACTGCGTGGTACTCGCGGCACTCGATAGAAGTATTTGACATTTGACAAAGACACCAGTTTGAAAAGGTTCTTCAAGCCTGCTTGCGTTTTGGCAAACACAATCGCATGACTCGGGCGGGCAGCCTTATAAGCCTCACCGGCACCCACACGATCATTTAATTGGTTGAGTTTGGTCATGTTGTACATCTTGGCAGCTTCTTTTTCCAAGGCGTATAGCAAATAACCGGTCGCCTCAGCATCCGCATTGGCGCGGTGATGGTGTTCTAGACTAACTTTGTATAGCTTAGCCAAGGTATCTAGCTTATGATTTTTGCGTTCGGGATGGAGCATGCGCGATAACTCAAGCGTATCAATGACCGGATTATCAATATCAGCCAGCCCGTGCCGCTCATAACCATTATCCAAAAAGCCCACGTCAAACGTGACATTATGTCCGACCATGATCGCACCGTCACAGAACTGCTGGAAAAGCCGAAACACTTCTTCCTCAGACTTGGAACCATGAACCATGTCATCGGTAATATGCGTCAGGTTAATGGTTAATTCTGACAGTGGAAAACCGGGATCGATCATTTCTTCAAACTGATCAATCACCTGACCGTCTTTCATTTTAACGGCAGCTAACTCGATGACCTTATCGTAGACTGCTGAAAGACCGGTTGTTTCCACGTCGAAAACAACATATTCCGCGTCTGCCAACACGCGCGGCTCATCAGCTCGATACGCAACTGGCGTCCCATCATCGACTAGGTTGATTTCAACGCCGTATAACATCTTCAAGCCGGCTTTAGCAGCTGCGGTATGGGCTTCTGGATAAGCTTGCAGCCCAGCATGATCGGTTACAGCGATCGCCTTGTGTCCCCATGCTTTAGCGCGGTTCACGAAATCGGTAATTGAGTTGGTCGCATCCATCTGGCTCATGTTTGTATGCAGATGCAGCTCAACCCGTTTTTCGCCTTCAACGTCATCGGTTGGATCAGGATGGGAAACGGTTTGAATATCTTGTGCATTGATCGTGAGTTCGCGCGAATAGTTGTCCTCTTGCACACTGCCGCGTACCCGCAACCACTGGCCTTTTTTAATGCGGGCAAACATCGCCTCATCGTCAGCACCATTGCTGAATTTCTTGGCAATAAAACTGGAGCTGTAATCGGTTATTTTGAAAATCAGTAATTGCCGTTTCGAGCGTAATTCCCGCACTTCGACATCAAACACATAGCCTTCAACGGTCACTGAACGTTCTTCTTGGGTAATCGTGACCATTTGCTGCGGCGGATCACTCATTTTCAACTGCCGACCCATTTGAACCGGGCCATTCGTAGGCTCTTGCTTTTGCTTAGCCGCTTGCCGCTTCACCACTTCAGCAGCTGCTTGGGCCATCTTCGCCGTTTGCGCTGCTTTTTGCGCTTCAAATGCCGCCACAGACTGCGCCGCTTGCTCTTCGTCTACTTGGGCCTGCATCCGTAATCCGGAAAAGCCGACTTGCTGATAGGTTGCTTCAAGCTTACCTAATCCTTGATTAATCAGGTATTGCCGAATTTGTTCATTTTCCGCTGTTATCACCGCGCGATTATTCACCAGCGTCGGTACCTGTTTTTCGCACAGTTCACGAACGATCCCGGTACCGATTTCTGAATTTTGCACCACATATGGCCAATATTGCGCCAATAATTTGTCAGTAATCGTCGGCTGAGCAACCGCAATGGTCAACCGCGTCGCCGCAATTTGTTTGAACGCAATTGGCAGTTGCGTGACGACGGTATTAAAAATCTGAAATGGCAAAATCGTCGGAAACGCCAAGGTAAAGTCATAGCGTTGTGACTGCTCATGGATTGTCACTGCTTGAACCGACCCATCTGCCAGTGATGGATCATGTCGCACATCTGCTGGTAAATCGAGCTGATCCATTAATTTCTCAAACATCTCATGTTGGGATAAAGCCAAATCGTGCACCCCTCTTAGATGGCAGAAACTGGGACAAAATGCTGCCAACTCTTCAGGCCACAAACTCGCAGCCAAAAAGAGGATGGGATTAGCAATTTTGCCCCAGCGCCTTAGTTATCAATTATGCTTTTGCCTGTTCTTGTTTATGCAACTGGGCCATGAGGATCTTGATCGAACTGATCAACTCTTCTTTCTTGACTTCAATGGTTTCGCCAGTCTTACGTAACTTAAGCTCAACAATCTCATCAACCGCTTTTTTACCAACCGTCACGCGCAACGGAATCCCGATTAAATCGGAATCGGCAAATTTCACACCCGGCCGTTCGTTACGGTCATCCACCAGCACACTATAGCCGGCATCTTCAAGCATCGTGCCAATCGAAGCAGTCAGCGTCTTTTGTTCCTCACGCTTCAGATTAACCGGGATCAGATGAATGTCAAAAGGTGCGATCGTGGTCGGCCAAATCAAGCCGTGATCGTCTGCTTGCTGTTCAGCAATTGCCGAAAGCAGTCGTGATACGCCGATACCATATGACCCCATGATAATCGGCTGACTACGGCCATTTTCATCAAGGAAATCAGCGCCCATGGTTTCAGAATAACGGGTACCAAGCTTGAAAATATGGCCAATTTCGATCCCGCGCGTAAACTTAAGCACACCCTGGCCATCCGGTGACACTTCGCCTTCCTTAACAAAACGAATATCGGCAAAAGTTTCCGGATTCACATCGCGCTCAAAGTTCACGTTCAGTAAATGCGTGTGCGCTTTATTGGCACCTGCCACCAAATTCGTCAAGCCGCTCAGACTATTATCGGCAATAATCCGTACATCTTTATCGACGTTTACCGGGCCGATATTACCGACTTCTGCGTGCATGACCGATTCAACCTGTTCAGGAGTCGCCATTTCGAGGAAGTCAGCGCCTAAGATGTTCTTAAGCTTGGTATCATTGATTTCATAATCACCACGCACCAGTGCCAGCACCGGAGCGCCATCTGCCATAAATAAAACGGCTTTAATTAACTTTTGTTCCGGAATTTTCAACAAAGCAGCAACTTCAGCGATCGTTTTTGCATCTTTGGTATCCACCGGGGTTAATTCCGCTTGGGCTTCAACGCCTTGCTTCGGCAGCGCCATGCTTGTCGCCATCTCTAAGTTAGCGGCATAGTCGGAACTGTCGGAATAAACAATGGTATCTTCACCAATTGACGCAATAGCGGAAAATTCTTTCGAGTCTTTTCCGCCCATCGCGCCGCCATCACCGATAATCGTCCGATAACGCAGGCCTAGACGATCAAAAATATTGGTGTAAGCATGTTCCATTTGCCGATAAATGGTATCGAGATCCTGATCATTACTGGTAAATGAATAAGCATCCTGCATAATGAACTCACGCCCACGTAAAACGCCATAGCGCGGCCGATCTTCATCACGGAATTTATCCTGGATTTGATACAACACTAACGGCATCCGCTTGTAAGATTTCAATTCATTGCGAACCAGATCCGTAAAGGTTTCTTCATGAGTAGGGCCCAAGATCATTTTACGGTCCTGACGATTTTTCAACTTAAATAAATTGGGTCCGTAAGTTTCATACCGTCCGGATTCTTCCCAGAGCTCGGCTGGCAATAACGCCGGCATCTTCATCTTAACCGCATCGATCTTCGTCATTTCATCGTCAATGATCGCTTCGATTCGACTCAAGACGCGTTCTGCTAGTGGTAAATAGGCATAAACACCGGCTTGCACCTGACGCACAAAGCCAGAGCGCAACATCATTTTATGTGACTTTGCCTCTGCTGAACTGGGTACTTCTTTTTCTGTAGGAATAAACATCCGTGATTGTTTCATGTCAGCCTCCAAAGCTAGATTATTTAAAAGTAACGCATAATATCATTAATCGTCACGGCGAGCATCAGGAGCACCATCAACCCGAGGCCAACCATGGTGACAACACCTTCTGTTTCAGGCTTCAAGGGTTTGCGCCGAATCAGTTCAATGAGATTCAGTAAAATTTTACCACCATCCAGAACCGGGATTGGCAACAAATTGCTGATTCCCAAGCCAAGACTTAAGTATCCCATAAAGAATAGCAATCCCTGCAATCCGCCTTTAGCACTTTGACTGGTCATGGTATAAATCCCGACCGGCCCGGCTAACTTATTAAGCGAAAAGCCGCCAGTCACCATGGATTTGAGGACATCCCAAGTGCGCACAGCTAAATCCCAGGTTTGGGTGAAACCATACGTAAACGCCCGTGCCGGTGATTTTTCGATGAGTGCTTCCACACCGATCTTGCCATCTTTGTTAGGTTTGATGACCACATTTTGCGTTTTGCCATGCTCTTTAACTGTAAACGTCACCGACTTATCGGCCTGTTTGCTGACTTTGCTGGAAAGATCAGTAAAAGAATGGATTTTTTCACCATCAATCGCCTGAATTGTGGCATTGGACTTAAGCCCAGCTTGAGCAGCAGGATAACCGGGCAGTACCGTTCCGATTTGATTGGTATTTAAGACCTGCACGCCAAACATCAAACCGTAAATAATAAAGGTCAAAATGGCAAGAATAAAATTATTCATCGGACCGGCAAAGTTAACAATTAGACGCCGCCAAACCGGGGCATTTTGAAATTGGACATCTTCTGGCGCAATTTGAACTTCGGTGCCATCTTCTTCAATAATCGTGGCATCATGGTCAACCGACCAACGCTCCAGTTTCTCTTCGTTGCCATTAGGGTAACCTTCAATCACCAAGTCTTTAACGAGGTCTACGCGGCTTACTTGTACCGGCATGCCACCTGCCAGCGTCGTTTTATCACTGGCATTAATCCGCGTCACTTTACCGGCATCATTCAGGATAATACTCAGCATGGTCCCGGGCTTGATTTCATCTTCCTCATCCTGCCAGCCAGCCATACGTACATATCCGCCCAGTGGCAACAAGCGCAAGGTATAGGTCGTATTATTCTTATGTGACGCCCATAGCTTAGGTCCCATGCCAATGGAAAACTCACGTACTAATATTCCGCTGCGCTTGGCAAAATAAAAATGGCCAAACTCGTGAACCACCACAAGAATGCAGAAGATAACAATAAAGGCAATGATTGTGGTCATATGTGCTCCTTAATGGTCAGACAATGCCAAACAAATGCAGCATTGGCAATACCAGTAGTAAACTGTCAAACCGATCTAAAATACCGCCGTGCCCTGGCAGAATTTTACCGGAATCTTTAACCCCGTAAAATCGCTTCAAAGCGGATTCGATTAGGTCACCGATTTGGCCGATAACCGACAAACACAAAGCGATGCCCATCATTGGCCAAAAAGTATAATATTGCGGGAAGAACATTAAGTAAATCGCAGCTGTTATTAATGCAAGTACAACCCCACCGACACTGCCTTCGATGGTTTTGTTCGGGCTGATCGCCGGCCACAATTTATGGCGGCCAAGTTTGCGACCGATCATGTAGGCACCGGTATCGGTCAACCAGACAATCAGCAGCGCAAACATCAACGTATCCAGCCCCGCATCGTTGCGCACACTGATCAAATAATGAAACCCTGTACCGATATAAAAGAATGACAACACCGATACACCAATATCATCAAAAGTCGTGCGATTCTTGGTTGTCACGGTTATACAAAGCAACAACGCAACCGCAATGTAAATCAGATCAATCCGCCCTAAAAAGGCAGGCAGCCAACGGAAAAAGCTATTCGGCAACACCACCGCCAAGATACCAAGCGATGCAATCAGAAAATCTGGCGAAAGAATGATGCGCTTCCGCATGATATACACTTCTGATAACGCAATTAACGCTAAGACTGCTCCGGCTGTATCGATCCAACCGCCACCGGCAATTAGAATTGGAATAAAAATTGCCAAAGCAACGACAGCCGTTATGACCCGTTGTTTCATGATAACAAATCCTCCATCACCATTTATTTAGTTGATTATTTTTTTAAACCGCCAAAACGCCGGTCTCTAGCCTGATAGGTTGCGATCGCCGCCTCCAATGCAGCAGGCGAGAAGTCCGGCCAATAATCATCGACAAACACCAGCTCACTATAAGCGATCTGCCAGAGCAAAAAGTTGGAAATCCGTAACTCACCACTTGTACGAATCAATAAATCCGGATCGGCTAAATCACCAAGGAACCCCGTCATCAGTGCATCAGAAAAGCGCTGATCATCAATATCTTCAGGATCTAATTGACCATCACGCACCGCGCTTGCCAGTTTCCGGGCAGCGTGAACCAGTTCGTCACGGCCACCATAATTCAGCGCAAAGTTAAGAATCATGCCGGTGTTGTTGGCCGTATCCGCCATAGCTTTTTCACTCGCCTTGCGTGTCGGCTCAGGTAAGTCGGTTAACTCACCCATAACCTCAACTTTAACATTTTCTTTGATTAAATCAGGCATAAAATCGTTAAAAAAGTCAACCGGTAAGCGCATGAGGTAATTTACCTCAGAACCGGGGCGCTTCCAATTTTCAGTTGAAAAAGCATACAAAGTCAAAACTTTAACCCCGAGACGACTTGCTGCCTTGGTAATCGTTTTAACATTTTGCATGCCTTGTTTGTGTCCGGCAACTCGCGGCAACAACCGCCGCTTTGCCCACCGACCGTTACCATCCATGATAATCGCAATATGCGCGGGAATCCGTGCCGGATCAAGTTTCACTTTCGAACCCTTGGCTATGGCCAAACTGGCGCCTCCTCACAACGTCTACGGTGCCTCATGCACCAAATGTCTTTAACGATTGTAGCAGAAAAAAAGGCAGAGCGCGAATAGGCGCGGTTAGAAACCGGAGTGTAAGCGGCCTTAAAGTGAAATGACCGGGCTTTGGTCATTTTGCTTTAAGGTCCTTACATGCAGGTTTCTGCGCCTATTCGCGCGTTTTAGAACCGAGGCCAGGCGCGGTTAGAAACCGGAGTGTAAGCGGCCTTAAAGTGAAATGACCGGGCTTTGGTCATTTTGCTTTAAGGTCCTTACATGCAGGTTTCTGCGCCTATTCGCGCGTTTTAAAACCGAGGCCTAGCGCGGTTAGAAACCGGAGTATAAGTGGCCTAGAAGCAAAATAACCGGGCTTTGGTCATTTTGCTTTAAGGTCCTTACACGCAGGTTTCTGCGCCTATTCGCGCGTTTTAAAACCGAGGCCTAGCGCAGTTAGAAGTGAAGTTGCAAAACCAATGCAACCATCTAACAGGACGACTTTTACCACTAGTTTCATTTGATCGCATGACTGCACGGTGCCAAAAAGTTTATTAAACCAGAAAAACCCCAGATATACTCTGAGGTTTTCATTCACCAATTAAAATACCACGCTAAACTTCGGTAATTTCCTTTTCCTTAGCTGCAGCAATTTCATCGATGCGTTTGGTTGCATCATCGGTGGCTTTTTGCATATCTTTTTCAAGTCGATGCAATTCGTCTTCGGTGATGTCACCGTCTTTTTCCTGCCGCTTTAACTTATCAAGTCCTTCACGACGGATATTACGAACTGCAATTTTGGCGTTTTCAGAGAATTTGCCGACTTCTTTGGCAATTTCCTTCCGCCGTTCACCCGTCAGCTGAGGAATGACCAAACGAATCACATCGCCGTCATTGGCAGGGTTAATGCCAAGATCACTGGCATTGATAGCCGTTTCGATGTTCTTGAGTGATGATTTGTCATATGGACTAATCTGCAAAACTCGGGCTTCAGGAACCGTGATTGCCGCCATTTGGTTCAATGGCGTTGGCGCACCGTAATAATCGACCGTAATCTGATTAAGCAAGCTGGCATTAGCACGACCTGCACGGATGTTGCCTAGTTCACGCTGTAATGATTCTTCGGTTTTACCCATATTGACTTTTGCTTGTTCAATAATTTGATTTGCCATTAGCTTCTCCCTTCGATTGTGGTGCCGATTTTTTGACCTTCCACAACCCGTTTGATATTGCCGGGCTCGTTTAAGTTAAAGACAACTAAGTCGATATCGTTGTCCATTGACAAGGTGCTGGCAGTCGAGTCCATGACTTTTAGATCCTTGTTGATGATGTCCATGTGTGTCAGACTCTCATACTTGACAGCATTGGTGTCCTTGTTTGGATCGGCTGAATAAACGCCGTCAACGTTATTCTTTGCCATCAGGATAACTTCAGCGCCGATTTCTGCTGCCCGTAACGCTGCAGTCGTGTCAGTGCTGAAGTATGGGTTACCGGTGCCGCCAGCGAAAATAACGACGCGCCCTTTTTCCAGATGGCGAATGGCTTTACGCCGAATATAAGGTTCGGCGATTTGCCGCATCTCAATTGACGTCTGAACCCGAGTCGGTACACCTTGGCTCTCCAGGTTATCTTGCAAAGCCAACGCATTCATTACCGTAGCCAGCATCCCCATATAGTCGGCTTGGGCGCGTTCCATTCCCATCTCAGCGCCGGTTTCACCGCGCCAGATGTTGCCCCCACCGCACACAATGGCAATTTGTACGCCCAGTTCGTGCACCTCTTTGATCTGTTGGGCAATTTTGGCAATGACTGGTGGCTTAATGCCAAACCCAGCCTCGCCTGCCAATGCCTCACCGCTGATCTTTAAAATGATCCGTTTATATTTGACCATGTATCTTATACCTCCGTTGGTTGCTGGCACTATTTTACCATAGTCGCAGAGTTTCTGCGGCAAGAAGCTGTTGCTAACCGCTAAGTTTTACCGGCAATTCGGCTGAACATCAAAAACATTCATAGGCTGTCACTGTCAACTTTTCCTCAGTTTTACTCTAAACAGGTAAACTCCAATAGACTGAGCTGGCTATTCGTCCTCACATAACGCGCTCCCCGGCGCAAAAGTCTGCGTGTAAGGACCTCAGTCGCAATGGCCAAAGCCCGGCCATCACGCCTGAGGCCGCTTACACTCCGACTTCTATCCGCGCCGGCTCGCGTTCAGCAAAAAAAAGACGCTGCCACAGAGACAGTGCCCTTTTCTTGTCATTAACCCTTGATCTGGTCCATGACTTCATCTGCGAAGTTTTCTTGTTTCTTTTCAATGCCTTCGCCGACTTCATAACGAACGTAGCCTTTAACCTTGCCGCCTTTAGCCGCAACGTACTTGGCAACTGTCTGATCCGGATCCTTAACGAATTCCTGATCAACCAGTGAGATTTCACTCAACCACTTGTTAACGCGACCTTCAACGATCCGCGGAACAATTTTTTCCGGCTTGCCTTCGTTTTTGGTTTCTTCAGTGAAAATGTCGGTCTGATGTTGCAATTCATCAGCTGGCACCTTACTGCGATCCAAATATTCAGGATTGATCGCAGCAACATGCATGGCAACGTCTTTGGCAGTGGCATCATCGGCGCCATCCAAAACCGTCAGCGCTGCAATTTGGCCGCCATTATGCAAGTAGGCACCAAAATGTTCATTGTCAGTCTTGGTCACAATCTGGAAGCGTCGCAAGCTGATCTTTTCACCAATAACACTGGTCAAGGCGATGGCACCTTCATCAATGGTCTGGCCGTCGCTCATCTTGGTGGCCTTGGCAGCATCAAGATCAGCTGGCTTATTAGCAGCAATCGCAGCAGCTACCTTGTTAACATAGTCTTTGAACTGATCATTTGAAGCAACAAAATCGGTCTCAGAGTTAACTTCAACAATTGCGGCAGTATTGCCGTCAACTGCGATTTCCGCTAAGCCTTCAGCGGCGATGTTGCCACTCTTCTTAGCCGCTTTTGCCAAGCCTTTTTCACGTAAGACATCAATTGCCTTATCCATATCGCCATCAGCTGCAACCAATGCCTTCTTAGCATCCATCATGCCGACTTGGGTACGATCACGTAATTCTTTAACTTGTGCAGCAGTAATTTGAGCCATGGATCTGATCCTCCTTGATTGTAAAAAAGCTGCCTGCAGATCTTGCAGTATGCGAAACCCTCAGACAGCTTAATGTTTAATTAATTAGTTAGCGCGCTTGTTGTCGCCTTCGACAGCTTCCACGATATCTTCCATGGAATCAGCCTTCTTGTCGGCAGCCGGTTGTTGTTCCTGATCATCTTCTTGATCTTCGCCTTGGTTACCTTCAATAATCGCATCTGCCATCTTGGAAGTAATCAAACGAACGGCACGAATCGCGTCATCGTTTGAAGGGATAATCACATCAATGTCATCAGGATCGGTGTTGGTATCAACCATCGCAACGATCGGAATGTTCAGCTTTTGGGCTTCCTGAACGGCAATCTTTTCTTTGCGTGGGTCAACAATGAACAATACGTCAGGAATCCGTGGCATATCTTCAATCCCGCCAAGGAACTTCTCAAGCTTGTCTTGTTGCTTCTTCAGAAGAGAAACTTCTTTCTTAGGAAGGACATCAAAAGTGCCATCGGTTGCCATCTTCTTGATGTCTTTAAGCCGCTTGATTCGAGTCTGAATCGTGTTCCAGTTGGTCAAAGTGCCGCCAAGCCAGCGATGGTTGACGTAAAATTGGCCGGCACGGGTTGCTTCTTCGGCAATCGCATCCTGAGCCTGTTTCTTGGTCCCAACGAACAGGAAAACCCCGCCGTTTTGCGCTTCTTCTTTTACGAAATTGTAAGCATCGTCAATCATCTTAACGGTCTTTTGCAGATCGATGATGTAGATACCGTTTCTTTCCGTAAAGATATACGGCTTCATCTTTGGGTTCCAACGACGGGTTTGATGCCCGAAATGTACACCAGCTTCAAGAAGCTGTTTCATGCTTAATACTGCCATGTGTTTGTTCCTCCATTTGGTTTTATTCCTCTTGACGACGTCGCCTCGCAGATGGACTTCAACAGAAGCACCCCACTCACGATCAGTCAGTCAATGTGGTTTGTGCATACCGCACTCGATAAAGTATACAGACTTTTCATCACTTTGACAAGCCCTGCCACTTGACATGATGCGCCGACAAAAAAAGTTCTTTACGACGGCGGCTCTGATGTTTAAAATGCCATTCCGCCGACAGCGCTTCGTGTTTGTCCGCAAACGCTTCATGATACAGTAAGTGCACGGGGCGGCGAGAAGCCGTATACTTGGCCCCTTTGCCAGCGTTATGTGTTGCCACCCGCGCCGCCACGTCATCCGTAAACCCGCCATAAAACGTCCCATCCGCACATAGTAGAACATAAAAGTAATACGGTTTAGTCGCCATGTAACAGCCTCCTGACAAACGGCGTATAACCGCCATCAGCTTCATGAACAATCAGCGGTGGCATAATCCGCAAGCCATCCGGGCGACCGGCTTTAATCGCGGCAATCAAGACCATATTGGCTTCCCGATCTTCACGCGGATGAATGAATTGCAGCTGTTTAGGTGCCAACCCGACCGCGGTCAGCGTTGCCAATAACTCAGCCAGCCGATCCGGACGATGCACAAAGTAGGCTTTTCCTTGATATTTCAACAAATCAGCGCTTACTCTCGCCACCGTTGCAAAATCGGTCGTCAACTCATGGCGCGCGATGGCCAGATGATCATTAGGATTCGTAATACTCCGTGCACTGATCTTGAAATATGGCGGATTACAGGTCACTACATCCACTGAATCCTTGGCCACAAACTTGGTAGTGTCCGCCAAATCACCTTCGTGGACGTCAACATTAGCCAATGCATTCAATGCCACACTGCGACGCGCCATGTCGGCCAGCCGCGGCTGCAACTCAACCATGGTCACGCGGTTATCCGTTTTACGCGCCAAGAAAAGCCCCACCGCACCATTGCCGGCAGCCAAGTCAACCACCCGACTGTGCCGTTTAATCTGGGCAAAATTTGCCAACAGCACCGCATCCAATGAAAAAGAAAAAACGGCCCCGCTTTGAATAATTTTAATGTGCCGACTAGCAAGCACATCAACCCGCTCACCAGGCAATAATGACATCTCCAACACCTTTTTCCTAAAAAGCTAAAATTCGGCAAACAGCCTTCCGTGAATCGCGATAACAGATGAAATCATAGCACACACAAACCGCCACTAGCTACAGCTTTTCAGTCTGGTGGTTCGCGCTCCATTATAAAACGGGAGGAAGCCAATGCTAACCAATTAATGGTATAATCTACATCAAAAGTTTAACCACGAAGGAAGAATAAGCCATGTTTTATAGTTTTCTGCGTTACGTCGTTGCCGGGTTAATCTGGCTCATAAACGGACACTCTCAAACCCAAGAGAAACAGGAATTGCCGGATGGGCCGTTTGTTCTGGTCGCGCCACATCGTTCCTGGCTCGATCCGGTTTTCCTCGCACTAGCCGCTTGGCCGCACCATTTTTCATTTATGGCTAAAAGTGAACTGTTTAAAAATCCATTGCTCCGCTGGCTGTTGGTGAAAGTCGGGGCCTTTCCGGTTGATCGGGCGCATCCCGGACCGAGTGCGATCAAGGTTCCGGTTCGCGCATTGAAACAGGAAGGCAAGGCGTTGATGATCTTTCCAACCGGTTCGCGCTATTCGGCAGATATGAAAGGCGGCGCAATTTTAATCGCCAAACTGGCAAAAGCACCGATTGTTCCAGCAGTTTATCAAGGTCCCGGGACGTTTTGGTCTCTGTTTAAACGCAAACCGATTATCGTTCGATTCGGCAAACCTGTTGATCCGCCAAAAGGAAGGCTGACTGATGAAGCGCTTGCTGCTTTCAGCGACGAGCTACAGGAAAATTTTGCCGCTTTGGATCATGCGATTAATCCCCATTACAAATACGTTCCCGATAAGAAAAAGTACCTGGAAGAAAAAGAACACGGAGAAGTATAAGGTTCGCTTGTCGAGCCTTTTTCCTTTGTTACCAAATAAAAGAAAGCGAGTAAGTTAATGAAGCTTTGGAAACAAATGACCCGCAAACCGGATTTGCAAGCTGCTCTTAAAGCCGATGACTTGTTGACCCGCAGCCTGACAACCCGCGACTTGATTGCACTTGGCATTGGTGCCGTTATTGGTACCGGTATTTTTATTTTACCCGGCACCGTGGCCGCAACTACCAGTGGCCCGGCGATCACGATTGCCTTTATTTTGGCAGCCATCGTATGCTCACTGGCTGCCATGTGTTATGCCGAATTTGCTTCGGCGCTGCCTGTTGCAGGTTCGGCTTATGCATATGGCAATATTGTGTTTGGTCAGGTATTCGGCTGGATTATCGGCTGGGCATTGATTCTTGAATATATGTTGGCGGTAGCTGCTGTCTCGACTAGTTTCTCAGCTTATTTTGCCAGTTTGCTTTCCGGATTTCACATCACGCTGCCGACTGCTATTGCCGGTCCATTTTCACCTAGTCACGGTACGTACATTAATCTCATTGCGGTGATCGTTGTTTTGCTGATTGGCATGATGCTCTCGCGCGGCATGCAGTCATCGATGGCGATTAACCGGTTAATGGTACTGGTCAAGTTGCTCATCATCCTAATTTTCGTTGTCGTTGGGTTCTTTTATGTGCAGCCCGCCAATTGGCAACCTTATATGCCGTTCGGGGCAAAAGGCGTTCTTGCCGGAGCGGCCTTGGTTTTCTTTGCTTATCTCGGCTTTGATGCGGTATCGGCCTCGGCACCTGAGGTTAAACAGCCGCAGAAAACGTTACCCCGCGGCATCATCGGAACCTTAATCATCGCGACAATTTTGTATGTTTTGGTCGCTATTGTCTTGACAGGCATGGTGCCGTTTACCAAACTGGACGTAGCCGATCCGGTTGCCTTTGCGCTCGGCGTTGTTCATCTACGCGGTCTCGGCGGGTTCATTTCGGTAGGCGCTCTGGCTGGCATGTTCACCATGATGGTCACCATGATTTATAGCTCATCCCGCCTGATTTATGCGATCGGGCGTGACGGCTTGTTGCCACGCTGGTTCGGCCATGTCAGTGGGCATTTACCGGAAAATGCGCTGTGGACAGTGGTTACGGTGATTGCTTTGATGGGTGGTTTGGTGCCGTTAAATCAACTTGTCAACTTAGTTAATATTGGAACATTAATTGCCTTTGCGTTTGTTTCAATCGGCATCATCCCCCTTCGTCGCCACGAAGCCATTAACAATCAGGGCTTTCAGGTTCCCGGCTATCCGGTGACGCCGATTGTCTCGTTTCTCTTTTGCCTGTTGCTGATGACCCAACTAAGCGCCGAGACATGGCTGATGAGTCTGGCTTGGTTTGCGTTTGGATTAGTCATCTATTTCAGCTACGGCATTCGCCACGGTCACGTGTCTGAAGCCAAAATCCGGTAAACGTTAAAGAAAGGATAATGAACAGTGGTCAATAATCAAACGGCAACCTGCCTTGTTGATGGTCAAGTTCACGCGATCAGTGATGGCCTTTTCTTAAGCGATCTTGAAACCAAACTGGTCAATATCATTAAAAACGACTATCCGCGCGCGACCAAAAACAGCTTCATCTGCAATGCGCATCTATTAAACTACCGGCTTGAGCGCATGCGCCGGCAACAACGACAGGATGAACGGGCGCATGAAAAGATCAATCGCAAAATGTCGCAAGCTTTGGTTAAAGATGATTTTCAGCTGACTGATGTTTATGACAACATGGAGTCCACGATCACATTTGGCGAACGGATTGCCGATGCCGTTGCCAAATATGCCGGTTCATGGCCGTTCATCATTATCTTTTCCAGTTTTATGATTGTCTGGATGATCTTCAATACAGTCGGGATTTTCGGTAAACGGTTTGATCCGTTCCCGTTTATTCTGTTAAACTTATTTTTGAGTATGGTCGCGGCCTTACAAGCACCGTTAATTATGATGAGCCAAAATCGGGCAGCGGAGTATGATCGCTTGGAAGCCAAAAACGATTACCATGTGAATCTTAAATCCGAAGAAGAAATTCGCCTGCTGCATTCAAAACTGGATCATATCATTGCTGACGATAATCCTAATCTGTTCGAAAGCCAGCGCCTAACCGTCGAAGTGTTAGGCGAAATGGTTAATCAGCTAAGTGAAACGCGGCAGCAGCTGGCCTTACTTAAAGCCAGCCAAGACGAGGCAAACCGTACGCAACTTGACACGAAGATAAAAAAATAGAACATCCGCTACTTTGTGCAAAAGCCAAAAGTAGCGGATGTTCTTTTATATCTAAGCTGCCATTACCGCGATGCTTCCTCACCCTCGCCAACTTGCAGGTGATACATTTCGTAATACCGCCCATGCTGTGCAAGTAGCGATTCATGTGTGCCGCGCTCGACAATGCGACCGGCATCTAAGACCAAAATCAAATTGGCATCCTGAATCGTGGACAATCGGTGGGCAATGGCGATGGTGGTGCGACCTTGACGAATACGCCGCAGTCCTTCCTGAATCACGGATTCGGTTTCGGTATCAATGTTTGCCGTTGCTTCATCAAGCACCAGAATTTTAGGATCAGTGACCACCGTGCGGGCAAATGAAATCAGCTGGCGTTCACCACTCGAGAATTCACTACCGCCTTCAATAACCCGCGCGTGATAAGTGTCGGGCAACTTATTGATGAAGCGATCAGCCTGTACAAATTCCGCCGCTGCTTTGACTTGCTGATCGGTAATCTGATCATTAAACAGGCGAATGTTGCTGCTGATATCGCCGTAAAACATAAACGAATCCTGCAAGACTAAGCCGAGCTTTTTGCGCAACTCCGGCATCGGATAATCGCGAATATCTACATCGTCAATCAAAATCTGTCCTTGACCAAACTCGTAAAAACGCATCATCACATTGATAATCGAGCTTTTCCCGGAACCGGTATGACCGACTAACGCCACCGTTTCGCCAGGATTGGCCACAAAGCTAATATCGTGCAAGATGTCATGTTCACCATCATAGGCAAAACTGACATGGCGAAATTCGATTTTGCCTTGCTGAATGACGGCATGTGCATCCGGATGTTGTGCGGGCGCGTATTCCTTGCTATCAAGAATCCGGAAAATGCGACTGCCGGCAACAACGCCATCCTGCAGAAACGACAGGTTATCCATCATGTTAACCATGGGATTGAAGAAATTGGCAGTGTAAGTGGTGAACGCATACACCAAGCCGGCCTCGACATAGCTATGCATGGAAATCAGGCCAAATGCCCACAAAACCGCAATCAGCGCTAGTGAATATAAAAGGTTAATCACCGAGGACAGCAACAGCGAGTTTACGCGGATCATCGCTTTGCGGGCATCGAGATACTCCTGATTCGTTGCTTCAAATTCCCGACTAATGCGATTCTCCTGCCGAAATTGCTGAATAATCGCAATGCCTTCAATCGATTCATTCAGTTGGGTATTCAGCTCAGACAATTTTTCACGCATGTGGCGGTATACCTTGGAACTATAAGTGCTGTAATACCAGACCACTACTAACAGAATCGGTAAGAACGCCGCAACCAACAAGGCAATTTTAGGATTAGCCGCAAACATAATCGCAAAGCTGCTGATGACCGAGAATAACCCGACAATGACGGCCAAAATCACATTCCAAAAGTCGGAAAAAGTCATGGTATCGTTGGTAACCCGTGATACGATCGAGCCAGCCGGCGTTTGATCGAAATAACGCATCCCCAATGTGTGCAATTTAGCAAACAGTTGCCGGCGCGCATCTTCCAGTCCACGTTCAGCACCCATATTGAACAAGAAGGTTTGGAAGAACTGAAATACGGCCTTAACCAGAGTACCAAATGCATAAAGCACCGCAAACAGCAGCAGAATCTGAACCGTTGCACTTTGATTTGCCAAATAACGATCCATGAAAACCTGCAGAATCTTTGGCAACAGAACATTCATCCCTGCCAGTAACGCCGCTGCGACAATTGCGCCGATAAATTGACGCTTATACGGCCGCGTATACCCCATCAACCGCCGCATAATTTTTAGCTGCTGACGAACCGGAATACTTTTTGACCAAGCGCTTTCGTATCCTTTACTTGCCACGCATTTCACCTTCTTCCGCTGCTTCCATTTCCTGCTTAGCCCACATTTCTGCATACCAGCCATGCTTGGCTAATAACTGTGCATGAGTGCCGCGTTCGATCACTTGGCCATTTTCCAACACAATAATTTCATCAGCATGCATCACGGAGCTCAAGCGGTGAGCCGCAATGATCGTGGTTTTGTGCGCCCGGTCACGTTTCATGTTGGCGAGGATCTCTTCTTCGGTTTTGGCATCAACCGCCGACAGCGCATCATCCAAAATCAACAATTCAGGCGCATTAATGACCGCCCGTGCAATCGCCAACCGCTGCTTTTGCCCGCCGGATAAACTGACCCCTTTTTCACCGACCAGCGTTTCATAGCCGGCTGTAAATTTCTGAATGTCATCATGCACGGCACTTTCCTTGGCCGCCTTTTCCACTTCCGGCTGACCCTTTTCAAACGCCGAAAAACGGATGTTGTCCGCGACCGTGGTTGAAAAAAGAAAATTATCCTGGGGTACGTAGCCAATTGAATCCAGCAATGCATCCAGCGAGTAATCTTTGATGTTGTGACCGCCGAACTCGATGAAGCCGTCGTAGTTATCGAATTCCCGCAATAAAAGCTTAAAAATCGTGCTTTTGCCGGCTCCGACTTTACCCACAATGCCCAGTGTATTGCCTTCTAATAAGGTAAAATGCACCCGACTCAAAGCCACTTGCTGATCATTAGGGTAGCTGAATTTGTTAATCTGATACCGAATATCACCATGAGCCGGTGTCGTAATGGCATCTTTGGCTTCCAAAATCGTGGAACGTTCTTTAAGCAAGTCGTCCACGCGATCATAGCTGGCATTACCACGTTCAAGAATATTAAATAACCGGCCAATTGCAAACATCGGCCACACCAAAGCGGAAACGTACGTCACAAACGAAACCAACTGCCCAATCGAAATTTGACTGTGCACCACTTGCCAACCGCCATAAATAATCGTAATCACGTAAGTCAGTCCCATGATCAAACTGGTTGTCGGATCAAACAACGCATCAATAAAGTTAACCCGCCGATTAATCTGAACCGTATGATCGACAATGCGATTGAAATCAGCCGTGTCCTCAGCTTCTTGACCAAATGTCTTAATCACCTTGATGCCACTGACACTTTCCTGGGTTTTATCATTCAACCGCGAAAAAGCAGCCTGCGACTCCGAAAACGCAGCATGCAACCGCGTTCCGAGTTTACGCGCCATCACCGCCAACAATGGCATCGGCAAAATGGCAATCAACGTCAAGCGCCAGTCCACTACCAAAATCATGGCAATAATCGTGGTGCCACCAGTAATAAACGAATCAAATAAAGTCAAAATGCCGGCGCCCGCGACATTTTGGACCGCATTTAAATCGTTTGTCGCATGCGCCATTAAATCGCCAGTACGGTGTTTTTGATAAAATGTGGCATCCATTTTCATAAAATGCCAAAACAGCCGGGTACGCAACGTCCGCTCCAGCTTGGCCGCTCCGCCCCAAATAGCGTTACGCCAACCGTAGCGAAACAGATACTGCGAAATCCCGGAAAAGAGCAATAAACCCAACATAAGTGCTAAGTGACTGCTAGTTAATCGCGATTTGCTCATCGCATCAACTAAATCACCAATCACTTTTGGCGGAATCAAATTAACCAATGCAACTAACAGCAGAAAAGTCACACCTAGCAAATATCGCCGCCATTCCTGCTTAAAATACCACCCTAATTTTTTGAAAATTCCCACAACACTTGCTCCTTAAATCAACGTTTTGATCCGGGTTTAACGAACCGGATCAGCTGTTTATGAAATAAATGGCTTACAATTTCTCATAAGCTTCGGTAATAATGAACATCTTCTCATGATAGCACAAACATCGCTAGGACGCGAAAACGCGACGACAAAAAAGAATTCTGTCATCGCGTTTTCTTAGTAATTACTTAGCATTACGTTGGGCTTGTTTCATTTGCGCCATCATCTGGTTGAGTTTCTTAGCAGATGGTTTTTGTCCCATTTGCATCATCATGGTACGCAGCATCTCTTCGTTCACAGGCGGATTATCTTGAAAATACTTCTTCATATATGCCCGTGCGCCGAAGAATCCGCCTGCTAAGCCGACCAGTAACGCAATGATCCCCACAAGTATTGTGACTAACAATGTGCGGCCTCCTTCAAGTTTCATTTCTCATTGTACTAAAGCGCTTCGATGTTGAAAAGACTAATCTTCGCGCCAACCGTGTTCGCGTTGAATTTTTTGAACCTTTTTGCTCGTGATCTCATGGCCTTTTTTATCAAAGACCTGGGTATGCTCGATTTGATCACGTAAGCCCGCGCGAAAATCTTTTAAATAAGCTTCACGCAATTTTTGCCGCTCGATTTTTTCTTCAGGCGTCAAACCCACGCTCCGATCTTTTTTGGCGAGTTCATTAATTCGATCCAATCGTTCTTTTGGTTGTTCTGCCATCGTGCTACCTCCTATAAACGTTCTAAACTGCAACCGGTACTATTAGAAATTAGCACTGAATTAATTGCCGGACTTTGGCCTTGACACTATCTGCGTATTTCCGACCGGTAAAACGTTCGATCATCAGTTTTGGTGCATCCTGCTTAGTTCAGTTGAACCGCGGTGTAGTGATAATGTGCGGCCTCATGATTAGGATAAGGCGCATTTTGCAACATCGCAACATATTCTGCGGCACGCCGCTGGGATGAGAAGGCTTTTAACAACTCAATCGGCGCTGACTGATCCGCATAGTAGACAACGTATATCCATTGATCATCCATAAGCCTTCACCTCGAGTCTGTAGCTGGGTGGCTTGAATGATGGGGGTTCCTGGAAAAAATTGGGCGAAATTGGGCGCATTTATGGAAGTCCTATGACACCTCCCATAACGCGCTCGCCAGCCCAGAAACCTGCACATAAGGACCTTGGTCGTGATGACAAGCTACTTTTCTGTTGAGCCTGAGTCCTATGACACTCCCATAACGCGCTCACCGGCGCAGGAGCTTGCATGTAAGGACCTAGAACCCCAATGGCCAAAGCCCGGCCATTGGGGTTCTAGGCCACTTACACTCCAGCTCCTAAACGCGCCGGTTCGCGCTTCCCAAAAAAAAAGACCGTTTCCGGCCTTTTCCATATTAACGACGCTTTTCGCGGATACGTGCTGCTTTGCCGCGGAGTGCGCGTAGGTAGTAGAGTTTTGCCCGACGAACTTGGCCGTGACGGGTTACTTCGATCTTTTCGACCCGTGGTGAGTGTAACGGGAAGGTTCGTTCGACGCCGACACCGTTAGAGATCTTACGGACGGTGTAAGTAGCTGAAATGCCAACACCGTGACGCTTGATAACAACGCCTTCGAACAACTGAATACGTTCGCGTTCGCCTTCAACGATCTTGGCGTGAACACGGACATTGTCACCTGCGCGAAAATCAGGAATGTCGTCGCGTAACTGTTTCTTAGTAATTTCTTGAATCAATGGGTTCATTGGTCTTTCTCCTTTGCCGACATTCATAATCATCCCGACCAGCGGAATGCCGTTGATATGTGACGTATCACAATCAATAAGTTTAGCATGTCCGTCTTGGCGTGTAAAGGTAAAATTCTTTACCTACTCGCAAAGTATCGATCGCAAAGAAATGGCTGCCTTATCAACCTTCACTCTTTTTATTGGCTAAAGACACGCCACTCCTTAATCAACGTCTTGATTGCTTATTGTTCCTTTTAACCGCTCTTCCGCAGCTTTTGTCGCTTCTTCCGTCTTGACTTCACGTAACAAGCGCATCGCATCCTGATCAAGGTGGGCAGCTTGTAAAAGATCGGGTCGCCGCAAATAAGTTCGGCGCAGACTTTCCTTTAACCGCCAGCGGGCAATGAGTTGATGATTGCCGTTTTGCAACACTTCCGGCACCTTCATCCCGCGATATTCAGGTGGTCGCGTGTACTGCGGGTATTCCAACAAGCCATTCTCAAAACTGTCGGTATGGGCACTTTCGTCGTTACCTAAAACTCCCGGCAGCAGGCGCACGATGGCATCAATCATCACCATCGCTGGCAGCTCGCCACCCGTCAAGACATAGTCGCCAAGTGAATATTCATCGGTCACCAAGGTGCGAATCCGCTCATCATACCCTTCATAATGCCCACAAATAAATACAAGATGCTCTGCTTGCGAAAGTTCCCGTGCGGCTTGCTGATCAAACTTCTTGCCAGCCGGATCCATGAGAATCACCCGCTTTGGTCCGGGATGCCGCTGATTAACGCCATCCATCGCCTCAAAAAGCGGTTCCGGCTTCAACAACATTCCGGCCCCGCCGCCATAAGGGGTATCATCAACATGGTGGTGTTTATCGTGACTATAGCTGCGATAATCAACCACATCAAAATCAAGCAGATGGCGTTCAAGTGCTTTACCAATCATGCTTTCCCGCAATGGTTCAAACATATTCGGAAATAGGCTTAAAACGTCAATCTGCATCGTCAATCAACCCTTCCGGTACGATGACATGTGCCTCTTTTTGCTCAAGGTCAATTGTTTGTACCACTGATTTTAGGAATGGTAAAAGCAACTCACTTTTGCCAGGACGCGGAATCACCCAAACATCATTAGGGCCGGGACTTAAGATTTCGCTGACTTTGCCTAACGTCTGGCCATGTTCATCAATCACCGTTAACCCAATAATGTCCTTATAATAGTAACTGCCTTCTTCAAGTGGCTTCAATGCCGCCTCGGTCACTTGTAACTTCTTGCCTTTAAACGGTAACACCTGATTAATATCGGTATAGTCTTTAAACGTCAGCATCGTGAGTCCTTTATGCTGGCGAACCGAGTTAATCGTCAAGGCTGTCTTCGGCGTGGTTGCAACATAGACCTTGTTGCCAACTTTAAACCGCTGTTCCGGAAAATCAGTCGTCACCAATACGCGGACCTCACCCCGAATGCCGTGCGTATTTACAATCGTACCAATATCATAGTAATCTGGCATTTTCTCACCTCTGTGTGCTGTCGTTTCTTTCAAAATAAAAAGACCAGCGCAATATGCGCCAGTCTTTTTATTTTGCATGCGGCGCGTCCAAAATATTGAGCCGCACCCGTTTGCTATACGGGCTTTTTACACTGTATACAATGGTTCGAATTGCCTGGGCAACTCGCCCCTGTTTACCGATGACGCGGCCGACATCTTCAGGCGCAACAGCCAAATCGAAGGCCATATACTCGTCTGTTTCGTGTGCCGTCACCGCCACGGCTTCTGGTTTGGTAACCAACGGGGTAACGATGGCTTTAATTAAGCTGCCGATATCCACCATTAATAACCGCCTTTATTTCTTGGCAAAGCGCGCTTCGTGATACTTCTGCATGATGCCCTTGCTACCAAGCAAGTTACGTACAGTATCTGAAGGCTGTGCGCCTTTTTGAAGCCAGTTCAAAATATCTTCTTCATTTAACTTTAAATCGACTGGATTAGTCAACGGGTTGTAATAGCCCACGGCCTCGATGAAACGACCGTCACGCGGCGAACGTGAGTCTGCTACAACGATCCGGTAGAAAGGCTTACGCTTTGAACCCATCCGCTTTAAACGAATTTTAACTGCCACTAAGTCCACCTCCTGCTCATTTATCAACCTTGATAGCATAGCAAAAATATTTTAAGCTGTAAAGCCTTTTTTCTTTACACAGGAAATTGTTCTGATTATGAATGGAATCGCTTGGCCTTTTTAAGCCGTTTTTTCTTGTTCCGCTTTTGCTTGCGAACCATGGAATTCATGGCCATTTTGCCTAGTTTGCCGGAAACACCGCCACCCATAAGTCCATCAAGGCCCTTCATATTGCCTTTGCTCATTTGGTTCATCATTTGCTTACTTTGGTTGAACTGTTTAATCATGCGGTTAACTTCAACAACCGGACGACCGGAACCAGCGGCAATCCGGCGCCGACGACTGGGATTGAGCAGATCGGGATCTTCGCGCTCTTTGGGGGTCATGGAATAAACAATAGCCTTCATATGCGCAATATCTTTGGGATCCATTTTGACGTTTGCTAAGGCCTTGTTATTGGCCATTCCGGGAATCATCTTCATGATGTCTTCCAGCGGGCCCATTTTGCTGATCTGATCCATTTGATCGAGAAAGTCGTTGAAGTCAAACGAATTTTCGCGGATTTTCTCAGCCATTTCCTGAGCTTGTTTCTCATCGTAGGTCTTTTGCGCCTTGTCAATCAGCGTCAGCATGTCACCCATGCCAAGAATACGGTTCGCCATGCGGTCGGGATAAAAGACATCTAAGGCGTCCATCTTTTCGCCTTGCCCAATGAACTTAATCGGTTTACCCGTTACCGCGCGAATTGACAGCGCCGCCCCACCACGGGTATCGCCGTCTAATTTGGTTAAAACAACACCGGTAATATCAAGCTGCTCATTGAACCCTTTGGCCACATCAACTGCGGCTTGACCGGTCATTGCGTCAACCACGAGTAAGATATCATTTGGGTGCGCAAGTTCTTTGATGTTTTTCAGCTCGGTCATGAGTTTTTCATCAATTTGCAACCGGCCCGCAGTATCAATCAGGACATAATCGTTTTTGTTTTCTTTGGCAGTCGCCAGCCCTTGACGCACAATTTCAACGGGATCCGTGTCCGTGCCCATTTCAAAAACCGGGACGTTGAGTTGTTTACCAATGGTTTGCAACTGATCAATGGCGGCAGGCCGGTAGACGTCAGCCGCGATGAGTAACGGCCGCGCCTTTTCATTCTCCATCAAATACTTGGAAAGCTTGCCGACTGTGGTGGTTTTCCCGGCGCCTTGCAACCCGGCCATCATGATAACGGTCGGAATGTGCGGTGCCTTGTTGAGCGGAACTGCCGCCTCGCCCATCGTTTTGACTAACTCATCATTAACAATTTTTATAATCTGTTGCGCCGGCGTCAGGCTTTCAAGCACTTCCGAACCGACTGCCTTAGTCCGAACATTCTTGATGAAGGTTTTGACCACATCAAAATTGACATCGGCTTCCAGCAATGCCAGTCGGATCTCACGCATGGCATCGCGCACATCGCTTTCACTAACCTTACCTTTACGTCTCAGTCCGCTAAAGGCTTTCTGTAACCGTTCTGATAATCCTTCAAATGCCATAGTATCCCCCTGTTATTTCGCAGTTTGATCCGCGACTCGTTCTAATAATGTACTTAAGTTCTTGTCACTTGGATAATGCGTGCGGACATAGCCGACCAGTGCATCCACCGCCTCATTTTGTGCCTGGTAGTTGGCAAAAAGATGCAGTTTCTGCTCATACTCTTCCAAACTGGCTTCCGTGCGGCGAATATTGTCATAAACCGCCTGACGTGACACGTTAAACTCCGTGGCAATCTCGCCTAGCGAATAATCATCACCATAGTACAAGGCAAGATAAGCATGTTGTTTATCAGTCAATAACGGGCCATAAAACTCAAACAACGAGTTCATTCGATAATTTTTTTCGATTTCCATGATGTCATTCCTTTAATCCCATGATTGCCGGTCTATCAACTACCCGGCCGCTCGAACATGGTCCTTGTATAAGGATACCGGTATCATTTGAAATGGTCAATTAACGTTTTTGTTTTGTGAGCGTGAGCTGGCGCGTTTAGAAGTCGGAATGTAAGTGGCCTCGGACGTGATGGCCGGGCTTTGGCCATTGCGGCTGAGGTCCTTACACGCAGGCTTCTGCGCCGGGGAACGCGTTATTGTGTGTATGTCGTGGCAACTGAGCCCGCCACCGCTCCGCCAGCTCTTGCTTTCTATAAGTGCCGTACAAAACAAGGTGACTTGTAGGGTATCTAATCAGGCGCAAACTCGTCAGGATATGAAACCGATTACACAATGTGATATTATACCTTTAAATATACGAGGGGTGAACTTTATGCCAAAAACAACGCTAACTTTAACAAGCACAGATTCAAAAAATATTGATGACCTAATCTCAGCAGTAACGCAGAAGCTTGATCAAACCGGGTACGGATTCTTGGCGATTGCTTTTGCTCAAGAGCTGGCTTACCACCAAAGTGATGCCGACAAGCTGGCGTTGATCAAGGAATACGTAACAATCCAATAGTTCGCGATTTCGAGTTTTCCCCTATTTCGTGGTACACTGAACATGTGAAAAATTGGAGGGAAGAATATGGTCGCAACCTTTATTTACTGGGCCGTGTTTGCTGTTCTTGCTGCTTGGGGATTGTGGAGTTTGGTTTTCTCATGTGTTTACCTGAGCAACCATGAAAACGGCAACTTATGGTTCTTTGCTATTATCAATGCCATCTTTGGCCTTTTGGGCTGGTTGTTCGCATGGATCATGAGTAACACCGCATGGCAGCAATACTGGTTTGCAAGTAAGGTTCAGCCATCTGCATGGTTTACTTACCTGCTGATCGGTTACCTTGTCTTGATTGTCTTGCAGGTCGTACTTGGCCGGGAAAAGCAAGTCCAGACAGCCTAATCATTGGTTCACGAAACGCAAAAATCGTCACACCTCAAACTCGGGTGTGACGATTTTTATATGCACGCCATTTAGGCATCGACTTGAATTAGACCTTTAAATAGCCCAGCGACAAATTTAGTCGGATCAAAGGCTTGTAAATCATCCATCTTCTCACCTAAGCCGACCAGCTTGACCGGAACATGCAACTCATTCCGGATCGCAAGCACAATGCCGCCTTTACCAGAACCATCTAGCTTGGTCAAAACGATACCGGTAATTTGGGTTGTTTGATTGAACTCCTTGGCCTGATTCAACGCATTTTGCCCTGTCGTTGCGTCCAGAACCAGCAAGACTTCCTGCGGTGCATCAGGCAACTCGCGAACAATCACCCGCTTGATTTTGTTTAACTCGTTCATTAAGTTGACTTTATTTTGCAAGCGGCCGGCGGTGTCCACCAGCACAACATCATAGCCTTCATCTTTAGCCCGTTTAACCCCGTCAAAGACAACCGCGGCTGGATCACCGCCTGGATTCGTTGCCACAACCGGCACTTCAACCCGGCGACCCCATTCCTGCAACTGTTGGATGGCACCGGCACGGAAGGTATCGGCGGCCACTAACAAAACGCGTTTACCTTCTTCTTTGAGTTGATGGGCCAATTTGCCGACTGTTGTGGTTTTGCCCGCACCGTTGACACCGACAAATAGGAAAACGGTTGGACCTTCTTCGGCAAAATGCAGCTGATTGTCCTCACCTTTGCCTGCTTCACCATACATATCGACTAACTTTTCGACGATCACCCGTGAAACCGCCTTGGGATCCTTAGCATTTTTGAGTTTCACTTCTTCGCGCAACTCATCACTAAGCCGCACCGCCGTTTCAAACCCGACATCGGATTCGATCAGCATTTCTTCAAGATCATCGAAAAAATCTTCATCAACCGTGCGAAAGTTGGCAAACAGTGCATTCAGCTTTTCACCAAAACTACTACGGCTTTTTTCCAGGCCTTCATCGTATTTATTTTCTTCAGGCGTTTCCGGTTCAGTACCGGTGAACGCTTTTTTAATCGCATCAAAAAGTCCCATTAACTTGTCGCCTCTTTCTGTGATTGGTCCAAACTAACGGCCATAATTCGACTCACACCCGACTCCTGCATGGTCACCCCATATAAGACGTTGGCTGCAACCATCGTACCATGACGGTGAGTAATGACAATAAACTGAGTTGCACTGGCATAATGGCGTAGGAATTCGCCAAACCGGTTCACATTAACGTCATCCAGTGAGGCTTCAACTTCATCCAGAATGGAAAATGGCACCGGCCGCACCTTGAGAATCGCAAAAAGCAACACGATTGCTGTCAATGCCCGTTCGCCTCCAGACAACAGCGACAGGCGGGTTAACTTCTTACCAGGCGGCTGGGCAGAAATCTCAATGCCTGTCGTCAACAGATCATCCGGATTGGTCAGGCTCAAATGCGCGTGACCGCCACCAAACATCTGTGGGAAGATAGCTTCAAATGCACTATTTGTCTGATCAAACATGGCTTTAAATCTGGTTTTGACCGTTTCATCCAATTCGTGCATTGTAGCGACTAGCTGTTGTTTAGCCGCTAAAAGATCATCCTGCTGCTTAGTGAGAAATTCGTACCGTTCATTAACTTCTTTAAATTGGTCAATCGCATTTAAATTAACCGGACCTAATTCATCTATTCCTCGCTTCAATAGTTTCAATTTGCTCTTAAGCTCAGGAATCGGGGCATGATCCGCCGCAACTGCTGCTTTAGCTGCTTCATAAGTTAACTGATAATCTTCAGCCAAAGTATTCAGCCGCGCATCCAGACCCAGTTTCACGCGATTAAGCGCCACTGCTTGCTGTTCAGAAGTTGCCATCGCCTGATGCTGCTGATCATAAGTGGTCGTGATCCTGGCTGAAATGTCGCTTAATTTTCCGCGATTAGCCGCTTTTTCCTGCGTCAGCTTAGTTTGATCGGCTTTAAGCTGCGTCAGTTCTTTTTTCAAACTGGCAATCGTTGCGGTCCGGCTTTCCTTTTCCGCGGCAGTTTCCTCGGCGGTTGCCGTAATGTGCGCAATTCGTTGTTGAAGCTCAGTTGACTGGGTTTGCGCATCGGTCGCTTGCGCCTGCCATTGCTGCTGCTGATCGTGGAGCGTTTGCAGATCATTCGCAATGACGGCTAACTTGGTCTTTAAACCATTAACGGCTGCTGCTTGCTTAGAACTCGAGTCAGCTGCAGCAACAGCGGCTTCCTTAAGCTGCTCAATCTTGGCCTGTGCATCGGCAATTTCTTTGGCAATCTTTTGACCTGCTTGATGTAAATCAGCCAACTTGGTACTCAAATCAGCCTGCGCGGTGCTGGCCTGTTGCGCGGCTGCCAACTGCCGCTGCGCCTGCCGCAATGTCTCGGCTTGGGCATTATGCTGACTGGCAATGGCGGTGAGATCGGCTGCTAATGCTTGCGCTTGAGCGGTGGCGGTTTGCCAGGCTTCCTGCGCCGCGTTTTCCTGTTTGGTCAAGGTCGTCAAATCCGCTTGCTTTTGCCTCAAGTCTGCAACCAGATCCTGCAATTGCGTTTTGAGGTGGCGCGCTTCTTGATTACGTGCCAGTGGTGAGGCTTGCCGGCCTTGCTTAACCTGGCCACCTGTCAGCGAGCCGCCTGGGTTTAAAATATCCCCAGCAGTTGTGACGATGCGATACCGATGATGCGTTGTATTGGCAATGACAATCGCATGTGGCAAGGTGTCCACAATTAACACACTACCCAGCAAGTTCGCCATCACGGCTTCCAAATCAGCTGGATACTGGGCCAGTTGCAACCCTGTTCCTAAAAAGCCGTCTGCACCTTCAACTAACTGCAAAACCGCACTCGGCAGTTCACGCGGCCGCATCACCGCAGCCGGCAGAAAGGTTGCCCGACCAGCGCGTTGTTGTTTCAAAAGACTGATGGCGCGTTGTGCGGCTGCCTCATCACGCGTCACAATGGCCTGCAAATTACTGCCTAACGCTAAATCAAACGCTTGCTGGTAAGCAGATGGCACCTCAAGTAATTCAGCGACCGCTCCGATGACACCCGGTAAGGAAGCTTTATGTTTCAACACCACCCGCACACCATTATAAAAACCGGCATAATCTTCATTTAATTCGGACAAGGTTTCGTATCGAGCCCGCGCGCGCTGATAAGTCGCCATCTCATCTTGATAAGTCCGCTGCTGATCAGTTCGCACTTTTTGAATTTGTGTCAGCTTGTCTTTGGCTTCTTGTGCCGCCGCTTGTTGTTGATCGACTTTGGTTTGAAGCTGCTGCTGTTGATTCAATAGTGTATTAACTTTGGCTTCCTGATCCTGAGCCTGTTTACTCAGCTCATAAATCCGGCGATCATGAGCGGCATTTTGACTCGCCGCCAGTTGCTGATCTTTTTGCAAAGCGGCCTGCGCATTTTTGTTATCCGCCTGGGCTTTTAACAAATCAATGTAATGATTCTGCACCGTTTCCAATTGCCGATTAATAGCTGCCGGATCTTGGCTGGCTTGCTTTTGTTGGGCCAATTGCGTTTTGAGCTCAAGCTGTTTGGCTTGAGCCGTCTTGGCTTGCTTAGCCAAATCCGCTAGCCGCTGGTTGGCTTCGGTTAACGATTGCTGCGTATGGGTCAGACGTTCTTTCAAATCAGCCAGAGTCGTTGCTGCATTAGCCGACCGTTCACTGGATAAATTAGCCTCACCGCTTAGATTCTCCAGTTTCATCGACCGACTTAAGACTTGGTCGTTAAGGTGATTCAACTGTTCTTCATACTGGCGATCAACCGCACTCAGCTGTTCGGATTGATGCTCCAAGTCCTTAACCTTAGCCGTCAACGCCGCAATTGTTGCTTTGGTAACCTTGGCCTCACCTTGCGTTTTCTCCTGCTCGGCAGCCAGCTGTTCAATTTCAAGTGCCAACAAGGTTTGATGGATCCGGTGATAATCAGCTGATTGCTGTTGGTAATCCTTGGCCAATGAGGCTTGTTCCCGCAACGGTTCAACCTGATGTTTCAACTCGACAATAATATCGTTGATCCGCGCCAGATTGTCGTCGTTGTTAGCTAACTCGCGCTCTGCTTTGGTTTTTTGCTGCTTATATTTATAAACGCCAGCGGCTTCTTCAATGATGCCCCGGCGTTCTTCTGGTTTGCTATTAAAAATGGCTTCAACCCGGCCTTGCGAAATAAATGAAAAACTTTCGCGTCCCAAGCCGGAATCCATAAACAGATCCACAATGTCTTTCAGGCGTACATCCTGGTTATTTAATAAAAACTCCGAAGTGCCGTCGCGGTATAGTCGCCGCGTCACTGAAACTTCTGCCGGTTGATTTTTAAGATAACCGTCACTGTTGTCAAAAGTCATTGTGACTGCTGCCCGATTTAAAGCAGGACGACTATCCGTACCTGCAAAGATAACATCACCCATTCGTTCGCCTCGCAAACTCTTGGCACTCTGTTCACCTAGCGCCCAGCGAATCGCCTCGGTGATGTTACTTTTTCCGCTTCCATTTGGCCCGACAATTCCGGTTAAGCCGGAAACAAAATCAATTTCGGTTTTATCTGCAAATGATTTGAAGCCATTAATGATCAAACGCTTTAATTCCATGATGACTCCATTCTACATCTTACTTTTTAAGACGGGCCAAAGCCGCCTTAGCTGCAGCTTGCTCCGCTGCTTTTTTGTTCTTGCCAAACCCCGTGCCCAAAACGCGGCCTTCAACTTCAACATCAACGTGAAATTGACGCTCATGCGCGGGTCCTTTTTCGTCTAACAGGTGATAAACAATCGCGACGTCACCATTTTGCTGCAAAGTTTCCTGCAAGGCTGTTTTATGATCCTGATCGGCCGAAAACTCACCAGCATCGATTTTAGGGAAAATAATCTGCTTGGCAAACTTAATATTAGCTTCCCGCCCTTGATCGAGGTACAAGGCGCCGTTAAAAGCTTCAAACAAATCCTCAAGCAGCGTCAACCGTTGTCGGGCACCGGCTTTTTCCTCGCCTTTACCTAATTTAATATAACGATCAAAATGAGCTTCTTTTGAAAAAGCGGAAAATGCCGCGGTTTGAACTGCTGCTGCTCGGATTCGGGTCAAGTCGCCTTCCGGTTTATCCGGAAATTTGCGATATAAATAGTCTGAAACCGTTAATTCGAGCACGGCATCACCTAAAAATTCAAGTCGTTCGTTATCTTTTAGTCCTAATTCTTTATGTTCATTGACATACGAAGAATGCGTGAATGCTTCATCCAGTAAGCTGAGATCATGAAACTCAATCCCATAGCGTTGACGCAATTCGCTCACAAACTCTGAGGCAACCATGAAGAGCCCTCCTTTTTATCGCACTATCTAATTATACTAGAGCGCACCAAAAAAGACACCTGCGATTGCAGATGCCTTAATGGTTTAACTTTTAAACCGAATTACTTTGTTGCACGGCTATTACTTGTAACCGTCATTTTACTCCAGTTCAGGTACTTCGCTGAAGCATAGTCAACACTCGCATTCTTCACACGTTTATTAACAGGGAAGATTTCCTGACGATAAAGCGTAGGGATGACAAATGCTTCATCGTTAGCATATTTCTGCCATGCCTTCAAAGCCTTAGCACGGTAGGCAGGATCCATTGCTTTTTGACTATCAATATCATTCAGCAACTTGGTGTTTTTAGCAGAAACGAACCGAGTGTAGTTAAACGGTGCTTTCTGTGAGAACAAGTCCATTGGTGAAGGATCAGAAGAGAGGCTCCAAGCAGCAGCATAAACATCAATACCCTTGGAATCATTTTGAACCTTGTCATAGAAGGAATTAAACTCGATTGGACGACCGGTTGTCAGCTTGACGCGCAGACCGATCTTCTTCCACTGCTGGATATAATCCTGTGCCAATGGTTGCGCCGTTGAACCGCCAGCCATGGTTGCAAAGTAAATCGTTAACTTCTTGCCTTTAGGATCGGTTCGATAGCCATCTTTGCCCTTCTTATAACCTGCTTTATCCAGCAAGCTATTGGCCTTGTCAATGTTCAAATCATAGCCATCGATATCAGCGTGAACATCTTTACCAAAAACAGGTGGGATCAATGTCGTTGCACGAGACCGCGTACCGTTATAGAACTTGGCCGCGACTTGATCGTTGTTCAACGCATAGCCCATTGCCTGACGAAGACTCTTGTTGGCCATCTTCGAATTTGGATCATAAACGTTTTCGCTCTTCTTATCATCCCATTTACCGAGTTTGAAACCAAGGTAATTATAAGCAAGGCTTTGATGACCCAGATTCGTGTAACCACTAATGTTCTTCCAGTCACTATAACTGTCGGAAGGCATGCCATAAACGATATCATACTTGTGGTTCTTTAAAGCTGAGGTGATTGAAGCAGATGAAACATTTTCAAATGTAATCTTTGAAAGACTCGGCTTGCCCTTCCAATAGTATTGGTTCGGTGTGTATTCAACGCTTTGTCCAGCGACAACTTTACTGATCTTATAAGGACCAAAGAACAATGGTTGTTTACGAACCTTATCACTGGATTCCAGTTTGTCAAACGCAACATCATGTAAGTAATGATATGGCGCAGCACTTTCAAGGAAGTACCCGTTCCCAGAAGTGTTAAATGACGGCTTCATCTGCTTAAAGTGAATCACCATGGTATTGCCATTATCACCCTTAGGCATCGTTAAACCAGAAATAGTATCCGCTTTGCCGTCATGATACTCGGTCAACCCCTCAATATTCTGAAGCGACTCGGTGTACCGCTGACTCTTAGTCGCTTTGTTAGCCATGATTTCATAAGCATAAACCAAATCACGGGCAACAACCGGCTGACCATCCGACCATTTAACATTTGGTTTGATAGTCACCGTGATTGTTTTCGCACTGTTATCTTGCTTGAGAGTCGCAGCACCCTGATTGTTAAACTTAAAGGTACTGTTGGTGCCAAACAAAGACTCAGCTGCAGGTGTCATGTAATCATAATCGTATTGATCAGTGTACAACTCTTCGTTAAAGACCCCCTTAAATGGAGAGTCATTGACGACAGCCACATTGACATTACCGCCTTTGATTGCCTTTGCAGTGTTATTATAAGAAACTGGGAACTTCACACTCTTATTAGCTGTACTTGAGCTGGAGTTCGAGCTCTTATTGCCACAGGCTACCAAGGTGATTGATAAAGCGGTAGCGAGCGTGATCATTCCGAGCACAGAACGCTTTTTCATACTTTTTCCCCCTTCCGCGTCGTCATCGCGATATGTAGCGAAGCAACGCTTCATGTGAGTTAAATGATAGCATAATTAGAACAAAATAACCAATGTTTCGTCATATTTTTTACATTTTTTCTTCAAAAAAAAGAGCCACTCTGATTTCTCTGAGTAGCTCTTCATTATTTTCAGAAAATTGTCAATGTTTCAACCACGCCGTTGCCGCGAATCGGCTGCCCGTCGCATCGCTTGACCGACAAAATTAATTGATAACGACAAAGTTAACAGAACCAATACTGCTGGAAACCAAACCCACCAGCGATTAAAAATCAAATCCGGGTTTGAAGCGTATCCAATCAGTGTCCCTAAACTAGGAGTTTCCATGGGCAAACCAAAGCCCAAGAAAGACAACGCCGTTTCAATCCCGATGGAACTGGCAATTGTCAGCGTCAAGTCCGTAATAATCAAAGAACTGATATTTGGCAAGACACCAGTGAACATAATTTTAAGGTTCGATGTCCCTGACGTTTTTGACGCCATAACATATTCACTTCGCGCTTCAGACAACACCAGTGACCGCATTAGTCGCGTTGTCGTCATCCAATAAAAGGCCGCCATGATGAGAATAATGGTGATGACGTTGTATTGCGGAATAATAGTAACCAAAACAATGATGACCAATAAAGATGGAATGATCATCATAAAGTCAACAAACCGCATGATGACAGCATCAACCAGGCCGCCAAAGTACCCGGAGATTGTTCCCAGCACAACCCCGACAAACTCAATAATCAAAGCAACCGAAATCCCGATGGTAATCGAGTTACGGGCAGCGAAGAAAAGATATTTGAACATATCGCGTCCGCCTTCATCGGTACCGAGAATATAGCCGCCTGTCCCCGGCGCCATGTACCGATCCAAAATGTTGACCTCAGTAGCGCCACCAACATTAAAGAGCATCGAGCCAATAAACGCAGCAAGTATAATCGTTACAGCGAGAAAAAGCGAAACCACAGCAACTTTATCTTTTCGGAATTCATTCAAAATCACCTTGAAGTTAGAAGGTGATTGTTCAATTTTGGTGGTATCTGTCGCCACCTCATTCGCATTATTTTGCATAAGCTTTCCCCACCTTCTATTCAATCCGAATCCGCGGATCCACGATACTCATGATGATATCAGATAACAAATTACCAAGTAACGTCAAGAATCCGAATAGCAACACTAACGATATAACGACCGGATAGTCACGGCTGGTCATAGATGATACAAAAAGCTGTCCCATTCCCGGATAACTAAAGACCGTTTCCAAAATAACCGACCCGCCAAGTAACATCGTGATTTGGTTACCCATAAACGCCGCAATCGGCAATAAGGAATTACGCAAAATATGTTTATTGAAGATAACGCGATCTGGAACCCCTTTTGATCTTGCGGTTCGAACAAAATCCTGATGGGTGTTATCAATAACGCCGGTCCGTAGATACTGAATCGTACTCGATGTCGTGATAATCCCGGAAACCAGCGCAGGTAAAATCATATGATATATCCGATCCCAGACATAGCCCAAAGTACCGGGGTTATAAGTGGACGACACGCTACCACCGGTCGGGAACCACTGAAGGAAGAACCCGAAGAAAATAAGGCCCAAAAGATAGAAAACAAACGGCGGAACCGCCATCAAGATGAAGGAAGCAATCGAGATAGCAGAGTCGCGTTTGCTTCCTTCATAACGACCTGCAATCACGCCTGCAGGGATTGCAATGACGTATAGAATGACGGTTGATAACAAAGCCAGCCAAAACGTGTTCGCCGCACGTTCGCCGATCAAACCAGTCACCGAACGTTTGTAAACAAAACTTTGACCTAAATCACCATGGAACATATTACCGATCCACTTCACATACTGAATGTACCATGGATCATTTAATCCATACTGTTGCCGTAATGCCGCCATCTGAGCAGCACTTTGTCCTTGCGAAAAATTACCTGCCAATGGATCGCCCGGCATCATTTTGGATAGGACAAAGACTAACACACTCAGTAAAATCAACTGCGGGATCATGATTAAGATCCGGCGTAGAATTGTTTTCCACATTAATCATGCACTCCCTTCATGGTTGAATCTGGCAGCGCAACGTAATGTGTATCGGAAATCTTCTGGAGATCCAAAACGCGGCCTTCTTTGGAATAATATTTAGATTCTTCTTCTTTGAAAATGCGTTCCACTTCCCGGCGATGTTCCTTGTTTTGCGCACGATCATCAGGATTAACATCCGGAATGGCTGACAAAAGACGCTTGGTATAAATATGTTGCGGGTGCTGATAAATGTCTTCCCGAGTACCGATTTCGACAAAGCGACCACGATGCATAATCGCCATCTTCTTACACATATGCTTAACAACGCCTAAGTCATGGGAAATGAACAAGTAAGAAATATTGTATTCTTCCTGAATCCGCTTCATGAAGTTGAGAACTTGAGCTTGAACCGACAAATCTAGCGCTGATACCGGTTCATCGGCAATAATCAGCTTAGGATTCGTTGCCATCGCCCGAGCAACACCGATTCGTTGCCGCTGTCCACCAGAAAACTCATGAGGGTATTTATACAATGCATCGCTTGGCATACCGACAATATCAAGTAGTTCCTGAACCCGATGCCGTTCCTCATCTTTAGTCAGATTCTGGAAATTACGAATCGGTTCGGCGATAATGTCCTCAATTCGTTTGCGCGGATTTAAACTAGACAAGGAGTCCTGAAAAATCATCTGCACGTCTTTATTATATTGCAGTCGTTTTCGCACGCTGCGTTTGGTAATATCTTCACCTTTGTAGATAATCGATCCGGAAGTAACCGGTTCAAGTCCGACAATCGCTTTACCAGTCGTTGACTTACCCGAGCCCGATTCGCCAATTAAGCCATATGTTTCGCCTTGCTCAATATCGAAATTGATACCATCAACGGCTAACACATGGTCAGTTACACGATTAAAAAAACCCGAACGGATCGGATAGTGGATTTTTAAATTTTTTACCTCAATCATTGCCATTATTACTCACCTTTTCCAGCCGCTTGTTTGTCATCCGGGAAATAGAAGTCCTTGTAGCAAGTACACTGAACAAAATGATCCGGTGCGACTTCATGCATGGTCGGATGTTCTTCGTGTGCCGATTCCGGAATCCATGGAATTCGTGGAGCAAAGCGGCATCCTTCCATCTGCATATTCTTCAGTGACGGCACCACGCCTTGGATCACGTGCAATTCATCATCATCAGAATCCGCTTGAGGCATAGAGCGCAAAAGACTGCGCGTATACGGGTGAGTCGGGTGCTTGAAAACATCCATCACCGAGCCGCTTTCGACAATCTGCCCGGCATACATCACGGCAACTCGATCAGCCGTTTCTGCCACCACACCTAAATCATGGGTAATTAAAATAATGCCAGAATGCATTTCCCGCTGAATATCTTCAAGCAGATCAAGAATTTGAGCCTGAATCGTCACGTCCAATGCGGTGGTTGGTTCATCAGCAATGATAATCGGCGGCTTGCAGGCAATCGCAATTGCAATGACAATCCGCTGACGCATCCCGCCGGACAGTTCATGCGGATAGGAGCGTGCTGTCCGTTCCGGATTAGGGATGCCGACTTGACTCAGCAATTCCAAAACCCGTTGTTCGCGTTGTTCCTTGTTCATCTTGGTGTGGTAGACAAGCGTCTCTTCAATCTGCTCGCCAATACGCATCAATGGGTTCAAAGCAGCCAAGGGATCCTGGAAAATCATGCCAATATCTTTACCACGAATTCGATCAAAAAGCGTTTCGTTTAAGCCAACTAGGTTTAGGTTATTGTACAAAATATCACCAGTGACCTTTGTGTTACGTGGATCATGCAGGCCAATGATACTGGTTGCCAAGGTACTCTTACCAGAACCCGACTCACCTACGATCGCCAAAATCTCATCTTTTCGTAACGTGATGCTGACATCATCGACAGCATCGTAAAAAGCATCTCCAAGTCTGAATCCGGTGTGCAAATGTTGCACATCCAATAATAAATCTTCAGGTTTATCCAAGCGAACTCCTCCTTTGCGCCCTAAACGCAAGATTAAAACAAGATGAGATTTTCGAAATAATTGTCTCTAAGTATAAAGAAATTATAGTAGTTATGCAAGCGAAAATTGCGTTCCTGCGCGATTTATCCGTGAATTCTCCCGAAAAGCCCCTTCATGTTTTGCTTACAAGAATATGCTTGCTTGACGAAAAGAAAAAAGGCTTAGAAGTCATTTTACAGGCTCATTTTGCAGTTTTGGAACGCCTTCAGGCAAAATAAAAAAGCCGCCATGAATGACAGCTCTTTGTACATTATTTTTGATGCGCCTTGATATAATCGACGGCATCTTGAACTGTCTTGATATTTTCTGCATCGTCATCCGGAATTTCTGAACCAAAGGCATCCTCTAGTTCCAAAACGAATTCCACAATGTCAATCGAATCTGCATCAAGATCTTCTTTAAAGTTCAAACTCGGGCTGATCTTATCAGGACTTAGTTGAAAGTGATCCTGAATCAAGCCGGCAATCTTTTGATAAATTTCGTCTTCACTCATACTGCTCCTCCATTCATCTGCCAATTCAGTTTACTTGTTTGCCCAAAGAATGTCTACGCTTTCTCAGTAGTTTTCGCTTCGGCAATTTCCGGGTGGGCATCAAAGTAATCGGCAACTTTAGCAACGGTGCCGTTTTTAACCATCGTTGCTGTTTGCAATAACGTGTAGTAGACGGTGTCGGCATCAGCAGCGCCATGGGCTTTAATTAAGGGTGCTTTGAGACCCAGCAAAACTGCCCCTCCATATGACGAAATATCAAATGTTTTGGCCATGGATTTCAGATTGTTTTTCAGGAACAAACCGCCTAATTTGCCGGAAACGCCGCCGTCATAAATCGCGCCCTTTAGCATATGCATGACCGTGCGTACGGTGCCTTCGATCGCTTTTAAGGTCGCATTTCCAGTAAAGCCATCGGTCACCACCACGTCAGCCGGGCCGTTCAAAATGTTACTGGATTCAACATTCCCGACAAAGTTAATCCCCGGAGCGGCGGCCAAAAGATCATGCGCCTCCTGATGCAACTTATCGCCTTTGTTTGCCTCCGTACCGTTATTGAGCAGGCCAACGCGCGGATTGGCCACGCCCCGCACGTCTTTGGCATAGTAGCTACCCATAATGGCATATTGCAATAGATGATACGGACGGTTTTCGGCATTGGCGCCAACATCGAGCATGACAAAGCCTTTTCCATCGACTGTCGGCAGCGTTGGCAGCAAGCCCGGACGTTCAATGGCGCGGATTCGACCGATGATAAACAGTCCGGCTGCAAGCAGCGCCCCGGTGGATCCGAGCGAAACCATCGCCGCTGCTTCACCTTGTTTGACTGCCTGAGCTGCCAGCACCATCGAGGCTTGTTTCTTTCGGCGAATGGCGCGCACCGGTTCATCATCACTATTGATTTTTTCGGCAGTGTGAATAATCGTTAGCCGATCTTGATTGTGAATCAGCGGCTTAATCTTAGCTTCATCACCGTAAAGCAGGAATTCTAAATTGGCATCATGGTCACGCGCTTTTTCAACGCCGGCAATCACAACTTCGGGGGCATGATCGCCGCCCATTGCATCTACTGCAATTTTCATGGAGTTTATCGGTCCTTTCGAGTTTAATCCAAACTGCCTTGCATCATGCGACTCGCAGCTAAGTATGCCGCTAACGGTTGATGCTCCGGTGCCAGCAAGTGAGGATCAGTTTTAAAAATTTTAGCAACAATCTGTTGAGCCGCTTCCAGAGTCGGAAAGTCTCCGACCGGATCGGCCACTTTAAATTCCGGCAAGCCTGATTGCTTATCACCAAAAATATCACCGGAACCACGCATTTCCAAGTCTTTTTGAGCTAATAAAAAGCCGTCATTGGTCTTGGTCATGATTTGCATTCGTGCAATCCCCTGTTCATTTTTTGGATCGGCAATCAACAAACATTGGGCGGCCTTATTGCCACGCCCTACTCGACCCCTGAGCTGATGCAGTTGGGATAAGCCAAAACGATCAGCGTCAAAAATCGCCATCACCGTTGCGTTCGGCACATCCACGCCCACTTCGACAACGGTTGTGGAAACTAACACTGCAATGTCGCCATGGCTAAAAGCGCGCATGATTTGATCTTTCTCATCCGGCTTCATTTTGCCGTGAAGCAAGGCAACTTGCCCCACATCCCCCACGGCTTTTTGCATATCCGCAAAGAGCTGCTCGGCGTTTTGCAAATCGACCTTTTCAGATTCGGCAATCAGCGGCGTGATGGCAAAAACCTGACTGCCGGCTTGCACCTGACTGCGAATCAGTCGATAAACCTGTCCTACCTGATTCTTACGCAGCCAAGTGGTCGTAATCGGCTTCCGTCCGGCGGGTAGTTCGTCAATCGTTGAAACGTCCATTTCACCATAAGCCGTGATTGCTAACGTTCGCGGAATGGGCGTCGCTGTCATTGACAAGAGATCCGGCTTTTGCCCTTTCTCCTGCAGAATTTTTCGTTGGTTAACCCCAAAACGGTGCTGTTCATCAATGACAACTAAGCCAAGCGCTTTAAAATCAACGCCTTTTTGAATCAAAGCATGCGTGCCAATGATTAAATTCAAGGTGCCATCGCGCAATTCTGCCAACATTTCCCGCCGTTTTTTTGCCGTGGTCGATCCTGTTAGCAATCCCAACTTGACAGGAAAATCAGCAAATAATGCCTCCAGTTTGGCAAAATGCTGTTCTGCAAGCACTTCAGTGGGTACCATCAGCGCTGCTTGATAGCCCGCAGTCACCGCAGCGTATAAAACGATGGCGGCAACAATGGTTTTCCCGCTACCGACATCTCCTTGTAATAGGCGATTCATGTGATTGGGTCGGCGCATATCGGCACAGATTTCGTTAACCACACGCTTTTGGGCATTCGTCAGCGAAAATGGCAAGGTTGCAATCAACGCCCGCAACGCCTGGTTATCATACGGAATCGCCAGGCCGTTATTGGCATTGTCGTTCAGCTGTTTCAACGCCTGAATCTGTAGCTGAAACAGGAAGAACTCCCGGAAAACACCGCTGCGCCGGGCTGCTTTGGCTTCCTGCTGCGTATCCGGAAAATGCATGCCATGGACCAGTTGTTCGTCAGACATCAGACGATAGTGCGCGCGGATACTAGCCGGAATCAAGTCATGGATATTTTGATGATCCCGTGCCCACGCCGCCTTGATTAGCTCCAGCAAGGTGCCCATACGAACATTTTTATTCACCGTATAAATCGCCGCCATTGACGGTTGATCCTGAGACTGAGTCGCCAGAATCTTCATCCCGGTAAGACTGCGCCGCTGAGCATCCCACTTACCAAAAACCGCAGCTTCATCGCCCATTTGGAACCGATCTTTTAACCATGGCTGATTATAGAAGGTCACCAAAATCACGCTGCGTTCGACTTGCAATTTAACGTTCACCCGGCTGCGATGCGGACCAAAGCGGCTGATGACCGGATCAGCCACCACGACACCTTTAATCGTCAATTTTTCCTGATCAGCTGCCTCAGCAAGATCTTTGACTTTAAGATCGTCGTAACGAAACGGAAAATAAAAAAGGACGTCGCCCACGGTATGAATACCGAGACTGGCCAATCCTTCTTCTCGTTTTGGCCCTACACCAGGTAAAACCCGAACCGGATCCGTGAGCGCCATCTTCTACCTCCTTTCGCGTTGATGCCTTGACCTCATCACGGCATAGATCTTCTGTCAGTCTCGTAAAAAAGTGCCCCGCATGCGGGACACCTTGACAAGTGAGGCAAACGCTTTATTCAACCGAAACAAAATAAGGATAAACCGGTTGATCCCCTTGATGAATTTCAAATTCAAGGTCTGGGTGCTGATCGCCCACCGCAGCCGCAATTGCTTTGGCTTCGCTTTGGCTGGCATCTGCCCCAACAATAATGGTGACGATTTCACTGTCAGCGTTAATCATCTTATTCACCATCGCAATCGCCGCAACTTCACGATTCTGATCGGTCACACTGATCGTTCCGTCAATGATACCCATCCAGTCGTGGTTCTTAATAGCAAGTCCATTGATGGTCGTATCCCGAATAGCCTGGGTGATGGAACCACTGACAACATTTGGCAATTGCGCGGTCATTTCACTTTGATTCGTCGCCAAATCGGCATCCGGATTATAGCCAAGCATCGCGGTCATGCCTTGGTTAATCGTCTTACTTTTGACAACGGCCACTTCAACATCTGTGGCGGCCTTGGCTGCGGCTTCAGCGGCCATGAAAATATTACCGTTATTTGGTAGTACGATAACATGCTTGGCATGGGCTGACTTGACCGCATCCAAAATATCATTGGTGCTTGGATTCATGGTCTGGCCACCGTTAAGCACATACGTGACGCCTAAACTCTTGAATAGCTCCCCAAGCCCCTGTCCGGCTGCAATGGCAACCACGCCCATTTCAGCTAACGGTTGCGTATCGGCCTTAGCATCCAAAGCCCCTTCACGTTCGATGATACTTTCTTGTTGCAAACGCATGTTATCGACTTTGATCTTTAACAGATCGCCAAACTGTTGCCCGTATCGAAAAACCGTTCCTGGATGTTCGGTATGGACATGCACTTTAACGACTTCTTCATCGGCCACGACCAGCGTTGAATCACCCAAAGTATTCAGGTAATTACGGAATGGTTCGTAATCAAAGTGTTTAAACTGATCGCCATGACCTAGCTCGACCATCATTTCGGTACAGTAGCCGTACACGATATCAGCCGGATCAAGTTGAGTCTGAGCGCTTTGATGATGCACGGCGTTGATCATTTCCGTCATTTCTTCATCGGTCACATCATGTACATCTGAACTGATTTCACCGGACAAGCCTTCACGGAAACCTTCATAAATGAAAACCAATCCTTGACCGCCTGAATCAACCACCCCGACTTCTTTCAATACCGCAAGAAGATCGGGAGTTTTGGCTAAAGCACGTTTGGCGCCTTTAACCACCGCGGTCATCACGACTAAAGCATCGTCTGAGCCGTTAGCCGCCTTCAGCCCCGCTTTGGCTGCTTCACGCGCAACCGTCAAGATCGTGCCTTCGACCGGCTTCATGACCGCTTTGTAGGCAGTCTCCACCCCGTGGGCAAAAGCATCGGCCAAATCCTGTGCGCTCAGATTCTTCTTACCTTCAACGCTTTTGGCGAATCCTCGGAAAAGCTGCGAACTGATCACGCCCGAATTACCACGAGCACCCATCAGCAAGCCTTTCCCGAGACGTTTAGCCAGCGCACCGACAGCGTCTTCATTTGACTCCAATACTGCTTTGGCACCGGTCTGAAAAGTCAGATTCATGTTAGTTCCGGTATCACCATCCGGAACCGGAAAAACGTTTAGTGAATTCACAAATTCAGCATTTTTATTAATACGATGTGCGGCTACCCGGATCATGTCCTGGAATTTAGTCGCCGTAATTTCGGTTACTGCCACGAAACATCCTCCTCGAAGAACTTCATTATCTGATCACCGTCGCAAAACGGTGCGTTAACGTCAGTCGCCTAATACCTTGACGCCTTGGACGATGACGGTCACTTCATCGGTTGTGACCCCCAACATCGTTTCGAGGTTGTATTTTACTTTGTCTTGGACATTTCGGCAAACTTCGGATATTTTGGTGCCATAACTGACAATGATATTCACTTCGATTTTCACGCCATTGTCGGTTTGGCGTACCACAACACCGCGCGCATAATTCTCGCGCTTCAAAATATCATTGAGATTATCCCGGATCTGGTTACGACTGGCCATCCCGACAATGCCATAGATCGACGTTGCCGCACCGCCAACCACTGTTGCAATGACACTATTGGAAATGTCGATAATCCCATATTTGGTTTTGATCTTGACCGCCATGCTGTATCCTCCTAGCCATTCACGATGCTATTTTCACCGCATACAATTCTAACAGATAGTTTAGCATAGGGAAGAAGTCATTAAAAGCGCGCACGATTTGAAACCACGGTCGACTAAGCTAATCATGCTGCCTGTCATTGCTTCCCTGATGACCTGACACAAAAAGATCCTGACAATGAAGGATGCATCACATTCATTGTCAGGATCTTTTTAATCGTTATGGGATCAAACCCGGGTCACTTTACCTGATTTAAGGGCACGTGCAGAAACCCATACCCGCTTTGGTTTACCATCAACAAGGATCCGAACCTTGTGCAGGTTGGCTTTCCATTGGCGCCGGCTTGAATTCAAAGCGTGAGAACGCTTGTTGCCAAACGTGGTATGACGACCAGTAATAACATCTTTAGCCACAATATGACCTCCTTTTTTTCAAGGTCACCCTCGAATTTTTCACTCAACTAACTTATCATAGGCCCGCGGTGAATGCAAGAAGTTTTGCAAAGTAAAAATACTTGACAGGCTTAAAACAACAGCTCAATCTGCTCTTTTTTCCGACCTTACCGCGTTAATTATCGACTTTTTGTCCGCGGCGATCGCGGCTATAGACAATCGCGACGACACCTTTTGTCCAGCTCACCGTAAATGGTTTAGTCCCGACAAATTCATTGGAAGCCCACGAAAATGGCGAAGCATTGTCCCACGCCTTTAACGGGTACTTGGCGCCAGTAATCGTCAGGTCGGTGATAGGGGTTAAATTGACAACTGCCACATAGCGATAACCTGGTAGCGGTTGAATTTCATGGACACCTGGGGCATAGTAATCGACCCGATTCTGCACATCCAAAAGGTGAATGCGTTCAATCGCGGGTAGAAATCGCGACTGGAGCGGCAAAAACAAATTGGACAAGAAATGATCCAGTCGCCCACCGGTTACCCCCAGTATGATCACGTCACCAGTCGAAAAACATTGTAAAGCAGCTTTGACGGCGAGCTCTGTATCGGTATCATCTTTTTCTGAAGGGACTTGCTGAATTTTCTTGACGTGTTCACGGACAGCGCGTAACTCGCTCAAGGTTAACGAGTCAAAATCGCCAACTGCCAGATCCGGCTGAATGCCCGCTTCAACAAGATGCAAGGTTCCCCGATCGACGCCAATCCATACCCCCGGCAACTGTTGCCAGTCAGTCGGTAAATCATCATGCGGACCGCCAGCCATGATATTGATAGTTGTCATTGAACCGCCTCACGTAAAGATGAGATGGCCGCACCGACATCACTGGCACCAAAGACGTATGAACCGGCCACAAAAATATCGGTCCCCGCATCTGCTGCAGCTTTCACGGTTTTGGCATTAATGCCGCCGTCTACTTCAATATCAAAATGCAACCCGCGATCCTGACGTAATTGATGCAATCGGGCAACTTTATCCACCATGGCAGTCAAAAACTTCTGGCCGCCAAATCCTGGATTAACGGTCATGACCAATACCTGATCGACAAGCGGTAAAACTTCTTCCAAACTGCTCAACGGCGTGCCCGGATTCACCACGACCCCCGCACGAACCCCGGTCGCTGCGATATGCTGAAGAACGCCATATAAGTGGTCAGTCGCTTCCTCATGCACCAAAATCGTATCGGCTCCGGCTTCGGCAAAGGCAGGTGCCCACGCTGCTGGATCACTGACCATTAGATGAACCTCTAACGGTAAATTGGTAACCGGGCGTAATGCCTGCACGACTAATGGACCAAATGTCAGATTAGCGACAAAATGACCGTCCATAACATCGACATGCAGCAAGTCGGCACCTGCCTGCTCCACTTTTTCAACATCACGGGCTAAATGAGCAAAGTCGGCGCTTAGAATCGACGGGGCAATTTTCATGAGAATCCCTCCATTTTAAATGATGAACTACTTTTTCTTATACACTGGGCGCTTGCCACTTAATTCTTCTCGAAACTGTAAATAATTTTCATAGCGACTGGCCATGATCTTTCCGGCATCCAATGCGGCTTTGACGGCACATTGCGGCTCGCTGACATGCTGACAGCCTCGGAACTTACAGTGCGGGGCCAAGGCAACAAATTCAGGAAAACGATCCCGCAAGTCATCAAGCGTCACGTCCAACAAACCGAGTGAGGAGAACCCCGGCGTGTCAGCAACTAGTCCGCCATGAATCGGATATAGATCGGTTGTGCGCGTGGTATGCTTACCGCGATTTAACGCCCGACTAATGGTTCCGGTAGCCAAATCCAACCCCGGTACCAAATGATTGATCAAGGTCGACTTCCCGGCACCGGTTTGACCCGTAAAAATAGTCAGCTTGTCAGCAAAACTAGCCTGAACTTGATTCAACGTGGCAGGATCAAAGGCTGCTTCGGGCATGAAAACCGCATATCCAATAGCCTGATAACCGGCTAAAGCTTCTTCAATTTGCTTCAACAGCCGATCAGGCGCCAAGTCGGTTTTGGTGAGGTAAATTTCGGCATGAATCGCATGCCCTTCAAGATAAACCAAAAACCGATCGAGCAGATTCAACGAAAAATCCGGTTCAACGGCTGAGACAATTAACAGAGCCTGATCCACATTGGCTACTGGTGGGCGCACCAACGCATTGTGCCGTGGCAGCAGCCGCAACAAATAGCCTTCATCATCACCTTGACCCGGCTGAAATACGGCAAAATCGCCAACTAGTGGCGTGATCTTGTCATTACGCAAGCTTCCGCGACCACGAGTACGATAAATCGCACCATCAACTGCAAGATCATAATACCCGCTGATTTGTTTGATAATTCTTCCGGTTAATTCATCACTCATTGGGTAATATTGTCCTCCTGTGCGATAACGGTACCATCCCGAACAATTCGATAACTACCGGGATACGTCTTGTTGACTTGCAAGGTAATGGTGACCTGATTATCCGCGGTAATATTAAACGTCTTGTTAACCGAATTAATGTTATGTGTCTTATCGCCGATGAACACCTGAACCCCGTTTGGCACTGGTCCGCTGCTGCTAGCACTGCCACTACTGCTTCCGCTGTCGCTGGATGTGCTTGAAGATGCCGGCGCCTGATAAGGGATTGAAATGGTTTTGGTAACGGTTTTGAGTTCATCGGGATCCGGACCTTGAGAAATCGTCACATTGACCGTATCGCCTGCGTGAACCTGCGTGCCAGCAGCCGGATTCTGGCTAATTACCATGCCGGTATCAACGGTGTCGGAATGACTCTGAGCAATCACAATCTTAAGTCCGACCTCATTTGCGTAGTCACGCAGACTCTTTTCCGTATAACCGGTAAGATCCCGCAGTGCAAAGGCCGTATTGACTTTCTTAATCGGCTCTGCAACATCAAACGTAATCGTGGTTTTACTTGCAATGACTTTTTTGCCGGGTTTAATGCTTTGTGCCGTGATTTTTCCGGCTGCGACCGAATTTGTTCGAACCACTTTTTCCTTGACGGTAACACCGCGTTTTTGCAAATCGGATTTTGCATCCGTATAATCCTGACCGACATAATTATCCAAGGTAATGCGCGGCTGTCCGCGACTCAGTATCAGATCAACCGCCGAGCCTTCTTTGACACTGACCTGCCGCTTAGGACTAGAGTCTATAACCAGATCCCTATCGACTTTGGTTGAGTAAGTATAGCGATACTTTCCGACCTTCAATTGCGAACTGGTTAGTGCCGTTTTGGCTTGCGTCTTGGTCATCCCGCGCAAATCAGGTACCGTCACATCGGCTTTTTGATTGGCCGTCACCAATCCAATTCCTACCAGTATTAACATCACGATCAAGGCGCTCAGGCCGATCATCAACCATCGCCGTCGTTTCTTCTTAGACTGGCCATCTGGTGAATGGTGTTCAGCAGGTTGGTCTGCGTGATCGTCATCATCATGTGGTGGCTTGGGGCCGTTGGGAATGACCGGTACAATGCGCGTCTCATCCAAATCGTCTTTTGGAATCACATACTTGGCTTCGTGAGCCCGGGCAGGACTGAGTGCCGTGCTGAGATCGCTTGCCATGGCGTCGGCACTTGTATACCGATTAGCCGGATTCTTCGCCGTGGCTTTAAAAACAACATTCTCCAGTGCCTGAGGAATATGGGGATCAAAGGCGCGCACGGATGGAATTTCTTCTTGAAAATGTTTCAACGCAATCGAAACCGCCGAGTCGCCTTCAAACGGCACCGAACCGGTTAACATTTCAAATAAAATAATACCAAGTGCATAAATATCGCTTTGCCGTGTGGGCATACTGCCGCGTGCCTGCTCCGGTGATAAGTAATGGACAGAGCCTAACAGAGAGTTGGTCATCGTCATTGAATTTTCCGATAACGCTACCGCAATGCCAAAATCGGTAATCTTGGCGTTACCATCCGGATCAATCAAAATATTTTGCGGTTTTAAATCACGATGGATAATATTGTGGTCATGCGCGGTCTGAACGGCCGACAAGATCTGTTCCATCATATCGACAACGCGTTGATAAGGAATCGGGAAGTGTTCAACGATATAGTGTTTCAAATCAGAGCCTTTGACATACTCCATCACCAAAAACTGTTGGCCGTGACTTTCACCCACATCATAAATCGACACAATATTGGGATGGACCAATTCACTTGTCGCCATGGCTTCACGCTGAAATCGGCGCACCGTATCCGGGTCATTTTGAAGATCAAGCCGTAAAACTTTGACCGCAACATCACGGTCAAGGATCAGATCGCGTGCCAAATAAACGTTGGCCATACCGCCTTCGCCTAACGTTTTGATGAGCTTATAGCGTTCATTTAAAATCGTCCCCGGCTCGATCATGACGGTTCCCTCCGATCCTGATGAATGATCAAAGCAGTGATATTGTCCGGACCCCCGGCAGCATTAGCCCGTAGAATTAGCTCCTGGGCCTTGCTGCCAATTGGCATATCCTGACGTAAAACTGCCGCAATGGCTTCATTATCGACCATATTCGTTAACCCATCCGAGCACAGCAGCAAATAATCATCAAATTCCATATCATAAATTGTCACATCTGCGTCAACATCGCTGCTAACTCCCAGCGAACGGGTGATCACGTTGCGTTGGGGAAAACGTTTGGCTTCTTCAGGGGTTAATTCACCATGTTTGACCAATTCGTTAACCAAACTATGATCCTCGGTAATCTGAACCAGATGCCCGTTGCGATATAAATACCCGCGCGAATCCCCGATATTGGCAACGACAAAACGGGTACCACTGATGATCACTGCTACAACCGTTGTACCCATACCAGATAAGTCAGTATATTGTTTAGCCTTTTGCAGAATCATGTCATTTTCCTGCTGCAACTCAAAAATAAGCCAGCGGACGATGGACTCAATCTCGGCAGTGTCGGTTTTCTCAAAAGCATAGCCGAGATGGGAAACGGCCATTTCACTCGCCACGTCCCCGCCGCGATGGCCTCCCATTCCATCAGCCACTAAAGCAAGCGTGGCCTCAGACTGATTCTTAAAGATGCCAACATAATCCTGGTTATTTGGCCGGCGCCGACCAATATCGGTGCGATAAGCAAACTCCATACATACCCCTCATTTACGGCGAATCAGACTGGCGATGAAAAAGCCATCGGTATCATAATCGTCGGGAAATAATTGCAAAGCTGGTGCGCCATGCGTTTTGGCAAGTGGTTTTAGCGTCAAAACAGGTACCTGTTCGAACTCGGGATGCGTTGCTAAGAAGTGGGCCACCACATCCTGATTTTCCTCTTTTACCATTGTACATGTACTATACGTCAAGCGGCCACCGATTTTTAAAGTAGGTGCGACACTATCGAGAATCGCCAACTGAATTTTTTGCAGGTGTTGCAAGTCTTCGGGCTGTTTTGTGTACTTGATCTCGGGTTTACGCCGAATGAGCCCTAACCCGGAACAAGGTGCATCTACTAAGATTTTATCGAAAGACTCAGCAGCAAAGTTAGCCGCAACCTGACGCGCATCCATCACCTGTGCCGCCACGCGATCATCAAGGTCTAACCGCTTAGCATTTTGTTGAATCAAGCGTACTTTATTGGCGTGCAGATCCAAGGCAGTGACCCGCCCGCCTTGGTCAGGATCCAGATACTGGGCAATGTGCGTGGTTTTGCCGCCAGGAGCCGCACACGCATCAAGAACCTGATCGCCCGGTTGTACATCCAGACTCGGTGCAACAAGCATCGAGCTTTCATCCTGCATGGTATACAGACCGTCAGCAAATTCCCGGGTGCCGGCTAAATGACCGCCCGGCGCAACTAGTCCAACTGGCGTGAGCGGACTTTCTTTTAACGCTGGAAATTGCGGCTGCAACGCCTTCAATAAAGCTGCCGCCGTTGTTTTCGTTGTGTTGACGCGAATCGAAGCATGGGCCGGCTGGTTAATGGCTGCTAGAATCTTGGCGGCCTTTGTCTCGCCTAGCTGTTCTTGCAGCTTTTTTACCAGCCAAACCGGCGTACTGCTGGTAATCGCCAAGCGTTGAATCGGGTCAGCAATTGTCATCGGATCAGGGTACCCATTGCGCTGTGCCTGCCGTAAAACACCGGTCACAAATTTAGCCACCCCTTGATGGCCTAATTTTTTAGCGATTTCCGTACTGTCAAAGAAAACCGCTCGTGCCGGCACTTTATCTAAATACTGCAGCTGATACACTGCCGTCTGCAACAGACAACGCACCCAAGTATCCAATTGTCGGGTTTTAACAAACGGCGCCAAAAGATAATCTAGCGTTAATTGGTGCTGAATCACGCCATAGACAATGTTTGTCAGTAAACCGGCGTCACGCGAATCCAGCTGATATTTGGTGATCACGTGATCGAGCGTCAGGTTGGAATAGCCGCCTTTACCCATGACACGGGTTAAGGTTTGAACGGCTAACAGTCGCGGATTATTCGGGGTCATCGGTGATCACCTGCTGTCCCACGGTTAAATCGCGGCCAGGGCCGTTCAAGTAGTCCGCAATATGCTGTTTGCTTTTCCCGGCTGGCTGGAGCTCATCAATTTGAAAGGTACTCTGTTCGCCCGCCGCGATGACGAGTTGATGCTTGCTGCGCGCGACCACGCTGCCAGCAGGCAAGTTTGTGGTCGCAGTTAATGGTGTGATGGCCCAAAGCTTGGTTCGTTGGCCGTTCATATAAACATACCCGCCGACTTCTGGCCGCAAGCCGCGGACCCATTGATCCAATGCTTGCGCCGACAAGTGAATATCAAGGTGCTCCTGCTCTTTGGTGATGGTCGGGGCAAACGTGACTTTCTCGGGATCCTGTGGTGTACGGGTGGCGGTTTGGTCAATAATCTTCGGCAAGGTTGCCAATAACAAATCACGACCCAATAAAGATAATTTTGCAAACACAGTGCCAGTATCGTCTTGGCGGGTTAACGGCAACTTCGCCTGCGCAAACATATCGCCAGCATCCATCTTCTTAACCATTTCGATAATGGTGACGCCGGTTTCAGCATCCCCGTTGATAATGCTGTACTGAATCGGTGCGCCACCGCGATACTTCGGCAGCAACGAACCATGGACATTCACAGCAGCAATTTTGGCTGCTTGTAAAAATTTGGTCGGCAAAAATTGCCCGTACGCCGCTGTCACAATAAGATCCGGCGCTAAGGCAATCGCCTGCGCCAGCTCAGGACTGCCGCTGAGCTTTTCTGGCTGTAAAACCGGAATGTTATGAGCGACAGCTGCTTGCTTGACCGGGCTTGCGGCCAGTTTCTGCTTACGGCCGACTTTACGATCCGGCTGCGTCATCACTGCCACCACGTCATAATGCTGGGCAATGAGTCCTTCAAGGATCGGGACGGCAAAATCAGGTGTTCCTAGAAAAATTACTGAAGTCATGTTTTCCTCCAAACGATCGATTCGATATGATGCGTGATACCCTTCGTTGACAACAACTTCAAACAAATGATAGCGGTTCGGGATCAATGGTTACCTGAAATCCTTGCCGGCTGCTTTGTTGCGTTTCTTCAAGAATATGTTGCAAGGTTTTGGCTAAGGCCGGTTCATGTTTATATTTTAAAACGATCTGATAAATATAGCGATTCTTCAAGCGTGCAATCGGTCCGGGCGTTGGTCCAAGCATGATTACCTGATCAGACAACTGTGCGCGCAATTCCTTAGCCAAGGAAAAAATCGCCTTCGCTGCCTGCGTTTCATCTGGATGACTAACCCCGATCTTAGTTGAAAAGAAATATGGTGGGTAGTTGCCTTGGTGGCGCACCGCCATCTCCTGGCGAAAGAAGCCTTCGTAATCCTGACGTTTGGCATACTGAATGGCGTAATGATCCGGATTAAACGTCTGCACAAACACTTCGCCGGGTTTATCGGCCCGCCCTGCTCGGCCACTTACCTGAGTTAGCAACTGGAACGTCTTTTCACTGGCTCGAAAGTCCGGTAATCCCAGTGACGTATCGGCATTAATAACGCCAACCAAGGTGACATCAGGAAAGTCCAAACCTTTAGCAATCATCTGAGTGCCGAGTAAAATATCGGCTTGATGAGCGCCAAATGCATTCAAAATTCGGGCATGTCCCCCTTTTCGCCGGGTGGTATCAATGTCCATACGTAAAATGCGCGCGTTTGGGAGTAACGTCTGCAATTGAGCTTCAACTTTTTGGGTGCCGGTGCCATAATAGCGAATCTTGTCCGATCCACACTGCGGACAGCGATGCGGAATGGCTTCTTCATGGCCGCAGTAGTGACATTTTAGCGTGTGCGTATCCATGTGCAACGTTAGACTGATGTCACAGTTAGGACATTTTGCAACGTAACCGCAATCGCGACACATCACAAAACTGGAGTATCCGCGCCGATTTAGCAGCAAGACGCTTTGTTCATGCCGCTCCAGACGCAACTTCAACGCATCTAACAACGGCGCCGAAAAGTCTTCTTGAGCCCCCTGCGCAAACGCTTCACGCATATCGACAATGTGCACCGGTGGCAACGGCTGATCGTTAATCCGCTGCGGCAAACGTAAGAGGGTGTATACGCCTTTTTCCGCCCGCGCACGGGATTCCAACGATGGCGTGGCCGATCCTAATACAACCGGTGCATGATGAATCTGTGCCCGCTTGAGTAAGACGTCGCGAGCATGGTAACGCGGTACCGAATCCTGCTTATAGCTGGTTTCGTGTTCCTCGTCCATGATGAACACCCCAATATGCCTGAGCGGTGCAAACGCGGCTGAACGCGCACCGACGACGACTTGGGCCTCGCCACGGGCAATGCGCCGCCATTCATCATATTTTTCCCCATCAGACAGGCCGGAATGCATGACGGCAACATGCATCCCGAAGCGTCCCTTAACCCGATCAACCATCTGGGGCGTCAAAGCAATTTCGGGCACCAGCATGAGCGCGGTTTGCCCCGCCGCCAGCACCTGCGCAATCACCTGTAGATAGACTTCGGTTTTACCCGATCCCGTCACCCCTTCAAGTAAGAAGGTTTTCGGCTCTTTTGCTTTCACGGCTTGATTGATCGTGTCCACAATCTTTTTTTGATCGGTCGTTAATGGTAAGGGTTGCGTTAACGGTTGATGTCGAAGTTGCGGATAAGGATCGCGGTAGGTTTCATGGGCTTCTAATTTCAACCAGCCTTTCGCCGCGGCCTGATTAATCGTTGCTTTCGTTAACTTAGTGTGATGTTCCACATCCGTCAGCAATGGTCGTTCATGTTTGGCCGCCCAGGTTCCGATCAGGTCAAGCAATTGCAATTGTTTCACGGCATTTTTGCGCGTCTGTTGCTTTTCTGCTGCAACTTGCTCAGCTGACAATTGGGGGATGAGGTAGAAAACCTGTTTAACCCGGGCGCGATCTTTTTTAACGTAAGAAATGGCCACTTTCTCAGCCTGTGCCAGTTTCATCAAAACAACCTGATCCTCATCAGAAAGCGTATTGAAGGCGACGCTATCCGCCTGACCAAAAAAGCGGGCTTGCTCCTCAGCTGACAACGCAATCGGTTCGGCAATCTTAACCGCATCGATTTTTAGCATGGTTGGTAACATGGTTTGCATGCAGGCAATCCAAAAAGAATAAGTGGTTTCTGCCAGCCATTTCGATAGCGCCAGCATTTCCTGATTCAAGACCGGCGCGGGATCTAAAACATCCAGCAGCGGCTTGAGTTCACCGGCATACTCACTTTGATCGGAAAGAGCGACAACCATCCCGCTGACTTTCCGCGCTCCTTTTCCAAACTGAACCCAAACACGCATCCCGGGTTGAAGTGCGCCATCGAGTCGTGGTGGCACAAGATAATCAAATGGCCGGTCTGTTTGCATGGTCGGAACATCCACAATCACTTTGGCAATGGTTACCAAGCGCTCACCCCTTTTGTTTCGGTAACATCGTTGTTAATTGCTCAATTAAAGCCATGGCGACTTTTTGCTTCGTCATTTCCGGCAGCGTCACCGGTGGCTGATCAGGCCGTAAAAAGGTGACCGTATCCGTATCGGCATTAAACCCATGGGTCGCATCGACTGGATTGGCAACGATCATGTCGGCCTTTTTTTTCGTCAGTTTGGTTTGGGCATTGGCCAACAAATCATTGGTTTCTGCGGCAAAACCGATGACTACCTGATGGGTTTTCTTTTGCCCCAATGTCGCCAGAATATCCGGATTCTGGACCAAGGTCAACGTCAAGCCGCTGTTAGCATCGGCTTTTTTTATTTTGTGGTCGCTAATCGTCGGCGCGCGATAATCTGCAACCGCCGCCGCCATAATAACTGCATCGGCATCCGGAAAATCCGCCAATATTGCATCAGCCATCGATTGGGCACTGGTCACCGGCTTCACGGTCACCCCAGGGACAACAGGCAGCTCTCTAGTGGTCACTAAAGTCACCGCTGCACCAGCACCAGCCGCGGCGTTGGCAATGGCGGTGCCCATTTTACCTGATGAGTCATTCGTTAAATAGCGCACCGGATCTAGTCGTTCTTTTGTCCCACCGGCCGAGACAATGATACGCCGGCCTTTTAACCGCGGCTCGGCAAGGTTTTCAAGAAACAGCGCGATCTGATCCGGTTCAGGCATCCGTCCGACTCCGGTATAACCTTCAGCCAATTGTCCGGTAGCAGGTGGCAGCAGACGATAGCCTTGTCTGCTAATCAACCGCGCAATATTACGCTGCGTTTGTGGATTTTGCCACATTTGATCGTTCATAGCCGGGACCATTAATTTAGGGGCAGTCATTGCTAGCAGCGTCGTGGTGACAACGTTGTCAGCTAAACCAGCTGCCAGCTTTGCCAAGGTATTGGCGGTTGCCGGCACAACGACCCCCAAATCCGCCCAGTGTGCTAAAGCAACATGCGCCACGTGTTCCGGATGATCAAACTCATGTCCGTCCGTCAACACAGCATGTTTACTAACAATGGCCACCGTTTCAGGGGTCACGAACTTCTGCGCACTGGCCGTCATCGCAACCCGGACGTCATGCCCGGCTTTGACTAACGCGCGCACCAACAGTGGTATTTTATATGCCGCAATCCCGCCAGTAACAAACAAGGCAATATGTTGCTTTTTCATGAGGCACCCCTTTTACATTTCGTAGTAGCTTTATTATAGCAAACGTGAGCCAAGTTTCCGGTCATGGCGATTAAACCAACCCGGCAAACTCATATCCATTAATGTTTCCAAAAATATTGCCATAAAAAAAGAGCAACCGGTTGTTCTGCTTACCGTTGCCCCTTAATTCAATGGTTTGTCTTTTAATCCTTAATCTTTGTGATCGAGTTTTTCGGCATCCCGTTCAAGCATCTTTGATTTTGGATCAATAATCACGTCGCCAGCAGCAATTTCTTCAAGCGCTTTGCCGACACTCTTATCTGATTTATAGTCGGACAACATTTTCAAATCGCCCGCTTCAAGTTCGTGTGCACGTTTGGCTGCCAAAACAGCAAGTGAATAACGTGAGGGCACCTTTTCCAATAACTTGTCAATTGAAGGATAAATAATCATGTGATGAGACTCCTTTTTTCATAATCGCCAATTTGCCAAGTCGCAAATTGGCGCTCCATTATCTAGCTAAATCGGCACTCGCCAGCATACCTTTGTAGCGGTCGATGACACGCGGAACACGTAAATGTTCACTTTCAATGATGCGCTCAATCCGCTTGACGGCCAAATCCACTTTGTCGTTAACCACGGCATAATCATAATTTTCCATCATGGTAATTTCGGAAGCCGCCTTGCGAATGCGCTTATCGATGGTCTCGTCGTCATCCGTGCCGCGACCTTTCAATCGATGGCGTAATTCACTTAAATCCGGTGGGGTCAGGAAGATAAACACCCCATTGGGACACTTCTTGCGCACCTGCATTGCACCATTGACTTCGATCTCAAGTAACACATCACGCCCGGACTCAAGCGTTTCATTAACGTATTTCAGTGGCGTACCGTAGTAGTTGTCGACATACTTCGCATACTCAAGCATACCACCTGTCGCGATTTCGTGCTCAAACTGTGCTTTGGTTCTGAAGTAATAATCAACGCCATCAACCTCGCCAGGACGCATTTGGCGCGTCGTCATTGAAATAGAATATTGAAAATCCCGGTAGTTGCCTTCAAGCATGGCTTGTCGGACCGTTCCTTTGCCTACGCCGCTGGGACCAGACAAAACAATCAGCATTCCCCGTTCGTGCATGTGTGAACCTCTTTCGTTAAGTATTACTAAACATTTTGCACTTTTTCACCGCCGATTTCAACTGCTTCAAGACCGCGGTAATGAAAACGTCATATGGCGTAAGGTCATCTCGGCATCTTTTTTCCCCAAGGTCATCATTTCGGCAATCGCTGCGGGACGAAAGTTGAAGAGACGAGGCAGTGGCTGACTAGGTTTCAGATAAACATCGCCGTGATCAGACCCGATCCGGCCAATCCCCGCGCCACTGATGGCCACAACAAAATCAGCGCCAATATCTCTTGCAATGTCAACGGGCAGATCATTAACCACGCCACCATCAACAAAACTGGTGCCATGCCGGTCAATCGGTGTAAAAATCCCCGGCATTGCGCTGGAGGCTAGCAACCACTCTCTGGCATCAGCAACCGAAAGTCCATCTATGCGCGTCACATGGGCACGTAAGTCGGGTAAGCGCGTGGTAACGGCTAAAACCGCCCGTTGATCACGTTTTGGCAACCGCAACATCTGCTCAAGTAATGGGACAAAGTTACGTCTGGCAAAGATCGGTCCCCGCGTCTTTAAGCTGGTCAAAGACTGCCACCAATGCGCCAGTTGTTGCGGCGCCATGTGAGCCGTAGCAGCAGCGTTAATGGCACCGATTGAAGAACCGATGACAAACGCAGGCGCCAGTCGCGGACCCAGCACGCTCCAGGCACCGGCTTGATAAGCACCATGCGCCGCCCCGCCACCAAAAACAACTGCCAATACCAACTTTGCCACCTCCAATTCGTTCACGAGCTTGCCGTTGCTACAGGTTGAATAAATTTCAAAAAGCAGTTGCAAGTTTGAACACATGTTCGTATAATGAAGTTACAAACAAACGTTCGGAGGCGCGATCATGGAAAATAAATCGTCAGCACTGCAAAATGTGACCCATCACCTTGTAGCTTCATACCGGGAATTATTCGATCTGGCAGCACCCACGATGCAAATGCCCGCCCATCAAGTGGATCTTTTCATTGATCAGGCGATGCAACGACATTACCAAATTGCACTATATTTTAACCATGAAACCGCGCCATTTGTGGGCCACATTGTCCGACCACTTGGGGATAAACGCTTCCTGGTTAAAGGATACCACAGCAATATCTTCCGCATCATGACCAGCACCAATGTCAATTATATTAAACGATTCAAATAGCTTTTTCTGAATACGGCTCCTGTGACCAAGCAAAAAGCGATTCAAGTAAGACCGATGTCTCCTTGAATCGCTTTTTGTTATGCCGGAAAAAATCTACGAACATTGAACTTTTAGCCCATCCAATACCGTCACCAGTTCACCTGACTACGATGACGCTTTGCCATGTTTAAACTCATCGGCCATTCTTAATAGTTCTTCGGCATGTTCAATCGTCAGCTTAGTGATTTTTTCGCCAGCCAGCATCCGCGCAATTTCCTCTACCCGCGCTTTATGGGTTAGTTTATTGACCTGGGTCGTTGTCCGACCGTCATGAACCGCCTTGCTGATGACATACTCATGATCGGCCATGGCAGCCACTTGCGGCAGGTGCGTAATACACAGCACCTGCGACCTTTTGGCAATTAAGCTAATTTTATTGGCAATCGCTTGCGCAACCCGTCCGGAAACGCCGGTATCAACCTCATCGAAAATGATCGCCGTGACCCCTTCCGAGCGCGCAAAAATGGTTTTCATCGCAAGCATCAGCCGCGATAATTCCCCACCTGACGCAATTTTCGCTAACGGCTTGGCTTCTTCACCCGGATTAGTCTGAATATAAAAGACCGCTTCGTCTAACCCGTCTGCCCGAAAATCTTTGGCCTTAGTAAAATGAACCGAAAAAACCGTTTTATCCATGTACAGTGACGCCAGCTGCTCGTGGATCGCTTTGGTCAGTTGTTTGGCAGCAGCGTGCCGGCGTTTTGAAAGTGCCGCACCGAGTTTCTGAAGCTGGGCTTGAGATTCCTTTAAGTTACTGTCTAGATCTTCAACCGATGTTTCGGCTTGTTCCATCTGATTCAATTCCGCCGCTGCCCGTTTGCCATAAGCGATCACTTCATCAAGGGTTTCGCCGTATTTGCGTTTGAGCTGATTAAATAAGTCGAGCCGTTTTTCGACTTCATCCAGCCGGCCTTCGTCAAATTCCTGATCATCGAGTTCTTTCGATAAATCATTTTGAACATCCTGCAAACTGTAATACGCACTCTGCAAGTTGTCGGCAATTGACGCAAAGTCAGGATCCAAATCGGCAATACTTTGCATACTCGACATTGCTTGACCAATTTGATCAAGTGCATTGACTTCCTCATCACTCAACAAGGCATAGCTTTCTTGCAAGGCAGCATTGATTCTTTGAAAGTTTGCCAACCGATCGCGTTCGGTGCTTAAATCGGTATCTTCATGCGGTTGCAGATCGGCGCTTTGAATTTCGCTCACCTGGAATTTCAACATATCCAGTCGTTGCGCCCATTCCTGTTCATTTGCCTGTTTTTGCTTCACTGCTTGTAAGGTACGCTGATAATTTTGATAAACTTCTGCATATTGGTGGCGAATTTTCAGCAGATCATCACCGGCAAAGGCATCCAATAAACCTAGATGCGTTTCCGAATGCATCAGCTGCTGATGTTCATTCTGGCCGTGAATATCCACCAACGTTTCGCCAATCGCTTTCAAGGTGGCGGTGTTGACCAGATGACCGTTAACACGACAAACGTTCCGGCCGCTGCGGAATAATTCACGCTGTAACAACACGGTGTCGTTTTGGTCCGGGTCCATCACCCCGAAAGCCTGAAGTTTGGATTCCGTCAATGGATTCGCCTGCGCGTCAAACAAACCTTCCAAGCTCGCCTTGGATGCCCCGGTTCGGATGAAATCAACCGATCCGCGCCCACCAGCCAACAAACCCACCGCATCAATAATAATTGACTTGCCGGCCCCGGTCTCACCAGTGAGCGCCGTCATCCCTGACTGAAAGCTCAACGCCAGGTTATCAATGATGGCAAAATCATGAATTGCTAACTCCTGTAACATCTTTTCACCCCACCATGGCCTCAAGTTCCGCCAATACATCGGTTGCATACTGTGCCGAGCGACAAATAATGAGAATGGATGCATCCCCGCTAATCGTCGCAAAAATTCGCCGGTCGTCCAATTGTTCGATCAGCGTCTCAACCGCGGCTGCCGTCCCTGGCAAAAGCGCCAAATGGACAAAATTATCCATTGCTTCGCCCCACTTCATCGCGGTAACCAATGTCCGCCGCAGTTTATCCGTAGCGGGCAGCTGCTTTTCCGCGGGCATACTGTAGCGATAGTGTCCCTCACCTGCCGGAATCTTGACCAGTTGCATTTCTTTAATATCCCGGGAAATCGTTGCCTGAGTGACCGGAATTTTCATCTCGGTCAAACGGGCCACCAAATCTTCCTGCCGTTCTATCGGCTCACTTTGAATTAGCCGTTGAATTGTCGCTTGTCGTTCGCGCTTTCGCATGTGCTCACCTCTGTCATGAATGCATTTTTAACGTGAAAAAATGCTTTACCCATAGCATAGCGCAGACGCACCAGGCTTACCAAATTTTTGCATAAATATTCAATTAAGGGCGTTTTAATGCAGCATAAGCATCACTAAGGGTTCGCTCGATATCAACAGTTGGTGCGATTTCTCCCGGGGTTTGGTCAGCATTTTGCAAATGAATTAAAAATTCAATATTGCCTTCGCCGCCTTTGATTGGACTGTACGCCAAACCTAAAACGTTATAGCCGGTGGCACTGGCAAAGTTGACGATCATCTTCAACACATCCCGATGAACCTGAGGATCGCGGACAATGCCATGCTTCCCAACATGCGCAGGCCCGGCTTCAAATTGTGGCTTAATGAGTGCCACCGCGTGACCGTGCGGCATTAAGATGGCTTTTAGCGGCGGCAAGATGAGTTTTAACGAAATAAAACTAACATCGGTCATGGCAAATTCCACGGGACCGTCAGTAAAATCTTCGGGCTTGCTATAACGAAAATTTACCCGCTCCATCACTTTTACGCGGGGATCCTCACGAAGTTTCCAAGCCAGTTGATTATAGCCGACATCCAAGGCATAACTCATCTTGGCACCATTTTGTAAGGCAACATCGGTAAAGCCGCCAGTTGATGCGCCAATGTCAAGCACGGTTTTACCCGTCAAATCAATCGCAAATACTTTCAGTGCTTTAGCCAATTTAAGTCCACCACGACTTACATACGGCATTTTTTTGCCTTTCACATGCAAAATGGCATCACCGGGGATTTTGACTCCGGGCTTATCCAAACGTTGATTGTTCTGATCATAGACTTCGCCAGCCATCACCGAACGCTTGGCCTGTTCGCGTGACTCAAATAAGCCTTGCTCCACAAGCAGTACATCGACCCGTTCTTTTTTTACTTTTGTCATGCTTGTAACACCGCCAAAATCGATTTTAAGTCGGCTGCATCAACGGTCAGGCTGTTTAACGCAGCAGTGGCTTGCTGAAACTGAGTCGCCAATGCTTGTTTGGCACCGGCTAATCCCAGCAGTTCGGGAAATGTATTTTTGTGTTCGGCCACATCCTTATCGGCGGTTTTACCTAATTCCGCGGTGGTTTTAGTCACATCATTGATATCATCTTTGATTTGAAAACCCAGACCAAAAGCAGCCGCAAAATCGGCTAAGGCAGCTTGATCGGCTTCGGGAATCGCGACAAACAAACTACCCATTGCCACACCGGCCTGGATCAGCGCGCCGGTTTTAGCCTGATGCATCTGTTTGAGAGTTGCTAGGTCATATTGCGTTTGCTCGCCATCCATATCAAGTACCTGGCCTGCAACCATTCCTGAACTGCCAGCCGCTTCTGCCAGAATTTGAACGAGTTCGGCACCTTTTTCCGGATAGTGCTGGCTTAAGATAGCGAATGCGTCGGTTAACAATGCATCCCCAGCCAAAATCGCGAGCGCCTCGCCAAATTGCTTGTGATTCGTGGGCTGACCGCGGCGAAGATCATCATTATCCATGGCCGGTAAATCATCGTGAATCAATGAATAGGTGTGCACAAATTCAAGTGCGGTTGCAGCGGGTAATGCTTCGGCAACCACGCCATCATACATAGCAACGATGCTCAATAACAGCAACGGCCGCAACCGCTTGCCGCCTGCATCAACCGAATAAGCCATCGCCGCACGCAAATGAGGATTGGCCACAGTTGCCAGTTGTTCGTCTAAAGCATGATTAATTGCTGTTTGCCAGTCGGTTAGCGTTGGACTCATTGTTGGCCTTCTTTGGGCTGAAATGGTTGGGTGGTACCATCATCGCTCACCATTTCCGTCACCGTCTTTTCTGCTGATTTCAGCGTTTTTTCGAGTTCCTGACTCAATTTGACCCCGACTTTAAATTGATCTAGGGCTTTTTCAAGCGGTACATCGCCTTGTTCTAATTGATTCACAATGCCTTCAAGTTGTGCGAGTTTTTCTTCAAACGTTGGTTCAGCCATGTTTATTCTCCTTTGTCGTCACACGGGCGCCAATTTGCCCATCCGCAACGTGAATATGAATCGCGGCATCCACTTGATAATCCGCGGTCGTTTTCAACATTTTTCCTGCATCATCGGTGACAAACGCAAAGCCGCGGCCCAATATTTTCAACGGACTTAAATGATCCAAACCAAGTGCCGCATTGGCCACCGCTTGATGCTTAGCGGTCACAAGTGCGATCATTGCCCGATCCAGCCGACGCCGATCATCCACCTGCTGTCGCTGCAGGTTGGCGACTTTTACCAGCAACTGCCGACCATCCAGTTGGGCAGTCGCCATTGCTAACCGATGCTCATTTTCGCGTAACTGATTGTTGATACTCTGCTGGAGCCGTTGCCGTAGTTGATCGACACGCTGAACATATTGATCGTAAAGCCGATCCGGTTGGGTTAAGACAACGCTTTGAGCGGATCGTTGTAAGCGTGTTGCTGCATTTTTCAAACGGTTATGCATGGCGTTTACCAGTCGCACCTGATCTTCTGAGATGCGATTCAAGGCATCCACCAACGTGACTGGCGTGACAATTTCTGCAGCTGCGGTCGGGGTGGCAGCACGGCGATCAGCCACAAAGTCCGCAATCGTTGTGTCGGTTTCGTGACCAACCGAGCTCACAATCGGCATTGGCATCTCAGCTAGTGCCCGCGCTACTTTTTCTTCATTGAACGGCCATAAATCTTCAATTGACCCGCCACCACGACCAATGATCACCGCATCAAATCCGGACATTGTCTTAATCCGGTTCAACTGTTTCACAATCGAATCGGCCGCCTGATCCCCTTGCACGATAGCCGGAAATAAGGTCAACTGCAATATCGGGTATCGCCGGGCCACTGTGGTGATAATATCTTGAATAACCGCGCCACTTGGGCTGGTCACCACCGCCACGCGTTTAGGGAAAAGTGGCAGTGGCCGCTGATGGCGTTCAAATAACCCTTCCGCAGCCAGTTTTTTCTTTAATTGTTCAAACGCCTGGTACAAGGCACCAACGCCATCCGGCTCTAATCGCTCCACAATCAGTCGATACTCGCCACTGGGTTCATACAGGCTAACACGGCCAACCACCAACACCTTCATGCCTTCTTCAAGGTTAAATTGAAGTTTGCTGAATGCGTTACGAAACATGAGAGCCCCGATTTTGGCATGATCATCTTTGAGTGAAAAATATTGATTGCCCACGCGTTTGCGGTAATTGGAAATTTCACCGGTCAGATAAACTTTGGCTAAATACGGATCGGCATCGAATTTTCTTTTTAAATACTGCGTCAGTGCGGTAACGGTTAAATATTGACTTGTCTCAACCATGTAACCGCCTCTTCGCCAAAGCCACCGTTTGGGCCATGAGCGATGCAATCGTCATCGGCCCCACGCCACCGGGTACCGGGGTCAAGGCGCCTGCAATCGGTGCGACCGTATCATCGTCAACATCCCCATGCAGTTTTCCATCGGCACCGCGGGAAATTCCCACGTCAATCACCGTTGCGCCGGGTTTGACGGCATCAGCGCCGATAAAATGTGGCCGTCCGACAGCAACCACTAAAATATCCGCTTCCCGCGTCAACTGTTTGAGGTTTCGGGTTTTGCTGTGAGCGATGGTAACCGTCGCATCATGATTAACCATTAATCCAGCCAGTGGCCGTCCCACAATATTCGAGCGCCCGACAATGACAACCCGCTGCCCGGCAACATCAATATCATAAGCATCCAACAGCGCCATAATGCCATAAGGAGTTGAGGCCACAACGGTTGGCTCATTCGTCCACAACCGTCCGACACTAACCGGACTAAAGCCATCAACATCTTTATTAGGATCAATCGCATCAATAACCGCGCGTTCGTCTAAGCCAGCAGGTAACGGAAGCTGTACCAAAATAGCATCCACATCAGGATCCTGATTCAACTCGGCAACCTTAGCTAACAATGTCATCTGAGAAGTGTCTTCTGGCAATCGATACATCAACGAGCGAACGCCAATTTCTTCAGCCCGCCGCTGTTTGTTACGAACATAGACTTCGCTAGCAGGATCCGAACCAACTAAAACAACGGCCAACGTAGGCGTGACGTCTTGTTGTGCCAGTTTTGCTACCGTTTGTTTAAGTTCACCAAGTATTTTCTTTGACACTACCCGGCCATCTAATCGCGTTGCCACAAAAACCACTCCTCATTTTTGACGCTGCTCGCAGCAGGCGCCCAGTGTTGTTTGTTACCTTGATCGTTAACGATTCGCGGATAAATTAAAACCGGTCAAAGTAATTGCCTTTGACCGGTTAACTTACGCTTTTGGCGCTGCTTCGATGAAGTTTGCCAAAATACCATTGACAAACTTCGCCGACTGCTCGTCGCTGTAACGTTTAGCCAGATTAATGGCCTCATTAATCGCTGCAGCTTCCGGCATTGCTTCTTCATAACGAATTTCATATAAGCCCAGACGTAAAATGATTAAATCTGGTTTCGTTAACCGACTCAGCGTCCAGCCTTTTTTTAGTTGCGGCGTCAAAGCTGCGTCTAAGGCTGCTTGATTTGCCAAAACGCCTTCAACTAATGCCGTTAAATATGACGGTACTTCTGTATCTTTAGGTAAAACTTCGGCGTACACCGCATTTTTATCAGCTTCCGGATTCGTTGCCAAGGCAAAGAGCGCCCGAAAGGCAGCTTCACGGATTGCATGTCGTGATTCCATCTTATTCGTCATCCTGTCCGCTTGTTGTCGCTGCATCATCCGTGTCATCTGTGTCGTCATCCTTAAACAGGTCTTCCGGATTGACTGGCTCGGTCTTTTCGGGAATCACACCAACGACATGAACATTTACTTCATCCAAAGTAAGATCGGTCATGAATAGCAATTGCTCGCGTAACTGCTCTTGCATCGCCAATGCAACCTTGGGTACCGAAACACCATAATCCAAATAGACGTACACATCAGCCGTAATCTTATCATCGGCAACTGTCACACTCACACCTTTACCGTGATTAGCCCGGCCAAACCAGGCATTAATGGAAGATCCTAATGTGCCGCGCATTTGGTAGACCCCGTCCACTTGACTGGCAGCGATGCCCAAAATGACCTCCAAAACTTCAGGAACAATTTCAATCGTCCCTTGTGCATCAGTCCGATTTGCTAATATGATATTGGTTTCTTCAGCCATTATGAGATCCTCCTAGCCTTAGTTGTTAGCACGTGAGATATAAGTGCCATCATCGGTGTTGATCGTCAACACATCACCGTTATTAATGAAAAATGGCACTTGAACAACCAAACCGGTTTCCATGGTTGCCGGTTTTGAACCGCCGCTACTGGTATTGCCACGAATACCCGGTTCGGTTTCTTTAACTGCCAGATCAACTGTTTTTGGCAGCTCAATACCTAGCGTTTCATTACCGTGCATGATAATTTTAACATTCATGTTTTCTTTTAAATAATTCAACTGATCCCGAATTTCGTCACCTGGGAGTGTCAGCTGATCATAAGTATCGGTGTCCATGAATACATAGTTGTCGCCATCGGCATAAAGATATTGCATGTTTTTGCTATCAATCTGGGCTTTTTCAACTTTTTCAGTCGAACGGAAGGTTTTTTCCTGAACGGCACCGGTTCGCAGGTTCTTCAAAGTCGAACGGACAAATGCCGATCCCTTACCCGGCTTAACATGCTGAAATTCAACGATCCGCCAAAGGTCACCATCGACCTCGATCGTCAAACCATTTTTAAAATCATTAACAGATATCATGAACTTCCTCCATACATTCAGTCATAAACTAAACCTATTCTAGCAAGCAGCGGAGACGCTTGCAACAGCCACCGGCGAACTAACCCCAATGATCTGCAATGCATCACCACATAAAGCAACCGTCTCGATACGAATTTTGCCTTGATATAACCACCCATACCAGAGATAGGTTCGAAAAAGCGGTCGAATAAACTGCGACCGCAACGCTATTCAATATTCTTATCAGTTATGCCTTCGACTATCTCAGTAGCAACCGGCGACACTTTCAAATGTTAAAGTACCAACAAATCAGCCGGTGCTGGCTGGCTGAGTGATTGATTACCGTCAGCCGTTACCACCAGATCATCTTCAATGCGGACACCACCAAGCTCTGGAATATAGATGCCTGGTTCGTCTGTGACAACATTACCTTTTGCGGCTGGCACATCAAGATATGGCCCCCAAGCACCCGGACCTTCATGAATCGATAAACCGATTCCGTGACCCGTTCCGTGGCCAAAGTACTGACCGTAACCTGCATCATCAATGGTGTGATGCGCCAAATCGTTAATCGTCCGTCCGAGCACACCCGGTTTCAGCGCTTGTTGCACTTTTTGGTTAGTTTCGTAAACAATCTTGTAAATCGTCTTCAGCTTAGGATCTGGCTGGCCGACTGCAAAAGTGCGGGTAAGATCAGACATATAGCCATGATAAATGCAGCCCCAATCGAGCGTGACCACATCACCCTTAGCAATTTTCTTTTCGGTTGCCGCACCATGAGGCATCGCCGAGCGGGCACCTGAGGCCACAATCGTTTCGAACGAGACATTGCTGGCACCGAGTTTGCGCATATAAAAGTCCAAATCATTGGCAATATCAATCTCCCGCATACCGGGTTTAATGGTCGCCAGCACATGTTGATAGCCTTTTTCCGCAATGGCAACAGCCTGTTTAATGAGAGCCAATTCATCATCGTCTTTAACTTCACGCTGGCTCTCAACGAAATCGCGAGTTGGCACCAAGGTCCCTTGGGTCAACAAGTCAAACGCTTCATAATCTGCATAGTTGAGATGAACGGCTTCAAAACCAATGTGCGTTAATTGCAACCGATTGGCCAATTTTCCCGCTGCCTTAAACAACCCATCTTGATGCAAAACCAATTCGGCGTGTTGCACCTGCTGTTTAAATTGTTCGGTAAACCGCGAATCAGTAATAAAATAAGCTTTTTCCGGTGTCACCAGCAAAGCACTTTCATCGCCGGTAAAGCCGGTCAAATAAGTGACGTTGGCGGCATCGGTAACAAAAAAGCCATCCAGTTTCTTATCCAGAATCCGTGCCTGCAATGCTGTCATTCGATCCATCCAAATCGCTCCTTTTTGACGTTTGTCCAAACTTTGAAAAAAAGACGCCCCGTTTTACCGGGACGTCATCAATCTTTATTCAGCAGCTGCTGCCGGATAAACTGAAACCTTCTTCTTATCACGGCCGAAGCGTTCGAACTTAACAACGCCATCAGCGGTTGCAAATAAGGTATCATCGCCGCCGCGACCAACGTTTTCACCAGGGTGGATCTTGGTACCGCGTTGACGATACAAGATGTTGCCTGCCTTGACGAATTGGCCATCGGCACGTTTGCTGCCTAAGCGCCGACCAGCTGAGTTACGGCCGTTGGATGTTGAACCGCCACCTTTATGGTGAGAGAAGAATTGCAGATTCATCTTTAACATAACGTACACCTCCGAGAATTAATTTTGCTCTAATTGTTTTGTCGTAATCATTAAGCGATCAGGGTATTGATCTTGGATGCTTTGAAGTTCAAGCAATAAATTTTCCAACAAAATTTGACTAATATGCAACTGTTCACCGGTAATAACGGATTTGAGCTTCATTTGCAAGTGGCCACCACGGACCTCATCTGCAATGACATCCGGCTTGAATCCCGCTAAGGCTTCAACACCGTTAACCGCACCGATACTAACAGCTGAAACAGCAGCGCAGACGATATCCTGACCGGTTTTACCGGCATCGGCATGACCAGTCAGCTCAAAACTGACAATATCGCCATGCTCGTCGCGATGAAAAATTGCCTTGATCATAGCCTAACCTCTTATGCGTTAATCGCGTCAATAACGACTTTTGTGTAAGGCTGACGGTGGCCTTTCTTCTGATGAGAGTGCTTCTTAGGCTTGTACTTGTAAGTAACAACCTTTTTCTCGCGCCCTTGTTTTTCGACTTTACCGGTTACGGTTGCGCCGGCAACGGTTGGTGTGCCAATCTTGGCATCGCCTTCGCCAGCAACCATAATCACTTCGTCAAAAGTAACCTGTTTGCCTTCTTCGGCATCAAGTTTTTCGACATAAATGGCTTCGCCGACTTCTGCTTTATATTGCTTGCCGCCAGTTTTAATAATTGCGTACACTGTGTGCACCTCCTGTTTTGCCTCTCGGCTTTTCCCCTGAAGACTCGCCAAGTTAGGTGCTTGCGCTTAAAACCTAACGATGTGCGGTTGCATAGGAGGGGTGCCAAATACAACGGATTAATACTACCAGAGACTGGGGTAAGTTGCAAGCGTCTATGTAAGTAAGTAAACAAGTTCATTTTATCTATTGGCTTCGCGATCCAATCCCAATATCAGGACTCCCAATGCCATCTGCCTAAACGGAAATGCCTTACGATGCCAAGTGCCGTTTACGATAAACCCAGATTCCGCAAATGAGGGCAGGCATATAGAGTGCATAAATAATAGTAAATAACGTGAGCCACCCACCGAAAGCCGCATTAACTAACAGTAACCCCACATATAAAATTCCGTCGATAATCCAGTTAACCGGTTCTATCAGTTGCGTGGTCACCGTGATCAGCAACGCCCCGGTGACTAATAAAATGAGAATATCGAGCAAAATAATCATACGCGCCACCTCCTGCAAGCATTATAGTCAAGCGTGTCGGTTTCAACAAGAAAACCTTGAAATCTGACCTCAGGCGTTTAGTTGCATAGAAAAAGGCCCAGAACGAATCTGAGCCTGCCCCTGCCAAGGTACCTAATATAGCATAAAAGGCGCCAATGTAACCAGCAAATATTTAAAAAAGGCAGGGGCTAAAAAACAATATCTTAGTGACCTTAAACATGCCTCAAGGAAGTGAAACATCAGCGCCAAGCTTCACATGCCTGCCTCTTATCCCCTGAAAGTAGATAAAGAAAAGCCGCTGATCATTAAAAAATCAGCGGTGATGAGTCAACGTTTCAACTGTTGTAACGCTTTTTCAATCGTATCGCCTTTGCCAACATGTTTGGCATTTTTCGGATCAATGGCGATAAACTCTTGCGTTTTCATATTAAGTTGGATTCGATATGCCATCTGAATCCCTCCATTCTTAAAGATGTGAATGGCCTTTGGTAGCGAATACCGTCATGCTACTCACTTTTAATCAGTAAGTCAAGCCATCCAACTTCAAAACAACCCATTAGCAATCAGGGTCTCGTTATGATGACATCCGGGTTTGAATTTAACCTAAAAGTCCAACCGGCCGGGCGGTTTCATTGACTTGACCTTCTGGCTATGGCATTAATGGATTAAAGCTTTTTATAGTTTGTCAATGATAGCGGATTATCAATATTTTTATTTTTAGGGGCGTGGAAATTTTGAAAAAATGGATCTGGGGTTCAATCGGCGGGCTAATCGTTTTAATTGTTGTGGGCATCGGTGGATGGTGGCTTTATGACCATTTTCATTATCAGCAACTAGTTGATCAGCCTGCTGACGTTAAAAAATGGGAAGCCGACCCACGCCCACTGCAATCTGAACAGACCGCCGTTAAGCGAATCAAAGAAATCCCCCAGTCGGCACAGTTAGGCGATCGGATCGCCAAGGGGACAAAGTTGGTTGTGATTCCCGGGCTGCGTGGTGCCTGGTCAATTAACGCCAAAACCAAACGCGCCGGCTTTGGCACAAACTGGGTCCCTCAAGGCGTTACCCAGTCAAAAGACAGCCTGTTCGTCAGTCTATACGATGGCGATCACAAGTTAAATTCGCTGATCTTGGAAATCAACAAAAAAACCGGTCGTTACCGTAAGTCGTTTATTTTAAAGTCCAAAGCACACGTCGGCGGCATCACCTATGATCGCGAAAAAAAGCGGCTGTTATGGTCAGACGACAACTCCAAACTCGGTGGCGCCGGGATTAGTTATGCCTCTCAACGAGCACTTGATGCGTATCAAGCTCAGGTTGAAAAAGCGCCTCTTGATTCCACACGCATCCCACTGCACTTGGCCAACCGGACATCGGCCATCACGCTTTATGATCACCAACTTGTTTTCGTCAAGTATGGCAAGAACGCCATTAATCGGTCGCTCATTGCTTTACCAGTGAACGATGACAACCTCCCTGCTGCCATTACCGAAGCACAATTTAACCGCTTGATTCGTGACCTTATCCCGCAACTTGAAGGTAAAAACGATACCCAAAGTTTCCAAATCATTTCTAAGAAGCTCATGGATGACAAGATCATCAATTCCGTCAATGCAGGCTGGGATCGCATTCAAGGTATTGCCATTGCCAAGACCGGCCTCACCTTTGTCAGTCAATCAAATGGTGCCAAGCCCGGCAAAATCTGGATCCGTATTCCACTTGATAAAAGTTGGTCTAAGCTGACCTTTGCCACGCCGAAATCTGGAGACAAAATTATTAACGTTCCTAATTCGGTGGAAGAAATTAGTCTAAACGCGGATGACAGCCAGCTGGCCCTTATTTTTGAAAGTGGTGCCAAAGCCTATCGCGAAGAAGGCTCGTTCTGGAAACGCCCGCACTACATGGATCGTATCATGCTATTACCTATCAGCGTCCAATCAAATACAAAGAAATGACCTGATTATCGGCTTATCGCTTCATGGCAAAATGCAAGAACCCGTTGACGGTCTATCCCGGTTCTCGTATACTTAATAATGCTTTGTACCAGTAGCTCAGTTGGATAGAGCAACGGTCTTCTAAACCGTTTGTCCCGGGTTCGAATCCCGGCTGGTACATTATTAAGGTAAAACGGGAAAAGCTAGGACAAAAAAGCCTGAAGAATCAGGCTTTTTTTTACGTCGAAGAAAGCAGAAAAAAATTTTGTGACAGTGTCGTGACAGCGAGGCTTAAAAAGTCGGCTAAAATCGGCCATTCTGTCACAAGACTGTCACAAGATCGCTGTACGCCCTGCGACACAAGGCATACAGTCGGTGCTATTTTTTCATTTTTTCAACTGCAACGTATGATCAACCAACTCGTAAGTTTCAACCCCAAACGCCTGCGCCAGTTCCGCATTATAATGATGAGCAACTTCGATCACCGTCACCGGCAAGGCATAAATAAGCTTATGAATCTTGTCGGCATTTGCCTGATCAAGGCTGGCAGAAATTTCGTCTAGCAAAAAGACCGGACTTTGTCGCAAGAGGCCGCGGGCAATCCCGATTCGTTGTGCCTGGCCGCCGGATAAATTGCTGCCGTTATCAACAATTTCAAAGTCAAGAATGCCAGTACCCAGTTCCTTATCCAGGCCCACCACCTGCAAGACCCGTAAAACGGCTTCATCGCTGTATTCCTGATACAAGGTGACATTATCCCGCAACGTACCACTAAACAGCCAAACGCTCTGTGAAACCAACACAAAGTCACCGGCATGCAGCGGCTTATTATTAAATAAAACCGTTCCCTGCGCAGTAAGCTGACCAGTGATGGCTTTTAAAAGCGTTGATTTTCCCACTCCAGAAGGCCCGGTTACCAGAATCTTAGCATCCGGTTTAAGGTTCAAATTGACCGCGTCCAAAATTAAGTGCTGATCACGGACAACGGTGAGATTTTTGATTGTTAAATGGCCTTTAACGCTTTCAGGTTCAGCTAGCGTTACTGGTTTTTCATCTGCAATCGGTGCGGCAAATGCTTTAACGATCGGCAACGCGCGTAGTTGGCTCGTCCCGACAATCTGGCTTTGATACCCGCTCAGCCGACGAACGCCCCCTATCACTGAGTCAGCTGTCATTGTCAGCGTTACAATGATACTCGTGGTGACACCAAACCATCCCTGCGCCATAAACCAAAGTCCAATGAACATCGGAAATAAAAATGATGCAATCGCAAACATCCAGGAAATAAACTGCATTGAATATTGAAAGTCATTCAACCGCTCGTAATCTTGTTCTTCTTTGGTCAGATGCTGACGAAAGCGAGCGAAAAACGCTGTCCATGCTTTAAAGTTCAAAATATCTGCTCGTCCTTGAAATAGATCTTTCATATTCAGCACCAACGCCGCATTTGCAGCCGACCACTTTTCTGAATTTTTAGCTAACCGGTTGCGACCAAAGTGACTCGGTAGCAGTGACAGCGCCGAAATAAGCACATAAATCAAGCTTAAAATCGCATTGATCTTCACAATAAAGATAACTACTACGATCACACCAATAATTTCTTGAAACATATCCATAAGCGCAACAAAATAATCTTGCTCAATTTGCTTGCCAACACTGGTGACCTGATTAATGGTGTCAGAAACCTCGGTTACCTTAGTGCCAGCTTCAGCCATTGACGTTGTAAAGTAGACGGTTTTCAGTGCCTGATTCAATATCCTAACAACGCGTTGTTTGATACGCAAATAAAGATACAGCGAAACATAAGTCACAAAATAGGCCCCTGTTGCCATTAACACGTAACGGCCAACAGTCCCCATATTATGGAAATCGATTTTAACCAACTGGCCGAACACCCAGCCGTTTAATATTGGCTCAAACGTACTCACAATGCCAACGATCACCAGCACTACCATCAATGAAAACGGTAATTGTTTGATAACCCAGCGCACACCAATCCATTGTGCATGATGATCCGCCATTTAGTTCACACCCCTCACCTTAAGCAACTTCAATCGGCAACACGCAACTTTTAATCGCGTCACTTAAATGCGAAATGGCAGGGTCACTGTACTTTTACCCAAATCCAGCTGATAATGGGTGACTTTTGTTGGCCGAATCGTTTGCGCCATATCAGCACCATGAATAATCAGTGCCAGTTGCCGCCCAGCCGGTAAGTGATAATGCGTTGGCTGCAAATCGAGACTCACATGGAAAAACTGTCCAGGCGTGATGGTTTGAACTTCATACGCATTCTTTGGGTTTTGCAAATTAATATGACCCAGCGTGATCAATTTGCTTGGCGTTTCCTTATTGGCCGATTTAAATTCAACAATATCCGTGGTCTTAAAATCAAATCCCAGCTGCAAGCCACTTGCCCCCACCGTTGCGGCATTTTCCTCAAAACGCTTGGCCTTGCCTAAATCAACCAGCCGCACACTGAGAATGCCGGTTGGCGCATCAACGGCTAGCGTTAACTCAAGATGCGGAATGCCTTCTAAGACCCGATCATGCTCTAGGACCGGCTGAGTCAACCACAGACGACTGTTAACATAGGCGCTATTAGGCGTAATAATTGCTTTTTCAAAACTTGCACTCGTGTCGTGTTGGGCCGTGAATGTTGCTGTCGCATGATCCGAAAATTGATCGGTTGCGCTTTCAAAATCAGTTTTCAAATTAGCCGTGGTTGTCACATGCTCAGCAGCTGGGTTCGCAAAGTCCGAATAAGCCGACCATGTCTGCGGCGTCACGTTATCCTGAACCAATACATTCGGCAAAACCTGCTCTGCCTGATTGGCAACTCCTAATAATTCATGAGTCAGCCAAAGATTCATCATGTCCAGGAAGTCCAAGGAACGAACATTGTGCACGTAGACATGCTGACCTTGATGCAGGATCAACTTCTTTTGAATCGGTAAATCCGCAATTGCCTGCCAGAACCGAATGGCGTTCTTTGGCTTAACATTCCAATCATTAAGCCCGTGAATCAGGACGACATCCGCCTTGACATTAGCCGCGTTTTTTCGGTAATTCCGCGCGTCCCACCAAGCAGTGTAAGCGCCCGTTGTCCGATCCTGATCCTGGGTCATTTGTGCCAGATGCTGTTCCCATGCTTTTTTAAGACGAATCATATCGCCACCGGATTTTTGCCGTGAAAAAGTATCAACCGCCAATACGTCGGCATCTTCACCTTGATAGCCACCCGGTGCCACAACGAGACCATTTTCGCGATAGTAATCATACCAACTCGAAATCCCGGCATCAGCAACAATTGTTTTCAAACCTTCGACGCCGGTGGTTGCCGCTGCAATGGCCAGTGTCGCCAGATAAGACTTACCGGTCATAGCCACTTTGCCACTCGACCACCACGCCTTAATTGCAACCCCATCCGTGCGATTGGTAAAAGCCCGGCGTTTACCCGTCAGCCATTCAATCACGGCAACTGCCCCAGCTGTTTCTTCCGGTCCGCCAATTGTGCGAAAGCCATCCGAATAACGCGTCCCGACACCAGCTGAATAAACAACCGCAAAGCCTCGCGCCAGAAAATAATCATTGAAGGCATATGGACTATTTTCCTCAGCGTATGCCGCCGCCTGTTTCGTCTCACCTGTCACCGGTCGCGCTGGCAGTTCTGGTTTGGAAGCCGGCGCTGCGGTGACTTCCGCTTTCGAAGCGCCATGTGGTTTAACCGCCAAAACCGTTTCCGGAACATGTGTCGCCGCGGTGACATCGTTGGTTCCATGAAAGTAAGGGTTAGCGGTAAAAAGCACCGGAACTTTCAGCCCGCGATCGGTGGCTTTGGGGCGATAAATCGTTGCCTCAAGCAGATCACGTTGGCCGTCATGGTCAGAATCTACATCTGATTCGATCCAGACAACCTCCCGAACAGCTTGACGCGCATCAAACACCTGTTGCACCTTGCCATTAAAGAGCAAATGAGCCGGTTGCGAACTTTGAGCCTGAAAATCCTTAAAAAAACCGCGATTGGCTAAATCATCCAGAAAGCTAACCAAGTGCTTGGTGCGCGTGGTCAGTAACAGGTAGCTGGCCTGAAGCAAATCAGCAGTATGTAGCAAATCATGCGCAACACTCGGTAGTTTTGTTGCAGTCATAAATGAAATCGGATCGCTTAAATCAAAGTCCGAAAACGCCTCAAAGCCCAAGAGCTGTAGCGCAACATTATAAAAGTCTGCCCGTTTCATTTGAGCAGGCTTTGTCGCCAACCACTCAGCAAGATTTTGGTGTGCATTAACCGCAACCTGAGCAAACTTATCCTGTTGCGCCGCGGGTTGATATGCCTCAGGGAAAAAGGCTGCGTACATCGCAGCTGCAGTATCCGCAAAGGGTGCTTGCGGATCGGCGGGTAACCCAATGCGTGCGAGTTCCTTCAATTGTTGATCAATATCAGGCGTTAACCGAGCAAACTGGTTTAATTTCATGTGAAAACCTTCCTCGTATATTTAAATTACTGACAAGTTCTTTATGAGAGTGAGCGCGAGCCAGCGCGTTCAGGGGCCGGAGTGTAAGTTGCCTTGGGCGTGATGGCCGGGCTTTGGCCAGTGTGCGACCAAGGTCCTTACACCCAGGCTCCTGCGCTGGGGAGCGCGTTATGGTGGGCGCGACTCAGCACGTGTATGAACTTGACAAAGCACCAAGTTATAACAGCGTAAGATGAGAGAAATGTGATAAACACAGTGTAGCCATCTCATTTAGTGTTTTCAACTCTAAAAATATTTTAAATTAAATGCAAAAGAAGGCTTCAGACGTGTTTTTCTGTCTGAAACCTTCTCGATATTGTTAAATGCTTGACTGTTTTAGCTAGCCAGCAGTACGGGTGCCAACAACAGCTTTTGGGTGGCTGAAATTAATATAATTCCAGGTATTGTTGCCGTTCCCATTCAGAAACCTGCTGACGATAAGCAGACCATTCGAGGTTCTTTGAATCCATAAAGCTTTGATACAAATGTTTACCCAGGGCAGCCTTGACCACGTCATCAGCCGCCAATGCTTTCAAGGCATTGTGCAGCGTTGATGGCAGGTCTTGAATATGGTTCGCTTTACGTTCGTCATCTTGCATCCGATAAATGTTACGGTCTACCGCTTCTTCCGGCTTCAACTGGTTCTTAACCCCGTCAAGACCAGCTTGAAGAATGGCAGCGATCGCTAAGTATGGATTGGCAGTCGGATCAACCGAGCGTAATTCCAACCGGGTTGATAAGCCACGTGATTGCGGTACCCGAATGAGAGGTGACCGGTTCTTGCCTGACCAAGCAACATAAACCGGTGCTTCAAACCCAGGGACTAACCGCTTGTAGGAGTTAACCGTTGGATTGTTGATAGCAGTTAACGCATAAGCATGTCGCAACACACCGGCAAGAAAATGCATCGCCGTCTCACTCAATTGATCGCCTGTATCCGGGTCAAAGAATGCATTGCCTTTGTCGTGGAAAAGACTCATGTTGATATGCATCCCGCTACCGTTGATACCATGAAGTGGTTTTGGCATGAAGGTTGCATACAAACCGTGTTTGCGGGCAATCGTTTTAACGACCAGTTTGAAGGTCTGAATATTATCAGCTGCTTCAAGTGCATCGGCATACTTGAAATCAATTTCATGCTGACCAGGCGCAACTTCGTGATGAGATGCTTCGACTTCAAAACCCATCTTTTCCAATTCAAGGACAATATCACGCCGGCAATTTTCACCCATATCTAACGGGGCAAAATCAAAGTATGAACCACGATCATTCAAGTGCGTTGTCGGATTGCCGTCTTCATCTAATTTAAACAAGAAGAATTCTGGCTCAGGGCCAATGTTAAAGGCTGTGAACCCGGCATCTTTCATTTCATTAACGACCCGAATCAAGTTATTCCGCGGATCGCCGCCAAAAGGTGTGCCATCCGGACGGTGTACGGAGCAGATCAGGCGAGCAATCTTACCGTGATCATTCTCCCAAGGGAACAACAGCCAGGTGTTAAGATCCGGGTAAAGCAGCATATCGCTTTCTTCGATTCGAACAAACCCGTCGATCGAGGAACCATCAAAGGTGATCTTGTTATTAAGCACCTTTTCCAATTGTGAAATCGGCACCTCGACGTTCTTAATGATCCCGTTAATGTCGGTAAACATCAGGCGTAAGAACAAAACATTTTCGTCCTTAACTGTCTGGCGGATCTCATCAGCGGTAATTGCTTTTCTTGCCATATACGTGAACTCCTATCTTTAGTGTGATTGTCGGAAGCCAATGACGGGTCCTGGATCCGGGCTTTGATTCAGTCGGCTTTGATTCAGCAGTTCGTCCCGCAACACTTTCCGAACTTCTGCATCACTATCTTCACGGTGACGCGGATGTTTTAGCCGCTTGACATCAGCCAACGTAAAACCGTCAGCCATCTGACTGCGAATCTCAAGTAATTCGTCAACATCATTTAGCGAGTATGTTCGGTGATTACCGGCGTTGCGTTGTGGTTTGACCAACCCTTGAGTTTCATAATAACGAATCTGACGGGCGGTCAAATCAGTTAACAACATAACTGTACCAATCGGCAAGACCGATCGCGTTCTCAGATCAGCGATCTCAGCCATAGGCATCCTCCTTTACAACGATGTCAGCTTATCAAACCACTTAACACCTGTCAACGCCACATGTAAGGTTTTCTTACATTTATGGTTAAATTCGGTATATTTTTATTTTTCTTTTTAATCAGTTATAGACCAATAGCGAAATGTCAACGCGATAAAACTTCCCTTTTTCCGGTAAAATATTTAAGCACGTGCGAGGTAAGTCCGCTATCAGTACCTTAGTTAAATTTTTTGGGCCAGCCTCTAGGTATTTTTAGTCTCGGAAAGTATGATAACTATAGTCTGATCATTCTTGAAAGGAAGTTACTTCCATGACGTTACATCTTCACGTTGGTTATACCGCCAGCTTATCATCCCCGGACATACCGGCTGATTGGCTGCCATTTGCCTCGCACCCACTTGCGGCATTTGCTGCTGTCGTTTTACGGGCTACCGATCAGCAGGCGCTAGCACAGTTAAATGCCAGCGCGCTCCCTTTGCCTGTTTTTGTGATCGGTCATCTCAAGTACGCTCCTGAAAGTCAATTAAAAATCACCCAAATCGAGCGGTTAGATACTGCGAGTCTGGCTCAGATTCAGACCGCTGCAACCGAGTATGAGTCTGCCATGGTTCCCGGATTTTTACGCGACTTACTCGCCTATGCTGCGGCTGACCCCACAAGTTTTGCAACGCCAGGCCATCATAGCGGTCATTATGACGAACTTGCGCCAGCCGGTTATCTATTGCACCAAGCGTATGGCGAAACCTTCTTTGCCAGTGATACCAGTGATGTGGTCACCGCACTTGGCGATATGCTAACACATGGGGGAACCCCGTTAGCAGCAGAGCAGGCCACCGCGCGCCTATACCATGCTGATGAAACCTACTTTGTGACCAATGGCACCACCGGATCGAACAACATTGTGGCCAGCGCGTTGTTGACACCCGGTGATCTGGTCTTATTCGATCGCAATAATCATAAGTCCTTTTACAACGCGGCTTTAGTCCAAAATGATGCCCGTCCGGTTTATTTAGACACACTGCGGACGCAACGTGGCTTGATTGGTCCAGTCGATCTAACCGGCATTACCGGCGAGCGACTACGGCAACTAGCGGCAAGCGTTGACCCCAAAAAAGCAAACGAACCTCGACCATTTCGACTGGCGATTCTCGAGTTGGAGACCTTCGATGGTATTGTGCCAAACGTGCGGCAACTGCTTGATCTGATTGGCCCGCTAGTTGATTACATTGCATTTGACGCTGCTTGGGGCGGGTATGAACCGTTTATCCCGGCTATGAAAGCAATGGACCCGCTGCAGTTGCAACTTGGCCCAGCAGATCCCGGTATCATCGTGACGCAAAGTGTGCATAAACAGCAATCCGGCTTTGGTCAGGCTTCTCAAATCCATAAAAAAGACGGCCACATCAAAGGTCAAGCCCGCTACGTCAGTCATGAGCAGTTCAATCACGCCTACCTCAAACACGTCACCACCAGTTATTCCTATCCGCTTTATGCGTCACTGGTGACCAATACTGCGATCAATCAAGGCCCGCGTGGCAAAAAGATTTGGGCCGATGCGATCACGGCCTCGCTCGAATTTCGGCGCTCCCTAACCGACTCCCGATTATTTTCAGCCTATGAGAATCCGCAGTTAGCAAAAACAGCGCCAACCGTTGTACTAACCTCCAGTGGGGCGTGGGCCATGACCCCTGACGCTTCCTGGCATCAGCTTCCACGCTTACAACCCGATCAAGCGTTTCTTGATCCCGGCAAAGTGACGGTCTTGCTCCCAGAATCAGCGGAATTAGGCGTAAGTGGCTGGCTAGTTGATCGCTATCTGCTAGATCATGGTATTGTTCCCGAAAAAGCAGATCTGAACAGTTTGTTGTTTCTGGTGACGCCCGGTTCCGCCAAGGCTGATTGGCAACGGTTGCGCCAAGGATTACGTCAGTTTGAAGCAGATTATTTTGCAAACAAAACGGTTGCCGAGACATTGCCAAAACTGGTGGCAGAAACTGGCCAAGCCTACACAAACCTGACTTTGCGAACACTCGGTCAGAAAATGTCTGACTTTTTCCGCCAAGCGGGGTTAGCCAAGCAGCAGCAACTCCTTTTCAGTGCGACCAACAACATTCCAACGGCCATGACGGCGCAGGCTGCTGATCGCTGTTTCGTTCGCGGCCAGTTTGAGACCATTCCGTTGCAAGCTGCGGCTGGACGGATCGCAGTTGCCGGGGCCTTACCTTATCCTCCGGGGATTTTTGTCGTCGTCCCTGGTGAACGTTGGCGACCGGAAGCAATCCAGTATTTCGAAACCTTATTTGCCGGGATCAAACGCTTCCCAGGATTTACGCCTGAAATTCAAGGGGTTGTCACAGGCAAAAACGGCGAACCCTATGTGCAGGTCGTTGCGGACAAAGAATAACCGCTTGTCAATCGCACGAGTCGCAATAGCAGCATCTAGTCAAAAAAAAACGATTCCAGCCTACGCAATTTATTGCAAGGCTGGAATCGTTTTTTAGTGTCCTGTGTTTTACATTAGTCAGCTTTGTCAAAGAAGGTCGATTGAGCCGCGCCCATCGTTGCAAGTTTAATGTGGGCGTAGGTTAACCCGCCTTGCAGATAAAGCGTGTATGGTGGTCGCAGTGGGCCATCACCGGAAAATTCGATTGTCGAGCCCGCAACAAATGTACCGCCAGCCATGATGACTTCATCTTCATAACCAGCCATTTTCTCGGGAATCGGGGTGACGAAACTGTCTACCGGCGAATTGGCCTGAACCGCCTTGGCAAACTTGATCATGTCGTCACGATTGCCGAAATTAACGGTTTGAATTAAATCCGTCCGCGGGGCATCCCATTTTGGTGAAACGTCTAGGCCAAGTTTGGCAAACAAGGCTGCTTCAAAAATAGCGCCTTTAATGGCATTGCCAGTGGTTTGCGGCGAAATGAAAAAGCCTTGATACATGTCAGCCAGCGCGCCAACCGTTGCACCTTCTGCACCGCCGAGGCCTGGCACCGTGAACCGGTAGCTGATGCGCTCAATCAGATCTTGCTTGCCGACAATATAGCCACCGGTCTTGGCCATGCCCCCGCCAGCATTCTTGAATAGCGATCCCGCCATAACGTCGGCGCCGACCTCAAGCGGTTCCTTGGTTTCCGAGAACTCACCATACGCATTGTCGACAAAAATCCAGACGTTTGGCAACACACTGCGAACCACCTTGATCATCGCTGCGATTTGGTCAACCGTAAACGAATCCCGAGTTGCATAGCCGCGTGAACGCTGAATAGCCACTACCTTGGTTTTCGCATTAAGCCGGGCTTTAACCGCCTCGTTATCAACCGCACCATCTGGCAAAAGATCGACATAATCAACGCCAATCCCGTATTCTTTAGGACTCCCGATGCCATTGCCTGCCAGTCCAAGTACTTCTTGCAACGTATCATAAGGTTTGCCGGTAATATAGAGAATTTCGTCACCGGGACGCACCAACCCCAGCAAAGCTACCCCAATGGCATGAGTGCCAGATACAAACTGTGGGCGTACTAACGCGTCTTCACCGCCCAAAACGTCAGCGTAAATCTCTTCAAGCACATCGCGCCCTTCATCGTTGTGCCCATAGCCGGTCGAACCGGTTAGATAGCTCTCAGCAACATGGTGTTTTTGGAAACTGGTAAGAACCTTGTCCTGATTTTCTAAAATGCGGGCATCAATTGCGGCCAGTTGCGGTGCAATTTGCGTATCGACTTCTTTAACCATTTTTAATAATGCAGGATCAAATTTATCTGTCCAACTCATGTTCTTCTCCTTTAGCCGGTTGCTTTAGCCAATCACGAACCAAAGCAACGACAGCAGTCTTTTCTTCTGGATGGGCAACCAAGTCAAACCAATGTGTTGGCATCTGGTTGCGAAAATAGGTCAGTTGGCGCTTGGCAAAATGACGTGAATGCTTTTTAATCAAGGCCACACAGGTTGCTAAATCAGCTTGCCCGCGAAAGTACGGGATCAATTCTTTGTAGCCAATTGCCTGCAGCGCCTGTGCATCCGGGGGAACCGTTTTTAGCAGGTTGGCGACTTCATTTTCTAAGCCTGCTGCCATCATAGTATCCACGCGCGTATTAATCCGGTCGTACAAAACAGGGCGTGCTGTCGTCAAACCGATCACCAACGTCTCATAACGTGGTTGCGGCTGCGGCTGCTCGGAAAAGCGCGTACCTGTCAATTCGATGACTTCTAAGGCCCGAATCACCCGGCGCGTATTTGCCGATTCAATTTGGTTAGCTGCCACTGGATCTTGCTGCTGCAACTGCTCCCACAACCAGTGTTCGCCATTTTCTGCCAATGCCGCCTGCCAACGCTGACGGACTGCAGTCGGCGGTGCCTTGCCACCCAGCGGTAAATTCAGGCGCAAACTGTTAAGATAAAAGCCGGTGCCGCCAACTAAAATCGGCAGGTGGCGCCGACTGCTGACATCCGTGATGGCTGCCTCAGCTGCGGCTTTAAATTTGGCAACTGAATAGGCCATCTGCGGATCCACAATATCAAGAAGATGGTGCGGAATACCGCCCATTTCATCAGGCATGATCTTGGCAGTGCCGATATTCATATGCCGATAAATTTGATACGCATCACCATTAATGACTTCGCCTTGCAGTTGTTGGGCCAAGTAGATGCCAAGATCGCTTTTACCTACCGCGGTTGGTCCAACAATCATCACAATGCGGTTAGCCGGTTTATCCATTTCATTAAGCTCCATGAGTATAGTATAATTACAGTAGTATCACAGATCACCAATCAGGGGGGATTTTCATGAAACATAAATTTGCACGTGGCTTTTTCGTCGGCACGCTCATGACTATTGGCGCTGTTGCCGGCAGTGTTTTCGCCTTCAAGAAAAATTATATCGAACCTGTTGAAACCAAGGTTGACGAAATCAACGAAAATCGGCGCAAAGCCAATCGTAAACGTTTTTCGGCCCACCAAGGCTAAACCATTGATTGATCATTTTTACCAAAAAAGCAATCGACTTGAGCGATTGCTTTTTTTGCTGTCTATGTACGAACTAATAATTAGTCGGACTTTTTTTGATTTTGCCTGACCAATTATCATAGCCGCCTTTTAACCAGCTGATTTTTTCAAAGCCGTTTTTACGTAATCGGCGTGCTGCTCGCAACGACAGTACACCCGTCTTGTCGTATAGATAAACCGGCAAATCTTTGCGCATTTCACCTAGCCGTTCCCGCAGTTGGGTATATGGCAAGTCACGTGCCCCCAGAATATGGCCAGCTTTGAATTCGTTACGTTCACGCAAATCAATAATCTGAGCCTTACGCATGGTGTGTTCGAATGTTTCCGGACTGATTTCGCCGCCGATTGCTTTAAACTTCGACTTTTGGTAGTAACTCCACAGCCAGCTAAAGCCCCAGTAAATTAAGAATAATCCAACAATGATCAGTAAATAAGTTAACACGTCTCTGACTCCTTCTTCCGCTTACTTCAGTGCCAAGCTTGCAGCACCGATAACGCCAGCTGTATTCCCCAGTGTCGCCAACCGCAAACTAGTAGTTTCACGAACATTCGGGAAGGTGTTTTCTTTGAAGTATTTGTCGACTCGCGTCAGCAAGAATTCACCGGCCGCGGAGACACCGCCGCCGATAACGATGAATTTCGGATTCAAAAGATTGCCGACATTGGCCAAAGCCAAACCGAGGTAAAAAGAAACCCGATCCACAATCATCAACGCCAGACGATCGCCTTCCTTGGCCAAGTCGAAAACAATTTTACTCGAAATCTCATCGCCATCGTCCAAGGTTTCTTTTAACTTAGAGTCACCGGCAAATTCTTCTGCCATGTCACGTGCAACCCGAACTACGCCGGTCGCACTGGCAACTGTTTCAAGGCAACCACGTTTACCACAGGTGCAAAGATAGCCATTAACCGGATCAACGGTAACATGGCCTAGCTCACCACCGGAACCGGCAACACCATGCAAGAGCTCGCCATTGGCAATAATTCCGCCGCCAACACCGGTACCCAACGTGACAAATGTGACATCAGGATCGTTTTCACCGGCGCCTTTCCAGCGCTCACCTAACGCCGCAACATTGGCGTCATTATCCACGCTAAACGGAATGCCGGTCCCTGATTCGATTACTTTTCTGGCTTGCTGCAAGGTTTTCCAGTTTAGGTTGTAAGCACCGATGATTGTGCCCGCCTCACTGTCCACCGATCCGGGCGAACCCATGCCAATACCGACAAAATCAGCCGGGGTCATCTTGTATAAATCCAGATGTTCGTTAATAGATGTAACAATGTCCGGTAAAATATGGCTGCCTTCATCCAAAATGTTGGTGTCAATACTCCACCTTTGTTGAATCTCGCCACCCTGCGTTAAAATGGCAAATTTTACGGTCGTCCCGCCTAAGTCGACGCCAATCAGTTTTTGGTCATTCATGTTGATCATTCCTCCGTTGATCCGAATGCAACGGCAATTCATGATTTAAAGGATCCCGTTCTTCCTGTTCATGTGCATGACGTAGCACAATTTTTGCATTCAGATACACCTTATCATCAATCAATTTTGCCTGATGCAAGCGGTCTAATTCAAGTGCCGCAAGTTCAATATCCCAAACACGTTTACCAACATGGATATACGTGCCAAAACCTTTTAATAATTGCAAGACATCATAGTAAGTTTTCATACGATTCCGCGCTGAATTCCAAATAAAAGCAAAGCAACCAATCCAAAGATCAAAGTTATCGTAGCGGCCAGTCGCCGGCCGGTGCCCATGCGACCCAATGCTGGCGCGCCTAACATCCCGGCAGCCAAGAACCCGCCAAGCAAGCCACCGATATGCCCATAAATATCGACGCCGCTTGAGAATAAATTAAACGCCAGGTTCAAAACCACGAGCAGCAAAAACTGCCGTGCCAGCTGACGAATAACCGGATTCTCCCGGTAAGTATCCCCTAACATCAAGCACGCACCTAACAAGCCAAAAATTGCTGTACTGGCGCCAGCTGCCAACGTGTTGGGACTGAACGCAAAGCTCGCAACATTACCGGCAAATCCGGCAATGAAATACAGCAAGAAAAAGCGCCAGTGACCAAATAACCTTTCTGTCATTTGGCCTAGGAAGTATAACGAGAATCCATTCATTAAAATGTGCGTCAAGCCGATATGCACAAATACCGGCGTGATCAAGCGCCACCATTGGCCGTACAAAATCAGCGGATTGGCCCGCGCCCCATATGTCACCAAAACAGCATTGTTAGTGCTGCCACCTGAAAGTGTCTCTAGAATGAAGACCAAAATGGTAACCGCCAAAATGCCGTTCGTCACATAGGCTGAATTTTGAAAGCGAGAGCGCCAGTTTGCGTAATTCATTAAATTCCTTTCTAACTTCACTGCAATAGCAGCAAGTGCGTTTCTGACTGCCGAATAGTTGGCTTATATCGCTAAAAAAACAACAGGTGAACCTGTTGTTTTTCCCCGCCACCGCTGACCATCAATCTTCTTTGGTCATGTCTTGTAGTAGTTTAGCATTTTTTGCACACGCTGCCAACAGCGTTAACCGTTGACTGTCTTTTGGTGAATCGAGTAGCCCTTATCTTCTTTAATGTCATTCATCTTGTAGAAGTCGCTAAACATTTCCTTGGCGATTTGTAACTGGTACGGCGTGGTTGTTTCCGCCTTTAGGTTTGGAATAATGACAGCAATCGCGATTTTAGGATTCTTGGCCGGGGCATAACCAACAAAACTTTCAGTAATGGTTTCGGTTAATGCCGAGTCGTCTGATTCGCGCGCAAAGCCTTGCGCAGTACCGGTCTTACCGGCAACGCCTGGATTAAGCGTATTTAAGGAAGTCGCGGTGGTCCAACCGTTCGTACCATGGACAACTTGCCACATGCCTTGCTTGACCAAATCAATTTGGGCCTGCGTATTTTCGATTTTCGAGGTCACCGATGGTTGTGTGGAACTCAGCACCGGCCCTTTGCTGCCATCACTTAACGTTTGGCTGATACTGTTAACCAAATAAGGCCGCATCCGATAACCGTTATTGGCGATTGCGCTGATATATTGCAGCATTTGGATCAATGTATAGTTATCGTAGTTTCCGTATGACAAGTCCAAAGCCGACCCGACCAGCAAATTACCCGAAGAATCATGGGTTTTCCCTGGCAACCCGGCAATTTCACCGGGAAGATCAATTCCGGTCTTGATGCCTAAGCCAAACTGACTGAAATAACCGCGCATCTTGGTGAAAATGTTGTCGTCCATTTTCAGATAATTGTTCGGCGAATAGGCATAGTGACCTTCTTTCATGGCCAGCCACATCATATAAATGTTACTGGAAACTTCCAAGGCCGAGGCAGCATCCAGTGAGCTGAAAGTGCCAACTGGATAAACTGACTTCTTCACTGGGGTTGCAGGCAGATAAATCGGGGTATCTTCCTGGGTATTATGCTCTACGCTAATAACGCCATCTTGAAGTGCCCCTAGCACAGTTGCCCCTTTGACCGCTGACCCGACAACAAAAGCGCGGTTAATAACCCCCAGTGCATCGTCTTCAACTTTTTTGGTCTTAACATCCTGATGTTGTCCGGCCATCGCTAGAATCCGACCGGTGTTAGGATCCATCGCTACCGCATACGCCCCATCGGATAATCCGCCTGCGCCAGCCGAACGAATCGAACTGAAGGTGTCTTCAAGCGCTTTTTCGACCTTCTTTTGATATTCGGAATCAATTGTCAGATTCAGGTTAGCGCCTTGTTGCCCCTTGAATTTCGACACTGACTGAACAATCTGATTGTCATTGCCAATTTCAACTTGGGTCTGACTCTTTGACCCCTTTAAAACATTTTCGTAGGCTTTTTCAAGATAACTGGTTCCAACGCGATCATTACGTGCGTATCCGTTAGCCAGATAAGCCTGCAACTCGTCAGCCGGCAACCCGCTTTTTTCATTGGATACCCGGCCAATGATAGAGGTCATTGACGTACCGTTGGGATAAGCGCGTTCCCAATCGGTGCCTAAATTAACCCCTGGCATTTGCGTCAGACGTTCACCCACAACTGCAACTTCATGTGCCGTTACATTCTGGTTTTTAAGATAGACAGTCGATAGTTGGGTGGCACCGTTCATAATCTTGTAAAGACCGGCTGCCTCTTTTTCAATTGGGGTCAACGTTGGCATATGTTTGCGGACATAGGCGACTTGATATTTATACAATTCATCGGACTTTGATGACGGTAGATCCTGAATTTTTTTAGGTAACTGCTTCGTCACCTGCTTGGCAATCTTGGTTCGCGCCAAATAGTAATCAATGTAATCACGCTTAGTCAGATTCTCGGCCGGCTTGTCGATTAACTTGGCCAGTTGATTGGCGATCTCGTACATCTGCTGCGATTTGGTACCCACACTTTTGGTATAAGTAATCGCATTATTGGCTTTATTGGTCACCAATGCGCGGCCTTTACTATCAAAAATCAAGCCCCGCGGCACATTCCCGGTCACCACGGTTTTATTCGTTCGATCGACTTCGGCAGCTAACCGCGGGCCATTTAAAATCTGCAAATAAGCCAGTTGGGCAACTAAGGCCGCTAGCAAAAGAAACGCAATGAAAAATAATAAGTTTAAGCGAAACGGAATGCGACTCTTATTCCGCTTCGGCTGCGGTGTACGAATGTACTTCACCTAAAATTGCTCCTTCGAAATTTCTATCTTTTAAAGTGTAGCAAAGAACCCGCCAAAACGCTATGTGTCTTATGATATGCTTGATTCACAGTAACAGCTTAAAAATAAGCTGGAATTAATTTTAATTTAGAAGTTGGTGAGGGCATGTGCGACAAGTCTGGTCGAAAAAGTATCCGTTAATACTGAGTTTTCTATTACCGGGGCTATTGGTGGCTTTTTACTTTGCCATTCGTGGTGCTTTTCCATTTGGGTCCAGTAGCGTCTTAACCGTTGATCTCGGCCAGCAATACATTGATTTCTTTGCCTACTTGCGCCAAACCTTACTAGGTAACCCCGGACAACTTTTTTATGCCTTCAATAAAGGCCTAGGCGGTGATATGTTCGGGGTTTTTGCCTATTATTTATTGAGTTCCTTCAACCTGTTAGTTGTGCTGTTTCCTGCCGACCTGCTAGATGTCGCCGTTCTTGTCATCATGATCTTGAAAATCAGTACGGCCGGCTTGACGATGGGGTGGTATGCCAAACGTCATGCGATTACGGGTTTAATGATCCCTACATTTGGGCTGGCTTATGCCTTAAGCGGCTGGATGTTGGCCAATAGTTTTAATTTGATGTGGCTTGATGCGGCCATTTTGTTGCCGTTAATCATCCAAAGTCTGGAGACGCTGCTCAACGGCGGGCGCGTTTTTGCTTATATCGGTTGGTTAACCGCAGCTTTCATTGTCAACTTCTACACGGGGTATATGATCGCCATTTTCTTGGTACTTTATACCGGTTACTGGCTAGGCAGTCATGCAACCTCTTGGCGGCAGGCATCACACACCAGTATGCGCTTTGTCTGGGCTAGCATCTTGGCCGGTATGAACAGCGCAGTCGTGTTGCTGCCGACCTGGTTTCAACTCGCCCAATCCAAAGGCACCTATACCGTCAAAACCATCCAATGGCGGTTCGAATACGCGCCGGATCGACTGCTTAGCAAAATGCTGCCCGGAAGCTTCAATTTTGATCAGATGCCTTCAGGATACCCTAATTTTTATATCGGTGCTTTAGGCTTTGTTTTAGCCATTCTTTTCTTTATATCACGACACCAGACATGGCGCCAAAAAATGGCTGCTGCTTTGGTGACCGCATTCCTAGTGCTTTCGTGCATGTTTGAGCCGCTTGACTTAATGTGGCATGGCTTTCAATTCCCGGTTTGGTACCCGTATCGCTTTACGTTTATCTTATGCTTTTGGTTACTCAGTCTCGGCATCAGCACCCTGCAGAAGCATCAATCGGCGCTCTCATTTCGGACGCTGGTTATTTTATTAATCGTATTCGGGCTCATAGATGGGGATGTTGCGCTTCACCTTAACCATTACAACTTTCTAACCATCGGCCACCTAATCTTTGGCATTGGCACCTTGTTGCTCGTCTTGGTCTGGCTAAGCCTGGATCACCGCCGTCCGTTTTGGTTCGGTTTTGCCATTGTGTTGGTCGATATGAGCGGCAGTTTAATTTTAACGCTAAATCAATTGGCGTATCTTGATCATCATGCTTACCATGATTACGCCGCGGCCCTTATCCAAGGCGCACGCACCATCAATCAAACCGATAACGGCTTTTTTCGTATTGGAAAAACAACGATTCGCACCCGTAATGATCCGATGACAGGCAATTATCGCGGTGCCGATCAATTCAACTCGCTACTAGAGCCGGCCACACCTCAATTCTTCGGCCAAATCGGGCAACCGGAAGACGATGGCTCGGTCGCTTACACTAACGGGACATTGATTACCGACAGCTTACTTGGCATTAAATATTTTTTAACGCCGACTCATAGTTCCGCTGCCTTACCTGATGCCGGACAACGACCTGATTTAAAGTGGTATCAACAGCTGCGACAAGTCGGTCCGTGGCAGGTGCTAAAATCCCCGTTTGCCCAACAACTGGGTTTTGCGGCGGACAAAGCGTTATTAAATCAGCAGCTTTACAACGACACCCCGCTTGCTAACCAGTCCTTCATTTTGCAAGCAGCACTGGGTAAGAACACAACGCCTTATTTTACTGCTTTGCCACTTTCTTCACCGACTTTAACCGGCGTCCGTCGCGTCACCACGGGTACAAACCCAACTTTTGCCAAAAGCGGTTCCGGTCCGCACACGGTGAAATATCAATTTCAACCGCAAACTGGCAAAACCTATGTACTCACCCTCGGAAGTCATTTTGCCAATCATTTGGTCACCTTGAAACAAAATGGGAAAACGGTCACGTTACCAGAAAGTTTTAATGATACCATCACCGTTAACGTCACCCCCACAAACGCGGCAGAAATCCAGACGTTAACTTTTCAACTCAACAAAAAAGAAGCCTGGTTTGAAAATATCGGTCTGTATCAAGCGGATACGGAGCAGCTGATCCAGGACCTTAAGCAGCTGCAAACAGGCGGCTGGCGCGTAACACGTGTGACTGCCACCACACTTGCCGCCAATATCACCATTCACAAGCAAAACCAGATGTTGCAAACCACTATTCCCACTGCACCTGGCTGGCAAGTCAAGGTCAACGGGCAACCGGTGAAACCCAAAACCAGTTTAGGTATTTTCATGGCGATTCCGTTAAAACCCGGCCATTACCACATTACCATGCGCTATCGACCACCCTTGTTAGGCTGGGGCAGCTTGATCACCATCGCCGGTGTACTGCTGACGTTTTGCTGGTGGCTCGTGACATCTCGCAAAAAAAGAACGGGAATTATTGAAGCAAAACGCCGTACAATAATTGGAAAATAAAGTGTCCGACCTTGGGAAAACTAAGTGGTTGAGTCATAATTCCACTCAAGGGCAAGGGACTCATTAAATTCCGAACACTTTACTAGAATGAGTTTTTAAAACAGTCCCGGGCCGTGCCAAACTCCGCAATCTCCGGCCAGATGGGGCTGGAACGCTGTGACGGCGCTTGGAGCCTGCAAGCCCGGCAGTCTCCAAGTCGCCTAACAACATCAGCGACAAAAACCGGTCGCTGTGTTGTTTCCACGGCTGAGCCCCATCTGGCCTACGATTGCTCCGCCTTGGCACTAATATCGTTAAAACTCATCCATGTTAATGTAAGGAACCTAAAAGACGTACAATTTATCGCTGAATTTGATAAATTGCACGTCTTTATTTTGGAGCTGTGAATTATGGCTCAGCCTCTACTATTCTTCTTTAAATTCGTACTTAGGCTCGTCAAGATGTGCATCATAGTCAACCGTCATGACCAGATTCTCAAAAAACCACGCATCTGTCGGGTTAACGAAATAAGTCACGCCATCTTTTTTAACCGCCATAATTGGCTGGTCAGGGTGGTCATCGCGCGTCATGCCCACGCTAAAACCATCATGCACCTGGGTTTTACCGTAAGCCTTGCCAAAGAATCGAATGCCGGCACCTTCAGCAGGCAAATCTAATTCGCGGTGAAACCATTGACTAGCTTTATCAGTGATCGCGAGTTGCAACCCCATCATCTCCTTGATCATTTTTTACCAGACCATGCTTAAGCGCGTAAATCGCTGCTTGCGTCCGGTCTTCGACATCCAATTTGGCCAATATGTTTGAGACATGCGTTTTAACGGTTTTCAATGTAATAAAGAGCTCGGTCGCAATTTCCTGATTCGACTTGCCTTGTGCAATAAGCTGTAATACCTCACGTTCGCGGTTCGTCAGCTCGTCATATTGCGGCTGCGGATGATTCATCCGATTCATCATCTTCGTGGTGACTTGTGGCTCAAGTACCCGTTCCCCGCTAGCAGTCTGGCGGATGGCCTTGGCAATTTCTTCGGCCGTTGCGGTTTTCAAAATATAACTGGCCGCGCCGGCTTCCATGGCAGGATAGACTTTGGCATCATCGATAAAACTTGTCAAAATGATGATCCGAGCTTGCGGCCATGCTTTTAGAATTTCTTTTGTCGCCTCAATGCCATCTTTAACCGGCATCACCAAATCCATCAAAATAATATCCGGGCGATCTTTCAGGGCCATTTCGACCCCTTCTTGACCATTCTCGGCTTGATCAACGACTTCTAAATCGGGTTGGACGCCAATATAGGTGGACAGCCCCAGTCGAACCATTTCGTGATCATCAACGATCAATACTTTAATCATGCGCAACATCCTTTGATAACGGTACTCTGACTTCAACACTGGTTCCTTGGCCGACCACGCTAACGACCTTTGCCGTACCACCCATGGCTGCCGCGCGTTCTTTAATATTGGCCAGTCCATAATTGCCATTACTACTGGTTTCTTTTGGATCAAACCCGACACCATCATCAACCATACGCAAAATAACCATATCTTGCAACCGCTTCAGATAGACTTCAAGACTATCAGCTTTTGCATGCCGTAACGTGTTGCTTAAGAGTTCCTGAACAATTCGGAAAAGATTGTCCTCCGCTGCTGCATTCAACTGAATATCGTCCAGTTGCCAAGTGATTTTGATGGTGATCTTAGTTTGTAATTCCTTCAGTAACTGGATAATGCCTTGCTTAAGTGACTTTCCTTCAAGATTCGTCGGACGCAAGTGTAACAATAAAGCGCGCATCTCTGCCTGGGCCTCATTAATCACTTTTTGAATCGTATCCAGTTGCTTATTCAAAGCTTCTTGTTTCGGATCGCGGGCCGCCACACTGCGCAACGCCGACAGCATCATCATGGCAGCAAAGAGTTGCTGGGAAACAGAATCGTGTAATTCACGCGCTAATCGGTGGCGTTCGCCGGTTAAAATGGCTTCCCGCGTCTCGCCGGAAAATCGCACCGGTGTGTTACTATAACGTTCGATTTCACGTTGCAAGCGTATCATTTTTTGCCGTAATGCTTCAAGCAAGGCAGCCGGTTGTTTTCCCAATGCCGCTTCAGCTTGTTGCGACCGATTAAATATCGGCGCCTGATACTGTCCGGCGTTTAATTGGGCTAAACGACTATCCAACTGACTACGCACGACTCGCTGGCGCCAAAGCACAATCACCGTGGCACCAGAACTAATCAATAACGCGCCAATGAGCAAATAAACCAGCAGTGGCGCCGACAATACATTGGCTAATAAAAGGCGTAGAAAATCGTGATGGGTCACTTTTGCCAGCATAAAAACCAAACAGGCCTCGACTAGAAGTGTCCAGACCAGCAAGATCATAAAAAAACCGACTAACATTCGTCGCCTCATACCGCCAGCACCTCCAAGTCACCCACCACTACATTCGTAATGATATGGATACGCCGTGGTGCATCGTCATAATCCTGCGAATACATCGTTACGCTTTGACTATGCAGCATTGAGTCCGCATTTTCAAAATGGAGCCGCCCGTAAAATGTCGCATGTTCAACGGCAACGCCAACGCCAATGGGAACCAGAATTCTGGTTTTACCAAAGCCTTTGCGAATCATAATAACACTGTCGCCTTTAGGCAGGAAAGTATCCCCCAAATCAATAATGGTATCGCCAGCAGGAACGACCATATTGATGTCGTCCCAGTCGTAACTCGGCGCAATGGTTTGCCGGTTGCCCCATGAATGAACCGTGCGCCGACCCGCTTTTTTCCCAGGCTCCTGCGTGACCGGTGCAACGTATTGTTTGCGGTCCCACATTGAAAAACCCATCCCCGGCTTGGTTAACACCATGATTAGGAACACGCCTGCTACCATGAGAATCAACCAGACTGCCGGATTAATAAATATCCCCAGTACCAACAGGATACCACCAAATGTCACATTGAACGCACGCATTCGATGCCAACGCGCGCCTAAAAAGAGAAAAAGAACGCCAAACAGGATCGTTGTCAACGCCATTGGATTGGTGATGATCTGAAACCCCAGCCAGAGGATCAACGCAAATTCAATTCCTAAAAACAGTTGCCAGCGGCGCATTGCGATCCCTCCTTATCTAAAAATCGTTGTGAACTTAGAGCACACTATCCGAAAAAGCCTGCTACTATTCACGAATTATTATAACGAATCAGAACGCAACTCGCTTAGGGCGTAAGGCTGATATTCATTGGAAACTGGCGGGACTGAGACATAATTCTATCTCAGGATGTGATGCTCACTAAAATCCGAATACTACAGCTGAGAAAGTAGCTAAAGTAGTTCCGGGCCGTGCCAAACTACGCAATCTCCGGCCAGATGGGGTGGCGACGCGAAGCTAGAGCGGAGACGGCGCTTGGAGCCTGCAAGCCCGGCAGTCTCCAAGTCGCCTAACAACATCAGCGACAAAAACCGGTCGCTGTGTTGTTCCACGGCTGAGCCCCATCTAGCCTACGATTGCTCCGCTTTGGCACTGGGATCGTTAAAGCTCATTCATACAAATATGAAGAAGCCAAAAAGCGTATCATTTCTTACAAAATCGAGAAATTTCTCAATCTTAGTGAGAAATGGTACGCCTCAATTTTGAAGCTGTGAATTATGACCCTGCTCCATTATTCGCGAGTAAGAACAAAAAACGGCAATCACTGCTCTTGTATTTGAGCGCGATTGCCGCTTTTGCCTTACTCACAAAATTGAAGCATACAAGTCGTCAAAAACTCGCTTATCCTTCAACCTTAGTAATCTTAACAGTCATTTCACCACCGGGCGTGTTAATGGTGACTTGATCGCCAACTTTACGTCCGATCAGTCCTTGAGCGATCGGGCTTTCGTTGCTGATTTTGCCGTTGAAGGCGTCTGCTTCTGCCGCACCGACAATTTCATAAGTTTCCTCATCGCCGTCTTCTTCAAAGGTGACTTTTTTACCGATTGACACTTCATTTTTTGCGACTGCCTTGGCGTCAATGATTTCGGCATAGCGCAACATCGTTTGAATCGTAACAATCCGATTCTCAAGGGTTGATTGCTCATCCTTGGCTGCTTCATATTCGGAGTTTTCGGATAAATCACCAAAACCACGCGCGACTTTGATGCGTTCGATCACTTCTGGCCGCTTCTTGGTTTTTAATTCCTCTAATTCGTTTTCAAGTTTCTTTTTACCTTCTGCTGTCATCGGATAGCTTTTGTCTGCCATAAAATACTTACCTCACTTCTTATTTTCCTTAGTCACTTTATTAAGCCAGCAACCATTTGTCAATGGCTACTCTTCTAAACCGCGCTCTGCCAAAATACTTTTGATCTTTGTGACCAGCAAATCGATGGCGACCTGATTCTGACCGCCTTCTGGGACAATCAGATCTGCATAGCGTTTTGTTGGTTCAACAAACTGATGATACATTGGCTTCACGGTTTTTAAATATTGATTAATAATGGATTCCAGCGTGCGACCACGTGACACCATATCCCGGCGAATACGGCGAATCACCCGAATATCGTCATCTGTATCCACAAACACTTTAATGTCCATCATATTGCGCAGCGCTTCGTCATCAAGGATCAAAATGCCTTCAAGAATAATCACGTCTTTTGGCTCAAGGTGAACCGTTTTATCCGAGCGATTATGAATCTTGTAATCATACACCGGCTGATCAACGGCATGTCGATGAATGAGTTGCTCCAGATGATGTTTAAGTAGCGGCGTGTCAAATGCCAATGGGTGGTCGTAATTGATCTTCTTCCGCTCTGAAAACGGTTTGTCACTTTTCTTATAATACGCATCCTGTGCCAGCAAGAGCAAGGAATGACCGGAAAAATGATTAAAAATAGCCCGACTGACACTGGTTTTGCCACTGGCTGAGCCACCTGTCACACCAATCACAATAGGTTTCTTCTGTTGCATTTTAGCCTTCCTCACTCAGTATAAGATCTGCGCATAACACAGCCTTGGAAATAACGTCCGCTGGTTGGACACTGCTTCCAAGGCCGCTTAACCTGAAATTTGATTTAGCTTCCGGACATGATTTTATCATATCCAAAATTAGCTACATGCTGCGCTGTCAGGACGTCACGTTGTTGATTGGATTGGTGGACGACCGCCGTGCCTTCATCAACGGTTGCGATTATTTATCGGCAGCGGCATTATCGCTTGCAAACTTAGCTGTATTAGCATCATGTTGTTCGCGAGTCGTTGCATACAGCACTTCACCCGTCTTCAGATTTGCAACAAAGTACAGATAATCCTTGCTGCGGGCATTCGGACTGAGAACAGCAGCAATACTTTGTTCGCTCGGTGAATCAAAAGGTCCGGGGCCATAACCGGTGTGCACATATAGGTTGTACGGTGAATCAACGCTGGTGTCTTTGTTGGTTAAATGTGTCTTATGCGTATTCAAGGCATACATGACAGAGATATCGGACTGCAGTGGCATACCGGCATCAATCCGGTTCAAGAAGACGCCGGCAATGGTACGGCGATCTTCTTGGGTCACCCCTTCACGCTCAACCAACGAGGCCAAGGTCATCACTTCCTGAACAGAATAACCTTGTTTCTTAACGCTCTTGTAATAACTTTGCATCACGCTATCAGTCTTTGCCACCATTGCCTCAACCAGATCCTTGGTGGTTTCACCGGCGCTCACGCTATAAGTGGCTGGGAAAAGATACCCTTCCAGGCGATACCGTACCTCTTTAGCCGAGGCTGCAGCACTAAGTAACTTAGGATATTTCTTAGCCAGCTGGTTGAAAAAGGTTTGGTCTTTCATCAAGGCCAGAAATTTTTTGCTCGTCAGATTTTGATTGGATTTAGCCAATTTATTAACGGAAGTCGCAATTTGCTCAACCGTTGCGCCTTCTTTTACCAGCAACTGTCCTGCTGCGGCTGCTGAAGTGCCGCCTGCACGCAACTTTTGAATCACCTGATCCATATTGTCACGTTGCGTTAGTTGATAGCGTCCTGCTTGAAAATCGGCAATATTGTGAAACTTCACGTAATAGTTGAACACCATGGCACTTTTAATCACATGCTTGGCTTCTAATCTGCTCGCAATTTGTTTCGTGCTAGAGCCAGCCGGGACCGTCACATTAATGCTTGTTTTGCCATTAGGGTTAACTGGCTGTAAGGCGGAATTGACATACCGGTAGCCCATCAATCCAACAATCACAAGCACAGCAAATAAAATACCGAGAACCCAACCGACGATTTTTTGCGATGCTTTTTTCTCATGTTGCCGCTGGCGTCGTTTACCCGCCACGTCCGGGGATCGCTTGTCCAAAAAGATGCCTCCTTTTTCTCATGCCAACGTTAACCTCATCCGTTATGCTTGCACACAAATAACCGCCAAGCATAACAGACAAAGTTATGACAACGCCATTATGTAGCAACGTCACCGTCAGATCATGCTTGACGGTGACGCGATACAGTCTGAATGTTACTGAGTCCACTGACCGTTGCCAGTGACTATCATACCGAACCACCGGCTAAAATGCGACCAACGATTAACGAATGGTTGCCCCTAAATCAGATTCAAGTGCTGCTTTGACTCGATCAAAAGCCTGCGTAACTTCTTCTTCGGTTAATGTTTGGTCATCGCGCCGATAAGTGAGCGTATAGGCCAGACTCTTTTGGCCCGGCGCCATATGCGAACCTGCATAAACATCAAACAAGGTAACGTCTTTGAGATATGCGCCGCCGTGTTGCTGGAAGATCTGCATCACTTCGGCATTAGTAACGGTATCGGCAACTTGCAGCGCAATATCGCGCGTCACAGCCGGGAATTTCGGTGCAGGCTGGGCAATCTTCTCCTGACGCGGCGCCGCAAATAAGGCATCAAGGTCAAGCTCAAAGACAAAGGTTGCAGGTAGATGCTGTTCATGTTCAAACGCCGGGTGCAAACGGCCCAAGAAGCCGACTCGCTGCTTCCCGACCAAAATATCAGCTGCCTGACCCGGATGAAGTTCACTCACCGCCTGAGTCGCTGCAAAGTGCACCGGTTCAGCCAATGAATAATCCTCCAGCAAGTGCATCACAATGCCTTTGACATAGAAGAAATCAACGCTGCGTGCGGCTTGATGCCAATTTTTTGCGGCTACGTGGCCAGTGATAGCACCGCCTAAATACTCGATTTCAGTTGGCCGTACCTGATCACCGGTTTTGGTAAAGATCCGTCCTTGTTCGTAAATGGCAACATCTGTTTCTTTACGCGCCTGATTATATTTGATGACGTCTAATAAACCTGTCACCATATTCATTCGTAGTACGGCATGGTCTTTGGTCATCGGTGAATCAACCTGCGTTGGCTCGCCGGGTTGCAACTTAAATCTGGTTGCCGCTTGCTCAGTCGTCAGGCCATAAGTAATCGCTTGATTAAGACCCAACCCTTCCAGGAGATGGCGGGTACGGCGAATTCGCTTTTGCGCCGGTGTATACTCGCCAATCGTCATTGTGGTAGTCGGAAGTGTACTGGGTAAATTGTCGAAGCCATAAATACGGGCGACTTCTTCAACTAAATCCGCTTTGATATGAATATCCCATTGCCGAGGCGGAATCGCAACCGCAAATAAACCATCAGCAACTTCAACGCCAAAACCTAGTTGTTGGAAAATTCGTGTCACCTGGTCTTGGCTTAATGTCGTGCCTAACACGTGATTAATATGATCCAGCGAAATATCAACCACGACATCTTTTGCGTCAACCGCAGTCGGACTTACGGTTCCCTTGGCAGCCTGTCCGCCACCCAAGTCGCTCATCCAGGCAACTGCTGCATCTAAAGCGCGATTAATATCAGCTAAGTTAATCCCTTTTTCAAACCGCGATGACGCCTCTGAGCGCAAATTGTACTTCAGCGCTGTTTTACGAACGTTAACCGGATTAAAACTGGCAGCCTCAACGACAACCGTGGTCGTGGTTTCCGAGATCTCTGAATCCAAGCCGCCCATCACGCCAGCTAACGCAACTGGCACCTGACCATTTGTAATCACGATATCGCTGTCATCTAGTTCGTGTTCGCCACCATCCAGTGTGGTCAACGGTTCCCCATTGCGCGCCCGCCGAACCTCAATGTGCTGACTACCGAGTTTAGCATAGTCAAACGCATGCAACGGCTGACCATATGCCAACATGATGAAATTAGTGATATCCACGATGTTGTTAATCGGACGCACGCCAGCATTCCATAACCGCCGTTGCAACCAAAGCGGGCTCTCTTTAACGGTGACGTGGTCAATCACCCGTAACTGATAACTCGGGGCATCCTGAGCGTCTTTAACTTCGGCACTGAGATAATCCGCCACTGGACGATCACCCTCTGTCAGCAGCTTTTCTTCAAAGTGCGGCTTTTCATCATAAGTCGCGCCCACTTCCCAAGCAACCCCGCGCATGCCTAAAGCATCAGCGCGATTTGGCGTAATCTCAAAATCCAACACGGCATCATGCATCCCGAGCGCGGCCAACGCATCACTGCCTGGTTCTAGCGGTTCATTAAAAACGTAAATACCGTTTAAATAAGCTTTGGGAACGACATTTTCATTAAAGCCGATTTCTTGCAAAGCGCAAATCATCCCAAGGCTTTCTTCGCCACGCATTTTGCCTTTTTTGATTTTGACGTTATCGGCAATCCGTGCTCCCGGAAGCGCAACGATCACCGTTTGGCCAGCCGCAACATTGGGAGCACCGCAAACAATCTGGCGCGGTTCGTCTTCACCCACATCTACCTGACAAAGGTTGAGGTGATCAGAGTTTGGATGAGGTTTGATCGCCAATACCTTACCAACGACAATCTTTTTCAATCCGGCATCGGGATGTTTAACATCGTCCACTTCAATTCCGGTTCGTGACACTTTATCGGCCAATTCTTCCGGTGATACCGGGATGTTGACAAGCTCTTTTAACCAATCATATGAAACGTCCATCTTAACCCTCCTGACTGAACTGCGTAAGGAAGCGCAAGTCGTCTGTGTAAAAACTACGAATATCGTCAATGCCGTATTTCAGCATGGCAAACCGATCCGGGCCAAGACCAAATGCAAACCCGCCATATACATCGGCGTCAATATTAGCCGCACGTAAAACATTCGGATGCACCATTCCGGCACCGAGAACTTCAATCCAGCCGGTATACTTGCAAACAGGGCAACCCTTGCCACCGCAGCGGAAGCAGGAAACGTCAACTTCCACAGATGGTTCTGTAAACGGAAAATAGCTTGGGCGCAGGCGAATCGTCCGGTCAGCGCCAAACACATGCTGACACATGGCGAGTAACGTCCCCTTAAGATCAGCCATTGTAATATGCTTGTCGATCACCAGGCCTTCCATCTGATGGAACTGGTGGCTATGTGTGGCATCATCATCATCACGCCGATAAACCACGCCCGGACTGATCATTTTCAGCGGGCCCTTAGTAAAGTCATGTTTCTCCATCGTCCGCGCCTGCATTGGGCTGGTTTGGGAACGCATCAGCAACTCATTGTTAATATAAAAAGTTTCCTGCATATCCCGCGCCGGATGGTCCTTGGGGATGTTCATCATTTCAAAGTTGTAATGATCCTCTTCCACTTCCGGACCGGTTAGCACTTGATAGCCCATGCCCATAAAGAAGCTTTCAAGGTCATCCATAATCTGAATAATAATATGCGGTGTGCCCGCCGTTACCGGATCGCCTGGCAATGTGACGTCCACGGTTTCAGACTTCAATTTTTCGTTAATGACTGCCTGCTCCAGTTGAGATTTACGCGTCTCAATCACCGTACTCAGTTCATCCCGGACTTTATTGGCAAAGGCACCGACTTTTGGCCGTTCATCTGCTGATAAATCCTTCATGCCACGCAAAACGCTGGTGATGGGGCCTTTTTTCCCCAACAACTGGACGCGAATCTGATTTAATTCGTCCAACGAGGTGATCTTTTTTATCACCTCATTATTTTGCTGAAAAAGTTGTTCAAGTTTTGTTTGAAGATCCATGTTCTTCCTCCTTGACTGCTAACCTGAGAAGTCCGCCGTTGATACGTTTGAAGGCATAAAAAAAGTCCCTTCTCAAAAAAGGGACGAAGCATCGCGGTACCACCCTTGTTCATGATTAAAAAACCTCATGCACTCAACAAGGTAACGGCCAGGCCGGAGCTTTCTAAGTGTTGCCACCTCAAAAGTCAACTCAGAAAGTGAAGACAAACATTTTGGTAACAGACGTCTTGCAGTCTCGTGAACGTCATTCCCTGATTTACCAGCCTGTTTGGGCTTTCGTCATTGTTTTTACATTTTTTTGATAAGACAAGCTTAGCAAATTCAGCGCAGACGTCAAGAGCTGATGACTAATAGTTGGGTAGTTAGGCTCTTTTTACTTAGGGCCTCTCAGATGTGTTCTGGCCAATGATCAACAATGGCATAAGAAAAAAACGCGTCTTTTACGCGTTTTTTTGCTTTTCATTGGCATGGCACTCTTCATCGGTAACCCATGCGTCACCCCAGGCATGTGCGGCGGCCATGACTGAGTTCAAGGCCCGGCCCTTATCTGTCAGGGCGTATTCAATTAAAGCCGAGTCCTTGTGCGTCAGACGATCAATCAAACCCTCGCCTTCAAGTTCCTTCAAGCGTTCGACCAAAACCCGATCCGAACACCGGGGAATCAGTTGCGCAATATCTTTAAACCGAGAATTGCCATTGTTTAACAAAACTTCCAGAATCAAACCGTTCCACTTCTTACCCAAAATTTCAAATGTGTGCTGAAACTTAGGACAAAGAGCGACTTGTTGACTTTGACATTCGGTTTTACTGGTTACTGTTGCATCCACTCTACTCACCTCATCATACCCGCTTACTTACATTTAGATAGTGTTAGCATAACACACTCCCAAAATATTACAAGTCATGCTTATCATCATTAACTCAAAAGCTAATTGATGCGTCTAAAATAAACGAAAAAGCCTCACAATCCGTTCTCAAAGCGTCGCACTGCATCCAAAGTTGAATTTTGCTCTCACAATTTAATGTCGGCTCGTGGGGAAAAATATACCCGTTAAAAAAGAGCCGCGGGACACCGCCCACGACTCTAATATGACGACAATAACAATGAGCTGCCGTCAATCACGATCCTAATTTAAAGCTTTTAAGTGAGTGTGAATCGGATGCCGGAGCTTGTGCATCCAGGGTACAACGACCTCATCCATCGCAGCATAATCATCAACTAGAGAAACAACAAAACTTTCCTTATATTTCGGCAAGCCAACTGTTGCACCCCACATGTGCTTGATGATAATGTCTTTTTCCATCGGTGACAATTCGGTTAACTTCTCAGCATTCCGTAAAGCAATCCGGGGATGGATAAAGGCATGCGTTCCCAAGTCGAACTTGGTTTTGCGCCAATCATAGTAAAACAGATCGTGCAATAAGCCGGCTCGGGCGATCGCACGAACATTCAGATGCAGGCGCTTCCCAATCAAATAACTCTGATAGGAGACACTGATTGAATGTTCCAATCGGTTCGAATAATGGTGTTGCGGGTGTTCTGCCAGTCGCTGGACCTCGGGCTTAGCCAATAAATCAGCCACATACCCAACGTACTCAGCATCCGATTGCCAATCGCGTTTTTTGCTCAAGACATCTGCTCCTTTTGTGGTTTGATGAACACACCCATAGTATAACAGCTTCCCACCCTAAAAAGCACGTTCGTAACACATTCTTAATCACCGACTAAGTGAAACATCATGATGGCCGCTGCGACAGCGACATTCAAAGATTCTGCTTGTCCTCGAATCGGAATATACAGGTTCGTATCGGTTTGCTTTAAAAGAACAGGATCCATGCCATTGCCTTCATTGCCGACAACGAGTCCGAACTGTGCGCTCGGTTGAATACTGCGATAACTTTTAGCTTTATCATTAAGCTCCGAACCATAAACCGGAATCCCCGCCCGTTGCAAGGCTTTAATAACGGGCATCAATTTTGCCGATACGATGCGCACGTGAAATTGGCTGCCTTGCATCGCCCGCAAAACTTTCGGGCCAAAAGCGTCGGCTGTTCCATTACCAAAAATGACGGTTTTAATGCCGGCAGCATCCGCCGTCCGCACCAAGGTTCCAACATTTCCGGGATCCTGAATCGCATCCAACAGTAAAAACTGTCCACTTAAAGGATCTGGCAATTGCCCGGCCTGACGAGGCATAACCGCAAAAATTCCCTGTGGCGTTTCGGTGTCACTAAGATGCTCGGAAACCGACTCCGAAATCTGCGTAATTTTGTCATAAAACGGCTTAAGCGCACGATCATCAACATACTTTTCGGTAGCATAAATATCATAAGGCGTCTGCCCACTCGCCAGCGCCTCTTGAACCAAATGCCGTCCTTCCAGCAAGTATCGCCCAGCATCCTTTTGATGTTTCTTAACCGTTAATTTCTTGGCCGTTTTAATGCGGTCATTTTTTGGTGATGAAATATATTCCATAAAAATCTCCTTTTAAAAAGTGAGCGCGATCCGGCGCGGTTAGGGATCGGAGTGTAAGCGGCCTTGGGCGTGATGGCCGGTCTTTGGCCATTGCGACCAAGGTCCTTACACGTAGATCCCTGCGCCGGGGAGCGCGTTATAGAAAGTGAGCGTGAGCCAGCCCGGTTAGAAACCGGAGCATAAGCGGCCTTGGGCGTGATGATCCGGGTTTGGTCATTGCGACCAAGGTCCTTATGTGCAGGTTTCTGGGCTGGCGAACGCGTTAATGTGAGCGCGAACCAGCGCCAATCAATCTCAGCCGCACCATCCACAAACAAAAATCCGACTTTAGCCTCTTGTCGCGTTTTCTATATACCTTATGCTACACTAGTATGGACTGTGGAGAAAGCAAAGATGAAGATGTTTTCATCACCTTTCGACCCAAATCTTCTGCACGAAAGGAAGTGTCTTTTTGGTCAAACTCGCTAAACAAATCGTCGTTCGGGGACGGGTTCAAGGCGTTGGTTTTCGCTGGGCCACGAAGATGATTGCGGATAATCTCAATATCAGTGGCACCATTGAAAATCGCGCTGACGGCTCGGTTTTCATTCAAGCAGCCGGTGAACCGCTCAATCTAGCCAAATTCATTGCACAGGTCAAAGCCGGTCCGAATCCTTACGCTAACGTGTCGACTTTTGAAGAAAAGCCGCTGGAAAATGTGCCGGACTTCAACGGTTTTCGTGTAACCGGTTGAATCCGCTTGGTCCATACAGTATAGTTAAACCCGATGACATTTTGAAGGGAAATTATTCATGCACAAGTCGAAAAAAATATTTGCACTAGGAGCGGTAGGTATTCTGCCGCTATTATTATCAGCGTGTTCGCCAACGAAACAAGGCGTCACACTCAAGCCGCCGACAGATCCATTTTTCGGTACTTTCTATAAGATAATCGGGTTGCCGTTGCAGCATTTGATGGAATGGATTGCCGGATTCGTTGGGTCGACCAGCAGTTACGGCATTGCCATTATCATCATTACCTTATTGGTTCGCCTAATCGTGTTGCCACTCATGCTGCGCCAACAACGAACCACGACGGCTTATCAGGAAAAACAGAAGATTCTCCAGCCGCAATTAAAAATTGTCCAGGATGCCGTTAAGCGCGCAAAAACGCCAGAACAACAAATGGCTGCGAATAATTACATGCGGAAAATTTATTCTGCTAATGGCACCAGCATGATCCCGTCAATGGGTTGCCTGCCAATGATCATTCAATTTCCGATTTTCTCAGGTTTATATCAAGCCATTGCGTATTCGCCTGAGATTTCACACGCAACTTTCTTTGGCATTCAGCTGGGACATTCTAGCTTTATTGTCACCATTTTGGCCACGCTGCCATACATTATTGTCAGCCTGATCATGCTTCAAGGCGTCCCGCCAGAGCAGCGCAAAGCAATGCAGGCAACGGCTTTCCTGAGCCCGATCATGACATTTGTGTTCTGTATGATGTACAACGCTGGCTTGGGTTTGTATTTTGGTGCCGGTGGGATTATTCTGATCATCCAGCAAGCCATCGTCACTTACATTGTAACTCCCAACATCCGGAAACGGCTTGATGCCGAAATGGAAGAAAATCCGCCTGTTGAAGTTGTTAATGAACATACCTTTGATGACTGGGGTGCCGTCACGGCCACTGCCGGATCGACTGGAACCCAAAGCCGCCAGCAACCAGTAGACCCAGATGCCATTGATCATCAACAATTACGCAAACGAAACGCCGGCAAACAACAACGGCCACGTAAGTAAATTACCAACACATTGAAGTCGTCTTTATTAGGCGGCTTTTTTGATTGTCGAAATTTGAATTCTCTATAAACACAAAAGTGGTTTGCACGCGTCTGCTCACAATTGGCAAAGTCACCTACTGGCAGCGTAAAAATATGGCCACACGCCAAAAACCGGTTTCAGAGTTAACAAGAATGCTCACACTCCGAAACCGGTTCATTTATTGATTGTGTTCCGACTACAAATTACTTTTAATTGACGTATCACTTTTCGGCGCAGCAGCCTGCTTTGCTGCTTCTTGGCGTTGAAGTGCTTTGGCTTTGTCCGCCGAAATCGTTGGCAAATCAATCCGGAAGATCGACCCATGACCTAAAGCGGAGTCCACTTCAATTTGACCATGATAGCTTTCAATCAATTGCTGAGCGATGGATAGCCCCAGCCCATTGCCGCCTTTTTCCCGACTGCGAGCCTTATCAACGCGATAAAAGCGATTGAACACGCGACGCCGATCCTTTTCGGCAATACCTTCACCAAAGTCTTGAACGGCAACTGCAATCCCATTGCCACTGTTTTGCGCCATTGAGACATGAATTTCCTTGCGATCAGTCGAATACTTGACGGCGTTATCGAGGAGGATAATCATCACTTGCTCCAGATGATTGCGGTACATGCGGACAAAAGTCGTCTGCTCTAAGTCATCGTCTAGCGTGAACGTAAACTCCGGATGAATCATGCGAAAATCGGCAACGACCTGCTGGACGACTTTATGGACATCCACAACCGCATTGGGAAACTGAACATCCACCTGATCCGCGCGCGTCAGATCCAGCATTTCCTGAATCAGGCTCTTCATCCGGGTGATTTCTTGAAGTGAAGCAGCCAGCGACTCGTCAAGCACTTCCGGATCATCCTTACCCCAGCGATTGAGCAGTTGTAAATGCCCTTCCAAAATAGCTACCGGAGTTCGTAACTCATGCGAAACATCCTGTACAAATTCACCTTGCTGATCAATGTAACGTTGAATCCGATCCAGCATACCGTTAAATTCCAGCACCAAATCGCCAAGTTCGTCATTGCGCTTCAATGCCGGAATTCGAACCGTGCTTTGCGGCTCCTCATTGACAACATCAATGGCATTGGTAATCAGCTTAATCGGACTTAAGAATCGGGTTGCCAGCACATAGCCAATCAGAATTGAAATGAGAATAGCAGCAAAACTCAAACCAATAATTAACAAGGTAATTTCATGCATGGTCGCATGAAACGCAGTCAGTTTGTTCGTCACCTGAACGTAACCAATCAAATTTGAACTTTCAGCCGAATAAATGGGTGCAGTTCCGACCAGTCCGTTAAAATCACCGATATGACTTTCCTGAACTTCAAATCCATGAACCTTACCCAACGTGATCGGGGTGTCGCGCGACTGAAAAATTGTCGTCCGATCACGCGAAAACACCGAAACGCTAACGTCTGCCTGAGCCAATTTCTGAATAACGGAATCGGAAAAAATCCGCGTGTGTGACTCGCTGGGAGTAGGCAGTGACGACTGATCGGACGGCGTTGTCCCTTCCAATCGCGGAACCACCTGGGCCATGGTCAAATCGCCACCGACCGGGGAAAGCCGTTGGACGACTGTGTTAAGGGTATCGGTGACGGTTCGACGCTCCTGATTAATCAGAATCTGCCGCATCGCACCATAAAGGATCATTGAAAAAGTAACAAAAGTGACAAAAATCCCGACACCAACTGTGACGGCCCATTTGACCTTCAACGAGATGCGGGGATTCTTCTTTTGCTTAGTACTGGTTTGCTTGATATGCATTATGACCGCATAACATAGCCGGTTCCCCGAACCGTCTGAATATAACTAGGTTCACCGGGCCGATCAATTTTATTTCGAATGTAGCGGACATAAACATCAACGACATTCGTTTCAACATCGGAATTATAACCCCAGACTTTAGACAGCAAAACATCACGCGCCAGAACAACATTGACATTTTCCATTAAAGTCAAAAGCAATTCGTATTCACGCTTGGTCAGTTCAATGATGTCATCGCCACGCCGCACAACGCGATTTTCCTTTTCGATGACAAGATCGCGATACTTGATGGTCGTTTGCTTGGCAGTGTTGTTTTCGCCTTCAATACTAATCCGTCGTAGTAAGGCGCGTAACCGTGCCAGCAGCTCCTCAATGGCAAACGGCTTAACAATATAGTCATCTGCCCCATGATCTAAGCCGCTGACCCGATCAATCACCGAATCGCGCGCCGTCATCATGATAATCGGCGTATTCTTCACCTGACGAACACGCCGGCAGACTTCTAATCCGTTCAGTTCCGGCAACATGAGGTCCAGCAAGATAGCATCCCAATCTTCTGCTAGGGCTGCTTCCAAACCGGTACGACCATTAAAATGAACTTCGGTTTCGTAACCTTCATGCTTTAGTTCAAGTTCCACAAAGCGGGCAAGATTCTTTTCGTCTTCAATAATTAATATTTTACTCATTAGCGTCTCCTTATACTTTCGGTGCATGAACACACAATCTGAATCTATTTTTAGTTTCTCATAAAAACATACGCTAGGATAGTTTAGCACAGTTTTCTCATTTTGACTATCAGCCCCGCGCTAATAGGCATCAATGCTAATGGAAATGCCTAATAATCAAGGCTCTCATTTTTCAATTCGGCTAATTCTCATAATAACCTGCGATACTTTCTAATCTGTCTTTACGAAACATATACCATTTTTCAAGTCTGATTGTCAAAGCCTTTGTGACAATGATACATTAAAAAAACCAATTCAGATGCGACACTTAATCGCAGGTGAATTGGTTTAGACTTAAACTTCAATGAATTAAGCTTCGTCGTACCAGGTGTAATGGAAAATGCCATCACGATCAGTACGTTCATATGTGTGGGCACCAAAGTAGTCGCGCTGAGCCTGAGTCAGGTTGGCCGGCAGAACAGGGGCGCGATAAGAGTCGTAGTAACTGATCGCCGCTGAGAATCCCGGCACCGGAACACCGGCTTTAACAGCCAAGCCGACCAAGTCACGAACACTTTCCTGATAGTTCTTAGCAATATTCAGGAAGTAATCGTCTAACAACAAGTTCTGTAAATCCGGCTTCTTATCATAGGCATCGGTGATATTTTGCAAGAAGCGTGCGCGAATGATGCAACCTGCACGCCAAATCTTGGCCAATTCACCGTATTGCAGGTTCCAGTCGTAGTTATCCGATGCAACGCGCATTTGATCAAAGCCTTGAGCATAGGACATCAACTTGCTGAAGTATAACGCCTTACGAATCATCTCGATAGCTTCTTTTTTGTCAATCGTCACATTGCCAACCGGCTTTGGCAAGACCTTACTTGCCGCAACCCGCTCCTGCTTCATCGCACTAATGTAACGCGCATAGACGGATTCGGTAATCACACTTTGCGGCACGCCCAGCTCAAGAGCAGATTGTGAAGACCACTTGCCGGTTCCTTTGTTGCCAGCGCGGTCCAAAATCACATCAACGATCGGCTTGTCACTGCCAAGATCATCTTTACGGGTCAGAATGTCTGCCGTGATGTCGATGAGGTAGGAGTCCAGTTCGCCTTTATTCCAGTCACTGAAAATACCGGCGATTTCTTCTACGTCCAAGCCAAGCAAATGACGCATCAAGTTGTAACTTTCAGCAATTAATTCCATATCGCCGTACTCGATGCCGTTATGAACCATTTTGACATAATGGCCGGCACCGTTTGGCCCAATATAAGTCACACAAGGTGCACCGTCATCCGCTTTTGCCGAAATGGCCTCCAGAATCGGTGCTACCAAGTCATAAGCCTCTTTTTGGCCGCCTGGCATTAAGGATGGTCCGTGTAGTGCGCCAAGTTCGCCACCGGAAACGCCCATACCAATGAAATTGATCCCGGATTTATCCAGTTCGGCACTGCGCCGCATGGTGTCTTCAAAGAAAGTGTTCCCGCCATCAATCAAAACGTCACCTTTATCTAACAGCGGCAATAATTCTTTAATCACGGCATCGGTACCGGCGCCGGCTTTAACCATCATGATAATCCGGCGCGGCTTCTCTAATGAAGCAACAAAGTCCTCGATTTTATAGCTCGGGACCAATTTCTTGTCCGGATGTTCTTCTACAACCGCCTTGGTTTTACTTCCGGTACGATTGTAGATTGCAACGGTATTGCCGCGGCTTTCGATATTCAAGGCAAGATTCTTGCCCATAACCGCCATGCCGACAACACCAATTTGTGGTTTATCCATTAACATGGACCTCCTCATTCATTCATCATTTACTCTTTTCATGTTAGCAGAAACCGCTTGGGTTTAACAGTCAACAGCCGAGCTAGAGGCCTGTAAATTTTCTTTGATTATTTTTTGTTAATTCTGCAATCGTCACGAACAGAGCGCCGCACCCAAAAGTTTCACAGTCAATCAGTCAGTTTGATCAGGTAACCGCTTTCTTAATGAGCTATACTTGTTATAAAAAGGAGTTCCATTATGAAAGCCCCCACACAACCAATTGTTGTTCACTTTCCATTACGCGGCGAATGGTTGGCACCCAATACGCCTGGGTCTAAGGTTCCAAGCCATGGTTCTAACAAATTCGGGACGCGTTATGCGTATGATTTTATTCAGGTCAACTGGCAGAAACTTGGTCGTCCTGCCTACCGCGGTAGTTTGTTGAAGTATCTATTCCGCGGCATTCCGATTGACGACTATTATTGTTATGGCCAGCCGATTTATGCGCCAGCCAACGGTTTGGTTGTCCGCGCAGAGGATCATTATCCTGAACGGAAGCGGACCAGCTTTTTAGGCGACTTACTTCGGGCAAGAAACGCTGCCCGGCATTTTGACCCAAAAAGAAACAACGTTCAGGCAGTTGCCGGAAACTTTGTTATCTTACAAATACACGATCATGTTTACGCCGCCTTGTGTCATCTTCAAACAGACTCTATTCAGGTTGGGCGCGGACAAACGGTCCAGGCAGGTGATTTGCTTGGGCGCGTGGGACATTCCGGCAACTCATTTGGCCCGCACCTTCATTTTCAACTCATGAACAGCAGTGACATTGAAGTTGCGGCTGGCCTTCCTTGTGCATTTGCCGAATATGAGCTTTTCGCCGGAAATTCATGGCTAACCCAAGAAAACGCTGTTCCCAGCAAAACAGACCGAATTTGCTTTGTGTCACCTAAGTCTGGACCTTTTTAAAAGGGTACGCTTCTTTGTGGGCCGTGATGACCGTGAAGCTGTTTGCGTCAACTACCCGTCGCTAAAGTATCGGGCTTGTGACTCACGCTGCTCAACCGGCAGCAGTAGTGCAAATGCCTAACGGCTCCTACTTATGTGGTCACATCTCAGATCGTGTTTCAACGGTCTCGGGGGCAGACAACTCCCGCAGATGCATAGTTTTCTCTACCCAGTCTGCTTGTGCGCGTAACACGGCTTGACAATCCCAGCCAGCCACTGGTTTCCCAGTTGCTGGATGTTCATGGCGGCTGACTGGTCGTCATTGGCATGGAAGCCACAGACACAGACGTATTCATGGCGCTCGTGATCCCGCTGCTGTTTCTTGATCACGCCACACTGTGGACAGCGTTGGCTGGTATAACTAGCAGGCACTTTCAGCACGCGGCTGCCTTGCGCAGCAGCTTTATATATCAGAAACTGTTCCAACTGGTAAAACGGCCAACTGACCTGTTCGTAGCGTCGGTCTTGAGCAACTTTTGCGGTTGCACAACGAACATCAGTCAGATCTTCCAGCACAAACAGGGTATTTGCGCCGTAACAGTCGGCGAGTGCCTTAGCCGCACGATGGTTTTCGTTTGACATCCAGCGGTTCTCTCGCTGACGGATTCGTTTCAGGACGCGTTTTGCTGATTTCGTTCCTTTGGCTTGAAGTTTGGCCCGCAGGTACTTGTACCGCTGCCGCTTGTTGAGCGCTCTGGTCCCTGACCAATAGGTGGTCCGGCCGGTCTCGTCAAACGCGGTGGCTAAAAAACGCAGTCCTCGGTTAACCCCCACAACATGAGTGGTCTGGTCGCGGGTATAATCTGGCACTTCTTTTGTCGCGCTGATGTGCAAATACCACTTGCCGCCGCTGGTCAACACTTTGGCGGTGCCGAGTTTCCAAGTACCGTCAAAGTAGTCGCGCCAGTGGTTCAATACCGGCCAAACAGTGAGGCGGCCTTCTAATGTGTTCAGAGAAAAGGAGCCATCTTTGCGGATGGCCCAATCCCGCCGTCGGACCAGATCTAGCTGCGGCCGCCGAAAACTCTGATTGGGTGCCACAGCCAAGTCAGATCTTTAGCTTGTCTTTGCCACTGACCAGCTTCGTCTTGATACCGATACGGTCTTTGTTTCAACTGAGTGTGCACTGCTCGATAGCGAGCGATCACAGTTCGCAAGACTGACTGTGCCATTTGAGCTTTCAGTCCAAACCTAGCCCGCAGCGAGCGATACAGGACCATTTGCAGTTTCGTGGTGTTGAGCACAAAGTCATGGTCAAACACATAGCGGCTGACGTTATCACAGGCCAAGTGGTACTGATCCATGGTTTGACGCAGCAAAGCCGCATCTGCTTTCGCCACCAGTTTGAACTGTATTTTAACCGTCTTAGTCAGTTCCATACGAGTGCCACCTTAGTCGAACGTTTGTTCCTATCAGCTGAGCAAATTATATCAGAGAAGGCAGGGTCGAGGCAATTCCTCCCATGACTGAAATCATGGGTTTCCTTGCCTCATTTATCATGAATGGTGATCGTGATAGCCGCGATCTTGACATACCAATTTTTGCCTTTTCGTTTGATGATTGCTTGAAGATTCAAAATTTTCTTCTTGCAATAATCAATGATATCGCCATTTATCAGCGAAAGATTGTGTCTGATGCGGTCACGCCCTAATTTGGTAGTGTGTAACTTGTCCAAGTTTTTGATTAACTGACGAGCCGAATCTATCATGACGGTCACCACGGCAAGAGCCATTTTTAGCCCTGCTTCCTTCCTCAACTTTTTCTCAAATTGTGCGCGCCAAGATGGACACTCAAAAAATGGCAACCGCGCAAGCTGCTAACTGACGAGGTTGCCATTCTTCAATAAACTCAACTGCTTTGTCGTTAGTTTCCAGCGGCCGATTCATCAGCCTTGATCGTCGTTCGGGAACATCCCCTTCAATTTCGTGAAGGGGTTTTCTGCCTGCTTTTCTTTCTTAACGGCTTTGTCAAAATCTTCTTCAGCCAAGACTTCCCAGTCCTCGCCTGAAGGCATCTCGCCACTGGCGGCTTCTTCTGGCGTTAGCACTTGCATGGGGATACTTAATAACAAATGATCCTCCACTGCCGGCAACAAATCCAGCTCCGGATCCTCAAGCGGCATCAGAATTTCACCGTCTTCATATTGATCGGCATGGCCGTCATCGGTCAGATAGATCTCGCTAAACGTGAAATCCTGCGGCAGCGTGACTGGGTTCAAACTGCGCGTCGAGGGAACTACCAAAGTACCCTTTAAGTGGACACTAACCAGAAAATCACCGCGATCATAAACAATATCGCCGCTTACCTGGATGGGACTGACATCAAGAACCTCTGGATCACGATCCTGCAAATCTGCCTTGACATCCAATGTGGTACTAAAATGCAACGGTTCCTGATCGTGTTTCATTAATTCCTGAATCGTCCATTTCAACATGTTATTTTGCCTCCTTTAGACGCGCACACAAACTTCAAAATGGCGCTATGAGCGCGCTTCACATCAACGGTCGGCGGCCATAATTTTGTTCAACGCCGCTAATCGTGGTGATTAATCGATCCGCACGATGGGTCATCGCAAGGATCCCATTCGGTGCAAGCATATCAGCACTAACGCGAGTGAGCAAGGGCCAGTCAACTTGGTGTTTAACCTGGCGCAAGTATTGCTGACCGGCTGGCGTAAACCCGAGCACATGCAATTGCGGCAAGTGCCGAGCCTTTTCCACCGCCGCTGTTGTCATATTCAGCGTGATTGCCAAAGCTAATCGCCGCAATCTGGCGTAGGTATACCGCTTGGACTTGACCCGCTTTAAAAAGCTCGTCATATCATTAGCGTCATCAATCTGTTGGGTGAAACGATATTCCAGCCCTTCCGCCATCATGGCAACCTGCCGCAACTGCGCCAAATCTGCTGTCTGCAGACGATATTTCAACCATGGGAAATATTGCGGCCACCCATATTGTTGCTGCTTCGTATAAACCGGAATCAGATCTGCAGGAACGATCTTCGCGAGCGATTCACCTCCGCGCAACCGCTGACGAATCGCTGACGCACTGGCCAAATTAGCTGTCAAATGGAGCGCATCATGGTCCACGCCTTGCCGACCAAACGGATAAAGCTGCATCGGCACTTGCAACGCCAAAACCGCTTTTGCATAACTCAACCCCAACATGAAATTCGGGTCTGTCTGCGTGATGCCGGCTGTTTTCGCATAAGCAGCATTAAGCTGGGTCGCATAAGTCTGGGTATAATCCGAAAATCCCGGATCCGTCAAAGGAACTTTTTCTAACTGTCGGGCAAGGTCCAGATAGGCAAGTTCAGGGTGTTCGGTTCCAAACGCCAATGCGGTCACGCGTAACGCCGCTAACGTTGCAACCCCGGCTTCCGCAAATTGATCCGCCGCCTGCACCGCTCCGGTTACCGGCAGCTCAATGACAATATCGGCGCCATGATCCAACGCCGCCCGCGCCCGCACCCACTTATCAAAAATCGCGGGTTCGCCACGCTGGACATAGTTTCCCGACATCACCACAACGACAACATCAGCCTGCGTTAATTTTCGGGCTTGTGCCAGTGCATATGCGTGACCAGCATGAAATGGATTAAACTCTGCAATCATACCGACCGCTTGCATAGACGCCTCCTAATAAATTTGCTTATTCATTTGGCTCATCGCGGCTACTTTTTGTGCGCGTGGAAAAACCAACGGGTACTTTCAGGTCCTACAGGCTCGTTGCCAAAATCGGCAGTAACCTCAATTTTTTCGAACCCGGCATTCTGTAAGGCCCGCAAATAATCAGCTAGCGGATAAGTGCGTTCCTTGTGTGTTTCTGTCAAAGGCTTATAGGCATCCAAGGCTTCGTCGTACATAAAAAAGGTGAGGTCATGTTCAATGCTATGTGGATGCTCACCAATAAAACTATTCCATAAGAACGCAAAGTCATCCGTTTGATAGTTGTACATATAACCCGGAAAGACCTGATCCATTTGATAAAGCGAGTGAGCATCAAAAAGAAAGTCGCCACCAGTCGGCAACCGTGATGCTACCTGCGTAAAGACCTGTTGCACCTCATCCAGATTCTGCATATAGCAAATCGAATCGTCAAAACAAGTAACAATTGGAAATTCCGGTAGCGTTTCCAGATCACGCATATCGCCTTGAAGCAGGGTTAATGCCACCCCTGCAGCATCGGCTTTTTCCTCTGCCAAGGTCAACATTTCTTCAGATAAATCAAAATCCGTGACTTGATAACCTGACTGAGCCAATAGCACGGCCAAAAAGCCGGAACCGCCAGCCAACTCAAGCAATGGCTGATGACTCAGCTTCACTCGCTTGACCACATAATCACGCCACCGTTGATACAATGACTGATCCATCAATTGGTCGTAAACTTCGGCAAAGGTCGTGTAGATCATGCCTCAACCCACTGATCCACTTTAACCAGCGGTGCATCTTGCCATAACTTTTCCAGATTGTAGAATTGTCGCTCTTCTGGCATAAAGACATGAACCACCACATCGTTTAAGTCAATCAGCATCCACTTGGAACCTTTTTGTCCTTCAATCCGGCGAATCTCAACGCCGGCCGCTTCTTCTTTTTCTTCGATTTCATCAACAATTGCCTGAACCTGACGATCCGAAGTGCCGCTCATGATAACAAAATAATCGGCCAACAGACTCACACCGCGCATGTCCAATGCAACAATGTCTTCAGCTCGCTTCGAATCACCGGCTTTAACAGCAATTTCCAACATGGTTTTTGCGTCGATCATAAATTACTCCTTTGATAAAAATGCATTGTAGGTTAACAGTGTTTTCGGATAAACCAATTGACGCGCCCCGATCAGATAGGTCAAGGTGTTTTCAAGCTCAATGCGGCTGGCTTCTTCCAAGTTAGTTTCGGCTGCCTTGCGTGCTTTGGCCTCAACCGGCAATGACCGTTGGGGTTCAATAAAGTCACCGACAAACACACATTCATCCAGCTTGGTCATTTCCGGATCACCGGTTGTATGCCGCGCAATAGCCGTCAGCACTTGTTTATCGGTAATGCCGACTTCGGTTTGAATAAAATGAATGCCAACAACGCCATGCCAGACACCACGGCCATACTGCAGTAACTTGGGGTCAAAGCCGTCTTCGATAATCACGCGTTTATATGTTTCAACCGAGATTTCTTTACCATAATCATGCAGTAAGCCCGCCAAACCTGCTCGATCCACATCTTGGTCAAAACGCTTTGCCAATTCGATAGCCGTTGCTTCAACCCGCAAACAATGTTCATAGCGAGGCTGATCAAGGCGATTACGTAGGCGATTCAGAATTTCTTTTCGACTCAAGCCATGCGTTAAACTTGCTGGATATTGATGTTCATTCACGATATAATCCCTCTTTTTGAATATAGTCAATCACCGGGTCAGGCACCAAATACTTCAAGCTGCGCCCCGCTTGAACGCGATCCCGCACCGCTGTCGAACTGATATCGATCAGCGGCGCGTCAACCCATAAAATTGGATAGCGGCTAGCCGGTGTATACCCGCGCCGCTTAACGCCGACGAAGGTTACTAACTTTACCAGTTCATCAATGTGCGCCCATTTTGGTAAGTAGTCAACCATGTCGGCACCGATGATAAAGTAGTAATCCGTATCCGGATGAAGTCGGTGCAACTCCTGCATGGTTTGATACGTGTAACTAATGCCCCCACGCCGAATTTCAATGCCTTCCAACCCAAAAAGTGGATTATCGGCAATCGCTAATTGTACCATATTCACCCGGTGCCGAGCAGAAATGGCCGTTTTTGTATCAACATGCGGCGGCATATTATCGGGCATGAAATAAACTTTCTCCAAGCCTAATTCGGTGCCTGCCGCTTCTGCCATAATCAGATGACCGTTATGAATCGGATTGAAGGTCCCACCGAACAAACCAACCTGCTTGCGACGATGCGTTCCCAGAATCTGTTCGCGCATCGCAACAGAAATAACCGGTTGCGTCAACGTGACATTCTGCATCTTTTTCATCACAACTCCTACCGCGCATTGACTTCAAGACTAATGCGACGATGTTCCGGCTTTTCTGCCTGCTTATAAACGATCACGGTGCGCCCGATAATCTGTGCCACTTCCAAACCGGCAACCGCTGCCTGTAACGTATCCGCAACTTCTTGCGGTGTATCGTCAGCAGTCGGTAATAGACTGATCTTGACTAATTCACGGGTTTCGAGGGCATCCTTTACGCCAGCGACAAAAGCATCGCCTAGCCCATTTTTACCAACTTGAATTAACGGTTTGGTCGTCATTGCCAAACTGCGTAAATAACGTTTTTGCTTACCAGTTAACATATTTTTAACGCTCCTCTGATTCAGTTGTGCCGCCTTTCCACCACCCGTACAGCTTTTGGGTCGCTGCGGGTTGGCTGCGGCTCGTTTAGATAAATGCTTTACGTAATAAAACATCCACGCCTTTAGGGGCATACCCTGCAATGGTGACGCCAGCCGGTACTGTAATCCAGCCAAGACCGGCAAAAACCAGATCCGATTTTTCTTTCGGCGTGAATTCAAAGCGAACCAGCGGCGGAAAATCTCTAACTTCATCAGCTTGTGGCGGTGCCAGAAGACCCCCGACATGCTTCTGATAAAACTCATCGGCGTTGATCAATTTTGTCCGGTGCAGCGGCAATTGCGTATCGGCGTAAATGACAAAGCTTTGGCGGCCGCCGCGAAGATAATCGAACCGTGCAAGTCCGCCGAGAAAGATTGTCTGGCCTTCATTCAGCTGATAAGTCGCGGGTTTAATCACCGAAGTCGGGGATACCAGTTTTAAGTCCTTGGGGCCGACAAAATGTGCCATCTGGTGGCGATGAATGATGCCTGGCGTGTCAATTAGCGACTGCCCATCATCTAGCGGAATCATAATGCGATCAAGCGTGGTTCCCGGGAAGCGCGATGTTGTAATGAGATCCTCGACACCGGTTAATTGCTTAATAATGCGGTTGATTAACGTCGACTTGCCGGTGTTGGTCACCCCGACAACGTACACATCACGATGTTCGCGATACTTCTCGATAGCGGTGAGTAACTCGTCAACCCCAAATCCTTTTTTGGCACTGGCCAGCAAGGTTGTTACCGGCCGTAATCCCTGGGCTTTAGCTTGCTGCTGCAGCCAGTTTTTTAATTTATTGGGATTCAACGATTTAGGCAAGACATCTGCCTTATTCCCGACCAAAATGACGGGATTATCCCCGACAAAACGATGCAATCCGGGAATCACACTGCCATTAAAATCAAAAATATCAATGACATTCACAATCAGCGCGTTACTTTCACCGATCGCATTCAGGAGGCGTAAAAAATCATCGTCAGTTAACGTTACGGGTGCAATCTCATTGTAATGCCGCAGTCGAAAGCAGCGTTGGCAATAAATGTCATCGTCAGCCTCGGCTTTTGCTAATGTCGCGGCTGGCAGATAGCCTGGCTTTTTAGGATCGGTTGTCTGCAAAATAGCGCCACAGCCTATGCAGCGGCGCTCTGTTTCATCATTGATGATGTCCATGAATATCCTCCTGATAATTCAGTTGCCTTTTCTTGGCTAAGGCTTTAAAAACAAAGCCCTCAAAAAAGCGATTAATCCGCGTGTTCCAAGCGTCACTTTGCACCAACGGCTGAGTTAAGATAGTCCGCACGCCGGCAAGATTCCCGGCCCAGATATCTGTCAGCAGCTGATCCCCTACCATGACAACCTCAGAACGCGTCAGCCCTAATTCTTTGCGCGCTTTGGTAATCCCGACTGGCAAAGGTTTTAATGCCCGGGCAACATAAGCCACTTGCAGCTTAGCCATCGCTTTATGGATACGATTGGCGTTGTTATTTGACACAACAACCACCTGGATGCCGCCGTTACGTAAATCAGAAAGCCACTGGGTCAGCTTAGCCGTACCTTCTGGGTGATCCCATGCCATCAGCGTGTTGTCTAGATCGGTCAACACCGCTTTAATACCTTGCTGCTTTAGACTAGCAGGCGTCAGGCTAAAAATATTCGTTACCAGCCAAGTCGGCTCAAAAACTGCCACAAATCCTGTCCCCTCTCCGGTTGTTCATATCCCTATATTATAACGGAAAAGATTGGTCGGCGCGAGTCAGACTAAGTAACAGTAATGTCAACTTTTTCTCGGTTCTACTCTAATTAAGTGATTTCCGATACTCCGAGCTGGCTCCGCGGTGGCAGGCTGGCGACCGCGCAGCTAGAGTGGTGGGCACGACTTCGAACCCGCAAAGACCGCGGTTTCGAAGCTCGGCCTTGGTCTAAAGCGGAGAAGCCCACTCCGCTTAAGACCAATTTCACCACTGAGCCCGCCACCGCTCCGCCAGCTCTTGCTTTCTATCCTGATACTCGAACACCTTGACCATCATACTGCTGTAATCGCCTAAACTGATACGCTCGTGTTTGATATCCACATGCTCCAAGAGAAACTTTACACTAACTATGTAACAACCTTCGCATTGGCAATGCCAAAAATGTAAACGTTATCTTTAAAAGGCGAAATAATCGCGTTATCAGAATAAACAGGGTAGGATGAATTTGATAGCAAACGCTCGCATTCCGATATTAAGCCTGTTATACTTATTTTTAGTAAGTGTTATAAAGAAGGAGGCTCATCATGACTCGTTTGCACCATGTATCGTTGCTGACTGGCGATGCTGCCGCAACGATCCGATTCTATACCGATGTTTTGGGATTGCGATTGGTCAAAAATACCGTCAATCAGGAAAATATTCATGTACGGCACTTATTTTTCGGTGATTATCAGGGAACACCCGGCAGTGTCGTGACCTTCTTTGCCATTGATCGACTGGGGCATCGTTATGATGGGCCAAATCAATTAGGCGGGATTGATTTGGCGATTCCTACTGAGTCGTTAGCATTTTGGCATGAGCGGTTGCAACAAGCGGGTTGTGTGGTGACGAAAATCGCTAATTGGCTTGCGTTGGTTGACCCCGCGGATACCCCGGTACGACTCATCCCCTACCAACGGACTTTGCCGGATGCGCTAACGGTTCCCAATGATGTTCCGGGAAGCCAGCAGATCACTGGCTTAATTAACGTTGATATCCCTGTTGCAGATCGTGATGCCGAAGAAGCCTTTTTTGAAACGATGTTGGGACAGGCGCCGGAGCAGCATCAATTTAAGCTGGCCGCTGGCAACACCCTGACCATCCGCCCAAGTTTGACGGCTGGGACTAAGCGTTTTGGCCGCGGGAGCATGGATCATTTTGCGCTGACGGTTGACCATGAAGAAGCATTACCGCGATTGGGCACCATTGCCGCTCAACATGGTTACGAAATCGAGGAATTCGCCGACCGCGGCTGGTTTAAGAGCCTGTACGTGCGTGATCCGGCCGATAACCGAATCGAATTTGCAACTCAAGCGCCGGGCTTCACTTTAGATGAGCCGCTGGAACATTTGGGTGAGCGCCTTGGTTTACCACCGAAATTTGAAGACCGGCGCGCCGAAATCGAAACTTATTTCAAAACTAAAGGAGTGGATTTCCATGATTGAACATCCATTATTAGGTATGAACCACGTAACTGCTATGGCAAGTGACCCACAAGCGATTTTTGATTTTATGAGTAAAACGTTAGGCCTGCATTTAATTAAGAAAACGGTCAACCAAGACGCCTTGGACACCTATCATTTTTATTTCACCGATGACCAAGGCACGGCCGGCACCGACATGACCTTCTTCACCTTCCCTAATCAGGAAAAAGGCAAAAAAGGCACCAACATGATCTCGCGCGCCAGCTTCCGGGTTCCCAGTGACGCCGCTTTGGACTACTGGTTGAAACGGTTTGCTGACAAAGGGGTAGCAAATGACGGGATTAACACCCAATTTGACGCGAAAATCATCAATTTCCACGACCAGGATGATCAACAATATCAGTTAATCTCGGACGAACACAATCACGGGGTGGCAGGTGGAACGCCGTGGAAGCATAATGATGTTCCTGAAGAATTTGCAATCACCGGTCTCGGCCCAGTCACCGTTACGATTTTTAACCTCGGCCATATGCAATATGTCCTGACCGAAATCATGGGCTACAAACAGATTGCCGAAGATGGTAACTGGTCGCTCTATGAAGTTGGTGAAGGTGGTCATGGTGCGCAAGTGATTCTAGAGCATCGCGAGGATCTGCCAATTTCTGTTGAAGGGTTTGGCAATATTCATCACGCCGCTTTTTCTACTGATAATCGTGAGACTTTGGGCACCTGGATTGATCGGATTAAGCAATATCGGCTGCCACAATCAGGTTATGTCGATCGCTTCTACTTTAAGTCCGAATACTTTCGGGCCGCCCCGCAAGTCCTGTTTGAACTGGCAACAACCGGTCCTGGCTTCTTACAGGATGAAACTTACGATGAAGCCGGTATTCACCTTGAATTGCCGCCATTTTTGGAAAGCAAACGTGCGGAAATCGAACGCGGTCTGACCCCGGTTAAAACCGATTGGCGCGGCCGCTAAGCAACGGAGGTTATGATGGCAGAAGAAAACGTAAATTATACATTTGTCAAAGGCGATCCCAGTGTGTCACCATTATTGTTACTGCATGGGCAAGGTGGCGATGAAAATGATCTGCTGCCGATTGGTAAGTATCTCTCACCCAATAGTCCGATGCTTTCCATTCGTGGGCGCGTTCAGGAACAAGGGATGAACCGGTATTTCAAACATTCCGAAAACGGCGGCTTTGATCTGAATAATCTTGAACAGGAAACTACTTGGCTGTTTAAGGTACTAAATGAGCTTTGCCAGAAATTCAATATCGATTATGAGCGGTTCATTGTGGTGGGCTATTCAAACGGCGCTAATGTAGCAGCCCGAGCCCTTTTAACTCGCAGTGACACTTTTCACACCGGAATCTTTTTCCACCCCATGGCGCTTTCAACCGTTGATTCCAAACAGGATTTAAGCGATGTGAAGGTTTGGATGTCCCATGGCGATCAAGATCCGATTGTGCCGGCGCAAAACTTCAAGGTGTTGGATACTTATCTTGAAGAACAAGGCGCCGAGGTCACCATTTTCCGCCATGATCAGAGCCATAATTTGAATGAAGCAGAGTTAGCAAATGCCAAGTCCTGGTTGGCTAATAGCGGCCGATTGCAGGATTGGCAACGGAGGTGAGCCAGATGGAACGTTTTGGGTTTGAACAATATGGTAACCCAAGTGTCTTTGAAAGCATTGAGGCGCCTGTCCCGGAGCCAAAAGCCGGTCAGGTGCAGTTGCAAGTGTTGGGCTTTGGCCTTAACCCTTATGACGCTTCGTTGCGCCGTGGTGAACAGGCGGCTTTTCGCAAGGTTAAGTTTCCGGTCGTTCCGGGTACGGATGTGCTTGGCCGCATCACTAAGCTTGGCGAAGGCGTTAGTGAGTTTGCAGTTGGCGATTTAGTCATGAATTATCGACCCATTGGCGGTTACAGTGAATTTGTCACAGCATCAACTTCTAAAATCTACAAAAAGCCCACTGCTTTGAGTTTCCTTGATGCAGCAGCGCTCCCTCAAGTCGGGTTAGCCGCATTTAACATTTTGCATTACATGTTGGCACTTAAGCCTGGGCAAACGTTAGGGATTGTCGGTGCCAGCGGCGGTGTCGGAGCGATGTTGGTACAACTCGCCAAATTCGAGAAACTCAATGTGATTGCCGTAGCGGGTGAGCAGCATCGCGAGTATCTACGTCAATTAGGCGCCGATCAAATCTTCAGTTATACCGATGAATTGCCTGAGAATACGGCCGATGCAGTGATCAATGCGGTTTTTGGCGCAGCAGATCATGGCGCGGCATTGAAGCTGGTCAAGGCTGATGGGCAGTATGTGACGACTGCCTATGCCGACGTTGATCTCAGCACCAAGCCAACCGTTGAACATCTGCAGTTAAATCCATCCAAGACCTACTCAGTCCACGATGGCTTTGCTTATCTCGTTGACGTTGCCCAAAAATGGGGGCTGCAAGTTCGCGTTGCCCAGACCTTCCCCTTCACTGTCGCCGGGGTCATTGCCGGCCATGAAATGCTAGAGACCCATCATGTGCCGGGCAAGCTAGTCGTCATGCAAGAGCGGCATGTAACGCACCCAGTTCGAAAAGAAATCAATCACCTTTAACCAGCACTTAAAAACTGCTTGCGACTCGCCAATCCGCGCCGTATGATAAGCGCGTGACTGGAAAGGCGGGACGATATGAAAATTGCAGTATATTGTGGTGCTAATCGTGGTGTTGATGACGCATTCGTGCAAGCCGCAACACGTGTAGGTGCATGGATTGCCCAACGTGGTGATACCCTGATTTATGGCGGTGGCAAACTCGGGTTAATGGGCGCAGTTGCCCAAAGCGCCTTGAAACATGGTGGCAAAGTGATTGGCATCATCCCTCAAGTGTTAGCAGATCGCGGTCTGGCTCTACCGAATCTGACCCAATTAGAAGTCGTCGAAGATATGGGCACGCGCAAAGCACGCATGATTGCGTTAGCGGATGCTGACATTGCCCTTCCCGGCGGTCCTGGTACACTTGAGGAAATTACCGAAGCGATCTCGTTTTCACGGATCGGATTAAACGCTAGCCCGACGATCCTATTTAACCAAAATGATTATTACCGTCCGCTACAGCAAATGTATCAAACTGCGGTAACTCAGGGCTTCTTTGATCAGGACGCCTTTGACAATGTATTGTTCTCGTCGGATTTGCCGACAATCAGCAGCTTCATTGCCAACTATCAGCCACTTGGCGTTCGTCAATACCATTAGCAGCTGGTTCTTGAATGCTATTTCAACTTGATACAAAAAGCACGCCGTTCCATTCACAAAGAATGAAACGACGTGCTTTTTAACTACTTAGGCCAAAGCCTTCTTAGCAGTGTCTGCTAATGCTTTGAAGCCATCTGGATCGCTGACTGCAAGATCGGCAAGCATCTTACGGTTCATGTCGACATTAGCCACCTTCAAGCCGTGCATCAGCTTGCTGTAGGAAATATCGTTCATCCGTGCTGCTGCGTTAATCCGGGCAATCCATAGACGCCGGAAGTCACGCTTGCGAGCGCGACGATCGCGGAAAGCATAACGGTATGAAACCATAACTTGGGCATTAGCTGCCTTAAACAGCAAATGCTTGGCACCACGATAACCCTTAGCGAGCTTCAGTACCTTCTTACGACGCTTACGAGTAACTGTTCCACCTTTAACACGTGGCATTAGAATTCCTCCTCAAATCAAATCCGATTGCTGATTATTTCATCTGGCTGAGCATCTGGCGGATCCGCTTCATATCTGAGTGGGATACCAATGCTGACTTGCGCAATTGACGACGCTGTTTCTTCGTCTTGCCGTGGAAACGGTGTGACGTATACGCGTGACCGCGCTTAAGGGCACCTGATGCGGTTTTCTTAAAACGCTTTGCAGAAGCGCGGTGGGTCTTGAATTTTGGCATGTCTTTTTCCTCCTCTAAACATCAACGCGCGCACAGCCGGTTGGGGCTGTGCACGCCTTTGTATCATTAACCGATCAGTAATTACTTTTCGGCTCGCGGTGCAAGCATCAAGAACATGCTGCGGCCGTCCATTTTTGGATGGGTTTCAACAGCAGCGATATCCTTAACGGCATCCGCCATCTGCTCAAGAACCTTGCGACCAAGATCCTTATGCGTGATTGCCCGTCCACGGAACCGAACGCTGACTTTGACTTTGTCGCCTTTATTCAGGAACTTAGTTGCGTTCTTCAAACGGGTATTGAAATCTGCTTCACCAATAGTTGGGCTCAGGCGGATTTCCTTGATGGTGACAGTCTTTTGTTTCTTCCGAGCATCGCGCTCTTTCTTCTGCAGCTCGAACCGGAACTTCCCGTAGTCCATGATGCGGGCTACCGGTGGCTTGGCATTAGGCGATACTAGGACAACATCTAAGTTTGCATCCTCGGCAATGGCCAAGGCGTCACGCGTACTCTTAACGCCGAGCTGTTCACCGGTCTGGGAGATCAATCGAACTTCACGTGCGCGAATACTGTCATTGACTATCAGATCTCTTGCTATGGTTGTTCACCTCCGTGTGAATTTCAGAGAAAAAACAAAAACAGCGTAGCCACAAAGGCCCCGCTGTTCATTAAATACCGAACTAATGAGCCTAGAGGTCTAAAGACTTGGGCGAGAAGCGGGAACTTCTGCTTTTTCTCAACGTAAATAACTATACAGGAATTCAGGAGTAACGTCAAGCCACTGTCGAAGATGACAGAGAGCAGTTCTCCTACAAAGGCATACAGGGAATTATTTCTCAGGCATAAATAGCTCTGATAATGTCCTTCTTTTTAATTCTTTCAACATTGAACTTTGGGCCATGTCAAAAATTTCCTTGCTCTTTAAAAGCATATATTCTGCTTCCTGCCGGTGGATAAAAGTGTTGGTATCAAAGTCATCATACTGCTTGAATAATTTTACGTCGCCTTCAACAGCCTCAAAAACATCATAGAATCGAATTGACTTTGCTGGCATCGCTAAAGCAAGCCCGCCGTTAACGCCTTTCTTTGATTCGATGAAGCCCTTGTTTTTTAGCAAAGCGACTAATCGCTTAACGCTGGGAACGGGTATCGCTAATTTCTCTGAGATTGCTTGGATTGTTAGATACTTCGCCTCTTCGTACTTTGTTTTCAACTCAATATAAAATAAGATTTCCAACGACTGAGAAAAGCCAACTGAATATGACATTTAGACCTGCCCTTTTACTTCAAAATATTTCCCGACAGTTTTCAAACCATACTGCCCTATGATTTAAATACTCATAGCGGCTAAAATCTGTTAATCGTTTTATTTTACCATAATCGGGTTAGCTTCAGGGTTACCGATTCTTAAAACAAAACTAGATTAACTAATTCACCATACTACTCGTTCATTGTTCGTTTTGCAGAGATTCGGAACCTTTATAGCTAAATTTGATTTCCATCTTCAACCCTACTTTTTCTCAAAACAAGGGTCATGACAAATAAAATCCCCATAATGAGCAAGATTGCTGCCAAAATCATAACATTTTGAAAAATGTGAATGACACTTGTTGTCCCGGACGTAACAACCAACCCCAAAGCAAGCCCCAAAGCCGCACCGAATTGTCTGGTCGTATTATAGACGCCAGATGCGGCTCCGCTAATGTTTTCGGGGATATCAGCCATTGCCGAAGAAGTTAGTGGTGTTAAGGCCAAGGCAAATCCAGCACCGAACGTCAATGTGAATGGAAAAATGTACCAATAGTTTGTCAAACCTGCGAAAACGGCCAACCCAACTGCCGAGACAAACACAAGAAAGAGGCCTGCAAGCATAACTTGACTATTACCGAATAATTGCACAATTTTCCGCGCCTGTAACGCAACAAAGAATAGCAAAATTGACATGGGTATCATTCCGATGGCGGCAATAAACGCAGTATAATGAAATTCTCTTTGCATGAACTGAGGAATATAGAACCAGAAAATCACCCCTGCCGCCGAAAATAAAAGTGAGCCAATGTAAGAACCCACCCGCACCCGATTCTTAAAAATGACAAGAGGCATCATCGGCTTAGCTGTGCGTAACTGACTGATAATAAACATGAGCCAAAACATTCCCGAAAGCGTTAACGTTAAGATTGGTCTATGACTGCCAGCAAGACTATAGGATAGTGAGACCATAGCAAGCACGGACAGTAGATTACCTACCCAATCAAGTTCGACGGCTTTCTTTTGACGGTTCGATAAAACCCTCACCGCAACAACTCCCATTATCAAAGCTAGCGGAGCATTGATTACAAAACCAAGCCGCCATGAAACAAACGCTGCACAGAAACCGCCAAAAGCAATCCCAACTACCGCACCAGCTCCAATGACGGCTGCATAGTACCCAATCGCCTTTTGAAGTTCCTCGCCCCTGAATGTGTCCGTTATGATGGCAAGACAGGTTGGTTGCAAAATAGCGGCTCCAATACCCTGAATTGTCCTGAAGGTAATAATCATAGGAGCATTCACCGATAGACCTACCGCCAAACTACCTGTGGCAAATAGAAGTAAACTGATAATAAAAAAGTTTTTTCTGCCGTACATATCGCCAAGTTTGCCACCTAACAACATAAACCCAGCGTATGTGAGAACATAACCCATCTGAACCCAAGAAAGCTGACTAGGGGTTAACGACAACTGTGCTGCCAACTCGACTGTTCCAGTATAGAGAATGCCTGTATCGAGAACCGTTAGAAATGCTCCAATAAGTGCAACCATCATGATAATCTTTTTCTTCACTGTCAATACTTTTCCTTCTTTCATTGCTACCTTACGAATTGCACCATAAGATTATTAGATATAATCTAAATATACCTATTAATCTAAAAAGCACCTGTTAATCTCAGTTTTTACCTCGTCACAAAATAAAACGCCACTGGATTTCTCCGGTCACAAGCCAACAACTAATGGACTTAAATTTCGTGCTACATCAATACAACGCGTGGTATTTCTCTGATAAATCAATGAACAAATCGTTTATATTTTGATTAATCGTAAGCACACCATCTTCTGGGGAAGCCGATTCACTAACAACAATCTTTTTAATAGCACTCGGGAAGCTGCTTGCCTGACGTCTCGTTCCAAGAATGAGAAGCAAATCTGCCGACTCGATCATTTTCTCACCGTTTGCCACCTCATTTGGATAAGTCCTTAGATCTCGATAAACAAAATCCGGGATAATGAGTCCTCCACAGATACGACATTTGGGAATATTCTGGTTTTCCAAGAGACTCCAGTCATAAAGTCGGTTACAATTTACGCAACGGTTTTTTCGCATATCACCCCAATACTCACAAACCTGCCGACTGCCAGCTTTTTGGTGTAGATAATCAATATTCATAGTGACGACACCGGCTAACTTTCCGGCCTTTTCAAGGTCAACCAAAAAATGATGACAACTGTTTGGCCGTGCATCTGGGTGAAAAAATGTTTTTCGATAAATACGGTAAAACGTTGCTGGCTCACTTCGCGCAAAACGTTGACTAACAAGGTTATAAGCGTCCCCATGATAGTCACTGTCTCGGTTTAAAATACTTAAAATACCATCGACATCGGGAATTCCCGAATCGGTTGAAACTCCGGCACCAGTAAAAGCAACAATGCGGTGACTTTCTGCGATCAATTCAAGCATTTTGGATATTTTGCACATAAATTCTTACCTCCTTCAATTAATGCTAAAAGTATATTCCAATTATACTTTTAAAACAACGCTTTTCAGTCTTTTATCTATATCCATCTTGTCGCTGATACTACTTTTGTTAGTATCTTTTCCCTACCTGTCTAACAAAATTTTCTGGAATTGACCACGGCCATTTAAATTGACTATCTTTATAAAAAAAGCAGATGCCCAAAGACGGACTCTGCTTAAAATAAATCATTGACTTCACTTTCAAAAATCAAACAGTCGTCAACGCCGAAATAGTGTTTTCTCCAGCTGTTACCGTTGATAAAATGGTTCAAACTCACCACTCACATACCGGCCAAGCTCATTATCAGCCGGACTGACATGAAATTGCAGCGTCTCTGGTAAATAGGCTTCTGCAAAAGCAACAAGCGCATGCAAGTCGGCGTTTTCGTCAGCATCCACTACCAACAATAAACTCTTGGCATCGTTGGCTCGAATCATGGTTGCTAAATATGCAGCGTGAATCGTTGCCATTTTCGGCAAGTACGTTTGCAGACGTGAAACAAGATCAGCCGCTTCTTTAGGCGGTTCAGAAAGACGAACAGCCTCGCCATGTTCGGCTTGATCCGGTTTAGCAACATAAAACAGGTTGGCGCGGGTTAAGACCATGTTTTCGCCATACGGATTGATTACAACGCCCTGAATATCGTGGTCTTCATAGAGAAAATTCGCACAATCGTCAATGGTTGCAATCGCAAAATGGTCATGGTCAGGACTTTGGGCAAAACTGGCCTGATCGGTAAAAATGGGTAAAAAATCGTGGCCATTATCATCCGTCAACAGTACCACTGTCGGATCCCCTGTCCGCGCCGTGCCAACCGGTAACATAAATTTAGCTATTTTTAACCCCGCGTAAAAAGCTGCGCGGGTTTCATCATTTTGATCCGCACGTAATAAATGCATCAGGTGAATCAGTTGGGGATTTTTAACTTGTGGTTCATCACTCATCATTGTCATCTCCTTTATCCTGCTGTTGATCCGCGTTAATTTTTTCTCGAAAAGCGCGTAATTTCTTAGGCAATCCAAGTAGCCAGGACAATAAGACGATCCCGACGCTACCGAAAACCGCAACGCCTTGGGGCTGGAATTCGATCTTGCCGAACCACCAATTTGCAATCCCATATGCGGCAACCGCGGTTAACAACATCACGAATCCCATGATCATCAATAATCCGCGGCCACGATGAGCGATTAGCCAGTAGCCGCGTTGATTAGGGGTGCGCCACGGCAGTTTCATATAGATCAGCAAGACAGCGAAGTACAAGGCCGCTGCTAATATTTTGGTAACGAAGAACAAGACGAGCCAAGAAGCCCATAACGCAATAAACACCTAGTCACCCTTTCTTTGATGTGGGTTTTAAATGAGTTTAGTGTATCATACATAGTTAAAGTTCGTTGGATTCCGAGATAAGCAGTGAAAGCCGGCAACGATTCATGACCATCATCTACATCGTATAAAGATCATTTCGTATACAAGGAGTGTACACATGGCAATCATTGATTTAATCCGACATGCTGAACCTGACGTTACAGTTCATGACGATATGCTTCGCCCTTTAACACAAACTGGTCGCCAACAAGCACAGCGACTGGCTTCTAAACTGCGCAATGTTCCCTATACCGCCCTCTTTTCAAGCCCTTATAAGCGCGCCATTGATACGATCACGCCTATTGCTTGTAACCACGGTCTTCTCCTTCACACGATCGACCAACTGATTGAGCGAAAAATGCCGACATGGGTGCAAGATTTTCCGACTTACGTTAGGCAACAATGGCAAGATTTAACTTTCGCCAAAAGTCCCGGTGAATCCATTTATCAGGTACAGGAACGTTATTTATCGTTTCTATGCACTTTGCCGGACGCAGGCTTTGTTGCTATCGGGAGCCACGGAACAGCAATAAGTAGTGTTATAGAGATGGCGCTTCCAGGTAAAGGGAAAAATTTTTTCTCAACTTTAGGCTATGCAGATGTAACCCGCATTGAGGTACATAAACAACGAATTATCTCTGTTAAACGCATGGCTGAAGGATCCTTGACCTTTGAAAAGCTTACTTCATTTTAGATGCCAGACTAGCTCCATTTGAAAAACAAAATAAAAGCCACAAAAAAAGAAGCCATCTAAAGCTTCTTTTTTTACTTGCTTGAACTTACAGCTAGTCACCTAAAACCTTATTAGCTTCGCCCGGCTTGGTTTTGCCATCGCGACTGTAGTTCTCAACCTCAGCTACCATCGCATCGATGAACATATTACCCGCTTCTTCTTCAGTATGTTCATCGCCATACCGCCGTACGGATACCGCCGCATCGTTGAGTTCTTTGTCCCCGACAACGACCGTGTATGGAATCTTCTTGGTTTGGGCTTCACGAATCTTATAACCCATCTTTTCATTGCGGTCATCGACTTTGACGCGCAACCCGGCTGCCTGCATCTGGCGTTTGATGCGGTTGACATAGTCTAAGTGCAGATCATTGTTAACCGGAATCAAAACGGCCTGTGTTGGTGCCAGCCAGGTTGGGAAAGCACCCTTATAAATTTCGGTCAGGTAGGCGATGAACCGTTCCATCGTACCGACAATCCCACGGTGAATCATGACAGGCCGATGTTCCTCGCCATCCTTGCCGACATAAGTCAAGTTGAAGCGTTCCGGCAACATGAAGTCTAACTGAATCGTGGACATGGTTTCATCGTTGCCAAGCGCGGTCTTAGTCTGGATATCCAGCTTTGGACCATAAAAGGCTGCTTCACCCTCGGCTTCGTAATAGTCTAGGTGCAAGTCATCCATAGCGCCTTTCAACATGCTCTGGCTACGGGTCCACATTTCGTCATCATCAAAATACTTTTCGGTATTCTTAGGATCACGATAAGAAAGCCGGAAGCTGTAATCGGTAATGTTGAAGTCTTCATAAACATCCATGATCAGGCGCAGAATCTTTTTGAATTCTTCTTGGACTTGATCCAACGCAACGAATGTGTGGCCATCGTTTAAAGTCATTTCGCGAACACGTTGCAAACCAGACAAAGCACCTGATTTTTCATACCGATGCATCATCCCTAGTTCAGCAATCCGCAGTGGTAATTCTCGATAAGACCGGATGTGATGGTTATAAATCTGAATATGGCTTGGGCAGTTCATTGGACGTAATTCGAGCATTTCGCCATCGCCCATGTCCATCGGCGGGAACATGTCTTCACGATAATGATCCCAGTGGCCGGACGTCTTGTACAAGTCAAGGTTGGCAAGCACAGGGGTGTAAACATGTTCGTAACCATCGGCGATTTCCTTGTCAATAATGTAGCGTTCAATGACCCGCCGAATCGTTGCGCCATTTGGCATCCAGTACGGCAACCCAGCGCCGACTTTAGGATCAACGAAGAAAAGATCCAAGTCGCGGCCGATAACCCGGTGATCACGTTCAGCCGCTTCCTTACGCCGCTTAGCATCATCTTCAAGGCCTTTTTCGCTCCAATAAGCGGTCCCGTAAATCCGCTGTAGCATCGGGTTGCTGCTCTTACCTTGCCAATAAGCGCCGGCAACCGACAGCAGTTTGAAATGCTTCAAATCCTTAAGACTCGGAAGTAAGACTTTTTCTTCAAAATCAACAAAATCGCCTAGCTTATAACCTTTAATCGGATCACCGGCAGCTTCGACCAGTTGCTTTTTGAACGGATCGTCCTTAAAACGGTCAAAAGCCTCTGCCCGACTGAGCTCCACTGGCTCCAAAGCAGCGTTAGCCTTAATGATTTCTTCCATTTTCTTTTGGACTGTCGGTAAATCATCAACACTGACTTGTCCATCCGCACGATCGGTATCATAGTAAAAACCGTCTTCTATGGCCTGGCCCTTGCCAAAATGGATATCAGGGTACAATGCTTTGAGCGCTGCTGCTAAAACAAATGCCGCCGTCTGCCGCAAAACCGTGAGCCCTTCTGCATCATCCTTGGTCATAATCTGCAGTTTGCCAGAATGAGCGATCGGTTCATTGTATGCAATCAATTCATCGTCTAATTTACCAGCAACGGCCTTTTTTGCCAGACTATTGCTAATGCCTTCCGTGATGGCTTTTACCGTTGTACCATCAGGGAATTGTTTGACACTACCATCTGGAAACGTAATATCTAATGCCATAAGTAAGACTCCTTTGTCGTTTTTTCGAAGAAACCATTTTACCGAGTGCCACTTCTGAGTTGGGGAGGAAAACCGCGCTGGCTCACGCTTACTTTCTATAACGCGCTCCCCAGCGCAGAAGTCTGCGTGTAAGGACCTCAGACTTCTAACCGCGCTGGCGCGCGCTCACAAAAAAATCCCTGATATCTCCTAAGAGACATCAGGGACGATTTGTGATCGCGGTTCCACCCAGGTTGCCGACAGTCTTGCTGCGGGCCACTTCATTAGCGCGTAACCTGCGCAACAGGGCCATTAGGGCAATCTCGAGAAGTGGTTCGGATCAGATCTTGCAAGGCTTTCAGCCACGGCCTTACTCTCTAGTAGATGATCCTTTATTGCTTCCGTCTTCGATAGCTACATTGAACCACAATGTCCGCTTTGGTGCAAGCAAGTTTCAGAAAATAGTTTTGCCGGCTCGATCGTTTCATACCGGCTTGTCATGATCTTGATCAATCTGCCAAAGGGTTCCGGCGATTTTCACCGTCAACGGTAATTTCTTTTGCCAAGAACCGTACCCGCTCCATAATGCGTTTGGCTTTTAACATTTCCGAGTTGCCCCGGTCCGTCCCTGCCAATGACTCGGTTAATTCGGCCATACTCTTGTTTGAACTGAACAGCGTCGGCATTTTCTCCTGCATGCGATATTGCAGAATAATGCCCAGTACGTCATCCCGAACCCATGGACTGATGCTTTCGGCGCCAATATCATCAAGCATTAAAATCGGTGCCCGCTTCACGCTATCAATCTTTTTCAACACGCTGTTATTACCGATTGCGTTCTTCATTTCAACGACAAACGTCGGCACATGAATTAATGTGGTTGCGATACCGCCTTTGCTTGCTAAATCGTTGGCAATCGCACCTAACAAGTATGTCTTGCCAACCCCAAACGGCCCACTTAAATATAATCCCTGATGAAACGCCTTAGGATCGGCAACAACTGCTAAAACAAACCGGTTTGCGGCCAAAAGTGCATCAAGTCGGTCATCGGTTGGATCATAACTGTCCAAGCTTGCATCGCGAATATCTTTAGGCATGTTCACCGAGGTCACCAATGAGGCTTGCTTGGCTTCTTCGTCTGCCGCTACTTTCGCATCAGTCGGTTCATACGCCACGTCAATCAAACCGTTTGCCACGACAAGCTTGGGTTGATAGCCAGGCGCCAATGGTAATTCGCCTCGAGCAATCTTGTTACGCTCACTGACAAATTCATAAATCTTGGCAGTTCCGCGGTCAATGGCATCATTGGCTAAATCCGCTTCATGCTGCTTCAGGAAAGTCTGGACTTCCGGATCCTGCAACGCTTCTTTGACCATCTTAAAATACCGCTCCCGCCACTGTCGGGAATCCATCAACATGGCCAGACGCTTGCGCATATCTTCCATTAGTTCTTACCTCCTTTATCACCAAGCTGCCGAAGTTTCTCCAATTGGGCAGCCAAGGTTTTCCGATCAGCTTCACTGACCTTCTTTTTCTTTGGCTGATAACCTTCTTTGGCCCAATCCGGTAGTTTTTCTTGCCGCGTGCCTTTTGTTTGAGTTTGACGACGTTTTTGGCCAGTCGCCTTTTGATGCTCAAACGCATGGATCTGGTTTAAGGCAGCTTCCGGGCTGGTTACATTGGCTTTTAACCAGCTGTTGGCAATCGCATCCAACAACGCCTGATTAATACTGTCGTTGGTTCTGAGAATATAATCAATCAGAATATTAATCGTCGGTGCGTCAAAAACATTGCGCTCACTCAATTGCTGAATGGCGCGCAGTTCGTTGTTAGCCGGATACATGCGCGCGTTTTTAGCCTGTTTCGCCGCAGTTAAAAACTGCCGCGGTGGCATACTTTTGGCCCGCTTAAGCAATGCCTCATCAGCACTTGCCACTTTCGGTGTCTGGGTTGGGGTTTGCGGTTTGGCATGTGGTTGCTGGCGCGTATAGCTTTGTTCGGCTAGCCGGCGTAATTGATTCAAATCAATTTTTCCCGTCATAACATCGGTTGCGCGACTGATCAGGCGGGCAAAATCAGGCGGTTGCAAGCCGTAAAATGCCGCTACTTGATAAAGTGCCGCTTGATGTTTAGCCAGTTGTCCGGTTTGCAGATTGCTATTGGCCAACAACGATTTTAATAAGTCCCAATCGTAGCCATCCCCGCTTCCCAACCGTGGACGATTTGCCGGCTTTTGCGTCACGGCTTTTTTAGCGGCCACAACAGCCGGTGGTTCCTGGCTGAGATCATGGTCAAAGCGAAACACATCCAAGAAGCTGGCGGTAATCTCTTGCCATTCCGGACGCCGCACCGGTTTCAAGCTAAACTTGGCCACCAATTCATCGTAGCGATTCTCGCCCACTTTGTCATACAGCAGGAGTCCTAACAGGTCATCTTTGAAAAAGGCATCGGGACTCACCGGTGGATAAAGTTCATACGCATAATAACGGCCCAATGAGTCAACTTGCGAATAAGTGCGTAATAACCCCACCGCTTCCAATTTCACACGCGCAACAAACAGCTGCTCAATGTCAATATCCAAAAGATCCAACAGCCAAAGTTGTGGCCGCCGATCCGTGACCAAGGCGCGGTCTTTGACTTCTTGCCATAAGCTCAGGTAAAGCGCCATGGGAACCGGGCCAACTAAGGGTTGATAAAGCGAAACTGCCACTTTTTCGTCAAAGTCGCTAAAATAACCTGCTTTGGTCAACACAAAACCGGCTTGCGGAATAAACGTATCAGGACGCTGCATGCCTTTCACCTCTTTTCAGACAACGGACCTGAGACAATCGCCTCAGGTCCGTTTTGTTGATTGCTTCAATTACGTTTACTTCTTAGTCTTTTCCTTCTTCATCATATCCTGAAGCTCTTGCATGAAGACGGACATATCCTTAAATTGGCGGTAAACACTGGCAAAGCGAATATAAGCGACATCATCGACATCCGCTAATTTCGACATGACATATTCGCCAATAGCCTGACTGGAAACTTCATTCTCACCAATCGCGCGCAGTTGATTTTCAACCGAATCCACGATCCCTTGCATTTGTTCCATGGTCACCGGCCGTTTTTCAGCAGCCCGGATGAGCCCTTTAAGAATCTTCTCGCGGTTAAATTCTTCCCGCGTGCCATTCTTTTTGATGACCAATAACGGGGTCTGTTCAACGCGTTCAAAAGTTGTAAAACGAAACCCGCAGTTCTCGCACTCACGCCGACGCCGGATTGCCCGACCGCCGTCTGTGGGACGCGAATCGACAACCCGCGAACTATTATGATGGCAATGGGGACATTGCACGACTCCACCTTCTTAATCAAAGTTTGATAGCTTATTATAGCACGTGCAAGCCGCTTATGATAGTTGCTCAAGCCGGTGAATCAAGGCTTTTGCCTGGTCAATCGTCGCGGCTTGTGTCCCGTTGTTATCGATCACAAAATCAGCCATTGCCGCTTTTTTGGCTAATGGTATTTGGGAAGCGATGCGTTCTTGAGCCGCTTCTTTGGTCAAGCCATCGCGCGTCATCAACCGCGCCAACTGCACCTCGGGATCAACCGTCACTACCGCCACGCCATCAAATGCATCGGCATAGTCGGCTTCATACAAAAGCGGGATATCCCCGACAACGATGGCAGCACCGCCTGCTTTGGCTTGAGCAAGCGCTTGATTAATCGCTGCACGCAAATACGGGCGATTAATTTGGTTCAATGCTTCCATACGTCCCGGCTGCGAAAACACAATGTCGCCCAGTTTGGCCCGGTCAAGCGTCCCGTCTTTGCGTAAGACCCCCGGCCCAAACGCTTGGACAATTCGCGCAAGCACCGGTTGACCCGGTTCAACAATGCGCCGGGCAATCACATCGGCATCCACCACCGGAAACCCAGCCGCTTTAAATGTCCGGCTTACCGTTGATTTGCCTGACGCGATGCCGCCTGTCAGCCCTAACAAAAAGGTCATGCCAGTTGCCCCCTTCGATGTAGCGGCTGGCAATGCGGGCAATAATGCGTGCCGCGTTGACCGACTTTGATTTTGACAATCGTGGTGCCGCAACGATCACAAGGCGTCCCTTCACGATCATAGACATGCAAAGCATCCTGAAACGAACCGCGATTGCCTTCAGCATCAACGTAAGTATGCGCACTGGTGCCGCCAGCAGCAATAGCATCGTCCAATTCCTTGATAATCGCATCATGTAACGTGTGAATCTCCGCCTTGGTCAGGGTATTAGCCGGCTGCAGCGGATTGAGCTTGCTGAGCCATAAAACCTCATCCGCGTAAATATTACCGATTCCGGCCACAACAGTTTGATCCAGCAAAACCGATTTAATGGCTTTATGATGCCGCTTTAGCTTTTGGGCAAAGTCACTTTCGCTAAAAGTAGCAGCAGTCGGCTCCGGCCCTAGCTTGGCCAGTGCTGGCACCAATTGCTCCTGACCAGTGTGAATTAGCCGCATTCGGCCAAACTTACGCAGATCGCGGTAACGCAACTGGCTGCCATCCTGAAAGGTAAACGTCACATGATCATGCTTATCCAGCGGCGTTTTGGCATCCGAAACAACGTAATAGCGGCCTTCCATGCGCAAATGACTGACAATCGTCATGCCGTTGTTAAGCCGAATCAGTAAATACTTACCGCGGCGATCAATCGTGGTGACGGCAGCGCCCACGACCTGTTTTTGAAAAGCTGTCAAACCATTGATGAGGATTTTCTCCCAGTTTGTGCTAATTGCGGTGATTTTTTTATTTTTGACTAACGGTAACAAGGAACGGCGAACCGTTTCAACTTCAGGTAATTCAGGCATGAGTTCTCCTTATTTCGCATCAAACCAGGTCGGTCCATAATGACTTTCGACTTTCAAAGGTACCGCCAGTGAAACAGCCGAGTCCATAATCTTAGGCACTAATTGGCCAAGTTGCGCCATTTCAGCAGTCGGAGCTTCAAAAATCAGTTCATCGTGTACCTGCAGCAACATTTTCGCCTGCAGATGGGCCTCATCCAACGCCTTTTGCATGCGAATCATCGCGACTTTAATGATATCTGCGGCACTCCCTTGGATCGGCGTATTCATCGCCGTTCGTTCCGCAAACTTGCGCAAGTTGAAATTGCGGGAGTGAATCTGGGGCAGATAACGACGGCGGTGGAAGAGCGTTTCAACATAGCCGTCTTCACGCGCTTTCTTGACCATATTTTCCATGTAATCGTGGACTTTCGGGTACTGTTCAAAATAACCGTCAATAAACGCCTTGGCCTGTTTCCGCGAAATTCCGATATTTTGTGCTAGGCCATAGTCACTGATGCCGTATACAATCCCAAAGTTCGTGGCCTTGGCTTGCCGGCGCATATCCGGCGTGACCTCATCAGGTGAATCAAGGCCAAAAATTTTCATGGCGGTATTCGCGTGAATGTCAACGCCGTGTTTAAAGGCTTGTTGCATATTCTCATCACCCGAAATATGCGATAACACGCGTAATTCGATTTGCGAATAATCCGAGCTAAAAATCTGCCAATCCGGATGGGAAGGGACAAAGGCTTTGCGGATAATCTTTCCTTCATCCCGTGCTGGAATATTTTGCATATTCGGGTCAACGGAACTCAGACGCCCGGTTTGCGTCAGTGTCTGTAAATAACGGGTGTGAATTTTATGATCCGGCATTTGTGCTTTCAACAAGCCCACCACATAAGTCGAGTTTAGTTTGGCCCAGCCGCGATAATCCAGAATATCCTGAACAATTGGACTAGCCGATTTCAATTCGTTTAAAACATCGACACTGGTGGAATAACCGGTTTTGGTCTTTTTAATCACTGGTAAATTTAGCTTTTCGAATAACACTTCGCCTAATTGCTTCGGCGAATTCAGATTAAATTTAACGCCGGCTTCACCATAAATTTTTTCTTCCAACACCTTGATGCTTTGCGAAAATTCGGTTCCCATATCCTTTAAGGTTTGGGCATTCAACGTGATACCTTGAATTTCCATTTCCGCCAAAACCCGCGCCAGTGGCATTTCCATGTCCGTGAAAAGATCCGTCTGTTCCTGCTTAGCCAAATCTTCGGTTAAATCAGGACGCAAGGCGAATAAGGCCTGAGACTTACGAGCGAATTGTTCAAACAGCAATTTATCTTCAGGCACTTGACGCTTAGCACCTTTACCATATACATCTTCATCGCGAGGCAAGTCATGATAATCATGGTCTTCTGCAATTTTACCCAGATCATTGCTATTTTCATCTGGATTAATCAAATACGAGGCCAACAAAACATCGAAGGCAATGTCAGGCAGATGCAAGCCAAGACGATGAGCGGCGACAATATTGCGTTTACCATCAAACACCGTTAAGTCGCGGTTTGAATCACCAAGCCACTTAGCAACTTCCGGAATCGTCAACAATGACACATCTGTACTGACATAGGTTTCTTCTTTGGTTCCGATGAAAAAGCCAACTTGATCCGCGATGTGATAATTATCCGCTAACATTTCGATTTCAAACGTTAGCGGTTCAGTGGTTTTAGTCAGCGTCAAAATTGATTGGTCATCCAAAACCGAAAAATGCACCGGTTGCGTTGGCTTGGCTACATCTCCGCCGATTTTTTTCAGCAAAGAATTCATATCCATTTTTGTATAGAAGTCGCGTAACTTCGCCAAATCTGGACCATTATACTTGACGTCTGCAAGATCAATAGTCACAGGTGCATCGCGGTCAATTGTGGCTAACTGCTTGCTTAGGTATGCTTTGTCCTTATCATTGATGAGATTTTCCTTCATTTTGGAAGTCTTCATCGCATCAATGTTGGCATAAAGGTTTTCGATACTGCCATATTGCTTTAGCAGTTTTAAGGCCGTTTTTTCGCCAACCTTGGTGACCCCCGGATAATTGTCTGACGTATCACCCATTAACCCCTTTAGATCAATAATCTGAGTGGGGGTAATGCCAAGTTTTTCTTTAACGTGTTCCGGCGTATACGCCTCAAGTTCATTAACGCCTTTGACTGTGACCTGCACCGTTGTTTGGTCCGTCGTTAATTGGGTTAAATCACGATCGCCAGTCACAATCGTTGTCTGCCACCCTGCATCATCAGCACGCTTAGCCATCGTTCCGATAATGTCATCAGCTTCATAATCCTTGAGTTCATAATGCTGAATGCCCATATCGTCGAGTAATTCCTTGATATACGGCAGCTGCTCTAACAACTCGCTTGGCGTCTTCGCCCGACCGCTTTTATAATCCGCGTATTTTGCCGTTCGAAAAGTCGTCTTGCCGGCATCAAACGCCACCAAAGCAGCGTCCGGTTTAACCGACTTTAAAACAATCTCGAGCATATTGTTAAATGCGTAGATGGCATTGGTATGCAGCCCATCTTGATTGGTGAAACGATCGAGTTGATTGTACAGGGCAAAAAAAGCACGAAATGCAATCGAGTTGCCGTCAATCAACAATAATTTAGTTTGACTCGTCATATATGAGCTTCCTTTTCTTCTCAAACCACCGCTATCGATGACATGAGTTAATTGTCATCATTATTGTACCAAATTCTTTGCCCTTGTGACGGCACGTTCCTAGTTAAGGGGGATCATCTCACAGCCGTTGCGGTTTGATAGGTTGCAGTGGGTGGTGGCCGTCCATTGATACACGTTTCTTCGTGCAAAAGCTTACGTGTAAGGACATTGAACGCAATGGCAAAGACCGGACCATCATGCTTAAGGCCGCTTACACTCTGAGTCCTTGACACTCACTTTCTATAACGCGCTCCCCGGCGCAGAAGTCTGCGTGTAAGGACCTTAAGCGCAATGGCCAAGACCGGGCCATCACGTTTAAGGCCGCTTACACTCCGACTTCTAACCGCGCCGGCTCGCGCTCACATAAAAAAAGCCGGTTTCTGACCGGCTTTTGCTTTTATTAATTGTTGTTGTCGCCAACGCCTAGGATCTGCAAGATGGCGGTGAATAGGTTTAAGAAATCAAGATAAAGCATGAGCGCCCCGACAACGGCTAATGAGCTGGTGGAAATAGCTGCCTGTCCATCGCTGCCAGCCGTCAAGTATAAGTTTTTCAGGCGCTGAGTGTCCCACGCGGTCAACACGATGAAGATGATCAAGATCGCATAAGAAATCAACATCTGCATGCCGCTTGAACCCATAAACATGTTAACGAACATCATGATGATGACGCCAAACAATGCTGACATCGCGATACTTCCCGCCTTACTTAGGTCGCGCTTGCCAAAATGGCCGACCATGGACATGACAAGAAAGACTACCGCCGTTGTTGCCAATGCAACTGCAAGGTTAGATGTCTTTGCAACCATCGCAACGGAAGCAAAAGTGAAACCAAAACTTGCGGACATCAGATAAAACATTAAAGTTGCATAACCCGGACTTGCCTGGGCCCGCCGTCCAGTCACAAAGAAGGACAGGATCAGCGGCAATGCTGTCATAATCCAAAAGATAATTGGATGAGCACCCACAAAGTTGATGTAATCATTTTTAAGGGTAACTCCTAGTAAATAACTTACGAGCGCCGTCACAACCAGCCCGCTCCCCATCAAGGTGTAGATGCGGGAGAAGAACTGAGTCAAGCCGGCCTCGTTTACAACACGGCGTTCTTGCATATTGCGTTCATTCCTTTCAACTATCTATAACTATTATAACCAGATCAAAACATTTTGTCAGTCAGGCCAAAGACCGATTTGCATCTTGGTGAGTCAAACCGTCAAGCCCTGATACTGACTTTATCATGCTAGTGCTAACATTAACAGCCCGACATGCGCTTGTCCAATGGCTTGTATAGATCGTCGTTGCTTTATGGCATATGTGTGAATGCGATCTTTTGGAGGACAAGCAAGGGAGAATATTAGATTTATTTATAATTAATTACTATTAATTTACTAAAATTCACAATCGATCGTAAAACCATTGACCACCATGCGTTTATCTGTTAATTTTTAATCATCGAAAGCCTCTCTCTTAAAATAAAGGATGTGAATAAATAATGCTCATGTTTTTTTATGGCACCTTAGCTATCATACTGATTACGATCTTCTTATTTAGAAAGAATCCAGCGATTAATCGAATCTCAAGTACTATCACCTCGTCATCAAAAGTAGGAGCGCTATGTCGAACTTGCTTTTTAATCGTTAATTTCATTTTCTTTTATCTGTTTGTGACCCGCGACTTGTTGACTTTATTTACAATCGCGATGGTCGCTATCATGTATCTTGCCGTTGACTGGAGTCGCGGTCTACAAAGGAGTTGAAGGCGCTTCGGTTAATAAAGTGCGTCTTGAGTGCCGCAATGAGTCGTTTTTCTCTTCATGCAAAATCGAGATGCGAAAAAAGCTAACCCGCGATGGATTAGCTTTTTTGTTTAACCGAGGATCGGATTTCTTTTCAAAGATAGCTGCATTGCCATCACACTTAGCAACGTAGAACAGATGTCTTGAAAAACTTCAAATTAAGCACCGCGTTGATGCCGCGCATAACGTTTAAACGCAATCACATTAATGGTGAGGAGTACGACTAACCCTACTAAAATCATTAAGCGCCAGTCAATCGCATTCGCTTGGGCAGGTACTTTTTTAACAGCGGCAGCATTCAAATCCGCGGCCTCTTTTTGCGCGACCATAAATGTTTTCTTGAAGTGCCATGTTCTACCGCCTGCCTTTGCGACCCCCTCAAAACGATATTTTCCCGGTTTTAAAGGTTCATCATTGAGATCGACCTTAAAATTAAAGTTTGAGTTCGGTGCCATCTTGAGTTCGTGCTTGCGCGTTTGATACAGTGCTTTGCTTCCGTCTGCCTCAAAGATCTTCCCTTCCACAGTCAGGTCTTTGAGCATCGCCGGTTTGAAGTTTTGAATATTGGCTTGAATAGCGTTGTGACCATGATCACTGACCGCCTTCACTTCCCGCAACCTCAAGTTCGGTGGCACGACTTGATCAGATTCGGTTAAGACCACACCGAGTGCGTAGACATAACGATTAGCAACTGCGCCACTCGTTGTCGCTTTTTCATCTGGTTTAGCCATAAATTGCAGGCCACCAAGAACCGTCCCGGCAAATGCCTGCGCGGGCAGCTTTAATTGCAAAGGTACTGTTTGTTGGCTTAAAGCCGGGATCGTCACTTCCGTTGGTGCCTTTAATAACGTTTTAAAATTAACCTTTAATGACGCATCCGTTCGCCCCACCTGTTCGCCGTATTCGACCACCCCATTATCGTTTGTGAAGGCGGGGTTCACCTTGATGAGCACGGTCACGGGATCAGCTTGGCGATTTTGAATGACAACGTTTAACGTCTGCGCTTGATTCGGACTCACCCGTAAATCAAAGTAACTCGCACTTGTATCCCGCTGATTTTCCGGCAACTCAGCTTTGACCGTAAACCCTTCGCCTGCCGCTTGTGCAGATTGCTGCCACATGCCGGAAAAGAGTACCATGACCCACCCCAAGAGACCAACGATCCATATACTTTTTTTCATCTTTTGTGTGGCACCATCGACGCAAACGTGCAACGGCGCTTCCTTTCTTATTGTTTTAGTTTTCGAGATTGATGCAGATAATATGCCAGTAGGAGACCCAACCAGAAAAAGACGCCTGCTAAGACAGTTATCAGATATGAAGCTTCTTGTAGCGCTGGCAGTTTTGCAGGCTTAGTGGCTTTCTTCTTGTTTGTATCGGCCATTGCCGGCTTCTGGCGAGAGGTAGGCAGCCGATCATCGCCTGGCGAATCCGGCGTTACAACCTTCACAATTTTGGGATCGCTCATCGGCTCAACCAGAATGCGGACATGCGCCACGGAAGTCTTTTCGTCAGCATGGGTCATCGTTGCCGGTGCCGCAACAACAATGCCAATTAAGACTGCCACCCACACTAGCCTTTGATTTGCTCTCATTCGGTTTTACAGCGGCGCACTGGTCAGGGTCCAAGTCAGCGTGGTGGAAAAATCTCCCGACTTGAGCCCTTCCGTTGCATAACTTTTGGCTGGCACCGTCAAGGCAACCCCTTTATCTGCTTGTTTCTGATTAAACAGATCCATGAAGGTTCCTTTAGCCGTTTGACCGTCACTAACACTCAAAACATCAACTGCTTGCGCATCGCCAGTGTAGACCTTAATCGCTTTATTGAGTCCGAAACGCGCACTCGCATCTTTGGCTTGGCCATCGATAACGCTGCTTTCAAGCAAAGAGATTGCGGCGTTTGGTAAGACCACGGTTTTGGTCACTTTGCCGGCCTGATCTTTTTCTTCGGACTTCAAATCAGTCGCTTTTAAACTGACTTTCCAACGATCACTGCCAAGTCGCTTGTCAGTGACCTGAATGTGATTAGGCGCCGCCGTTTTCTTGCCGTCTTTAGTCACCCACTGATCGGCTTCGGCGTATGCCACGGCATCATTAACCGCATCCAATTTCAATGGTCCAAAATTGAAGCGCGAAACATAGTCCAGTGTTAAACCTTCGCCGCCAGCATGAGTCGTGTTATCCACCCCGGCAAAGGTTCCTGGCGTTTTGGTTTGTGGCGCTAACGGGTTTAAAATGTCCGGTTTGGTGTCGGTTTGCATAATTTTGACCGTTCCTTGGGTGGTAACGGTACGCGCATCGTCAGCACCGACGGTTGTGGCGCCATAAGCCAGTAGCCCTGCCGATAATGCAGCAGTCGCGAGTAAAGCCTGGTATCCATAACGAGTCATTAGTTGATTCCTCCATAATTTCTAAATTGAGTTAAAGTGGTGTATCGCTTAGGGTCCACTGCAGACCAAAATTGTACGTACCGGCCGTAAAGTCAAAATCATTAGGCGGTATTTTGAGCAGTACCCCTGCCTGCGTATCATACGTAAACGTGTGTTGGATCGTTTGAGACGCAACTGCCTTAACTTGCTGATCTTGCTTAAGTTTGATCGGATAGTCATGGCCGTCTTGTCTGAAAAAGAGTAATTCTTGTTTTAATTCATGCTGATGACGATCGGTAAACGGCTGACTTTGTTGAATCAAAAGTTGCCATGGCTTCTTTTGACTGCGGCCGTCCTTAATCCGAATCGTCATCGGCGTATCGCCAATTCGCGGAACTTCTAGCGTCTGGCCATCAATCTTAACGGTGCCAAAATTGAGCGCTGCCGGTGCTTGGGTAAAACTCAAGGTGCCTTCAGTGACTTCCAAAGGGATCTGGTAGTCATAACTGATGTGCTTATTAGCATCTGTCAAACTTGGTTGACTAACGGTTACCGTGAGGGTTTTATGCCCCACGGTTTTCAAATCGGGAAACTTAATATTTTCCACTTTCAAATGTGGCTGTTGCTTTTTGACGGTATTCGTCACCGCTTCACGAATGGTCTGCGGGTCACTGTTGTTTTCGATGGTTAAAGATTTGAAGCTGACCTGATTCAGTGTCAAAAACTTGTAACCCGAAGCCGTCACCTCAAACAGGGACTCTCTTTTGTTGGCGCGCTTTTTCAAGGGTTCGCGTTTGCCTGCATGCGCCACACTTACCTTGTCTTCACGATGATTCACCACCACGACATCCCCGAGTTTGGCTTTGACCACGCGCTTGTCTCCCCATTGATCAAGAAATTGCTGCTTAGGGGTATCACCCTGGGCTGCCATGCTCGTGACTTGTTGCTTTGGATCCTGCAGGTTAAGCACATCACCAGCTGCTTCGTACAGACTCACGCTTAAATACGGTTCACCGGCAAAAACATCGTGGACATTGCGATTGTCATCTTCTGCGCCATCAGTAGCCACGATCAACCAGTCGTTGCCTTCCTTCACCAACGCCAAGGCACCACCGGCATTACGCGTGAATAGTTCGTAACCGTTGAAAACAAGTGCATCGCCATAGTCGGTCAGCACCGGACTCGTTGATAACACCGTGCCAGTGCTGGCCTCAAACTTCATGGTCACGTCAATTGGTTTGCTGATCTTTGTCAATCGCTTTGTATCCTTGCGCAAGAGCTTAGCCAACTTGTCAGGCATGGTGACACTCAGCGCTTTATCCCCCCATTGAATGCGGCGATCATCGTACTCAAGCGCATCTTTTAGCATGTTGCCTAAAGTATCCGTTGTAACGACTTCACCTAACTTCAAAGTTTGTGATTGGGTCGAAAATGTTGCGCGTTTCACCACGGCCACTGGAACATCATAGTCAGCTTCGATTGTTTTATCTTTGCCATACTTCTGGGAAACCGTCACTGTAGCCGTGGTATCCCCAAGTTTTGAAACATCTGGTCGTTTTTTAAAACCTTTAATCTTATAGGTTGATTTATCCGATAATTTAAAGAACTGCGATAGTCGCAAATCCATTTCCGCTGCTGAAGCATTAATTGGAATATTGGCTTTTTGTGGTACTAATTGATTCACCCGCAACAATTGGTAGCCTTGATCCGTAATTTCAAAATAAAGTTCATTCTTGTTGGCCAAATCGTTGAGGGGCTGCTCTTGTGAATCATGGGTATACCTGATCTTTCTTTCAACGTTGACGACTTTGATAATATCGCCTGCTTGCACAGACTGAACCCGATCTTTACCCCATAAATTAAGGAAGTCTTGCTTACCTAAATCACCAGACGCCCATTTCACCGCCACCTCGGATAAGTTTTTAACTTTTTCATCTTTCATAGGGACATGGGTGATGCCCAAGTATGGCTCGCTCGGGAATCGGTTATGAATAGGTTGATTGTCTTTTGACCCGCCTGCAGTGGCAACTACTTTCAGGCCGTCATCATGAATCAAGGCAAATGCACCCCCGGCATCGCGTCCTGAACGCAATTCATAGCCTTTTAAAATGATCGCATCACCATAATTTGCTGTCGCGGTTGGCCGTGCAGTTAGATGTCCGGTTTTGGAATCAAACTGAATTGGGGCAGCCGCATCTTTAAACAACTCGTCAATCCGCTGGGTACCCGGTTGTAAATGTTTCTCAACATCGGGGGCTTTCAATGGATAAAGCTGCTTATCCCCCCACAAAACCGGTGTACCATCTCGCTGTTGCGCCTGAGTGAACATACGCTCAATACTTTGCATCCCCCAGCGCTCACCTAATACATATTGCCCAGGTTTGACGGTCAACTCGCCTGCCGGAACCACATTCAGTTCCACTTCATAATCAAACTTGGCATACTTGCCGTCATACAATTTTTCAATTGCCCGCACAACGGCTTTCGTTTTGCCTGGCTTGCTCACATCCGGCCGCCCCGCAAAGCATTCTGCAATAATATTATCCCGCAAGTTCAGTGTTTTAGGAAACGCAGCGTCTAATTCTGCATCCGTTGCATTCTGCGGCACATCGGCTGGACGGGTTTTCAGCTGGTTCACATGTAACGGTACAAATCCAGCCGGCGTCATTTGGAAAAAGATGGCCTGATCAATATTCGGAAAGTTTTCTTTTTTCAGTTGATACACCTTAGAGTCACGTGCAAAGCTGATTTTCCCTTCAGCATTGCAGACCTTGATGATATCCCCCATTCTTGCCTGCTGAACCCGGTTAAGTCCCCACTGATTCAAAAAGTCTTGTTTGCGAGTAGTCCCATTGGCAACTGCGTCATTGATATTGAAATAGCTCAGATTAATACTTTGATGATCCCGCATCTGAACATATTCATAACTACCATAGAATCGGTTGCCAAAGTGAGGTGCGATTGGCTCATTGTCATTACCTTTACCGGATGTCGCGATCACTTTAGAAATACCATCTGCATCTCGATCAATGAAAACCAAAGCGCCCATTGCATCGCGACCATTCTTAGGATCAGATGCACCGGCAATCACCGCATCTCCATACTGGGTTTGCGCTGTACCTTTACCCGTTGCCACCCCGAACTTAGAATCAAACGTCAAATCAACCGGCGTTTTTGCAAGGATCGTGTCAAATCGGGCATAACGTTCCTGTAACCCCATCGACCGCGTCGCTTGCTTAAGCTTCTCAGGCAAAACTGCCCAGATTCTTTTATCCGCAAATGGAATCGATAGACCACCAGGCTCAGTGGCTTGTTTAAAGAGCCTAGCATGTGACTCCGGCGTAAAAAATTCACCAAGCGTATACACCGCATCTTGACCGGTAATAGTAGCTCGTGGTCGTTGTGGGTTTGCAGGTTGATCATCGGCTGCATACACAGAGTTGCTGGTTAAATGAAAGAAACGTTTAATATCCGGCTGGGTACCGCCGAGAACGGCAAGCGTTAGTATGATACTGACGCCAATCAACGCACTACAGGCAATTTTCTTGATCACCTGCCGTTTATTTTTAAATCTTGACGGCACTTCGGACACCCCCTTTTTTAAAAATCCATCTAAAAATATAAATTGACATGGACTCCATTCTAGGGGAGTAGCTGTTCTCATAATTCTCACATTTTTACGAAAAGCTTTGATGATTTGAGCTAAGAATCGCATTTGTATTATTTTAATCTTATTTATTACATTATATTTTATTGATTAATCCTGTACGGACAGGTCTTTTTACGGATGGCCTTCTTCCGTCACTTCATTCTGTTACAAACGTTATTTCATAAGGTCGAATTCATCTTTTAGCCGAGCCATCGTTGCAAATAATCCATATCAAAAAGGCGAAAAGGCTTCGCAACATATCCGAAAAGCCTCTTCGCCTGAAAAGAGTTAGCTGTCAAATGTCAAATTCTGGACACTTACCCAAATATGAAGGGTTATCACACGTTCATTGTTTCCGCTTTTGATCAATCGTTGCCAATAAAGCCATAATTTGTTCCAGATCATAACGATTTTCAATACCTGTCAATAAATAGCGTTCTTTTGCCTTTATCTGAATAGCAGCCGTTGCGGAGTTTGTAATTAATAAATCGTACACGCGATCGGCCACGGCATTATCAATGATGACGTGATAATAACCGGCTAATGCAACACGCAACCTGGCCACCATGCCTGCTGTGATGGACCAGTCGTCATGCATACAGATGCCAACATACAACGGCGCATCACTTTGTACATGAATCAACAACAACACATTCAAATACCGGCGCTTCAAAAAGAGCAGCTGCTCAGGGCTAGGTGACTGCTGTGCATGGTTAAAAGTCAGCATCGCCAATTCACCGGCCATCTTTTCTAAATGTTGTAACACCGCTGGATCAACTTGGTAGTTAATGCGTTCCCCATCAAACAGATGAAAATGGCCCGAAAAAAAGCGGGCATGCATCTGAATTTGGTTCAGAATGTACCGAATTCGCAGTTGCGTGTCGCCCGTAAATCGCCGTTTGAAAGCTGGGTAAGCTAATTCAATTCGAGCCATTAACTGGGCACGAATTTTTTTAATTTCAGGAATTACCTCGTCCAAATATTGAGCAACCGGTGATAAATCACGATCATCCAGGTCCAGAATCTCCATACTCGTCATAAAGATATAAAGGCTGGAAACTTCAAACTCGTCAATGACAAGTGCATATTGGCGGGCCAAATCAAACAACCAATTTCTAATCCCGCGGTAAAGGTGGTTGTGATCCAGGCTGAGCAGCGGTTCTTTGCTCGTCTTAACGCGGTTTTGCTCCGCTGCAAAATGCCGCTTGAGTGCAATGTCCAGCCAGATACTTAATTTGAGTCGTCCGATCATCGAAAATTTCAAGTGTTCCCGAGCCTCAAATGCCGCGATAAACTGCCGCAACGAATACGCTTCCGTAAATGAGGCTAAGGTGTCGTAATCATGGCTATTTAGCAGCAGCCGATAATACAAATAGCGCAACGCAATCTCCGGCCCAATGAGGGTACCGCCCTTAATCTGTAGTGAAAATACTGCCAAAGCCTGATTCAAGAGTTTGATCCGACGAAAAACAGCTGGCTTACTGATGTATAGCAACTGTGCCAGTTCGTCAGCACTCACTTTGCCTTTTTGCAGCAAGGTTAGTAAAATCCGATAACTTTTCGATTGGACTAACAATTGCCGATAGAGCTCACTAAAATTAACGGGTGTGCGTGTTTGCAAACAAATACAACGCTGACCGCCTGAATCAGTCACGCTAATATCAGCGGCAGCATCGAAGCCCCTAATCCGCTGCTGAAGTGCGGCGACGGTTGTTCCCATTGTGCTTCCTGACACCCCCAGCGTTGTGATGGCGGTTGTGTACAAGCAACCGGCAGCCCCCGCCTTTAACAATAACTGCAACAGCTGGACTTCCCGACGTTCATCGTTCTCCAGAAAATCATCAAGATTCATAGCCCACTCCCCCTCATCAATAGATCCCCTGAAAAATTCATAACTTCCTTCGTTCGACACTGATATTAGATGAATCTTAACATAATAATTCGTTGAAACAAATAGAAATGTAATCGGATTCAAGTCAGCTAAAATTTAGTCCTCTTCTGATTACAAAACAAGCGTCACGCATTCTCCCTTTTGTCAGGATAAAACCGTCACAACTCAAAAAACGGTCCTAGAGCAAGCATTTACTCCAAAACCGTTAATCAAACACAGCTTATTCAATTGTCATGGCCACTCATACTTGTCTCACTATCATGTCAAATGCAGCACACCAGCTTGGCAATAAAGCCTTTTATGCTACTCTTGGCTCAGTAAGTCTTCATAGGCCTTTTCATACTTCTGAATATCACCTGCGCCCATAAAGACAACCACAGCATGATGGAATTTCAGCAACGGTCGCATATCCGCTTGCTGAATGACAGCGGCCCCCTTGATTTGCGCCACAATGTCTTCTGAGCGAATTTTGCCATTCTTTTCCCGCGCGGAGCTGAAAATTGGGGTCAGAAAAGTCTGATCGGCTTGGCTCAAGACTTGAACGTACTGCGGTTCATATGCCTGCGTCCGACTATAAGTATGAGGTTGGAACACGGCAATAATCGCTTTGTCAGGATATTTCTGCCGGGCCGCATCCAATGTTGCTTTAATCTCATTCGGATGGTGCGCATAATCATCGACAATGATCATGTCTTTAAGATCTTTTTCGGCAAAGCGGCGTTTAACCCCACTGAAATTGCCGAGTTCGCGCGCGATCAAGCCTGCATCAAGTTTCTCCATATGCGCGACAGCCACAACTGCCAAGGCATTCAGGACGCTATGTTCGCCAAACAGTGGCACAAAGAAGTGGCCGATCAATTCATCATGGAAATAGGCGTCAAAACTGCTGCCTTTTGTATCACGCTTGACATTGCGGGCCTGAAAATCATCACGGTCACTGGTGCCGTAATAATAAACAGGAACTTTAGCTTTTAGTTTGCGCAGCCAAGGATCATCGCCCCATGCGACAATCGCCTTTTGAACCTGATTTGCTTCGGTTTCAAATGCATCGTAAACATCTTCGAACCCGTGATAATAATCGGGGTGATCAAAATCAATGTTCGTCATGATCATGTAATCGGGATGGTAGGCCAGAAAATGGCGCCGATATTCGTCTGCTTCAAAAACAAAGAATTTCGAATCGCGAACGCCTTTGCCAGTCCCATCGCCAATCAGATAACTGGTTTTGGCAACCCCGCTTAACGTGTGGGCAAGTAAACCGGTGGTGCTCGTTTTACCATGCGCACCCGCCACGCCAATGCTGGTATACCCGTTAATCAGCTGACCAAGAAATTCATGATACCGATAAATCTTAAGCCCCATCGCTTTGGCTTGCTTGATTTCCGGATGCTCATCGGTAAAGCTGTTACCGGCAATCACAGTGTAACCGGGCTTTAGATTAGCCGGATCAAACGGAAGCATCGTGATTCCGGCAGCCGCCAAGCCTTTCTGGGTAAACGTATATTGGGTAATATCACTCCCCAACACTTGATGCCCCAAATCATGCAGTACCAATGCCAATGCGCTCATGCCTGAACCCTTAATGCCAATAAAATAATAAGTTGCCTCTGTCATCACGAATGTTCCTCTTCCTTTGCTTGTGTGTAGTAAACTTCGCGCGGTTTTGCCCCTTTTGCTGCGGAGACCAGATGTTTGGCCTCCAACGTATCAATCAGGTTGGCGGCGCGATTATACCCAATAGAAAAGACGCGCTGTAACTTAGATGTCGAAATATGCCGTTCACCAGCAAGATAATCCAACACCTCAGGCATCAGTTCATCTTCATGCGTATTGCTAGCCTCAGCGGACTTGACTAACCCTGCCGGATCAAAAAGATACCTTGGACCGCGGCGGCTTTTGACATACGCAACAATGCTATCGATTTCCCGATCGACAAAGGTGCCTTGTAGCCGAATTGGCTGACTGGCACCATTGCCTAAGTAAAGCATATCGCCACGACCCAACAACCGCTCAGCCCCGGCCGTATCGATAATGGTCCGCGAATCGATTTGACTCGCCGTCATAAAGGCAATGCGGGTAGGGATATTGTTCTTGATAGTACCGGTGATCACATCGACACTTGGCCGTTGAGTCGCGACAAGTAAGTGAATGCCAGCCGCCCGCGCTTTGGCTGTAATCCGGGCAATGTCATCTTGAATCTCACTACCTGCCGCCAGCATCAAATCTGCCAACTCATCAATAATAATCACCAGATATGGCATCACCTGCGCAAACTCATGATGCCGTTTAGCCTTTGCATTGAACTGTTCAAGATTACGTACGCCCGCTGCAGCAAGCTTTTTATAGCGATCATTCATCGTCGTAACCACCCACTTCAATGCCGCGCTCGCCGCTTTTGGATCAGAAATCACTGGCGAGACCAAGTGCGGCAAACCGTTATAACCGGCTAACTCAACTGCTTTGGGATCAATCAAAAGCAGCCGCACCTGTTCCGGAGTCGCTTTATACAGCAGCGAAACCAGTAAGCTGTTAATAAAGACAGATTTACCTGATCCAGTCGCTCCGGCAATCAGCCCATGCGGCATTTTAGCAAGATTCGTAACAACCGGCTGACCAAAAAGATCCACGCCAAGGGCAATGGTTAACGGCGACTTAGCTTTCTGAAATGCCGGCGTGTCCAGAACTTCCCGCAACATGACCGGGCGCGGTTTCAAGTTAGGAATTTCGATGCCAACTGTATTCTTACCGGGTATCGGTGCCTCGATTCGGATATCCTTGGCAGCTAAGGCTAACTTCAAATCATCATTCAGATTTGTAATCTTGCTGACTTTAACCCCACTAGCAAGACTCACCTGAAATTGCGTTACGGTTGGCCCAATCGTATCGGCAACGACATGCGCATCGACATTAAATGCCTGCAACGTTTGATCCAACCGCTGCCGCTGATGATGCACCCAGTCTTGTTGGGCTGCTTGATCAGCAACAACTGGTGGTGATAATAAGCGAACCGGTGGGATTGTTTCAGAAGTCTCACCTTGATCACCGCTTGAAACGGGCGTGGCTTCCGGCGTCGTCATCGAAGCAGGCAGCTGTGAGCTAACCGCCTGCTGCTCGGTTGTTTCTGCTGACAAGCTGCTTTTCGTTGGCTGTGTGACTGATGCCGTGGTGCCAGCCGTACTTTGCGGCCTGGAAAACGGCTTTTGGGAATTGTCTTTCTGTTCCGATGCGGATTCCCTAGCTTTTTGGGCGGCCAATGCTTTCCGCAACTTTTTGGCTTCATGCTTACGCCTTAATGCCTCAATGCGGGCTGCTTTTCGACTATTAGGGCCATGAGATTTGCCCATCGATGTCAAAGAAGTAGCTATTTCCGCAGTATGGCGTGATGCTTCGCTGCCGCTCACACTGGCCACCGATTGAATCTGCGGCTGCGGGGCACTGGTGTTATCGGATGCCGAGGAGCTCGATGTTGTTTCATTGGAGGCTTGTTGTGTTGCGCCATCCGCTTCCGTTTGTTGTTTCGAGTCGGTCGCTTCTGAATGCTCATCAGGGCTCTCAGTTATTGACGCCATGCTGCTTGCACTTGGCTCCAGCGACTCACTTGAACGCGTCGCTTCTGGTGCCGCCACTGACGAAGCCACGGCGATCGCAACCGGGTCAGTGGCGGCCTGCGAACTGGGACTGACCCCATGTCCGGCAAAAAGATAAAGGCTTTGTTCATTCGGTTTCAATACCGCCGCAATTTGGCGATAGTCCGTTTGATCCCGCTGCACGTTTCTGACAGTGCTGTTGGGTGTTGTCAGCCGCGCTAACCCATTGCGCTGGTGGTCGGCTCGCGGATGTGTCATTGCGCGTAGATCCGCCTGTGCCTCAGCAACTTTTTGCGGATTCACTTCATGCGTGGCTTCATGCGTAATCTGCGGTGGCAATTGATACGCGTCATTTTCTGATTGCTGCCAGTTCGCGGTTGTTTCCCCGGATTGCGATGCTGGCGATTTATTCTGATGTAAAAATGCCGGCCCATCATAATGCGCCATGATCAAATCCCCTTTTTATCGTGTTTCGACAGTGTCTCTATTTTAGCATAAGCATCAGTTCGCCGAATCCTGGATTGAAAAATAACTCGGCAAAATCAGCGTTAGTTTGAAAATAGCCTGATTCTGGCATTGCCTTTTAACGTTAATAAAGGTAAGGATCAAAACGACACCGGTAGCGCCCTTTCCCGGAAAAACGTCGGCTTGTACGGAACAGGAAAAATGATTGACACTTAATCTATAATGGAGCAGATTTTAGTTGCTATAAAAGTTGTCGTTGCTACAAACATTCATTGGAGGCTGACAACATGCTTTTCCTAATTCTTGATGTTCTACTGATCATATGCGGCATGGTTCTATTGGTATCCTGTTATCGGTTCTCTGAAGAAGAGATCAGGGAGGCCTTGAATGACTGGGCACTAAATACTTTTGTATTCGCCCCTGTTTTGGGCTGGATTGGCAAAAAGATGAATGTTAGGTCTCCTTATCGAAAAGCCATGTTCTTACTAGGATTAGCTATGACCGTCATCTTCGCATTGAATCTGATCGCAGGACTATAGGTATTGGTGCCAATATCGTCACAATAACCGTCTAAGACTCGAAAAAAGGCTCGTGAGCTTATCTGCCCACGAGCCTCTCTTTAAAATTTTTTGTATTTTCACCGTAGCAATTACGCCTGAGCCGCGACCACGGCCGCCGCTTCCTTGGCATCGAACGGACTTCCGGCAGCCAGACTGTCCGGCATTACCAAAATGCCACGCCGCTGTGGTGCCCCTGGAATCGCTAATTCACGCGCACTGCTAATCATGCCGTAAGACGCGACCCCACGTAAAGAACCCGGCCAAATAATCTTACCATCTGGCATCATGGCGCCTGGCAACGCAACAACCACCGTCTGGCCTAACGCAGCATTCGGCGCGCCGCAAACGATTTGAACCTGTTCATCACCAATATCGACCTGCGTGACATGTAAGTGATCAGAATCGGGATGATCTTTGAAATCAACAATCTTACCAATGACAAACTTGGGCTTTTCGTCAACTTCAAGCTGACCCGGTAAATCAGCTTGCTGGATGGCTAAATTTAATTGAGCCACCTGTTCAGCGGCCAATTGAATCTGCCCGTGTCCATCCACGGCTCCCAACCACTGACTGACATTAAAAAAGTTGTAGCCAATCACATGATTCTGATCATCTAAAATTGCCACAATATCACCGCTGCGTTGCGATGTCTGGGTCTCAGTATCCGGTCCTGTGATGGCAATAAGCGTATCACCAAAAGCCGGTTGATTATAACTGGTAATGAGCATTTGAACCTCCAAAATTAATTCAAGCCGGTGATGAAATCCTCGACTTGTTGTTTTGTTTTACGATCTTTGTTAACAAAGCGGCCAATTTCTTTACCGTCTTTAAACGCGATAAAACTTGGAATACCAAAAACACCCATCTCCTGGGCAACTTCCAGATTCTTGTCCCGATCAACCGCAACAAACTCATAATCCGAAAAGTCTTTTTCGATCTCCGGCATTGCTGGTTTGATAAAACGGCAATCCGAGCACCAATTAGCAGAGAAGAAAAGCATTTTCTTACCAGGCTTTTTTACCTCATCCAAAATCGCTGCATTTGAACCTAATTCCTTCATGGCCAACATCCTTTCGCTTACTAATTATAAGTAGACTATAGCAGGAAAACTTTCGCAGCGCAATGCCGCTCACCGTCTTTTACATTATACTTAAAACAGCGGTGTGGCAATCCATAAGCAACAGAGCGTTCGCCAGGGCTGGCGAGCGTGTTTCAGCGCAACGTCATCCTGCGCTTATCCAAGATAGGCATGTAAAGGTTCCATTTTCAGCAGTCAAGACGTGAACACACTGAAATTACAATGGCTAAACGCACCAGCTCACGTCAAAAGGAGGACTTCACGATGTCCATTTCAAGGTCTCGATTACTTTCCGGTATTGGGCTGTCATTAGCATTTATTGCCACTGGTACGGCGCTTGCCGGTTATTGGTGTCACCGCAATCAACGAATTTCCAACCGCATTTTAACCAAGGTAAAACGTAATTTTGCCAAGGAAGGAACCATTGAAACAAGTTGGATCGAGCTACAACCGCTCACCATCAATGACCATCATCAGCGTATCCAAGTGTATCGCGGCGGTATGATTCTTCGTCATTCGAAACTGCACCGACAAATAGCCTTTCTAGCCTTGGCTGATGGTTCGCTATGGCGCATCAAACAGCAACCCATCACCACTGCCTAGATTCATGATAAAGGCTGCACGCCTTAGTTGCCACTTAATCTATTATCAATGCACGCTCACTCAGGCCTTAAAGCACGCAACCAGTTCATAAATTCGGCCACCATCAGCGCTGAACTTTTCTTCGTACTCTGTCGGCACATTATCCGGAATGCGTTGATCATGATGAACATCAAGCGAGACGAGTTCAAAAGTCATGCCGAAATTGTTCATACTAACCAGCGAGTATTCAAATAAGCCTTGATTGTCAGTCTTAAATTGCAGCCGTGCATCTGGTTTCATGATCGTTTGATATTGTTGCAAGAAACGCCGATATGTCAGCCGCCGCTTTTCATGCCGCGTTTTTGGCCAAGGATCAGAAAAGTTTAAGAACAAACCGCTAATTTCAGCTTCAGCAAAATAATCGGTTAAGTCGGCACCATCCCCCAAAACCAGTTGAAGATTGGGGAGTTTTAAGACTGCCTGTTTCTTCAGGATCATGGCAATAGCAGCCTCTTGTAATTCCAAAGCAATAAAATTGCAGTCTGGATGAGCCTGCGCCATCGCAACAATGAATTGGCCTTTGCCAGAACCAACCTCAAGATAAAGCGGTTGATTCTGTTTAAATCGCGATTGCCACTGCCCCGGCATCTTTTCCGGACGAACAAGAATTAGCTCAGGATGCTCGGCTATTAATGGTTTCGCCCAAGTTTTGTTACGTAATCGCATGAATGTCTTCCTTTATTTCATAATTGTGATGATTCTTCGCGGTGATCGTTTGTCCCGTGTCGACAATCAAAAGGCCTGAGACAAAACCGGATTTTGCCACAGGCCCTTTGCCACGCGCTTACAGCTTCCATTCAATGGGTCGACTGCAATGTCTCAAATTGTTGCAAAACTTGTGCGACCTCATCTGTTCGCTGGTGCTGTGCTGCTGCTTTCATGTCGTTCAATAAATGCAAGTCGCCATACCAATAAAGCCGATTTTCCAAAGATTCATCATTGTTGGCACCATAGGCTCTTAGAAACGCTGGCCATGAATTGCGATGACCATAATGCGCCATGACATCAGCAAGATCATAAGCCGGATCACCTAATGCCACCTGCTCCCAGTCAACTAAATAAAGTCGGCCACCAGCACGCAACCAATTTTTATGATTAAGATCGCCGTGACAGACACTTTGAACCGTCACCCGCGGTAACCACTGCTGCAAGTCGCTCAAAGCACGCTTAACCCGCGGCTGATTTGTAAGGTCACGGGGGAAGTCTTGCAATAAATCGTGGCGTAACCGCGCTGGGTCAAGAATTTGGCCACCGACTTGGCGAAGCATTCGTTTTAATAAACTTGAATGGTGTACCTGCGCCAACATTTTGGCTACCACCGGCTGCATCATTTGCTCGCGGGTTAATGTTTCGCCGTCCAACCATTCTTGTGCCGTTAACACATCACCGGTGCTAACCCGACGCGTCCATAATAGGCGTGGGGTAATATGCTCGACTGAAAGTGCCGCAAGAAATGGCGAAGCGTTACGTTTTAGGAAATACTTTTGATTGGCATAAACCCCAAGAAACGCACTACCGGTGGAACCGCCTGCAGGTTGCAGGGACCACCCGGCATCTAATTCAAACTCCATAGGCACTACTCCTTATATCTGGCCGCAGGAATGGTTCTAATCGTCAAAAAGACACTCCCAGGCGCTCGTGCGTCCACGTTCAATATTACTAACTTGAGAAATTCACGTCAAGAGGCAAAGTGAGCGCGAGCCAGCCCGGTTAGAAACCGGAACATAAGTGGCCTTGGGCGTGATGGCCCGGGCTTGGCCATTGCGACCAAGGTCCTTATGTGCAGGTTTCTGGGCTGGGGAGCGCGTTATAGAAAGTGAGCGCGAGCCGGCGCGCTTAGGAATCGGAGTGTAAGTGGCCTTGACGTGATGGCCGGGCTTTGGCCATTGCGTTCAAGGTCCTTACACGCAGATTCCTGCGCCGGGGAGCGCGTTATAGAAAGTGAGCGTGAACCGGCGCGGTTAGAAGTCGGAGTGTAAGTGGCCTTGACGTGATGGCCGCTTTTTGGCCATTGCGGCAAGGTCCTTACACGCAGACTTCTGCGCCGGTGAACGCGTTATGAGCGTAGAGGCGAACTTGTGGCCTCGGACGTGATGGCCCAGGCTTGGCCATCGCGTTCGAGGCCCTTACACGCAGATTCCTGCGCTGGCGAGCGCGTGATGACAGGCGCGAGCCATCGCACTTAAACAAGAGAGCTGTCCAAAAACCACTCGCCCCTATACCACCACATGATGCTGCTTAAGTCGCATTCGTGCATACCACCGTGTAAAGCCCCAGACGAAAACCACGCCGCAAATGAAAATAGCCCCTGCTGTCAGCCACTGAAGCCGCAACAATGTCACCAAGGTGAACGTCGCCACTTCGATTAAAAGCAACACCGTCAACAACCGCTCAAATGCAGCCGGTTTTTGGTCAGGCGCGACCGGATACAGATGGGTAAAGACAATCTCATCATACTGATAATAAAAAGGTAACAGCTGGAAGCCGACCATGTAAAGAAACAAGATAGCAAAACCCAAAGCCAGCCACCATGGCGACAGCACCGCCACAATGACAGTACCGATCACCAGCAGGCGAAGATATAAGCCGAGATACTCACCGCCACGTAAAAAGCCGCGTAGATACAATGAGAGCCATGTTGTTGCTTGGCGTGGTTTGACTAATTTTAATAATCCATCCAAATAACGGCGCCGATGCACACTATTGGCTAATCCTGGTACATCGGTAAATAAGTTATAGAACCGATACACCCGACCCATTCGATCATCTTCTAGTTTGATCAAGGCCATGAAATTCAACCGTCCTTGATCCAAAATGGTTCGCAATTGCCATCTGAAAACAAGATCCAGAATCAATGCAACCAAAAGGGTCACTGCCGGATGCAAATAAAACCCGGCAAAAAACGCGGCCCCGCTAATTGCCAACAACAGTAACCGTTGATGATGCCACTGAGTCGGTAATTGATATCGTTTTAGTAACTGCAACCACAAGTCAAGATCCTTAAATAGCCAAACTGCCATTAGTAAGGTAACCGTCGCATTGGCCGGGTCTTTACCCAGCTGCGCAAACAACGGCCACATAGCAAGACTGGCAAAGGTCAGCAAAACGCCTGGCAGCAACATGCTATAATGGCGGCTTTTTAATAAATATTGCCGAAACGCCTCTGCTTTTGGCAACAAAAAAATTTGATCCGGTGCTTCTGCAAGGGTCGCTAACTGACCGAAGCTAAGTAACCCGGTGAAAATGATTGCCAAGCATAAAGCTAACCACCAGGAAGGCTGTAAGGTTTTGACAATTTGGCTATACACATAAAGCGCACCGCCGAATAAAATCAGTAAAATCAAGACAAAGTGATCATTAAATACAAGGCGTAAATACTTTTGTTGTGCCTGCACATGTTGGCGGAGGCGCGTACGCCACAAGTCAATCATGCTTCTTCCTCCGTCATCTTCATATAAATGTCATCCAGACTGCCATCTTTTAAGTCAAATTGTTGCTTTAATGATGCCATATCACCAGTGGCACGTACTTTTCCTGCTTTGATCAAAACAAACTCGTCAGCATATTGCTGGGCGGTTGCCAAGATGTGCGTCGACATAAGAATCGACGCCCCCTCCTGTTTTTTTTCGGTAACCAAATTTAACAAGTCGTGAATTGCCAATGGATCAAGACCGGTAAACGGTTCATCAATAATAAATAACTTGGCATGGGTCATGAACGCCGCTACAATCATGACTTTTTGCTGCATCCCCTTAGAAAACTTAGCCGGAAACCAATCTAGCTTGTTATCTAAGCGAAATTTTTTAAGCATCCGATCCGCAGCCTCCCAAGCCGCTTTGGCATCAAGATCGTAAGCCATGATGGTCATTTCAAGATGTTCCCGCAACGTTAATTCCGGATAAAGTACCGGCGTTTCCGGAACATAGGCAAGGTTGGCCCGAAAATCAGTGGGATTTTGCTTCAATGTTGTCCCGTCTAAGTCGATCGTGCCTGTCTGTGGTGTCAACAGTCCGATAATATGTTTGATAGTGGTCGATTTTCCGGCACCATTCAAGCCAATTAAGCCCACAATTTTGCCGGATGGTACTGTAAAACTGACATCGCGCAAAACGGTTAGATTCCCGTAGCCGCCTGTTAATCCTTCAATTTTTAAAGTCATCTTACCAGTTCCAATCTGTATAATTTCAGTTAGGGATATGATAGCATGAAATCAAGGTTCCTATAACAAAAGCACAAGGAGAAACGAGGTAAGAGCATGAACGATTGCATTTTTTGTAAAATTATTCGCAATGAGATTCCAAACGTTGCGGTCTATGAAGACGATGTGGTCAAGGCATTCCTGGACATCACTCAGGTCACCCCGGGCCATACGCTGATTGTTCCTAAAAAACATGTGCCGGACATTTTTGCCTATGACACTGAGTTGGCAGCTGCGGTTTTTGAACGCGTTCCAAAAATTGCGCGTGCGATTAAAGCCAGCAATCCGGCGATTAAGGGAATGAACATTTTAAACAACAATGGTAAAGTGGCTTATCAAAGCGTCTTCCATTCACACATTCATTTAATTCCGCGGTACAGCGATCAAGACGATTTCGGGATGCATTTTGGCGATCACAGCGCTCAATATGACACCAGTAAGCTTGAAGAAGTAGCCGCCAAAATCCGCACCCAACTGGAGGCTTAAGTATGAAATTTCGGGATGGGCTCTTGTTAGGTGCTCTTACGGGTACGATTTATAGCTTATTGACCGCCAAAAAAACCGGACGACAACGGCAACAAGCGATCGCTGCTTATTTTAACGGCATCGCTACCGGTGTCGGTCAGGTTCGCCAAAGTATCAATCAAGTCAGCGCGGCGTTAACGCAACTATCTGCCGAAGTCGACCAAACCCTTAAGCCGGCAATGAAAGATATTACGGCCAGCGTTGAGACATTCGAATTTGAAACCGCACCGCGCACGGAAGCCATCAAAGAACATGTGGACAATATCAATGATGCGATCACCGGACTTGAAGAAAATCAATCTGCGCATCCGACCAAACCTTAACCAAAACATTGAAAATAACTACCGTTGCCTTTATACAAGCCGTGACGGATTCTTGAAAGTTATGTGAAGATCCGCGTACGGCCGTAAGTTATGGTATAGTAGACGGCAGTGTTAACCGAAACTTTTTAGATTAGGATGTGTGATTACATGAAAAAATGGATTCTCGGTGTCGTTGGCTTGTTCGTAGCAGTGACCCTAGCAGGCTGTTCCAGCAGCACGGTTGCAAATATGAAAGGCGCCAAGGTCACCAAAGACGAGTACTATGACGCCATGAAAAAGACCACAACCGGTCAGGCAACATTGCGTAACATGATCGTCTTAAAGGCTTTAGAACAACAATATCCGAATAAGGTATCGGATAAAAAGGTTAACAGCCAGTTCAACAAGCTAAAGAAGCAATACGGCTCTTCATTTGATTCAACTTTGGAACAAAACGGCTACACCGAATCAAGCTTCAAGGATCAAATTCGGACAACACTTTACTCTGAAGTTGCCCTCAAGGATATGAAAAAACCGACGACCAAGCAAATTGAAAGTCAGTGGAAGAAGTATCAGCCAAAGATTCAGGTTCAGCATATTTTAGTTAAGACCGAAGATGAAGCTAAACAGATCATTTCAGATTATCAAAAAGATCCAACCGAAAAGAACTTCGAATCTCTAGCTAAGAAGAACTCAATTGATACCGGAACCAAGAATAAAGGTGGTAAGTTAGCTGCCTTTGACAACACGGACACCAGCTTGGATTCCACTTTCAAATCAGCTGCTTTCAAACTCAAGAAGGCTGGCGACATTACCACAACACCGGTTAAGACGCAATACGGTTACCACGTCATCCGTGTTATCTCCATTGCCAAAAAAGGTACGATGAAGGAACACAAGAAGGATCTTGAAAAGCAGATCTACACCTCATGGCAAAGTGATTCAACCGTTATGAACGGTATTATTACCAAGGTACTTAAAAAAGCCAACGTTTCGATCAAGGACAATGATCTTAAAGATGTGCTTTCAAGCTACCTCAGCACCAGCTCAAGTTCTTCAACTAGCAAATAAGTAAGAAATTGAGTCATGCAAAAACGACCTCGCATCATGCGCGAGGCCGTTTTTTTGTTCCGGTAAAACCACGATTTAAGTTTGACGACGGCTTTCTAATCACAAGCAGTTTGTCTTTAGCTCTTAATGCGGATCCGGATATGTTTGACCATTTGTCGGCCGGTAGAAACGCCGATTGTCCATGCCAAAGAGTCGTTCAGTAAAGGTGCCTGGATCGACATGTTGGTACGCAGTCGTCATCATGTTGATTGAGGCATCCATTTCGTCCAAATCGTGCAACACCTGGGCCTCAAGTAGTTGCGGCCGCACCGGCGAGCCATATTCCAATAAACCATGGTGCGCTAATACAACATGCCGCAGCAATAGCATATCCTCACTATTAATATCGATCTTTAGTTGATGGGCTGCCAACACAATTTGTTCATCAATCAGGACAATATGCCCAATCAGATTCCCGGGTACCGTATATTCAGTTGAAATCGGACCACTTAATTCAATCGTCTTGCCCAAGTCATGTAAAATCGCACCCGCATAAAGCAAGCTCTTGTTCAAACTTGAATACTGGGCAACCACATTTTTAGCCAAGCGCAAAATACTCAGGGTATGAAAAGCAAGTCCACCGGCAAAGGCGTGATGATTCGACTTGGCAGCTGGATAACTGAAGAACGCTTTTTTATGATCTTGAATCAGTTTTCGGACGATTCGATTCCAATTGGCATTAGTAATTTCAAAAATGAAACTGTTCAGCTCTTCTTCCATGGCATTGGGCGCTTCTGGTGCGCGTTCAACGAAGGTACGCGGATCATTTCCTTCTTCTTGAGTTGCCAAGCGCATTGAGTAAATCTTGATCTGCGGGTTGCCTTGATACAATTCCCGCTTTCCTGACAGCTGCACCACTTCACCGGCTTTGAACTGGGCAATATCATTTTCGGTTGCATCCCAGAATTTACCCGAAATATGGCCGGAATTGTCTTGAAAAATCATGGCAATAAATTTCTTGCCATTTTTTGCTACCCGGACTTCCGCTGATTTAATTAATACAGGAAGTCGCACATCTTCTTCATTATGGTAATCAAAAAGCCGTTTTGCCACGGTCGTCACCTTTTCCTTTACTATTCAAGCTAATTAAATCATACCGATGTCAGTTGGAAAGTACAAGGAAGGGATCGTTCAGGCACATGGCAGCATGAACAAAGACACGATTCTTCGTTTTCAATTCCTCCACCACTTTGAGCCGCTTGCACGTGTTTTTGTGGGATTCCATCGCATAAAAAAGCGGTTCCAAAAAGACAAGCCGTCTAAAATAAAACGAGCTTTGTCTTCTTAGAACCGATTTTACTTGATCTTTATCGACATGCCACTTCGCTAACCCAAGTTGGTATGTTGTTTAAGTGAGCCAATGACTTATGGCTTGCTTTGATAAACGTCAATAATTGGTTGGGAGATGATCTTATTCAATTCGTCCATCATCTGGGAAAGGCCTTGTTCTTTAGCCATCAAGTTCTGGATCGGTTGAATATCACGCATCTTGTCGCCAAGTGCCTGCAGTGATTTCACTTCTTCATCGGTAAAATCCTGTCCCTGCATTGACTTTTGTTGCATCTCATATTGCTTTTGTTGGAACTGCTGGAACAAGCCATATGCAACGGTGTCCAATTTCAAAAGATCAAATGCCTTCTTAAGATCTTGGAATTCCTGAGTTGTCTTGATATCTGCCGCCATTTGATTTGCGGTGTCGTAAACGTTTGCCATGCTTTACCTCACTTTTTGAGCCTATTTGAACCAGCTCTTAATATTATCATACCATTTTCCCACAGTTTCCTTGGCACTGTCTATACCTTTATCGATACTATCTTGAATTCCTTGCCAAGTGTCATCACTTTTTCCCGGTGTTTGGATGCTGGCCATTTGGGCGGCATCCTTGGTGTCAAAGGCAGTTTGAGGTGTATTGGGCATCAGCTTCGACATTTCAAGCTTGAACAACGGTGCGACACCGGATGTGCTGGTACCTTGCAAAAAGTGCTGACTATCCGTTGTCGGATAACCAATCCAAGTTGCATTCACAATATCCGGCGTATAACCAACTACCCACTGATCCTTGGTGCCATAACCCCAACTGCTAGGAACCTCGGTACTGCCGGTTTTACCTGCAATTGTATAGCCAGACGGTTTAGCCGTTTTCCCGGTGCCTTCGTTAAACGTACCGATCATCATACTGGTCATTTCCTGAGCGACTTTTTTGGACATGATCTGACGCGTTGCCGGATGGGAATTATCAACCACCGTTTCGCCGCTCGCATCAACGATTTTCCGAATAAAATGCGTGGTCGGCAGCTTGCCATCGTTAGCAAACGCCGCGTATGCCCGCGCCAGCATCAACGGTGAAACCCCGTTTTTTAAACCGCCAAGGGCTGCGGCTAGATTCTGATCACTCGATTTAAGCTGAATGCCAAAACGATCAAGGCTGGCAACGCCTTTTTGTACCCCGAGTTTGTTGAGTAACCAAACAGCAGGGGCATTGATCGAATCCGCCAGTGCTTGATACATCGGAACGGTGCCGAGGTATGTGCCGGTCGCGTTTGTCGGGGTATAATTATTTTTGCCGTAGCTAAGCTTTTCGTCTTTCAGAATCGAATCGTAGTGATACCCGTTTTCTAACGCCGGTGTGTACACCATCAGCGGCTTGATAGTCGATCCCGGCGAATTACGCAGCTGAGTCGCGTAATTAAACCCTAGGAAGGTATGTTCGCCCCGGTTGCCGACAACTGCGCGCACGCCGCCAGTCTTGGGATCCAGAATAATCGATGCGCCTTGAACCTGTTTACCATCTGCTGCATTAGCCGGAAATGCCCAGTCCTGTTCAAAACTGGTTTGCAGATTCTGCTGATAGGTTTGATCCAGATTGGTGTAGATCTTATAGCCTTTATTCAGAATATCATCAACACTAATCCCCTCACTGCGCGCTTCTTCGATGACCGAATCAAAGTAAGATGGATATTTCTGTGCGTTGGCGTTTGAAAAAGCATCCACCACCTGAACCGATTGCGCTTTGGCTGCATTTGCCTGCGCCTGAGTCAATTTGTGGTTATCCACCATTAGCTGCAAAACCACATTACGTCGCGAAATCGCGTTATCTTTATGATCAGCCGGATTATAATAACTCGGGTTACGTAACATCCCTGCTAAAATGGCACCTTCACTGGCATCCAGTTGGCTCGCATCCTTGCCGAAATAACGTTTTGCAGCATCCTGCACGCCCCAAACCCCATTACCAAAATAGGCATTGTTCAGATACATCGCGAGAATATCCTGCTTGGAGTAAACTTTATTCAGTTGAATCGCCATGAATAGCTCTTGCGCCTTACGCAGCATGGTCTGCTTTTGCGTCAGTAACGTATTTTTGGCTAATTGTTGCGTGATGGTGCTCCCACCACCCATAATTTGACCATGATGGATAACATAGTTCAACGCCGACCGCAAAATTCCTTTAATGGAAAAGCCGCCATTCGAGTAAAACGTCCGGTCTTCGGTTGAAATAACCGCATTTTGGACTTGCGGACTAATCGCACTGAGTTCAACATACGTCCCTTTTTGACCGTACAATGTCCCCGCTTCTTCATTGTTGGCATCGTAAATAACCGTTTTGGTCTGTAAGGTGCTCTTGATATTTTGAACATCAGCGGTTTTTGCTTTATAAGTGAACCAGGCAGAGAAGATTAGGATGACCGTCAACCCAAGTAAAATGAGCCAGCGAATGACCTGAAATCGGCGGAAGAACCACCGAATGCTCTGCCAGACACGTGATAGAACCTGCATGTCCTTCCTCCTATTATGAATCTTATTTATTGTAGCATAGGCCGTTGTCAGCCAAGTCTCGACCGGCTGTTTTTAAGCAAACTTTATGACCGAACGAATCGAGGAATCCTTTTGTTATTTCAAACATCCGCCATTGCCCAGAATCGCGCCAGCCTCCGGGATCAACTTCAAGACTGGCTAATCCCCCGGAAACGCCAGCATCAGATGCGCGTGGCACAAACCATCCAGGTCAACGGCCACTACCGCCATTTTAACGAGCCCGTTAAAAATGGTGACCTTATCTCGCTGACTTATGATGAGCTTGTCCATCGAACCTATGTCCCGGAAACGCCGCATCTTAACATCCGTTATGAGGATGACGACTTATTGATCGTGGACAAACCCGCCGGCATGAAAACCCACCCAAATCAACCTGGCGAAACCGGCACCTTAATGAATCAGGCTGCTGCTTATTTAGCTCCTTTTCCAGCGCTTATCACCCACCGGCTTGATATGGCAACCAGCGCCTATTAGTCATTGCCAAAAATCCGTTAGCACAAGCCATCATTAACCGGCAACTAGCAACGAAAACCATGCACCGTGATTATCTCGCCGTGGTTCCGCGCGGGATTCCGGAAAAAGGAACGATTCAAGCTCCTATTGGTCATGATCCTGACGACAAGCGTAAGCGGATGATTCGCGCTGATGGTGCCTTTGCTGTCACGCATTATCATCGGATTGCCGAAACCGCGGATACTGCCACGATTGAACTTAATCTAGAAACCGGACGCACTCATCAGATTCGGGTTCATCTAGCCAGCATCGGCTTCCCCATCATTGGCGATCCTTTATATGCAGCCACGGAAACAGCCACTCGAATGCAGTTGCATGCGTTTCGCGTACGTCTGATCCGGCCGCTGACGATTGAGCCTCTAACGGTCACCAGTCCAAGCCCGTTTCGTCAATAAGGTATTCGATCAGCGCTCTTTGAATCCTTGACCCATCATGTCAGTTAGAACCTGAAAAGCTCCCATAATCGCTAGCGTTTTTAGCTAACCATTATGGGAGCTCTTTTAAACCACAACTTACCTCAACTCACCGATCAAAAGCATGACGATAAGCCTCTTCAAACCATTTTGCCTGTTTTTCATCAGGGCTAATAACGACAATCGTATCATGGCCGGCGATGGTCCCTACAACTTGATCAAAATCGATATCATCGATAATGGCCGCCAACAAATTACCATTACTTGGCAGCGTCTTGATGACATTCAGGAATTGAACCCGAGTGATCGTCAAGCCGACTTCCCGAATCGATCGCCCCAGCCGTTCAAGCTGTGACTCCTCTGACCCACGAAAAATCGTATAGCGCAAAGTACCTTTGGCATCTTGGGCTTTAACAATTTGCATTTCCCGAATATCACGCGAAATCGTCGCCTGGGTAGCATCAATACCAGCCGCCTTCAAAGCCGCCAAAAGTTCCTCTTGCGTTGCGATCGGTTTTTGATTGATAATCCGTGCCAATGCAGCTTGGCGTTCACTCTTATTCATTCAACAACCTCCTGAGCGCGACCCGGCGCGGTTAGAAGTCTCTGCCGGGTCGACCGCGTCATGAAACAAGACTCAATTCATCCACACAAGTGATTACATTTCTTCAGGTGCCGCCACTCCTAGCAAGTGCAGCGCATTCTCCAAAACCTGAGTCGTAGCAGCGACCATTGCCAACCGAGCCGGCAGTTCACTGTCTTCAACCAACACCTTGACGTTGGCATAATATTTGTTGAATGCCTTAGCCAGCCTTAATGCGTATTTTGCAATCACTGAAGGCTCATACTCTTTAGCCGCCCGCACCACGATACTTGGATAATCACCCAAAGCCCGCAAAACATCCCACGCAGCCGGATCACTCAAGGCTACTTCCGGCGCCGGTGCAATGTTGGCCTTGCGCAAGATGCTGTGTGCCCGGGCATTGGTGTATTGAACGTACGGACCGGTTTCGCCTTCAAAACGAACGACTTCCTCTAGGTTAAAGTCAAAGTTATCCAGCCGTTCATTCTTCAAATCATGGAAAATAACCGCCCCGACACCAACTTCATGAGCAACTTTTTCTGCATTCGGTAAATCCGGATGTTTCTCATCAATTTGCTGCTGGGCAAGTCCCACTGCATCTTTTAAGACTTTTTCAAGCAAAATGATGTTACCGCGGCGGGTTGACAACTTTTTACCATTGGCTGTAATCAAGCCGAATGGAATGTGGTGTATATCATTGGCCCACTCGTAACCCATTTCCAGCAAGACTGCTTTTAACTGTTGGAAATGTTCGCGCTGCTCGTTACCAACGACATAGAGGCTCTGCACAAAATGATAATGTTCTTTCCGGAAAATGGCTGCTGCTAGATCACGGGTCATATAAAGGGTGGCGCCGTCTGATTTTTTGATCAGCGCCGGATTGAGGTTGTATTTACTTAAGTCAACAATCTCGGCGCCTTGACTGGTTTTTAGCAAATGCTTATCTTCCAGGGTTTTAACCACCCGGTCCATCTTGTCGTTGTAAAACGCCTCGCCATTATATGAATCAAAATCCACGCCAAGAATTTTGTAGATTCGGTTAAACTCCGCCAGTGAAACCGTCCGGAACCACCGCCATAGCGTGATTGCCTCTTTGTCGCCATCTTCCAATCGCTTAAACCATGCCCGCGCTTCATCTTCCAACTCGGGATCGGTTTCAGCAACTTCATGGAACTTAACGTAATACTGCAACAGGTTTTTAATCGGATCAGCCTTAACATCGGCTTCCGATCCCCATTTTTTATAGGCAACAATCAGCTTGCCAAATTGGGTTCCCCAGTCACCTAAATGGTTAATTTTAATCGGCGAGTAACCGACCTTGTGCAAGATATTAGCAAGTGCATTGCCAATAACCGTCGACCGCAAATGCCCCATTGACATTGGCTTAGCGATATTAGGGCTGCTCATATCAATCGGCACATTGCCTTCACCAAGCTTAGCATCGCCAAAATGCTCGCCGGATTGGGCAATTGCTTTTAAAACTTCATGGGCAAAACTGATCTTGTCTAGATAAAAGTTAACATACCCGCCCACTGCTTTAACCTGCTCAAACGGGGACGCGTCAATCTTTGCAACTAAATCACTGGCAATCATTTTCGGCGCCTGATGCAAGATCTTTGCCAATGAAAACGTTGGAAAGGCAAAATCACCTAAATCAGATGACTTGGGTGTTTCAACTAACGCGGTGATAGCCGCCTCATCCAGCTGACCATCCAAAACCGGAACAAGCGCTTTAACAACAAGTTCTTTGAAATCCATAATTTCCTCCTAAATCATGATGCCACGAAAAAAGACCCATCTCTCCCTTTACGAAGAGACGAGCCTGCACCCGCGGTACCACTCTGCTTGACATGAGTCCACTCAAAACACTGATCCTCAAAAGCGCGCCAACAGGTTAGACGTGATCGTTTGCACTGGCCGATCTCACTTTTAAACGTCAAATAACCTGAATTCCTCTTTCTCACGGGATCTATACAGCGGTCGACGAGAATCGAACTCGCGACACCAGCTTGGGAAGCTGGAGTTTTACCACTAAACTACGACCGCAAATCAACGCATATAAGTGTATCACGGCGAAGCAGGTTTGCAAAGACTCAAGCGGTACTTTTTTCTATGATTTTAATGAGAAAACATCTTAAAAATGAGTACGGGTAATTTTGTTGTTAATCTTTCTCACCGTGTTATAATAAAAAGAAAGAAGAGGAGTGGTTGAGATGGCAAAGACGGGACGCCACTATTATTTTGTGGCGCGCAACGAGAAAACCAAAACTGGTTATCACATTAGTTTTCCTAATATTCCTAATGCTGAGGCGGTCGGGACAACGTATGAGGAAACTGTTTATTATTCATATCGCGTCCTAGCCGATTTCCTAAGCCATCTGCCAAAGCAAGAAGCTGAAATCCGCGCTTACACACTCTCCGATATTCCCGACACAGTGGCAAGCAACGTTTTCTACTCTTTGGTTAGCGTGACACCAGACTTCGATCCCCATAAAATGGAAACGCACTTTACGCTTCCGCAAACGCCACCCGCCGATATTCGCCAAAAAGCGGCTAAACTTGCTGGCCTCGTGACCCCCAATGACAACTTGGCTTTGTAGGCAGACATTAGCATGCAAGTTATTCGAATTGGACTTTTGATTATTTTCATTGGTGCTAGTGTTCTGACTCTGATTGGTTTATTAGGCTGGCTCATTTTAATGCTCAGTCATCATGATCCAGAAAAAATCCGGCGTTTGACACTAATTAGCGGTGGCATTGCGTTGGCAGCGTTAATCCTTAATGCCTTCACCTAGCATGCCGGCTGATCATGAATTTGCAGACAACTCAAAACGTTCCCTTAAACTTCACGAACAGAAGTTTAAGGGCGCTTTTTTGGTTGCGCTAGGGTGAGTGACTGGTTTCTGAGGCTTTTCTATGCTTAAATGGGAACAGCAAATATTGAAGGAGTGGGCGAATTTATGACTGATCTGCGTACAAGTATTGATGGCTTTAAATTTGATAATGTATTTATGAATGCAAGTGGCGTTCGCTGTTACACCGAACAAGAATTAGACGAACTGGTGCAAAGCGATGCCGGCACCTTGGTTACCAAAAGTGCAACCCAAGCAAAGCGGCTAGGTAACCCGAGCCCACGCTATGCCCGTCTGGAACTAGGCTCGATCAATTCCATGGGCTTACCTAACGAAGGCTTGGATTACTACCTCAACTACGCCTTGAATTTTCAAAAAGCGCACCCTGATCAGCCCATTTTCATTTCAGTTGCCGGTTTGTCGATGGAAGAAAATCTGGCGATGGCACACACGATTGAAGATTCGGATTTTAACGGTCTGGTTGAATTTAATCTTAGTTGCCCCAATGTGCCAGGTAAGCCGCAAACCGGTTATGATTTTGACCGTACGCAAGAAGTTTTGACTAACCTGTTCAGCTTCTTCACTAAGCCAGCCGGGGTCAAGTTGCCGCCTTATTTCGATTTGGCTCAGTTTGACCAAATGGCAGCTATTTTAAATCAGTTCCCGTTGAAATTTGTCAACTCCATCAATAGTCTGGGTAACGGTTTGATGATCGATCCAGAAACCGATACTGTTTTAATCAAACCAAAAGGCGGTTTCGGTGGTGTCGGCGGTGCTTATGCTAAGCCAATCGCCCTTGCCAACGTTCGCGCTTTTGCCCAACGACTTAACCCGCAAATTCAGATCATCGGCACCGGCGGCATCACCAATGGCCGCGATGCTTATGACTTAATCCTTGCCGGTGCTAGTCTGGTTCAAGTCGGTACCCTCTTACAAGAAGAAGGGCCAGCGGTGTTCACCCGCCTCAAACGAGAGCTAGCGGCGGTTATGCAGACAAAAGGCTACACTCAAATTAGTGACTTCAAAGGACAACTAAAAACCTTATCATGAAGAAAAAAATCAAAGTCTGGTCTTTGTTTACCCGAAACACCAAAGACTTTGCCCATCACTGGGGCGCCTACTTTCTACTGATCAGCGTAACCAATCTCGCAGTCGGGCTGGCAATTATCCCGCTGCTGACTTTTAGTGCGCAACAAATCCTGCGTCTAGGAAATGTTCCCTACATCACTTTAACCAACTTAGGCACGATTATCGTGGAAAAGCCAAGCACCGCCGTCTTACTCTTGCTGATTGGCTTGCTATTACTGCTGTTCGTCTATTGGCAGTTTGCGTTTTTAATTCTCGGCATTCAAAACATTCACCGGCAGACGCATTTAAATTTTCGCCAGCTGGCTTTAGCAACGATCAAAAAGACCCGCCGCTTGACGCCCGCAACCATTATGATTTTGATTGCCTATTTTGTTTTGGTTTTTCCGTTCTCGAGTATCGTGTTTAAAACCAGTTTATTGGCCAAATTGACGATTCCCGATTTCATCATTGATTTCATTTTGGACCGCTGGTATTTGGCAATTCTGGTTGTTTTGTTATATCTGATTGGCACCTGGTTGGCTGTGCGCCTATTACCACTTTTGCCAGCTTTAATCCTTGGTGATGAGCATCCCGCAGCAACGGTTGTTCGCAGCTGGCGAGCAACACGCGGTCAGGCTTGGCGAACACTCTTTTCAATCATCCTCATTGTCATTCCGGTGATGGTACTGACGGTGTTGCTGATCCTTGGATTATATGGGTTTCAGACATACCTAGACCAGCAATGGCAGCAGTGGTCATTATTAGGTGCAACCATTAATCTTGGTTTATTGCAGGTCACACTTTTGCTGATCACGGTTTTCTTTACTGTCATGCTGTATCAATTAGCAACCGCCCAAGCAGAAACTTTTCAACTCATTTCCGTGCAAACGATTGATGCGCCAGTGTCGAAACGGCGGCGGACGGTACTTTTTCGTCTCAGTGCTTTAGCGCTAATTTTGCTGGTTGTCGCTAGCACCAGTGCTTTTTACCACGCTTATCTAACCGGAGCCTTAACGACCCAGCCATTAACCATCTCACATCGCGGAGTTGACAACGGAAATGGCGTGCAGAATACGATCCCGGCGTTGGAAGCCACTGCTAAGGAAAAACCCGATTATGTCGAAATGGATTTGCACGAAACCAAAGATCACCAATTTGTTGTGATGCACGATGAAAATCTAAGCGCATTAACCGGACGTAATGCTCGGCCGCATGATTTAACTTTGGCTGAACTAACACAGCTAACCGCGCGTGAAAATGGGCACGCCGCCAAAGTCGCTAGTTTCGATGACTATCTGGCCGCCGCTGAAGCAGCCCATCAGAAATTATTGGTTGAAATCAAAACAACCCCCTATGACAGCCCAGAAATGATGGATCGTTTTATCCAGCGATATGCGCAACGCTTATTGGCAGATCATGATCAAGTTCATTCGCTCGACTATCATGTGGTCACCACTCTGCGTAAGAAGGTTCCGACACTCAAGACGTTCTTTATTCTGCCATATACACTGGTTTTCCCCGCAACGCCAGCAAGCGGTTATACGTTAGAATCAACCACCCTTTCAACGACCGTGACTGATCAAGCCCATGCACGGCATCAGGCGATTTATGCATGGACCGTCAACGATAGCGATGATATGCAGAAAATGACGTTTATGGATGCAGATGGGATTATCACTGACCAACTGGCAACACTTAAGACGACCTTACGTCAGATGAACGATCACCCTAGTTATGCCGATCAGCTGCTGAATTACATGACCAGTTTCTCCTCTGGGGATAATAGTCCGTTTTAAATGATTCGCGTCATGTTTTCAGAGATGCTAAGTTTAAGAACACGAAAAAACCCACTCATTTGAGCGGGTTTTTTAAACCATCTTTACTTAAAGTAATACCGCGCTGTTTCTAATGCGCTGGTTTCCATCAATCGTTTGCCGTACTCCGACAAAACCGCAGATGACAACGGTGACCGATCACCAAATTCCAGTGCGACTGCCATTTCATCGTGCGCTTCATTAGATGAAATTTCGTTTGGATAGAAAGTCAAAACAAGGTAGTAGTTTTGCTTGTAACGATAAAGATCACTCTTACCGCCTTCCAAGCGGAGCGTCTGCGCAAGGCTAATGAAATCTTCAAAATCCTTTAATTTTAAGACTAATTCGGTTTGTGGTGCTTTGGCAGCGTCAATATAACCGCCTTCGTCAACAGCTTGCTGATCATGTTGATCGTTGGCATCTAATCCCTGCAGCTGCTGGCGAATATAATCCGGCACCTGGGTATCCGCACTATCACCATCAGAACCGGTGTCGCTATCATCATTCTTTTGTCCGTTCTTACTGATCAACAACTCGAGTCCGGACTGACTTGGCATGACTTGAAACGTCACGGCCTCATTTGTCGCAAACGTATGATCTTTATCGACTTCATCGAGGATACTGTAGAAGAAGCTTTCAATCTGCTTGTGATTACCAAGCAAATCCAGCACGGTAATTCCCCGCTGCGCTAGATCATCGTTGCCTAACATGACCCGGATCGTATTTGCGTTAATCCGTTCCATTTCCATGATTGCTGCACCTCACTTTAGTCACGGAACCCTGACTTTTGTGGTTCATCACATGACCACTTACTACATTATAGCAGATTTCGTACTTCACGGCATTCTACCGCACGTACCTGTTATGATCAAGTCGCAGGCTTTGAAATCTTAAAATCGCACTCATTTTGTACGCAAAAAGAACTGCCTCGGCGATCCATTGTGCCAAAGCAGTTCTTTTGTCCTTGCCCACTTGAGCAACAAAAGCGCTCATCAAGCAAGTGTTTATAAAAATGTCAGTAATTTAATCATTAAAATCCAGCCAATAATTGCGCCTGTTGCAATTCCAAAGTCCGAACAGATCGTGGCAAAAAGCGGCGGATTTCATCCTCGTTATAGCCAACCTGAAGGCGTTTGTCATCCATCATGATCGGTCGCCGTAACAGACCTGGATATTTCGCCACTAACTTAATCAGGGTACCCGTTGACAGTTCATCAATATTAACGCCGAGCTCCTGGAAGATCTTTGAACGTGTTGAAATAATTTCTTCAGTTCCTTCTTCGGTCATCATCAATAACCGTTTGATTTCATCAACATTCAATGGATCAGAAAAAATATTTCGTTCTTGGAATGGAATCTTATTTTCCTTTAACCAGGCGCGCGCCTTCCGACAAGATGTGCAACTTGGGGATGTATATAAAATAACCATGAGCGCTCGCTCCTTTTCTTTGACGAGGTATCTTTCTCAACTACAGGTATAGTATACGAGATTGCCTCAAAGCGGCGCAATCACATTTAGAAAAATAATTTTTCAAATGATGAAAATTCCGCGTTCAAAGTCTTGATATTGCGTGATCTATCAACGTCTTTATAAGTTTAATTGTAATAAATACCCCAAGTTATAATAACTAAATTTTTAACATTTCCCTCTCATTTTAAACGATCAGTTATCATCACTATCAGACATTAATTGTCAAGTCATCCCCGGCAACGTCAATTGGTATACCCCCAGCTGCTGCTTGTGCCTGATCCTTCAAAGTGACAAGATCTAGCTGTTGGGGCAAATGCGTTAAGAGTAAACGCTTCACCTGCGCTTCTTTTGCTAACGTTCCGGCTTCTGGAGCGGTCAAATGCCATCGTGGCGCTGGTTGATCGGCAAGGAAATTGGTATCTGCCATCAACAGGTCAGCGTGCTTAGCAAAGGGAACCAATCCAGAAAAATAGCGCGTATCACTCGTATTCACAAGTACTTTGTTGGTGCCTTCTTCTTTAATCCGTACCGCAAACGCCGGGACCGGATGCTGTGTCTCCAGGAAGGTTAACGTAAGCGGCCCTAAATGTAAGGTGCTGTCTCCGGTATAACCGATCCCTTGCGTAAACGGACCAAAAGTTAAGCTGCCAAAGTTCAAAGGATCCTTTGTGTGCCCGTAAATTGGCAATGGCGACACTTTTTTGTTTCCCTTGCGTAGTTGATAGAAGTACTGCAAAACGCCGACATCCGCCGTATGATCATGATGATAGTGCGTCAACAAAACCGCGTCCAATTGCAATGGGTCAAAAACCTTTTCCAATGCCAGCAAACCGCCACTACCTAAATCCATCAGTAAGTGATAGTCGCCACTTTCAATTAAATAAGTACTCGTTGCATGTCCGGCATCCGGATAGCCACCGAGATAACCTAAAACTGTTAATTTCATTTAGTTTTTCCTCCCTTTCAAAGTGAAATGCTGCCAAGAAGTTTATAATAAAAGTGGAGGTGGTCGTTATGTCCACAATACAAACGGTTTTCGGCAGCAAGTCTTTTCTGACTAAATTGCTTGATGAACGCCATGATCCGCAACTAAAACTCTTGAAACCAGCACAAAGCGGTCTAGACTATATGATTTTCGATCCCAGCGGTCAAGCCGCATTCAGTGCTCCGCTACGCTATGAAATTTTAGCTAGCCTAGGGAAAACCGAGCAAAGCGGCTATGTGCATTTCATGTACTTTAACCTTGATACGGATGACGTCAAAGTCTTCTTATCCAAAATTAAACAACTGATCGATAATCATGATATTTTGTTGGGCGAAAATCATATTTTACTAGCGCAGGAAGCCAAACATCCGGACAATTTCCTGGTGATGTCAGTCTGGCAAACGAGCAATGACTATTACGAATTCAAGAATACGCCGGCCCTCGCATCAGTCAAGGAATTCATTCGCCGCGCTGCCTCTGCCAATGGTTTTCATGAGGCCGGTTATACCGTGATCGACCCGCACAAAAAGTGACAGTGTCAACCGCCAAATCATTTTCGTAGCAGTTGTTGCGTTTGATGGAATGAAAAATTTAAACCCGCACCAAGCTACTCGACACCAGAAGTTTGCCACCAAGATTCAGCGTCCGGTTTTACAGACTGGGTTTTGGCGATTCAAACATGCTGGTGTTTTTCCATGCCGAAAATTCATTCAGTTCGCCACCGCCCAATCGGTGAATCGACCATGCGAACCATCACATGAACGGTTGCTTCGTAAAAGAGCCAGTCAAATGCTGCATAAATGCCAATCATGACGCCTAAATAGCGCGAGGGTGGATTATCAAGATAATTGGTCATCACACTAATGACACATAAGGCGATCAGAATACCGCAGATGAGCGGAACAGCAAAAATAACTGCAGCCTGGCGATAAAGCGTGACCCGAATCTGATGGGGGTCCATCCCTAACTGTTTCAGAATCTGAAAATGGCGAATTTCCTGCCGCACCGCGATCACTTGCTTCAATAACAAGATGCTTCCGGTTGCCACGACGAATACACCGCTAAGCAGTAAGATCAAAAATAGTAAGAACCCATATAAGGTACTGACGAAATTCTGCTCGGCCGCCTGAAGACCAATGGGGTTGCGCCAATATACCATGTTGGTGCTCGCTCGATCCGTCACCGTTAAATCATCGCCTTCACGCTGTTGTATGCCAATATTAACAAACTCTTCCAGATTTTTACTGTTGCCCAAATGCTGCAGCAAGGTAAGTGCGCGTTTGGCAGCTTTTGTTTTTGGCAATTTAGCCATATACAAGCGATCCGGCGTTCCATTCAACATATCAAAGGTTCGATTGGTCACCAACAGACCACGGTCAAAATAATTATTGCTTCCGGTTGGAAAAAGATTGGTCGTCTGCGTCAGACGTAACGATGTATCACTGCCAGGCAGGATAATGGCGCGGTTCGGATTACGTCTGGCGCCAACTGGCCGAAAGCCGCTTCTGGTCGGAAGCATCAACTTAGCCTCTTGCGAATGCAACCGAATCGGTCCTAATTCCCGTTGAATCTTAGCCGCGCGCTGGTAATCACGTAACGCAACCACATTATAGACCCCCGGCTGTTTACGCACTTCACCAATCTGATTACGGAGACGAATTTCAGCATAAACCAGCTTTGAAGGAATCGTCATCGCCTGCTTCGGTTTGACTTTCGCCTGTTTCAAAATATCGGTCACATTATCAACACCGACACCTGATGCGACTATGGTTGTCGGAATCTCACGTAAAACCAAATCCTGATTATATTGAAAAAGCATGACTGAACTACCTAGCATGGTAATGGTGATCGCACACAGCAACGTGGTTAACCACAACGAATGAGCGTTTCCCTGCAGGCGCTTAATAATCAGATGTCGGGAAATACCGCTCGCATTATGGGTTTGCATCTCGTGCCGTTTTTGATACCACGCTACCAGTCCCGGCAGGAAATAAGCAAAAACCAAAAACAACCCAAGCAATAAGGCGCCGATTACCAACAATAAAAAGAGTGGTAACACAATCGGTCCCGGAAGCCAAGAGAGTATGCGCATCAAGCGACCGCCAATTGGAAGCAAACGCAACATCGTCAACAAACTGCCGACCAACAACAAAAAGCCAAAAATACCGACCCAGAAGCGCCAGCGGGTTTGCGGTTTTGGTGGTGCCGGGACATCTTGCTGGCGAATAAACTGGCGTAACGGACTGCGAACATAAATCGCATTGATCGCACCGACTAAAAGATAAACAACTCCCATCAACGTCAAGACGTCCATTAATGCGGACAAAGAAAACATAAAGCCGATGGGTGTGTGCAATGCCATTAACCGGATCAACACCATCCCTAGCAATGGCGATAAAATCAAGCCAAGCAAAGCCCCGACAAACAGGCCCACTATGCCGATCATCACACTTTCAAGAAAGACAATCAGCCCAAGTTTGGCGCCTGATAATCCTAAAAGACGGTATAAGCCAATTTCCTGATCACGCCGGCCAATTAACAGACTATTCAAATAAAGCAGGAAACTGATTGAAAAAAGTGCCAACACCATCATGACAATCATCAACAGGCTCGGCACAATATCCAAGCTACCAAGTCGCTTACTGGCATCACTTAAAATTAACCGATTATTGGCAACTGCACCGATCGCGTACATAATCGCACTAATCAAGGCAGCAATCAGTATCTGTAGGCCGTCCTCGTGCCGATGCCGAATCAGATTCGTTTTAATCTGTTCCCACACGTGAATGGCCTCCCCCACTAACGGTCGCTTCCATGTCAATGATGCGATCAAAAAACTGTTCTCGTGACTTGCCACGCGTTACTTCGGCAAAAAAGGCACCATCTTTAATAAAAATAATCCGGCTCGCAAAACTAGCCGTAAACGGATCATGCGTGACCATTAAAATAGTCATTTTCTCTTGCTGATTCAACTGGCGCAAATAACGCAAAAATTCTGTAGCCGCCAGCGAATCAAGGCTGCCAGTCGGCTCATCGGCTAGCAACAGACTGGGTTGTGTAATCACGGCACGCGCTGCTGCTACCCGTTGCCGCTGCCCCATACTAAGCTCACCCGGAAAAGCGTTCAACAAAGCATCCAGATTAAGGTGTTTTGACACCATTTGTAACCGTTCAGCCCGGTCAGGTTGCACATGATGTTGCAACGTCAGTGGTAATAAGACATTTTGGGCAACCGTCATATCATCTAGTAAATTAAAGTCTTGAAAAACAAAACCAAGGTGATCACGGCGAAACTTAGCTTGCTGCCGTTCATTAAGCGCCTCTAGATCATGGCCGGCAATTCTAACCTTCCCCGTACTTGGCGTTTCAATAGTTGCCAAAATGTTCAAAAGGGTTGATTTGCCCGCACCACTAGGACCCATGATGCCAATAAACTCACCTGCCTTAACCTGAAAGCTAAGATCGTTTAAGGCCCGAACCCGATCGTGGCGCTGGCCGAAAATCTTACTTAAATTAGATACTTCCAAAATTGCCATGGGCTTACCTCCGTCATCATCATACCAAAAACCGCCACATTCAACATGCCTGTGCGACTATCAAGCTTTCTAAACGGGACAAGTTAAAGGCATCAGAAAAAGTTCCGAGAACGTTTCACCATAATATGCTTATGTTCTAAGCTACGCCCATAACGCGCTCGCCGGCCCAGAAACCTGCACATAAGGACCTTGGGCGCAATGACCAAGGCCACTTATGTTCTAACTTACGCCCATAACGCGCTCCCCGGCGCAGAAGTCTGCGTGTAAGGACCTTAAGCGCAATGGCCAAAGCCCGGCCATCACGTTTAAGGCCACTTACACTCCGACTTCTAAGCGCGCCGGCTCGCGCTCACTTTTGTTTGTGTCTCGGCCACAAAACTTGTACGATAAGTTCAGGAATGGAGTTGGTCGCGTGTTTAAAATCATGATTGTAGAAGATGATCAGACAATTAGCGGTCTTATCGCTGACAACCTCAAGAAGTGGCAGTTTGAGCCTGTCGTTGTGACTGATTTTAACGCTGTCTTCGATGATTTTCTGCAGGAAAAACCACATTTAGTCTTATTAGATATCAATTTGCCGGTTTTTGACGGCTATTATTGGGTCCAAAAGATTCGTGAAGTCTCAAAGGTGCCGGTTATTTTCATCTCAAGTCGCAACACCAATATGGATATGGTGATGGCAATGAACATGGGTGCAGACGACTTTTTGAATAAACCTTTCGCGATGGAAGTCCTCATCGCAAAGATCAATGCGCTGTTGCGGCGAACTTATAATTATGCCGATCAGGGAACCGATGTCCTTGAACACAATGGACTCATGCTGAATCTAAAAAACGGCATGGCCCAAATTGGCGAAAAGGAAATCAATCTGTCGAAGAACGAATATAAATTACTTCAAATTCTGATGCGGCAACATGGCCAAATTGTCAGCCGGTCAAGACTTTTGCGCGACCTCTGGCAAGATGAACGCTTTGTGGACGATAACACGCTCACGGTCAACGTTAACCGCTTGCGTAAGAAAATCGAAGAAGCAGGATTGAAAGATTACATTCAGACTAAAGTCGGTCAAGGCTATATTGTTCCCTAGGAGGCAGCCATGCGTTTTCGCGACTATTTTAAAGACCATATTTGGGCGATTGGCGGCTATATTTTATGCGTCGGTTTAGCTGCCATCATCGTTTGGCTGGATCCGCAACACCGCGTTAAATTGGCAACGGTCTGGTATGCGGTCTTACTCGTCACGTTGGTTGCAAGCGCCTTCTTTATCGCCCATTTTGTCCGTATTCGCCAGTTTGCTGCTCGCTTGCAGGCGCGCCAGAATGCTGAAGATGCTGCTTTGGATTGGCCGCTACCGGGTGGTCAATCCGGACTGGAACAGGTTGTCTCGGATACTTACAACAAAATTCTGACCTTGCATCGGCAACAAATCACTGCGCTTTTGGCTCAACATCAAGACCAAAAAGATTTCATTGACTCGTGGGTACATGAAATTAAAGTACCGTTGGCCGCGGTTTCATTGCTTGCCGAAAGTTTTGAAGGCCAGGTTCCCGATAACAAGCTGGATAACCTCAATTTACAACTGGATCAAATCGAGTTTTATGTTGAGCAGGTCTTATACTATTCCCGACTTGACAGCTTTTCGAAAGATTACTTGCTGCATAATACGCAATTGAAACCGCTGATTAATGACGTCGTTGCTAATCAACGTAATGGCTTCATTAACAAACGTCTGTCATTTAAACTGAACGGCGATGACCAAACCGTCTTAACGGACAATAAATGGCTACGGTTTATTTTGGCACAGCTCATTTCCAATGCAGTCAAGTATACCCCAGAAGGTGGGCGCATCCAGGCAACCATTCGCGACACCGGCAAGGAAACCCAGCTGATGATCATCGACAACGGCATCGGCATCCCTAAAGACGAGCAACATCGCGTTTTTGAAAAAGGCTTTACCGGCAGCAATGGACGCCTGTCAAATCATAAATCGACTGGTTTGGGACTATTCTTAGCGGAAAAATTAGCCGAAAAGTTAGGGCATCACTTAACGTTGACGTCCGTGATCAATCAAGGCACAACGGTTACCATTCATTTTCCATACGTCAGCTATTACAATGATGCTGGTCAAACCGTTGAACATCCCAAAAAGGCACTTCATCAAACAGCAGATACATCTGATTCATCCAACCAAAACGAGTAGGACATCTTCTTTAACGAATAAAGCGAGTAGCTAAGCACACGACCGTCATTGTTGTCTTGTGGCTAGCTACTCGCTTTTTTATCTGTCTATATTTTGTTTGCAGCAAAGAACCCAACCACCAGCGGCTGCGACTTTAATCAGGGTCAAACTTTTATCGAATGAGGTTTTTCCAAAGCTTGATCTCACCCGCCGCCTGAGTTGCCGGCACATCAATAATCCGTTGGTTGGAACTGCCGCGAAATTGCAGCGTTAAGTCTTTTTTTGCCAACAGGAAGCGCCCATCCACCAATATATCGATGAGGCTCAGCAGCGTTAACTTGTCTTCGGAATCCTGCATGAGTTCTTCGTAAGTGTAACCGCTCCAACTCCAGATATCCTTATCATGCCCAAACTCTTGGCGAATCCGGCGGCAAAGACGAATGCACACCTGAGTATTCAAGAAAGGTTCACCGCCTAGCAAGGTCAAGCCTTGAACATATGACTGACCCAGATCCGCAATAATCCGATCTTCCAGTTCCTGAGTGTATGGCTGACCATACCGAAAATTCTGGGCGACACGATTGTAACAACCCGGGCAGGCAAAGCGACAGCCCGAGACATATAAACTACACCGAACCCCTTCCCCATCAACAAAATTAAACGGCTTGTAATCAGCAATTCGTTGTTGTGAAAGTTCACTGGCAAGCCATTCTTTTGGTTGCGGATTCTGCGGTAAACGAGCTGTGGTCATCATAAGATCTGCCTTTCTTAACAGGTTGCGTTAGTCAGGTTAAAGCGCAACCGTGCGTGTTCTTGATTCAATCAACGCTTCAAAAATGAACGCCAACGAATAAGTCTTTTTCATCGTATCATCTTTTGACCACAAGATGTAGTATCGATTGTACACAAAATACCGGCCTGTTATCTATATCTTGATAGTAGGCCGGTATGGATGCTGTTTTTAAATACGATTACGCGCGCTTCAAATGCAGTGTCATGGCATTTAACGCCACCACGATGGTTGATATCGACATAATCGCGGCACCAACAGCCGGGCTGAGAATGAAGCCAACTGGTGCTAAAATACCTGCCGCCAGTGGAATGGCCAGGATGTTGTAACCGGCACCCCACCAAAGATTCTGAACCATTTTACGATTGGTTGCTTTAGCCAAAGATAAGAAGTTAAGAATATCGGCTGGATCACTATGCACCAACACAACATCGGCAGTATCAATGGCCACATCGGTTCCGGCACCAATGGCAACTCCGATATCCGCTTGCGCAAGACTAGGAGCATCATTAACGCCATCACCGACCATCATCACAACGCCACGCTTTTGATAAGCTTCGACTTGCGCCACTTTGTCTTCAGGTTTTAATTCGGCTTGAAAATCAGTGATGCCGAGTTGATCGGCCACTTTTTTGGCGGTTTCGTGGTTATCACCAGTCAGCATGACCGGTGTAATTCCTTGCTGCTTCAACGCGGCGACAAACGACTTGCTTGACGGCTTCAGCTGATCGCCTTCTGCAACCATCCCTAGAACTTGATCATCCTGGATCAGAAAAGCCAGTGAGTTACCGGCCCCCGCTAATTGATCAGCCTGCGCTTCATCATAAGCCAAGTGATGATCTTTTAGATACCGGGCATTGACGATCGTGTAACGTTGGCCATCGATTTCGCCTTCCAGACCGATGCCTTTTAAGACTTGAACGTTTTGCGCATCCGGCAGCTTTAACGCCTGTTGCTTGGCGGCAGCTTTAATCCCGGTTGCCAGCGGGTGTTCGGAATGATTTTCCAAAGCAGCCATGACAGACAGTACCTGCGTTTGATCGTGACCGGCAAAGGCAATTGTTTTGGCAACGGTGAATTTGCCTTCTGTCAACGTTCCGGTTTTGTCCATCAAGATAAACTGCGCCCGCTTGGCAGTCTCAAGTGCCTGACGATTACGAATTAACAGTCCATTCGTTGCGCCAATACTGGTACTGCGTGCAATGACCAGCGGAATTGCTAATCCAAGTGCATGGGGACAAGCAATGATAAAGACGGTGACCATTCGTTCAAACGCCACTGCCGCCCCGCTTGGCAACCACAGGAAGAAAGCAAGTAACCCAACTGCCAATGCGGCGTAGAAAAGCCAGCCGGCCACTTTATCTGCCATACCTTCGGCTTTACTTTTATTGGCTTGCGCACTTTGAACTAATTTCATGACTTGCGACAGATAGCCGCTTTCGCCTGTACCTGTGACCTTGATTTCAATGACGCCATCGCCATTGACGGAACCGCCAATCACCTGGTCACCTTCAGCCTTGCGAATAGCTTTAGCTTCCCCAGTCACTAATGATTCGTTGACACTGCTATTGCCACTGACAACTTGGCCATCAGCCGGCATTTGTTCACCTGCTAATACCCGTAATCGCGCGCCAACCTGGACTTCTGATAATGGCATGTCCATCACGTGATCACCATGAACCACATGTGCCTGATTCGGCAATAACGCCGCCAACTTCTCAACCGCGTTACCTGCAGCCATAACGGCATTCATTTCGATCCAATGGCCAAGCAGCATGATCACGATCAGTGTTGCCAATTCCCAAAAGAAGTCCATGACCATCCCATTAGGCGCAATAAAGTTATTCATCAAAAACGCATAAAGCGAATAACCATACGCCACCGTGATGCCCATCGCGATCAACGTCATCATCGCCGGTTGTCGCTGTTGCAATTCTGCCTTTGCGCCGGTCAAAAACGGCCAGCCGCCATAGAAAAACAGAAAAGACGACAAAACAAGAACGACCCAATCAGACCCCGGAAAGACAATCGGCAATTCAATGGCCCCGAGATGAATATTCATGCCCATAAACTGCGCCAATAATAGCACGGGGATCATGACAATGAGGCTGACCCAAAACTTCTGCTTCAAATTGCCCATATGCATCATATGCCCACCACCATGATCCATATTGCCATGATCCATGTGCATATCCATACCACTGTGATCCATCGCCATATGGCCCATATCGTGGTGACTCATTTGCATAGATGCCATATCCGTTTGCTGATGCATATGCTCGTGATCCATTGACATATCCGTCATTTTCCCGGCATGCATCTGGTCGTGATGACTCATTTGCATCTGTCCTTTATCATTAGCTGATTCTTTCATTTTTTGTGAAGGGTTCATATTATCTTTCTTCATCAATTGCCTCCTTGCAGCCATCCGGTAAGCAGTTACAATGAACCGTTGTCGGTGCACCAGGCAATTTAGCCGCCAAAGTTTGCTGCACTGCTTGAATATCTTTCTTGGAAAGCGTCACTTGCGCTACCAAATGATTCACGGTCGTACCGATCTTCATTTGACAAAGATGACTAAATAACTCCGCAACGGCTGCATCCATTGAGGCTTGCTCACCAACTGTTGCATGATATAAAAATTCGCGCCCTTGCTTTTCGGTGACCAGCGCACCTTTTTTGACGAGTCTTCCCAAAAAGGTCTTGGTGGTCGCTATCTTCCACGCCATTTTATCCGCAAGAATCGCCGCAATGGTGCTGCTTTTTAATGGTCCAAGCGTCCAAATAATTCGCATAACCTCCCATTCCGACTGGGAGATTTCAACTTTCGGTGTTTCCATCATCGGCCTCCGTTTACACTTGTAATCTTTCTACACTTATAATTTACAACTGTAAACGATGATTGTCAACTCATGATTAAACTATTTATGAAAATAGGCCGCTTAATTGCCAAGTCTGGCCCTAACTGTTCTCTGCAAATAAACAAGCACCGAAGACGATGGCATTGGTCTTCGGTGCTTGTTTATTTGCTTTTTACATAAAACTAGCGGCAGTTATCCCTTCAAGGCATGAAAGCCGATATCGGTCCGATAATCCAGCACCCCTTGAATACTTTCCAAGTCATGCTTGGCTTTGGCAACTGCCTCAGGTAAGGTAGCGGCCCCAGCAACAACCGAAAAAATTCTCCCGGCGTCACTGATCCAACCACCGTCAGCGCGCGTTACGCCTGCTGGCAGCCAAGTACCGATTGGCCAATTTGTTGGCACAATGACGGGAACGGTTTTCAGATTTGCCCGCGGATAATCGGGATTCACCGCGACAAAACAGGCATAGGCTAGGCCATTCAATTTCAGCGTTGGCTGTTGGCCATCCAACAAGTCGCTCACAAGCTGATAAAAGTCATTTTCGATCTGTGGCAATAATACCTGAGTTTCAGGGTCACCGAAACGCATGTTGTATTCAAGAATCTTGGGTCCCTCTTTAGTGAAGATCAGCCCAATATACATAACCCCGTGTCCATTTAAACCATCTTGGTGCATGCCTGCCAATGTGGCATCCACCAAGGACTGAGCCGCCTGGACTTGATCGGGCTTAAATTGTGGCAACGGACTAATCGCACCCATTCCACCTGTGTTAGGTCCACGATCAGCAGCGTGGCGCCGTTTGTGATCCTGAGACAACGGCAAGATCACGCGCCTTTGGTCATTAAAAAGTGCCATGACGGAAGCTTCTTCGCCAGCGAGATATTCCTCAAGCAAAACCGTGGCATCCGGGTGGCCGGCGTAAAACTGTTCGATCGTATCATCAAGTGTCGCTGCATCATTGGCAATGACAACACCTTTACCAGCGGCCAAGCCATCTTTTTTCAGAACAAGCGGTAAACCCATCAAAGTTGCTTCGGCATGTGCTTCAATCGCACTGTGAACCGTCTTGCTGGCCGCGGTTGGTAAATGATGGCGATGCATAAACGCTTTGGCGAAAGTTTTACTCGATTCAAGTTGGGCTAATTTTTGCGTGACGCCAAAGATCGGCAACCCGATTGCTTGAAAATCATCAACAATCCCTGCTGCCAAGGGGACTTCAGGACCGACAAACGTCAAATCAATCTGATGCGTTTGCGCGAACTTGATTAAAGCCGGGACCTCTTTTTCTTTAATACCAATCGGCTCAACACCAAGCAACTCCATCGCCGGATTGCCCGGCGCCACGTAGACATGATCCACTTGTGGCGACTGACTAAATTTCAAAGCAAGGGCACTTTCACGCGCACCCCCACCGATAACCAGGACTTTTTTCATAAAAACCTCCTAAAAAAGTGAGCGTGAACCGGCGCGGTTAGGGATCGGAGTGTAAGCGTCCTTGGGCGTGATGACCCGGGTTTGGTCATTGCGACCAAGGTCCTTACACGCAGATCCCTGCGCCGGTGAACGCGTTATAGAAAGTGAGCGCGAGCCAGCCCGGTTAGAAACCGGAGTGTAAGCGGCCTCAGACGTGATGGCCCGCTCTTGGCCATTGCGGCTGTGGTCCTTACACGCAGGTTTCTGGGCTGGGGAGCGCGTTATAGAAAGTGAGCGTGAACAGGCGCGCTTAGGAGTCGGAGTGTAAGCGGCCTTGGACGTGATGACCCGAACTTGGTCATTGCGACCAAGGTCCTTACACGCAGACTCCTGCGCCGGTGAACGCGTTATAGAAAGTGAGCGTGAACAGGCGCGCTTAGGAGTCGGAGTGTAAGCGGCCTTGGACGTGATGACCCGGGCTTGGTCATTGCGCCCAAGGTTCTTACACGCAGACTCCTGCGCCGGAGAACGCGTTATGGTGAACGTGAACCGGCTCCCGCCTAATGCCGGAAATGCCGAACCCCTGTTGTCACCATCGCAATGCCATATTCATTGGCCTTCGCAATTGAATCCTTATCCCGAATGCTGCCGCCTGGTTGAATAATCGCCTTAATATCATGTTTAGCCGCGTAATCCACGCAATCATCCATCGGGAAAAAGGCATCGCTGGCCATGACCGCACCGGCAAAGTTGTCGTTTTGCTGGGCTTGGGTTAACGCCAGTTCAACCGAGCCAATCCGATTCATTTGACCGGCGCCAATCCCTAACGTCTGATCAGCCTGTGCCACGACAATCGCGTTACTCTTAACATGTTTGACCACCGTCTGCGCAAATGCCAATGCCTTGAGTTGAGCTTCAGTCGGCTTGACCTCCGTCACCACCGTCATATCGGCTGGTGTCTCAGCTTTGTCGTCACGTGTTTGAATCAACAACCCACCATAAATTGAAGTCGTTTCTGTTCCCAATTCTTCGGGCGTATCAGCAGTATTAATCGTCAATAAGCGCACATTTTTCTTTTTCGCCAGAATCTCATAGGCATCATCATCAAATGCCGGTGCCATGATGATCTCAAGGAAAAGTTTATGCATTTTCTCGGCAGTGGCAAGATCAACCCGCCGATTCAAAGCAATGATGCCGCCAAAAATGGACATCGGATCGGCGGCATATGCCTTGTCCCAAGCGGCTTCAAGCGTATCGCCCAAGCCAATGCCGCATGGGTTCATATGTTTAACGGCCACGGCTGCCGGTTGTTTGAATTCCCGCAACATTGCCAATGCTGCATCCGCATCCTTGATATTGTTATAAGAAAGCTCTTTACCGTGTAATTGCTTAGCAGCGGCAAGACTTGTTGGATCAGGATTCGGCTCAACATAAAAGGCAGCTTGTTGGTGGCTGTTTTCCCCGTAACGCAAGTCCTGCCGTTTGTGATAAGTTGGCGTGAACTGCTCAGGGAAAGGCTCTGGATCTAAGTAATGGGCGATTTGAGCATCGTAAGCGGCAGTGACGGAGAAGACTTTGGCTGCCAACCGTTGCCGTAAATCAGCATCATTTTGATCGAGTCCGGCTAAAACATCCGCATAATCTGCCGGATCAACCACGGCCCAGACGCTGTCACTATTTTTAGCTGCCGCACGTAACGCAGACGGGCCACCAATATCAATTTGTTCAATCGCTTCGGCACGCGTCACACCCGCACGCTGAATGGTCGCGGCAAACGGATAAAGATTGACACAAACCACGTCAATTGGCTGAATATCATGATCTGCCAATGCCTGCATATGGGCAGGATCATCCCGTCGCGCCAAGATGCCGGCATGGATCTTAGGATGCAGTGTCTTAACTCGACCATCGAGCATTTCTGGAAAACCGGTTACTGCTTCTACGCCGGTCACCGCAACCCCAGCTTCAGCCAGTGCGCGATGGGTACCACCGGTTGAAATCAGTTCAAAACCGCGTTCAACCAGACCTTTTGCAAAAGGTACCAAACCAGTTTTATCAGAGACACTTAATAATGCACGCTTCACTTAAATCGCTCCTTCTTCAATGAGTTGCTTGACAGTTGCGGGAAAAGTTTGATGTTCCTGATGGTGAATGGCTGCCTCTAATTGTGCCAGCGTCATCCCCGGGCTTACGCGGACCGGATCCTGTGCGATGATTTCGCCGGTGTCGATTCCGGCATCTACGTAATGAACCGTCACGCCGGTCACTTTGACGCCATAATCAAACGCATCTTTAATGCCCTGCCGTCCGGGAAAACTAGGCAGCAGCGCGGGATGCAAATTGATAATTCGCTTGGGGAAAGCATTTAGCAAGGTTGGCCCGATGATCCGCATATAACCCGCTAAAATCAATGCATCTACAGGCGGCAACTGGCTTAAAATATAAGTTTCGGCCGCCGCTTTATTCGCATAGTCCTTAAAGTTCACAACTAAAGTCGGAATATGGCGAGCAGCCGCTTTTTGAATCACCGGTGCTTGCATTTGATCACAGACTAAGACCGCAATTTGATAGTGACTGTCTACAGCCTGCGCGGCGTTTGCCAAGGCTTCAAAATTTGTGCCATTTCCGGACGCAAAGACAGCTAGACTTTTCATTTGCTTGCCACCTGCCATTGTATTTTGGCGCTTGGATCAGCAACCACGTGACCGATGACTTTGCTGCTTGGTAAAGCCGCCTGAATCGTAGTGGCTGCATGTTCCGGGACGACCAAAATCATCCCGATGCCCAAATTAAACGTTGTCCGCATCGTGGTTTCACTCAAATGCCCGGCATGTTGCAGGCGATCAAATAACTCCGGTCGATGCCATGCCTGAGGATTAACCTGCGCACACAATCCTGACGGTATCACTCGCGGTAGATTCTCGGTAATACCGCCGCCGGTAATATGCGCTGCGGCGTGGATCAAACCTTGTTGCATGAGCGGCAGCACTTGCTTAACGTAAATTCTAGTTGGCCGCATCAACGCCTGCATGACTTCCGATCCGTCTTCAAGCGTCTGACTCCCTAAATCAGTTTCAGCTAACAATTTACGCACCAGCGAGTAACCATTGCTGTGTACGCCTGAACTTGGCAAGCCAATCAAGACATCACCAGCAGCCACATCCTTAGGCAAACGATTCGGTTCGGAAACCAAACCAACCGCAAACCCAGCCAGATCATAATGATTTTGTGGGTACATATCCGGCATCTCAGCGGTTTCCCCACCAATCAACGCCATTTCCGCCTGCTGACAGCCATAAGCAATCCCGCGAACAACCGCTTCGGCCCGGGTCACATTAAGATGATCAACGGCCATATAATCAAGGAAAAATAATGGCTGGGCACCGGATGCAAGCAAATCATTGGCCACCATCGCGACCAAATCAATGCCTACCGTTTCATGCGCATCACATTGCAATGCCAACAACAGTTTGGTTCCCACCCCGTCTGTCGCACTAATCAAAGTTGGCTGCGGCACGGATGGCAACCGATAAGCGGCAGCAAAACCGCCAACACTGGCTAAAACATTGTCATTGGCTGTTTCTTTGGCTAACGTCGCAATACGTTTTACGGCTGCATCGCCGGCTTCAATGTCGACGCCGGCATCCTTATAATCTGTCATGCGCTAACCTCCGCTACATTAACTTTGAGTGATGCGACTTCCTTATTTAACGCCGGTGCATAATCATCAAGAGCAGTTGGATATTTGCCTGTAAAGTAGGCGACACATAAACCGCCATTAGGAGCCGTCGTTTGCAATCCGACGCTGTCTTCCAATCCTTGTGTCGAAAGAAAGCCTAGCGATTCGACATCCAGTAAATCGCGCATTTCCGGCACGCTATGATTAGCCGCAAATAATTCACTAGTTGTCTGAAAATCAATCCCATAAAAGCAAGGAAAGCGCAACGGCGGGCTGGCAATTCGCAAATGCACTTCAGCGGCGCCGGCTTCTTTCAACAATTTAACGATTTGCTTAGAAGTCGTGCCGCGAACAATCGAGTCATCAACTAACACAATGCGTTTTCCGGCAACAACCGGTTTGATCACGCTGAGTTTCATTTTGACGCTTTTTTCGCGTAACGCCTGCGTGGGTTGGATAAATGTCCGAGCAACGTACTGACTCTTCACCAAGCCCATTTCATAAGGAATTCCGCTGGCTTTGGCATAACCAATCGCTGCTGACAGGGATGAGTTGGGCACCCCAACGACAATATCCGCATCTGCCGGCTGTTCCCTTGCCAACCGCTCACCCATCCGCACCCGCGCCTGGTGAACATTGATGCCGTGGATGTCTGAATCCGGACGGGCAAAATAGATATACTCCATCGAGCAAACCGCTAACGATGTGTTGGTGGTGAAGTGATCCAAATGCAAGCCATCGTCATCGATCGTAATCAGCTCACCGGGTTGGACGTCACGGACAAAATCAGCCCCTACTGCATCCAACGCCGCGGTTTCGCTACAAACAATATAGCCGCCATCTGGCATGACCCCAACCACCATTGGCCGGAAACCATGCGGATCAACCGCTGCGTATAAGCCATGCTCGGTTAACAAGACAAAGGCGAACCCGCCGTGAACCTCATTCAGTGCCTTTTTAAGTTGAACCAGCCACGGTTGGCCAACCTGACGCCGAATCAAATGCATTAAAACCTCAGTGTCCGAGGTGGATTGGAAAATCGCCCCTTGACTTTCTAACTCACGCCGCAGACTGATGGCGTTGGTTAAATTGCCGTTATGCGCTAATGCAATGGCTTCATCGGAAAACCGAAAAAGCAATGGCTGAATATTTTCCAAGACCCGGCCACCTGCTGTCGAGTAGCGCACGTGACCCAAAGCTGCCCGCCCCATCAACGGTGTCAATTGATCGGTATTGGTGAACACTTCACTGAGCAAGCCCAGACCATAATGGCGCCGCATACCATCTTTAGTTAAGCCGACAATTCCGGCCCCTTCTTGCCCGCGATGTTGCAGCGTATGCAAGCCCAGATGGGTAATACTCGCAGCATTGGGATTGCCCCAAATACCAAAAACACCGCATTCTTCATTTAAGCCTTTTGGTTCAGATAGCATGGGAGTGCCTCCTCAAATGCAGTTTGCAATTCTTCAAGCGGGACAGAAAATTGATGACTAACCGTGGTGACGTCAAATTGCGGGGCTGCCTGTACCCGCCCGATTAACTCAGCCGGTCCATTTAGCGCCTCAAACGCTGCTTGATCTTCGGGAGCAACGGTAACTAAGAAGCGCCCTTGAGTCTCGGAAAAGCCCCAACTCGTCGGCAAATCGACCTTAACTTGCGCGCCCAGCTGGTTCGTAAAGCCCATTTCAGCCAACGCCACTAACAAGCCACCATCGCTTAAATCGTGGGCTGCTGTCACAAGGTGTTGCCGAATCGCCGTTAATACAAATTGCTGATTGGCCTTTTCCGCATCGAGATCAAAGTCGAATAACCGCCCGGCAACTTCACCGGTTTGCAATTTCTGTAATTCGCTGCCATTGAAATCGCCGTGGGTTTCGCCGACAAGATAAAGCAAATCATCCGCATGTTTGAAATTCGCCGTGGTAATGGTGCTGAGATCTTCAATCAGCCCCACCATCCCAATCATCGGCGTTGGATAGATTGCTTTGCCATTAGTCTCGTTATAAAGCGAAACATTTCCGGAAATCACCGGCGCGTTAAACGCCTTAGTCGCAGCAATGATGCCTTTAGCCGCTTCGGCAAGTTCATAAAACGCTTCCGGCTTGGTCGGATCCCCAAAATTCAGGCAGTCGGTAATCCCTAAAGGTTCCGCACCGCTGGCCGCCAGATTGCGCGCCGCTTCGGCAACACTCATGGCCGCACCGACTTTTGGATCCAAATACAGATAACGGCCTTTGCTATCGGTAGTCATGGCAAGAGCGCGATGGGTCCCGCGAATGCGAATCACCGCGGCATCGCTACCAGGCAAGACAACCGTATTCGTTTGGACTTGTGCATCATAACGCCGATACAATGAGGACTTGTCCGCAATCGTCGGCGTGCCCATCATGGCTTTCCAAGTCGCCACTGGATCGGTCACGATCGGGTCAAAATCAGGTGCCGGTTCAGCTAAGCGCGCTGGCATTTTGCCGACTTGCTCATAAATCGGTGCATCATCAGTCAATGAACTGACTGGAACATCGCAAACCAATTTGCCGTGATGATAAAGTCGATATTGATGGCCTTCAATCACATGTCCCACAACTGCAGCGTCCAAATCATACGCTGCAAAAACATCAAGGACTTCCTGTTCAAAACCGGCCCGCACACACAACAACATCCGTTCCTGCGACTCTGACAACATGATTTCAAATGGTGTCATATTGGCTTCACGCTGTGGAATTAAGTCAAGATCCATTTCCATGCCGCTATTCGCCTTGCCAGCCATTTCAACGCTGGAAGACACTAATCCAGCCGCGCCCATGTCCTGAATACCGACTAGTGCCTGCTGATGATCCTGCGTAATTTCCAGGCACGCATCCATCAACAATTTCTCCATGAATGGGTCGCCTACCTGAACCGCCGAACGATCAGCCGCCTCTTCGTCGGAAAAATCACCGGATGCAAAACTGGCACCATTGATACCATCACGCCCGGTTTTGGCACCGACATAAATCAGCGCATTGCCGACTCCTGCCGCTTTGCCTTTTTGGATCTGATCCTTATCCATAATGCCGACACACATCGCATTGACCAGTGGATTGCGGGCATAAGTGTGATCAAAATTGGTTTCTCCGCCGACCGTGGGAATACCGATTGCATTCCCATAACCACCGATACCGGCCACGATGCGATCAACTAAATGCTGCGTGTGCGGAAGGTTGAGATCACCAAACGCCAATGAATCCAGCATGGCAACCGGCTTAGCCCCAATTGAGAAAATGTCGCGGATAATGCCGCCCACACCCGTCGCTGCGCCTTCATAAGGTTCAACCGCGGACGGATGGTTATGACTTTCGGCTTTGAATACCACTGCCTTGCCTTCGCCGATATCAATTACACCGGCACCTTCGCCAGGTCCCATCAAAACGCGGTCATTTTTGGTCCAGAACTGGCGCAAAATCGGCTTACTGTATTTATACGCACAGTGTTCACTCCACATGCCGCTTGCTAATCCGATTTCGGTATCATTTGGCTGATGACCAATCAACTCAGCAAACCGGTGATACTCATCTTCCGTCAATCCCAAAGCCAAATACGGTTTCTTTTCAGCGATGGCTTCTGGACTCATCTCAACGTGCGTCACGGACCTGGACCCCTTTCGTTTGTTGCATCAATGACTTGAAAACGCCCAGGCCATCCGTACCGCCAAGTAATGCTTCAACGGCGCGTTCCGGATGCGGCATCATGCCTAAAACATTACCGGCTTCGTTCGTCACCCCGGCAATATCATGAAGACTGCCATTGGGATTGTCAGCATACCGGAAAACGACCTGACCATTGGCTTCCAATGCTGCCAGCGTCTTGGGATCAGCGTAATAATTTCCTTCACCATGTGCAATCGGCAATGTCAGTTGTTCACCAACCTGATATTGATTGGAAAATGCTGTATCCGCGCGATCGACAAGCAACGTCACCGGTTCGCAAATGAAATTCAAATCCCGATTCCATTGCAACGCCCCTGGCAACAAACCCGCTTCCGTCAGAATCTGAAAGCCATTACAAATGCCCAGCACATAGCCGCCTGCTTCGGCAAAAGCTTTCAACGCCGTCATCACTGGCGAAAACCGGGCAATCGCACCGCTACGTAAATAGTCACCGTAAGAAAAACCACCTGGCACCATCACCACGTCATAACGACTTAAATCGGTTTGACTCGGCTTGATCAGCTCGCACTCAGCACCGGCAATGGTCTGAACGGCCCACTGTAAATCCAAGTCACAATTAGATCCGGGAAAAGAAATAACGGCCGCTTTCATGCCTCATCCTCCGTAATGGGTTCTAATTCAAAGCGATAAGTTTCCATGTTGACATTGGCAAGCAGCTGATCGCAAATCGTGTCGACTTGCTTTTCTACCGCTTCTTTGGTGCCGGTTAGCTTTAATTCAAAGTATTTGCCGTATAACACGTCGTCCACATTGTGATAATCCATGCGGGTTAAAGCAGTCTTGATAACTTCTGCCTTTGGGTCTAATACAGAGGGTTTGTACGTCACATAAACTTTAGCTTTAAACATGAGCCGCTCCTTTTTCTTGTAACCTGGCAAGCACTTCTTCATAAACAGGGGTTAAGGGACCGCGCGCTTGGCGGAAAACATCTTTATCAAGCGAATCACCGGTCTTTTGATCAACCAGACGGAAGTTATCCGGTGACAATTCATCGGCTAAGACCAAAGTGCCATCCGTTAACGTGCCATATTCAAGTTTAAAATCAACCAACGTGATCCCGACTTCATCAAAACGCTTGGTCAGATAAGCATTCACGCGATCAGTCAAAGCCCGAACTTGTTTGAGCTGTTCCGGGGTCGCTTCGTGTAAAGCAAAAATCTGGGCTTCGTTCATGAACGGATCGCCTAATTCATCCGACTTGTAATAATATTCATGAATTGGCGGATCAAGCTTCATCATCGGCTTGACATTGAACTTGGTCACAAAATGTCCGGACGCGTAATTGCGCACCACAACTTCTAACGGCAGCATGGTCGCCTTTTTAACAATCATGGTAGTGGCATCGGGAGAATCAATATAATGCGTAGGAATTCCGGCTGCCGTCAATTCTTTAAACAACAAGGTCGAGATGGCGCGATTCAATTCACCTTTGTGGGCAATCTGCGCCTTTTTCTCGCCGTTTAATGCTGTGGCCTGATTCGTATACGTCATCCATAAAACATCCGGATCATCTGTTGCAAAAACCTGCTTGGCCTTGCCGGTATATAGTAATGTGGTCTTTTTCACCATGCTGCCTCCATTTGTTTAAGTATGTCCATAACATCGCGCGCATCGGTCACCGTGATGTGGCCCATTTTACGGCCAGGACGGATCTCGGCTTTTCCATAATCATGCATGTGCCATTCTGGATGTTGCGGCCATTTTGCCTTGGCTTGGGTGAGATCATCGCCAAGCAGGTTTCGCATCACCGCTGGCTGCTTTAAGGTAATCGGCGGAATCGGTAGTCCGCAGATACTTAAAATGTGAGCGTCAAACTGGGAAAAGTTGCAAGCTTCAATCGAATAGTGGCCGGAGTTATGTGGGCGTGGTGCCAATTCATTTGCAACGACATTGTCACCTTCGAGAAAGAGTTCGACCCCAAGAACTCCGCGTAAGTCGAGTCCAAGTGCGATTTTAGTCGCCAGATCATCAATCTTTTCAGCCAAAACCGGTGAGATATGAGGTGCCGGTGCTAGTGTGAGATGCAAGATGTGGTTCTTGTGGCGATTTTCAACAATCGGGAATACCCGTACTTGATCGCGGCCATCGCGGGTAATCATCACCGAAGCTTCACGGTCAAACTGTTGGCGTTTTTCCAAAATGCAGGGACCGTGGGCTAGCAACTGCTCGGCTGCGGGTACATCAGCCATGGTGTTGATGTCTTGCTGACCATGACCATCATAACCGCCAGTCGTGGTTTTTAAGATGCTTGGCAAGCCGATTTTCTCAATGGCCGCTGTCAACGCCTCAGGCCGATCGACTGCCACAAAGGGGGTGACCGGTACACCATGCGTCTGCAGGAATGTTTTTTCCTTGATGCGATCGCGGGTTGTTGCAAGAATAGCTGTTCCTTGAGGGATTCGGGTTAAATCACGTACTGCTTCCAAAGCTGCTAAATCAACATTTTCAAACTCATAGGTTAAAACGTCCGATTCTTTAGCCAACTTTGTCAGTGCCGCTTGATCGTCGTATGGTGCCGTGATTTGAAAGTCTGCTACCTGACCGGCTGGTGAATTCGGCGTCGGTTCCAAAATGCCAACTCGATAGCCCATTGTCTTGGCACTTTGGGTTAACATACGTCCAAGCTGACCGCCACCGATAATCCCAATCGTGGCAGGTGAGGTAACCACATCAATCATTAAGTGTGGCCTCACTTTCTTCAGCCCGTTGCGTTTGTGCCTGACGGAAGGCCGCCAGCCGCTGACTTAATTCAGGACTTTGCAAAGCGAGGATTGATGCTGCGTACAAAGCAGCGTTCACAGCGCCGGCATCACCTATTGCCATCGTTCCAACTGGCACACCTCCTGGCATTTGCACAATCGACAACAAGCTGTCAACGCCATTTAATGTTCGTGTTTTGATTGGAACACCAATGACCGGTAGCAGCGTGTTAGCCGCTAACATTCCCGGTAAATGGGCAGCACCACCTGCACCCGCAATAATCACGCCAAAACCTTGATCAGCAGCATGTTTGCCAAATGCCGCCAGCTGGTCCGGCATCCGATGAGCTGATATCACGTGCTTTTCATAAGGAATATCAAGCGCCTCTAACTGTGTGGCAACTTGTCGCATGGTCGGCCAATCTGAACTTGATCCCATGACCACGGCTACTTTTTGCATCTCGTCCCCTGCTTTCTTTAAGATGTTTTGAGAATAGCACGTTAAGCAACAACATTCAACACTAAAATAGAACTATAACGCATATTATTCGTTTTAATGTTCGTGTTTTGCTCAAACCTGGTCGAGAACTCCAGCTTTTTAAAGCAAAAAAATAGCCTTAGAGACAATCTCATCTCTAAAGCTAACTTATTTTGAGAGCACACTTATCCCCCGACAGCGCCTTAACAAACTAATTGTTTTAGGCTGCTTTAGTGGAAAGTGATTTACCATCCTTTGCTATAAACAGTTGTGGTGCCACCGTGAGTAAAATACCAACAACCACGATTGCCAAAACGGTGCTGAACAAAGCCGATCCACCGTTGACGATCAGTGAATAAATCCACACATTCATGCCTTTTGGTGCGTAACTGCCCCAAAAAACAACTCCAGCGATGAAATGAATGAAGTACTTAGCAAAGGTTCCGACAATAATGCCAGCAAAAGCATAGCCGCTAGCTTTTACTTTCTCACCGCCGCGGACAGCCTTTTGAAATGATGCAAAAGTCAAGCCCATCAAGCCAACCAGCGTAAAGGCAATTGGATATTCCAAAAAGCCTTGAACCGGATTCAAAACACTGCCACCACTAAGGCCGCGGAGGATCAAATCAAGAATCCCCCATACAAACCCGGCCCACGCTGCAGGAATTGCCCCGCGCCGCATCGCCAAAACCGCGATCGGAATCAACCCATAGTTCAATTCAATCGCCGAAACACCGGTTGTATGCGGAATATAAGTCAACGCCATTGCAAACGCCGCAATAATCGCTGTTTCCAAAATCACAACCAGACGCTTATGTTGTTGCATAAAAAAAGCCTCCCAGTGAATCCCCACTCACAAAGAAGGTCGTTTCCGACATTCACAAATCCCTACGCTCGCACTAACGAACAGGTTCGAAGGGTCCGGGTCTCCCCGCTCTCAGCCAATGGCTCCCCTTTGTGAAGGTTCATCTAATTAATTGATACATTGTCATCGTACCAGACTTTATAAAAAGCGCAAACATTTTGTCCAGAACAGAGCGTGAGCCAGCCCGGTTAGAAACCGGAGCATAAGTGGCCTTGAGCGTGATGACCGGGTTTTGGTCATTGCGCTCAAGGTCCTTATGTGCAGGTTTCTGGGCTGGCGAACGCGTTTATGAGCGTATACTGGAGCGCTTAGAAACCGGAGCATAAGCGGCCTCAGACGTGATGGCCGGGCTTTGGCCATTGCGGCTGAGGTCCTTACACGCAGACTTCTGCGCCGGCGAACGCGTTTATGAGCGTTTACTGGAGCGCTTAGAAACCGGAGCATAAGCAGCTTTGAGCGTGATGGCCTCCTCTTAACCATTGCACTGTGATCCATACATCCAGCTTTCTGCGCCATGAAGCACGTTATGGTAAACGCATTTTCCAAATTCACAAAGCAACCGGTCTCACCATCAAAACACACCGCACACCTCACCAAAAATTTTCAGCTCAACTTCAAAGCTACCGACTCAGACGAATTTTTTCATCCCGATGAAGTGTCTCCAAAGATTTTCCTGCTGTCTCCGGCACAAACAAAATGACAAACAGCAAAGAAACGAGATTGGTGCCAATGAAACAAACAAAAGTCCAAAACATACCAATGCCTGCCAAGCCGATCGGGAAAAGAACGCCGACCGCAAAATTAGCGAGCCACAGGAAAAATGTCGCCGTTCCCATTCCCAAACCGCGTAATTGCTCGGGAAAAATTTCGGATAGAAGCAACCACGTCATCGGGCTAATAGCGCCTTGGAAGAACGCTAGAAAAATCATCATCATGGTGATGGTTGTAAATGCGCGCCATGAAGAGCCTGCAGGTAAGCGGCTCGCGAAGGTCACGCCAGTAATTGCAATACTAGTCCCGATTAAGCCGATGATCAGCAATGGACGCCGCGGAACATGCTTTAGCAACTGTAAGGTGACAAGGGTTGCTGCAACTGCAGTTACCCCATTGGCAATATTGGTGATTAAGGCACTATTACGACCAAATCCGGTCATTTGCAAAATCGAGGTACCGTAATACATCATGACATTGATCCCGGCAATCTGCTGAATCACGCCCAATCCTATTCCGATTAGCACTAGCCGCCGAATCCACTTAACCTTAAGCGCCGTGACCCGGACTTTCTTGTGTTTCGCGCTGGCCGCAATGGTTTGCTCCAAATGATCAAGTTCTCGCGGAACCTCTTGCGGTGCACGAAGAACCGACAAGCTCGCCTTTGCAGCTGCCTGTCGCCCTTTCATGACTAACCACCGTGGCGACTCCGGGACAAAATAAATGCCGATTCCCAAGACAATAGCAGGAATAACCGCCAACACAAGCATCCAGCGCCAAATCCCAGGCATATCACCAAAGTTTGTCCCTAACACGGCATTAAGGATGAACGCAAGCAACTGACCGGTGACGACCATCAATTCATTTTGGGTCACCAGCCGCCCGCGATGGCTTGTTGGCGCAATTTCGGCTAAGAAACTTGGCACTAACACGGAAACGCCACCAACCGCTAATCCTAGAATCAATCTTGCCCCAATCAGCCAAATAGCACTTGGCGCCATTGACGAAGCAAGCGTTGCCAGAAAAAATAATCCGGCTAATCCAGCAATTAACCGTTTGCGTCCATAACGATCACTAATACGCCCCACTAAAACAGCACCAAATGCTGCCCCAAGTGTCAAACTGCTGGTCACCCAGCCTTGCTGACCCGGAGCCAAGTGAAGTTCACTGGAAATAAATGGCAAGGCACCATTGATGACGCCGGTGTCATAGCCAAAAAGAAGGCCACCCATTGTTGAAATCAGGGCAACTAACCTTAAACGAACACGTGCGCTCATCAACGAATGGTGTCGTTGACGCAAGCCTGTCTTTGTTTGATTCTGCAAATACATGCAATTCCCCCTCATCGACTAGGTGAACCGCCATACCTACTAGCAAAGATCCGCATCGCAGCTCGACCATTTAGTTTACATAATAACCATAGCACTTTTCTGAAAAATCTGCAGAGCGTGAGCCAGCCCGGTTAGAAACCGGAGCATAAGTGGCCTTGAGCGTGATGGCCGGGCTTTGGCCATTGCGCTCAAGGTCCTTATGTGCAGGTTTCTGGGCTGGCGAACGCGTTTCAACAAGAGCGTGAGCCGGCGCGCTTAGAAGTCGGAGTGTAAGTGGCCTCAGACGTGATGGCCGGGCCTTGGCCATTGCGACTGAGGTCCTTACACGCAGACTTCTGCGCCGGCGAACGCGTTTCAGAGCGTGAGCCAGCCCGGTTAGAAACCGGAGCATAAGTGGCCTTGAGCGTGAGGACCGAACTTTGATCATTGCGCTCAGGGTCCTTATGTGCAGGTTTCTGGGCTGGCGAACGCGTTTCAGAACGCCACAATCCAGACTTGTGCCCCATCTTCCGTCAAGAGATCACAACCAATTTTTCAATTCCAAACAAAAAAGCGTCAACCCTAGAAAGGATTGACAGCTTCTTTAAATCAATACATTTTATTGTCCGGTAGTCTTCTTAACCAGATCAGCGTTTTCGTCGTTTGAAATATTTTCATTCAACGCAACGTCAGCCATCTTGGCCATGTCCTCGGTGGAAAGCCGCTTCATCAAGCTGCGAACCTTAAGAACAGAAGTTGCAGACATGGAATATTCATCAAGTCCCATACCAAGCAATAATGGAACCATGATTGGATCGCCAGCTGCTTCACCACACATACCAGCCCATTTGCCTTCCTTATGCGCTGAGTCAATAACATGCTTAACCAGTCGCAAGATGGATGGGTTATATGGTTGATACAAGTATGAAACATGTTCGTTCCCACGATCAGCAGCCATCGAATATTGAATCAAATCGTTGGTACCGATTGAGAAGAAGTCAACATACTTGGCGAACTGATCAGCCAAAACAGCTGCAGCAGGAATTTCGATCATGATGCCAAGTTGGATGTTGTCGGAAACCTTCACGCCATCCTTGACCAGCTTTTCTTTTTCTTCAGTAAAGATCTTCTTAGCCTGTTTGAACTCGGCAATCGTCGCAATCATCGGGAACATAATCCGTAAGTTACCAAAAGCAGACGCACGCAACAACGCACGCAGCTGAGTCCGGAAAATATCCTGACGATCAAGACTGATCCGGATCGCACGATAACCCAAGAATGGGTTCTGTTCTTGCGGTAATGGCAGATATGGCAAGTGCTTATCCCCGCCAATATCCATGGTGCGAACAACAACCGGCTTTGGATTCATCGTTTCAAGAACCTTCTTGTAGGCCTCAAACTGATCGTCTTCAGTCGGTAGTTCAGCAGAATCCATGTATAAGAACTCAGTCCGATACAAACCAATACCTTCAGCGCCATTCGCCAAGACCCCATCAAGATCTTTTGGTGTCCCGATATTAGCAGCAACATCAAAGTGCTTACCATCAGCGGTAACCGATTTGGCTGTCTTCAACTGCGCCCATTCAGCTTTTTGCTTGGCAAATGCTTCAGCAGCCTGCTTGAATTTGGCAACTTCATCAGCAGTCGGATCAATGACAACTTCGCCAGTCAAACCATCGACGGAGATCGTTTCCCCGTTGGTCGCTTTCTTAGTGACATCGTCCGTACCGACAACGGCTGGAATTTCCAGCGACCGTGCCATAATCGCACTGTGCGCTGTCCGTCCGCCGATGTCAGTGACAAAGGCCTTAACATATTTCTTGTTCAATTGGGCAGTATCAGAAGGCGTCAAATCGTGAGCCACGATAATGACTTCTTCGTCAATTAATGCCGGATTCGGCAGTGTACGTCCTAACAAATGTGCCATGATCCGTTTGGTAACATCGCGAACATCGGCAGCACGTTCCTGCATATATGGATTATCCGTCATGCCTTCAAAAGTCTGAATGAAGAATTCAGAAATTTCTTTCAATGCCTGTTCAGCATTGACTTTTTCATCTTTGATCTTGGACTCGATCTGACCCGTAAAGTCAGGATCAGCCAAAATCATCATATGGGCATCAAAAACTTGTGCCTCTTCTTCGCCAAGCGATTCAGCGGCCTTTGCTCGAATAACCTTTAACTCATCATTACTTTGATCAAGTGCCTGCTTTAGCCGGTCGATCTCCTTTGAAGGATCATCAACCGTCTTTTTGTCAAATGATAAATCAGGTTGAACCAGTAAATAGGCCTTCGCTGTGGCGATCCCATCACTAGCAGCGATTCCCTTCAAATGTTCAGCCATTATTCAGCCAAGCCTTCCTTTTTCATTGTGTCCGTAATTGCAGCGATTGCATCGGCTTCGTCAGCGCCTTCAGCAGAGATTGTAACATCGGCACCTTGACCAACGCCCAAACTCATAACACCCATGATGGACTTCAAGTTAACGCTCTTACCTTTATATTCCAAGTTGATATCTGAGTTGAACTTGCTAGCTGCTTGTACCAACAAGGTTGCCGGACGTGCGTGAATCCCGGTTTCTGCAATAATGTTAAATTCGCGTTTTTCCATGACTGATCTGCTCCTTCGTATTAACTAGATTTTTCTAGTGTTTTTCCGAATAGTTTGTGTGCGTACTCGTACCCAAAACAATTCATGTAAACCTTACCATTTTTTTCAGCCTATCACAAGCGCCACATGAGATTTGGCACTTACTTAGCGGGAATCGACCGACCGGTAATGGTACTCGATGACACCATCGCGTTTGGCCATCCCTACAATCTCTTCACGATCGGGATAGTTTGTCCATGCCGACCGAAACGCCATAAACGTTTCCGGCGTCACCGTGATCTTGTCACGCTGACCAGTCTTTAACTCATCCATTAAAGCGACATAATCCTGAGTCATCTATTTGCCTCACCTCACTTCATAAGGGTAGCATAAAAGTAGGCATTGAAAAAGCGCTAAGGCCTGATATTACTGAAATTTTTGCATCTTTTTAGCACTCTTGCGGTTAGAGTGCTTGCATTCTGGTAATGAGGGTGTATACTATTGCCATAGGTCAAGAAAGGTCAAACCTTTTTGACCGTTATGTGGCACCTAATTAGACAGGAAGGTTGTGACAAAATGTTATGTGAAAACTGTCATAAGAATCCAGCCACTATTCATCTTTCAACCGTTGTTAATGGTACTCGGCAAGAAATCAATCTTTGCCAGAACTGTTATCAATTACTCAAGAAACAAGCAGGAGGAAATATGAATCCAACCAACGCATCCGATCCATTTGGGTTTGGAAGCTTAGATGATATTTTCCGTGCGATGAATCAGGGAATGGATCAACCGCAACAGCCAAACGCACAGGTTCCGCCTACCCAGGCAGGACGCGGCGGCAACGGCAACAATGGCCGCAATGGCAACGGCGGTAAAGGCTTGTTAGGTCAGTTTGGTGTTGATCTCACTGAACAGGCACGCAAAGGTCAAATTGATCCAGTCATCGGTCGTGATAAGGAAATTTCACGCGTGATTGAAATTCTGAATCGCCGGACCAAGAATAATCCAGTTTTAATCGGTGAAGCCGGGGTCGGCAAAACCGCGGTTGTTGAGGGACTGGCCTTAAAGATTGCTAATGGTGACGTTCCAGCCAAGTTGCAGGATCGCCATGTAATTCGCCTTGATGTCGTTTCACTCGTTCAAGGCACAGGCATTCGCGGTCAATTCGAGCAGCGCATGCAACAACTGATTGACGAACTGAAGCAAAATAAGAATATTATCCTATTTATTGATGAAATCCACGAAATTGTGGGTGCCGGTAATGCTGAAGGCGGGATGGACGCCGGCAACGTCTTGAAACCCGCATTGGCTCGTGGCGAATTACAACTAGTCGGGGCAACGACCAGCAACGAATACCGTCAGATTGAAAAAGATTCTGCCCTTGCTCGGCGCCTTCAGCCAGTGATGGTTGAAGAGCCTAGCGTTGATGAAACCATTAAAATTCTGAAGGGTCTGCAACCGCGCTATCAAGACTTCCACCATGTGAAATACACGGAAGGTGCGATTGAAGCTGCGGCAACCCTCAGCAATCGTTACATTCAGGATCGCTTCCTCCCTGATAAAGCCATTGACTTGTTAGACGAAGCCGGTTCACGCAAGAACCTGACAATTGCAACCGTGGATCCTGAGACCATTAAAGCTAAGATTGCTGATGCCGAAAAGCAAAAGCAAGCCGCGCTCAAGCAGGAAGACTATGAAAAAGCCGCCTTCTATCGTGATCAGGTCACCAAGTTAGAAGACATGGCCAAAAAGCAATCCAATCTGCCAGATGATGAAATCCCAACAGTTACCGAAAAAGACATGGAAAAAATTGTTGAAGAAAAGACAAACATTCCAGTCGGTGAACTCAAAGCTCAGGAACAGGCGCAACTGAAGAATCTCGCCAGTGACCTTGAGCAACACGTCATTGGTCAAAATGAAGCAGTTGATAAAGTTGCTCGAGCAATTCGGCGCAATCGCATCGGCTTCAATAAGACCGGGCGACCAATTGGCTCATTCCTCTTTGTCGGACCAACCGGTGTCGGCAAAACGGAACTGGCAAAACAGCTCGCGAAAGAACTATTCGGTTCTGAAGATGCCATGATTCGGTTTGATATGTCGGAATACATGGAGAAGTTCAGCGTCTCTAAGCTCATCGGGTCACCGCCAGGCTATGTCGGCTATGAAGAAGCCGGCCAGCTAACTGAAAAAGTTCGGCGCAATCCATACAGTTTGATTCTGCTTGATGAAATCGAAAAAGCCCACCCGGATGTCATGAACATGTTCCTGCAGATTCTGGATGACGGCCGCCTAACCGATTCACAAGGTCGAACTGTTTCCTTCAAAGATACTATCATCATCATGACTTCTAACGCCGGATCAACTGATGCGGAAGCTAACGTAGGCTTTGGTGCAACGTTAAGCGGTAAAACCCACAGTGTGCTGGATCAGCTGGGTAACTACTTCAAACCAGAATTCCTGAATCGCTTTGATGACATTGTTGAATTCAAGCCGCTTTCTAAAGACGACCTATTGAAGATTGTGTCACTGATGATTAATGACACTAACAACAATCTCAAGAGTCAGGGATTAACGATTCATGTCACCGATCCCGTCAAGGAAAAGCTTGTCACTCTGGGTTACAATCCATCCATGGGGGCACGGCCATTGCGTCGGGTTATCCAGGAACAGATTGAAGACCGTGTGGCTGACTTTTACCTCGACCATCCTAATGCCAAGGAACTTGAAGCAAGGATCAGCAACGGAGAAATCACAGTTGGCGAACCAGCCAAGGCAGAAGCCTCTTCAAAAACAGCCAAGAAATAATCCGATTGTTGAAGATTGAAACGTTCTCAGTGCGACCAATTGGTTATCGTGGTCGTAAATGAGGCTCGCACTAAATCGGTTCAAGCATAAATTGCTTGAACCGGTTTTTTTATTCCGCAGCTTCCAGGATCAACTATCAAAATAAAAAGTTCACGCTCTTTTCTTGTCAGTGCAGCAGCGATCAGCGCTTTTGCTTACTGAATATACGCCTAGAAAGCTAAAGTTAGTGGACCTCAACGAGCGTAGTTGTATCCATTCCGTCCAGTCATCACGATGTCAATAATATTATTTTTTCTTAAACTGTTTTATAATAAAACCAGTAGGGAGAGAAATGGAGGGCATGACCATGCGATTAATTAACGTAACCAACAGCTTCAGAAATTTGGTAAACCAGCAGCTGAGCGGTACCGATGCCCGACTCGTCAAAGTCTTTTCACTCGGTCAAACCACAGTTGTTTATACAGAGGCCCCTTCGCATATTGAGCTATTATTCACCAATGAACGCCGCAACATCCAGCGTGAAGAAATTGCCTTCACGTTAGATCGCTTGCTAAAGAAATCAATCGGTGATGTAACGCCAATTATGGGACACCACCTAGCAGAGGTCACGGTTCCCAAGCTTGAGCGCCAGGCAGAATAAGCCGCTGTCATTATCAGATAACTTTTTAGGTGAGGTCGGCTGTTGATCCTCATACCGATAAGATTTTCACTTACTAGTACTCCAAGTCCTGTTGGCCGGTCAGTCCGGAAGCACAGGCATCAAAAAAGCGACCGTAAATGGCCACTTTTTTGATGCCTGCTTTTGATTATAGTTTCGCCGTTAACTTGACATCCGGATACTTGTCAGCAAACCAGCGCTCTGCATATTGATTTTCAAATAAGAATAGCGGATCGCCGTGAACGTCTTCAACAAGCAGGTTACGGGAACTACTCATCTTTTCGTCCATTTGCTCAGGGTCAATCCAGCGAGCAATGCGGGAGCCAATTGGCGTCATGACCACTTCAGAATGATATTCATGCAGCATCCGAAATTGGAAAACTTCAAATTGCAACTGGCCGACAGCCCCCAAAATGTATTCATTGGTGTGATAAGTCTTATACAATTGGACAGCACCTTCTTGAACCAGTTGTTGCATACCTTTGTGGAACGACTTTTGTTTCATCACATTCTTCGGGGTTACACGCATAAACAGTTCCGGCGTAAACTGCGGCAACTTCTCAAACTGAATCGGCGTTTTCCCTTGGTAAATGGTGTCGCCAATTTGAAAATTACCGGTATCATACAAACCAACAATGTCCCCTGCTACCGCTGTAGAAACCGTTTCGCGGCTGTCGGCCATAAACTCAGTCGAATTATTTAGCCGCATAGTTTTACCTGTGCGATGCAAGATAACGTCCATCCCCCGGTCAAATTCACCAGAGACAATCCGCACGAATGCAATGCGATCGCGATGAGCCGGGTTCATGTTCGCCTGAATCTTAAAAACAAATGCCGAGAATTCCGGATCAGTCGGTTTGATTTCGCCACCTTGAGCAGTTTTCTTTGGCCCTGGCTCAGGCGCGTACTTAACAAAGCTATTTAAAAAGGTTTCGACACCGAAATTGGTTAACGCGGAACCAAAGAAGACAGGTGTTTGATCGCCAGCCATGATCTTCTTGAGATTAAACTGATTGCCGGCATCGTTGAGCAACTCAATATCATCCAGCGTCTGCGTATAAATCGAATCTTGGGTCAAAGGCTCGCTGGCATCCAGTTCGCCTCTGTCGTTAAGCGGCAAAAAGCGATCGGCACCTTCCTGTCGGTACAATTCAATCCGATTATTGGCGCGATCATATAATCCTTTTAACCCTTTACCCATACCGATCGGCCAGTTCATCGCATACCCTTCGATTCCGAGCAAGTCTTCTAGCTCGGCAATTAAGTCCAAAGGTTCGCGGCCATCACGATCCAGCTTGTTCATGAAGGTAAAAATTGGAATGCCGCGCTGTTTGACAACCTTAAACAGTTTTTTCGTTTGTGCTTCAATCCCTTTAGCAGAATCAATCACCATCACTGCCGCGTCAACTGCCATCAGCGTTCGATACGTATCTTCAGAGAAATCCTCATGCCCCGGCGTATCCAAAATATTGATGCGCTTACCTTGATAATTAAACTGCATGACGGAACTGGTGACGGAAATCCCACGTTTCTTTTCAATTTCCATCCAGTCAGATTTGGCAAAATGACCGGATTTCCGTCCTTTAACGGTACCGGCTTGGCGGATGACACCGCCAAATAACAACAGCTGTTCCGTAATGGTGGTTTTCCCGGCATCCGGATGTGAGATAATCGCAAACGTTCGCCGTTTTGCTACTTCTTGTGCTCGTTTTTGTGGTTTCATAATCTGTTTCCTTCCAAAAATAACACTACGACTGCCAACATACTTTTAACTCTCAGTGCTGGCATCGCTAACTATCCGCCTCCTTGGAAACAACTTCTAAAGGCGGCGTCTCACTTAAATGAATATGCACATTGACCAGCCGAGAACCTTCGACTTTACCAGTGGCAAGCCGCACCCCCGGAGCCAGTTCGAGCTTTTCACTATGATGGGTCGAAGGAATGGCCCCAAGTTGAGTGAGCACATAACCGGCAATCGTGTCAACATCCGGTGCATCTAAGTTAGTTTTAAACAGCTCATTAAATTCCGAAATCGGCATCCGTCCCGAAACAATGAAGTCGTGGTCGGTTTGTTTCGTGTATAGCTTTTCAGCCTGGTCGGATTCATCATCAATATCGCCGACAATTTCTTCCAACAAGTCTTCAATCGTGACAATGCCAACGACCCCGCCATACTCATCCAAAAGAATGGCCATCTGTTGTTGCTTGGTTTGCATTTCAGTCAACAACACGTCAACGGGGATCGTCTCCGGGACAAACACCGGCTCAATCATCACCGATTCGATCTTAACCTGGTCAAAGCCAACACGCCGGGCTTCTTTAAGCAGATTTTTAATATGAACGATCCCAATAACGTGATCTTTGTCTTCTTCATAAACTGGAATTCGCGAATAAATGTTATTCAAAATTGCATCAATAGCGCTTTGATCCGGTTCCTTGGCATCAATCATAAACGCATCCGTACGCGGCACCATGACTTCACGCGCCATCGTATCAGACAACGAGATGATACCTTCAAACATTTGGTACTCGTCCGGTTCAATTGCGCCGGCATTGCGACCATTTTCAATCATGGCAACCATTTCTTCTCGGGTAACGGACTCGCCTTCATGACTAAACTCCATGGGGGTCAGCTTCATCAGCAATTTAGTCGAGGCGGATAATAGCCAGACAAACGGGCGCATTAACGTTGCCAGCCAACTAATCGGTGTGACGCTGATCTTGGCAACCCGTTCCGTCATCTGAAGCGCCACCTGCTTAGGATAAAGTTCCCCGAAAACAAGCGAGAAATACGACAAAATCAACGTCACTAAAATCACTGCTGCTTCGTGTGCAAACGACCAGGACCCAAAAATCGGAGCGACTTTATCGGCTAATGTCGTCGCCGCTGAAGCCGAGGCAAAGAAACCGGCAAAGGTGATTCCGACTTGAATGGTAGCCAGAAAATGACTTGAATCCTTCATGATGGCAACTAGCTTGGCGGCTTTGCGATCACCTTTATCAGCCTGTGCCTTCATTCGAGCACGTGAACTTGAGACAACCGCAATTTCTGCGGCTGCAAATCCTGCATTGATTAATGTTAACAGCACAATGAGGATTAACTGTCCCCATATCTGGCCGTCCGGGTCACTGCCCATTTCGAATCCACAACCTTTCGTAAAAAAAACGGGGACTCATCCCCGTAGTTCGATCACTTTAGTATAGCAAGACCTTATTTCTTTTTCAATTCCGAATCAGGCTTGTCAGCGTGCGTCGGGGCTTCAAGTGACAATTCATGGTCCTCATCAAAATCCTCGTCATTCTTATGCTCCTGGTGAAAACGATACAGCTCATATAAATAAGTAATGACCGTCTTAATGACAGCGTAAGTCGGCACGGCAAGAATGGTGCCCAGCAAGCCCCACAGATTCCCCGCTACCATCAGTAAAATGATGATGGTCAACGGATGAATATCAAGCGAGCGGCCAATGACATTAGGATAAATAAAATTGCCATCCGTCATCTGAATAATGACGACAACCAAGACCACGAGCAACATCTTAGTCCATCCTTCAGTAGCAGCAATAATCAAAGCCGGCGCAATCCCGATATAGGGGCCTAAATAAGGAATGATGGTAACAACACCGGCAATAAAACCAAGCAGATACGCATACGGCATGCCGATAATCAAGTAGCCGATAAAGGTGAACGTACCAACGAACAAACATTCAATCGCCTGCCCGCCAATGTAATGCGATAAGGTCGCGTTGAGTCGGGTAAAAACAGTAGCCACTTCAGCATGATAACGCCGCGGCAGCAAGCGCTGAATACTTGGAACGAAATTTTCGCCATCTTTGAGAAAATAAAAGAGCATCACCGGAATCGTAATAATACTGATAACGGTACTTGCCAACGAGCCAATCACCCCTGGCAGGCCACTTGAAAAGCCGCCAAGCACCTGGCTCAGCAGTTTACTCGGGGAAATCTGCAAACTCGCAACATATTTACCGATGTTTAACCGCTGATACCAAGTATAATGCGATGCTTTGCTGATAAACGTGCGGACACCTTTTAAGAAGTCGGGGATATTCGTCACGAATTGGGTTATCTGATAGATCAGGTTCGGTAACACCGCCATGACAATCAAAACAATCGCACCAATGACAACTAAGAAAATCAGTAAAATCGAAACATTGCGACTGATATGCAATCGCTGTAATAACTTCACAATCGGATTAAACAGGTAAAACAAGAACCCCGCCGAAATGATCGGGATCAGTAACGTTGAAAAGAAAGTCGCGACCGGTGCAAATAAAAAAGAAACCTGCGTTAAGCCGATCACGACAAAAATTAAGACTAACAATTCGACTGACCAGAACATTAATTTTGAATGGCGTAACTTATCGAACATAATCGACCTCCCCAACGTCTTCTCACTAGTGTTATAATAGCAGACAATTTATCAAAACGGAAAGAAGGCTGACGTATTGGAAGTAAAATCAACGACAGACTTAGACTCTCAGGTTCATCACGACAGCGTACAGATAAGAACCCATGTATTTGTGGAAGAGCAACACGTTCCGGCAAATCTGGAAGTGGATGCGGATGAAGGCAAAGCCACTTATTTTGTCGCCTACGATGCTGGCTTACCGGTGGCAACAGCACGGATTTTACCAGAAGGGACCGGTTATCACGTCCAGCGCGTTGCCGTCGAAAAGGCCTACCGCAAACACGGGCTTGGAAAAATGGTTTTAAATGCAATTATTGCCTATGCCCGCGAGCAAAACGTTGCGTTCCTGAAGCTCGGGGCACAACTGCAGGCAATCGGTTTTTATAAAACATTGGGCTTTCAGCTAACCGACCAGCCTGAATTTCTAGACGCCGGAATCCGTCATCGCGAAATGCAATTACAGCTTACGTGACCTTGTGCGTGATTTGATTAAACCATCCGAATGTGAAAAAAATGCGCTTCTAATTTGATTTTCTTAGAAGCACACCCTGACAAGCCGCTTAGTCCGTGCTTGTTTTTTTATTCATATTCATCAACCCCGGTTAGCTGATGCGGATTGATGTACAGGCGATAAGCCACCTCGGCAACCTTACCACCGTTCAAGCGATAACTTTCCAGATAGTAAGGATGATCCGTTTGCCCAAGCCGCTCCGGAAGCGGGTATCCTGCTTGTTCAATAACGTGTAACCCTTGATTAAAGCTGGTCGCTAATGGCAATTCTTTCATGAGCACGCGATCGGCAGACTGCTTCACCTGCCCGGCAGTTGCGGCTGGCAGTTTAAAACACTCATAATTTTGGGGCACTTTGACGTCAACCGGTAACAAACTGCCAACCCAATAAATAAAGGTATTGTACGGCGAAAAAACAACCAAAGCTGTTCGATTAGGTGTTTTAGTCAACTGATCCAGTGTTTTAAAACCAAACTGGTGTTCAAAATCCGCCCACGCCGGTGCAAACGTCCCCAGTTGGTCGCTATCTTCGGTTGTATATGCGTGTCCGGCCAACAATTGTGCTGGCTGTTGTGGAATCTCTTTCATGTTGCCCTCCAAAACCTAGTGGACTAAATCCGATGTGCAAGCTGAATATACCGCCGATACCATAAATCCACGTATGCCTGCGAAAATGGTCCTTTACCGTGATTAATCCAATCGACAAGCACTTTGACGTTTGCCTTTAAGATTCGATCCGTTGTTGCAGGATAATGCCACAATTTCCGATGCGCTTCATACTCATCAACATCTAAAAGGCGCTTTTCACCATCAGCGAAAACCTTCACATCCAGATCATAATCAATATACTTCAACGCTTCCTGATCCATTGTAAACGGGGTGGCCAGATTACAATAGTAAGAAACGCCGCCTTCACGAATCATGGCAATGACATTGAACCAATAATGTTTATGAAAGAAAATAATCGCCGGTTCTCGCGTTAACCACCGGCGGCCATCGGATTCAGTCACCAATGTATGATCGTTACAGCCGATTAAGGCATCTTCACTGGTTTTAAGAACCATCGTATCACGCCAGGTGCGATGCAAACTGCCATCATGTTTATAACTCTGAATGGCGAACGAGTCGCCTTCTTTAGGGATTCGCATACTTAACCCGCTTTCTAAAATTTCGTGTTTCATTATAACAAACCTCATGAAAATACGACAGCGCGTAAGTAAGGCAGTAAGTGTCAACTTTTTCTCGGTTCTACTCTCATTAAGTGATTTCCGATACTCCGAGCTGGCCTCCTCCCCAACAGCAGCCTTTCGCCTCAGCCGTTTTACGATTCATCCACCAGCTCACTTAATACATCATCAATCGCGCCCAAATCAAACCCCTTCCGGAACAATGCCGTCTTAACCTTCTGCTTGCGGGTGCGCTCATCATAGCGTTGCTTTAAGCGCCACTGTTTCTCCGCCTCTGTCTTTAGCATGGTCAACTCGGCTTCCGGGTCTGGCTGCGGATCGAGTTTTGCGATGGCTGCCTGGATGGTCGCCTCATCAAATCCCTTTTGCATCAGGTTCACGCGCAGCCGCTGCAATTGATCTTTGTACGCGCGGTTTTGATGATGCCGTAAGTTCTTTTGCCCGGCACGAACCGCAACTGCCGTCCACTCATCTGATTCGATGCCTGCCAGCTGATCGGCTAACAGCTCCGTAGCAATGCCTTTTTGGCGAAGCTTGTATTGAACGACCCGCGGACCGGTGTCACCCATTTTGAGATCGGCCTCCAGATAGCGCTTCACATAGTCGACATCATCCAAAAAACCCAGCTCAGTCAAACGGGTTAAAATTTGTCCGATCACATCTTCGGGGAGTTCTTCTTTCTCCAACCGTTCCCGGACTTCTTGACGGGTTCGACTTTGGTGCGTGATATAATTCAGCCCAATCTCCAAGCCCATTGCGACGACTTCACTGTCTTTAATCTGCGCGATCATATCTTCCGTGAGCGTCATTTCCTTGGCTAAGTGGTAAGTCACCAGCGTTGTTTCACTGACTGGAAAGGCATATTGGCCGTCCAAAAAAATATTGTACCGACCACGCCGTTTTTGTGCCGTTATCTTGGTGATTTGTGCCATGTTACTTTGACCGCCTCTCTAATCATACTGTCAGTTATGTTATACTTTTCATAAATATATGGAGGTTAGTTATGTTTGAAGCCAGTTTCTTTGACCGTCATAGTCTTACCAACTACCAGCTATTTCGGGCAATGAAGACCTTGCCACAAACAACCTTATCGATCAATGCACTAAGCCGCGCCACTGGGTTATCGTATTCTCAGACCTACACGGCATTCCAGACCGTTTTGGTTCAGTTAAATCAAATGATCCCCGCCGAGACAATCGACGAGGCTAATTTTGCGCAATTTTTAGGCAATGTCACGATTAATCAATATCGGTTTGCGTTACTTAAAGAAAGTCTGCCGTTTGTCTTCTTTGATGATGTGTTTAAAAACCCGCACCCTGATTTTCACACATTTAAAGAGGTACATCAAACCAGCGTCTCCACCTTAAGACGACGCATCACGCCATTTCGTGATTATCTGGCTGATAATGGCGTTAACCTTAACAGTACGACTTGGGCGATTGAGGGCGATGAACTTCATATTCGTCTGGCAATGTTTACTTTTTTTATGCTTGCTTATCGTGGAGCTGGTTGGCCTTTTTCTGCCGAAGAAGAAAAGCAAGCCAAAACTTTGCTGACAGTCATCAATCAAACTGATCCGGACTTTTTACTGATGCCCGTTGAACCAATGTCAAAAGAAGCGCTGGTTGTGCTTGCCATTCAACTTATGCGGATTAAACAAGGTCATCCCTTATTACCTAATCGCCGAATGCAATTGCTATTTTCCGGACATGAGGACCTGCCTGATCTGATTTTTACATCAGAACAATTTCCGAACTTATCTGACTCGCAGCTGAAGGCCGAAAAGCAGTTTTACTATTTTATGCGGCTTTATTTTATGACGGTCACCCGCCAGCCACAGAAAATCGACCGCCAATTGCTGACTCATTTTGGGGAAACCGATAATCTTGTCAATCGGTTTGTGACCGGATTGGTTGACCATTTAAATGATCAGCTTAAAAAAACCGACCGCCAGCCCATCGCTGAAAGCCAAGTGATGATTGCAAATCTGTATCGGCTCAGCTTTAATGAATATGTCCTTAATGGCCGCTTTAGTCAGCGTCTTGATTTTGCGCAATCGTTGTATGACGAAGCCGATAGCAGTACGTTGGCAACTGCTATTCAGCGTTATCTAAAGCAAATTCCCAAGTCAATGCCAGAGTCAGTATTTGCAGATTTCCCCGATCAATTTATTAGCGGACTCTATTTACTGGTCAGCGATAACTATCCAGAACTCAACCACGATATGCAAATGATTGTCAACGTTTTGATTGAACATGATTCATTTGCCAAGCGCGACTTATTGGACTTTTTGAACGATTTGGGTTTTATTCGGGTTGTTCCGCCAGTTGAAGCGGTCAAACCCGACTTGATCATTACCAGTATTACCAAACCAAAAAGGGTGATCCCGCGTTTGGGCCACCCGTTTGATCCCACGACACCCTTGATCACCTGGATGCCGGAACCGACTGATTTGGATTATTTTCACCTTTATCAGCGACTCAAACAATTACAACGCCAGCATCGATCAACCGCTCGCTCCTAAATTACCTCAATGCAACGGTTTAGCCGTATACCCCACAAAATAAACCAGCGCTTCATAACCGGCTAGTCCAAGGATGACAGCGGTAATCAGTAGCGTATTGTTCAAATTACTGGTGCGCGTAAACCATAAAAAGACAACCATCAGAAACATCACCACAAAATAGGCATTTTGCAAACTGCGGTTAACCTGAATTTCAAACTTGGCGTCCGGGCTTTGATAATCAATCGTGTGTACCGTATTCAAGCGGCCTACTTTATATGTGATTTTATCACCACGTTGAACTTTTAAATCCAGTGTTTCACCAACATGCATGATGTGCGCGGTTTCATTTTGCCACACAGTCGCCGTCATTTTTTTGCTCATACTATTCGAATAATTAATTTTCACAGTCAACCCCCCGAATCTTCATTATACTAGAATCACTCGGGTATCGTCACCATTTGTCAGCGTAAAGGAGTATTTCATGGCAACCACGGTTAAAATCGGTCAACGTTTTCCTTTAACGATCAAGCGTCTGGATATTAATGGCGCCGGAATCGGATACTATCAACGCAAGATCACCTTCGTTACCGGTGCACTTCCCGGCGAAGTGGTCGTCGCCGAAGTCACAGCCATTCATGATCGTTATCTTGAAGCAAAGACACACAAAATTCGATCAGCCTCATCGGATCGGGTTACCCCAACGGAACCGCTTTTTGGGCAAATCGGCGGCGTTGAGTTGAACCACCTTGCCTACCCTGCGCAGTTGCGATTCAAACGCGATGTTGTCGCCCAAGCTCTGGCCAAATTCAAACCGCTTGGCTGGCAACATTATGATTTAAAACCAACTATCGGAATGACGCACCCAACGCACTATCGCAACAAAGCCCAGTTCCCGGTTCGCGAAATTGATGGGCATGTTCGCGCCGGTTTATACGCGCCTGGATCCCACCGGCTCATCCCTTTAACGCACTTTTTAACTCAGGCACCGCTGACCATGAAGGTGGTGACGACTTTATGTCAACTACTCGAAGACCTTCAAATACCCATTTATAACGAGAAAAAGCACGCTGGCATTGTTAAAACGTTAGTCGTTCGCGAGTCCTTTTCAACAGGGCAAGTTCAAGTCACCTTTATTACCAACAGTGCCAAGTTACCAAAGCAAGCTCAATTGATCACCGCTATTGCCGCCCAACTGCCCATGGTTGTCAGCATCGCCCAAAACATCAATCCTGGTAGCACCTCGCTGATTTGGGGAAAAGAAAGTCGTTTGCTGGCTGGTCAGCCATATATTCAGGAAACCTTGTCCGGGCGTACTTTCCAGCTCTCACCGCAAGCCTTTTTACAACTAAACCCTAAACAGACCGAACAGCTTTATGCCATTGCCAAAGACGCCTTGCAACTTGCCCCGGATGACACGCTGATTGATGCTTATTGTGGTATTGGTACGGTGGGGATGAGCCTGGCTAACCGTCACCAGTCGATTTACGGTATGGATACGATTCCTGAAGCAATTGCCGATGCTAAAGCTAATGCCAAAAATAACGGCTTTAACAATACTCATTATTTTGTCGGTAAAGCAGAAACCTTATTTCCTAAGTGGCTCAAGGAAGGCATTCATCCCAATGCTGTCATTGTCGATCCACCGCGCTCCGGACTCGAACGGCCATTTATTGATGCGCTATTGCAACTTAGCCCGCAAAAGTTTGCTTACATCTCGTGTAATCCGTCCACGTTGGCGCGGGATTTGGTACCGCTGGCCAAGCATTACCAAGTCGACTGGATTCAAAGCATCGACATGTTTCCGCAAACAGCGCGCTGTGAAGCTGTTGTCAAATTCACCAGACGTTAATCTGAGTCACTTGTCACCTGACTCGGGATTATATACCCAGTTCTGGTTTAACTTGACGTTTGTACGAATCATCGCCATTTTCCAATCATGCTAAGTGAGGTCCTCTTCCAATGAAAATTTATTTTGCCAATGCGCTGTTTAGCCACGCCGATTTTGACTATAATGCCAAACTAGCGGCCCAGATCCGCACCGCCATTCCAAAAGTCGATCTGTACGTCCCTCAAGAAAATGCGGCCATCAACAATAAAGAAGCGTACGCAGACTCCAAGATGATTGCTGAAGCTGACACACAGCGGTTAGAGGCAGCTGATTTAATGATTGCCATTTTGGATGGACCCGTCATCGACAATGGCGTCGCGACTGAAGTTGGTGTGGCATATGCACGACATATTCCGATCCTGGGGCTCTATACAGACAGTCGGCGTCTGGGCGCTACTAATCACAAGAAGCTCGCCGCCTTGCAAGAAGTGGCAGAAAACCAATTTCATTATCTCAACTTATACACGACCGGCTTGATTAAGCTCAACGGTGCCATTTTCACCGATGAAGCGGCCTTGATTGCAGCCATCAAAGCCCGCGCATCGGCATAATCAAAAAAGCTTCCGTCCCCCTTCAATGACCAGGGGTGCGGAAGCTTTTTAAATTGATTCAATTAAACATTTGCAGTTGTCTTTTCAGCATCCTCGAGTAACTGCCGGAAAGGAATCAAGGTTTCGGCATGATACTTCTTAACGAATGCGTCAACGGCTTCTGGATCCTGCGTTTGCTTATCCAAAACCAGTTGTTCAACCGGAATTGGCCGTAAATTGGAAATCTTCACGTCAATGACAACTGGGCCTTTACGATCCTTGGCCTTGGCGAATGCCGCCTTGAGTTCGTCCAAATTATGAACTTCAAACCCTTGTGCGCCCATCGCTTCAGCTGCCTTGCCATAATCAGCATCAATAAGATCAACCCCTGAATGCGGCTGACGGGTATCGTCTTGTTCTGCTTCAATAAAGCCTAAACTTTCATTGGTCAGGACAATGTTGATAATCGGCATATGATACTTCACTTGGGTCATAATATCCTGCATGACCATCGCAAACCCGCCGTCACCTGAAATTGACCACACTTGCCGATCCGGGAATTCAGCTTGGGCGCCAATTGCAGCAGGTACAGCATAGCCCATCGTTGCGTACCAGCCGGAAGTCGTAAAGATTTGATTATCGTTGGCCTTCAAATAACGCATGCCATTAATCGTTACGTTACCGACGTCCACCTGGAAAACCGCATCTTTGTCGGCCATCTCGTTGATAAGTTTGAAGATCGGTTCAACGCGCAATGGAGTTTGCGAATCGTCTTCAAATGATGTCATCCACTCAGCCCAATTTGCCTTGTTAGCAACCGCAGCGCGATACCAAGCAGTTTCCGGTACGGCATCAGCCTTTTCGGTCAATGCCTTGATGAATTTCTTGGCATCGGCTAAAACCGCCAGATCAACTGTGTGCCGCCGCCCAAACTTGCTAGCATCAATATCGACTTGAATATACTTAGCATTTGGCGCGATGAAGTAAGGCTGGAATGGGAAGTCAGAGCCAAGGAACAAAACCGTATCGGCGCCGCGGGCCACTTCAACCCCCGGCTTTGATGCAACCCGACCGGCAGATCCCATGTTGGCCTTATAATCATCTGGTACAACGCCTTTTGCCAGTGCGGTTGTGATGATCGGGATATGCGTTTTTTCGGAAAATGCAATGATTTCATCGCGAGCTCCACGCGCACCATTACCAACGTATAGGATCGGCTTCTTGGCATCCTTTAAAATGCTCCAAGCGGTTGCCACTTGCTCCGGATCCGGTTCAGGCAATAACGGCTTTTGATAAAGATTAGCCGATGAAACATAATTATCATCGATTTCCTGCCAACCGAGATCCTTAGGAATGGTCACAACAGCAACGCCTTGATACTTATAAGCTTGACGGATGGCTTCATCGACAACGGGCGGCAATTGTGCAGCCGTCATGGCAGTCCGATTATAAACCGATACATCGGCGAACATCGGGTTTTCATTCATTTCCTGAAAATAGTTGGTATTCATGGCTGCAGTCGGCACCTGGCCTACCAATGCTAATACCGGTACATGATCGTATTGCGCATCATATAAGCCGTTTAACAGATGAACGGCACCAGGACCTGCTGACCCAAACGTGGCCCCAATGCGTCCTGTTACCTTTGCTTCACCAGCCGCAGCCAATGCGCCCACTTCTTCATGGCGAACCTGCACGTAATTAATGGTGTGGCGCCGATTATAAAGCGCGTTCATGGTGCTATCAAACGATCCGCCCGGCAATCCATAAATATTATGAATTCCCCAGTCTTCTAACACCTTGATCATTGCGTCTGCAGCATTGATTTTTTCTGTCATGACACTTGCCTCCATTATTACTTACATTTTGTAAGTTCTTTACGATTATGAGTATAACAATTAATCAATAACAATGCAAACCCTTTCACTCGATTCGGGATCAAGTGACGGCTAAAAGTAAGGAAAGCGCTTTAGTCATTGCTATTATACCCACGTCAAGGTGGTAACAGTCAATCAAACTGACTGATACAGAGCCTGTTCGTTTCAAGCAGTTTGCTAGCAGACAGTATTTTGACTTAAATATTTCGGTGTCCATTTTTATCCATTTCAAATAACGGCGGAAGCTAATTGTCATCACTCGCTTTAACGCGTTCCGCGCCGGCTCGCGCTCACACAAAAAACGAATGAACGATTCCATTTAATCGGAAAAGTCCATTCGCTTTCTATTACTCTTTTACATGGCGCCAACCGAAAATAATTATCAACTAAAAAATTGGCGCTTATTAATTCTGACCAGACAAAACTACCTTAACTTTTACACCCGGTTCATCACGATTGGTGTTTTTCGTATTGCCGCTCCTGGCCAATGACACCGGTCAAAATAAACTGACCACGATAGTAAGCCGGATCAGGGCGATAGTCATCGGCATCATACGGCACTTTATCGCTAAAGACTGCTTCGTATTCCGGTACTGGCAGTTCTTGGCGTTTGGCTAACTGTCGGGCATGTTCGCTTGCGTGTCGCTGTTCTTTAAACTGGGGTTGTAAAATACCACTAAAGAACTCTGCGACGGCACCGGAACCATACGAAAATAGTCCGATCCGATCCCCGGCTTGTAACGTCGTATCATGATCCAGCAACGACAACAACCCCAGATAAAGCGACCCGGTGTAGATATTCCCAATTTGCCGACAATAACGCGTGCTGGCTTCAAAACGGTTTTTCAATCGCTGGGCACTCGCGTCATCGGTGGTTGGCAACACTAGATCCAATGCTTTTTTACCCATTTTGGTATATGGCAGATGGAATGTCATTGCCGCGAAATCATGGGCGCTTAAATGATGGTCGGCCTGATAACGTTCCCAGACTGTCTTGAAGAAGGCGAGATATTGTTCTGTTGAGTATTTTCCCTGAGCAAGCGCCGTATCTTGGTAAACCGGTCGCCAAAAGTCGTTGATTGATACCGATCGATAAACCGAATCCGGTTCAATTGTCAGCAGACGCGGATCAGCTTTGACAATCATCGCCACTGCGCCGGCCCCTTGCGTCACTTCACCGGCCGTTGCTAATCCATAACGCGCAATATCTGCCGCAATAACGAGCACACTTTTATCAGGATGACTCGCAACATAATCACGAGCCATCATCAGCGCAGCGGTCCCACCGTAACAAGCTTCTTTCAGTTCAACCGCCCGCACCCATTCAGGCAGCGCCAAAAGATCATGAATGAATAAGGCTGCGGATTTACTGGCATCAACCCCGCTTTCGGTTCCAACCAGAATCATGCCTAAACTGGCACGTGATGCTGGCGTCAATACTTTTGCGGCGGCATTGGCTCCCAGCGTCACAATGTCTTGACTAGATGGCGGAACTGCCTGCTCGTCTTGACCGATGCCGATCGTATATTTATTCGGATCATCACCTCGAACTTTGGCAAGTTTTACGAGATCGACGTAAAAGTCCGGGGTATCCATTTCGATGGCATCAATTCCGATTTTCATAATTTCAATGGCCTGCTTTCTGTTTTGATCGAATCGTTGCTAAATACATTTTGGCATGTGCCAGATCCATTGCACCTGTGCGTAAGGCGGCGACTAGAGCAGGTACTTCCTGATCCTGAGCTCCGGCAGCAATCGCCAGCGCATTGGCCTGCAGTTTCATATGGCCTGACTGAATGCCGGGGCCGGCTAATGCGCGCAAAGCCGCTAAATTCTGCACCAGTCCTAATGCGGCAATTACCTGCTGCATGGTGGCTAAATCGCGATAACCTCCAAGGCGGCGGGCAGCCTGGGCTAGTGGTAATGCACCGATCGCGCCTCCGACAGCGCCCAGCGGCAATGGCATTTGCAGATGGCCTTCAAGTTTGCCATCGCACATCAACCAACGCGATAACGGTTGATACTGACCGGTCGCAGCAGCAAATGCCCCAACACTGGCCGCAACCGCGCGCGTGTCATTTCCTGTCGCCAAGACCGCCCCAATAACACCGTTAAGAATGCCTTTGTTATGCGTTACCGCGCGCTCCGGATCGACAAATGCCAAATCGCTCAGCTGCACAATTTTATGGGCAATTTCATCCCCCGACAGTGTTTTTGTGGCAAGTGTCGCCGGTGCCAATTTCACAGTTGCTGTGACTAACTCGCTCGGTGCGTTAGTCAAAATACTGGCCAAAACCGTTCCATCCACCCAGGTTGTCACTGCGTCTGCCACAGCTTCGGCAACCGTATTCGCATAATTTGCGCCCATTGCCGCTTTAGGATTAAGCGTCAGGCGAAGTTTTAAAAACCGGTTGGCCAAGATTGTCACGGTCAGGTTGCGGAAGCCTCCGCCACGCTGCACCATTGAGGGATGGGCGGCATTGGCCACAGCTGCGATCGTTTCTTGATGGGCCAAAAGGATCTGCCTAGCCGCATTCAAATCTGCTAAATCAGTTAAGACCACTTCTGCCACCACTTCATGGGTACCCACATGCGCTAAAACACCGCCATTTTCCGCTACCATTCGCGCACCATTGCTGGCAGCAGCAACAACAGAAGGTTCCTCATTAACAATCGGTACTTGATGTTGCTGGCCATTGACCATTAAATTTCGCGCAATGCCCATCGGTAAGGAAAATTCACCAATTGCATTTTCAATCAGCCGAGTTGCAGTAGCATCAGGAAGCATGCGTGCCGCAGCCAATAAAGTGGCATCGGTACTGGTTAATGACCCTTCTTGCACGAGTTGCTGCCGCCTGGCTTCGGGGGTTTGCTCATAAAACTTCATTTTGATCTGCTCCTAATCATGCAAAGTAACTTGCATCGCCATACCGATACCACCACCGACACATAACGCCGCGATACCGGTTTGTTGCCTGCGTTCGGCCAAATTATACAGTAATGAAACCATAATCCGCGCGCCGGATGCTCCCAAGGGATGGCCTAAAGCAAGCGCTCCGCCATTGATATTCACCTGTTCGTCAGTCAGTCCTAAGTCACGCATCACGGCAACACTTTGCGAGGCGAATGCTTCATTTAATTCCACTTGATCAATGGCTGTTAAAGTTTGTCCGGTTTTTTGCATTAGCTGGTCAATCGCTAATTTAGGCGCATAACCCATGATGTCCGGGTCAATCCCGACTTCTGTATAGTCGGTGATGGTAGCCAAATAGTGGAGGCCTAACTGCTCGGCTTTTGACTTCGCCATAAGAATCAATGCAGCCGCTCCATCATTAATCCCGCTAGCATTACCCGCCGTGACGGTACCGCCAACTTCAAAAACTGGCGGTAATTTTGCTAACTGGGCTAATGATGTATCCGGTCGAATCGCCGAATCCGTGTCAATCGTGACATCGCCATGTCGGCCGGAAATGGTCACCGGTGCAATTTGTGATTTAAACCGGCCTTCTGCAGCAGCAGCGGCCGCACGCAGATGAGAGCGCAGTGCAAACTCGTCTTGCGCTTGACGACTGATCTGAAAGCGGCTGGCAACATTTTCCGCCGTAATCCCCATCGGTTGCTGACTAAAAGCATCGTTTAGCCCATCGCGACTAAGCCCATCCACCAACGCAGTATCGCCAAACTTATGCCCGGCCCGCATTGCCTCAGCATAATACGGTACCTGACTCATACTCTCGGTACCGCCGACAAGTACCGCGTTAGCTTCACCTAGTTGAATCGCCGCCTGACCTAACCGAATTGCCTTTAGCCCGGAGCCGCAAACTTCATTGATCGTCATGGCCGTGGAGTTTGTCGCCATGCCACTATGCAACGCAATTTGCCGCGCAACATTCTGGCCCGATCCAGCCTGCAAAACATTCCCGAAAATTGCTTGATCAAGTTGTTGCGGATCAAGCCGTGCTGCTTTAATCGCCGCCTTAGCTGCAGTAACACCTAAATCCACTGCACTAGCACCTGCTAACTCACCGCCCAACTTTCCAATCGGCGTCCGCTTGGCACTAAGAATCACAACTTTGTCCATAATAACCCCTTTTCAAAATGTGAGCGCGAGCCGGCGCGGTTAGAAGTCGGAGTGTAAGTGGCCTTGGGCGTGATGACCGCTTTTTGGTCATTGCGTCCAAGGTCCTTACACGCAGACTTCTGCGCCGGGGAGCGCGTTATGGTAAGCGCCCAGCCGCCCGGTCAAGAATCCAATTCAAACATGCGTTATAATACATCGAAGAAGATTCCATCGCTAACCTAAGCAACCGCTACATACCACCAATGCCCGCTCAGAAAAACCGTTATAGTTTATCACAGTCCGAAAAACAAAACATCTAAATCGTGGCTTGCACCGTTAATCGCCCAGATTCCGGTCCCTTTAGCCGGAATTGCATTTATGTCTAGCTACATAAGTTCATGTTAAACTGTTTAAATTGTATGCGATTCTTTTCGGAAGTAACACCCGTCTTCACCAATCCTTAACTTTTAGCCATAGAAAGTAGGTGCCGTTGATGCGCGTCATTGATTTGCTCGCCTTACTCGCTGACCAAAGTAAAAACGCCTCAGTACTGTTAAATACAACACCAGCACCAAGTCGTTTTGATGATTTTATTTTGAAAACCCAAAATGATCAGCCACAATTAATCTTTAAGCCCAAACCTGATCGAAAATCGCCATTACGTGTGTGGGAATTACAACTGTTGTTAAATCAGCCTGACTTACAATCACGTTTTCTTTATCTTGCAGATGCAGACGGCACCCGTGCACTTTTTGGCTTTATCCACCAACCAGTTGGTCTTTTACTTAACTAGGCCGGATGTTTTGCCGCTGCCAACTTTGCTGCAACCTTTTCCAGATAATGATGACTGGCCATCATTTCTTGGCAATCGAACTGATTTTTCAAACCGATTTCATAAATCCGGCTGGCGTTAGGATTGAGCTGCGGTAAAACGCGGTACCAATCAATTCGGCCTTGTCCCAAAGGTAAACTGTCATGTGTCTGCCCCATTGAGTCAACCAAATGATAATGCCGTACTAATGGTTTTAGGTTGGCCAGACTCGCTATCAGTCGCTCATTATCCCCGTGTAACGTGATAAAAGCATGGCTAGTATCATAAGCCAATGGTAGCCGCCAGCGCAGCAAACGCGCCTCAAACGCAGGATCGCCATACCTAAAGATTGGCGACATCGAGTTTTCAAATACCACGTGTCCCGGCGCCTCTTGAGCAAACGCAATCATGCGAGCCAATGCCACATCTTGTGCTTTTGCAACGTCACGCCATCCGGCATAATCTCCAGGGGTGTCCACGCGGTAGCCTCCGTGAATCAGTGCCGTGGCGTTCACTTTTTTAGCCAGTGTCATAAGCTTAACGGAACTGGTCATCAGAAAGTCATACCTGGCTGGATATTTAGTCGGATTCATCGCTAACTCATTGCGCTGACCACGAAATCGCATCGGGTGGTGAAACACAACAGTCGGCACCTGACTTTGAACCCAGGCAACCATTTTCAAAAAATGTTGCCAGCCACTCGCGGTAAAATCTGCTTCCGTCAAGTGAAACTCAAAAACGTCAGGATGATACTGCAATCGATCACGAATCTGGCGCTCATCCGTACTGGCTTTTAAACCCAACAACATGAATTGCCAACCTCCTTAAAAGCAATGACCATTCTAGCTCGGTAATCTGCGCATCAAGCGTTTAAGCTTCTTGCGGTCAATTAACATCACACCCAGGTCGTCAGCTAAGGCAATCGCCGAGTCGGAAAACTCACTGTTGGTGATGACCGCAGCTTGATCAAGTTGATAATAATGATGCCCTGCCCAAACTTCCTGAACCGCCTTATTCCCAACAAAGCCAGTGTATCGCTTACATTGAAAGCCGAATGACTGGCCTTTTTTTTGTGCAATAATGTCAATGCCTTGATCACCCGAGGCCTGAGTAAGTTGAATACGCTTGAAGCCATTGCGTTTTAATAAATAGGCACAAAATTCCTCAAATTTCTCACCTTCCATGATGTCCACGCTCTCCATCTTCAAATCTCGAAACCGAAAATGATGATGGTACAGCAACAACGCATTGATCACCACAAATAAACTAATAATAGTAAAACTGGCAGGATCGCCATAAGGTCGCAACTGCCGGGGCAAAATAGTGCGGGCCCAAAAACTGTAAATAAGGGCCAATACAAACAACCCCCACAACAAATGGTAGGCCTTTTTAAGTAAAATTCTCATGCTTCTAAACCCTTCTAGTTAAGTGAGCGTGAACCGGCGCGCTTAGGGATCGGAGTGTAAGAGGCCTTGGGCGTGATGGCCTGGGCTTGGCCATTGCGACCAAGGTCCTTACACGCAGATCCCTGCGCCGGTGAACGCGTTATGGTGAGCGTGAGCCAGCGCGTTTAGGGATCGGAGTGTAAGTGGCCTCAGACGTGATGGCCGGGCTTTGACCATTGCGGCTGAGGTCCTTACACGCAGATTCCTGGGCTGGTGAACGCGTTATGGTGAGCGTGATCCGACTTCTGCGCCGGGGAGCGCGTTATGGTGAGCGCGAGCCGCCGCGATACACTTGATTTTCACACCATCAAATACATGATCCTTATCAAGCCTAGCAGATTCACGCCATGTTTGCATTGAAACTCAGGTAATTTTTCTGTAGGCTTAATTTATTGAGGAAGGAAGCGTTTTCGTCATGAAACTAAGCGCCAAAATTTTTGCCAAAGTTGGCAGTGAGCGCATTACACAATACACATTAGTCAACGATCAGCAAATGACGCTGCGATTTTTAACTTTCGGCGCTCGCGTTCAGCAAGTCCGGTTGCCCAATACGACTGGGTTAGATCCTAACTTATTGCTTGGATTCGTCACTTTAGAAGACTATCTGCATCAACCCGGTCTTTTCGGCGCCATGACCGGTCCGCTTGCACCAGACGACCCTAAAACGATTCCCGGAGCTTGGCAGAATTGGAATTGGGCGGTGAAAACCAGTCAAACGGCTGATTTAGCCATTACCTTTTCTCTAAATTTACCTGAAAACGCTGATGGACAACCGGGCGAGCGCTCCCTTATGGTTACGCACCGACTGAATAATGACAATGTCTGGACCATCGATATGGCCGTTAAAACCACTGCCGAAATCCGACTTCATCCACGATTGATATTGCCATGGTTATTGACAGCCGATCCCGCCCAAACAATGTTACACGCTCAGTTAACCATTGACCACCAGCAAAGTACCATCAAGCAACAGCCAGAAATCTCGCCTGCTCATAGATTCTCCTTAGCCACCGGTGACTGGCAACTGCACTATGCCACCGATGCGCTGGCCACCCGCATTGATTCATTTGCTAACATTGGACCCGACAACAACTTTAACGGCATTCTGGGACAACCTCATGTTGCAATCGGATTTTCTCCTGAAAACAATTTAACCGGCAACGCGTGGACACTTGCTGCCGGCGCAACTTGGCAACACCACGCTGAATATCAGTTGAGCAGGATTAAGGCCAGTACGCCAGACCGTTAATCCAATCAGCTAACCAAACTAATCGCTACAAAAAGCCTTGGACGTTGAATGAGCTGCTCACCGTCACAAGGCTTTTTCTACTGGTATTAGTCGACACTAATAATTTTTAAAGACATCTTTGTAAACCTTAATACTGTCGAACACGTCTTGGAGGTCAACATATTCATCGGTTTCGTGCGAGGTGTCATTACCTGGCCCGTAAATAGCCAAGTCCAAACCATCGTGGAAAAATAAGGCCGCATCGGTTATGCCGGTTCGATAGGCCACAGCCCCGCGCTGCAAACCGATCCGCTGCCGTGCCTGCTGGACTTTTTGAATTAACGCATTATCGGGTGCAGCCGCTGCGGCACTTAAAACCGAATCAATCGAAAGTGATAGGTGAACCCCTTTTGGTACTGATGTTTTAGCAGCCTGCTTCAAAGCGGCAATAAACGCATCATTATCAGCAATCATGGTTGTTCGGATGTTGCCGCGTAAATAAGCTGACTCCGGTAATGAATTAATCTGATTCCCGCCATGAATAATATCGATGTTGTGGGTAGCATGACCCAGAATCGGATCATCTTTAGCTTGCAGCGGCGCGGTGGCAGTTAATGCGGCATTGGCAAAAGCAAATAAGCCGTGAATGGCATTAGCCCCAAGATCCGGACGTGAAGAATGCGCCGCTTTGCCCTGAGCCGTTAACGTATAGTCAATAATGCCACGTTCAGCCGCATCCACATTGCTGTTTCCCGGTTCCGCGACCAAAAGACCGGTCAACCGATCACCATAACCGGCAGCCGCAAGTTGGCGGGCACCGTAGTTATCGATTTCTTCGCCCACGGTTGCCATCAACTGAACGCCATGATCAAGCTCTTCATGCGCGATTTGCTTAAATGCAACTACGGCAGCGGCAAGTCCGGATTTCATATCCGTCGCCCCGCGGCCATACAATTTACCATCTTCAATCTGGGCTGAGAACGGAGGAAACTGCCACTTGTTGGGATCGCCTGCATCCACGACATCCATGTGCCCGTCAACCCCTAACCAGCGCTGCGCATTAGGATCACCAATCGTCAAAACTAAATTGTCGCGTCCCGGCGCGTAACTGATACGTTCACTTTTAATCAACCCCGAGTGTAGTTCAGGGGCCAAAAAGGCTTCGATCAAGTCCGCCACTTGGCCTTCTTTTTCCGCCACACTGGGGATTCTAACCATCGCCTGCAATAGATCAGTAACTTGTTGTTCCTCGTCTGTCAAACTACCGCCTCCACTTTTAAAATACATCATCTTAACGATCCAAATCGCCACCATGACTGAGTTCATCTAGTCACATCAGATGCCATCAACACCATTATTCCGAACACGCAACCCAATCTTTCACCGCAGCCCTATTTTCTTCTAAAGCGCAACAATGCCTGACCTAAGATTGGGGTGACAATCCCGCCGAGCACCGCCTCTGCCACCGCATTAATGGCCAAGGCAGTAATCAACAGCCAACCTAAATTCGTTGCATTGGCTCCTGGAACGATTTGCGCGGCTTTGCTGGCAAACAACAACCAGGTAAAGCCGATCACCAGCAATGTGTTGGTTAAAGCGCCTGCAACCCCGGCGATGACCATTTTAATAGTTTGAGCCAGCGTACTCTGGTGTCGTTTGAATAATTGATGAAAGACAAAAGCTGCAACCAAACCAACCATGACTCGCGGCACCAACGCGATAATTGGATTGCGAAAAAGCAGTAAAGTTACCGGGTCAGCCGCTGATGTATAAGCGCGAATCAGACTCGTTAAGCCCCATAATAAGCCAAGGCTGGCACCTCCGCCATAGCCCAATACGATCCCGCCAATGATGACGGTCAAGTGAATAGTCGAAATAGCCGGCCAAGCGGGAAAAATCTGAACATAACCAACCATTGGAATGTAGGCTTGCAAAATAATCAAAGCTCCCAAAATACCAATGATCGCAATGTTATAAGCTTTTCCGCGACGTGTCATGCTGACACCTCCTAATCGTTTATAGCTAATTTTATCAAATTATACACGCTTACGTTTGTTTATATTGTGTTTTCTGCTGTTGCTGGTTCAATCAAAGTAGACCATTGCGTTCAGGTATGGCTCATGCTGGGTCAATAGTCCATGCTTTGACAATATTGCTTGCGGTCGCCAGTGTTAGCTACCGCTGAGGCCGCTTGGGTTCTAGCTTATGCCCTTGACGCGCTCACCGGCGCAGAAGTCTGCGTGTAAGAACCTTAAGCCTGATGGCCCAAGCCCGGCCATTACGCTTGAGGCCGCTTGGGTTCTAGCTTACGCCCTTAACGCGCTCACCGGCGCAGAAACCTGCGTGTAAGGACCTTAAGCGCAATGGCCAAAGCCCGGCCATCACGCCTGAAGCCGCTTGTGTTCTAGCTTACGCCCTTAACGCGCTCACCGGCGCAGAAACCTGCGTGTAAGGACCTCAAGCCTGATGGCCCAAGCCCGGCCATCAGGCTTGAGGCCGCTTACACTCCGGTTTCTAAGCGCGCCGGTTCGCGCTTAGTAAATTTCTATTGACTTTAATCTCACGTTTTCCTATAATATTTCTTGTGCTTAATTAGTCATGCGGGCATGGCGGAATTGGTAGACGCGCAAGATTAAGGATCTTGTGAGCATTTTTGCTCATGGAAGTTCGAGTCTTCTTGCCCGCATCATAGCAAGATCCGATCAACAAGGTATCGCTGTTGATCGGATCTTTTTTATTTTATACCCGGTAATGACCCGGCTTGGAAAAATATTAAGCCTCTGAAAGGAGTCCCATTCGATGCTTCGTGAAGCCCAATTTGTCGATCTGCCAGCGATTGTACATCTTTATCAGCAGCTTACTCAAGAGATGGCTGCATTAGCGCCGGATACTTACCGGCCCTTAACCACCGACAATCGGCAGTATTTTGCTGATTACCTGCAGAATGATCTGGCTCGCCTATTCGTCACGGAAAGTCAAGGCACACTTACCGGCTTTGCATTGGTCGTTTTAGCTCGAACCGGGGACAGCCCCGAATTCGTTCCACAACACTTTGCGCAGTTGATTGACTTGTTTGTCACGCCGGATCATCGTCATCACGGCCTAGCCAAAACCCTCATGACAGCGGTCGAGGCATTCGCTGCCAGTCATCAAGCCTCTTTTATTCAACTGAACGTCCTCAGCGGTAATCAAACCGCACGAGAAGTCTATGCCCGCGCCGGGTTTCAGCCAGTCAATTTAATCCTGCAAAAGCCGCTTAATTAGTTATTTCGTGTTGCCTGCAGTCGTAATTTGCCACGGCAGACACCGCACGCGTACCGGTTGACATTAATCCGTCGGCGCCGAACAAATTGCCGGCCACACCTTGTACATTGATAAACATAGTGTCGGCCGCTCATCGGCAATGACGGAGCAAAACGCGAGCCGCCAACTGCTGCCAGTAACTGTTTGAAGTCATGATCGCGATGTTGATAGCCGCGATGCTGGGCGAACAAATGGTAGTGCACCAATTCATGCTTGATGATGCCATCCGTGACATCAGATGGATAAAGCGCAAAAATTTTGGGGTTAAAATCCAGATTCATCGTCGCAGGATAAAACCGGCCGCCAGTAGTTCGCAAGCGCGCATTAAACACGGCTTGATGGTTGAACGGTTGGTGAAATGCGCTCATAGAAATGGCTTCCACACGTGCTTGTAATTCTTGGTTTGTCATTGTCTCATCGTTACCTCCGAGCCAATAGTGTACATCAGCACGTCACCAATTGCACCATTTGTATCAGGCTACCTTGCGAGACTATCCGATACCTGTTGAGTATGTTCATCTCACTATTCATCAGACTACAAAAAGGAACGGTTCAGACGTCCACCTGAACCGTTCCTTTTTTCTAACCATGAAACTTGCGCATTGACCAAGCAAATGAGCCATCACAATCAGATTTGCCTACCTTTTTCACACTCGCTTAATTGAAAAAGGCTAAGACATCGGCACGCTTCAATGCTGCTTTTCGTTTTTGATCGAAGTCTGCCACAATCTGGCCGGCATCTAGCACAATGAGCCGGTTGCCATAGCGTAACGCGTCTTCAACTTGATGGGTGATCATCAGACAGGTTAACTGTTGCTCCGAAACGATCGCGTTCGTTAACGTCATAATTGCCTGACTGGTGTGGGGATCTAAGGCTGCTGTGTGTTCATCAAGCAACAGTAAATCCGGTTTGCGCATGGTGGCCATTAACAAGCTCAAGGCCTGCCGTTGTCCACCTGAAAGCTGCTCGGTTGGCTTATCAAGCGCCTCAGCCAGACCATTACCGGTTTTTGCGGCCAAAGCCTTTAGCTGGGCTTTTTGTGCATTCAGACCTCGGGAACGTAACCCTAGGCGCTGACCACGATGGCTGGCTAGTAATAAATTCTCAGCAACCGTCATTCGCGGGGCGGTTCCCATTTTCGGATCCTGGAAAACTCTGGCAATATGCCGAGCACGCTGCTCAGGACGGCGCCCGTTGAGTGTTTGGCCAGCCAAAGTGACCGTGCCGCCGCTAACTGGTAGATCACCGGTAATCGCATTGAATAAGGTCGATTTACCGGCACCATTATGACCCAAAACGGTGACGAATTCACCTGTCTTAACCGTCAGCGTCACATCTTGCAACAAGGTCTTGACTTGAGTTGCAACTGGCACATTAACCGTCACGTGATCCAATTTTAATTCAGCCATGGATCTGCACCCCTTTCTGCAACACACATCGTAATCGTAATTGATGATCAATTTGCGGCACCATGATGGCAATGGCTAACACGACCGCCGAGATCAGTTTCAAATCATCGGCATTGAACCCTAGCGCTAAGACGACCAGCAAGACAAAGCGGTAAATAATGCTACCTAAGATAACTGCCACCAACCGCTGCGACAAAGTCAACTCACCGAAAACAACTTCACCGATGATAATAGCAGCTAACCCGATAACAATGATCCCGATGCCCATGTTCACGTCCGCATAGCCATTATTTTGAGCGAGCAACCCACCTGCAAGCCCAACCAACCCATTGCCAACCATTAAGCCCAGAACCATTTGATGATCAGGATTAATCCCCAGACTCCGCGCCATATTCGGATTATCACCCGCCGCAATGAACCCTTGACCTAACTGGGTGTTCAGAAATAACATCAACAATCCGACGACGATGACGACAACAATTAAACCAATAACCACACTATTAAAGTAAGGCGGCAAGTCTTTTAAGAACGATCCTTGGAAAAGATTGGCCTGATGCAGCAAAGATAAATTGGCCCGTCCCATAATCCGTAAATTAATCGAGAATAAGCCGGTCATGACCAGGATTCCGGCAAGTAGCACCGGAATTCGGCCTTTGGTAGTTAACAACCCCGTCACCAGCCCGGCAAGCATCCCTGCTACCGTTGCGAGCAAGGTTGCGATAATCGGGGAAATACCGTGAGTAATCGCACTGACGGCCACTGCTGCGCCAAAGGGAAATGTTCCTTCAACCGTCATATCTGGAAAGTCCAACACCCGAAATGTTAAAAAGAGACCTAGTCCGATTAAACCGTATAACAATCCTTGCCCAATTGCAGAAACCCCTAAACTCATTTGATCACCGTTCCTTTCGCCTCTGCCTGTTTCACTAACGAACTCGGCAATGTTATCCCCAACTGCTGCGCTTGCTTTTCATTTAAAATGAGTCGGCCGGTTTTTTCAAAGTGGATCGGCGTCGTGGCCGGTTTGGCTTTGCCTTTTAAAACATCCGCCAGCATATGCCCGGTTTCAACACCTAAATCAAACTGATTAAGTCCGATCGTTGCCACCCCGCCTTGTTTAACCATGGTATCCACAGTTGGAAAAATCGGAACCTTTCGTGCGTTAGCCGCTGCCACTAAAGTTTGCATGGCGCTCGCCACCGTATTATCGGTCGGCACAAACACCGCATCCACCTGGCTGACCATTTGCGTTGCCACTTGGTTAAGATCGTTAGTTGAGCTAATCGCATACCGTTTGACCGTGAATCCTTCTTTGGGGCCTAGTTTAGCCACCATCTTGGCTTGGGTTTGTGCGGAATCATCACTGGAAGTTGCAATGACGCCAAGTGTTTTCGCATCAGGCATGATCTGACGGATAAGTTTCAATTGAGCTGCAATGGGTGCCTGATCGGAAACCCCGGTAATATTGCCGCCTGGTTTTTTAACATTTTTAACCAATTTTGCTGCGACTGGATCCGTAATTGCCCCCAAGATGATCGGCGTCTTTTGATTCACATTGGCTAGTGCTTGAGCTGCAGGCGTAGCAATACCGACTGTTGCAGCGGCATGTTCCTCAGTAAAGCGTTCTGACATTGACTTCAGATTACTCTGATCGTTTTCGGCATTTTGAAAATCAATCTTGATATTCTTGCCCGCCACGTAGCCTTTATCTTTCAATCCGGCGATAATGCCCTTATGAATCGCATCAAGCGCCGGATGGGTTGTCAGCTGCAAAATGCCGACAGTCGGCTTTGTCTGCGCTTGTTGCGCAGTTGTGCCACTTTGAAAATAAGCAATACCCAAAAAGCCAAAGATGATGATCATAAATCCAAGCATTCGTTTCATGCGCTTGCCTCCATTTTGAATATTCCAATAGCTTTGGTGATGTCGATCCTTTAATGTGATATCGACATATTCCGCGTGGTTAAAGCTACTTTGCGGTTAACCTTCCCTTTTTTGTATCAATAAAAATACCGCGACAGGTTCAGGCCGTCGCGGCATAAAAAAACCGCATAGCCCCCGTGATTGGGTATCTATGCGGACAATAAATCGGAAGCCAACATAGACACAACCTGCGCGTCTGGCAGGCTGCATCCGCAACCTACCTAAAGTTGGCTTTGCCAGTTCTTTAAGGTAAGCAATGCTGTCATGTTGGTTTCCTCCATTCGTTTATACTTGATGAGATGTTAGATTAAAGGTACATGAGTAAACATTTCATGTCAAGAAAAATCATTGCAAGATGAGCGATATTTTTTGAATCTGCTTGGTAAATTTCTGAATCGTCTCATCCTGCGCCTTTTCGGAAGCATTAAAGGCGGGAACATCTACTTCTAAGTCAGGTTTTAAGCTGGCAGTCATTGCTTCACACGCTGCGGTAAAAGCCGCAAAGTCATGAACCAACGTACGATGCGGCCCAGCCAGTCGCGCCGGAACTGCCACTTGTTGCAACCGAGTTAATAACTTTTGGTACTGAGCGGTTCCTTCACGAAAAACGACCTGAGTATCCTCATAGGTCTCCCGATCATATTCAGCTAACTGATCCGCATCAATTGCTTTTTGCAACGGTTCGAACAATGGTGCCATTTTATCTTGATTAGCCTGAATCTGTTCCACCACATCATTAATGGTCGAACCATAATGCGCCAACTTCATTTGTTGCTTATTCATGAAAAGCACGAATCCTCTCTTAAGCACGTGGTTGTCAGTGCTGACCTGCCACCTTTTTTATTTAGCCAAACGTCGACGCCGGGCGCGTTCAAACACCTTCACGATTTCGACGATCACAATCATCGACACGCCTGCGCCAAGAACCGTTATCCACTGATGCCAATCAAGGGTGGTGACATGGAAGAGCCCGTTAAAGCCCGGAACCAGAATCGTCACTGCCAACAACAGGAAGGATGCCAGAATCGCCCAGTTGAATGCTTTATTCCGGAATGCCCCCACTGTAAACAGGCTTTGATGGATACTTTTAACGTTAAAAGCATGGAAGAGTTGGATCAAACCTAAAGTTGCATAAGCCATGGTCAAAGCATCCGCATGCATCGCCGCTTCACCGCTATGGACCGGATAAGTGATAGCAATCCAGTAAACGCCCAATGTCAACAAGCCTTCAAGAATCCCTTGCCAAATCACGGCCGGACCCACGCCGCCAGAGAAGAAGTTGGACTTCCGCCCGCGCGGTTTTTGCTTCATAATCCCTGGCTCAGTCGGTTCCACCCCAAGTGCAATCGCTGGGAAGGTATCCGTCACCAGATTAATCCAAAGAATGTGAACCGGCGCTAAAATATCCCAGCCTAACATTGTCATCATGAACAAGGTCAAAACTTCACCAAGGTTAGCCGATAAGAGATATTGAATCGCTTTTTGAATGTTGGAAAAGACTTTTCGGCCTTCTTCAACCGCGACCACAATCGTTGCAAAATTGTCATCGGCCAACACCATGTCCGAAGCACCTTTTGAAACTTCTGTCCCGGTGATACCCATGCCAATACCGATATCAGCTGCTTTTAACGCAGGGGCATCGTTAACCCCATCGCCGGTCATGGCAACCACTTTGCCTTTTTTCTGCCAAGCATTCACAATTCGAACCTTATGCTCTGGTGCAACCCGTGCGTACACGCTGTATTTGCCGACATTCTTAGCAAATTCTTCATCGCTTTGTTGATCAAGTTCGGCACCGGTAATAACGGCAGCATCATCACCTTGATCAATAATGCCAAGGCGGACCGCAATCGCTTCGGCCGTGTCGCGGTGATCACCGGTAATCATCATTGGCCGAATACCAGCCGATTTAGCTTCCGCAACCGCTGCTTGTGCTTCTGGCCGCTCCGGATCAATCATCCCGACGAGCCCTGCAAAAGTCAGATGTTGTTCAACAGTTTCTGAGTTAACCGTATCCGGAACCGCATCGATTACCTTATAAGCCATCCCCAGTACTCGCAAAGCCTGGGTAGCCATGTCTTTATTTGCTTTCAAAATGGCATCGCGTTCACTGTCAGACAGAGGCGCAACGTTATCACCGGTGGCTAAATTCGTCACCCGCTTAAGCAATTCGTCCGGTGCGCCTTTCGTGGCAACCAAGATCTTACCATCCGGGCGGCGATGAAGCGTCGTCATCAATTTACGTTCGGAATCAAAGGGTACTTCAGCGATACGAGGTTCTGCAGTAAGTGCCTTAGTAAGATCAAAGGACTGGGTTTTGCCATAAGCCACTAGCGCTGTTTCAGTCGGATCGCCTAATAGTTGACCATCATCTTGAACCTGCGTATCGTTGGCAAAATTCATGATGGTCATCAAAGGATTGCCACCGTGGATACCTGCGCTGGCAGCGTTCAATTGGCCATCATAATAAACTTTTTCAACCGTCATTTTGTTTTGGGTCAGTGTTCCGGTTTTATCACTGGCAATGATGTCGGTACTACCCAAAGTCTCAACTGCTGGCAGTTTACGCACTAATGCATGCCGCTTTGCCATTTTTTGAGTGCCCAATGCCAAAATGATCGTGACAATAGCCGGCAACCCTTCCGGAATAGCGGCAACAGCCAGCGAAACCGCGGTCAGGAACATCTCCGGTAAACTGGCGGCATTACGCCAAATCCCGACTGCAAACACAATGACAGCAATAACAAGAATCATCACCGTCAGCGTCTTCCCAAGACTCTTGAGATTTTCTTGCAGCGGGGTGGTTGTTTCCTCGGCAGAATTAATCATACCGGCAATCCGGCCGACTTCGGTTTGCATCCCGGTTGCGACTACAACGCCAACCCCGCGGCCATAGGTGATGTTACTGTTCATGAAGGCCATGTTGGTCCGGTCACCAATACCAACATCCGCACCCGTCAATGGTTCGGTGGTCTTAGCGACCGGCACACTTTCACCGGTCAGTGCGCTTTCTTCGATCTTTAAATTAGCACTTTCCACTAACCGTAAATCAGCAGGCACCACATCCCCTGCTTCCAGCAACACAATATCACCTAAAACCAGCTGGCTGCTAGGGATCGTGAGTACTTGATCACCCCGACGAACATGCGCGTTAGGAGTGGACATTTCTTTAAGCGCATCAATGGCCTCTTCAGCCTTGCTTTCCTGGAAAACACCGAAAACCGCGTTCAATAAGACGACCGCGAGAATAATACCCGCATCGGCCCATTCACTTAATAAGAACCCGGCAATCAAAGCAGCAGCTAACAGAACAATAATCATAAAGTCCTTAAACTGATCCAAAAAGCGCGCCAACATGCTCTTCTTTTCAGCCTGGGCGAGTTCATTTGGCCCGTTTTCATTTAACCGAGTCTGAGCGGTTTCCTTAGATAGTCCAGTCAATTGCGTTTTTTCTTCTTGCAAAACTTCTTGACTGCTTAATGCATATGGCGGTTTCTTTGCCAAAATAGTGCCTCCTTCTTTCTTTGGGCCGGTAGCCAAAAAGAGACTTATGGCCTACCAGCAGTAGATCCATAAGTCTCACTATTTAAGACAACACCAGACATAGCCTTGTTGGTGACGTTGTCGCAGATATGCTCTGCTAGTTACTCCCCTATGTTGAGTAAAGTATATCAGGTCTAGGCAGGCTTACGCAAGTTCCTGAGTAGTGAGCGCGAACCGGCGCGGTTAGAAGTCGGAGTGTAAGTGGCCTTAAACGTGATGGCCCGGGTTTGGTCATTGCGTTTAAGGCCCTTACACGCAGACTTCTGCGCCGGTGAGCGCGTTATGGGCATAAAACAGAACAAAGCGGCCTTAAACGTGATGGCCCGGGTTTGGCCATTGCGTTTAAGGTCCTTACACGCAGACTTCTACGCCGGTGAGCGCGTTATGGGCATAAAACAGAACAAAGCGGCCTAAAGCATGATTGCCGGACTTTAGCCACTGTGGCTAAGATCCTTTCGATTTTAATCAAGCTCACTCACCCCAACGTTTGAAATAAATGCACTGCCAGATCATGCAAATTTAGCGCATGTGAATTGTAATTACTTAACAGGATGATCGCATTTTGACCATCGTGACTGATTGCAGTCGATGCCATTTGACCAGCGACAACGCCATGAGTTGAATAAAAATCTTGATGATTATAGATGCCGGCTGTATAAACGCCATCGTCACGGTTGCGCAACGTCTTCAAAGCGGACAAAGTGATCACTTTGCCGCTGTCTATCCCGCGCAATAGCCGATAAAGATCACCCGTCGTCGTATACATGTTGCCGGTACCGAGCTCGCGGTTATACCATAACTCCGGTTCGCCGATAAAAGTCTGATAAGGATTGGTGACGGGACCTGTATACGTTAAAGAACGGTTTGAATCTGTCAGCATCACCGGTAAAAAGCCGGTGTGCTTAAGCTTTAGGCGTTCAATAATATCGTTTTTTACTTGTTGTTCATAGGATCGCCCGGCGACTTTCTCGATCACACCGGCTAGTAAAAGGTAGTTCACCGGTTGATAAGCATAGTTTTGTTGTGGCAAATAGGTCATGTTGGCAATGGCCCAACGGATAATATCCATATCACCCATCACGGCAGGTTGATACTTCTTAAGGGCAAAACCGCTGCGCATGTCAATCATCATCCGCAATGTTACTTGATCGCCAGTTTGGATGCCTGACAAATACTTGCTAACCGGATCATCTAATCGTAACTTGCCAGCTTCAACCAGCTGCATCACGGCAACTGCGGTAATCGCTTTTTGAATCGAGCCAATTTGAAACAAAGTCGTCGGTCCATTAAGCCGCTGCGATGCTTGATCGGCGTAACCCACACCACCGTTGAAGATGACCTTACCATGTTGAATCACCAAAGCACTGCCGATAAATTTGTCATTGGTCAATGCTTCTGAAAAAGATTGGCCGGCTTTGGTTTCAACCGAACGATCCAGTTTTTCGTCAAATAACGCTGCTTGTGTCTTGGCCGTATCTTTGCGCGTTACTTTTTCACGATACTTTGATGGCTTGACCCGTGCCTGACGTTGTGAAGCTGAATGATCTTGCTGCCAGCCAAGAACAGTCCCACCTAATAGCAATGCAGCCAACCCCAAAACAACGCCCACCCAAATCATTTTTCGACGATGCAACACGTTTTCATCCTCCCATTTATTGCTCATCAAAGATACCTTAAAAGCAGACAAAAAAACAGCCACGACCCTCAATAAAAGCAAAAATTTCATTGAAGTTAGCTGTTTTTTGGGTTATTTCCAAAATGTATCGAAAACAGTGATTGGCAAATGTCGTTTGTGAGCAGTCTTCTGGTACCAACGCTCGATGGTTTCCGCAGCTTGGTCGCTAACTTGTTTGCCTTCAAGATAGTCATCTATATCGTGATACTTAACCCCAAGCGCCACTTCATCTGGCAAGGCCGGGCGATTGTCTTCAAGGTCGGCTGTTGGCGCCTTTTGATACAAATGAGCAGGTGCTCCTAGCGCCTTCAACAATGCCGCGCCTTGCCGTTTGTCTAACCGGTAAAGTGGGGTCAGGTCCGCACCGCCATCGCCAAACTTGGTATAAAAACCAGTGACGGCCTCAGCTGCATGATCTGTTCCAATCACGGCCCCTGCCATGTTGCCGGCAATTGCATACTGAGCAATCATGCGCATCCGGGCTTTAATATTGCCCTTGTTGAAATCAGAAATAGCCGCACCATTGGCTTCAACAGCACTTACCATCGCATCAACACTTGGTTTGATATTAACCCGTTTAACCACATCGGCTTGCATAAACTCGATGGCCGCCATCGCATCCGCTTCATCAGCTTGTTCACCATAAGGCAGGCGCACTGCTACAAACTGATAAGTATCGTCACCGGTTTCTGCCCGCATCTCCTGCATCGCCTTTTCGGTTAACGTTCCGGCAAGCGTCGAATCCTGCCCACCGGAAATGCCAAGGACATAAGTTTTTAAAAAGGTATTCTTCTTAAGATAGGCTTTTAAAAAATCGACACTCCGCCGAATCTCTTTTTCCGGATCAATCGTTGGCTTGACACCTAATGCTTTAATAATTTCTGCTTGTAATGGACGCATTATTTCACTCCCTTAATCATATCAAGAAATAGACTTTGTGCGAGATCTCGCGTTATCTGACCGGCATTAGCCATGAGAACCACTGCATTCTGCCCGCTACTATCCATCACCGTTGCCGCCGAGTGTGCTGCCACAACGCCATGCGTCAATGTGTAGCTGCCAAAATTATAAACCCCGGCTGTATATTGACCTTGACTTAAATCGCGTAATTGCATGACGGCGGATCGACTAATAATTTTACCTTGGTTAATTCCGGCCATAATCTGATATAAGTCACCGGCACTAGCATAAATATTACCGGTGCCCAACTCGCGGTTATAATTCAACGCTGGCTCGATATAACGCTTCGAATACGGATCAGCCTTGGGACCATTATAGCCAAAAGCCTGATTTTGTTCACGATATAATTCAGGCATGAATCCTGAATGAGTCAAGGCTAGCCGCTTGAAAATTTCCTGTTGAATCAAATCAGCATATAAGCGGCCGGTAACTTTTTCAATGACACCCGCTAATAACACAAAATTAACCGGTTGATAATCATACCGAGGTGTTTCGTAATTCAAGTTGGCAATTGACCAGCGAACAATGCCGGCATCGGAAAGTTTTGCCGGTTGCGCACGAGGTAGCGTTAGCCCGCTGCGCATATCCAGCATCATTCGCAATGTCACCTTCTTGCCAGTACGAATCCCGGTAAAATAGTGACCGATCGGATCGGATAGTCGCACCTTGCCTTGTTCAACCAGTTTCATCAAAAGCACTGCCGTCAGCCCTTTTTGGATTGAACCAATTTGATACAGTGTCTCGGGACCGTTTAAGCGCCCCGAGTCTACATCCGCATAACCCAGACCGGTATTAAGTATGACCTTACCCTTGCGCATCATCAAAACCGTCCCGCTAAAATGCGCCACCTGCAATTTTGCCAATAGCGGCTTGGCATCCGGCGAGTCAACTGGTTGCATCAATTTATTAGTGGTACCGGTATCGGCTTTTGCCTGGTTTTGCAGCCGCTGCTCAATTGCGCGATGGCGATTCAGCTCGGTTTCATATTGACGCCGCGCACGCTCTTCCTTGGCGGCTATCTGCGGACGAACATACAAATAATCATAACTACCGTAAATCGCAATGCCGGCGATGACCCCGATAACAAGGCCTAACAACAGCCACCGGCCCCAACGCCGCTTTTTTGTCTGTCTCACGCTATTTCCTCGATTATTCTTCGCGATCGGCCACTGCAGACTTCACTTTTTTAATCAAATCCATCTTGTTATCCCAAACCCGCTGCGATAGATCAACCGGATAATCTTGTGGATTCAAAATTCGCCGATACTCATCCCACAGCGCGTTGGTACTGCGCGTTGCATAAGCCTGAACGTCGGCTAGCGGCGGGGTTTGATAAACCTGCTTTCCCTGATCATAAATAAGTTGAAGTAACGGCTTGGCCTCAAAATTCTTAACCGTCTTATTGATATATGGAAAATTCGGATGAAACATATACAAACTACGCTCTGGATCAATCACTTCGTCTGCCAGCGCTACATAATCACCTTCAGACTTGCCATCATCACGCCGCGTAATTCGCCAAACTTGTTTTTTGCCAGGCGTCGAAACTTTTTCTGCATTATTAGACAGTTTGATCGTATCGTGCATCTGACCAGTGCTGTCTTCAATCGATACCAGCTTAAACACAGCACCCAACGCTGGTTGATCATAAGCCGTAATGAGGCGAGTTCCGACTCCCCAAATGTCGATTTTGGCGCCTTGCATCTTCAGATTTTGGATGGTGTTTTCATCAAGGTCGTTTGAAGCGTATATTTTGGCAGAAGTATAACCTGCATCATCTAACTGCTGCCGAACACGCTTGGAAATAAACGCCATATCCCCACTGTCGATGCGCACGCCGAGAAAATTGATTCGATCTTTAAACTCATTAGCGACTTTGATAGCAGCAGGCACGCCTGATCGTAACGTGTCATAAGTGTCAACTAAAAAGACCACGTCGCGATTACTTTCGGCATAGGCCTTAAAAGCCTCATAGTCATTACCATATGCCTGAACCAATGAGTGCGCATGTGTGCCGCTGATCGGAATGCCAAATTCCTTACCTGCTAACACGTTACTTGTAGCATTAAACCCGCCAATATACGCCGCCCGTGTGCCCCACAAAGCTGCCGCCGTCTCCTGTGCCCGCCGCGTCCCGAATTCCATGAGCGGATCAGCACCGGCCACACTACGAATCCGCGCTGCTTTCGTTGCCACAAGCGTTTGATAATTAATCATATTCAAAACCGCGGTCTCGACCAACTGCGCCTGTGCCAGCGGACCTTCAATCTGCCAAATCGGCTCATTATTAAAAACCAAATCGCCTTCCAGCGCCGAACGAACGGTACAGGTAAATTCAAAATGACGTAAATAATCAATAAACGCATCCGAATAATCGGTCTGGGACTGAAGATAAGCCAAGTCGGTTTCCGAGAACTTGAGATGATTCAAGTAATCAATCACATGCTCTAACCCGGCAAAAACCGCAAATCCCGAACCAAAAGGCAACTCACGAAAGAAAACTTCAAAAACAGCATGACGTTCACTGATTCCACGTTCAAAAAAAGTGTTCATCATATTCAATTCATAAAAATCGGTGTGGAGTGTCAATCCTTCACCCAATTGTGTGGTCATCATCTTTCCCCTTCCAGAGACATACTAATGGGAGCCATCGTTAAGCATTGAGCATTTAATTTAATAATATAGCTATTGATTATATACTAAGTGGGCAATAATTGCAGAGCGCGAACCGGCGCGGTTAGAAGCCGGAGTGTAAGTGGCCTTAAGCGTGATGGCTGGGCTTTGGCCATTGCGCTTAAGGCCACTTACACGCAGGTTTCTACGCCGGTGAGCGCGTTATGGGCGTAAGCTAGAACACAAGTGGCCTTGGACGTGAGCGCCCGCTTTTGGCCATTGCGTCTGAGGTCCTTACACGCAGATCTCTGCGCCGGCGAACGCGTTTTGGAATAAGCCCAACCCACCAACCTATAGGATCCTTACACACGAGCTCAGAGTTTTGCAAAGTCGTTTCAGCGAATAACTTTCCCTTCCACCCCAAACCAAAAAAGCCAGAAAACAAAATCACTTCTGCTTTCTGACCTTAGACCAATTCATTACTTTAACGCTCTAAATAAAATTCAAATCGTTCGCCGACGTACTGGGTCCGTACATATTCAAACGGTGTTCCATCCTTGAGAAACGAAACTTGACGCAGCCGTAAAATGGCATCGCCGCGTTTGATGGCTAAGTATTCAGAAATTCGTTCGCTAGCCAACATCGCACTGACCGTTTGTTGTGCGCCGCCAAGAACATAACCGCCTTTTTTCTCCAGTGTATGGTAAAAGCTGGCTGTCATTTCTTTTTTGGTAAAACCTTTCACAAGATCGTAAGGCACCGCTGCGGTTTCGAAACTGATCGGCACCTTATCGGCATACCGAATTCGTTCCATCCGCAGTACCTGTTCAGCAGGCGCAAGTTTTAGCTTCTCCACTTCGGAACTTGTCGGTTGGGCGACATGATACGAGACCGTTTTACTGGAAGGCACCTTGCCTTGAGCCTGCATCAGATCCGTAAAGCTAGTCACACCGGACATTTTTTCCTGGACCTTTTGATTGGCCACATACGTCCCTGACCCAACGCGCCGTTCCAGAATGCCTTCATCCACCAGCGTTTGAATGGCTTGCCGCAGTGTCATTCGCGACACCTTGAACGTAACCGCTAAATCACGTTCAGACGGAATTCGATCGCCTACCCGCCATTTACCGGCTTCGATATCAGCACGAATGGCGTTATGAATTTGAATATAAACTGGCACATCCATCCTCATCGCCTCCTCTTTTTATGGTTTAAGCTTCCGTATCGTGTTTCTCACCATAACTGTAGGTCGCGATCAAATCATGATTACGATCCAACATATTAATATCTGCATCTTTACCAACTTCAAGTGTTCCCTTTGAAGTGAGATTAAATTCACGGGCTTGATTGACAGAAGACATTTCAACTGCATCGAATAAGGAAGCGTCCATGAAACTCATGGCATTTTTAAACGCATCCTTATACATCAAAACGGAACCGGCAAGTGTCCCATCGGCTAAGCGAGCCTGCTTATCCTTAACATAAACGGTTTGACCGCCTAATTCGCTCTTACCTTCTGGCATGCCTTTACTACGCATGGAGTCCGTTACCAGTTCGATGCGTTCCGGTCCTTTTTGATCAAAAGCGAGCCGTAACATGTCCGGAACAATGTGGAAGCCGTCGCAAATGAGTTCACAATACATGTTATCTTCCAGCATTGCATGGCCAGTAACGCCGGGTTCACGATGCCGTAAACCACGCTGAGCATTGTACAAATGAGTGACGTGGGTCGCCTTACTTGCTAGCATTTGTTCCCGCGTCGCATTGCTATGCCCAACTGATGGGACAATGTTATGCGCCAAAAGGTAGTCTTCGAATTCACGCGAGCCTTCATCTTCAGGTGCATACGTAATCAGCTTAACCAAGCCGCCAGACAATTCCTGCCACTGTTTGACAAGATCAATATTGGGATTCTTAATATATTCTTCTGGTTGAGCCCCTTTGAAGACCTTACTGATGAACGGGCCTTCCAAATGAACGCCTTGAATAATGCGATTGCGTTCCGCTGCCTGTTTGACCCCACGCATCGCCTTATCAATGTTTTCAGTCGATTGCGTCATGGTGGTGGCAAAAAGGGTGGTAACCCCTTCATGAGTCATCATTTTAGTTGCCATTTGATCGATCTGATCAGCATCGCCATCCATGGCATCAAACCCATAGCCGCCGTGTGCGTGAACATCAATGAATCCCGGTATCAACGTTTTGCCTTGAACGTCAACGACCTGTTCGCCAGCCTGTGCTTGATAATCAAACATATCGCCGACTGCCAAAATCTTGTCATCAAAGCGGATGTACCCGTCTTCAATCCGTTCTAATCCTGTATAAATCGTTGCGTGTTTCAATACCGTAACCGTCACAATACCACTCCTAATTATTTAAAGTCCCGAATATCACCAATTAGTATAACCGGTATAGACCAGACTTGCAAGCTAGCCAACCGGTCGGCCACCTTGATCAACCGTGACGATCTTTGGCAATCGTTGCATCAACGCCTTTGACAACCGCAGTCATGAGTCCAGCCTCTTCCATCGCCAACAACCCGGCAACTGTGGTACCACCCGGACTAGACACTTGATCGATCAAATCAAAGGGCGATTGATCGCTGGCGAGAACATTTTTGGCACTGCCCATCACCGCCTGAGCAGCGATAGCCGTTGCCTGATCCTTCTCCAGACCATATTTGACCCCCGCGCGCGCCAGGCTATCAATAAACAAATAGATAAACGCCGGAGATGAACCAGCTAAAGCGACAAACGTTGAAAACTGTTCCTCAGGCAAGGACATGGTCTTTCCTAAGACATTCAACAAATCCAAAAGGCCATCTAATTGACCAGCCACCGCATCGTTAGCCGCATAAGCAATCATCCCGGCATTAATCGCAACATTAACATTCGGCATAATCCGCAAAACCGGTTGATCGTGACTGCCTAATGCCTCCTCGAGTGTCGCCACGGAAACACCGGTTAGCATCGAGACAACCGGAACATGCCGTTTTTTTAACGTTGATCCAATCGCTTGTAAAATCGGTTCGCCTAATTTTGGCGATACTGCCAGAAAAACGATATCTGCAGTCTCCGCAACTGCCTGATTACTGGCCAATGCTTTTGCACCGATTTTGGCGGCATATGGTTCATAATGAAGCGGCTGGCCGCCATGTAAGACAATATCTGTTGGTGCAACTGCCTTTTTAGCCAATAAACCACTTATCATTGCCCGCGCCATATTACCGGCACCGATAAATCCAATTGTCATTCTTATTCTCCTTTAGCCATCTGCGGTTGTGCTTGATGGGCGTCAAACCAATCCACAATTGCCTGCAATCGTGCCACTCGCAAATTCGGCAACCCGCTGCGGGACAAATCATGATTTGACTTTGGGAAACGCATGAACTTGGTTTCAACACCATGCAGTTTCAGGCCAATGTAGAACTCTTCGCCTTGGCCGATGGGGCAGCGTTCATCATTTTCACTGTGCATCACAAGCGTCGGTGTTCTGGCATGATCAATGTGAGCTAATGGTGAAAAATCCCAAAGCCCTTGCACATCTGACAAATCGCCAGTCCACTTTCCTTCTAGTTCCCACGGTGTAAAGTAATAGCCGATGTCACTCGTACCATACATACTCAGCCAATTGGAAATCGAACGCTGGGTTACCGCTGCTTTAAAACGATGCGTATGGGTCACAATCCAGTTAGTCATAAACCCGCCATAAGAACCGCCAGTGACAAATAGATGTTGCGGATCAATTGTTGTATCGAGCTTTAGCGCTTCATCAACCGCAGCCAAGCAATCTTCATAATCGCCTTGCCCGTAATGTTTAATGACAGCGGCCGTAAATGCCTCGCCGTAACCTAACCCTCCACGCGGATTCGGACAAATCACGCCATAGCCTTTTGCTGCCAAATATTGCATTTCATGGAAAAAGGTATAGCCATATCCGACTGCCGGGCCGCCATGGACATACAAAATTGCCGGATGCGAGGATGACGCCTGTTGCGGTGGAAAATACCAGCCCTCAATCTCAAAACCGTCTCGTTGAAAATTAAACGTTTGAGGGGTAACTAAGCCCAAGTGACGTGTTACCTGACGATTCGGGTCATACAAAACCTGCTCTTCTTCCGATGCCAAATCAAAATAAACCAGCCGACTCGGAATGGTCATCGTACTCTCAGTGAAAACCACCCCACGATGATCTGGTGTCAATGCAAAGTCCGTCACATGACGCCGACCATCAATCAAAGGCGTCAACCGCTCGTCAGGCCCGCCAGCATACAGACTCATTTTGCCATGATCAAAACCACGAGCCAGGTAATAATCTGCCGTCACAAAATCGGCCACTTTTCCAGACAGATCCTGCTGAAAATCACTATTAACATAACCGGGAATGTCAAAATCTACATCATCGGCAACGTCTTGCAATTCATGATTGGTTAAATCATAGTGCCACAGATGATCCTGCGAGACATTTGGCAAATGATTATCCGAACCCACCAACAGCAGCTGCTGCCCATCAGCCGAAAACGCCTCCGGAGACAGTGCCGCTTGGGGTAAATGTTCATTGACCATTGTGATTTTTTGACTCGTCAAATCGAACAAATAAGTCGCCTGACTAAAATCATTAGGATCATCCGGTAACCGTTCGGCTGCAAAAGCAATTTTTTGCCCATCAGGTGAAATTGCTCCCAGATCAAAATCATGTTGCCGTTTCATGATCAGGTGGCTGGTCTTTTGCCGCCGTTGCTGAATTCGCAGTTCATAAGTGACATTTTCCTTTAGCAAACCAACACCATTCAGCTTATACGGGGCGCGAGTGACCGTTACCGGTTGCGGTTTTTTCGCATCCGACTCGGATATTTGCGGTTTAGCGCCTACCGTTGTCTGCAGCAAGAGTGCCTTGCTGTCAGGTTGCCAGCCAAAATTAGTCACGCCTTCCTTTTCATTGGAAAACTGCTGCGCGCCACCCCCGTCAATCCGCTGAAGGAAGACTTGCGTTGTTTTGTCAGCTGCCTGACTAAGAAAAGCCAGCCATTGCTGATCCGGACTGACTTGCGGATGACGATCGTGCTTCTGATCAAACCCGTAAGTCGTTTTTTGGCCGCGGCGATTGACCAAATAAATGCGTTGATAATAAGTATTATCTTCTTCTGAAATTCGATTCTCCTGAACAAAAAAACCGCGATTTGTTGCAATTGGATACGACAGCGATACCAATTTAAAAAGATCCGTTGCTGCAATTGCCATACACTCACACCCTTCTTTGTCATGCTTTAAGCGTAGCGGTTGGGCTATACCATGTCAATCACCTGGACCGCTGAATTTAAAAATGAATCAAATATTTAAAAATCATCGACAGGTATAGCCAGCAAAACAGCCGGCAAATGAGACAAAACGTCTCGCTTGCCGGCTGTCAGTTTCCGAAAATCAACTTTCTATGATGAGGTTTCCCTATCATTCATAACTGCAACTTCTTGAGCTTAAGAACCTTGATCTCAACGCCTAATGTGACGCTTTCTTTTTGGTGAACCACAATCCTGAGAACAGACTCAACAAAGCGCCTAGGATCACCATCCACAGAGATTGTTGCTCCCCTGTTTTCGGAAGGTTGCCTTCTGATGAGGTGATAACTTTTGTTTTAGGTGCTGCAGGCGTCTCAGGTGCCTTAGTCGTTGGCAGAGGTGTTGCTTTGGTGACCTTTTGTCCCTTGCCGGCACGATGTTGGTCGTTAATTGCCTTAATGCCAGCTACTTTGGCTTGGTTCACCGCATCAGCGTTACCAGCTGCGTCAATCGCTTTCTTTGCTTTATCAGCTTCTGCGGCAACTGCTTGCTTTTGCGCTGCCTTTTCTGCATCAGTCAATGTTGGATCTTGATCAATTGCCTTGATGACTTTAGCAGCTTCGTCGTCAATTGCCTTTTTGGCCGCATCTTTTTGCGCCGCGATGGTTTGACCGGAGCGGTGCTGGGCATCAATTGCCTTGATACCAGCTGCTTTGGCCTGATCGACTGCATCGGCACCTTTTGCCGCATCAATGGCTTTTTTCGCTTTATCAGCTTCTGTTGCAACTGCTTGCTTTTGCGCCGCTTTTTCTGCGTCAGTCAATGTTGGATCTTGATCAATTGCCTTGATGACTTTATCAGCTTCTTCATCAATGGCTTTCTTAGCATCGTCCTTACGGGTTGCAACTGCTTGTCCTGACTGGTGTTGCGCATCAATTGCCTTGATACCGGCGTCTTTGGCTTTATCGACTGCATCGGCACTGCCAGCTGCATCAATCGCTTTCTTCGCTTTGTCAGCTTCTGTTACAACGCCTTGTTTCTGAGCCTTCTTTTCAGCATCAGTCAATGACGAATCATGATCTATTGCTTCGGTCACTTTAGCAGCTTCGTCGTCGATCGCTTTCTTTGCATCGTCTTTACGTGTTGCAACTGCTTGTCCTGACTGGTGTTGCGCGTCGATGGCCTTGATGCCTGCATCTTTGGCCTGATCGACTGCATCGGCACTGCCAGCTGCATCAATCGCTTTCTTCGCTTTGTCAGCTTCTGTTACAACGCCTTGTTTCTGAGCCTTCTTTTCAGCATCAGTCAATGACGAATCATGATCTATTGCTTCGGTCACTTTAGCAGCTTCGTCGTCGATTGCTTTCTTTGCATCGTCTTTACGTGTTGCAACTGCTTGTCCTGACTGATGTTGCGCATCAATCGCTTTGATGCCTTCGTCTTTGGCGGTCGTAACCTCCTCGATATTTTTAGCCTGATCAATTGCCTGTTTTGCTTTACCGGCTTCTGTCGTCACTGCTTCTTTTTGCTGTTTCTTGGCAGTAGCGGTCAGAGTCGGGTCCTGATCAATTTCACCTTGAACTTTGGTAGCTTCAGCATCAATCGCTTTCTTAGCTTCGTCTTTGCTTAAGTCAAAAGCTTTACCAGAGACGTGTTGAGCATCAATGGCCTTAATACCGGCATTTTTTGCTTGGTCAACCGCTGAAGCATTAGCAGCAGTATCAATCGCCGCTTTGGCCTTTGTTGCTTCGTCTGCAACGGCTTGTTTTTGACGCTTCTTTTCTGTTGCCGTCAGTGTTGGATCCTGCTCAATAGCTTGGCCTACCTTTGCAGCTTCGGCATCGATGGCTTTTTTCGCAGCAGCCTTACGATCGGTGAGCGCTTGGCCGGACTGGTGCTGCGCGTCAATGATCTGAATGCCTTTGGTCACTGCTTGATCAACGCCATCAGCATTGTCGGCAGTATCAATCGCCTGCTTAGCTTTCTTGGCCTCGTCAGCAACAGCTTGCTTCTGAGTGCCCTTTTCGCTGTCCGTCAACGTTACATCATGGTCAATGGCTTCGCTTACTTTAGCAGCTTCTTCATCAATGGCTTTCTTAGCAGCATCTTTCCGGGTTGCTAGTGCTTGCCCGGATTTGTGTTGCTGGTCGATCGCCTTGATGCCAGCCTTTTGTGCCTGGTCAACGGCATCAGCATCACCGGCTGCATCAATTGCCTTCTTGGCCTTGTCAGCTTCAGCGATGACAGCCTGCTTTTGTGCTGCCTTTTCAGCATCGGTCAGTGTTGGGTCATGATCAATCGCATCAGTTATCTTAGCAACTTCTCCATCAATAGCTTTCTTAGCGTCATCTTTACGAGTCTCGATGCTTTGTCCTGACTTGTGTTGTTCGTCAATTGCCTTGATACCAGCAGATTTTGCCTGATCAATAGCATCCGCATTTCCAGCTGCATCAATCGCTTTTTTAGCTTTATCAGCCTCATCAGCAACTGCCTGCTTCTGCGCTTCTTTTTGAGCAGCCGTCAAAGTGGCGTCGTGATCAATTGCATCAGTAACTTTACCGGCTTCAGCATCAATGGCCTTTTTGGCGTCATCTTTTCGTGCATCAACTGTTTGTCCTGACTTGTGTTGCTCATCGATAGCCTTGATGCCGGCTGTTTTTGCCTGATCTACAGCATCCGCATCGCCTGCAGCGTCAATTGCTTTTTTGGCTTTATCGGCTTCAGTTGCTACTGCTTGCTTTTGTGCTTCTTTTTGGGCAGCGGTCAGAGTTGGATCCTGGTCAATCGCTTTAATCACCTTAGCCGCTTCGTCATCAATCGCTTGCTTAGCGTCATCGTGACGGCTATCAATGGTTTTACCGGCTTTGTGCTGAGCATCGATGGCTTGAATCCCGGCTGTCTTTGCTTGATCTACAGCATCGGCATCCCCGGCAGCATCAATGGCTTGCTTAGCTTTGTCGGCTTCTGTCGCAACCCCTTGTTTCTGGGCAGCTTTTTGGGCTTTGGTCAACGTGTTATCCTGATCAATCGCTGCCGTCACCTTGGCCGCTTCAGCATCAATGGCCTGCTTGGCATCGGCTTTACGATCGTCAAGAGCTTGCCCGGAGTGATGTTGGGCGTCAATCGCTTTGATCCCGTCAGTCTTGGCCTGGTCGACTGCATCAGCCTGCTTAGCCGCATCAATCGCTTCCTTGGCTTTAGTCGCTTCATCCGCAACCGCCTGTTTCTGGCTTGCCTTTTCATTCGCGGTTAAGGTTGCATCGTGATTAATAGCAGCTGTTTCCTTTGCCGCCTCGGTATCAATGGCAGCTTTAGCATCACCTTTCCGATCTGCGAGTGCCTGACCGGACTGATGCTGAGCGTCGATTGCTTTGATACCATCACTTTCAGCTTGCTTGATGCCATCAGCATTACCAGCTGCGTCAATGGCCTTTTTGGCTTTGTCTGCCTCAGCGATCACAGCCTGCTTCTGGTCAGCTTTTTGCGCTGCCGTTAGCGTTACATCTTGATCAATCACCTTGCTTACTTTGGCCGCTTCAGCATCAATGGCTTGTTTTGCTTGCTGCTTTTGCTTGTCAAGTGCCGTTGCGGACTGGTGTTGCGCGTCAATAGCTTCAATACCATCAGTTGTTGCTTGAATCACCACATCGGCGTCAGAGGCTTGGTCAATGGCCGCTTTAGCTTTCGTTGCTTCATCTGCCACTGCCTGCTTTTGGGTAGCCTTTTGGTCGGCTGTCAAAGTGACATCCTGATCAATTGCTTCACTAACCTTGGCTGCTTCGGCATCAATTGTTTGTTTGGCCGCCGCCTTTTGCTTATCCAATGCTATACCAGACTGGTGTTGGGTATCAATCGTCTTAATCCCATCTGCCAGGGCTTGGTCAATCGCATCGGCCACTAACGCAGCATCAATAGCAGCTTTAGCTTTAGTTGCCGCATCTGTGACTGCTTGCTTCTGCGCCTTTTTTTCGGCGGTGGTTAAAGTTGGATCTTGGTCAATCGCTTTGGTTACTTTTGCGGCTTCAGCATCAATAGCCTGCTTGGCGTCATTTTGGCGCGCTTTAATTGCCTGTCCGGACTGGTGCTGAGCGTCAATCGCTTTGATACCGTCTGTTTTAGCTTTGTCAACGGCGTCAGCATTTTGCCCTTTGTCGATCGCTTGCTTTGCGTTATCGGCTTCGGTTGCAACTGCCTGTTTTTGCGCCGCTTTTTCCGCCGCTGTGAGAGTTTCATCTTGATCAATGTTGCCCGTTACTTTAGCCGCTTCGGCATCAATGGCTTGCTTGGCAGCGGCTTTACGATCGGCAACTGCTTGGCCTGCGTGATGTTGGGCGTCAATCGCTTTAACCCCGTCAGTTTTGGCCTGGTCGACTGTATCAGCCTGTTTAGCCGCATCAATCGCTGCTTTAGTTTTAGTTGCTTCATCCGCAACCGCCTGTTTCTGGTTTGCTTTTTCGTTCGCGGTTAAAGTTGCATCCTGATCGATGGCAGCTGTTTCTTTTGCCGCCTCGGCATCAATCGCCTGTTTGGCATCACGCTTCCGATCTGCGAGTGCCTGACCGGATTGATGCTGGTCATAAATTGCTTTAACTCCCGCATTTTTAGCTTGATCAACCGCGTCAGCATTGCCAGCCACATCAATGGCTTGATTGGCTTTAGTGACTTCCGCGGTAATCGCCTGTTTTTGCGCCGCTTTCTGGGTCGCGGTCAGCGTCACATCCTGATCAATCGCTGCCTGTACCTTATCAGCGGTTTCCGCAATTAGCTTTTTGGCTGCTTCTTTACGTTCGTTCAACGCCAACCCGGCTTGGTGTTGGGCATCAATCGCCTTGATACCATCCGCTTTGGCTTGGTCCACCGCATCGGCATTCTTGGCGACATCAATGGCAGCCTTAGCTTGCGTTGCTGCATCAGCGACTGCTTGCTGTTGCGTTAGTTTTTCCGCTTGCGTCAAGGTCACATCTTGGCCAATAGCCGCAATCACTTTAGCTGCTTCCGCGTCAATCGCCTTTTTGGCATCTTCCTTGCGGGTGTCTAAAAGGGTGCCACTTTGATGGACGGCATCAATGGCTTGGATGCCGGATGCTTTAGCCTGATCAACGGTGTCCGCATTTTTAGCTGCGTCAATCGCCGCCTTGGCTTTGGCTGCTTCATCCGCAACCGCTTGCTTCTGAGTGGCTTTCTCAGCGCTGGTTAACGTGACATCTTGGTCAATGGCGTCATTAATTTTAGCAGCTTCGGCATCAATGGCTTTTTTAGCATCAGCTTTGCGCGTATCTAAAAGTGCACCTGATTGATGCCCATCGTCAATGGCTTGAATGCCTGCTTTTTCAGCCTGAATAACACCATCGGCATCCTGCGCTTTGGCGATGGCATCTTTAGCCTTGGTTGCTGCATCTGTAACGGTCTGCTTTTGGGCTGCCTTTTCTTGGCTCGTTAAAGTAGGATCTTGATCAATCGCTGCGCCAACTTTGGCAGCTTCTGCGTCAATGGCCGCTTGTGCATCGGCTTTGCGCTTGGCTAAATCCACGCCCAGCTGATGTTGCCCATCGATGGCTTTAATCCCATCTTCTTGCGCTTTGGCGATTTCATCAGCATTCCGCGCCGAATCAATTGCGGTCTTGGCTTTAGCAGTTTCATCGGCAACGCCTTGCTTTTGCGCCTTTTTTTCAGCACTGGTCAAAGTCGGGTCTTGCTCAATTGCCGTTAAAACTTTGGCGGCTTCCTTGTCAATTGCCTGCTTAGCCTTGGTTTTCTGGGTATCTAACTCTGTGCCAGTTTGATGTTGCGCATCAATGGCTTTAATCCCGTCAGCTTGTGCCTGAAGAATGGCATCTGCATTTTGAGCCTGGTCAATCGCTGCTTTGGCTTTAGCCGCTTCGTCAGCTACTGCCTGCTTCTGGGTCTCCTTTTCGGCACTGGTTAGCGTGTCATCTTGGTTGATGGCATCGATTATTTTGGCCGCTTCGTCATCAATCGCTTGTTTAGCACTATCTTTGCGGGTCGCCAAATCGGTACCTGCCTGATGTTGGGCATCAATTGCCTTGATACCATCATCTTTCGCTTGGATCACGTCATCAATGGTCTTCGCTTGATCAATGGCGGTCTTAGCCTTGGTCGCTTCATCACCAACGTCTTGCTTCTGGGCCGTTTTGTCTTTGCTCGTCAGAGTTGGGTCTTGATCAATAGCATCCTTGACTTTGGCCGCTTCGGCATCGATGGCGTCTTTGGCTTGAGCTTTACGCGTATCGAAGTCAGCGCCTTGCTTGTGTTGGGCATCAATTGCTTTAATCCCATCATCTTTAGCTTTGTCGATGGCTTCAATCGTTTGGGCCTGATCAATCGCCGTCTTGGCTTTCGCGGCTTCATCAGCAACTCCTTGCTTTTGGGCCGCTTTTTCGCTAGTAGCTAAGGTTGAATCCTGCTCAATCTCAGCAGTCACTTTAGCCGCTTCGGCATCAATCGCCTGCTTAGCTTCTTCTCGGCGCACGTTGAGTCCGGTTCCAGGCTGATGTTGGGCATCGATTGCTGCAATGCCGGCATCTCGGGCCTGTTGAACCCCAGTTTCGGTTTGTGCTTGGTCGATTGCTGCCTTGGCCTTGGTTGCTTCGGCCGCAACGCCATCTTTTTGCTTTGCCTTTTCCGTTGCCGTTAAGGTCGGATCCTGCTCAATTTCAGCGCTGACTTTAGCGGCTTCAGCATCAATGTCTCGTTTGGCCTGTTCTTTATGCGCGTTTAAGACGATTTCTTGAATGAGCTTGGCAAAGTCCTCGTCAACCGTGATTGGGTCAACTTTTTCTTTGACTTCTTCTTGTACCGGTTTAGGATCCTTGGCCGTGTCATCAATCGCCTTTTTCTTCATGGCTTCTAAAAGTTTGGCATTGAGCGCAGGGCCAAAATCGTTGTACTCAAGAATGCGAGTGGATCGAAATGCTGGATGAATAGGGTGTTTCCCTTCAATCCGATTGGTTTCCATCCGAACAGCAATCCAATCCTCGGGCATAATCTTATGCGCCTGCATGTAGATGACGGCATCTGCTCGTCCACCTAGTTGATGACTAACGCTTTTACCATCACTACCATCCCAGCGCCGTGCAAATTCTCTGTTCTTGTTAAGACTTGTAATAACCGCTGGGACCAGCCCATCAGGTGAAATCACAACCCGCTTAATTTTTCCTTCTAAGGCATCGTTAAACGAATACCCAAACTCCAAGTATCGATCCAAACCGTCTGATTCAAGCGAGCCGAACCGAATTGGAATTTTGAAGGTATCCGTACCTTCGTCATATACCACGGCGTCGTTGCTATATTGGAATGTGATGCTATTTATAAGCTTCCTATAGCTCGAACCATCGGCACCACCCAAATGGATATCACCAGCCTGGGGCTTATTCGCTGCCAATACGACACCGCTTGAATCCCAAAGACCAATTGAGATCAGTCCCGTGGCTAATAGTAATATCAGTCTCCCCTTTTTCACTTCAACATGCCTCCCCTTTATTAAACCCAAAACAGCAAACAATTAACGTAATCCCTGCCTATTCTCAAAATGTTTGATATAAATTATTATATTTTGAGTGGCTGGTGCTTAATAATTGAAACAACAAGCATTATCTCTCTATAATTTATAGTGAACCCAACAATGCTTATGCAATATGCTATTAGTATAAATAAATCAATGATTGGTTCTAGTTCAAAACTTGCCTAACGTTAGGCAAATTTTGACGGCAACAAACTACTTGGGGAGGTAGGGTTATGGAAGAGCTGTTAGAAAGTAGCCTACTCAAGCATTACGACATCATTAGTTTTCTGCTTGACAAGGATTGGATGACCATTAATCGGGTGGCTGAGGAAACGCGGATTCCTGCCCGGACGATCCGCCAAAACATCGGTACTATTAATCAATATATTGCACCGGCAAAAATCGAAAGTAGCCAACGGTATGGAATTCGATTGACTTATGACTCAGCACACAATCCCTTATATATCTATTCAGCTATTTATCGTCAGTCCACGCGTTTTCTGATATTAGAGCAAATTTTTCTCCAACACTTTTTATCGATCGCTCAATTTTCTGAAGCACTTTATATTAGTGAATCAACATTAAAGCGCCATATCCAAGTTTTGAACCAGATTCTACCGCACTATGGCTTTCATATTGACACGCAATCTCTGGACATTATTGGCGACGAAAAGAAGATCCACTTTTTTTATTACACCTATTTTCTAGAAAGGTATTGGTTTATCGATGATTTTTTGGCACAAAGCGAATTAAAATTGATTGACGCCATCATCTCGGAGTTCTTCGCACATTTTCCCACGTTGACGACACCAAGATATCAGTCTTTTTCTTTTATCAACAAGTTACGCGCGACGGTCTTCGTTTGTCTCAAACGCAATAGTCGTGGTCATACGTTTAAAAATGCGACGCCGGCAACCGAAAATGCGGCCTTCTCGCCAGAATTGCGCCAAAAGATTGCACGCTGCTATAAGATTGATTGCTCGTCATTTGTTTTCTCGCATCTGTTTTATCTTTTTTTCAATCCTAAAAATGCTTGGTCTTATGACGATCTACTCACTAAAACACACAAGGATGCTGAAATCCGCGCAATTCACCGCGCGCTTGCCCATTTTCTTGACGTGATCGTTGCAACCGAACATTTATCGTTACCAAATCGCGAGCAAGTCTTGCTGCGCTTGTATAACGCCATTGAATATACCTGGGGCCCAACAAAAATCCTTTACAGTCCGAGCGAGGCTTTCTTTTCAAACATGAACCAATTTAATAAGACTTTTATTCGCCGTGCCAGACAGACACTGGTCACCACATTAAAAAAGGAAAAAGTTGCAATTCGAATTGATGATGCTTTCATCACCAAGTTGCTATTTACTTTAGTGACATCTTGGGAGACGCTGACACTGCAATTAGAGCAAAAAGCACCGAAAGTCCGAACCGGGCTCTTCTTCAATACGAGTTTTGAGCATAGTCGCTTTTTGCTAAACGAGCTCAATTACCACTTAAGGTCGAGCCTCAAACTTGAGCTTGTCCCGGCGAGCACCTTGGCTGAGTTAAAAACCGCTGCCCGCCAATTTGACTTGATCATTACCAATCTCCCCTTACTCAATTTGCCAAATTGCCAAGTGGTCGCCATTCAGCCTCATCCCACGCCGGAAGACTTCGATAATATTTTGGCTGCTTATAATCTGATTATTAATGCCAAAAGTCTGGAAAGTTCCGTATCGTAAGCTCCCAACGACTTTTCACGGAACCGAGCGCATACAAAAAGCCGTTTGACAAAATCGCTATGTCAAACGGCCTTTTGCTTCTGATCGGTCTGATGTCAATCCGATATTTATGAAATGGAGGAGATAGGATTCGAACCTATGAACCCGAAGGAGCGGATTTACAGTCCGCCGCGTTTAGCCTCTTCGCTACTCCTCCATGCGATTGATATAAATCAACTTTAATAGTGTACAAAAAGAGGTTATAAAAATCAACCATTTTCAGGTGGTTTTTATAACCTCTGATACTTAATTTTTTGCTTAATCTGTCAAAGCTGCGGGCACTTCCAATGTGACTAATGTGTTGCGCCATTCCGTCAGCCAGTCGGTACTTTGCCATTCAAAAAGGCGTTTAAGACCATAGCCCAGCGGTTGATGATAATAAGTTGTCTTGCCTAGCAGCTTAGGGGCATCGCGAAAATGCTCGTGGCCAAACACCACGGCACTGGCCCGATTTGTCAGCAGATCGCCTAGTTTTGCCGATCCCATTAACGCGGTAGCCATCTGCCATGACTGGCGATCAACTGCGTACACCATCGCACCGAGAATCGGCACAAAATGCGTGGCATAAATGATCCGTTTGCCGCGATTGGCCACCAAAGCCGCTTTGGTGGTATCAAGTACCCGCTGCATCCGCTCTAAGTCAGTTATCGGTGAGTCAATGGCGCTGTCGATCCAAAACGCTCGCTTCCACTGCGCATATTCAGCCGACGTTTTCGACTTTCCAAGTTGCGCAAGTGAATAATCATACCAACCGTTGTTTCCAACAATAACCGCATTCGTTCCCGGAACTGGCAAAACCTTTTCGTGTAAATAAAGCGGGTCAACATCTGACTGAATTTCAGCATAGGTCGCGCCCTTAACCATGTCGTGATTCCCGGCTAAAAAGCGGACAATCACTTGATCGCCGACTTCCCGTTGCAATGCCTGATAGTACGCCAGCGTTTTTGTGAAATCGTTATACGTATCACCGGCATTGACGTAGACTTGATAGCCATGTTCAACGAGATAGGCTGCTTGGTGTTTCAACATTTCGAAACCATCAACATGATTAACATCAAAATGGTTATCCACACTGATCGCAACTTTTACCATCACCACACCTCCGTTAATTTACCGGTGCGCGCCAGTCTATCACCCGCTTAATTAACCCCTTGCATCAGCTTTTCAATGCGCGGCGTGAAAAAGGCCAGTACAATCGCAAAGATAACTGAAACCAGGCCAACGACAGCAAAATAGGCAACTTCATGGCTTGGTGTATAGAAACGCACAATTTGCGCATTCACGGCCTGCGCCGATGCATCAGCTAAGAACCACATGCTCATCATTTGCGATGAATAAGCTTTAGGGGCCAATTTAGTCGTAACTGAAAGTCCAACCGGTGAAATCAGCATTTCGCCAATTTCCACAATTGCCCAGCTCATCACCAGCCACAAAGGTGAAACCTTAGCACTGCTGCCAAATAACAGGACCGGAATGACCATCCATAAGTACGACGCGCCGGCAAAAATCAAGCCCAGATAAAATTTCTTGGGCGAGGTCGGTTGGCGTTTACCGAGTTTCATCCATAACCAGGCAAACAATGGACCATATAACAGAATGAATAACGGATTCAACGTCTGAAAATTCCCAGGCAGGATTTTAAAGAATCCAAAGTCCAATTTAGTCTGTTGGGCGGCAAACAAAGCCAAAACAACCGAGCCTTGTTCCTCAATCGCCCAAAAGATCATCGCGGCTAAGAACAGCGGGATATACGCAATGACACGTGAACGCTCAGTCTTGGTCACTTTTTTGCTGCGGATCATCAAAATAAAGTACCAAACCGGCAAGCCGATCGCAACGATGGTGATCAAACTAATAACGTTTGCAATCGTCAAAGCACCTAGGCTTGCCATCACGGCTAAAATAACCGCGACAACCACCAACGCACCCACAACGCGCATCACCAGCGGCCGAATATCTTCCGGCTTTAACGGGTCAGGCGCCGTATTGTCAGCCGGATTAATATATTTACGCCCATCAATGACATAAAAGATCAGGCCAATAAACATACCGATCGCTGCCAACGAAAAACCAGCGTGGAAGTTAAACTTGTCAGCCATCCACGGCACAAAGATCGGTGCAATCAACGACCCGAAGTTAATCCCCATGACAAAGATACTGAAACCGGAGTCTCGGCGCAAATCTTCTTCAGGATACAGACTGCCAACCATTTCCGAGACATTTGGTTTAAGTAGTCCCGTCCCTAAAACAATCAGCACAATGGAGCCAAATAACCCCACCGCGCCAATTGGCAAAGACAACACAATATGTCCGAGCATGATGAGGACACCGCCCCAAAAGACAGTTCGCCGCGACCCGAGCAAGCGATCGCTGATAAACCCGCCAATTGTGGCACTTAAATAAACCAGTGATCCATAAATCGACATAATCGATAAGGCTGTGGGCTGGTCGAATCCCAGACCGCCTTTTTCTACCGCATAGTACATGTAGTAGATTAAGATCGCCCGCATACCGTAATAGCTGAACCGCTCCCAGAATTCGGTCATCGACAGCGTTAATAGCCCGCGGGGATGACCCATAAACGTGCGGTTCTTTGAATTATCCAATTGAAATACATCCTCTCGCTAGGAAATGATCCTCCTAGCTGCTCTCATGACACTTCCCTCAAAATGCCAATTGATAAGTAATCATTATAGAGGTATTTTGGCATGAAGACAAATGAAACCGTAAACATGACTGAGGCTTCTATGCCTTCATAGCATTTTTAAACCTAGGCTCGCTCAAAGGAGATCTTCTTCCTCGGTAAAGCAAAAAGCAGAGGTGCCCAATGCAGACACCACTGCTTTTTAGATAAACGATCAATTGTTAATCGTTATAGACATCAGTCAGCTCGTAAAGCAATCGCTGCATCTTTGTTTGCTGCCATACGCGCTGGAATGTGGCCGCCGAGAACGGTCAGGATCGTGCTGATTAGAATCAGAATCACCGCATGCACGGGATTCAACTGCGCAACATTCGGCAGTTCGGTCATGCCGTACAAAATCGCATTGATGGGGAACGTCAGCAACCAGGCAATGATAATGCCCAGTATCCCTGAACTGACCCCTAGAATGATGGTTTCAGCATCAAAAACTCGGGTGACATCTTTTCGACGCGCACCTAATGCCTTCAAAACGCCGATTTCTTTGGTTCGCTCAAGCACTGACGTATAGGTTAGAATCGCAATCATGATCATCGAAGTTACTAATGAAATCCCTGCAAAGGCAACCAGGACAATGGTAATGGCTGACATGATCCCGCCTGTCATGCTCGAAATGGTGCCGGCCAAGTCAGTGTAAACCACCTGATCGGCCTTTTTCTTACCATGGTTGAACTTGTCGAGATAACTCAAGATCTTGTCCTTATCCTTAAAACTAGTTGGATAAATCGTGATCTGCGTAGGCGTTTCCGATCCGCCCAACCCGGTAATCAGTTGATCCTTGGTGGCATCATCAATACTTTGATTGGTGAAAATATTAACGTCACTATTTCGTTGCGCTTTGACAACTGCCGAATTCTTATTCATTGCCACTAAATCTTTGGTCAACCGATCAGAATAAGCAAAACCTTGGCTCAAAAGACCATCGCTCGTCTTGGAACGGGTTCGCAAAACACCGGTTACGGTCAGCTCCCGATTACCATTTTGATTATAGGCATCAGCGTAATTTTTAGTTGGTACATAGACGCTGCCACCCACATTTTGATAATAATGGTCATTGGCAATCGCCTTTAGCTTCGTCCCGACAATGTCGCCAAATTTGATTTTTTGACCATTTTTAACTGAGAAGCCAAGGTTTTTCAGCGCATTGATATTAGTCGAATTGTCCCGATCAACAATTAAAATGACGTCATTGTCGGATTTCGGATAGCTACCGGCGACAACCTCATAGTTCTTCTTGAGATAGCTTGTCTTGCCTTCACGATCAACTGGGTAAACGGATGAACTGGCGCTGGAAAAACTCCGCTGCGTTTGATTGCTCGTCGGTTTGGCGGTTGAAAATTGAACCGGCTTCACCGTTCCGTTGACGTTACGCAATAAATTCATTCCGGTGCCATACGTATAGCCGATATTATTCGTCAAGCGCTTGCTGATGCCATTCACATAGTCGATATACTTCTGATTAAGTTTATTGGTGTGCTGTGCTTTATCACTGGCACTTTGCTTGGCTTCCACCGTTTTAGTTGTCTTAAAGGTGGAAGTTTTCGTATTATCCTCAGCCCCGGCCGTCAAGTTCACGGCAGTAGACGAAATGGTAATAGGAAATTGCGCCAACGTTTCTGACTGCGTGTTATCGATTTGCTTTTGAAAACCCGAAGAAAGGGCCAGGACCACTGCTATCCCGATAATCCCGATACTTGATGCGAAAGCCGTCAGAAAAGTGCGACCCTTCTTCGTCATGATATTGGTAAAAGATAACTTCAGAGCCGTCAGATAGCTCATTTTAGTGCGGCGTAAATCAAAATGTCCGGTTTGCTCCTCAACATCATATGGCTTTGAATCAGATAGAATTTTACCGTCTTTAAATTCAATAATCCGTTGAGCATAATCATGCGCCAGTTGCGGATTGTGGGTGACCATAACGACTAAACGTTCCCGCGACAAGTCGGCAATCAACTGCATGATTTCCTGACTGGTTTCGGTATCCAACGCGCCAGTCGGTTCATCGGCCAACAAAATTGACGGTTCCGAAACAATCGCCCGCGCAATCGCAACCCGCTGCATTTGCCCCCCGGACAGTTGGTTAGGTTGTTTTCCCATGTGTTCCTTCAAACCAACCTTAACCAGCGCTGCCTCAGCCTTTTTGCGCCGCTCACTGGCAGATACCCCGCTCAACGTGAGTCCCAGCTCAACATTTTCCAAAATGCTAAGGTGCATGATTAAGTTATAGCTCTGAAAAATGAAGCCAACCGAGTTGTTACGATAAGCATCCCAATCAGATTCTTTGAAGTTTTTAGTTGACCGGCCATGTAACAATAAGTCGCCTGAATCATAACGATCAAGGCCACCGATCACGTTCAGTAGCGTTGTTTTACCGGAGCCGCTGGGACCAAGGATGGCCACAAACTCCTGCTCCCGAAACTGCACCGAAACATCATCAAGTGCTTTCGTGGTGTAATCACCGGTTTGGTAATATTTTTTTATATGCTTTAGCTCTAGCAAAGACCATTCTCCTCTACAACAAGTGACAACGCGCCGAAATGAAATAACTTGCCATATCTTAGCATACTTACCCAGCACTTGATAATCGGTCTAAAGCCCAAAATGAAAATCAGTCCCGACTTGGCAACCATTTTGGCGAAAAAAAGACCGAATCATCACACAATACCTTGCCGATTCGGTCAATTCAGTCACGCCATCCGTCTGGTTCAGGATTGGACTTTCATCAGCGGCTGCCAATAGATTAAGTCCAAGCTATGATCCGGATAGATGTAATAACTGATATTTAATTTTGAAAAAGGATTTGCCATTGCCATTAAGTAAATGGGTTGCGGTGCATGCGCCAATCCAGCAACTGAAACAAGAATGTACTTGGCCATCTGCTCAAATAGGGGTTGGGTCAACCCGGTTGTTAGCTCAAAATCCAAGTCAACGTAAATCAGCTCTTTTGTTTGTCGCGTGAGGCTGATCCGATGAATGGGTAATCCGCCAAAGTTACCGTCTTGATTGAGTTCATCGACCATTCGTTTAATTTCCTGATGCTTAAACTGCGGCCGTGCAAACATCATGCGCCAAATTGCCAAGTCGTCACCCCCTTGCCTCAATTATGCCACATTGACGCAAGAACGCGGACTAAAAGATCGGATCAAGAATCTTGGAAAAAGCCGAATCGATTTGAGCACGAGCTGCTTGCTGTTCGGCTAATCCGGCCGCAAATCGTTCATGATCTACCTGATCTGTGTCGATCGCCTGCAACATATTCAAAACGCCGCTGCGAATACCGCAAAGACCACTTACCAGTACCTTATGAAAGGCAGCATAGTTGCATGGTGCTGACTCGGCATTGACACTATCTACGAAATTACAGAACTTAATGACATTTTTGGTGAAATAAAGTCGCAAGCGGTCGAGACTTTCGCTTGCATAGCAGTTTCCTTTCTCGATGTTCTTGCATGTGTGGACGTACTCTTTAAAAACAGTCTCAAACACGAGAAGGCGTTCCAGATTTTGATTAATTACTTCAACATAACTAGGTTCATTGCTTACTGCATACATTTAAAAGTCCCTCCTAATCTTGTGAGTTCATCAACTTACAGACTTAATTATACCTGTTAATTGCTTATAATCAATATAATTATATGCTAATATTTAAATACCTAACGTTATATAACCGCTACAAAGGCCATTATTATTGGGATTTGCAGACATGACACTAGTCTGTGAAAACCGTTTTCCCTGACATTGCACGCAATGTATCTATTTGTGAAAACTTGTTTTATCTATGCCTTATCACCCTGTCTTGACAGGTCGATTTCTTGAAGGCAGCCATTTAGTATCTACTTGCATTAAAAATAAGATAACGAAAATATTTTTTGGATATTTTGCATTTATATTTTAATATTTTCCAACAATCGTGCAAATCCTAGCCATAAAGATTCTAATTGCAGGGTCGGTTATAAAACGAAGATGTTTACAATTCGAGGCAGTTAATAGCATGTTTTAAAAACATCACCTATAATCAAGTCAAGAAGCCTGCAAGTTAAAAATCTTATGGTCAAAACTCAAAAATCGAGTTGCGAAAACCTTTTTTAATTTGTCACCGCACTTATTTGATTCTTGGGAGGATTTTACATTGAAGGGTTATCCAAAGAATTACCCCTTAGATTCACGGACTTTCTTCGGCGTTAATGCCATGGGGTTGATCAGCACAACCGCGTATTATCTTTATACTGCTGTTTTGATGATGTTTATTACCGATTACTCCGGGATCTACACCAACGTCCCCGGCAAAGCAGCGGCAGTCGCCACCACGCTATTATTCGTCGGACGGCTCTGGGATGCCATCAATGACCTTTGGACTGGCTATTTGATTGACATTTCACCCCGAACTCGTTGGGGGAAATTTAAACCGTATGTTCTGATTGGCACCTTTTTTACCGGCATTTTGGGAATGATGTTGTTTCACATTCCCCAAAACTTAAGTGATTTCGGCAAAGAAGTCTACCTCTACATCACCTATTTCTTATTTATGTTTTCAGCAACCATTATCGTCACGGTTCCGCTGACCAGCACCATGTCCGCTGATCAGGAAATTCGGGCTAAATTAATTTCCTGGCCACGAATTACCAGCAATGTTGTCGGTGTGGTCTTCGCATTTTTTATGGCGATTGCCAGCTTTTTGGGAACTAAAAAAAGTCCAAATATTCCATTGACCGTAGATTTGATCATCATTCCATTTTTAATCATCTCGTTAATTGGCGGCTTCATGGTCAAAGAAGGGCCTGTTGCGGAAGGAACCAAGCCGCCAAAGTTACGTGATGTCGGCCGGATGGTAAAAATCAATAAGCCATTTCGCGTCAACCTCTATTTCACTTTTGTTGGCGGCTTTGTCTGGGCGTTACTGACGGCAACATCACTTTACTACATTAAGTACGCATTCGGCGTTGCCAACTTAGGTATTCAGTCCATGTACTTCGGGCTCCTGACCTTAGTCACTCTAATCGGCGGTACGTTAATTTCCCAAAAAGCCATGAAATATATGTCAGCACTTCGAGGCGTTCAAATCTGCTATTTGGGAATGGTTCCGTTTCTGCTACTCATGTTTGCGATCAACGAATTTCAGGTCATTCATAATCCTTGGCTTTTCTATCTTCTTATCGGAATTGTCATGACTCTAGCCGGCGCCCAATTTGTACCAGCTAACCTCATCATCATGGAAACCATGGATTATAATCGACTTAAACTCAATTCGGGAATGGAAGCAACGATCAATGCGGTTAACATGTTTCTCCAAAAGCTGCAGTCGGGTTTGGCAACAATTGGCGTTGGATTAGCCTTATTGTTAGTTGGCTATAATGCGCAAATACTGGAAAAAGCCACCCGCATCCCTGACAGTTTGCTTAAAAGCCTGGGGGTGGTTTTATTCGGTTTACCTGCAGTCTTTTCGCTTGTAGCTTATCTTTTAACGAAGCAATACCCATTGCAAGGTGAGGCGCGGACCCAGATGTATGCGGAATTGGCCGCAAAAAATGCAGCTGCAAGTCAGAAAAATAAGCAGGTCTAATTGTTAGTTACTTGAATTGAGCATGCTATTACACGCTCACATTAACGCGTTCGGCAGCGCAGAAACCTGCGTGTAAGGACCTTGGGTGCAATGGCCAAAGACCGGCCATCACGCCTGAGGCCACTTACACTCCGACTTCTAACCGCGCTGGCTCGCGCTCACATCATAACGCGCTCCCCGGCGCAGAAGTCTGCGTGTAAGGACCTCAGGCGCAATGGCCAAAGACCGGCCATCACGCCTGAGGCCACTTACACTCCGACTTCTAACCGCGCCGGCTCGCGCTCACTGGAGGTATAGTTTATGGTTAAACCATCACCTGTCAATATTCACCGCGACGATCCCCCTGCTTGGTTTAAACAAGCAGATTTCGGCATTATGATTCACTGGGGGCTTTATAGTGTCCCGGCTTTTGCGCCGACCAATGTGCCGGATTATGATACTTTCATCAAAAGTAAGCCGCTGAAATTCTTTTTTGCTAATCAACCGTATGCGGAATGGTATGCCAACAGTATCTTGTTTCCCGACAGCCCCGCTGCCCGCTACCATCGTGAACATTATGGCAATGCGCCTTACTCGGACTTTGCCAAAACGTTTAAGCAAAGTGCCCAGCAAGTTGACGTTGATGCCTGGGCAGATGCCTTTGCCAATGCCGGCGCGAAGTATGTGGTCATTGTGACAAAGCATCATGACGGATTTGTGCTGTATGATACCGATGTAGCGAATCCGTATCAACCTGATTATCACCTTGACTTTGATTTCGTTGGCCAATTAGCACAGGCAGTTCGCGCCCGCGGCATGCATTTCGGTACTTATTATTCTTCATTGTTAGACTGGACCTTCCCGCACGTACCCATTGCTGATTACGGTTCATTGATGTTAGGAAATGACCGATCAAAAATTTATAACCAGTACGCACGGGCGCATTGGCATGAACTGATTGACCGCTATCACCCGGATATTTTGTGGAGTGATATCGGTTATCCTGATGATCCGGATTTGCCTGACTTATTCAGGTATTACTACGATCAGGTTCCTGACGGCTTAGTCAATGACCGCTGGCGCCAATTTCCCAACTGGCTGCGCAATAAGCCAGGGCGGGCGGTTTTTAATATCGCCGCAAAGTACGTCATGAACCAAGAACGCAAACATCCCGGTGATGTCGGCGAGCTCAAATATTACGATTATCGGACACTGGAATATAACAGTGACTGGAAGGAAAATAAGCGCTACTTCGAAATGACTCGCGGTATGGATAAAAGTTTTGGCTACAACCAATTCAGCCAATCTAAAGACTACATCACAACCGCCGCAGTCAAAAAGCTGATCGCAACACTCCATCCTAAACGTGGCCGCTTACTACTTAACGTCGGCCCCGATCGCTATGGCAACATTCCACCGTACCAGATGAAAATACTGCAGCAACTTAGCGATCGTTAACGCTCCAATCCAAAACGGATTAAACCGAGCTATGTTCAGTCATCACCACAACAAAAAACGCTAGGAACATCGGCCACAGTCAGACGATGCGATTCCTAGCGTTTTTTAATTCAGATTATTGAACCAGCCCTTCAGCAGTGTGCGCTTGATCATGGCGTTAAAACCAGTTAACTCAGCTGATTAATCGCCGCCCAGCTTGCCAATGCTTCTGGATGAAAGCCGCTCCAAGTTGCCAACACATCCCCGGTCTCATCGTCACGCACACGGACAACCGGAAACCGATCATAACCATCCGCTCGAAATTTAACGACTTTCTGGGCACTCCAAGCACGTTTCAACGGATCTTCCGCACTCGTATCCACCAAGTTCGATTCACCGCGCTGATTCGTGGTGCGAAAATGCTGATGATGAGCCAGCAACCAGCGTTTCGTCAAGCGGCACGATTCGCACTGGGGCTTTTCATATACCACAAAGTGAATAGCCATACGCATTTCCTCCCTTACTCATGCTTATCCTCGATCTGGGTCTAAAGCGCATGTCTCATTTTGTTTCTACTATCCCTTATTCCGCCTACTTTTGCAATGACAACTCATCAGATTCAGTGCGCACATGGCTGTTTGGAAACCAACCGTACCAGCATTTCAAGAATGGCAAGCAGGTTCCCCTTGATACGCCGTTCGTTGCTCCTGGGCGAGCCGCTTTTACAGGCATCTGGATATGATCATTCAACTAAGGCAGCCGCGACTTTTTCCAAAGCCTGAGTTGCCGCAAGCGGTAAGCGATCATACCCGTCAGCGACGGTTGCTTTATCGGCTAAAAACGTCAAGCGATCATCCAATCGTTGCCGTAATAAGGCCCGATAAGCCGAATTGCTAAAGTCCACCGCAAAATTCGGCAGGCTCAAATAGCGCATGGCAGGCAATGGGCCAAATGGTTTAAACGCCGCCGTCCCATCCACAATCGCAGCAATCGCATCCAATGTATCGCTTGGTTTGACTTTTTGTCCCTGAAAAAAACCGGTATTAAGAATGTAACAAGCCGTGCCGCGTTGCTGGAACAAATCATAGAAATCCTGATAATCCTCTCCCAGCGGATAACTACGAAAAGGATTGGCAAACGGTTCAATGACCAACTGTTCCCGATCGACATCGGCACGCACATTTTCGGCTGTGGAGCGTTTAGTGGCCAAAGTTGCCCCAAAGGCTGCGGCTAAGCTTGGATCCTCCACTTTGACAACCGGTGGTAAAGCATCGTCTTTCATGATCCAGAAAATAGCGTCAACGCTCTCCACCAAATGATCCACCCGATTAGGCGTCACATAACGCGATTTAACGGTCCGACCATTCCCGTTACGAATATCTTGGGTCACCAACGTCTTCTTACCGTGATCATCCAGCGTAACGCCAACATTTTGAACCGTTAGAAAATAACGCGTATTCGGGTCGCTCATTGGATAATCCTGGGTTTTATCAAAATATGCCGGTTCAAGCGCGGTGGTCGCACCGGTCTGCCGATCAATGACAAACGCATCATCGTGTAACACCTTAACCGGATACCGGTCACCATGACTGGTCAGGGTGATGGTGGACTTGCCGGAGCCTGACAAGCCAAACGCTGCCATCGTGAAGGTACCATCTTGTCGCTGATACTGCTTCATCCCGCCATGACAGGCAACAAAACCGTTTCGATGCGCGGTTGCCCAAGCCAGTGTCAGCGTTCCCTTCTTCAATTCGCCAAAATACCGCAAGCCTAAAATAATGGCGGCATTATGCAACGGATCAAAAATTGCCAAGCCGTCCGGATAATCCGGATGATGCCAGTCAGGATCAGCATAAAGATAAAGATCATCTTCCGGAAGCGGCCGCGACTGCTCATATTGCTGCGTTGCTTCAGGCGTTTTAATCTGAAAGTTCAGCAAATAAGTGTAAAGGTTGTTGGCGTAGGTTTCCGGCACCATCAAATGCGCCTCAACTGCGAAATCAGCCGACAAGCCAACAACCACATGTCCACTCAAAAATGATTTGCGTGTACCTGCAAAGACCGCCTCGCGTGCAATTTTCGTCAGCTCAGCAGTATCAACCCCGGGCTGGCCGATGATACGACGTGCGGCTGCCGTGCGCCCCACCACCTGTCCGTCATTTGCAACCAGAACGCGGGCATCTTCAGGCAATCCAAGCTCACTGGCATGTTGAACCGGCAAATCGGTTACGATGACACCAGGTGCTTTTTTAGCCAATGCATAGGCTGCCGCAATCGTCGTCACCGCCTGAACATTGTTACCATAAAAAGCTGTTTCGACCGTTGCCTTGAGCGCGGAAAAATAGCCGCTTGTTGCTGTCACATCACTGACTGGAAACTTCTGCTTACTCGTCATGGTTGCATCCCCCTAACCGCTCGGATTCTCCTCAAAATTCACCAAAAGAAAACCCGAACTTCATCCATTTGAAAAGGCTTTCACAACCTGATTATACAGACTTGTCGTAAACAACGCGAATTTTAAAATAGCCGCTGCAGCTAAAAATTAAGCCGTAAGCATCACCCAACAACCGTTACGGGTAGGGTTGGATAAATCCCGTCGCCTAAGCTTTACGCTGCTTGTTGGCCTGCATCACTTTAGCATGATCAATTAAAGGACAGCCAATATCTTCACACTGGCTGCAGCCGCCCGCTCTATTTTTACGGAAAAAGGTCCGGTACAAAACCACTGCAATCGTCAACACAACTAAGCTACCAATTATCCATGTTGCCATGTTCAAGACTCCTCGTATATTTAAATTACAACCAAGTTTTCTATCATGACTGGTTCAATAGCTCGCAGCCATTGCCGGTACTGGGCGCTTGAGCCACAAACCGTAAATGATGAGTCCTGCTGCAAGCCCTACTAATACGATGCTCAACCCACCTGCTTGGCCAGTGAAAATCAGGCTGCTTTGATAAACCAACATGGTCAACAAGTACGCCACCCCGGTTTGATAGCCAACAGCCCGCCATGTCCACCGCGCATCGCCAAATTCTTTATACATCGTTCCAATAGCCGCAAAACATGGCGCGCACAACAGGTTAAACATCAAAAATGCATACCCTGCCATCGCTGGATAAGTCGCGCGTAACGTCTGGGCAAAGCTCCCGGAACCACTAGCACCAAAACTAATGTGCAAGGTTCCGACGCAATTTTCTTTTGCAATCAAGCCGGCTAATGTAGCGACCGTTGCATGCCAATCACCAAAACCCAATGGCGCAAACAGCGGTGCCAATATGCCGCCGATTGCACGTAGCATACTGTGATTTTCCGGAACCATCTGCAAAGTGAAATTAAAGTTCGACAAAAACCACAACAAAACACATGACAGAAAAATAATCGTTCCAGCCTTATGCACAAATGCCCGTGCGCGCGACATCACACTGCGATAAAGGTTGGTCAGCCGGGGCAAATGATACGCTGGTAACTCCATCACAAATGGTGCAGGCGGTCCAGCAAACAAGGCGGTTTTCTTCAAGAAGATGCCGGAACAAACAACCGCGACAATCCCCATAAAGTACGCTGACGGCGCCACACAGCTATTGTTGGGGAAAAATGTGCCGCTCACCAATGCGATCACGGTTAATTTTGCCGAACATGGCATAAACGTGGTCAACATGATACTCATGCGTCGATCCTTTTCACTTTCAATAGTTCTGGTCGCCATAATTCCCGGAACGCCGCAGCCAGTCGCAATCAGGATCGGAATAAAACTCTTTCCGCTTAAATTGAAACGTCGGAACAACCGATCCATCACAAAAGCAATGCGCGCCATATAGCCACAGTCTTCAAGGATGCCCAGACACAAAAACAACATGATAATCTGAGGAAGAAAACCTAAAACCGACCCAATGCCACCGATTAAACCATCCACGATTAAACCGGATAACCATGGTGCAACTGCCCAGCTTTTCAACGTCCCGCCGACCACACTCGGAAGCCAGCTGCCAAACACCGTATCATTCAGATAATCGCTGCCTATGGTTCCAATCGTCTGAATTGAAAGATAATAAACCGCCCACATGACGACAACAAAGATCGGTAAAGCCAGATAGCGATTCGTCACAATGCGATCAATCCGATCACTCATCGACATCACAAAATCATCTTGATCGACCACACACATGGCAATCACCCGCGCAATGAAGTCATATCGTGCGTTGACAATGATGCTGTCACTGGCGTCTTCAAAAATATGCTCCGCCGTATGTAAAATCTCCGTGACCTGTTTTTGCTCTGCAGGTGAAAAAGCCAATTTTTCCATGACTTGCGGATCGTTTTCAAAAATCTTGATTGCATACCACCGCACCCGTTCTTGGGGAACACGATCGCCAATAACTTCTGCCAGCATCGTCAAGGCTGATTCGAGTCGCGGATCGTACTCGGGAAAAGTATACGGCTTCGGTAGCGGTGCTTGGATGGTCTGAACCAGTTCCTGCAATGCGGCAGTTTTAGTTGCATTCGTGCCAATAACGGGTACTTGGAGTGCATAACTTAATTTTTTCAAATTAATGCTGCGATGGCCGTTTTTTTCCAGCACATCCATCATGTTCAGCGCCACAATCAACGGCCGACCAGTCTCCATCACTTGCAACGTTAAATACAGGTTACGTTCAAGATTGGTGGCATCAACGACATTTATCACCAGATCCGGTTGATTGTCGAGCAAAAAATCGCGGGTCACAATTTCTTCGCTGCTGTATGGCGACAAAGAATACGTACCTGGTAAGTCCTCTAGCACCAAGGCATGATTGGCTTTTAGCCGGCCTGATTTGCGTTCGACGGTTACTCCGGGCCAATTACCAATATGCTGTTTAGAACCGGTCAGCGCATTAAACAAAGTTGTTTTACCACTGTTAGGATTTCCTACGAGTGCTAAAGTTTCATGCATGTCCATCGGCACCCACCTCCGTTACGAGCACATGAGCTGCATCTTGCTTGCGAATACTCAGCTTATAACCGCGAACCGCAAGCTCAATCGGATCACCTAAAGGCGCAATTTGGTGAATCTTAACCAGTGTTCCCTTTGTCAATCCCATATCCATCAAGCGATGACGCAACGGGGGATCACCCTTAATCGTGCGAATCAGGCCCACTTGATTCAAAGCTAACTCCCCCAACGCAACAGCAGGCTGATGGTCATCCATGGCAAACGGCTGCACCACGAGTAAACCGGCAATCTCATCACTAATCGCCAATCGCTGTCCTTGGAAAAAAATAACCAACCCGGTAGCTTTATTTGCCGGCTGCACCACCGTCAGCTTCTTACCAATCACAAGTCCCATTTCAGCAAGATGGCGCCGCAAAGCAGCACTTCCCCCGACACTCATCAATAGATAAGCACCAGGCTGATTAATATCGAGCAAAGCCTGCATATAAACCACCTCCAAAAATGAGTGAGCGCGACCCAGCGCGGTTAGGGATCGGAATGTAAGCGGCCGCCTTTGACCATTGCGTGCGAGGCCTTCCACGCAAATCCCTGCGTCCGGAAACTCGTTCCACCTGTTTCAGAATCAAACGACCATCAACAAACCTCATCGTCATACAAAGCCAACATTTTTCGCCAACCGAACTCGTTTATATCTTTACTTTGATTTCGCTAAAACCGCTTTAGCAACAGTCGCAACGTAATGCAGCTGCCCCTCAGTTGTCGGATGGGTTTTATCCGCTGTAAGCCAATTATCGTGTCCCGCCGAAGCAGCATACCAATCGACAATATGTAAATTCGAATAACGTTTTGCCATTTTCACAAGATCACTATTAACTTCATTTGTCCACTTGGCATCTGAACGAACATTGATCCAATACACCTGTCGCTTACTGCCAATACTGGTCATAATCGACTGAAAAGCTTCATCTGTAAACGTCCCATTCGTCCCCAACCCAATAATAACCGTATCGGCTAATCTACCAGACGCCGCGAGTGACTTAAAAAGCTCTGGCGTCTGATAAATTTGACGACTAACCGTTGCATCCAGATCAACCTTGGGGAAGATTTCTTTATACAGATAAGCGCTACCTAGCATCACTGAATCCCCGACTGCTGTGATCGGCATCTCTTTAGCGACTTGAACCTGATGATAACTAAGCCCTTCATCAGCAAAATCTTTATAAACCGGGTCTTCTGCCTTTCGGGATGACGCCTCGGCTTGACTGGCTTTGGCAGCCGAGCGTGAACGCGCAACCGAACGCGCTTTAACCCGCGATGATGAGGCTGCCTGCTGCGCCCTTGCTTGTGCCTGCTGGTTAAGTCCAAACCAGATACCTCCAGCGATCAAGACCACAACTAGTAAGACAACCGGCCAAAGCCACCCTTTTGTTAAACGTGTTCTTTGTCTATGCATCTCGCACCCCTTCGATCATTTTGTTACCGTTTGATCATAGCATATATGCACACTTAAAAGGATTTAAAAATGTGCCGGGTTTAAAATTGTGCTACATATGTTCTTTTACCAATTTTTGTAGTTTCCGTAAATGCTTTATTAAATTAGAACATCCACATTCGTCACTTTTGTGCGGTAACTTCTTCCAAATCCCACCATTTTAAACTGCAACATGCGCTTTGAATTTCTGCAAGTAAAAACATAATTCTAATTCGAACCCATTTTCTTACCACAAGTAAGTTTTAGTTTATTCGATTTAACTTTAGCCTAAAATCAAAGTCGTTGCCTAAAAATTCCTTGACGATTCGTCAAATACCAGAAGCGCTACGGTACGTCGCATCTAACCGAACACGATTACTGTGCCAGCCAAAAGCGGCGGCTTTCAGACTGACTTATTTGGGCAAAAAAGTCCTTGTACATAAACGCCGAGGACTTTCGAGACGATCAAATTTTAGTCACATCTACAGGACCCTCTACCGAGATATCTCTCGTTAAAAATAGAAACGTCAAAAAGAAAAGAGAAGTAGTCGCATAAACACCACTTATAATCATGATAACCCCAAATATTGGTACATCGAATCCATGATTTCCTGATAAGAGAATAGCTCCGACTATTGGGCAATTTATAGCAGTTAAAATCCCGTTCAAAAGGAGTAATAAATAACGGTACTTCAGGAACTCCTCAAATGCCCTCAAATTTGTCCTTAGCACATGACTACTCAGCGAGAAGAGCAACCATATGCCATACATGATGCATTTCAGTATAGTACCCTTAAGTGACCCTTTGAAAAAGATGAAGGGGTCGCCCTTGGCTTGACCAAGAATCTTTAACAGCTTGGTGATTCTCCCACTGAATTTAGCTTGCTTTTGGACAGAATCAACGACCTCAGCGCCTGATGGACCGAAGATTTCTTCTAATACCTGCAACATGTGCAACAACCTCCTAAATTTTGAAGAATATGTGTGTCAGCATTTCTCTGAGTTACAGTTTCGTGGTTTATCCTCAAGTTTTTCGACCTAAACGTATGCACATTTTTGTGACAACGTTGATGACCAGTAACTACGACTTCCAGTAAACCTCGCTGATATATTCATTATTATACAAACCTCACTCTGTGCAAATTTAAAAAGTCACACCGGGATGAAATGGCCGAATAGTTAAATGACAGAACCAACTTTTAATTATCTCGTTTTAAATAAAAGCGGCTGAGAGACACATTGAAGTGCAACAAAAAACAGCCATTAACGAATCAATGACTGTTGTAAGCCTTATGTTACAAGGCTTATCGCTATTATGCTGTAGCACTGCGAGATGCCAGCTACAAATGTTTGATTGCGTGCAGGGTCAAAACTACGATTATGACCCAAACGTGCACAGAACTTTTGAATAGCCGGAAAAATGGGGAAAAGCAAAATCGCAGAAATGCTGTATTAGCAACATTTTTGCGATTCGAGAAAAGCTGAGAAAATTAATTTATGCCGGCTGCAGGACTTGAACCTGTGACCCTCGGTTTACGATACCGATGCTCTACCAACTGAGCTAAGCCGGCATACTGACCCGTACGGGATTTGAACCCATGTTACCGCCGTGAAAGGGCGGTGTCTTAACCACTTGACCAACGGGCCATCGCTGAACAACAAGTAAGATTATACAGGAGCAATATTGGACTGTAAAGCCTTTTTACACGACAAATTTATTTTAGATCTTTCAATTAAAGATAAAGGCAAAAGTGATGAGATTTAGACTTGTTTAATTGTCTATCTACTTTTAGTAAGTGTATCATAAACATTGAAACGACTCGCCACGAAAGGATGTTGTGATACATGAAAATTGCGATTATTGGTGCTACCGGCAATGCGGGGTCGGCTATTTTTAAAGAAGCCTTGAAACGCGGCCATCAGGTGACTGGCTATGTTCGCCACCCAGACAAGGGAGTTGGCATCTTACCACCAGACGCGGAATTAATACAGCAAGACGCGTTTACACTTACACACAATGAATTACAAAAATATGATGTTGTCGTCGATGCTTTTGGCACCACCGTGGACCAAGCCTATCTGCACATCGACTTGGCCGACCACCTGATTCATGAACTGCGCGAGACTACTTCCCCACGCATCGTTTTTATTCTCGGTGCTGGCAGCCTAGAAACTGACGGAGGACGTCTCTATGACTTGTTAAAGAAAGACCCCCACGCTCCTTCCTTCATCAACACTCCTAAGAATCAGCTCAGAGAATATCAGTTGTTGCAATGGACTGACAACGTTAACTGGCTTGGTATTTCACCAAGTATGATTTTTCAACATGGCCCGGCAACCGAATACGTGCGCGGCGACAATACCCTTTTAAAAGAAAGTCACGGAAAGTCGGTATTAAATAGCGGCACATTAGCAGTAGCACTGCTGGATGAATTAGAACAGCCTACGATTAAGCAAGCACGCTTTACTGCCCGCAATGCTTGATGAGTGATTTTCAAGTTCAAAAAGGATGAGGATCAATTGATACAAGTCAGACTAACTGTTCATTATATTGATGAAAACGGTAAAGCACTAGGTCCGGATAATCATTTAATGAACTCGAGAGACCATCATTTTCGCCTAACCGCACCGCCATTGATTGGCTATGATTTTCAAAAAGCAATCCTTCCTAATGGCCAACATGTTAAGGATCCGACTGTGGCTGGCACCATGAGCGGCGAAACACCGGAGCTTACCTTTGTCTATACAACCGCCGACTCGCTCATCCACCAACCTAAGCCAGCCACACTTGTGATTAAATACCTTGATAGTCACCAAAGACCGCTTCGTGATGTGCAAGTTCTACACACCAAAACCGGTCATCAATTCAAGCTTACCGCACCGAACTTTTCAGGGTTTCATTATCACCACGCATTGCTTCCCGGAGGTATGGTGATGTCCGATAAAACTGTCACAGGACGACTAATCCGATCACATAATGAGCTGATTTTTACGTACCAGCCAACCTAAGGCATCGGTTCCAATAAAATAGCTTCGATCTGACTGTTAATCTGTCATGATCGAAGCTATTTTATGTTATTGCTGCCCCGTTAAGATACTCTGCAATGAACTCGTATCACCTTGTTGTTGCAATGACTTGGCATCTTGATAGGCTTGATAATAATCACCAGAAGCAATTGCCTGGCGAATCGGTGTCACCGACTGTTCTTTAAAGAGGACAGTTGCAGCTAACTTTGCTTGATCCTGATTAACACCCGTCGCCTTTTGAAGCAATGTAGCTGCCTGGTCCTGATCCTGCGCAGCTTTCATAATCGTACTCATTTTCGTTTCTTTTATCGTATCAGCTGCTCGCTGTAAAACAGCATCTGTTGCCGGGTTGCCGGTTTTTTGAGCAGTAATACCTGACACAATCCGTGCTTTAACTGCACTGTCTGCTGGTGTGTCGTTACCAGTGACATTGCGAATCGTGTTATTAATCTGCGGAAAGAAAAAGATCCCGCACACAGCCATTAGTACAATAAGACCCGCGACAATCGAAAAAATTTTCAAGCCACGATGACGATGCTTTTTCTGCTGACGTATTTGTAATCGTTTATCCAAAAATGACACTCCCTTCACTTACAAGGACTCATATTAACATGATGCCAATTCACGCAGAGGCGGTCAAGCTAGTGAACTTTAGTAGCCACTCGTTGTTAAATTTCCCGACTCGGAATCATAGGTTAATACAAGCCAAAGTTACGAGACCATTTACCCTTCTGAAAATAATATAGAAAAAAGGCATCCACTCATTGATGGATGCCTTTATGAGCTCCGGTTGTCAGGCTCGAACTGACGACAACCTGATTAACAGTCAGGTGCTCTACCAACTGAGCTAAACCGGAATAAACAGCGTGGCAGCTTCCTACCCTCGCAGGCAGTTTCCCACCAACTACTCTCGGCGTGA